>Ga0065721_10003586_pt1 | contig 198288 bp, 207 predicted proteins | sample Mesricmetagenome_FD_59108 | JGI IMG/M metagenome (GOLD analysis project Ga0065721, IMG submission 59108) | Mesophilic microbial community from rice straw/compost enrichment Sample: eDNA_1 v2 (version 2) | ecosystem: Engineered > Solid waste > Grass > Composting > Bioreactor | place: USA... | reverse complement strand
ATGGTTGAGAAAGGATGAAGATCGGTGATGCAATTAATTGCAAACTTTAATGATCTGACTGTCTTCGGGCCGCACTTTGAGAGGCGTGCGATGGGAAGCACGTGCGCAAGGCGTTGCATCACGACGATGCCGGGCTTTCCGCTCGCTTTCCATAATACATTGAATAGGAACGTGAATCTCCGTAGGCGATCTGGAGCCTCCGAGAGAGCTGGTTGCGATGGTGGTCCACGCAGGCCGCACGCCTCTGGTTGTGTTTCCCGCCCCGACGTACAAGATCGGAGATGGAACACCCGGACCGAAACATCTGCACCGAAAGGGAAAGGACCGAGAGCCCGCAGCTCGATCCCGATGGCGCGGTTTTGTGTGAGCCGATCCCCCAGCGGCGTAGAGACATCACAGTCGTCAGTGACCTGCCGGAGCCGCTTCCCGTCTCCGCCGAGGAGGTCGGGCTTCTGCGCGCATTCCTTTCCGACGAGATCGGTGACATCCTGTGCGGTGACAGCTGACGGAGGCGAATACCGATGACAGGAAAGGCTGCTATCTACGTTCGTGTCAGTACGGCGCGCCAGGCCGAAAGCGACCTCTCCATCCCGGACCAGGTCAGCCAGTGCCGCGCCTATTGCGAGCGGCAGGGCTGGAAGGTTGTCGACATCTTCACCGAGCCGGGCGCTTCCGCCCTCGATGAGGACCGTCCCGCCTTCCAGGAGATGATCTTCAAGGCGACGCGCTCCGACCATCCGTTCGACTACGTCGTCGTTCATTCCTTGAGCCGATTCTCACGCGATAGCCTGCATTCGGAACTCTATGTCCGGCAGTTGCGCAAGGCGGGCGTCGAGCTCGTCTCGATCACCCAGGACATCGGCCAGGACGGCAGCGGCGAGTTCATCCGCAAGATCCTGAACGTGTTCGACGAGCATCAATCGCGGGAAAATGCCAAGCACGTCCACCGCGCCATGCTGGAGAACGCCCGGCAGGGCTTCTGGAACGGAGCCCGTCCGCCGTTCGGCTACAGCGTCGAAGTCAAGGAACTGCGCGGCTCGAAGGAGAAGAAGGTTCTCGTCGTCAATGAGGAAGAGGCCCGCACCGTCCGGCTGATGTTCGCCTTGGCTTCAGGCGAACGGGGACGGCCCATGGGCGTCAAGGCTATAGCCACGCACCTAAACGAGCGAGGCATCCGGCGGCGGGGACTGCGCTTCTCCACGGGCGGGGTTCATGATCTGCTGACGTCCACGACCTATGTCGGCCGCCACCACTTCAATCGCAATGACAGCCGCAACGGCAGGCCGCGCCCGCCGTCGCAGTGGATCGAACTTCCGGTGCCGGCCATCATCGATGAGCAGACCTTCAACGCCGTTCAGGGGCTGCTCCAGAGCCGCAATCCGAAGCGCGTAGCCCCGCGTGTCGTCAATGGCCCAACCCTGCTTGCCGGTGTGGCACGCTGCGGCTACTGCGGAGCGGCACTCATCCAGAACACCGGCAAGGGCGGAACATATCGCTATTACTGCTGCTCGCGGAAGCTCAAGGAAGGGCCACTTGCGTGCCGGGGCATCCGTATGCGTATGGACCGCCTCGACGAGATCGTCATCGGCGAGATCATCGAGCATGTTCTCGACCCGGAGCGCCTGCGCACCCTGCTCGATACCTACCTGCAATCCGCGAGCGAAAGGGCCGACCGGAACAAGCATCAGATCGACAGGCTGCGCCAGACCCATCGCGATACGCAGGCCGCCCTAGCACGCTTGCTCTCCCTCGTCGAGAAGGGGGTGATGGAAGCAGAGGATCCGAGCCTCAAGGAACGCCTTCTCGGTCTGAAGCTCCAGCGCGACGAACTGGCCGTCGAGATAGCAGACCTGCAACAGCGTCTCTCCTCGAACGAGCCGGAGATCACGCCGGAGAAGATCGAGCGCTTCGCTGCGCTGCTGCGTGACAAGCTGCTCAACGGCACGCCGGAGTTCCGGCAGGCCTATGCCCGGATGGTGATGCGAGAGGTGAATGTGCAGGACAAGGAAATCAGGATCAGCGGATCGAAGGCGATCCTCGCAAAAGCGGCTTCCCAAGGTTTTGGAAAGACACCGCCCGCGGTTCTCTCTTTTGTTCGAGAATGGCGCACCCGAAGAGATTCGAACTCCTGACCCCCAGATTCGTAGTCTGGTGCTCTATCCAGCTGAGCTACGGGTGCTTGCCTGCGGACCGGCGTGTCCCGCCGATTGCGTGGCGATCCTCTAAAGCGAGAGCGCCGCGAATGCAAGAGCATTTCACAAAAAAACGAAGATTTGCCGCATCATCCTGCCCATATCATTGATTTCATTGGCGTTCGACGCGAGCACGCCAGTCGTTGAGAGCAATGGGACGATCGGGGATCTCGATGCGGAAGAGCGTCCCGGGACCGGGTTTTTCCACCAGTGCGATGGTGCCGCCATGGGCGAGCACCAGTTCGCGGGCGATCGCAAGCCCAAGCCCGGTACCGCCGGAACGGGCCGCCCCCCGGAAGGCGGTAAACAGGTTCTCCCGCGCCTTCCGCGGCATGCCTGGCCCCGTATCGTCAACGGAAATCGATACGACACTGCCTATCCGCTGCGCCGAGATGGTCACGCGGCGGAGGACGCCGACATCGCCCGGAACATGATTGATCAGCGCCTGCACGGCATTGCGGCAGATATTGTGAATGACCCGGAACAGCTGTTCGCTGTCAGCGTCCACCTCGATGTCCTCAGGAACCGATTCCATGAACTCGATTCCGCTTTCCGGATCGATGGCGAGGATGTCGCGCACTTCCTGTACCAGCGCGCAAAGCCGGAAACGCCTGCGACGTGGCTCGGCCTCGGAGGCCTGACCGTAAGCGAGAACTTCGCTGGTATATCCGACGGCGCGATCGATCGTCCGCAACAGCTTCGGCGCGAAGCTCTTCACCAGCGGGTCCTCGACCCCCACAAGCCTGTCCGACATCAACTGGGCGGAGGCGAGGATATTGCGCATGTCGTGATTGATCTTGGAAACCGCCAGACCAAGATCGGCGAGGTTCTTCTGCTGCTTCAGGGTCTTCTGCAACTGTTCCTGCATGGCGGCGAGATGACGCTCTGCGACGGCGATCTCGTCGCTGCCATGACCGGGCTGCAACACGCGTTCGGGATTTTCCGGCTCCTCGGCGAAAGCCTGCATGCTACGGGTCAGCCGCCGCATCGGCACGATCATCATGCGATTGATGGCGAGAAAGATCAGAACGGCGGTGATCAGCGAGATGATGAAGGAGACGGTGAAGACCTGCCGCGCATAGGCGAGCATGGCGTCACGCAGGCTCCTCTCCTCGAGCACCAGTTCGATCTCGGTATCGCTGTCACCGACCGGCCCGTAAACCTGCAGGATACGGTCGCCCCCGAACAGGAGCGTGGAGAGTGCGTCGCGGACGGCGTCGAGCAACGGCACGTCGCGCAGGTCGTAGCTCAGGTCGACCTCGGGCGGCATGTCGTCCACGGCGAGCAGCTTGGACGTACCGTCGCGGCGCAACGCAATGGCCTTCGTGCCGGTCGCCATCAGCGCATCTTCCTGCACCACGCGCGGCAGCTCGATCGGCTGCAGGCCGTCAATGACGACACTCGCGGCGCCTGCCGTGTTCAGCCTGTCGCGCAGCCAGGAAAGCCGCATGTTGGCCACCGAAGGTACGAAGATCAAAACTTCGGCGAGCATGACAAAAACAACCGTCAGCCACAGAAGACGGGCGGACAAACCCCTGACGATACGCGGCTGGGTGATCGCAGCCGGCACGCGCTTCTCGTCATCTGGTCGCCCGTCGGGCATAACCTCGTTCTCCCCGTCGCCTGTTTAAGCGGCTGACACGCTGACGTCTGGTCGCAATTTAGGACATCGAGGTAGTTTTTCCAACCTCGCCAAGTCCCCGACTTGAACAGGTCGCTGAGAAGGTCCGCTGCGGTTGACTCACAAGGGCTTCGCCCGTATAAGCCGCCGTCATTCGGAGAGGCTCGCCGTATTACGGCCCATCCTGCCGAACACCAAGCCTAACGCTCTTGCACTTGTTGCAAAACCAAGAAGGGCCGCACACCGCGGTATTAAAATAAATGTCGAAGCGTACCTACCAACCCTCCAAGCTTGTTCGCAAGCGTCGCCACGGTTTCCGTGCGCGCATGGCCACCAAGGGCGGCCGCAAGGTTCTCGCCGCTCGCCGCGCACGCGGCCGCGCGCGGCTCTCGGCCTGATATAAGTGCACGCCCGTGAGCAAGACCGGGCAGAAACGCACGACTATTTCCGACCAGACTGTCGGCCGGCTGAAAAGTCGGCCGCAGTTTCTTGCGGTTCGCGCGGGCGAACAGCGTAAAGGTCGACTGTTCCTCCTCGAGGTCCTCGATCATAACGATCCGGAACTCGCTCCCCGCGTCGGCTTCACCGTTACGAAGAAACAGGGCAATGCCGTCGAGCGGAACCGTATCCGCAGGCGTCTGCGCGAAGCCGTGCGGCTCACGGCGGGATTTGCAATGAAGTCCGGACACGACTATGTGATCGTGGGCCGAAGAGACGCGCTTACAGCGCCCTTCAACGAACTTGCCAGTCAACTGACGGAACGTATAGAAGCCAGACCGAGAAAAGAGCGGTCCGACGCCTCTCGTTCCAGGAAGGTATGATGGAAAACAAACGCAACTATTTCATCGCCATTGCGCTGTCCGTGCTGATCGTGCTGGCGTGGCAGTTCCTCTACATGAATCCGAGGATCGAGGCTCAGCGCCAGGCTCAGCAGGCTCAGCAAGCGCAACAGGCCGCTCAGCAGCAGACAGCCCAACAGACGGGCCAGGCGCCGACCGGAACGGTCGAGGGTGCATTGCCGGGTTCGACCCAGGCTGCGGCGGAAGCCACCCGCGAGCAGGCGATCGCCAAATCCCCGCGGGTCCCGGTCGAGACCAATTCGCTAATCGGCTCCATCAACCTTACCGGCGCGCGGCTCGATGACCTGAGGCTCAAGGACTATCGCGAGACGGTCGATGACAACAGCGCGATCATCACGCTGCTCAGCCCGTCGGACAGCAAGGGCGGCTATTTCGCCGAACTCGGCTTCATCGGTTCGACCGAGGCCGGCAGCGTACCGGGTCCGTCGACCGTCTGGACGCTCGCCGAAGGCGAAAAGCTGACTGAAACCACCCCCGTCACGCTCACCTATACCAACGACGCCGGGCTCACCTTCAGCCGCAGGATCTCGATCGACGAACATTACATGTTCACGATCGAGGACACGATCACCAATGCGGGCGGCAGCCCTGTTTCGGTCTCTCCCTACGGTCGCATCACCCGTTACAACAAGCCGACCACACCCTCGATCTACGTCCTGCATGAGGGCTTCCTCGGGGTGCTCGGCCAGGACGGCGGCCTGATCGAAGAAGATTACGGCGATGTCGAAGAAGGCGCCGTCACCAACGTCAAGGCGACTGGCGGCTGGCTCGGCATCACCGACAAGTACTGGGCGACCGCGATCGTTCCGCAACAGGATATCGCCTACGAAAGCCGCTTCTCGCACTTTACCGACGGTCAGCCGCGCTACCAGGCGGACTACAAGAACGACGCCGTGACGATCGGTGCAGGGGACAGCGCAACAGTCAGGACCCTGGTCTTCGCCGGCGCCAAGGAAGTGCCGGTCGTCGACAGCTACGAGGCCGAGCTTTCTATCCCGAAGTTCGACCTGCTGATCGACTGGGGCTGGTTCTACTTCATCACCAAGCCGATGTTCAAACTGATGGACTTCTTCTTCCGGATGGTCGGGAACTTCGGCGTCGCGATCCTGCTGACCACGATCGTCGTCAAGCTGCTGTTCTTCCCGCTCGCCAGCAAGCAGTACGCCTCCATGGCCAACATGAAGCGCGTGCAGCCCAAGATGGAAGAGCTGAAGGCGAAGTTCGGCGACGACCGCATGGGGTTGCAGCAGGCGATGATGCAGCTCTACAAAGACGAGAAGATCAATCCGGTCGCCGGGTGCTGGCCGATCCTTCTGCAGATCCCGGTGTTCTTCGCGCTCTACAAGGTGATCTACGTCACCATCGAGATGCGTCACGCGCCGTTCTTCGGCTGGATCCAGGACTTGTCGGCGCCCGACCCGACGACCTTCATCAACCTGTTCGGTCTGCTGCCGTTCGAAGGTCCGGCCTTCCTGCACCTCGGCATCTGGCCGATCGTCATGGGCATCACCATGTGGCTGCAGATGCGGATGAACCCGACGCCGCCGGATCCGACGCAGGCGATGCTGTTCAACTGGATGCCGCTGATCTTCACCTTCATGCTCGGCAGCTTCCCGGCCGGCTTGGTGATCTACTGGGCCTGGAACAACACGCTCTCGATCCTGCAGCAGGCGATCATCATGAAGCGCCACGGCGTGAAGGTCGAGTTGCTCGACAACATCAAGAGCATGTTCCGGCGAAAACCGGCCGAAAGCAAATGACCCACAGGGCCGGATACGCCGTATCCGGCCCTTTTCCTTTCCGGGGTGTTCGTATCCTGATCAGCCTTCGTCGCGACCGATGAAGGTTTTCTAATAAAGACGGGCTAAGAGATGGACGCTGCGGCGATGCGCAGTGGCCATAGGGCTGAACCGTGGAGGGGTTCCCAAGCATGAACAATCGGGCAAACGCTGCAACCGTCGCCAGCCAGACGGGAGCCCTTGATGTGCGCGGTATCGCACTGGTGCTCGGCTCGGCACTCTTCTGGAGCTTCGGTGGCGCCATCGCCCGCTATGTCGAGGTGCAGAACAGCTGGACGATCGTGTTCTGGCGCTGCCTGTTCGCCGGCCTGTTCCTCATCGCCTTCATGCTCGTTCGCGACGGTCCACAAGGAACGATCCGGCTTTTCCGCAGCATGGGATGGCCCGGCCTGACGGTTGCCTTCGGCTTCGCCACCGCATCGACGTGCTTCATCCTGGCGATAAGCTACACGACTGTCGCCAATGTCGTGCTGATACAGGCGGGCGTGCCGCTGTTCGCGGCCCTGATCTCCTGGCTCGTGTTCCGCGAACCGATCTCCGTTGGGACATGGATCGCGATCGCCGCCGTGATCGCCGGCGTCGCCATCATGGTGTCGGGTTCGCTCGGCGGCGATATATCGCTCATCGGCAACGGGCTCGCGCTCATGATCGCGGTGGTCTTCGCAGTGACGACGGTGGTCACGCGTCGCTACCCGCACGTGCGGATGACGCCAGCCGCCTGTGTCGGCAGCCTGATCGCCGCCACGATCGGAGCATCGATGGCTGGCGTGTGGATCGTGTCGCCGTCCGACTTCGGCCGGCTGTTCGCCTTCGGTGCGCTCAATCTGGGTCTCGGCATGGCCATGTTCGTCACAGGCGCCCGCATGATCCCCGCGGCCCTCGCCGCCCTGCTCGGCACGATGGAAACCATGCTGGCGCCTGTCTGGGTAGCGCTGTTGCATAACGAAATCCCCGATCTTCGAACCGTAGTCGGCGGAACCGTGATCCTCGTCGCACTCGTCACCTATCTGGCATTCGAAATGCGCCGCCAGGGGCGCGACGCAGCGCGGACAGTGCCTCCGACCATCTGATCGAGCTACACCCCTCTGCCGGAAAATGGCGGCCGAGACTTGACTCGGCCGGGCAAAACCTCGATTCCGCCGCTTGAGAAACCAAAGGTCAAACCATGACATCGAGCAGCAACGGAACCGAGCGCCCCCTCTTCGGGCATCCGTGGATCTTCATCCGCGGCGTTCCAGCGATGAAATTCCTGCCGCCGGAGGGACCGCCGGAGGTCGCCTTTGCTGGCCGCTCGAACGTCGGCAAGTCCTCCCTGATCAACGCGCTAGTCGGCCAGAAGGGGCTTGCACGCACCTCCAACACGCCTGGCCGCACGCAGGAGCTCAACTATTTCGTTCCGGACGGCTATTCCGGCGAGGCTGGCGATCTTCCGCCGACGGCACTGGTCGACATGCCCGGCTACGGCTACGCGCAGGCACCGAAGGAGCAGGTGGACGCCTGGACGAAGCTGGTCTTCGACTATCTTCGCGGACGTTCGACGCTGAAGCGCGTCTATGTGCTGATCGATGCCCGCCATGGGATCAAGAAGAACGACGAGGAAGTCCTCGACCTGCTAGACAAGGCGGCCGTTTCCTACCAGATCGTGCTCACGAAGACCGACAAGATCAAGGAAGCAGGCCTGCCGCGGCTGATCGACGAAACCCTGACAAAGATCCGCAAGCGCCCGGCCGCCTATCCGGTCGTGCTCGCCACCTCTTCGGAGAAAGGCAAAGGTCTCGACGAGCTCAGAGCGGCGATCGCTGAAACCGTAGGCATCGCGACCTGATACCGGTCAGGAGCTTCAAAAGCCGATCGTCCCACTGCGAAGCACCGGCCCGGTGATCTCACCCGTCGGCGATCCGCCGGCTGGTTCGAGGCTGACGGCGAAAACGGCACCGGCGGCGATGTCGCGACGCAGACCGGCCGGCACGGTGACCTCCCCCTCCCCCGACTGCGGCAACAAGCCCAGGGATCTGGGCGGTCGGTTTCCCGCAATCAGCCACAACTCCAGCGATTTCTCGGCCGGCTCTCCTGCCGCCACCGGTGCTATCTTCAAGCGCCCATCGCGCTTGTCATAGCGAGCCAGCAGGGCGACCGGTTCGTTTTCTCCGGACATTCGCGCGAGCAAGGGGGAAGGCTGGGGCGTCAGGCCCGGCGCAAACGAAAATGCGCTGAAGATAGCGAATCCGACAAGGCCGGAGATCGCGATGCCACGCCAGAAGGCCAGCGAGTTCCAGAGCAGACTAAGCAAGCCTCGGCGCCTGAAGTCACGCAGACGCTGCTCCACACGGACGAAGGCCTCGCTCAGGCCGGCGTCCTCAAGGTAGCTGTCGTTGACGTGAGCGAGGTTCTTCTCCCATCGCCAGACGATGGCAGCAAACTGGCGGTCGCGACGCATGCGCTCCTCGACCTTGCGACTGGTTTCGGAATCGAGCACGCCGAGCACGTATTCACCCGCCAGGACCTCGTCGCGAGACCGGCCTCCCTTGCTCTTGTCCGACCCTGTCATGTCTCAAATACCCTCCCGGCTTCGGCGGGCTGCGACGAAGCCGCATCGCGACGGCATGTTCAACGGCCTTTCGGCGGGTTCCGGCCGATCAGGCCGTGCGGTGGAGACGTCCCGCACCTCGTCCTTTTCCAGATTCCAACCATTGCGTGGCCCTGTCAACGCGCTTTCCTTCATGGAAGGAACCGGGTGTTATCTTTCCGGGCGATTATTCCATCGCGGAACAGTTTGCGCTAAAAGGCCGCGAGCCAACACAAGGGATGTTCCATGACCGCCTCCGAAGGTGAAATCCAGGCGCAGCTGCTTGCCCAGGCGCTGCCGTACATGCAGCGCTACGAGAACAAGACCATCGTTGTGAAATACGGCGGTCATGCCATGGGCAACCCGGAACTGGGCAAGGCATTCGCGGCCGATATCGCGCTGCTCAAGCAGTCCGGCGTCAACCCGATCGTCGTGCACGGCGGCGGACCACAGATTGGTGCCATGCTCACCAAAATGGGCATAGAATCCAAGTTCGAGGGTGGGCTGCGCGTCACCGACGAGAAGACCGTCGAGATCGTCGAGATGGTTCTGGCCGGCTCGATCAACAAGGAGATCGTGGCCCTCATCAACCAGACCGGCGAATGGGCGATCGGGCTCTGCGGCAAGGACGGCAACATGGTCTTCGCCGAAAAGGCGAAGAAAATGGTCACCGATCCGGACAGCAATATCGAGCGGGTACTCGACCTCGGTTTCGTCGGCGAGGTGGTGGAGGTCGACCGCACGCTGCTCGACCTGCTCGCCAAGTCCGAGATGATCCCGGTCATCGCCCCGGTCGCACCCGGTCGTGATGGCCATACCTACAATATCAACGCGGACATCTTCGCAGGCGCGATCGCCGGCGCACTGCGCGCGACCCGCCTGCTGTTCCTCACCGATGTGCCGGGCGTGCTCAACAAGGACGGCGAACTGATCAAGGAACTCTCCGTCGCCGAGGCCCGCGCGCTGATCAAGGACGGCACAATCTCCGGCGGCATGATCCCCAAGGTCGAGACCTGCATCGATGCGATCAATGCCGGCGTCCAAGGCGTGGTCATCCTGAACGGCAAGGTCTCGCATGCCGTGCTGCTGGAAATCTTCACCGAAGGCGGCGCCGGAACGCTGATCGTTCCCTGACAGGCCGCCCGGCCTCCGCATCTAGAGTGCGAAGAGACCGACCGGACGCATCTGGCCTTCGTGGCGCAGGAGCCATTTCTTGCGCCACAGTCCCGCCCCATAGCCAACCAGCGATCCGTCCGAGCCGATGCAGCGGTGGCAGGGAATGACAATGACGATCGGGTTTGCGCCATTCGCCTTGCCGACGGCACGAACGGTCTCCATTCCTCCGACGTTCCTGGCGATTTCACCGTAGGAGCAGGTTTCGGCGAGCGGCACTTCAAGAGTTCCGCCCAGACCGCCTGTTCAAAGGCGCTGCCGGCCGGAGCGAGCGGAGTGTGGAACCCGCCTGACTTTCCCGCGAAATAGTCCTCAAGTTCCGCTCCGATCTGCCGCGTGATTTCGTTGGGCTTTTCGACGATCGATCCGCCCAGTGAGCGAGAAACGCCCGGGAAAATCCTCGCCTCGTCCTCGCGCGCGACGAACGACAGCATACGCAGGTGGCTGTCGTCGGCGACCGCCAGCAAGTCACCGAGCGGTGACGGGAACCACTGCGAATAAAGCACAGGCTTTGCGGACATGACCTTCTCCACCTTCGCAAGATAGGATGCCGCCGCTATCGCGGCAATCCGCCGCGCTCAGAGCAACAGGAGCGTGAGGATGCCGCCGACGATCAGCAGACAACCTGCCAGTTCGGGAAGGTTCACACGCTCGCGGAAAAGGAAGAATGAGGCGAGGAAGGTAAAGACGAGTTCGATCTGGCCGAGCGCGCGGACATAGGCGACCTGCTGCAGCGTCATCGCCGTGAACCAGCAGGCAGAGCCAAGCACACCGGCCAGACCAACCAGCGACGAGGACCGCCACGATCGCAGAACCTGGGCGATCTCCTTCTTGTCCTTCAGCAGCATCCACACCAACATGAAGGCCGTCTGAAAAGTAGTGACGCAGGCGAGTGTGACAGCTGCCTGCATGATTGGTCCCGGCCCCTCCAGAGAAAGGGATGCACTTCGGTAAGCAACGGCGGAAATGCCGAATACCGCGCCCGAAGCGATACCAATCAACGCCGTACGTCCCATCAAGGCGCCCAGTACGTTGCGCAGGGACAATGGCGAACGAGCGATCGAGATCAGCATCACCCCACCACGCCGATGATGATGGCGCACACGGCAGCAAAAGTGATGTTTTCACCCAGAAGCACGAAGCCGAAAATCGCGGCCTGCACGGGCTCGGTCTTCGAATAGGCGGTGCCGACGGCGAAATTGCGCAGCGAGAACAGGTAGACCAGCAGGATTGTCGCATAGATCTGTGCCAACCCGCCGATCACGGCCCAGCCGACGAAGATCCAGTTCAAGGTCGGATATGGATAGCCGAAACCATGATGCAGCAGAAGGACATACAGGATCGCAACCGGAAAGCCATAGCCGAACCGGACGAAGCTAGCGCCACGCGTACCGAGCGATCCCTGCAGGTGTTTCTGCAGGGCCGAGCGCAGGTTCTGAAGGAAGGCCGCGGCGATGGTGATGGGTATCCAGAGTTCCATGAGCCGGCGCTTACACCGGCAACGACAGACCGCCAAGGTCGGTTTCGGGCAAAACGGTCCTGTGTCTTTTCTTTGCGTCCGGGCCGGTGCATAACCGCCGCATGAACCGGACACCTAAGACGACCGTCGACGCCTCCGAATTTGCCCATGTCACCGACTGGGTGTTTGACCTCGACAACACCCTCTACCCGCATCACATCAACCTGTTCGCGCAGATCGACAGGAACATGACGGCTTTCGTCGCCGAACTGCTCCAGCTCGATCCCGAAGATGCCCGCAAACTGCAGAAGCAGTATTATTACGACCATGGCACGACGCTCGCCGGCCTGATGCAGAATCACGGTGTCGATCCCAACGCCTTCCTCGAGCGGGCGCATGCAATCGACTATTCGGCGCTGCTGCCGCATCCCGAGCTCGGCGATGCGATCAAGGCTCTGCCGGGGCGCAAGTTCATCTTCACCAACGGCACCGTGAAGCACGCGGAAGCGGCGGCCGGAGCGCTCGGCATCCTCGACCATTTCGATGACATCTTCGACATCGTCGCCGCCGACTACGTACCTAAGCCGGCGGGCAGCACCTACGACAAGTTCATGAATCTCAACCGGGTCGATACCAGACACGCGGCAATGTTCGAGGATCTGCCGCGCAATCTCAGCATTCCGAAATCACTCGGCATGCGAACCGTGCTGCTGGTGCCGCGCAACCTGGAGGACACCGTGCTCGAAAGCTTCGAGCGCGCCGACGCCAGCGCGACACAGGCCGACATCGACTACATTACGGACGACCTGGCGACCTTTCTCAGATCGCTCACAGCGGCAGCCTGACTTCGTCAAGCTTACGAAAGTTTCATCTGCGTTACAGATGTTTAAGTAGGTTCTGATCCTCGCCGCTCCTATTCTCGGATCGTGGACATCGAGAAGGAGAAAGGGATCGCCCATGAAAACGAAAACCCTGGTTCTTGCTGCCGTGGTGGCAAGCCTGACGCTCGGAACTTCGGCCACGGCTTTCGCCGCGCGCGAACACGGCGGTCCGATGATGGGGCATGCCCGCGCCGCGATGTTCGTGCGCATGCTGCAGGAATTCGACACCGACAAGAACGGCCAGATCTCGCGCGACGAGGCGACCGCCGCCGCAGAGAAGATATTTGCCGATATCGATGCCGACAAGGATGGCTCGCTGACGCCCGGCGAACTGCGTAAGCACCGCGAGGCGCGCATCGAGGAATGGCGCAAGGAGCGCGAGGCGGCAAGGGCTGACAACGAGAACGGCGCGTCGCAGGAAAATGCGCAACGTGAAGAGAATAACCGGGGTCCGAATCGCTGGCATCGCGCCAATGATGGTCCCCGACACGGTTGGGGCTGGGGGCCCCATCACGACGGCCCGCGGCATGGTTGGCGCGGCGAGGACGGCCCGAGGCACGCCTGGGGCCGGGACGATGATGGCCGCCGCCCGATGGGCGGCAGCGGACGCCTGATCCGTCANGCCGACATCGACGAAAACGGTCAGATCAGCAAGCCAGAAGCGCTGGCAATCGTGGACAAGATGTTCACGCGTGCAGACCGCGACAAGAACGGTGCGATCTCGGCCGATGACTTCCCGAAACGTCCCGTCTGGTTCCGCTAGCCTCCGTCGGGACGAGAAAGCCGCCCGCTGCCGCAACCCGCGGGCGGCTTTCACCATTCAATGACCGTAGTGATCAGCGATGATCTTCCACGCTTCGTCCGCGGTTTCGACGAAATTAAGAAGCGAAACGTCTTCCGGCGCGATCGTGCCAAACTCTGCCAGCGCGTCAAAATTGACGATCTTCCGCCAGAAGGCCTCCCCGAACAGAAGCAGCGGAATTCGCGACATGCGCCTGGTCTGGATCAGCGTCAGCGCCTCGAAAAGTTCGTCCAGCGTACCGAAACCGCCGGGGAAGATAGCGATCGCTTTGGCCCGCATGAGGAAATGCATTTTCCGGATCGCGAAATAGTGGAAGTTGAAGCTCAGTTCCGGCGTGACGAAAGGATTGGGCGCCTGTTCGTGCGGTAGCACGATATTGAAACCGATCGATGGGGCGCCGAGCTCAGAGGCGCCGCGGTTGCCGGCCTCCATCACGCCCGGCCCACCACCAGTCACGACGACGTATTCGTGATAGTCGTGAGTGGCGGAATGCATCGAGCACAGCCGTGCAAACTTGCGCGCCTCCTCATAGTAGACGGACGCGGCTTCGAGGTTACGACTCTGGACTTCATTGCGCGCCGCCCAAGCGGACTGGCCGGGTGCGGGAATGCGTGCGCCGCCGAACATTACCACCGTCGACTTGATCCCTTGTTCGGCGAGACTCATTTCCACCTTCAGGAGCTCGAGCTGCAGACGCACAGGCCGCAGTTCCTCACGGCAGAGAAAATCCTCATCGATATAGGCTAAACGGTAAGAGGGAGAGGTGGATTGCGGCGTCGCCGGAACCTTGGCCGCGCGTGCGCGGTCGGTGGAGCTATCCTTCAACGGATCCCATACCCCGTCCTTCCGTCGCTCCTTGCCGTTTACTTCCTTTGCCATTTCAATGCCTTTCGATAAGCAGGCGAGCTGCGGCTCACCAGCCGTCGCAATCGGCCAAGCCGTCGCGCTCCGTGGATGTTTTCATCATTCGGCGAATGCGCTAGAGCAGATCACCGGTTCTGATTGCCGTCCGCACTTGACGATAGACAACTAAGCTTAAGGAATTCCCATGAGTACCACGGAACACACCGCACTCGAGCGTGTCATCGAAGCTGCCTTCGACAATCGTGACACGGTCAATACATCGACCAAGGGGGAAGTGCGAGATGCCGTGGAAACCGCTCTCAACCTGCTCGACAGCGGCAAGCTGCGTGTAGCGACCCGCGGTGAGGATGGCCAGTGGACCGTGCACCAGTGGCTGAAGAAGGCGGTGCTGCTCTCCTTCCGCCTGAACGACATGGAGGTCGTCAAGGGCGGACCGGGCGCCTCGACCTGGTGGGACAAGGTCCCATCCAAGTTCGAGGGCTGGGGCGAAAGCGAGTTCCGCGCCGCCGGCTTCCGTGCCGTGCCGAATGCCGTGGTGCGCCGTTCCGCCTATGTTGCGCCCAACGCGATCCTGATGCCCTCTTTCATCAATCTCGGCGCCTATGTCGATGAAGGCACGATGGTCGACACCTGGGCTACCGTCGGCTCGTGTGCCCAGATCGGGAAAAACGTGCATCTTTCCGGCGGCGTCGGTATTGGCGGCGTGCTGGAACCGATGCAGGCTGGCCCGACTATCATCGAGGATAATTGCTTCATCGGCGCCCGTTCCGAGGTCGTCGAGGGCTGTATCGTCCGTGAAGGTTCCGTGCTCGGCATGGGCGTCTTCATCGGCAAGTCGACCAAGATCGTCGACCGTGCCACCGGCGAGATCACCTATGGCGAGGTTCCCCCCTACTCCGTCGTCGTCGCCGGAACGCTTCCCGCCGAAGCGCCGATGGCGAACGGCAAGCCCGCCCCCGGCCTCTACTGCGCCGTGATCGTCAAGCGTGTGGACGAGAAGACCCGCTCGAAGACCGGCATCAACGAACTGCTGCGGGACTGAAATGACTGCATTGGCTCGGCGTGCCTCGGTCGGCTGGCTGTTCTTCAGCCCGTCCGGCCGTGCCGGACGGCAGGTCTTCATTCTCGGCTGGCTGTTCTGGATGATGGTGAATTCCTACACCCTCGCCAAGACGGTCATGCACTACGAGGACGAGAACCCATCCGTCTGGGGGATGATCTTCCTCGTCACGGCATTCCTCTCCGTCGTTTCGGCCATTATGCTGACAGTCAAGCGGCTGCACGATGTCGGGCTGCCGGGGCTGATCGCCGTGCTGATGTTCGTTCCGGTCGTTTCGCTCGTCATGCTGTTCGGCCTGTGCATCTGGCCCTCCGCGCAGGGCACCAATACCTTCGGCCGGCTGACCGACTGGCCGAAGGACGACTGAGCGCTATATCTTTGCAGCCACGTTGCATCGCAAGCGGGCGAGGATGACAGCACCCGGTCAATCGGTTAAACCACCCCTCGATCCATCACCGCCGGCATCAGCCGCAAGCATCGTGAACGCCATGACCTCCGACAATCCCATCGAGAACCTGCAAACGCTGATCCGTTGCCCATCGGTAACGCCGGCGGAGGGCGGAGCGCTTTCGGCGCTGCAGGCCATGCTGGAGCCGCTCGGCTTCACGGTCTCCCGCATGATCGCCACCGAGGCCGGCACGCCGGACATCGAGAACCTTTACGCCCGGATCGGCACCGATGGGCCGCACCTCATGTTCGCCGGCCATACCGACGTGGTCCCGGTCGGAGCCGAGGCGGACTGGAGCCATCCCCCGTTCGCGGCCGAGATCGCCGACGGCATGATGTACGGCCGCGGTGCCGTCGACATGAAGGGCGGCATCGCGTGCTTCGTCGCTGCGGTCGCCCGGATCATAGCGGAGAAGGGGCCGCTTCCGGGCTCTATCTCTCTGCTGATCACCGGCGACGAGGAAGGTCCTGCCGTCAACGGCACGATCAAGCTGCTTGAATGGGCCGCCGCGCGCGGCGAGCGTTGGGACGCTTGCCTTGTCGGAGAGCCGACCAATCCCGAACACCTGGGCGACATGATCAAGATCGGCCGGCGCGGTTCGCTCTCCGGCACGATCACCATCCATGGCGTACAAGGCCACGCCGCCTATCCGCATCTCGCCGACAATCCGGTGCGCGGCATCATCCGGCTGACCGAAGCGCTGATGTACCCACCCTTCGATCACGGTACCGACAATTTCCAGCCGTCCAATCTGGAAGTTACCTCGATCGACGTCGGCAATCCGGCAACCAACGTGATTCCCGCCAAGGCCACGGCCAGCTTCAACATCCGCTTCAACGACACCTGGACAGCGGAGACCCTGCAGGCCGAGATCGAACGCAGGCTTATGGCTGCCGCGGCCGCCGACCCGCATCTGCGGCCCGGTCGGGGTCCGGTGCGCTACGAGCTCACATGGGCGGAGCGACCGAGCCATGTGTTCCTCACCCGCGACGACGCCCTGATCGGCTCGCTCAGCGCGGCGGTGAGAAAGGTCACCGGCCAGAACCCGCAGCTTTCCACCACGGGCGGCACGTCGGACGCGCGATTCATCAAGGACTATTGCCCGGTCGTCGAATTCGGCCTGGTCGGCCAGACGATGCACATGGTGGACGAACGGGTGGCGGTTGCGGATCTGGAGACGCTGACCCGCATCTACCAGACCTTTATCGAGCGCTGGTTCGCGCATGCCGGGCATTAAGGAAGTCCAACTTTACCTGACCGGGCTGTGGCTGCTGATGCGGCATGATCAGCAGGGTTTCCGCTATCTCGACCTGACCGAGCGCGGCGCCCTGCGGTCCTTCTGGTCGGTGGTCTTCTCCGCTCCGGCCATTGCCATCTCCTGGATCTGGCTCCGCCAGTCCTATCTTCGTTCCATGCCCGAAGGGACGGAGACGGGGGCGCTCTATTTCTTCCGCCTTGCGCTGATCGAGGGGCTGAACTGGATCGTGCCTCTCGTTCTTGCCGGTATCCTGGCCTGGGCGATCGGCATCGGCGCGCGCTATTCGGCGATCGTCGCAACCGTGAACTGGCTGACGCTGCCGTTCAGCTATCTCTACGCGCTGCTGATCCTGGCGCTATTGCTGGCGCCGGGACTTGCCGGTTTCATCGCGCTGCTGTGGCTCTTCCTGCTCATGGCGCTGATCAGCGTCTACATGCGCGTCATCCAGATGGTCTGCGACCGCCATTTGCTGACGGGTGCCGCCATGACCCTGATCCTGCTGATCCCCACCATGCTGCTGTCGGATGTCGTTGAGCGTTTTCTCGGCGTCTATCCGGGCTGACGGGGCTCAGACCGGATCGCCCGGATAATCCACTCTGAGGAAATAGAGCCCTTCCGGCGGCGCAACCGGGCCGCAGGCTGCACGGTCACGCGCTTCGAGCGCCGCACGCACGTCCGCTGGCGTCATCTTTCCCTCGCCCGCCAGCTTCAGCGTACCGGCGAAGGAGCGGATCTGGTTGTGCAGAAAGCTCTGGGCGGTGGCGCGGATCTCGATGACATCGCCATCGCGCGTCACGTCCAGCCGGTCCAGGGTCCGCATCGGACTGGTAGCCTGACAATGGGCGGAGCGGAAGGTGGTGAAATCATGATGACCGACGAGCTGCTGCGCAGCCTCATGCATCCGCTCATGATCGAGCGGCTTCGGCACCCACCAGGCACGGTTGGCCTCTATCGCGAGGCGCGCAGGGCGCGAGATGATCCGGTAAAGGTAGTGCCGACGCAGTGCCGAGAAGCGGGCATCGAAGGTTTCATCCACACGCACTGCGTCGAGAACGGCAACAGCCTGGCCGGCGAGCGCGAGATGCGCGTTGAGCGCATTACGCAGCTTATAGCCTTCCCACGAACGACCTAGATCAACATGGACGACCTGACCCAGCGCATGGACGCCGGAATCGGTACGACCGGCGCCGCGGATCGATACCGTCTCGCCAGTAAGCGAAAGAACCGCGGTCTCCAGTGCCTCCTGGACCGACATTCCGTTTTCCTGCCGCTGCCAACCGACATAGGGCGTGCCGTCATATTCAACGGTCATCCGGTATCGGGGCATCAGGCAAGCCTCGTGCCTACGGGGATGGGCGTGCCACGCAGAAATTCGGCGGCGTCGAGCGGCTTGCCGCCGGCGCGCTGCAGGCGAGCAAAACTCACGGCGCCCTCGCCGCAAGCGACCGTCAGGGTCCCCGTGGCATCCAGTACCTCCCCCGCAGCGCCTCGCCGACCCGGATCAAAGACGGAAGCGAGCACCTTCACGCGTTCGGCCTTCCCGCCGATGTCCAGCTCGAACCAGGCACCCGGAAACGGCGACAGGCCACGGATACGATCGTGGACTTCCTTCGCGGGACGGGAGAAATCAATGCGGCTTTCCGCCTTGTCGATCTTGACCGCATAGGTCACCCCCTCCTGCGGCTGCGCCGTCAGCGGCAGATCGCCGGCTTCGAGCCTTGCCATCGCATCGACCATGAGCTTCGCCCCAACCTCCATCAGCGCATCGTGGAGCTCACCCGCCGTCCTCTCCGGCGTAATCGCCACCCTGGTCGTGAGAGCGACGGGACCGGTATCCAGCCCCTTCTCCATCTTCATGACCATCATGCCGGTCTCGGCGTCGCCCGCCATGATCGCCCGCTGGATCGGCGCGGCACCTCGCCAGCGTGGCAGCAGCGAGGCGTGACCGTTATAGCAGCCGAGTCGCGGCGCGGAGAGCACCGCTTCCGGCAGCAGCAGTCCGTAGGCCACCACCACCGCGACATCGGCATCGTGGCTACGGAAGACCGCCCGATCCTCGTCGCTCTTGAAATTCAGCGGCGTGAAGACCGGGATGCCGTGAGCTTCGGCGGCAAGATGAACCGGCGATTTCTGCAGATCGAGGCCGCGTCGGCCGCCCGGGCGCGGCGGCTGGGTATAAACGGCCACGACCTCGTGGCCGGCGCGGACAAGCGCTTCCAGAGTCGGAACGGAAAACTGCGGCGTTCCCATGAAAACGATGCGAAGGGACATGCTCGCTCTACCTCTTCGGTCAGACCGGCGCAGGCGCCGTCAGAGGGCTTTCGACTTCGCCGCCTTGGTGAACTTCTTGATCACCATTTCACGCTTAAGCCGCGAGATATGGTCGATGAACAGGATACCGTTCAGATGATCGATTTCGTGCTGGAGGCAGGTCGCAAGCAGGCCGTCCGCCTCGGTCGTCACTTCCCGCCCCTCGCTGTCGAGCGACTTCACCGTCACCCTGGCCGGGCGCTCGACTTCCGCGTAATAGTCCGGAATCGACAGGCAGCCTTCTTCGTAGACCGAACGCTCGTCCGAGGAGGAGACGATCTCCGGATTTATGAAGACCAGCGGCTCCTTCGGCTCACCCTCGCGTGAAACGTCGATGACGAGCATGCGGCGCGGAACGCCGACCTGGATCGCCGCCAGTCCGATCCCGGGGGCATCGTACATGGTTTCGAGCATGTCGTCGGCGAGCTTCTGCAGGTCCCCGTCGATCCGTTCGATCGGCTGGGATACCTGACGCAGCAGGGGATCGGGAAGAATAATGAGCGGCTTGATGGTCATGGGCATCCCATAAACTATCTCTTGTCGTGATGGAATCGGAAAAACACGCCGGAACGAGGCTCGTTGACGGCGCCTCGACCCTCTGCCACCACACAACTTCGTTCTCGTTTTGATCTATCGAAGACAAGCGAATCTGATAGACTGCCTTTATGAACGATACCGCATTCTCCATGAACCAGCCGGTCCTGCTCATCGGCGGTAGCGCCATAACCTTCGCGCACCTGCTGGTCGCAGGCGGCCTGATCGTGCTGGCGCTGGCTGCGGCACTGCTGATATCGCTGCGGGCTTCCTCGCGCGCCCGGATGCTGGCGGCGGAAGAAGCCGCCCGACGCGAGGCCGCGGCGGAAGCGCGAATGGCGGAATTGTTGCGCATCCAGTCGGAGATGCAGGGCCGTATATCGGCCATGACCGAAGTGTTCAGCAGCCGGCAGGCCGAATTCAACCAGGCAATCAACCAGCGACTCGACGGCATGAGTAGCCGGATCGGTGCAACCATCACCGAGCAGACCAAGTCGACCCACGAGAATCTCAGACACCTGCAGGAAAGGCTCGCCGTGATCGACGCGGCGCAGAACAACATCCAATCGCTCGCCAAGGATGTCGTGGGGTTACAGGCAATCCTGTCGAACAAGCAGACGCGCGGCGCCTTCGGCCAGTCGCGCATGGAAACCATCGTCGCCGACGGCCTGCCGATGGGGGCCTACAGCTTCCAGCCGACGCTTTCCAATGGCGCCCGGCCAGACTGCACGATCCGGATGCCGAACAGCTCGCCGCCGCTGGTCGTGGACGCCAAGTTTCCGCTGGAGGCCTGGAACGCCATCCGCGATGCGCAATCTGCCGAAGACCGAAAGATCGCCAGCCAGCAATTCCGCCGCGATATGGACGTTCATATCCGCGATATCGCGGAGAAATACCTGATCAGCGGCGAAACCCAGGACATGGCCTTCCTGTTCGTACCGTCGGAATCGATCTTCGCGGAGATCCATGAGAATTTCGAGGGAATCGTACAGAAGGCGCACAAGCAGCGTGTCATCATCGTCTCGCCGTCGCTTCTGATGCTGTCGATCCAGGTCATCCAGGCCGTGCTGAAGGACCAGCGGATGCGCGAACAGGCGCACCTGATCCAGGGCGAGGTGATCCACCTGATGGAGGACCTGGCTCGGCTCGACGAACGGACCCGCAAGTTGCAGAGCCACTTCCTCGCGGCCCAGAAGGACGTGGACATGATCCTGACCTCTGCCGACAAGCTGAACCGGCGTGGCGCCAAGATCGAGGCACTAGAATTCGAGGCCGGCAGTCAGGCGCCCGAGGAGGGAGGCTCGAGCACGCCGAGCGTGGAGAGCCGGACGGGCCTGCTGAAGCTTAGGGTGGTTGACGACGACTGAGCGTTGTCGAATAACTTGGCGCCTGCCCGTCAAGGACCAAACCGCATGATCACCGTCTTCGGCTCCATCAACATGGATCTCATCGCCACGACTGAGCGCCTACCGCAGCCGGGCGAAACTGTCGCGGGCAAGGATTTCTCCACCGCGGCTGGTGGCAAGGGCGCCAATCAGGCGCTCGCGGCGACGCGAGCGGGAGCAACGGTCAGGATGGCCGGCGCCGTCGGCCGGGACGGGTTCGCCGAACCAGCGCTTGCTCTTCTCTCCGCGGCAGGCACGGATCTCCATGCCGTTAAGCGCGTCGAGGAGCCGACGGGCACCGCGCTCATTCTAGTCGGCGGCGACGGGGAAAACATGATCGCCGTGGTTCCGGGCGCCAACGGCACACCGGGCGAAGCAGAGGCCGAACAGGTTGTAGATGGCCTTGGCCGCAGCGATACTCTCATGCTGCAGCTCGAAATTCCCGCCAAGGCCGTGGAAAAGGCGTTGATGCTGGCGCGCGGCAAAGGTGTGACGACCATCATCAATATCGCGCCGCTCACCTCGGAAGCAGCGCGGTTGGGGCGCTTGGCCGACATCGTCATCGCCAACGAGACGGAGTTCGAGCAGCTGGCCGGCCGCGAGAGCATGACTACTCCCCAACGCGAGGATGCGCTCCTCGATCTGCATCGGGAAACCGGACAGACAATCATCGTGACGCTCGGCGCCGATGGCGTGATCGCCGCAAGGGACAGCCGGCTCTACCGGACCTCGGGCCTCAAGATCGTGCCCGTCGACACCGTCGGCGCCGGCGATACGTTCTGTGGCTATTTCGCCGCCAGCCTCGATCAGGGCCTCGATTTCGAAGCTGCGCTGCGGCGCGCAGCGGTCGCGGGGTCGCTAGCCTGCCTGAAGGCCGGCGCGCAACCGTCCATCCCATTTGCAGAAGAAGTCGCGGACAGGCTCTGACAGCGAGGCATTGTGACAAGCGTCGGATCGTAACGGTCCGATGAATTTTCTCGCCGTTACAATCAGTTGCGGCTTTCCTTCAGCAACTTTTAAACAATCCCGACATAGTTTCCGGTGGAGCGGCCACGTGCCGCATCGCGTCTTCCTGTTCGCTCCATGACGGAGCATCCATCATCGTCGTAGCCTATGTCCCCCAACATGCGACGTCGATCGTTTGAGGCCATTTTCATGTCTTTCCGCCCCAAGTCCATTGCAGCAAAGCTCCTGCTCGTAACCGGTCTGGCCATTGCGCTGGTTCTGGTGCTTTCCAATTTCGTTCTCATCTCCCAGACACGTGACCGTGTGCATGTTCTGACCATGGATCAGGCCAGCTCGGAGGCACAAGCCATCGCCAATGAAGTGGCATCGGACATCGGCGCCATGGCGAGCGCTGCCCGTTCGATGGCCGGCATTCTCGGTCGTGGACACGAAGGCAAAACCTTCGACCGGGCCGGCGCAATCAATCTCCTGAAGGCCAACGTGGAACAAAACCCCTTCGCCTTCGGCAGCTGGTTCTGCGAAGAAGAAAAGGCCTTCGACGGCAAGATGGAGGAACTCGCGGGGCAGACGAACCTCGGCTCCAATGAAAAGGGCGCATTCACGCCCTACTGGTCCAAAACCCAGTCAGGCAGCATTGAACTCACGACCTTCAATAACGACTACAATGCCGGCTGGTATGCACTTGCCTCCAAGTCTGGCAAGGGCGCGATCACCCCACCCTATCTGGCGGAAGGTACAGATGTACCGACTCTCCTGAGTTCGATCGCCTACCCGGTCATGTCCGGTGGCAAGATGATCGGAGTTTCGGGCGTCGATATCTCGCTCCGGTCGTTGTCGGAAAAACTCAAGGCCATCAAACCGTTCGGCGATGGCCGCGTACTGTTGGTCGCCCAGGAGGGCCAATGGCTCGTCGCTCCGAGCGACGAACTGTTGATGAAGCCTTATGAGGATACCGGTCGCGATCTGCTGGCGACCGCACTTTCCAGCGGCAATAGCCAGGTTCTTCAGGCTCTGACCAGTGAGAGTGGCACCAGCTTCGACCGCCTGATCTATCCCTTCGCGGTTCCGGGTGTGAACACGACCTGGGCAGTGATCATCGACATTCCGACCGCCGCCATCAGCGGTCCGGTGAACGCCCAGACGCAGCTGATGGTCGTCGGCGGTCTCGTGGTGCTTGCCGCGGTCATGGGCGCCCTGTGGGTTGCCGTGCGCAATTTCGTACAGTCTCCGCTCCACGGTCTGGTCGGCGCTGTGAACCTGCTTGGCGAAGGACGCTATGAGGCGCCGGTCGCGGGGCAGGAGCGCAGCGACGAGGTTGGTCTCGTCGCCAAATCGCTCGAGGAGCTGCGCCACCGTTTGTCGGACGCCCGGGAGCTTGAGGGCGAGGCTGCACGTCAGCGTCAGCTTGCCGAATCCCAGCGCAGCCAGAACGAGGCAGAACGGGAAGCGACAGCCGCGCAACAGCAGCATATCGTGGCCGTGCTGGGCTCCGCGTTGGCCGCGCTTTCCCGCGGCGAGCTCACGCAGCGGATCAGCGAAGACTTCCCCGGCGAGTACGCCAAGCTCAAGGAGGACTTCAACTCAACGGTGGCGAGCCTTGAAGAAACGCTGAGGGCAGTCAGCGTTACCGTCAACAGCATCAATAGCGGTACCGGGGAAATCAGCCGCGGCGCCAACGACCTGTCGAAGCGCACCGAGCAACAGGCTGCAAGCCTCGAGGAAACCGCTGCGGCACTCAACGAGCTGACCGAACAGGTCAATTCGAGCGCAGACAACGCCAATGCTGCGGCCAAGACGGTCAATCTCGCCTGCCGCGACGCGGAAGCCTCGGGCGAAGTCGTCAACCGTGCCGTCGCCTCGATGCAGGGCATCGCCCAGTCGTCGCAGGAAATCTCCCGCATCATCGGCGTTATCGATGAGATCGCCTTCCAAACCAACTTGCTGGCTCTCAACGCCGGCGTCGAAGCGGCCCGCGCCGGTGAGGCCGGCAAGGGCTTCGCCGTCGTCGCTCAGGAAGTGCGGGAGCTGGCACAACGTTCCGCCCAGGCGGCCAAGGAGATCAAGGCATTGATCAACGCTTCCGGTGCGCAGGTAGCGGACGGCGTGGAACTCGTCGGTCAGGCCGGTCAAACGCTGCAGAAGATCGCCGATCAGGTCATGCAGATCAACGACCTCGTACTGCAGATTTCCGCCTCCGCCAGCGAGCAGGCCATCGGCCTGAAGGAGATCAACTCGGCCGTCAACCAGATGGATCAGGTCACTCAGCAGAACACGGCCATGGTCGAGGAAACCTCGGCCGCCAGCCAGATGCTGAATGCCGAAGCCGAAAACCTGAAATCGCTGATTGCCCGCTTCAGCTTCGGAGAAACGGCGACGACCACCGCACCGCTTCACGCTGCGGCCAAGGCGCTACGGGCAGCGGCTCCACAGCGTCCGGCTCCCGCTTCGGTCGCGGCTCCTGTCCGCACCGTCAAACGCGTCGCCGCAGCATCCAGCGCCCAGCCTGCCATCGACGACTGGGAAGAGTTCTGAGAAGCGCCGCAGATCGTGAAAACAGAAAGACCGCCGGTCTCGGCGGTCTTTTTTATTGCGGTCGATCGTGGATCGATCAGAGCCGTGCGAACCGTTCGATCAGGAGATCGAAGAATCCTTCGGCATCGACATTGCGCATTACGCGGGCATTCGCCTTGCGACCCGAGACCCGCCACCAGTCGACGACCGTCATGCCCATGGTCAGCTCGGACTGGGTCTCGATTTCGACATTGCAGTCGCGGCCGGAGAAGAGTTCCGGTTTCAGAAGGTAAGCGATGACCGTCGGATCGTGCAGAGGCCCGCCGTCCGAGCCGTATTTCTCCTCGTCGAACCGCTCGAAAAATTCCAGCCACTGGACCATGACGTCCGCCGGACGTGTACCGATCTTGGCAATCCGCGCGACGCGGGCCTTCGTGGTCATCAGCTGATGCGTGACGTCCAGTGGCATTATCACAAGCGGCACACCGGAGCGGAAGACCAGTTCGGCGGCATGAGGATCGACATAGATGTTGAATTCGGCCGCAGGCGTGATGTTGCCGCCCTCGAAATAACCGCCGCCCATCATGACGATCTCGCGGATTCTCGGTGCGATGTCGGGTGCACGCTCAAGCGCCAAGCCGATGTTCGACAGGGGGCCGAGCGTACAAAGCGTCACAGAGCCCGCCGGCTCGCGGCGCAACGTCTCGATGATGAAGTCGACTGCGTGCTGCTTCTCCACCGCCATCGTCGGCTCCGGCAGGTCCGCACCATCGAGGCCGGTTTTGCCGTGCACATGCTCGGCGGTCACCAGCTTGCGGCGCATCGGTCTGTCGACGCCTTCATAGATCTTGACATCGATACGATCGAGGAGTTCGCAGACGACACGGGTATTACGGCTCGTGAGGGCGAGCGGCACGTTGCCGGCGACGACGGTGATACCCAGTACGTCGAGCTCCTGCGGACTGGCCAAGGCCAGCATGATCGCGGCGGCGTCGTCCTGACCCGGATCGGTGTCGATGATGATCTTTCTCGGAGGCGTCATGAAAAATGTCCTGTCTCACATTGGCGCCTGATGATCACCATGGGCGTTTTTTGTCAAGCTTGGCGCCGCTTGCGCGTCTGATAGAGTGTTCCCATATAATTGGCAGGAAGCCGGAAGCGGCTCGAACGTTTGGGAAAACCGGGGCAACCATGACTGGATCGAAGGTTCAACCGAGTCGCGCGACAGTCATACGCCTGCGCAGCGACCTTGCGCTCGGCCTCGGAGAAAACCGCGGCGGCGAAGGCTACCCGCCCTATAACGTGGAGCGATTGCTCGACGGCCCGCCCGGCCGGATCAGGATCACGCTCGCAGTCGCCGGTTTCGAGGAGAGCGAGCTCGATATCCAACTGACAGGCGACGAGCTGACGATCCGTGGAAGGCAGGGCGAAAAGGTCGGGGCCGACTATCTTTTCCGCGGCATCGCCGCTCGACAATTCCAGCGTATCTTCAAGTTAATGCCCGGTACAGATGTACTCTCCGCGCGCCTGGCCAAGGGGCTTCTGACGATCGAGCTTCGCCAGCCCGAACCGGACCAAACGGTGAGAAAAATTAACATTTCCGCTTCACAATGAGATCAACGGCCTGATGTGCCGTTGCTCCCTCATCGTGGAGGATCGGAATGTTATTGAGAGAAGCAAACGCCCGACTGACGCAATCCGAACTGGCGCATCTCGGGTCCGGTGAAATCGGCTATATTCGCAAAATGCGCTCCGAAGAGGTTTCGCGCTGCTTTCCAGAGGCGCCGGACATCGATCCGAGTCTGGATCTGTGGGCGCTCTTCGGCGCGGACGGCACCCCCATCCTGCTGACGGACAACCGGTCGAGCACCTTTTACAAGGCTGCCGAGGACGAGCTGAAGACCGTAAGCCTGCATTGACGGCAACGGTGGGCGCGGGCCTGAGCCGGCGCCCTACGCGGATTTTTCGACTCGTACGAAAGTGAGGTAGGCCGACGACCTGCCTTCGCGTCTGGCCTTGGCTTCGTATCGCGTGCCGGGCCAGCCCGCGAACGGCGTCAGCCAGTCGGACGACTGGCGTGCGGTCCATTCAAAGCCGCCATGATCCCGACAATGGATCAGCGTCCAGTTGACGTAGGTATCGATGTCCGAGGCGAAACAGAAGCGACCGCCCGGCTTCAACACCCGGTGAAACCGATCGAGATTGACGCGCGAGACGAAGCGGCGCTTCCAGTGCTTCCGCTTCGGCCAGGGATCGGGATAGAGCAGGTCGATCTGATCCACGCTGCCACCCGGCAGCCAGTCGAGCAGCTGCGTCGCGTCGTCGTCATAGACCCGGATGTTCCGCAGGCCCTTTTCCTCGACGCTCGCCAGCAGCTTGGCCATGGAATTGACGAACGGCTCCACGCCGATGAAACCCGTCGTCGGCTGTTCCGACGCGCGATGAACGAGATGCTCCCCGCCACCGAAGCCGATCTCCAGCCGGATCCGCTCGACGGGTACAGGAAAGAGGTCGAGCGATGCTGGCGCGCGCTTCGACAGATCGACCTTGAGTTCGGGCAGAAGATGCGACAGGCGGTCGATCTGCTGTTCCCGTAGGGGCTTGCCTTTGCGGCGACCGAAGAAAGCCTCGGTCGCCCTGGTGCGACGGACTGGACCGTCCGATGTCATGCTCACGCCTTGATCGCTTCCTTTAGCGGCTTGACGAGATCGAGCTTCTCCCAGGAGAAGGAACCGTCGCGGCCGGCCTTGCGGCCGAAATGGCCGTATGCGGCCGTCTTAGCATAGATCGGCTTGTTGAGGTCAAGATGGCGGCGGATACCGGTGGGCGACAGGTCCATGACCTTGCGGATGGCATCCTCGACCTGCGCCTCGGACACTTTGCCCGTGCCGTGAAGATCGACATAAATTGCCAGCGGCTGGGCGATGCCGATCGCGTAGGCGATCTGGATCGTGCAGCGGTCGGCGAGACCGGCGGCCACGACGTTCTTCGCCAGATAGCGCGCGGCATAGGCGGCGGAACGGTCCACCTTGGTGGTGTCCTTGCCCGAGAATGCACCGCCGCCGTGAGGAGCCGCGCCACCATAGGTGTCGACGATGATCTTGCGGCCGGTCAGACCGGCGTCGCCGTCCGGACCGCCGATGACGAACTTGCCCGTCGGATTGATGTACCATTTGCAGTCGCTGGCGATCTTCAGATCACCCAGCGCCTCGCGGATATACGGCTCGACGACAGAGCGCACCTTCTTCGAATCCCAGCTCTCGTCGAGGTGCTGAGTTGACAGCACGATCGAGGTCACCTCGCTAGGCTTGCCGTCAATGTAGCGGACAGTCACCTGGCTCTTGGCGTCGGGGCCGAGCTTTGCGGCTTCGCCTTCGCCCTTCTTGCGGGCGGCCGAGAGCAACTGCAGGATCTTGTGGGAATAGTAGATCGGAGCCGGCATCAGGTCGGGAGTCTCACGGCAGGCATAGCCGAACATGATACCCTGGTCACCCGCACCCTCGCTGTTATCGTGGTCGGCGGCCTTGTCCACGCCCTGGGCGATATGCGCTGACTGGAAATGCAGCAGAACGTCAATTTTGGCGGTCTTCCAGTGGAAGCCAGACTGTTCGTAGCCGATGTCGCGGATCGCCTTGCGGGCGGCGGACTTGAACTTCGACGGATTGATCACGTCGTTGCCGTTCTTGTCCTTCTTCATCAGGCTCGGCGGCAGACGCACCTCACCCGCGATCACGACGCGATTGGTGGTGGCAAGAGTTTCGCACGCAATTCGAACCGTCCAGGGATCAACACCCGTCTTGGCGGCTTCACGATAGACCAGATCCACGATCTCGTCGGAGATACGGTCACAGACTTTATCGGGATGCCCCTCGGAAACGGATTCGCTTGTGAACAGATAATTCGCGTGCATGCGGGATTCCCCTCAAAGAACAGAACCCGCTCTTGTTAGTCATTTCACGGCCGAAAAACAAGCGCACAACGACATAAATATGTCTTTATATGTCCACCGAAGCGCAAAGAGCACGAACAAAAAAGCGGCCCGAAGGCCGCTTCTTTGGGCTGCTTCATGAGATTATTCCGCGTCCCCTTCCGCAGCGAGCGTCTTGACCAGCTCCACCAACCGGCGGCGGACCTTGGGGTCGGCAATCTTCACAAAGGCACGATTCAACTGAAGACCTTCGGAAGACGACAGGAAGTCCACGACATAGTTCGAGCTCGAAGCTTCTGCCATGCCGTTCGCCGAAGCCTGTTCGCCCGGTGCATCTTCAAAGAAAAACGAAACCGGCACGTTCAGAATGCTCGAGATGTTCTGCAGTCGGCTCGCGCCGACGCGGTTGGTACCTTTCTCGTATTTCTGAATCTGCTGGAAGGTGATGCCCAGACTCTCGCCCAGCTTTTCCTGGCTCATTCCAAGCATGGTGCGACGCAGACGAATCCGACTCCCGACGTGGATGTCAATCGGGTTCGGCTTCTTCTTATTCTCGATCATGACGTGATCCTGACAATGATTTGCATTCCAATACCAAAAACCCGCTTTGCTTGCAGGTGAGTCAGAACGAGGCGCTTTATCGCGTCAAGACCTCAGAGCATATCGGCAGATTTGTGGCGCCGAGCACTATGCAATTTTGGGGGTTTTGGGTCAATTCTTCCCGAAAATAAAACTCCTGCGCGCAGCAAGAGCCATCGATACCAAAAGAACGAGAGACAACCAGAAGTTACGGTCCACCGCCCCAATGTTCTTGTTTGAAACATTTAGCAAACTTATCGTTGTATCGATAGCCCCCTTTGTTCCAAGCTTCAAACCAGAAATAATCCGGCCCTGTGCGTCCACAGCAGCCGAAATTCCAGAATTTGCGACTCGAATCAGTGGCAGCCCGCTTTCCACGGCACGAATACGGGCCTGAAGGAAATGCTGATAGGGGCCAGGCGTATCGCCGAACCAGGCATCGTTGGTCAGATTGAGGATGGCACCCGCCTGCTGCCAGCCGTCGCGCATCTCCTGCGGAAATATGACTTCGTAACAGATAAGGGGATAGAGCTTCGCTCCACTTGGAAGAGCCAGCAGAGTACGGCCAACCCCAGTCGAAAAGCCGCCCGGCAGACTGATCAGATTGTCGAAACCGAACTGGCGCAGTGCATCCTCGAAAGGCACATATTCTCCGAAGGGAGTCAGGTGGGTCTTGTCGGACGCGTCGATGATCTGTCCGTCGTCATCGATCACGTAGATCGAATTGTAGTAGCGCGGCTGTTCGCCCGGTCCCCGCTCCTCCGCCCTCACCGCCCCCGCCAGCAGCACCTGCCCTTCCTGCAGCATGTCACCGATGCGGGTGAAGGCATCCGGATTTTCCGTGAGAATGAAGGGGACGGAGGTTTCCGGCCAGACGATCACCTCAGGCCTCTTTCCCCCTTCATCTGGCGGCAGGGCGGAAAGGTTCAGCAGATCGGAGAAGATTTCCTCCCGGTCTGTATTCTCCATCTTTCGCGCCTGGTCGACCATCGGCTGGACGAGCCGGACGGTGACCGTCCGCGCATTCTCATCTGGCGATGTCTGAAGTTTCCATGCACCGTAGCCGAGATGGGCAACGAGAAGGACAGCCGCGATAACGACGCCCGGTTTCCATCCCTTCCCGGTGGCGAAGAGGGCCGGCACGGCGAAGACAAACACCGCAAATGCCGACACGCCGTAAAGTCCAACGACCTCGACCGACTGCATCATCAGCGGAACAGGCATCGCACCGTAGCCTATCGCATTCCACGGGAAGCCGGTGGCGACGAAACCGCGCAGCCATTCGGCGAGGCCGAAGCCGACCGCAAGCGCAGCGATGCGGCCGAGCCCGTCGGACCACAGCAGCTTCGCGATCGCCGTCGCCACCCCATAGAAAAGCGCAAGGACGGCCGGCAACCCGAGGACCGCCAGTGGCAGCGCCCAGGCGAACTCCTCGGCTTCCACCAGAAGAGCCGCACCGAGCCACCAGAGCCCCGCGACGAAATAGCCGAAACCGAAAAACCAGCCGATGACGAAGGCGCTTCGGTACCCCTTGGAGAAAGACCGGTCGGGATTGCCGGTGGCGCCATCCAACAGCCAGACGAGCACGGTGAAGGAGACGAACAGGACGGCGAAGAAGCTGACCGGCGGAAGCGAGAGAGCCGCCAGAGCGCCCGCAAGAAACGCCACCGCAGCCCGCCTGATCCCCCACAGCAGCATGACACCGCTGGCCAGCCGATCCATGCCTTGCCCCTTACTTCCGATGCGAATCAATCGGGCGCAGTCTTCCAAAAAAACGAAGGTTTGTCTTCCGGACGACCGGAGAGGCCACCGCGTCAGCTGTCGCCCTCAAGCGAGGTTGCGGCACCGCCGAACCCCTTTTCGCCACCGATCTTCGCCTCCTTGGCGGGCAGACGTCGGGCGGCCTGATTCCTGCGGACAATCCGGACACGTTTGATGCGGGTGGGATCAGCATCGAGGACATGGAACTCGAAGCCCGACAGCACCCGCACGACCGCACCGCGGACAGGGATTCGGCCGAGGCTGGCGAAGATCAGTCCGCCGAGCGTGTTCACGTCCTCGACCTTATCGCTGACATCGAAATCGGGGCCGATCGCCTCGGCGATCTCCTCGAGTTCCACCCGTGCATCAGCGACGAAGACGTCGTCGGAGACGCGCGTGAACATGGCTTGATCGTTGTCATGCTCGTCATCGATGTCGCCGACGACCATCTCGACGATATCTTCATGGGAAACGAGGCCGTCGGTGCCGCCGTATTCGTCGATCACCAGCGCCATCTGGGTGCGCGCCGCCTGCATACGCTGCAGCAGGTCGGAGGCATGCATGGACGGCGGCACGAACAGGATGGGACGAATAAGGCCGGCATCATCCAGCGTTCTGTCCAGCTCAACGCGGCCGAGATCGAATTTCGCCCGCGTCCCTTGCGCCGGTCTGCCGTCGGGATCGACCACCATCGGCCGGGCTGAAGCACGGCTCTTATCGCGCGCCTGCTTCGTTACATAGGTGAGCAGGTCGCGGATATGGACCATCCCGCGCGGATCATCGAGGGTGTCGGAGTAGACCGGCATGCGGGATCGACCCGACTCCTCGAAAATGATCATGAGCTCGCCGATCGAGACATTCTGGTCGACCGCGTCGATGTCGGCTCGCGGCACCATCACGTCCTCGACACGCACCTCGCGAAACCGCAGGATGTTTTGCAGCATCGCCCGCTCTTCGGGCGAGAAGGCATCATTTTCACCGGCATCGCTTAGAAGCGCGTCGGTCAGATTTTCGCGGAGTGATGCAGCCTGAGGCCGCAACAGGCGGGCCGCCGCCCGCGCCCAGATGGAGGTCAGAGACCGGCCAGCGCCATCCGACCGGCCGGTGCTACTACTGGAGCCTTCGTCGGAAGATGGCCCGTCACCACTCTCGGTGACTTTGCCTGCGGTATTGGTCGAATAATCGTTCATCGTTCCAAACTGTCAAACCGGGTCCTGCCCCGCATAGGGATCAGATAGGCCAAGTTCGGCCAAAATGCGAGTCTCGAGCCCTTCCATTATCTGGGCCTCGTCCTCGGTCATGTGATCGTAACCGAAAAGATGCAGAAATCCATGCACAAGCAGATGCGAAAGATGCTCCTCGAAGCTTTTCTCGAGGTCCGACGCCTCCCGCTCTAGGGTTTCGCGCGCCATGATGATGTCGCCGAGCATCGGTCCCGGCATGCCTCCGGGCTGGAGCGGGAAGGCCGGAAAGGACAAAACATTGGTCGGGTTGTCTTTCCCGCGCCATTGCGCGTTGATCTCGCGGATCGCCTCGTCGTTGGTGAACACGAGCGAAAGTTCGGGCGCCTGCTTAGGGAAGGGCTGCCTTTCCTGCTCTGCCATATGGCGGGCTGCGGTCTCCAGCACCTTTTCACTCAACGCTTCGAGGGCATCCTCGTGCGGCCAACCCTCGTCCTCGACGGCAATCTGTAGATCAAGTTTCTTCATGTCGTCCGCCAGCCGGGGTCACCCCTCGGTCTGCTCGCTTTCGTCCTGCTTGGCATATTGCGAGTCGTAAGCCTGTACGATGCGGCCGACGAGAGGATGGCGAACCACGTCGGTGTCCTTGAACCGCACGATGGAAATACCTTCGACGCCATTCAGAAGCTGCAGAGCCTCGACCAGACCGGACTTCACGCCTCGCGGCAGGTCGACCTGCGACGGGTCGCCGGTGACGATCATGCGGCCGTTCTCACCAAGACGCGTCAGGAACATCTTCATCTGCATCGACGTCGTGTTCTGCGCCTCGTCGAGGATAATGGCGGCGTTGGCGAGCGTACGGCCGCGCATAAAGGCGAGCGGGGCGATCTCGATGACGCCGGCGGTGATGGCACGTTCGACCTTGTCGCCCGGCATCATGTCGTAGAGCGCGTCATAGAGCGGCCGCAGATAAGGATCGACCTTCTCCTTCATGTCGCCGGGAAGAAAACCCAAACGCTCGCCAGCTTCGACCGCCGGGCGCGAAAGAATGATCCGGTCGACCGCGCCGCGTTCGAGAAGCTGGGCCGCATGGGCGACGGCCAGATAGGTCTTGCCGGTACCGGCTGGTCCGACGCCGAACACGAGTTCGGAACGGTCGAGTGCGCGGATATACGCGTCCTGCGTCGGCGTGCGCGCGGCGATCGTCTTCTTGCGGGTGGCAATCTGCGCCATGGACAGCTTCGCCTTCCGCTCCATGGTCGGCAGGCTGAGCTGATCATCGGTGGCAACTGCCATGCGGATCGCGCCTTCTACGTCGGAAGGCTCCACGGTGCCGCCCTTCTGCAATCTGTCGTAAAGAAAATCCAAAGCGCGGCGGGCCTGGTTGGTCGCCACGATATCACCCGAAATCGAAACGGAATTGCCGCGCGGACGAGCGTTGATGTTGAGCCGCTCCTCGATCAGCTTCAGGTTCTGGTCGAACTGACCGAAAAGCTCACTGGCAAACCGATTGTTCTCGAACGTCAAGATGAAGTGATTGGCGTCGGTCGCGGCGGTACGGGTATTACGCGAAGATGAAGATGCCAATTCCTGGGCGTTCAATCGGGTCGGGCTCCTCGGCCGCTATCAATAAGACCCACTCTACCTCTATGCCACCTCGGCAAACAAGCTGTTTGGGCCGGTTGCGGTGATTCGTACATTGATAATGTCACCGATCTGCGATGATTTTGCATCAACATTCACGGACTGCAGCCATGGCGACCGTCCGATCAGCTGGCCCGGGTTACGACCGGGCTTTTCCAGCAGGAGATCGATTTCCTTACCAATGCAGCTTTCGGCGAAGGAATGCTGCTGGGCGAGCAAAAGTTCCTGAAGTCTCGCCAGCCGTTCCGTCTTGACCTCTTCCGCCACCTGATCCGGCAGATCGGCACCCGGAGTGCCTGGTCGTGACGAATATTTGAACGAATAGGCCTGCGCATATTCCACGCGCCGCACCAGATCGAGCGTGGCTTCGAAATCCTCGTCTGTCTCTCCCGGGAACCCGACGATGAAATCGCCGGACATGGCGATGTCCGGCCGTGCCGAACGGATGCGCTCGATCAGGGCGATGTATTCGTCCGCCTTGTGGCGACGGTTCATCGCCTTCAAAATCCTGTCCGAACCGGACTGAACCGGCAAGTGCAGGTAAGGCATCAGCATGCGCAGGTCACGATGGGCCTCGATCAGACGATCATCCATGTCGCGCGGATGGCTGGTGGTGTAGCGCAGGCGCGCCAGACCTGGAATTTCTGCGAGACGATAGAGCAGATCGCCAAGGCCGAGCGTCTCGCCCTTGGAGCCGGTTCCGGTCCAGGCGTTGACGTTCTGGCCGAGCAGGGTGAGTTCCCGAACACCCTCTCCCACCAGTCGCTCAGCCTCGGCCATAATCTGTGACAGGGGACGCGAAACCTCGGCGCCGCGCGTATAGGGAACGACGCAGAAGGTGCAGAACTTGTCACAGCCCTCCTGCACGGTCAGAAACGCGGTGACGGAACGCGGACGTCCTTTCGGCTTCGCCAGTTGCGGCAGGTGCTCGAACTTGTCCTCCACAGCATATTCGGTATCGACCACACGTTCGCCGGTTCGCGCACGCTTCAGGGCGGCCGGAAGCCGATGATAGGTCTGCGGGCCAATGACGACGTCGACGGCAGGCTCGCGACGGGAAATCTCCTCGCCTTCGGCCTGGGCAACACAACCCGCGACGCCGATCATGAATTCCCGGCCCTGGCTGGCGCGTTCACGCTTCATCTGGCGCAGGCGGCCGAGCGCGGAATAGACCTTTTCCGAGGCTTTCTCGCGGATGTGGCACGTGTTCAGCAGGACCAGGTCCGCCTCATCGACGTTCTCGGTCGGCACATAACCGTCAGCGGCCAGCGCATCGCTCATGCGGCCGGAGTCGTAGACGTTCATCTGGCAGCCATAGGTCTTGATGAAGACCTTGCGGCTGGGCGCATTCACCTCACCGGCCACGGACGGCATCTCTGCAATTTCCTGGGTCATGGCGGCTATCTAGTGGTTTTCGTCGCCGGATAAAATCAAAAAATTGAAACCGGCTCAATCGCTCGAGCGCCGACCCCGCAGGTGCTCGAGCAGCATGGTGCGGATATCTGCCTCTATCCGCGTGCTCAGGGCCTTGCGATTGTCACCAGCGTGGAACTCAACCGGCGGGCCAAAACTGACGTCGACATCAATCGCACCGGCCTTCAGGATGCCGACAAGGTGCGGCAGAAGCTCTATGTCGCCAGGCCAGGCGGCGATCGGACGGTGATAGCGCCCCATCGGCATTCCGTATACCTTGGTGTAGGCGATTGCCAGCGGCTGCACATAAACCACGCCGTCCGGCGCAAGGGAACGTGCCGAGGCCGCCGCTCCGAAGAGCGAGGATTTCACCTCCAGAAGCCGGTTACCGTCAGACGTGGTGCCTTCCGGGAAGAGCACGACGACCTCCCCGTCCGCCATCCGCGTGGCAATCTCGTTCACCTGCTCGCCGGCTCGCCGCTTCTCTTCCCGGGCGACGAAGATGGTTTTCTGCAGCTTTGCAAGCAGGCCGAAGATCGGCCACCCGGCAACCTCGGTCTTGGCGATGAAGACGACATCGGCAATGGCACCGAGAATGAGAATGTCGGTCCATGAGGCGTGGTTGGCCGCGAGCAGGAGCGGCCGGCGGCGATCGATTCCACCATGAACGTGGATGCGGATGCCGAGAAGGCGGCAGGAAAGCCTGTGCCAGTAGCCCGGCAACCAGCGTCGATATGGAAGATCAAAGTAGAGCCCGATCGCCTGGATCGGAATCAGGATGAGGCTCACAACGGTGACGAGTGACAGCACGCCCCCGATGCGCATCCAGTCGATCACGTCCGTTGCTCCGATGCGCCTGCCATACCGGACGTTTCAGTCCTCGCCCTTCTTTAGTGGAATGCCGTAAAGTTCGAGACGATGGTCGATGAGCTTGAAGCCGTGCTCGCGGGCGATCCGCTCCTGCAGCGCCTCGATTTCGGGAGAATGAAACTCGACCACCTCACCGGACTTGAGGTCGATAAGGTGGTCGTGGTGCTCCTCCGGCACCGTCTCGTATCGCGAACGGCCGTCACGGAAATCGTGGCGCGCAATGATACCGGCATCCTCGAACAGCTTGACCGTCCGATAGACAGTGGAAATGGAAATTCGCGAGTCGACGAGGACCGAACGACGGTAGAGTTCCTCCACGTCCGGATGGTCGTCGGATTGCTCGAGAATGTGGGCGATGACACGACGCTGCTCGGTCATGCGCATGCCGCGCTCGACACACAGTTCCTCCAGCGATTTCGTTGCCTCGTTCATGATATCCGCAGCCATCCCGTCAACAGGCAGTTAGCCAAGATCGCGCTTCATGACAAGCGCCGCCGACCGACGCCCCTCGGCATCGGCATAGTAGGCGTCCCGTTTCCCGGCAACCTCGAAGCCGAGCTTACGATAGAGGCCGAGCGCGGGGATATTGCCGTCATCGACTTCCAGGAACATCGAGACGCCACCGCGCGATTGCGCCTCGCGCATGGCCGCAAGCATCAGCCTCCAGCCAAGGCCCGTGCGCGACAGCTTCTCCTGCACGGCGATGGTCAGAATTTCCGCTTCGCCAGCAATCTCGCGCGCCAGGACGAAGCCGGCCAGCTGCGGCTTGAATATCAGCGTATTGGTCTGCCGCGCGACGAAGCCGAAAGTGTTGGGCTGAAGCAGCAGGTTGACGAACTCACCGTCGTTCCAGCCGCGCGCGAAGCGCTGACCGTGCAATTCCGACACCTCGCGGCAATCGTCCGCCGACATCGGAACCAGCTCGAATTCGGGCTTGCGGGTGAAAATCGTATCGCGCATTCCTGCTCACATCTTGGCTACGGCAAATCCTGACTGCGGCTTGGCATCCGGACCGCGCAGATAAAGAGGCTTCGGCTTGCCCGGCTTCGCTGTCACAGCGAGTCGCGCCACACGGGATATCGGAAAACGATCGACACCGGAAGCGACCTCGCCGCCCGCAAGCAGGCTGGCTGCAGAGCCCACAATCTCCGCGGCACCCGATGCCGCAATCTCCCGCGCTGTATCCAACGCCAAAACGACCGCATCTTCAAGCGGCCGACCATCCACCGAATAGAGCTGGAGATAGACTTCACCGCGTCGGGCATCCATGGCTGCGAGCACCGGCCGCATATCCTCGCTGCCGTCCCGCTTGCGGCGCTCCAAAGCCTCGGCCGCAATCACTTCCAGGGTGGAAATCCCGACCGTCTCCACGCCGAGCGAAAGGGCAAAGCCCCTTGCCGCGGCGACACCGACGCGAATGCCGGTAAAGGAACCGGGGCCGACCGTGACGGCAATGCGGCCCACATCCGAAAGCTCGATGCCGGCCTGTTCCAGGGCGGCATCCACGACGGCCATCAGCCGCTCGGCGTGGCCGCGCCCGATATCCTCGGTCACCTCGGCCAGAACCTGCCGGTTTGCAGTGTCGTAGAGAGCGGCCGCGCAGTCGGCGCCGGCCGTATCAAGGGCGAGGACGATCATCAGCGGGCGTCGCAGCCCATCAAACGGCCTCGACTTCCTGAACTTCAGGCACGAAATGGCGAAGCAGGTTCTGGACGCCGTGCTTCAGCGTCGCGGTCGAGGACGGGCAACCAGAGCAGGCGCCCTTCATGTTGAGATACACCTTGCCGTCCTTGAAGCCTCGGAAGGTGATATCGCCTCCGTCCTGAGCCACGGCCGGGCGGACGCGGGTTTCCAGGAGTTCCTTGATGGTGGCAACGATGGTCTCGTCACCTTCGTCGAAGAATTCCCCATCGGGTTGGATATCTTCGCCGGCCGACGCCCTCATCACGGGCTGGCCGCTCATGAAATGTTCCATGATGGCGCCGAGAATAGCCGGCTTCAGATGATGCCATTCCGGGCCTTCCTTGGTGACGGTCACGAAATCGTAGCCGAAGAAGACGCCCGTCACACCCGGAATGGAGAATATCCGGCTGGCCAGCGGGGAATCGCCCGCCGCGTCGGCGTCGAGGAACTCGGCAGTGCCGTTGTCCATCACGACCTTGCCAGGCAGGAACTTCAGCGTTGCCGGGTTCGGCGTGGTTTCCGTCTGAATAAACATGGGCATCTCCCCGGGCTCACGCCCAAAACTTAGAATTCTTCAAAAATAGGACCAAAAGAGGGGTCCTTCAAGCCATACTTGGCGATTATCGAACGCTATATCAGCACAGGGCATCGATTTCTTCGCTCGTCAGCGTGTCCGGCAATACCGTAACCGGGATCGGGAAGGCCGCACCGCGCCCGGCGATCATGGAAACCAGCGGGCCTGGCCCTTCCTTGGTGGATCCCGCTGCCAGCACGAGAATGGCGATGTCCCGATCTTCCTCGATCACCGCATTGATCTGCTGGGTCGCGCTGCCTTCGCGAATGACAATCTCGGGCTCCACGCCGATCGTCTCACGTACCGTCTGGGCTGCGCGCGCCATGGCGGCTTCCGCCTCTTCACGAGCCTCGGCCCGCATGATCTCCTCGACCCCCAGCCACTGCTGGAAGTCGCCTTCGGGAATGATGTAGAGCATCACCAGACCGCCATTGGAGTTCTTGGCGCGGCGACCGGCGTAGTGAACGGCCTTGTAGCATTCGGGCGTATTGTCGATGATTGCCATGAACTTGCGCCTATGGCCTTCAAGTCTGGACAGACGCTTTGAAACCATTCGCAAACTCCGCCACCGGATTGGCCCTGGCCGTTGCTTTCGCGGCGACAGGTTCCGGTCCCCACCTGCCGCCCGGCGACCGTGACCTTACTGCACGAAGCCGATAATGTCGCGGACTTCCTTCATGGTCTTTTCTGCGCGGGCGCGGGCGCGGGCTCCGCCATCACGCAGAACCTCATCGATATAACCCGGATCAGCCATGAGACGGCGCATCTCGCTGTTCACCGGCGCCAGCACCTCTACGGCCAAATCGACCAGCGCCGGCTTGAAGACGGAGAACTGCTGGCCGCCGAACTCCTTCAGGACATCGGCCTTGGTCTTGTCAGAAAGCGCCGCGTAGATGCCAACGAGATTGTCGGCCTCGGGGCGGCCCTTCAGGCCTTCCACCTCGCTCGGTAGAGCGTCCGGATCGGTCTTCGCCTTCCTGATCTTCTTCGAGATCGTCTCGGCATCGTCCATCAGGTTGATGCGGGAAAGATCGGACGGGTCTGACTTGGACATCTTTTTGGTGCCGTCGCGCAGGCTCATGACGCGCGGCGCCGGCCCGTCGATCAGCGGCTCGACCATCGGGAAATAGGCGTGCACCGGTTCGTCACCAACCTTGATGTCGACGCCGGTCCCGGAATTGCGGATCTGCTGGGTGAAATCCAGGTTGAACTTCATCGCGATGTCGCGCGCCAGTTCCAGATGCTGCTTCTGGTCGTCGCCCACCGGCACGTGGGTGGCGCGGTAGACGAGAATGTCAGCCGCCATCAGGCTCGGATAGGCGAGCAGGCCGAGCGAGACCTGTTCAGCATTCTTGCCACCGGCCTTGTCCTTGAACTGGGTCATGCGCTCCATCCAGCCGATGCGCGCGACGCAGTTGAATATCCATGCGAGTTCGGCGTGCTGCGGCACGGCCGATTGGTTGAAGACGATGTGCGCCTTCGGATCGATGCCCGAGGCGAGGAAGGCTGCCGTGATCGAGCGGATCTGGTTCGGCATGTCCTCGTGAACCAGCTGGGCCGTGATCGCGTGCAGGTCGACGACGCAGTAGATGCAGTCATTATCGGCCTGAAGTGCGACGAACTTCTTGATGGCGCCGAGATAGTTTCCGAGGTGGAGGCTGCCGGTCGGCTGAACGCCGGAGAAAACCAGCTTCTTGAATTCACTCATGTTCGTCCTCAACAGGCGGGTGGAGGGCCTGATCTAGCGATTGATAACCGCCAGCGCTTATGCACTTCGCACCCGCGACAATCAAGGCCGAAACCATCGCGCCGCTCAGGCCGGTTGCAGCAGATCCCAACGATTGCCATAGAGATCCTCGAACACCGCGACCGTCCCGTAAGCCTCGTGCCGAGGCGCCTCGAGAAAGTGCACACCCCTCACCGTAAGAGCCGCGTGGTCGCGCGCAAAATCGTCCGTCCTCAGGAAGAAGGCAACCCGTCCACCGGTCTGTGCACCGATGGCGGCTTTCTGCCTTTCGTCGGCGGCTTGTGCCAGCAACAAAGAGGCGCCATCGCTTCCCGGCGGACGAACAACGAGCCAACGCTTGCCGTCACCTAACGCGGTGTCCTCGATGCAGTCGAACCCGAGTGTTTCGCAATAGAAATTCTTCGCCCGATCGTAGTCATCGATGACGATGGTCACGAGAAGAATAGCTTGCTTCGTAATTTCACTTCTCCTCAACACGGCGAAACTTAACGGCGGTTAATCAATACGGCAGTGGATTTCGTACCTTGAAACAATTTTCTTCATATTAGCGTCATCTTTTAAAGAAATATCGGAACATCGCCCACCGGCGAGCTATCAGGATGATAGTCCATTTCTGCGAGGGGAGTTCCGGCATGACATACCGCGTCGCTCTTGCCTGCATTTTTGCTTTTGTCACAGTAAGTCAGCCCGTTTTCGCCGAAGAGACGAAAAAGCGGAAGGCTACCTTCTTCATGAAGCACAGTTACTCTGCGGCATACACCGTCCAGAGACCCAGTGTGAAAGTCAGTTGTTTTCCCGAAAGACTGCTGCGAATCCTGGCCCACATCGCCAGCGAAACCGGTCGCAAACCGATGGTGACCTCTGGTCACCGGCCGCGTTCCGGCCGCTCCCAGCACAGTCGGTGCTTTGCAGCAGATATCCGCGTGCCTGGCGTCCCCGAACGCCGCATTGTCGCGGTCGCCAAGCGAGCGCCGGGCATCGGCGGCGTCGGACGCTATTGCAACGGCATCGTGCATGTCGACATAGGGCCGCGCCGAAGCTGGGTCTATTGCTGACCGTTCAGCCCTTGGCCTTGCGCCGGAGGTTGCGGCGGACCATGCCGAGGCTTGCCCCCCCAATGGCGAAGGCGATGCCGAAATAGACCACCATGGCGATGGCTATGAGTGCACCAAGCGCCGCGACCTGATTGAACAGCAAGGCACTCGGGCTGAGCCAGGCGGCCCAGCGGTCCGACAGGTAGACGAGAACGCCGGCCATGACGGCCGCGGCGACGGCCAGTCTTGCCGTCCGCCCGACGAGCGGCCATTCCCATTTCAAGTCGCCCCGGCGCAGCAGGGTGGTGAACAGCAGAACCGTATTAATCCAGCCGGCAGCGGCTTCCGCAGCGGCGATGCCGCGTTCTGCCAGCAGCGGGAACAGCGAGATGGCGAGCGCCGAATTCACGACCACCGAAATCCCGGTGATGCGCATCGGTGTCTTCGTATCCTCGCGTGCGAAGAAACCAGGCTGGAGCGCCTTGATGAGGACAAAGCCGGGCAGACCGACGCCGTAGATGGCGAGGATCGAGGCAACCACCGCCGTGTTGTGTTCGGAGAAGGCACCACGCTCGTAGAGCACACGGATAATCTCGTCCGACAGGACCCAAAGGGCGGCGGCAGCCGGCAGCGTCAGAAACAGCACGAATTCGATCGACCTGTTCTGCAGGTTGGCGGCCTCTGCATGGTGGCCGCCTTTCAGCGCGCGCGACAGTTCCGGCAGCAGGACAACAGCGACGGCAACGCCGACCACGCCGAGCGGCAGTTGATAGATGCGGTCGGCATACTGAAGCGCAGCAATCGCTCCTTCCTTGCCGGAAGCGATCGCCTGGCCGATGATCTGGTTGATCTGCGTGATGCCGCCGGTGACAGCCGCCGGTACCGCGAGAATCAACAGGCGCTTGACGTTCGGCGTGATGCGCGGCCAGCGAAAGCCAATGCTCATGCCGGCGTGGCGGACCCCGGCATATACGACCGCAAGCTGGAGCACGCCGGCCACCAGAACCGACCAGGAAAGATACCAGGCCGTCGTAGCCGGCTCTGCCCCGGTGTAGATCGCGTAGAACAGCGCGCCGATCATCACCACGTTGAGGAAAACCGGCGCGATGGCTGCGGCGAAGAAGTGATGCAGCGAGTTCAGCATGCCGCTCATCATTGCCGTCAGCGACATGCACATCAGATAGGGGAACATGACCGTCGCCATGCGCACGGTCAGCGAGAACTTTTCCGCGTCGTCAGCGAAGCCCGGCGCGATGATCCAGCGGACCAGCAACGGCATGGAGAGTTCCATGAGGATGGTGATCAGCATCAGGACCGAAAACAGGACGCCGAAGACCTCCTCGGAGAACCGTTTCGCGCCCTCCATCCCGTTCGCCTCGATCTCCTTGGAGAACAGTGGCACGAAGGCGGCGTTGAAGGCGCCTTCCGCGAACAGGCGGCGAAACAGGTTGGGAAAACGGAAAGCCGCGTAGAAGACGTCCGCCATCGGCCCGGTACCAAGTGCCGCCGCCATCAGGGTTTCGCGCGCGAAGCCGAAGATACGGCTGCCGAGCGTGGCTCCACCGACGGTGGCGAACTTGCGGACGAGGCTCATCAGGCTCTCATCTTCTTCTGAATCAGAACGCCTCGCTGCGGTGCAGGCGCGATGATGCCTGACGGCATCTTTTCCCGAAGTTCGTCCTCCTGCTCCGCCATCACGGCCTTAAGTCGGCCCGTCACCATGGCGATCCGGTTGTCGTTGGTGATCTTCTGGCCGATCAGGTCGGTAACGTAGAAGGTATCGATGACCTTCTCGCCGAAGGTGGTGATGCGAGCAGACTGAATGTCGAGCGACAGGTCGGAAAGCACTGCGGTCACCTCGGCCAGCAGACCGATGCGGTCGAGGCATTCGATCTCGATCACGGTGAACTTGTTCGACAGGCTGTTCGAGATCGTGACATGTGGCTGGACCGGGAAAGCCTTGTTTTTCTTCTTGCCCTTACTGCGGGTGGCAATCACCTCCGGCAGCCGCTTGCGACCGGAGAGCACGTCCTCGATCATGCGGCCGATCGTGGCGGCGCGTCGGGTCTCGTCCTCGTCTATCGGGAATTCCCGGTTGATCAGGATCGTGTCGAGTGCCCGACCGTCTGAGGTCGTGAAGATCTGAGCATCGGCGATGTTGGCACCCGCCGCGGCACAGGCGCCGGCAATGACGGACAGAAGCCTGGGATGGTCGGGTGAAAGAACGGTGATTTCGGTGATGGCGTGGAACGAGTGGGTCCGCACCATGGTTGCAAGCGCCTGCCCGGCCTCGTCGGCCTGACGGATGAAGCGCGCATGGCGGACCTGGTCCTCAAGTGGCACCGCGAGCAGGTAGGGCTCGTAGTGCAGCTTGATATAGGCCTCGCGTTCGCCCTGAGGCCAGTCCGACAGCGCTTCGGACAGCATGAGGCCGGCATGCTTGGCGCGCTCCTTGCGAGAGACTTGCGAGAAGCCGCCGGAGAGAAGAAGCTCCGTCTCGTAATAGAGGGTGCGCAGCAACTGCCCCTTCCAGCCGTTCCACACGCCCGGGCCGACGGCGCGAATATCGCAGACCGTCAGGATCAGCAGCATCTTCAGCCGGTCGAGCGACTGCACCTTCTCGGCGAAGTCAGTGATTGTCTTGCGATCGTGCAGGTCGCGGGTCTGGGCCACCATGGACATCAGAAGATGCTGCTCGATCAGCCAAGCGACCAGTTCAGTTTGTTTCGGTGAAAGCCCGAGGCGCGGGCAGAGCTTCCGAGCGACCTTGGCGCCGGCGATCGAATGGTCCTCCTGGCGCCCCTTGGCGACGTCGTGCAGAAGCACGGCGACATAAAGCGCCTCGCGATCCTCGACACTGGGCAGCAGCTTGGCCGAAAGCGGGTGAATGTCCTCCGATCCACCTTTCTCGATCTCGGAGAGAACTCCGACCGTGCGGATGAGATGCTCATCGACGGTGTAGTGGTGATACATGTTGAACTGCATCATCGCCACAACCTTGCCGAAGTCCGGCAGAAAGCGGCCGAGCACGCCCGCCTCATTCAAACGCCTCAGGATCAGCGCCGGGTCGCGCCGAGAGGTCAGCATCGCCATGAACAGGCGGTTGGCCTCCTCGTTCTCGCGGAAATCGTTATCGATCAGCGAAAGCGAGCGCGTCACACCTTTGAGCGCATCCGGATGGAATTCCAGGCCGTTCAGGTCCGCGACATGGAAGAGACGCATAATGGAGATCGGGTCACGCTTGAAGACATCCGGACGCGCCAGCGCGATCCGTCCCTTGTCCTCGATGAACTCAATCGTGCCGGGGATCTTCCGTGTCCTGTGGGTAAAGCGGCCAATCGCTCCGGACAGGCCCGGGACAGCCTTGGCCTGCTCGTCCTCCAGCGCCGCGCAGATAATGCGGGTCAGATCACCCACGTCCTTGGCGACGAGGAAATAGTGCTTCATGAAGCGCTCGACCGCCGAGAGACCGGGACGGGCCTGATAGCCGAGCGACTGGGCGATCTCCGGCTGAATGTCGAAGGAAAGCCGCTCCTCCGGTTTGCCGGTGAGATAGTGCATATGGCAGCGCACCGCCCAGAGAAAGTCGTCCGCCTTCTGGAACAGCCGCCACTCCTGGCGAGACAGAACGCCGAGCGTCACCAAATCCTCGGCGTCACGAACATTATACTTGTATTTGGCGATCCAGAAGAGCGTCTGCAGATCGCGCAGACCACCCTTGCCTTCCTTCACGTTCGGCTCGACCAGATAGCGGGTGTCTCCGGCCTTCTGATGGCGTCCGTCACGCTCGGCCAGCTTGGCGGCGATGAATTCCGGCGCCGTGGATGCAGCCACCTCAACGTCGAAGCGCTGCTGGAGCTCATCGACGAGTTCCTTTCTTCCGCAGATGAAACGCGATTCCAGAACGGCCGTACGGATCGTCATGTCGGACTTCGACAGCCGGACGCATTCGTCCAGCGTCCGCGTGGCATGGCCGACCTTGAAACCGATATCCCACAGGAGATAGAGCACGAACTCGACCGCCTTGTGCATGTTCGGCGATACCTTGGGGGGCATCAGGAACAGCAGGTCGATGTCCGAGCCGGGCGCAAGCGTGCCGCGGCCGTAGCCACCGACCGCGGCGACAGCGATGGAATCGGCGTTGTCAGGATATATGTGCGTAACGACTACGTCGTAGATGGCCGAAATTAGCTGGTCCTGCAGCCAAGACAGGCGCTGGGCGCAGGCAAGGCCGCTACCGTCCTTGAAAAGCTTGAGGCGGGCCGCCTCGCGGCCATCGGCTACCGCTTTCTTCAACACGGGCAAAAGGGCGGCGCGGGCATTCAGAAGATGGCCGGACTGGCTGGCGGCGATGCTCATGCACTCGGATTGGAGGGCCGCGACATCCAGGATGTCACCTTTTTCGATATCGGGCTTGGCCATCTGTGGCGTCTTCGCTTCCTTCAAAATCTGAACGCTGGCAGGCGTGACAGCGCTATACCGCTTTTGTCTGCGCGGTTACAGGATATTCGTGCTCAAGCCTTGCCAAGTTCTTGCTTCAGGGCATAGAGCGCATCGAGCGCCTGGCGCGGCGTCATGTCATCGAGATCGAGTGACCGGAGTTTTTCCTCGATGTTCGAGGACGCGACCGTAGCCGGCTGTGCCGCCTCTTCCCGACGCACTGCGACCTGGAAAAGCGGCAGATCCTCGATCAGCTGGCTCGCGGGGTTCTTGCGGTCTGCATCCTCCAGCAGCGACAGGACCTCCCTCGCCCGAGCGACGACGGAGGCCGGCAGGCCGGCAAGCCGCGCGACCTGGATGCCGTAGGAGCGATCAGCGGCCCCCGGACCGACCTCATGCAGGAAGACCACGTCGCCCTGCCATTCCTTGACCCGCATGGTGGCGTTGGAAAGGCGGGGCAGCTTCTCGGAAAGCTGCGTCAACTCATGGAAATGGGTGGCGAACAACGACCTGCAGCGATTGACCTCATGCAGGTGCTCGACCGCCGCCCAGGCGATCGACAGACCGTCGAAGGTCGCGGTACCGCGCCCGATTTCATCCAGAATGACGAGCGAACGCTCGCCCGCCTGATTGAGGATCGCGGCCGTCTCGACCATCTCCACCATGAAGGTCGAACGCCCGCGCGCCAGGTCATCCGAGGCGCCGACGCGGGAGAACAACCTGTCGACAATGCCGATATGGGCGGATCCGGCAGGCACGAAGGAGCCCATCTGTGCCATGATGGCGATCAGCGCGTTCTGGCGCAGGAAGGTCGACTTACCACCCATATTGGGGCCGGTGAGCAGCCAGATCGCACCGTCATTCTCACCATCTCTCGGCGACAGGTCGCACCCGTTGGCGATGAACGGCCCGGCGGACTGCCGACGCAGCGCCTGCTCCACCACGGGATGACGGCCGGCGACGATCTTGAACATGCGGCTGTCATCGACGATCGGCCGGCAATAACCCTGCTCCTCTGCCAGCGTCGCAAGACCGGCGGCGACGTCGAGCACCGCGAGCGCTCGGGCGGCCCGCTTGATCGCCTCGGCCGCCGCGACAACCTCCGCCGTCATTGCGTCGAACGCTTCCAGCTCGATCGCGAGCGCTTGTCCGGCGGCATTGGCGATGCGGCTTTCCAGGTCCGCGAGCTCGGTCGTGGTGAAGCGCATCGCGTTTGCCATCGACTGACGATGAATGAAACGCGCCTTGGCCTCGCCTTCAGTCAGCGGCCCGGCATTGTTGGCGGTCACCTCGATGAAATAGCCGAGCACGTTGTTGTGCTTGATCTTCAGCGACTTGATGCCCGTCTCGTCGGAATATTGCAGTTGCAGGCCGGCGATGACGCGCCGTGACTGGTCGCGAAGGGCTCGCGCCTCATCCAGCTCGGGCCTGGCGCCATCGCGCAGGAAGCCTCCGTCGCGTTTCAACAGGGGCAGGTCGTCGGCCAGCATCGCGCCGAGATAAGTTTCAAGTTTATTCGGCAAAGCCTCGATGTCCGCCAGGGCGTCCGCCAGTTCCTCCGGCAGGCCGATATGGCCGGAGAGCAGGGCAGCAACCTCGCGCGCCGCACCGAGACCCGCACAGATTGCGCCGAGGTCACGAGGGCCACCGCGGTCGAGCGCCAGACGCGACAGGGCGCGCGGCATGTCGGGCACGCGTTTCAAAAGATCGCGCAGGCGGTCGGTAAGGGCCGGTTCGGCCAGAAGGAAGGCGATCGCCTCCTGCCGCGCGGCGATGGCAGCCGGGTCGGTCAGCGGCGACATGAGGCGTTCGGCCAGCAGCCGGGCCCCGCCGCCGGTGACGGTCCGGTCGATGGCCTTCAGAAGCGAACCGCTTCGATCGCCCGAAAGCGTTTTCGCCAGCTCGAGGTTCGCACGGGTCGCCGGGTCGATAAACATCGTCGACGATGCATTCTGCCGTTCAGGCAGGCCGAGCGGCGGGCGCTCGGAGATCTGGGTCTTTTCCACATAGGCAACAGCGGCGGCAGCAGCAGCCATCTCGACGCGGGAAAAATTGCCGAAGCCCTCCAGCGTCGCGACGTCAAAATAGCGTGCTATGCGCCCCTCTGCGGTCGCGCTGTCGAAGAGCACCGCAGGCTGCGGCACGGCGATGCGGCCGAGCACATCCATGACCGGGCGCAGGTCCGGATCGTGGAACAGGTTGTCGGCAAGGATCAGCTCACGTGGCTCGATGCGCAGGATATCGGCCAGCAGCCGCTGCTCGTCGGTTTCGGCCAAACGGAATACGCCGGTCGAGATATCTATCCACGCGAGCGCCATCGCACTCGATGCACCGCGAATACGGGCGAGCGCCATCAGGTAGTTGGATTCCGACGGCGACAGCAGCTTGTCTTCAGTGATCGTTCCCGGCGTGACAAGGCGGACGACATCGCGACGGACGACGGACTTGGAGCCACGCTTCTTCGCCTCCGCAGGATCCTCGACCTGCTCACAGACCGCGACGCGAAAGCCGAGTGCGATCAGCTTCTGCAGATAGTCGTCCGCCGCATGGACAGGCACACCGCACATCGGGATGTCCTGCCCCATGTGCTGGCCGCGTTTGGTCAGCGTAATCCCAAGGGCACGCGAGGCTTCGACCGCGTCCTCGAAGAACAGCTCGTAGAAGTCGCCCATCCGATAGAACAGCAGGCTATCCGGATTGTTCGCCTTGATCTCGATGTACTGCTCCATCATCGGAGTCGCGGACGCACGGCTCTCGTCGGAGGCGAGTTCGGCGGTCTTCAGGACCTCGATGTCGATGGGGCTGCTGACGGTCACGGGCGGATTGTTTTCTTGCAAAAAAGAACGGGCAACACTAACGACCTTAGTAGAACAAAAACAACTCCAAGGGCGGCTTCTCACGACGCTGCCCACAACTAGGTTTGAGGGAAGATGCCGGCAAGAGACAGGTCCGCGAAGACCAGAACCTCCGTCACCGAACAGGAGGCGCTCGATTTTCACGCCCAGGGACGTCCAGGCAAACTCGAGATCACTCCAACCAAGGCGATGGCGACGCAGCGCGACCTTTCGCTGGCCTATTCGCCGGGCGTGGCGGTGCCTGTCAAGGCGATCGCCGCCGACCCGGCGACCGCCTACGACTACACCACGCGCGGCAACATGGTGGCGGTGATCTCGAACGGCACGGCGATCCTCGGCCTCGGCAATCTCGGCGCGCTAGCCTCCAAGCCGGTGATGGAGGGAAAATCGGTCCTGTTCAAGCGGTTCGCCGACGTCGATTCGATCGACCTTGAAGTCGATACGGAAAATGTCGACGAATTCATCAATTGCGTGCGCCATCTTGGTCCATCCTTCGGCGGCATCAATCTCGAAGACATCAAGGCTCCGGACTGCTTCATCATCGAGCAGCGCCTGCGCGAACTGATGGACATCCCGGTTTTCCACGACGACCAGCACGGCACCGCGATTATCGCCGCCGCCGGCCTGATCAACGCTCTGGCGCTCACCGGCCGCGACTTCAAGACGACGAAACTCGTATGCAATGGCGCGGGCGCGGCAGCGATCGCCTGCATCGAGCTCATCAAGAGCATGGGTTTCGCGCCCGAAAACATCACTCTCTGCGACACCAAGGGCGTGATCTACCAGGGTCGCACCGAGGGCATGAACCAGTGGAAGTCCGCGCATGCTGTAAAGACGGACAAGCGCACGCTGGCGGAGGCCATGAAGGGCGCCGACGTCGTGTTCGGCCTCTCGCAGAAGGGCGCCTTCTCCGCCGATATGATCCGCTCCATGGCGCCGAATCCGATCATCTTCGCCATGGCCAATCCGGACCCGGAAATCACGCCGGAGGAAGTCGCCGAAATCCGTGACGACGCGATCATGGCGACCGGCCGCTCGGACTATCCGAACCAGGTCAACAACGTCCTCGGCTTCCCTTATATCTTCCGCGGCGCACTCGATGTTCGCGCCTCACAGATCAACGAAGCGATGAAGATCGCCGCCGCCGAGGCTCTTGCCAATCTCGCCCGCGAGGACGTGCCGGACGACGTGGCGGCCGCCTACCAGGGCAACCGTCCCCGTTTCGGGCCGCAATACATCATCCCCGTTCCGTTCGATCCGCGCCTGATCTCGGCCATCCCCGTTGCTGTCGCCAGAGCGGCGATGGAAAGCGGCGTGGCGGGCAAAGCGATCGAGGATCTCGATGCCTATGCGCGGGAACTCTCTGCCCGCCGCGATCCGATCGCCGCGACGACCCAACGCCTCTACGAGCGAGTAAGGAAGAATCCCAAGCGCGTCGTCTTTGCCGAGGGCGAGGAGGAACAGGTGATGCGCGCGGCGATCTCGTTTGCCAACCAGGGGCTCGGCACCGCCATCCTGCTCGGCCGCGACGAGCCACTCAAGGCTACGGCTGCACGCGCCGGCATCGATCTCGACCGACCTGGCATCGAACTCATCAACGCCCGCGTCTCGACCCGCGTCGAGGCCTATACGGAATATCTCTACTCGCGCCTGCAGCGGAAAGGCTACCTGCATCGCGACTGCCAGCGACTGGTCAATACCGACCGCAACCATTTCGCCTCGTGCATGGTGGCGCTCGGCGATGCCGATGCGATGGTAACCGGCACCACGCGAAACTATTCCACCGCGCTGGAAGATGTCCGCCGCTGCATCGACGTCGAACCCGGCCATCGCATCATCGGCGTTTCGCTGGCGCTGACCCGCGGTCGTACCGTGCTCATCGCCGATACCGCTGTGCACGATATGCCGACGGCGGAGGAACTGGCCGATATCGCCGAGGAAGCCGCTGGCGTTGCTCGCCACATGGGTTACGAGCCGCGCGTCGCGCTGCTTGCCTATTCCACATTCGGCCATCCCACCGGAGAACGTTCGGAACGATTGCGCGAGGCGGTGAAGATCCTCGACAAACGTCAGGTCGATTTCGAATACGACGGTGAAATGGGCGCGGATGTGGCGCTGAATGCACACCGCATGGAGCAGTATCCGTTCTGCCGCCTGTCGGGCACGGCGAACGTGCTGGTCATGCCAGCGATCCATTCGGCCGCGATCTCGACCAAGATGTTGCAGGAACTCGGGGGATCCACCGTTATCGGCCCGCTGCTTGTCGGCTTGCAGAAATCGGTGCAGATCGCCCCCTACGGGGCCAAAGATACCGACATCGTCAACATGGCGACGATAGCGGCCTATAACGCTCTTTAGGCTGCGTCCGGATCGATGCCCTTGGAGCGGACAAACGCTTCAAGGGCGGCCATGTCTGCGGCCAGCGCCTCCCGCAGCCAGACATCAAACGCTTCCACCTTCGGGTCTCGGCGCGCGCCCTCGGCCGTCACCAGATAGTGACCATCTCCAGTCGGCACGAAGGGGCCGAAGGGCACGACGAGCTGCCCGCTCTGGATTGCGTGGGAAGCCAGGGTCTGCCAGGCAAGCATGACCCCTTGGCCCGCGATCACCGCATCGAGGCATAATGAGGCCTCGTTGAATACATGCCGCTCGACCACCCGCCCGAGCGGCAAACCCATCCCGTTCAACCAGACATCCCGTGAAAACAGGGCTCGCCCATCGACCACCCACGGCAGATCGAGCAGATCCGCGGGTGAGGTTAAGCCTGCCGCCAAGGCGGGCGCGCAGACCGGAAACACCCGCTGAGGAAGGAGCAGATCGGCGCGGACACCCGGCCAATGCCCCTTGCCGACCCGGATGCAGAGATCGACATCGCCGACACTGGGATTGATCAGGCGGTTCGTCGCATCGAGGCGAATGCGGATATGAGGATGAAGTTCGGCGAACCGGCCGAGCCGAAAGACGAGCCAGCGCGCCGCGAAAACGGGCGCGACGGAAATCGTCAGCACGTCCGCGCGCTCCTGCCGCACATGGTCCACCGCGCGGGACAGGCCACCGAACGCCTCGGTCAACCGCGTGATGAAATCCCGGCTGGCGGGCAACACGACAAGCCCCCTCGCTTCACGGGCGAACAAGTTCCGCCCGAGTTGCGCCTCGCACTTGATGATCTGCTGGCTGACCGCGCCACTCGTGACACCCAGCTCATCAGCAGCAGCCTGTAGCGAGCCGAGACGACCGACGGCTTCGACGGCACGCAGACCGTTGAGCGTGATAAGGTTCAGGTTCTTCATGAAGAAAAGCTATAGACAGATCTCCAAATGATCAATGGCCACGCCCCCCGCAAAAAGCCTAGCCATCACTCACAGAAAATCATGGCGGAGACATTCCGATGCTCAAGTTATTCTTGATGCTTAGCGGCTTTGTGCGCCGTTTTCCGGGAAACGATTGGCGACGCGATCCACTCTCCCATCCTGACATCGCCCGGATGGATGCCCGAATGCTCGGCGATCTTCCGATCGATTCCAGAGCGATCCTGCCGGAATGAAAAACCCACCAGCGGGAAACCGCGACGAGCTTGAAAGACAAGGCTGGCTAGCTGGCGAAGCGGCCAGCGTCGGCGCCATAGTAATTGATGTAGCGATCCGAGATGCTGGAGATCGGCAGCAGGATAAGGACGTCGGTGGTGTTGAAGGCGCGATCGATGACCGCGCCGGAGCCCACCATCGCGCCGAGCCGCAGATAACCCTTGATCAGCGGTGGCATGGCCATCAGCGCGCGGCGCGCGTTGATGGCTTCGGGCGGCATCAGGTCCATGTTGCGATAGAGGTCGGTCCTTGCCGCCACCTCCCAGCCCTCGCGAGCGGAAGCGTGGTGATGCAGGAAGGAAAGCGCCAGCGCATGCTGTTCCGGCTGGATGCCGGGGAAGGAGCCACAACCGAACATCGCGTTCATGTTGTGCTTCAGCGCATAGGCCCAATTGCCCTGCCAGAGCAATTCGACGGTGCGCTTGGTCCGGTAGGCCGGAAGCACACAGGATCTGCCGAGCTCCATGAAGCGTTTGTCGGGATGGCGGCCGAGCAGGTCGTCAATGTCGAACTCGGAAGCGGAATAGAAGCCGCCATTCCGCTGCGCCACGTCCTGACGCAACAGGCGATACGTGCCGACGATCTGCTCTTCCGGATCGCCCTCGATGGAGCGATCGAGCACGAGCAGGTGATCGCAAATGTCGTCCCACCGGTCCACGTCGCGGCGAAGGCGCATCGCCTCCGGCGAGAGTGTGGCGTTCATCTCCTCGACAAAGACACGGAACCGTACGGCTTGCGCGGCCTCGATCTCGCGCTCGCTACGGGCAAGCCGCGTCTCGAGCGAGCCGATCCGGCCCAGAACCTCGGAATCTTCCCCCGGCAAGACTGCCGGCGCTGCAGAGCCATCGGCAATGCCGGCACGACCCAAAACCTCTGTGGTCATGACGATTCGTCCCCGCCTCGTGTGTGAGGCCATAAAACATTTCAATACGACAGGAACGTGACAAATCCCGTCACAGTGGCCGCGGTCCCTGCCCTTGCCACTATTCCCGATCGAGAGCCCGAGAAGCAAAAAACTCCTGCAGGAGGACGAGGCCGGCCCCTACAGTAATGCAGGCGTCAGCGAGATTGAAGACGGCAAACGACCACGTCTGTGTGTAGAAAAGGACATAGTCCACGACATGGCCGTAGACGAAGCGATCGATGATGTTGCCGAGGGCGCCGGCAATGATCAGCGCATAGCCGAGATGGGCGAACTGGTGCCCTTCATCCGTGCGACGCCACATCCACAGCACGAAGGCGACGATCAGCAGTCTGAGCCCAACGATGAACCAGCCGTCCATGCCGGACAGCATCGAGAAGGCGACGCCGAGATTGTGGGTGCGGTAGAGGCCGAGCATCGGCAAGACCGGCACCAGTTCGTGCATGGGCAGTTCCGCCTCGACCAGCACCTTGATCATCTGGTCGAGCACCAGCATGACAACAACGAGGATCACGGCGATCAGCGGGCGGGAAAACAGGCGACGTCCGCTCACCGCTTCGCCTCTCCGAGACTCAGCAGATGACGGCGCGCCTCGAACAGCATGACGGCGGTAGCAACGGCTAGGTTCAGGGAGTCGGCGCGTCCCGCCTGGGGAATGCGGGCAAGTGAATCGGCAGCCGCAGCGAGATCATCCGGAAGGCCCGACTGTTCGTTGCCCATCAGAAGGACGACGGGCTTCGAGCGATAGTCGATCGTACGATAGTCGACCGCCCCGGCAAGATGCGTCGCGACGACATTCGCGCCGGCACTCCTCTTCCAGTCCATGAACTCGTGGGCCGTGACCTTGACCAGCGGCACGGCGAAGACAGAACCCATGGTCGCACGTACCGTTTCCAGCGAAAACGGATCCGTGCATTCTCCGACGAGAATGACACCAGATGCCCCCGAGGCATCGGCCGTGCGGATGATGGTACCGAGATTACCCGGATCGCGTACGCGGTCGAGCGCCACCCAGGTTTCATCCTTTGCAGGCTTCACCGTCTTCAAGGACGTCCAGCGTTGCTCGAAGATGCCGGCAACCATTTGCGGATTGTCACGCCGCGTAATGGAGGACATGACCTTTTCGCTCACCTCAAGGACGAGGCCTCCGGCGGCAACGGTGCGCGCGGCGGTCTTTTCCACCACCGGCTTGCCCTTGGCTGCCTTGGAATAGACGAGCGTGCGGATCGTCCAGCCAAGGTCGAGCGCGTCGATCACCAGCTTCAAACCCTCGGCCATGAAGGACCGGGTCTCGTCGCGCGTCTTCTTCTGCGACAGCGCCTTGATGTCCTTGACAATCGGGTTGGCGAGGCTGGTCACCTCCTTCACCTGGCCGACGCGGCGAGGTCCGTCGTTTCGCGTGTTATCGGTCATTTTGGCACCCAGCGGCTGAACAGCGAGGTGGACAGGACGCGACCGGAGTCCTTGCCATCGACGCCGGACTCGCGGATCACGAGTTCGCCGGATTCGACGCGGCCACCCTTGCCACGCATCGTCTCTCGCATGAGTTCATGAATGGAATAGAAGCTGGCGCGGATCGAATAGGCCGTCAGCACCAGGCCGACGGCGCGTGGTGTCAGAAGCTCGCGGCAGATGTCCAGCATCAGCGGCAGATGATCGAACAGTTGCCAAATCTCTCCGTTCGGACCGCGGCCGAACTTCGGCGGGTCGGTCAGGATGATATCGTAGCCGTTGCCGCGCCGTTCCTCGCGCTGGATAAACTTCATCGCATCGTCGCAGATCCAGCGGATCGGCGCGCGGTCGAGCCGGCTGAGAGACTGGTTCTCGCGCGCCCAGCCGATCGCCTTCTTCGAGGCATCGACATGGGTGACTTCCGCACCGGCGGCAGCCGCGACCAGCGAGGCCACGCCCGTGTAGCCGAAAAGGTTCAGCACCTTCAAAGGCCGCTTTTCCGCCTCGATGCGCTCCTTCATCCATGTCCAGTGGGCGATCTGCTCGGGGAAGACGCCGACATGGCGGAAGGCGGTGAACCGCCCGTTGAAATCAATACCGAGCAGGGACAAGGGCCAGGTTTCCCCCAGCGCCTGACGCGGAAAACGCCAGCGTCCCATGCCATCCTCGTCCGTGTCGCCGGTGAAGATGGCATCCGCTCCGTCCCAGACATGCTGCGGCAGTGATGGAAGCCACAGCGCCTGGGCTTCCGGGCGAACGATGCGGTAGGGGCCGTATTGCTCAAGCTTCAGGCCGTTGCCGCTGTCGATCAGATGAAAATCGCCGGCGGAGCGGGATTCGAGGATCAGCGGCACGGTTTCGGCAGGGCGATCGCCACTGCGGGCCGTCAACGGCCGGGCTGGCTCGGGTGCGGGAGCCGCCGTCGCAGAAGAAGGCCGACGCAACTCATTCCGCGCTTCCCGATCGGGCTTGCGGGGGCTCCTTGCGGAAACTCCGCCGGCGCCGCGGGCCGCGGATGAATTGCGACCGGGCTTCTGATCCCTCTTTTTCAAATCACGTATTCCGACGTCCGATTACACAACAGAGGCCGCAAGTAGCATTCCCGATCCGTCAGGAAAAGCCCGGGACGGTCGGCAGTCGCTATTTCGCCTGCAATTGCGGTAGAGGCTGTGCGGCGGCAATCTGTTCGGCCCGGTTCTTGTGCCTGTCCGCCTCGGCCTGCCACTTCAGGGCCGACTTCGATTCCATCCGTGCCCGCTTGCGGTACTTACCTTGGGAAAGCCAGGTCGCCACAGAGCCGATGATCATGCCGACAATCAAAGCGAGAAACAAGAAGACAAAGAAGGGGGCGGTCAGCGAGAGGGCCTGATCCTCCGGCCGGAAAGGGTTGATAGCGAGCGTCACGGCCTGCCGGTTCGCCACCGACAGCACGATCAGCACAATGCCGAGCGGAACCAGGATGACGAGAGTAGTGATTTTGCGGAACATGAGCCTTCTCCTCTGCAACCGGCAGCGCCACGAAAAACGGCCTCATGCGAATTGGCCGTTGCGCAATGCCGACAGATCAATCCCGATCGTCGTCGGCCATACCAGGGTTGAGCCGCTCGCGCAGTTCCTTGCCGGTCTTGAAGAACGGCACCCATTTTTCCTCGACGAACACCGTCTCACCGGTGCGCGGATTGCGCCCGGAACGGGACGGCCTGTTCTTGACGGAGAATGCACCAAAGCCGCGCAGTTCGACGCGGTTACCCGCGGCGAGGGCGTCGGTGATTTCGTCAAGTACGGCATTGACGATGTTTTCGACATCGCGATGGTAGAGGTGCGGATTACGCGCTGCGACGATCTGCACCAGTTCCGACTTGATCACGGTTGCCCCCTGAACAACTTTCCGAAAGACGGTTCAAAGTGCCAAACATGGCCATGACCGTCAAGGAACAACTTCCCACGCCGCCTACCGCCCCCGTTTTCAGGACGTCGCAACTGACACTCCCGGCTTGTAAAGCTCATAACAATTTCCATATTGGCAATCGACTTCAATAATGCGAATTCTCCGGCCGAACGCCCGATCCGCCCCCGCGGCCTGCTGGCGAACACAAGGTCGACAAGGTCCGTTGATGCTGAACAGGGTAGCAGACATGGCAGCGCCTGCCGTTGGCAAGCCGGTGAGCGACGCGTACGCGGCGGCTCAGCGCCATTCCCGTCGCGTCGAGCGCCTGAAGGTCATGCTGCCGGTCGGCGCCCTGGTCGTCTCCCTCGCCTTCATCGCCGTCTCGGTCGTCCGGGCCTACCTGCCGGAGAACGTGGAACTCGAATCCGCGCGTATCGAAGACGGCAAGGTCGTTATGGAGAAACCGGCAATCTCGGGACGCAACCGTGACGGCATCAGCTATTCGATGCGTGCCCAGCGCGCCCTGCAAGACATCAAGAATCCCAACATGATTACGCTCGAGACGATCGCGGCGGCCGTACCCCTGAACGACAAGGTGATCGCCCGCGTCGAGGCAGTTAGCGGCGTGTTCGACCGTTCGTCCGACAAGCTCGACATGACGGCACCGTTCACGATCCGGTTGAGCAGCGGCGTGGAGGCCAATTTCCAGTCGGCTCATCTTGATGTGAAGGGCGGCAAGATGGAAACGCCCGATCCGGTGTCCATTACCGCGAAAGAAGCCGCAATTGTTGCAGATTCCATGAAGATAGCGGATAACGGAAGAACAATCACATTCTCGGGTTCGGTTCGGGTCAACATCGAGCCGACAGCAATCCGCAAATCAGATCAGTTGAAGGCCGGCCAACCATGACTCGTAAAGGTAGACTTTCCGTATTTCTGCTTGCCGCCGGCCTTGCGCTCGGTCTGCAGACGACGAGCGGCCTGTCGCAGACCACGACCAGCAACATGGACGGCCTGAAGCTGTCCAACGACCAGCCGATCCAGATCGAGAGCGACGAACTGCAGTTCCGCGAACAGGACAAGGCCGCGACGTTCACCGGCAATGTCAAGGTCGTGCAGGGAACCACGCAGCTCCGATCTGGCAAGATGGTCGTGCATTATCGGGGCGAAGGCACGGCTGTTACGGCCGGCAACGCCGACATCGAGAAGATCGACGTGTCGGACACGGTGTTCCTGGAGTCCGGCAAGCAGCAGGCGACCGCGGACAAGGGCTTCTTCAATCTAGACACCCAGGTCTTCGTGCTCGAGGGCGACCGCGTCGTGCTGTCGGAGGGGCAGAACGTCTTCGTCGGCTGCAAGCTGACGGTACAGATGCGCACCGGCGAGGCCCGACTGGAAAGCTGTGGCGGCCGGGTCCAGATCCAGCTCGATCCGAAGTCCCAGAAAAAGAACTGAACCGGATCCACGTGAAAATACCCCGTATCTCCACCCTGCTCGGCGGCAAACGCGCGGCGCAACCCGTTCCGGAAGCGGCGAGGCTCGACAAGGCGCGCTATGACGGAACGCTGATTGCCCACGGTCTGACCAAGACCTACAACTCGCGCCGTGTGGTCAATGGCGTCTCGATGGTGGTGCGCCGCGGCGAGGCCGTCGGTCTTCTCGGTCCGAACGGCGCCGGCAAGACGACCTGCTTCTACATGATCACCGGCCTGGTGCCGGTCGACATGGGAATGATCGCGATCGACGGCAACGACGTGACGACGATGCCGATGTACCGGCGCGCGCGCCTCGGTGTCGGCTATCTGCCGCAGGAAGCCTCGATCTTCCGGGGCCTGACGGTAGAAGACAACATCCGCGCCGTTCTGGAAATCCATGAAAGCGACCGCACGAAGCGTGAGAGCAAGCTCGACGAACTGCTCAACGAGTTCCACATCGACAAGCTCCGCAAATCCCCGGCAGTCGCGCTCTCCGGCGGCGAGCGGCGGCGCCTCGAAATTGCCCGCGCTCTCGCCACCAGTCCGACCTTCATGCTGCTCGACGAGCCTTTCGCAGGCGTCGACCCCATCTCGGTCTCGGATATCCAGAATCTGGTCCGACACCTTACCGCACGCGGCATCGGCGTGTTGATCACCGACCACAATGTCCGCGAAACGCTCGGACTGATCGACCGGGCCTACATCATCCATGCAGGCGAAGTCCTCACCCACGGTCGGGCGAACGACATCGTCAACAATCCGGACGTCCGACGGCTTTATCTGGGCGACAAGTTCAGTCTTTGACGCCGCCGGCGAGAAAAATTCGCCGCTTCCGCATCAACTCTTGACCAAACGGCTTAAAAAAGCAATTTTTGGGCCAGTTGGGGCAATTGGCATTCCGAAGGCGTGCCAAGAGGAAAATGTAGGGGAGTTTCGCGTCCGTCATGGCGTTGTCGGCCAACCTTTTCCTGCGTCAGAAGCAGTCCTTGGTGATGACCCCGCAGCTGATGCAATCCATTCAGCTGCTGCAGATGACCCATCTGGAACTCAACCAGTTTATCGCGCAGGAAGTCGAGAAGAATCCGCTGCTCGAAATAGCATCGGGTGACGATAATTCAGGCGACGATGCCTATTCCAGTAGCACAGAAAGCAGCGGCGGTGAGGAAGCGGACCCCGGCGCCGAGGAAGTAGCGTCTCCCAGTCTCGCGAGCGACTGGTACGAAGGCGGCAAGAGCGAGGCCCTCAATGAGAGGCTGGACGCGAATTTCGGCGAAGCCTTCGCCGACGAGGCGACACCCGGCCGGGCGGACGCGCCGGAACTCATCGGCCAGTGGAAGTCAATGCCGGGGGCAGGAAGCAGCGAAGGTTATGATCTCGACGATTTCGTGGCCAGCCAACCCAGCCTCCGCGATCATCTTAACCAGCAGCTTCCCTTCACCATCACCAAACCCGGCGACCGGCTGATCGCGCTCGCCCTGATCGATTATCTGGACGAGGCCGGCTACCTACGTGTTGAGCCTCACGACATCGCCGAGCGCTTTTCGACGAGCGCCGCTCATGTCGAGGGCATCATTTCGACGCTGCAGAGTTTCGATCCGCCAGGTGTATTCGCCAGGTCGCTCAGCGAATGCCTCGCAATCCAGTTGAAACTGCGCGACCGGCTCGACCCGGCCATGAAGGCGCTGATCGATAACCTCGAACTGCTGGCGAAGCGGGATTTTGTCACGCTGAAACGCCTCTGCGGCGTGGATGAGGAAGACCTCATCGACATGCTGGCGGAGATCCGCAAGCTGAACCCGAAGCCCGGCAGCGGGTTCGAAACCACTGTCACCGAAGCGGTCGTGCCCGACATCATCGTCCGGGCCGGTCGTGACTGCGGCTGGATCGTCGAGCTCAATCCCGACGTCCTCCCGAAGGTGCTGGTCAACCAGAGCTATCTCGTGGAGGTTTCCCGCAAGGGCGCGCCACGCAATTCCGACCAGGCTTTCCTCTCGGATTGTCTCCAGAACGCCAATTGGCTGACACGCAGCCTGGACCAAAGGGCGAAGACCATCGCCAAGGTGGCCAGCGAAATCGTGCGTCAACAGGACGCCTTCCTGCGGCATGGCGTCGACCATCTGCGGCCGCTCAACCTGAAGGCCGTCGCCGACGCCATCAAGATGCACGAGTCGACCGTGAGCCGGGTCACGACCAACAAGTACATCCTGACACCGCGAGGCCTGTTCGAACTCAAGTACTTCTTCAGCGTATCGATCGGTGCGGTCGAAAACGGTGATGCCCATTCGGCAGAAGCCGTCCGCCATCGGATTCGTACCCTCATCGCGCAGGAGAGCCCCGACGCCGTGCTTTCCGACGATGACATCGTAATGACACTGAAGCGCGGCGGCGTTGACCTCGCCCGACGTACGGTCGCAAAGTATCGCGAGGCGATGAACATCCCCTCTTCCGTCCAGAGACGCCGCGAAAAACGGGCGCTCGCCAAGGCGTCGGCTGGCTGAACGGGGGACGCCTCCCGACGCGACGTTGACTTTCACCAGAGGCAGGGCTAGAAGCCCGCCGCGAATGGTCCGCGAGAAAGATCCTCCGAACTTCACGCAGGAACACCATAGACCTAAGGCGAGCCCTGATGCGGCTCGAAAAGCTTGGATGCACGCAAGGCTTGGCGTAAACTGACAGCCGCAAACCACAATAAGAAGGGAAACTCCATGAGTGTGCGTGTCTCCGGCAAACATATGGAAATCGGCGACGCCTTCCGTCAGCGAATCGAGGGAAGCGTAGCGGATGCCATCGCCAAGTACTTCGACGGGGGGTATTCCGGCCAGGTTACGGTCACGAAGTCGTCATCCCGCTTCGCGGCGGACTGCACGATCCATCTCGACACGGGAATGAGTTTTCATGCCACCGGTCAGGCCAACGATCCTCAACTCGCGTTCGATGGGGCTGCCGAGCGGATCGAGAAGCGCCTTCGCCGGTACAAGCGCAAGCTGAAGGACCATCATCCGGCGAGTTCCAGCAATAATGTCGAGATCGCCTATGCGGTTATGGACGCCGTGCCGGATGACCAGGAGGAGATTCCCGAGGATTTCGCGCCAACTATCGTCGCGGAAAGCACCAAGCAACTGCGCACCATGTCGGTCGCTTCTGCGGTCATGGCACTCGACATGACCGACGAGCCGGTGGTGCTGTTCCGCAGCCCCGGCAAGGAACATCTGAACATCGTCTATCGCCGCAATGACGGCAATATCGGCTGGATCGATGCAGCCAACATCAAAGGTTGACACACCAGCGGCGGGTCGGCAGCCAGCCGGCTCGCTTTCTTCGTCTCGGCGGAATGAAGGATTTGAAAATGGCCTTGGCAGATCTGCTGCAACAGGATGCGATCATTCCCGCCCTCAGGGTAAATTCCAAGAAACAATTATTGCAGGAACTGGCAGCAAAGGCGGCCAAACTCACGTCCATACCCGAACGGGAAATCTTCGACGTGATCCTGCAGCGAGAGCGGCTGGGCTCCACCGGAGTCGGGCATGGCGTCGCCATCCCGCACGGCAAGCTGAACAGCATCCAGAAGATCGTCGGCGTCTTCGCCCGGCTGGAAACGCCGGTCGATTTCGAGGCCCTTGACGATCAACCCGTGGACCTCGCCTTCCTGCTGCTCGCCCCGGAAGGTGCAGGCGCCGACCATCTGAAGGCGCTGTCGCGCATCGCCAGGGTCCTGCGCGACCAGGACATGGTGGCGAAGCTGCGCGCCACCGATTCCGCCCAGGCTATCTACACCTTCCTCAACGAGGAACAGGCGTCCAACGCGGCCTGACGGTCAGTTTCCGATATGAAAAAGGCCCGCCTTCCGGCGGGCCTTTTTCATCAATCCTGTTTGGCCTCGGCGGGTTGTTCCGCCGCCTCCGGCTTCGGTCCGCCCTTCGCGACGCCCACCATGGCCGGCCGCAGCACGCGTTCGCCAATGGCGTAACCCGCCTGCACCACCTGGACGACGGTGTTGTTCGGAACATTCGGATCCGGCACCTCGAACATCGCCTGATGGAAGTTCGGGTCAAACTTCTGGCCCTCGGCCTCGATCTTCTTCACGCCATGGCGTTCAAGCGTGGACAACATGGCCCGTTCGGTCATCTCCACGCCCTCGATCAGCGCGGCCAGTCCGGCGTCGGCGTTTTCGCGGGCCTCCGCCGGGATCGCGTCGAGCGCACGGCGCAGGTTGTCGGACACGGCCAGCATGTCGCGCGCGAAGCCCGTCACCGCATAGGACTTGGCATCCTTGACGTCACGTTCGGTGCGACGGCGCAGGTTTTCCATCTCGGCGGCGAGGCGCAGATAGCGGTCGCGCAGATCGGCGTTCTCGGCCTTCAACACCTCGACCGGATCGGGTTCGGCGGGCGCGGCCTCGGCGGTCGTTTCCTGCGTGGTAACGGCTTCTGTTTCTTCGGCAGCCGTCGCGTCAGGTCCGTTCTTGGTCGTTTCGTCGGTCATGACGTTCTCCGGTTGAAAGGGATAGGGAAATCGAGCCCGATATCAGCGTTTGACGGACAAAAATCAAGGCTTCGGCAGAAAGAAGTGACCGATCAACGCGCCAGTCGGGCCATGAGTTGGGCGGTGTAATCGACCATCGGGACGATTCTGGAATAGTTGAGGCGGGTCGGGCCAATTACGCCGACGGCGCCGATAATCCGCTCCTCACTGTCGCGGAACGGGGCGACGATCAGTGACGACCCCGACAGCGAAAACAGCTTGTTTTCCGAACCGATGAAGATGCGCACGCCCGGGCCGATTTCGGCGAGGTTCAGGATCTCGATCAGGCTTTCCTTGCGCTCGAGATCATCAAAGAGCAGGCGCAGCCGGTCGAGGTCCTCGACATCTTCGACACCCTCCAGCAGGTTGGCGTGGCCCCGGACGACAAGGCGCGTCGGCTTTTCATCATCGGGGCTGCCGGACCAGACAGCCAAGCCCCGCTCAACCAGATCCCGCGACAGTGCATCGAGTTCAAGCGCCACCTGCTGCCTCAACCCGACAAGCTGGTTGCGCAGCTCGCCCAGCGTCTGGCCGTTCAGATGCGCGTTGAGGAAGTTGGCGGCCTCCGTCAGTTGCGAGGCCGTCACGCCCGCCGGAAGGTCGATGATGCGGTTCTCGACCTGATTATGCTCGCCCACGAGGATCGCAAGCGCTTTGGTCGACTCCAGCCGGACGAACTCCACATGCTTCAGCACCGGATCGTTCTTCGCGGAAATAACGAGGCCGGCGCCCCGCGACAGGCCGGAGAGCATCCGGCTCGCGTCCGTCAGCATGGTTTCCACCGGCGCGTCCGCCCGTGTCGGCCTGATCTGCCGCTCGATCTCGCCCCGTTCCTCGACGGACAGGTCGCCGACCTGCATGAAGGCGTCAACGAAGAAGCGCAGACCCGCCTGCGTCGGCAGCCGTCCGGCGCTGACATGCGGCGAATAGATCAGCCCCAGATCCTCGAGGTCGCTCATGACGTTGCGGACGGAAGCCGGCGACAGCGACATGGGGAGAATGCGCGACAGGTTACGGGACCCGAGCGGTTCACCGGACTCCAGATAGCTTTCGACAATGCGCCTAAAAATCTCGCGCGAACGTTCATCGAGATTCGCTGCTGCATCCTTTGCCGTTATCCGCGTGATTCCCATTTTCTCCGTGCTGACCGTTCCGACCATCGTCCAAAATATAAGCATTCCGGAGACGATCACAAATCGGAAAATGCCGCGCGGGACCTATCCGCGCCCAAACTGCTTTTCCTTTGCAAATCCGATGCCACGCCCGTAGAAGACGCTAGACCATCCATAGGAGTAGACGATGCGGCCATCCGGCAGACAAACCGATCAGATGCGCAAGGTTTCTTTCGAGCGCGCCTTTTCCAAGCATGCCGAGGGCTCGTGTCTCGTCAAGTTCGGCGACACGCATGTGCTCTGCACGGCGAGCCTCGAAGAAAAGACGCCGCCGTGGCTACGCAACAGCGGCAAGGGCTGGGTGACCGCCGAATACGGCATGCTGCCGCGCGCCACCGGCGAGCGGATGAAGCGCGAGGCAGCCGCCGGCAAGCAGGGCGGCCGCACCCAGGAAATCCAGCGCCTCATCGGCCGCTCGCTGCGCGCCGTCGTCGATCTCGAAGCTCTCGGCGAACGCCAGATCACACTCGACTGCGACGTGATCCAGGCCGACGGCGGAACACGGACGGCATCCATCACCGGCGCCTGGGTGGCGCTCTACGACTGCCTGAAGTGGATGGAAGCCCGCAACATGGTCAAGGTCGACAGGGTACTGAAGGACCATGTCGCGGCGATCTCCTGCGGCATATTCGCCAAGCAGCCCGTCATCGATCTCGACTACCTCGAAGACTCCGCCGCGGAGACGGACGCGAATTTCGTCATGACCGGCGCAGGCTCCATCGTCGAGGTGCAGGGGACCGCCGAGGGCGTGCCGTTCTCGGAAGAGGAATTCCTGACGCTGATGCGGCTTGCCAAGACGGGTATCGCGGAACTCGTGGCCTTGCAGAAGCAGGCCATTCTCTGAACAGAGGAGGTTTCGTGGCAGGACCGCTGGAAGGCATACTGGAAACGGCGCTCTACGCTGGCGACCTCGATGCAGCCGAAGCCTTCTACGGCGGAGTTCTCGGCCTTGAACGGGTGCTACGTCACGGCGATCGCCACGTGTTCTTCCGCTGCGGCCCCGGCATCCTGCTGATCTTCAATCCGGAAGAGAGCGAGAAGTCGCCACAGACCGAAGCGCTTCCCGTTCCGCCCCACGGCGGTCGTGGGCCGGGACATGCCTGTTTTCGGGTCGCCGGGCCGGCATTCGAGGACGTGATTGGTCGGCTCGAAAAGGCGAACGTGGCGATAGAGGCGGATTTCCGCTGGCCCAATGGTGCGCGGTCGATCTATTTCCGTGACCCGGCCGGCAACAGCCTGGAATGCGCCGAGGCCGCGCTCTGGGAGATCGAATAGGATTATGACATTGAGAAAGCTCGATACTAGGACCATCGTCGTCGCCAGCCACAATGCCGGAAAGATTGCCGAGATCGCCGACCTGATCGGCTCCCTCGGCTTTTCGGCCAAGTCGGCGGCGGAGCTGAAGTTCGAGGAACCCGACGAGACCGGCACGACCTTCGAGGAAAACGCCGCGATCAAGGCGCTCGCCTCGGCAAAGGCATCGGGATTGCCGGCGCTCTCGGACGATTCCGGCCTCGTCGTCGACGCGCTCGACGGCGCCCCCGGAGTCTACACCGCCAACTGGGCCGAGCGTGAGGACGGAACGCGCGATTTCTATATGGCGATGGAGAAGGTGGAAAAAGCTCTCGCCGACAGGGGCGCCGTCACTGCCGAGCAGCGCACGGCGCGCTTTGTCAGTGTACTCTGCCTCGCCTGGCCGGACGGACATACGGAGTTCTTCCGTGGCGAAGTCGAAGGCCATGTCGTCTGGCCGCCTCGTGGCACCAAGGGCTTCGGCTACGATCCGGTATTCCAGCCTGAAGGCTACGACGTCACCTTCGGCGAGATGAGTTCGGAGGAAAAGCACGGCTGGAAACCGGGCGAGGCTAAGGCCCTTTCACACCGGGCCCGCGCGTTCAAGCTGTTCGTCGAAACCTGTCTGGAAGCCTGAGGCTCATGAACCACATTACACCGACGATCCTGCCCGACACCGGGGAGCCGGGTTTCGGTGTCTACCTGCACTGGCCGTTCTGCGCGGCCAAGTGCCCCTATTGCGACTTCAACAGCCACGTCCGCCACAAGCCGGTCGATCAAGAGCGTTTCGCCGAAGCCTTCCTGCGCGAAATGAGCCATATGCGCTCGCTCTCCGGGCCGAAGACCGTCACCAGCATCTTCGTTGGTGGCGGCACCCCCTCGCTGATGGAGCCTGTGACTATCGAGACGATCCTGAACGGAGTGGCCCGCCACTGGCATGTGCCGGACGGCATCGAGATCACGATGGAGGCAAACCCGTCGAGCGTCGAGGCGACCCGCTTCCGCGGCTACCGCGCCGCCGGTGTGAACCGCGTGTCGCTCGGCGTCCAGGCGCTCAACGACCGCGACCTCAAGTTCCTCGGGCGGCTGCACGACGTTGCCGATGCGCTGAAGGCGATCCGGCTGGCACGCGAGATTTTTCCGCGCATGTCCTTCGATCTGATCTATGCCCGTCCGGACCAGACAATCCAAGCTTGGGAACAGGAATTGAAGGAAGCGATCTCCTACGCTGCCGACCACCTGTCGCTCTACCAGTTGACGATTGAGGAGGGCACGGCTTTCCACGGCCTCCACAAGGCTGGCAAGCTGCTGACGCTCGATGACGACAGGGCCGCTGACCTCTACGAGGCGACACAGGAGATCACCGCACGCCACGGCCTGCCGGCCTACGAAGTTTCCAACCATGCGCGCCCCGGCGCCGAAAGCCGCCACAACCTCACCTACTGGCGCTATGGCGACTATGCCGGGGTCGGTCCAGGCGCACATGGCCGGATCAGCCGGGAGGGCGTAAAGCTCGCGACCGCGACCGAACGCAATCCCGAGCAGTGGCTCCACCTGGTAGAAAGCCGGGGCGAAGGCATCGTCGATCAGGAAAGACTGGGGCGGGACGAGCAGGCCGACGAGCTGTTGCTGATGGGGCTGCGCCTGCGCGAAGGTGTCGATCTCGCCCGCTGGCAACAGCTTTCGGGTCGCGATCCGGACCCGGACCGGGAAGAATTTTTACTGGGACACGGCTTTATCGAGCGGATCGGCAATTCGCGGCTGCGCTGTACGCCCAAGGGCATGCTGGTGCTCGACAGCGTCGTCGCGGATCTCGCCAGCTAGAACGGTGGGCTGGACTACAACGGCTATCACGAGGCGGCGCGGCGCCAACTCATCCGCCCGCATCACGAACCGATCCATTCCCATCACATCCTGACGACGGTGGTAATCCAGGAAGCACCGGTGCTGGCCGGCTTGGCAATCTCCAGATAGCTGGAATTCGACACTTCGCTTCAGCTGGCGAGCATATCGTCAAGCACACACGACAACCGCGGGGAAGCCGGACATAGCATGGCTTGCACCTGCCATGATCACCGACTTCCCCACGGACGCCGCATCAAGCGTTGTTCTCGTTGATCAGCCGCTTCAGAAGCTCGACCTCATGGCTGAGCTTGGTATCGGAACCGATCAGTTCCTCGATCTTGCGAACGGCGTGAAGAACGGTGGTGTGATCGCGCCCGCCGAACCGGCGGCCGATCTCCGGGAAGGAGCGCGGGGTCAACGCCTTAGACAGATACATGGCGATCTGGCGCGGCTTGACGATTACGCGGGTCCGACGGTTCGACACCAGTTCCTGGCGCGAGACATTGTAGTGCCGGGCGACGATGCGCTGGATGTCCTCGATACGCACGCGCTTCTGCTCGGCGGCGCCGACCAGATGAGCCAGCAGTTCGTCCACACGCTCGAGCGACAGGTTCGGCTCAAAGGAGCGGCGGAAGATGAGCTGATTGAACGCGCCTTCGAGGTCGCGGCCGCTGCTCATAATACTGCGAGCGACATGTTCCAGGATTTCCTCCGGGATGTCGAGCGTCGCATCCTCCTTGCGGGCAGCCGCCAGCCGATGCTTCAAGATCTCCAGGCGCATCTCGTAGTCGGGCGCCTCCATCTCGATCGCCACGCCGCCCTGCAAACGCGAACGGACGCGCGGATCGAGCGATTCCAGTTCCCAAGGTGCACGGTCGGCAGCGACCACGACCTGCTTGGCGCTGTCGAGCAGCATGTTCAGAAGATGGCAGAATTCGTGCTGGATCATCTTACCCTGCAGGAACTGCATGTCGTCGATGACCAGCAGATCGATATTGCGAAGGGAATCCTTGAGCGTCAGCGCATCGTTGTCGCGGATCGCGGTGGCGAAGCGCCACATGAAATATTCCGCCGTCAGATAGACTACTCGAGGCGCGCGCGGGCTCTGGATCGCGGCGTTGGCGATCGCCTGCAGCAGGTGGGTCTTACCGAGACCGACCGAGGAATGGATGAACAGCGGATTGAACCGGACGGCGCCCGCACCGGCCTCGGCGATAGTCTTGGCAGCAGCCAGGGCCACACGGTTGGAGGCGCCTTCTACGAAGCTGTCGAAGGTGAAACGACTGTCCAGCGGCGAGCCGAACAGAGGGCCGCTCTGGGGCGAGCGCGTCGCCGACGGCGGCATCTGTGCGGCGGCAATCTGTCCGACCGACGGAACGGCCTGACGGCGCTGCACGGGAGCCTGCTGTTCGGCAGCAACAGTCCGCATATCGGCGACGGGCTTGATGCTGCGGCTGGCGCTGCGAACCAGGATTTCCACCTTCAGGATGGCGGGATCCTCCGCCTGCAGCAGAGAGGTAATGAGATCGAGATAACGGTTGTTGATCCAAGACTTCAGAAAGGTTGTCGGAACGCTCAACCGAACGACGCTCTTCGAAACCGATTGCAGTTTCAGGCGACCGAACCAACTGGCAAAAACGTCGGGACCGACCTGAGCCTTCAGCCGGGCGCTAAAGCGCTCAAACAGAGCGTCATGCTTCATGTCCGGACTATCCCCCGCCGCTTCGGTGCAAACGGCCACAGTGGTCTGTTGCGCGCTATCCTCGTTACCGAGCGCGCCGGCTATCGATGAATTCATTTTCATAATAATTGCCGCCTTCTAATTTCAGAGCATCGGCTTCTGCCGACGCATTGAGAGACCGGTTATCCGCGACTAACACCGCTGGATCGATCCGCTCCCCGTCCCCGCTTCCACATTACCCATCCTCGTCATGGGTAACCCGAAACCCTCATTCCTTCTCGATCCGTACTCCTTCTAAACCGCCCGCGTCCCAGCGCCCGTCTCCACCGGACAACGGACAAACAAACCCCGTTCCGGAACAAGCACTTGTTCCGGTACACTGTTTTCTTTGTCTGAAAAAACGGAGCAGAACTGCTCCGCTTACAGTTGGCATCAACCGTGAAACAGACATCATGGACACTTGTCCATCGTCTTCCCGGTCAATTTTCCGCCGCCTGTTGGATTTCATTAAGGCAGGATCAGGGGGCAAGATCAACAGTGAATTTTACGCAAAATTAAGTTCTGGCCATTGACTCCGGAGCCATGATTTTGGGTGTCACAATTGGAGGAAAAAGAATCGCTTTGGAATCAAAGAGATTCGATTTCAGGGCCATCGAAAGGGAAGCGGAATCAAAAAAAATAAAAATTCGCTTGACTCGAAATCAGGCTGGCTTGCCGTTAAGTGAAGTCGCCGGTGAAGGCGGAACCTTCCGTATCTACTTGATTTACAACGTATTTTTTTGTCATGGTCCTGTTGTGAAACAGTCACCATTGCAACTCAGGCGTCAATGGCAAAAGCACAACGCAAAAAGCCCGGTCAGATGACCGGGCATAATAAATGCGTCAAAAAGTTGTCAGAAATCAGGCAGAAAGGGCCTTCACACGCTGCGCCAGACGCGAGATCTTACGCGATGCCGTGTTGGCATGAACGACGCCCTTGGAAGCCGCGCGATGCAGTTCCGGCTGTGCCGCCTGCAGGGCCTGCTTGGCGAGTGCGGCGTCCCCAGCGGCGAGAGCTTCTTCAACCTTGCGGATGAAGGTGCGAACACGCGAACGGCGAGCCTTATTGATATCCGTGCGGCGAGCGATCTTGCGAGTCGCCTTCTTCGCCGAAGTTGTATTGGCCATTGATGCCTCTCTTCGAATTCAAACCAAACTCCGCCGCCGCACAGGGCCGCTTCAAACCGCCAAGCCAGCATCAGGGAGCAATCGCGGAAAAGCCGGAGGTTTTCCGTGTCGTGGGCGGCCATATAGCGGGAAAGCGGGCAGGCGTCAACGCGCAATTTCACCGAAATCCGCGGAAGATGGACTCCTTTCCCTGCGACCTAGCGATGCTTGAATGCCGCCTTCCGCTTTTCGACAAAGGCGGCCATGCCTTCCTTCTGATCCTCGGTGGCGAACAACGAGTGGAAGAGGCGCCGCTCGAACCGCAGGCCTTCGCTGAGCGTCTGCTCGAAGGCGCGATTGACGCTCTCCTTTACCATGGCGACGGCGGGCCTGGAAAAGGCGGCGATCTTCGTCGCCGCTTCCACCGCCTCCTCGAGCAGGCGTTCATATGGGACGACACGGGCGACGAGCCCGGAGCGCTCGGCCTCCGCCGCGTCCATCATCCGCCCCGTCAGGCAGAGATCCATGGCCTTGGCCTTGCCGACCGCACGGGTCAGCCGCTGCGTACCGCCCATGCCGGGGATGATGCCGAGCGTGATCTCCGGCTGGCCGAACTTGGCCGTCTCCGAGGCGATGATGAAATCGCACATCATCGCCAGTTCGCAGCCGCCGCCGAGTGCGAAGCCGGAGACAGCGGCGATCAGCGGTTTGCGGAAGGCGCCGACACCATCCCATCCGCTGATGAAATCGCCGAGATAGGCGTCAACGAAATCGAGCGACTGCATCTCCTTGATATCCGCACCTGCGGCGAACGCCTTTTCGGAGCCGGTCAAAACCACGGCGCCGATCGCCGGATCCGTCTGGAAGGTCTTCAGCGCGCCGACCAACTCAGTCATTACTGTAGAGTTCAGCGCATTCAGCGCCTGCGGTCGGTTGAGAGTGACAATGACGACGGCGTCGCGCGTTTCGACCAACAGGGTTTCATAGCTCATCAGCGGCTTCTCCTCCGGACAGTGATCACTTCTGGCAGCGGGCGCAATAGAAGGTCGAGCGGCCACCCTGCACGATTCTCCCGACGCTACCGCCGCAGCCGGGGGACTGACAAGGCTGACCTTCGCGGTCATAGACTTTGAAACTGTGCTGGAAATAACCGAGCGAGCCATCCGTCTGGATATGGTCGCGCAGTGAGGAACCGCCTGCCGCGATCGCGTCGGCGATGACGGACCGGATTGCCTCGACCAGCCGCTCCAGCGACTTCGTCGGCCGCCCCATCGCGGTTACCAGTGTTCCGGCGAGCCGCGTGGGCGACAGCCTGGATTGCCAGAGCGCCTCACACACATAGATATTGCCAAGCCCCGCGATGACATGCTGGTCCAGCAGCGCCTGCTTCAAGGGCTGCGCCTTACCGGCGAACCGGGCTGCCAGATAGGCGGCGCTCAGGCTGTTGCCTGTCGGCTCCGGCCCCAGTTCACGAAAGGCGGGCCAGTTCGGCAGGTCGGCCCGGCGCACCAGATCCATGAAGCCGAAACGGCGTGGATCATTATAGATGACACGCATCTTCCGCCCTCCACTCTCCAGATGAAAGACGACATGATCGTGCCTTTCGTCCTTGCCCTTCGGATGATGGAACACACCCGGCGTGTCGGACGAAAGGTCCTGCTCGATCCGGAAGGAGCCGGACATGCCGAGATGAGCAATGATGGTGATATCTCCTTCGAGATCGATCAGGAGGTACTTGGCGCGGCGCCCAAGGGAAACGATTTGCCGGCCAGCGACCATCCCTGCAAAGCTTGCGGGGAAGGGAAATCGCAGATCCGCACGGCGAAGCTCCAGCCTCTCCAGGCGCGCACCCTCCATCGACGGAGCAAGCCCGCGTCTGACCGTTTCCACCTCTGGCAATTCAGGCATTCAGCCCCATCTTTCTGTTTAAACTCAAGCATCGCTGAGCTATAGAGCAGCGCCAAGTCGCCGCAGGCCTGCGTCCCGCGCAGAGATAGCCCGCCGAAGACAAATTCGCTATGGTCTTTTGACCAGTATGAGTAAGGGAGCACGACCGGATGGCCAAGAGCCGCATTTCCTCCGACGGCGGTATGGAAACCTCCTACGGCTTCCGTGAGGTCTCGGAGACCGAAAAGCAGGGCCTGGTCAACGAGGTATTCCACAAGGTCGCCAAGCGGTACGACATCATGAACGACGTGATGTCCGCCGGCCTGCATCGCGCCTGGAAGGACGCCATGGTGGCGGCCCTCAATCCGCGCAAGGATCCGAACTATCGAGTCCTGGATGTGGCGGGCGGCACCGGCGACATCGCCTTCCGCATCGTTGAGGCGTCGGGCCGACAGGCGCATGCCACGGTCCTCGACATCAACGGTTCGATGCTCGGCGTCGGCGCCGAGCGGGCGGAGAAGAAGGGGCTTTCCGACAACCTCACCTTCGTTGAGGCCAATGCCGAGGAACTCCCGTTCGAAGCCGGCAGCTTTGACGCCTATACGATCGCCTTCGGCATTCGTAACGTCCCCCACATCGACATCGCGCTGAAGGAGGCCTACCGGGTGCTCAAGCGCGGTGGGCGGCTGCTGGTACTCGAATTCTCCGAAGTGGAGATGCCGCTTCTTGACCGGTTCTACGATGAATGGTCGTTCAAGGCCATTCCGCGCTTCGGGCAGATGATCACCGGCGATGCCGAGCCCTATCAGTATCTCGTGGAATCGATCCGCAAATTCCCCAACCAGCGCGACTTCGCGACGATGATATCCAAGGCGGGATTCTCCCGCGTCACCTTCACCAACTATACCGGCGGCATCGCGGCCCTTCACTCCGGCTGGAAACTCTGACCGGATGAGCACGATTGGGGCATACTTCCGCCTGTGGCGGGTCGGCTGGGTACTGATGCGCGAGGGCGTGATTGAATCGCTTCCGTCCGAAGGGCTGCCCCCCATGCTGGCCTTCGGCAAGTCGGCGGCGAGCCTGTTCGCTCGGCGGCGCAGCAAGTCGCAGCAGCGATCAGACAGGCTGGCGAAAGCGGTGGCGCGCCTCGGCCCATCCTATGTGAAGATCGGTCAGTTCCTTGCCACACGCCCGGACGTGGTCGGCGCCGAACTGGCAGACGATCTCGCCGGCCTTCAGGATCGTATGGATTTCTTCCCCACCGACGCGGCGAAAGCTGCAATCCAGGGATCGCTCGGGCGGCCGATCGAGACACTCTACAGTCGTTTCGATCCGCCGATCGCGGCTGCATCCATCGCTCAGGTCCATCCAGCCGAGGTCGAGACCGATGCCGGCCCGCGAAAGGTCGCCGTGAAGGTGATCCGTCCCGGCGTGCGCCGGCGCTTCTCCGCCGATCTCGAAGCGATGTATCTCGTCGCCCGCTGGCAGGAGCGGCTGTTGCCGCAGACCCGCCGGCTGCGGCCGGTCGAGGTCACGCGTACGCTCGAACAGACCACCAAAGTCGAGATGGATCTTCGGCTCGAAGCCGCGGCCCTCTCGGAAATCGCGGAAAACACCAAGGACGATCCCGGCTTCCGCGTGCCGCAGGTGGACTGGGAGAGAACCGGTCGTGACGTCGTCACCATGGAGTGGATCGACGGCATTAAGATGTCGGATGTCGAGGCGCTCAAGGCGGCGGGACACGATCTCGACAAGCTCGCCGACACGCTGATCCAGTCGTTCCTGCGCCATACGCTGCGGGACGGTTTCTTCCACGCCGACATGCACCCGGGCAACCTGTTCGTCGATGCCGACGGGGTGATCGTGGCGGTGGACATGGGCATATCCGGCCGGCTCGGAAAGAAGGAGCGCCGCTTCCTCGCCGAAATCCTCTACGGCTTCATCACGCGTGACTACATGCGCGTTGCGGAAGTGCATTTCGAAGCCGGATATGTACCGGCGCATCACAACGTCGCGAGCTTCGCCCAGGCGATCCGGGCGATCGGCGAGCCGATCCACGGACAGCCGGCCGAGACGATCTCCATGGGGCGGCTACTCACGCTACTGTTCGAGGTGACGGAACTCTTCGACATGGCGACGCGGCCGGAACTGGTGCTGCTGCAGAAGACCATGGTGGTGGTCGAGGGCGTGGCCCGTATCCTCAACCCTCGCTTCAACATGTGGAAGGCAGCCGATCCGGTGGTCTCCGGCTGGATCCGCGACAATCTCGGCCCGAAGCGCATCGCAACCGATCTGAAGGACGGCATGAAGGCGGCATTCCGGCTTGCCGAGGCGCTCCCGGAAATCGCAGCGAAGACCGAGAAGCTGCACGGCGAGCTGATGCAGATGAGCGAGAACGGGCTGCGTTTTGATCCGGCGACGGCGGAAGCGATCGGCAAGTCCGAGGCGCGTCACAGCCGTTCGGGCCGGATCGCGCTCTGGATCATAGCCGCCGCGCTCGTCGCGATCGCAATACAGCTCGGCTGATTTTTATCAGCTTCCTCCTGCCAAAAAGGGAGCCCAGAGTCCCGGCTTCAGGTTCTGAAGTCTCAGCGTGGAGCCCGTTTGGTGGGATTGAACGATTCCCGCCCCCTAGCCGAGCTATTCAGAGAGCATCACCGCCGACCTGACGGTGACCGTGAGCATCGTCTTCACGGAACTGGTATCCGCAATCTCGACACCGGGATCGGTCCAGTCGCGGAGTTGACTCTCGTCGTCAGCGTTCGCAACGACAATCCGAAATGAGCTTTCATCCAGCTTCCGGCCACCACAGAACTTCAGGCGCGATTGCGGCTTTCCACTTCAAGAGGTTTTGCGATAGGTTCGCCTCCGAACGAGCCGGGTTGGGACGTGGTGGCATGAGCCTGAAAGACAAACGCATTCTTCTCATCATCGCGGGCGGCATCGCGGCCTACAAAAGCCTCGACCTCATCCGGCGGCTTAGAGAGCGCGGGGCGGAAGTCCGGCCGGTCATGACCGCAGGCGCCCAACAGTTCGTGACGCCGCTCGCCGTAGGCGCGCTTTCCGCCAGCCATGTGTACGTCGACCTGTTTTCCCGCGAGGACGAGCAGGATGTCGGGCACATCCGGCTGGCACGCGATTGCGACCTCGTTGTCGTGGCGCCTGCGACAGCCGATCTGATGGCGAAGATGGCGAACGGCCTGGCCGACGACCTTGCCTCGACCGTGCTTCTTGCTACCGACCGGCCGGTGCTAGTCGCACCGGCGATGAACCCGAAGATGTGGAGCCATCCGGCGACCCGGCGGAATGTCACGACGCTCGTCAATGACGGCATCCGCCTCGTCGGGCCCGCGAAGGGCGAAATGGCCGAGAGCGGCGAGGCCGGCATCGGGCGGATGGCAGAACCGCTGGAGATCGTCGCGGCGATCGAAGCCCTGCTCGACGCCTCGCCGAAACCGCTTGCCGGACGCAGGGCAATCGTCACCTCGGGCCCGACCCACGAGCCGATCGACCCGGTGCGCTATATCGCCAACCGCTCGTCGGGCCGGCAGGGTCATGCGATCGCTGCAGCGCTGGCCCGGCTCGGAGCCGACGTGACGCTGGTATCGGGTCCCGTCACCATTCCCAATCCGGCGAGTGTCAACACCATCCACGTCGAACGTGCCGAGGAGATGCGCGATGCCGTCGTTTCGCATCTGCCCGCCGACATCGCGGTGATGGTGGCGGCCGTCGCCGACTGGCGCACGACGAACTCCGCCGAGCAGAAGATCAAGAAGAAACCCGGCGAGACCCCGCCTCCGCTTCAGCTTATCGAGAACCCCGACATCCTGAAAACCGTCGGACACCATGAGAAGCGGCCGACGATCGTCGTCGGTTTTGCCGCCGAGACGCAGGACGTCGAGACAAACGGCCGGGTAAAGCTTGAGAAGAAGGGCGCCGATTTCATCGTCGCCAACGATGTGTCGCCGGAAACCGGCATCATGGGCGGCACCCGCAACCGGGTGAAGGTGATCTCGAAGACGAATGTCGAGGAATGGCCCGACCTGTCGAAAGACGAAGTGGCCGACCGGCTAGCGGCGCTCATCGCCAACTCGCTCGGCGCATCCTGACAGAAGCCAGCTTATTCCGCGGCCTGCGGGATGCGCTCCGTCTTCGGGCGAAACTCCCTCGCATCCAGCCCGGCTTCGCTGACGATGACGGCACTGCCGGCCGGTATTTCGACCCAGGTGTCCGTCTCATCGTTCAGAGGCTCGGAGACCAGACAGTAACCGCCTTTACCGCCGAGCGGTGCAGCGAACAGCGTCGGCGCATGACCGTCACTGGCATAGCGGACGGCGTAGAGCGTCCGGCCATCGGAAAAGGCCGCCGTCACTTTCAGGTTCGCTGAGCCGACCAGCCTGGCGCTCAACTGTTCGACGAAACCGACCGCCTCAGCCATCGCCTCCAGCGGCCGTTCGCGCAGGCCGAGTTGCAGCGCCAGCAGGAAGAGCAGTTCGGAATCCGTGGTACCGTATCGGGCATGAAAATGACTGTCATCGAGCATGGCTTCCATCGGGCGGCGCAACGCGTCGAAGTGCTCGATCTGGCCGTTATGCATGAAGGACCAGATGCCGTTGACGAAGGGATGACAGTTATCGCGACGGGTCGCGCCATGGGTGGCTGCCCGGATGTGCGCCAGGAACAGCGGCGAACGGACGTGATGGGCAAGGCTCTTCAGGTTGCAGTCCGACCAGGCCGGCAGCACGTCGCGGAAGCGCCCTGGCTCCGGACGCTCGCCGTACCAAGCGATGCCAAAGCCGTCTGCGTTTGTCGGGGTCTTGGCTCTGGTGGCGCAATGGGACTGTTCGATCAGGGAATGAGCAGGAGATGTCACAAGCTCTTCAAGAAAGAGTGGCTCCCCGCGATAGGCTGCCCAGCGGCACATTCGGCGATCTTCTCCGGCCTGCCGCCTTGAGCGGCTGTCGATCCAGTGTTCGTGTGTTCGGCTAACAAAACCTTAACAACCACCCATTCGTGCCGAAAATCTGACGGCAACCAACCCCCACGGCACTGCTAAGAGCGGAGAAGCAATTACCCCTCCGCTCCAATCATATCAACAATTCAGGCCATGATCTGACAGGATTAGTCGAACACCAGACCTCCATCCACCACCAGATTTTGTCCGGTAACGGCTCGCGCCCAAGGGCTGGCGAAGAAAAGGACAGCGTCAGCCATCTCCTCGGGCGTCGTCACGCGCCGCAGCGGCGTATTGGCCGCGATGAGGTCGAAGACGGCCTCCGGCGTCGCCGCGCTGGCATCCGTGACCCGAAGAAGACCACCCGACACCATGTTGACAGTGATGCCTTCAGGCCCGAGTTCGGCTGCGGCGGTTCGTGTCAACGAGAGTAACGCAGCCTTTGCGGCCGTGTAATCGTGGTAGGGCACGACCGGATTCTGAAACAGGTTGGTACCGATGAGGACGACGCGGCCAAAACCCGTCTTCGCCATACCGGATCGCGTGCTGCGGATGAGGTTCAGCGCGCCACCAACGCCCGTTTGAGCCTGCGCGGCGATGTCGGCCCATGTCAGCCGATCGAGCTTGGTCCGGGCATCACCATTGAAGGCGAAATCAGCGAGCGCGTTGTGGACCACGGTGGTTGGCGCACCGAAACGCTCTGTGATCTCATCGACCATCCTCGCCACCACCTGCTCGTCGCGCACATCCGCCTTGAACGCCGTGGTGTTCGGTCCCAGCGTTTCGGCCAGCGCCTCCGCCTTCTCCCGGCTCCGGCGAAAGTTGATCGCCACCCTGGCACCCTCGCGCGCGAACGCCGCTGCAATGGCGGCCCCGAGGCCACGGCCTGCGCCAGTGACGAGTACGACCTGCTCGTTCAAGGACAGCGTCATGAAAATTCTCCTTCCCAAAGCTTGTGAAAATGATGGACGGGTCCGTGACCGGACCCAACGGACAACTGGTCCGCAGCCTCGACGGCTTCGGTCAGCCAATCCTTCGCAATGCGAGTGGCGGTGCGCACTGACAGCCCCTTGGCAAGCTCTGCGGCAATCGCGCTGGAGAGCGAGCAGCCGGTACCATGCATGTTGCGGGTCGGGATGCGCGGGGCGTCGAACCAGTCCGTTCTCTCCCGTGTCACCAGCACGTCCGGGCTTTCCTCGCCGGCAAGATGCCCGCCTTTCAGGAGCACCGCCGCCGGACCGAGTGCGAGCAGGCGCCGTGCCTGGTCGCCCATCGTGGCCCTGTCGGCAGTTTCTCGCTCGCCAAGCAGAACGGCCGCTTCCGGCAGGTTCGGCGTGATGACGGTCGCGAGCGGCAGGAGCCGTGAACGCAACGCTTCGACGGCTTCCGGATCGAGCAAGCTTGCACCGCCCTTGGCCACCATCACGGGATCGAGGACCACCGGAATTCCCTGATGGCTCTCCAGCACATCCGCCACGGCCTCGGCAATCGTGGCATTGACGATCATGCCGATCTTCACCGCATCGACCCGCACATCGGTAAAGACCATGCGGATCTGTTCGGCGACGAAGGATGGATCGACCGCTACGACACCCGACACGCCCTGGGTATTCTGTGCGGTCAGAGAGGTGAGCGCGGCCATGCCGAACACGCCGCGGGCCGAAAAGCTCTTGAGATCGGCCTGGATGCCAGCGCCGCCCGACGGATCGGAGCCGGCGATGGAAAGGACGTTACGGATCATGAGCGTGCCTCCCGGATGCCGGCGCTGAGCAACATCGCCGCCGCACGGGGTGAGAGTTGGCCGCAGATCGCCGAGACGACCGCGATGCCCTCGGCACCGGCGCGCAGGCTGTCGGCAATGTGAGCCTCCTTGATGCCGCCGATCGCGACGGAGGGAACAGGACTTGCGGCGGCTACGGCGGCAAGGCCTGAAAAGCCGATCGCCGGCGGATGACCGGGTTTCGTCGCGGTCGGAAACACCGGGCCGATACCGACATAGTCGACAATGGCCGGATCCACGCGACCGGCTTCCTCGACCGAACCGATCGAAAGGCCGAGGATCATGTCTGGACCGACACGTCGTCTTACCTCGACCACGTCGGCATCGCTCTGGCCGACATGAACGCCGTCCGCGCCGATCGCCACCGCAGCCTCGATATCGTCATTGACGATCAGCGGCACGCCCGTCCCGGCCAGCACGTCTTTCAGAGCCAGCCCCGTCTCGATCATCCGCGCGGTCGAGGCGCGTTTGTCCCGCAGCTGCACCATGGTCATGCCGCCTTCGACCGCCAGCCGCGTAGTCTCCACCATGCCCGTGGCGGCGCAGAGGACAGGATCGAGGACGAGATATAGGGAGAGATCGAAGCGCTTCATGACAGTTCCACCTCCGCCTGCGCGTCGAGGACGGCGCCGTCGACAGACGAGAGCGCATCGAGAAAGGCAACCGAAAAGCTACCTGGTCCGTGAGCCCGTGCGTGCGCCTGTCTGCCCGACACCGCGAAGTGGGTTAGTGCTGCAACCGCCGCAGCAAAGGGATCGTTCTCCACGGCGGCATAAGCCCCGATGAGGCAGGTCAGCGAGCAGCCGAGTGCAGTCACCCTCGGCATCCAGTGGGATCCGCCGGTAATCCGGGCAGTACGGGTGCCGTCGGTGACGAAGTCCGCCCTGCCTGTGACGGCGACCACCGTTTTCCGGGCGAGCGCAAGTTTCCGGGCTGCCTCCTCGGCGGCCGCGACCTCGTCCTTGGCATCTACACCCCTCGCCTTGCTGGCCCCGCCACCCAGGGCGAGAATTTCGGAGGCATTACCCCGGATGATCGCGGGCTGGAGTTCGAGCAGTTCGGCAACGATACGGCGGCGATAGGCAGTCGCCATGTGTGCCACCGGATCCAGCACCCAGGGATGACCGGTAGCCAGCGCGCCACCGGCCGCGGCCTTCATGCCGGTGATCCAATCCGGAGAAACGGTGCCGATGTTGATGGTCAGTGCGCCGGCGAGCGTGGCGAACTCGCCCGCCTCCTCCTCACTGTGCACCATGGCCGGCGAGGCGCCGGCGGCGAGAAGCACATTGGCGGCGATATTCATCGCCACGTAGTTGGTGATGCACTGGACGAGCGGCGCGGCGGCGCGCATGGCCGTCAGACGGGAACCGGGAGTGTCGGAAGTCATCAATTTGCCCTTTCCGGCGGGGCAAATCGGAAGGGGCGGACACCGGGCGGAAGAAGCAGGCGACGGCCCCGAGCGACTCCCTCCGCCAGCATTATCTGGTTCAGGTTCGAAGGGTACGTCTCAGCCCGTGTTCCCACGAGCGCCCCTGTCTCTCAAGCGATTCTATTTAGGCAAGATTTCAGTGGGCTGTCACGCGAAAAGACACGACCTCTTCAGCACACCGTTGCCCCCGGCATCCAGCCGTTTGCGGCACGGACAAAAAACCGGTAATTCCTGCTGCCTCGCTTACCGTAAGGATCCCACGCTTGACCTCTCAGACAACCGTTTTCGACCGCCGCTATGCCGGTTTCCTCTTCGACATGGACGGCACCTTGCTGAATTCCATCGCCGCCGCCGAACGCGTCTGGGGCAGATGGGCGGCAAGTCACGGGCTCGATGTGGAAGCTTTCCTGCCGACCATGCACGGCAAGCGCGGCATCGACACAATCCGGGGTCTCGGCCTGCCCGGCATCGACGTGGAGGCGGAAGCATTGGTCATCGAACGCGGCGAGATCGAGGATGTCGAAGGCATAGTGCCGCTGCCCGGCGCGATCGATTTCCTGAAGTCGCTGCCGCAGGACAAATGGGCCGTCGTGACCTCGGCACCTGTCAAGCTGGCCCGGGCCCGTATCGAAGCTGCCGGACTGCCGCAGCCGCCGAATATCGTCACCGCGGAAGATGTCACCAAGGGCAAGCCCGATCCCTCCGGCTACCTGCTCGGCGCAAAACTCATCGGTGCCGATCCGAGGCGCTGCCTGGTATTCGAGGATGTGCTGGCGGGCGTGCGGGCGGGCGAAGCTGCCGGTGCTGACGTGCTGGTGGTGACCGCCACCCATACGCACCCCATAACCACACACCATCCCGGCATCGCGAGCTACGAGGGTCTGGGAGTCGACGTCGATGCAGCCGGCGAGATGAGACTGGTCAGGCTATAGGCCGAAACGCGGCCGTAGACAGCCGCGCCGCCCAATGACAATGAACCCGGCCGATCACGCCGCCTTGGCGACGTGATATTCCTTGATCGCAACCATCGTGATAGCCGGATAGCGTTCCGCCTCATAACGCAGCGAAAAAGCATCCTGTGCCATGAAGACCGGGTCGCCATCGAGATCGCGGCAGATATCGCCGCGGCGCTGCGTGACGAATTTCTCCAGCTCGGCCGGCTGGTCGGCGGAAATCCAGCGGCAGACCGAGAAGCGCGACATCTCGAAGGAGACTGGCAGGCCGTATTCGGCCGATAGGCGTTCCTTCAGCACGTCGAGCTGCAGTGCGCCGACGACGCCGACGATAGCCGGCGAGCCATCGTCCGGCTGGAAGAGCTGTACGACGCCCTCCTCCGCCATCTGCTGCAGGGCCTCCTTCAGCTTCTTCGCCTTCATGGCATCCTCGAGCCGGACGCGGCGAAGGATTTCCGGGGCGAAGTTCGGCACGCCCTGAAACACCAGCGGCTCACCTTCGGTCAGCGTATCACCGATACGGAGCGTGCCGTGGTTCGGGATGCCGACCACATCGCCGGCATAAGCCGTATCGGCAAGCTGGCGTTGCGAGGCGAAGAAGAATTGCGGCGCGGTGAGACCGAGCTGCTTGCCGGTGCGCGACAGCCGCGCCTTCATGCCGCGTTCCAGTTTGCCGGAGCATATCCGGGCGAAGGCGATGCGGTCGCGGTGGTTGGGGTCCATGTTGGCCTGGATCTTGAAAACGAAGGCCGTCATCTTGTCCTCGTCGGCGTGGACCTTGCGGATGTCGGCCACCTGGTCGCGCGGCGGCGGGGCAAACGCGCCAAGCGCGTTGATCAGGTCGCGCACGCCGAAGTTCCTGAGCGCCGAGCCAAAGAAGACGGGCGTCATGTGGCCTTCGAGGAAGGCCTGCTTGTCGAAGGGACGGCAGGCCTCACGGGCGAGTTCCAGTTCGTCGATGAAGACCTGGCGTTCGTTCTCGGGAAGATGTTCGGCAACGCTCTGCGGGCCGTTGACCGGTGTCGGCTCGACCTGAGTGTCGGAGCCGCGGAAGGTGCTGTTCGCGAGATGATAGGAACCGCAGAAGGTCTTCGAGCGACCGACCGGCCAGGTGACCGGCGCGGTGTCGAGAGCGAGCTTCTCCTCGACCTCGTCGAGAATCTCGAACGGGTCGCGGCTTTCGCGGTCCATCTTGTTGACGAAGGTGATGATCGGGATGTCGCGCATGCGGCAGACCTCGAACAGCTTCAGCGTCCGTGGCTCGATACCCTTGGCGGCGTCGATCACCATGACGGCGGCGTCGACCGCCGTCAGTGTGCGATAGGTGTCGTCGGCGAAGTCCTCGTGGCCGGGCGTATCGAGGATGTTGAAGACATTGCCTTCGTATTCGAAGGTCATCACCGAGGTGACGACAGAGATACCGCGCTCGCGCTCGATTTTCATCCAGTCAGAACGGGTCTGAATGCGATCCTTCTTGGCCTTGACCTCCCCGGCAAGCTGGATCGCGCCACCGAACAGCAGCAGCTTTTCGGTGAGCGTCGTCTTACCCGCGTCCGGGTGCGCGATAATAGCAAAGGTGCGGCGGCGGGAGACCGCCTCTGCGAGCGTTTCGGCCATGTGCATGAATCCTGTGAGTTGCGGGCTATCTAGCGATTTAACGCCGGTATTGCAATTGACCTGGCCGACGGGAGGGGAAACATGGGTGCCATGACCATCCGCCACGACATACGACCGACGCTGAAGCTCGTCCGGCTGCCGCACGCCGAAGGCCTCGATCTGCCCTCCTACGAGACCGCGGGTGCCGCCGGCATGGACCTCCGCGCCGCCGTCAGTGTCGAAGAGCCGATCGTGCTTGCCCCCGGCAAACGGATACTGGTGCCGACCGGGTTTGTGTTCGAAATCCCGAGCGGCTACGAGGTGCAGATCCGCCCCCGCTCCGGCCTTGCCTTCAAGCACGGCATCACCTGCCTCAACACGCCCGGCACGATCGACAGCGATTATCGCGGCGAGGTGAAGGTCCTGCTCGTCAATCTCGGCGAGGAAGATTTCACCATCACTCGTGGCATGCGGATCGCACAGATGGTGGTGGCGCCGGTGGTTCAGGCCGCCGTCAGCGAGGCCACAACCACCAGCGATACCGAGCGCGGCGCAGGCGGCTTCGGCTCGACGGGAACCGCCTGACGAGGCGGACAATCCTTCCGCCTGTCTCCAGAATTTCCAGGTCGTCGCGTCAGCGATGAGCCTCGGTCACCATCCGGAGTGCCAGGCCGGCGAGCACCGTTCCCATCAGCCAGCGCTGCACGCGGATCCATAGGGGGCGACCGGCAAGGAAGAGCGAGATGGATCCGGCCATGAGCGCGATCATAGAATTCACGCTCATGCTGACGCAGATATGCGTAAGTCCGAGCAGCACGGATTGCATGAGTACGCTTCCGCGGGACGGATCGAGGAACTGCGGCAACAGCGACAGATAGAGCACGGCCACCTTCGGGTTGAGGAGGCTGGTGACAAAACCCATGACGAAAAGCCGGCGTGGTCTGTCCTTCGGCAGTTCCCGCACCTGGAACGGCGAGCGTCCACCGGGTTTCAACACCTGCCAGGCCAACCAGCCGAGATAGAGGGCGCCGGCGATCTTCAACGCGTCGAAGGCGAACGGGATGGCGAGCAGAAGCACCGTGATCCCAACTGCCGACAACAGCATGTAGACGAGAAAGCCAAGCGCCACGCCGCCGAGCGAAATCAGCCCTGCCAAGGGTCCCTGGCAGATCGATCGGGAGACGAGATAGATCATGTTCGGCCCCGGCGTCAGCACCATGCCGAGGCAGATGAGGGCAAAGGCGAGAAAGGTGGGGAGGCTGGGCATGGTGAGGTCCGAGAAGTCGCGTCGCTGAACTAGACGGCGTTCCCGGCTTTCCGGCAATGGTTGAACTTGTCACCGTTGCAAGTTTTCGGCCGACGCCCTAGGAACACGCTACGAAGAGGAGGACGCCCATGACCCTGACCACCATTTTCGCCTATTGCGGAGCGTTGTTCATCGCGGCGGCCATTCCGGGTCCGGGCATGACGGCGATCGTCGCCCGCGCGCTCGGCTCCGGCTTCCGGCCGACCTTCTTCATGGGCCTCGGCCTCATCCTCGGCGACCTGATCTACCTGACGGCGGTAATTCTCGGTCTCGCCATCGTCGCCAAGACCTTCGTTCTGCCGTTCCTGATCATCAAGTTCCTCGGAGCCGCCTATCTGGTCTACGTGGCCTGGAAGCTCTGGACGGCCGGTCTGCTGCCACAAGACATCCAGGCGGAGCGCGCCCTGAAGCCGGGACTTTCGTTCCTGTCGGGATTGTTCGTAACGCTTGGCAACCCCAAGACCATGCTGTTTTACGTCGCCCTGGTGCCGACGCTGCTGCCGCTGGAAGCGATCGGGCTCGCCGACTACGTGTTGCTGGTTGCTCTGACCTTTCTGGTGCTGATGGCAGTTCTGCTGCCCTACATCCTGCTCGCGGCTCAGGCACGTGGCCTGCTCAAGCACCCTTCAGCGCTTAAGGCGCTTAACCGCTCGGCCGCCGGGATTCTTGCCGGCACAGCTGCCTATATCGCGGCGCGCGCGGCATAGAACTCTTGCGACCGTCGGGAAAGCCGGACGGTTTTTCCGCGGCGGGCCGAAAGGCCGCAGTCGAAATTCTGGCGAGGGCGGCCAATTCGACCTATGCTCCCCGCCAGCCAAACAAGACCTCAGGGAGAAACACATGAGCGACGCGAAGAAGCCGGGCCGTGGCCGGATCTACTCCTCCATCACCGAGACGATCGGCGATACCCCGATCGTCCGCCTCGACAAGCTGGCGAAGGAGAAGGGCGTCAAGGCGCACCTGCTCGCCAAGCTCGAGTTCTTCAACCCGATCGCGTCCGTCAAGGACCGTATCGGCGTCGCCATGATCGAGTCGCTCGAAGCACAGGGCAAGATCGCACCCGGCAAGACCACGCTGATCGAACCGACCTCCGGCAATACCGGCATCGCGCTCGCCTTCGCCGCCGCAGCCAAGGGATATCGGCTGATCCTGACCATGCCGGAAACCATGTCGATCGAGCGGCGCAAGATGCTCGCCCTGCTCGGCGCCGAACTCGTGCTGACCGAAGGGCCGAAGGGCATGAAGGGCGCGATCGCCAAGGCGCAGGAACTCGCCGAGACGACGCCGGACGCGATCATTCCGCAGCAGTTCGAAAACCCCGCCAATCCGGAAATCCACCGCAAGACCACGGCCGAGGAAATCTGGAACGACACCGACGGGTCGATCGACATCCTCGTCTCCGGCATCGGCACCGGCGGCACGATCACCGGCGCCGGACAGGTGCTGAAGGCGAAGAAGCCGTCGATCAAGGTCGTCGCGGTCGAGCCGGCCGACAGCCCTGTTCTGTCCGGCGGCAATCCCGGCCCGCACAAGATCCAGGGCATCGGCGCCGGCTTCGCCCCTGCGGTCCTGGACACCAAGATCTACGACGAGGTCGTGACCATCACCAATGACGAGGCTTTCGAAAACGCCCGCCTCGTCGCGCGGTTGGAAGGCGTACCGGTCGGCATTTCCTCCGGCGCAGCGCTCACCGCGGCGATCAAGGTGGGCCAGCGGGAGGAGAACGCGGGCAAGACCATTGTCGTGATCATTCCCTCCTTCGCCGAGCGCTATCTCTCGACGGCGTTGTTCGAAGGCCTCGGCGGCTGACACTGATCGAAGGGCGCCGAGAGGCGCCCTTTTCACATCATGCTGCAGCGACCAGCCGTTCCGACGGAATGCGATAGGAAATCGCCTCAGCGAGATGAATGCGGCCGAGCTTGTCCGACCCGTCGAGGTCGGCGAGCGTCCGCGCCACTTTCAGCACCCGGTGGTAGCCACGGGCGGAAAACTGGAACTTGTCCGCCGCATCCCGCAGCAATTGCAGCCCGCCGGCATCGATCTCCGCCAGTTTCTCGATCTGCGCGGTCGACGCCCGCGCGTTGACAAGCACGCCTTCCGCTCCGGCCTCCGCATAGCGTTCACGCTGGCGCTCGCGAGCCACGGCGACGCGCCGGGCGACCTCGCTGCTTGGCTCGGCCGGTCTCGGGCGGATGAGATCCGCTGCGGAAACCGCCGGAACGGCGATGCGAATATCGATGCGATCCATCAACGGGCCTGAGATGCGGGCCTGATAGTCGGACTGGCAGCGCGGACCACGGGCACAGCTATGGCCCGGCTCTCCCGCCATGCCGCAGCGGCAGGGGTTCATCGCCGCGACGAGTTGGAAGCTGGCCGGATAGCTGACCCGGTGGTTGGCGCGCGCGATTACGCATTCCCCAGTCTCCAGCGGCTGGCGCAGCGCATCGAGCACCTGCGGCGCGAATTCCGGAAATTCGTCGAGGAACAGGATGCCGTGATGGGCGAGCGAGGCCTCGCCCGGCCGTGCGCGGAGCCCGCCGCCAACCAGCGCCGCCATGGTTGCCGAATGATGTGGCGTGCGGAACGGGCGACGATCCGACAGCTTGCCGCCGGAAAGCTGGCCAGCTATCGAATGGACCATTGATACGTCCAGAAGCTCGGCTGGCGATAAAGGCGGCAGGATCGAGGGCAGGCGCGCGGCCAGCATCGATTTTCCCGATCCAGGGGGACCTATCATCAGGAGATTGTGCCCACCTGCCGCGGCCACCTCCAGAGCGCGCTTGGCGCTTTCCTGCCCCTTGATGTCGGCAAGGTCCGGCAGGTTGGCCGGCGCGCTGCGGACGGCCGGCTCGGGTCGCGATAACACTTGGGTTCCACGAAAATGGTTGGCGAGGCCGATCAGGCTGCGCGGCGCGAGAATATCGATTTCGGCGCCCGCCCAGGCAGCTTCCGGACCGCTCTCGGCGGGGCAGATCAACCCTTTGCCCATGGCATTGGCGGCCACGGCCGCCGGAAGCGCACCGGCCACCGGCGCGATCGTGCCGTCGAGATTGAGTTCGCCGATCACGGCATAGTCCGTTAGCGCGTCAGCCGGGATCGCCCCGAGCGCCGCCATGAGGCCGAGCGCGATCGGCAGATCGAAGTGAGAGCCTTCCTTGGGAAGATCGGCCGGCGCCAGGTTGACAGTCACCTTCTTCGGCGGCAGCGCCAGACCGGAAGCGTGCAGCGCGGCCTGCACCCGCTCGCGGCTCTCGGCCACCGCCTTGTCGGGAAGACCGACGATATGCATGTTGATCTTGCCGGGTGCCACCATGACCTGCACCTCGACAGGTACGCCCTCTATTCCCTGAAATGCCACGGTACTGACACGAGCCACCATCGCCCTACCCCTCTGGCCGGGCACGCAAGCACATCTATTGCGTGCCGAATGCGAGAGTGGCACGGATAACGATCAGTGACAAGAACATTCAATGAACAAATCGAACCCTGCCGCCCGCTTTAGTTGTATCCGGTTGTAAATTCGGAACAAAATAAGATCGGGTCGACAGGCAAAAAATAAACTCAGGCCCGCTTCCGCTCGATGGCGTCCCAGAGTAGAGCAGCGATGTCGGCGCCGCCGAACTTCTTTACTTCCCGAAGGCCCGTCGGCGAGGTGACGTTGATCTCCGTCATGTAGTCGCCAATCACGTCGATGCCGACCAGAAGGAAGCCGCGTTCCCTCAACGCCGGGCCGATGCGGGCGCAGATTTCCTTTTCGCGGGCCGTCAGCTCGGTCGGTTCCGGCTTTCCGCCGGCATGCATGTTGGAACGGGCATCATGTTCAGCCGGCACGCGATTGATGGCACCGGCCGGCTCACCGTCGACCAGAATGATGCGCTTGTCGCCCTTGCGCACCGCCGGCAGATAGGCCTGGGCGATGAAGGGCTCGCGGAACATCTGGTGGAACATCTCCATCAGCGAGGAGAAGTTGCGATCGTCGCGGGTCGAATGGAAGACGCCGGCGCCACCATTGCCGTAAAGCGGCTTCAGGATGATATCGCCCATCTCCTGGCGGAAACGCGCGATCTCCGCCGGATCGCGGGTGATCAGCGTCGCCGGCATCAGGTCGGCGAACTCCGTGACGAAGATCTTCTCCGGAGAATTCCGTACCCAGGCGGGATCGTTCACCACCAGCGTTTTCGGATGAATGCGCTCCAGCAGGTGCGTCGAGGTGATATAGGCCATGTCGAACGGCGGGTCCTGGCGCAGGAGAACCACGTCCATGGTGGAGAGGTCGACGCGCTCCGGTTCGCCGAGCGTGAAGTGGTTGCCCTTCTCGTCGCGCAGTTCCATCGGCTCGACTGTGGCGTAGACCTTGCCGTCGCGCATGGAGAGCCGGTCCGGCGTGTAGTGGAACAGCCTGTAGCCGCGCGCCTGAGCCTCAAGGCTCATGGCGAAGGTGGAGTCCCCCGCGATGTTGATGCCGGAGACATGGTCCATCTGGACCGCCACATTGATGATCTTGGCCATTTGCCGCCCCTTGTTGAAAGCCATCCTGATTTAGGACGGCTTCCGGGCGATGGCAACGCCACACCGGGCGCTTTTGCCGAACATTGAAAGACGGCCTCAGCCGCCGAAACCACCACGAGCGCCCGAGCGCAGGGCGTCCCGGACACGGAACAGCGCCGCGATCATGGCCGGCATCGGACGGCGCAGGAAAGCGACCTTGCGGACATAGTTGTCCACGCGCCAGGTGGCCCAGGTCTTGCCACGGAAATAGGCGATGTCGCCGGCGCGCAGAAGCCGCTGGGTACCATCTTCGCTGGTGACGTGAACCTCGCCTTCTTGGATGACGACCGTTTCGTCCCAGCCGAAATACCAGCGGAACTCGCCGGCGGTGCAATCCCAAAGCGCAGTCAGACCCGCTTCGTCCTTGCTTGCCGAATGCTTCGACATGCGTGCGAGCGGCGTGCCGCGAATGACCCACTCCGGATTGATCGGTGCAGGCTCCAGCACCATGTGATCTGCGGTCGAGGCCACCAGCGCCGGCGGCTCCTCGATGATCGGCTTGCGATAATTCGCGACCATGGCGCCGGCCAACCCGGCAAGCAAAAGTTTCACAGCCATCGTCACCCCTCCTGCTGATTGCTTGTCAGCGCCGTACCACAGGAGGAGTTAGAGAAGGCTCGATCCGGTCGATCGAATTTTAACGATCCAGCATCCGCCCTCTGTTCATTCGGCCAGCGCGAACTGCGGGGCGGGTGGGGCCATAGCGGACACGGGGCGCTGCTCATCGACCTCCAGCCTGCGGCTATCCTCGCCGAAGAAATGCAGCTTGTCCGGAAAGACCGTGAGGATCATCTCGCCCCTGATCTCGGCATTCAGCGGCAGTACGGCGGTGAGCGCCTGATCGCCGAGCAGGCCATGAACCAGACGGTGAGCGCCGAGCTCCTCAACGAAATCGACGGAGAACGGCAGGGACACCTCCGAACCCCCGTTCGCCAGATGCAGGTCCTCCGCACGGATGCCGACCGTGATGGAGCCTGACAGGTTGCCGAGGCGCGACACGCGCACGAATACCGGTCCGAGGCCGACGACGGAGCCGTCAACCCTTCCCTGAAGCAGGTTCATCGCCGGCGAGCCGATGAAGCTCGCCACGAAGGTCGAGGCCGGGCGGTGATAAACTTCAAGCGGCGTGCCGATCTGCTCGATCCGGCCGCCGTTGAGTACGACCAGCCTGTCGGCGAGCGTCATCGCCTCGAGCTGATCATGGGTGACGTAGATCGCGGTGGTGCGCAGGCGGCGCTGCAGCTTGCGGATCTCGCCACGCATCGTCACGCGCAGCTTGGCGTCGAGGTTGGAGAGAGGTTCATCGAAGAGGAAGACGGCCGGCTTGCGTACAATCGCCCGGCCCATCGCCACGCGCTGGCGCTGGCCGCCCGAGAGCGCCCTCGGCTTGCGGTCGAGATACTTTTCGATTTCCAGCATGCGGGCAGCTTCCGTCACGCGGGTAGCGATCTCCGCCTTCGGCGTGCAGCGGTTCTTCAGCCCGTAGGCCAGATTGTCGTAAACCGTCATGTGCGGATAGAGCGCGTAGTTCTGGAACACCATGGCGATGTCGCGGTCAGCCGGGTCGACCGTGTTAACCACGCGCTCGCCGATGCTCACCGTTCCGTCGCTGATGGTTTCCAGGCCGGCGACCATACGCAGCAGCGTGGACTTGCCGCAGCCGGAAGGCCCTACGAGCACGATGAACTCGCCGTCGGCGATCGCTATGTCGATCTCCTTCACGGCATGCACGCCGCCATCGTAGATCTTCGAAACCCGCGAGATGTCTATGGATGCCATGGGTTCTCGCCTTTCTTTACTTGTCGCTTTCGGTCAGGCCCTTGATGAACCAGCTCTGGAACAGCACCACGACGACGACGGGAGGCAGCATGGCGAGCACGGCCATGGCGAAAGCCTCGTTATAGTCGGGAAGCTGCGAGCCGACCCAGACCTGCAGGATCTGCTTGATGCCACGCATCAGCGTGTAGAAGCTCTCGTCGGTCGTCATCAGCATCGGCCAGAGATACTGGTTCCAGCCGTAGACGAACATGATGATGAAGACGGCCGCGATCATGGTGCGCGAGAGCGGTATGAGAACGTCGATGAAGAACTTGAAGGGCCCGGCCCCGTCGATGCGCGCCGCCTCCAGCAGTTCGTCCGGAACGGACTTGAAGAACTGGCGGAAGAAGAAGGTGCCGGTGGCAGAAGCGAGCAGCGGCATGATGAGGCCAGTATAGCTGTTCAGCAGGCCGAGATCGCTCATCACCTTGTAGGACGGCATGATGCGTACCTCGAGCGGCAGGAGCAGCGTGGTGAAGATCAGCCAGAAGGCAAGCGTCGCGAAGCGGAAGCGGAAATAGACGATGGCGTAGGCTGCCATCATCGACAGCACGATCTTGCCGACGGCAAAGCCGATGCCGAGGATCAGCGAGTTCAGCGCCATGGTAAGGCCGGTCACCTCTCCGGTGAAGCCGCCGCCACGGAACAGAACCTTGTCGTAGGTTTCCCGGAAATTGTCTCCAACCGCCAGCATCAGGCCGTTGGTGTGGATCTCGGCGGCGGAATGGGTGGACGTGGTAAACGCCACTACCAGCGGCCCCAGCATCAGTACGACGCCGGCGATCAGGATGAAGTGGTCGAAGAACCGGATGCGGTACATGGTCTTTCCTCAGCCGTAATGGACGCGACGTTCGATGAAGCGGAACTGCACCATGGTGAGCACCAGCACGATGATCATCAGGATGACAGACTGGGCCGAGGACGAACCAAGGTCGTTGCCACGGAAACCATCGAGATAGACCTTGTAGACCAGCGTTATCGGGCTGTTGGCCGGCTTGTCGCGCACCACGACGTCGATCACGCCGAAGGTGTCGAACAGCGAATAGGTCATGTTGATGATCAGCAGGAAGAATGCCGTCGGCATCAGCAGCGGCAGGATGACGGTCCAGAAGCGGCGGGTGCCGGACTTGCAATCGATCGCAGCGGCCTCGCGGACCGAGGCCGGAATTCCCTGCAGACCGGACAGGAAGAAGATGAAATTGTAGGGGATTTGGTTCCAGACCGCGATCGCCACCATGGCGAAGGCCGTATCGAAATAGTCGAGGCCGATCTTCATGTCCCAGCCGAACAGCGAGACGAATTTCACGAACGGTCCGATATGCTGGTCGAAGAACATCATGCCGATCAGGCCGGCGACCGGCGGGGCGATGGCGTAGACGACGATCAGCAGCGTCTTGTAGGCCGATTGGCCGCGGATCACGGCATCGGCCTTGATCGCCAGCAACATGCCGAGCGACAGCGCCAGGAAAGTGACGACCAGACAGTAGATCAGGGTGAAGCGGGCGACCCTCTGGTATTCAGGCGAGTTGAAAGCATCGGCGTAATTGCTCAGGCCGACGAAGGCGGAGCCGAAACCGAACGGATCCTCGATGAAGAACGAGGACTGGATCGCCTGCATCGACGGCCAGTAGAAGAAGATCGTTATGATCGCGAGCTGCGGCAGCAGGAAAAGATACGGCAGAAATCGCGAGGAAAACTGGACACGCTTCATCGGGGTCCCTTCAAGGTATCCCGGGAGCTCGTAACCCCCGGGAAATCCATGATCGACGGCGGGCTGTCAGCCAGCAGTCTTGGCGAAGCGGGCGAGCAACTCGTCGGCTTCCTTCTTGATGGTTTCCATCGCTTCCTTCGGCGTGGTCTCGCCGGCGAAGATGCGGTTGTATTCGCGTTCCATCACCGAACGGATCTGCGGATAGAAGCCGAGGCGGTAGCCCTTGTCCCACTCGCCACCCGGCAGCGAGAGCTGCTTTATGCCGACTTCGGCGACCGGAATCTTCTCGTAGTAGCCCTCGGACTTCGCCAAATCGTAGGCAGCCTTGGTGATCGCGACGTAGCCGGTGGCCTGGTGGTAGAACTTCTGGATTTCCGGCGAGGTCAGGAACTGGAAGAACGAAGCGGTGCACTTGTTCTCGGCTTCCGGCTTGCCGGCCATGGCGAACAGCGCGGCGCCGCCGATGAAGGTGTGGACGCCTTCCGGGGTAACGGATTTCCAGTAGGGCAAGAAGTCGGCCGAGAAGGGCATGGTCGCCGTCTTCTGCAGGCCGCCGAACGAACCCGATGAACCGATCCAGAGCGCGACCTTGCCTTCTTCGAAGGGCTTCTGGTTGTCGTTCCAGCCGGCGCCGAAATAACCGAAGTAGCCGGCGTCGTACCACTCCTTCAGCTTCTCGTACATCATGACGTGGTTCGGATCGGTGACGTTGATCGTCGTGTCGGCGACACTGTCGTATCCATTGTTGTTCGAGGCGAACTGGAGGTTATGGCGCGAGAAGAAGTTCTCGGTCATCTGCCAGGTCAGCTGCGACTGGACGAGTGGGATGTAGCCGGCTTCCTTGAGCTTCGGAGCAATGGCTTCGAACTCCTCCCAGGTCTTCGGCGCTTCGACACCGGCCTTCTGCAGGGCTTCGGTGTTGATGTACATGATCGGCGCGGAGGAATTAAACGGCATGCCGACGAACTTGCCTTCGGCGTCGGCGTAGAAATGGCGGACACCTTCGATGAAAGCGCCCCGATCGAACTCGAAGCCGGCTTCCCTGATCAGGTCTTCGGCGGCGATGGTCGCGCCCTTGGCATTGATGATGGTGGCGGCACCGGCGTCGAACACCTGCAGGATGTTAGGCTGCTCACCGGAGCGGAACGCGGCGATACCGGCAGCCAGGCTCTCTTCGTAGGAACCCTTCGAAATCGGCGTCAGGGCGCACTCGGTCTGGGATTCGTTGAACTTCTGGGCGATTTCATTGATGACTTCGCCATTGCGGCCGCCCATGCCGTGCCACCAGGTGATGTTGGTCGCGGCAAGCGTTGTCGATGCGGTCATGGTCAGGGCCAGCGCGGCCAGGGAAAATGTCTTGAACATGGATTGGATCCTCTCCGCCAGTGTTTGGGGCAGGATGGCCAATAGCCATGTCGCGTGACGTCGCGATTACAGTTCCATGACAGAAAGATAACAATGCGGGGCGTCGGCTGCGTCTAAGCCAACTCCCGTCAGAACGCGTCTATGAAATGGATGGGCAATCTCCACCCCGAAAAGGCAAGAATGTCATAGCGGCGGGTGAGCCGATGCGCGTCCCTGCGCCGACCGATCCAGAGGTCGCTTGCGGCGTGTATCCGTCTCTTAGCCGTATCGGACACGGCGTCGACAGCTGCCTGGGGATCACGGCGTGATTTGACCTCGACGAAGGCTACGACATCGCCCTTGCGGACTATGATGTCGATCTCACCGAGGCTGGTCCTGTAGCGGATGGCAAGGATCAGATAGCCGCGGGAGAGAAGAAAGAGCGCACCGAGCCATTCGGCGACGTGGCCCCACCGTTCCGCCTTTCGCCGGCGCCGACCGTCATCAATCGTCCGCACCGCTCCGGCCCTTCATGTCGACCAGCCGCTGATAGAGATCGCGGCGCGGCAGGCCGGTCATGCGCGCCGCCTCGGATGCCGCCTTGCCGACCGGAAGCCGTTCCCCGAGCCGCGCAAGCAGTGCGTCCACATCCGCTTCGGCCGGAGGTCCTTCTTCAGTCGGCGGACCGATGACGAGGACAATCTCGCCTTTCACCGTCCTGTCAGCGTAATCCTTCGCCAGTTCCTCCAGCGTGTCGCGGCGGAACTCCTCGAAGGTCTTCGTCAGTTCCCGGCACACGGCAGCCGGCCGGTCGCCGCCAAGCACGTCCGCCGCTGCCGACAAAGTGGCTCCGATACGATGCGGGGATTCGAAGAAGATCAACGTTGCGGGGACATGGCGCAACTCCTCGAGCCGGTCACGCCGCGCCTTGTCCTTGGTCGGCAGGAAGCCTGCGAACAGGAAGGCGTCATTAGGCAGGCCGGAGCCGACGAGTGCCGCAAGCGGCGCAGAAGCGCCGGGGATAGGAACTACGCGGTGGCCGGCCTCGATCGCCAGCTGGCCGAGGCGATAGCCTGGGTCGGAGACGAGAGGCGTACCGGCATCCGAAACCAGGGCCACGGATTTTCCGTTTGCCAGTGCCTCGATCAGCTTCGGCCCGACTTCGTCGGCATTGTGCTCGTGATAAGCGTAGGGACGGGTCGCAATGCCGTAGCGATCGAGCAGGACGCGCGTCACCCGCGTATCCTCGCAGGCAAGCACGTCAGCTGCCGCCAGCGTTTCGAGTGCCCTCAACGTGATATCGCCGAGATTCCCAATCGGCGTCGCGACGAGGTAAAGGGCCGGCTCGATCGGCCTAGGGGCCACCGGCACGTCGTTCAGTCGGTAGGTTCGGGCAATGCCGGTCCGTTCATTCTTTTCGTCCGCTACGACCACGATGAATTCCCTGATGACAAGAGCATCCTTTATGGGCAAGGCTCCTGACATCCGCAAGGTATCGTTTCCTGTATGCGGCTTAGCCGAAATCCCCTCTTTTGGCCGAAGAAGGCCGGCAAGGCCCTTGCATTTCACATCGGATTCCTGCCAATTTGCCGGTCCACATCGTCCGGGCCAAGGATGGGCCGGGAGGAGAATTCAGGTCCCGCGTTCGCGGGTCCGCTCAGTCGAAAGCGGTAGCATCCATGCGTATTACTCTTGAACGCTCCAACCTTCTCAAGTCGCTCAATCACGTGCATCGCGTGGTCGAACGCCGCAACACGATCCCGATCCTGTCGAACGTGCTGCTGAGGGCCGAGGGCGCCAATCTCGACATGAAGGCGACCGACCTCGATCTCGAAATCACCGAAGCCACCCCGGCGATGGTCGAGCAGGCGGGTGCCACCACCGTGCCGGCCCATCTGCTTTACGAAATCGTTCGCAAGCTGCCGGACGGCTCCGAGGTGCTGCTGTCGACCAATCCCGACGGATCATCGATGACGGTCGCTTCCGGCCGCTCGAAATTCTCGCTGCAATGCCTGCCCGAGGCCGACTTCCCGGATCTGACCGCCGGCAGCTTCAGCCACTCCTTCAAGCTGAAGGCGAGCGACCTGAAGATGCTGATCGACCGGACGCAGTTCGCCATCTCCACCGAGGAGACGCGCTACTACCTGAATGGTATCTTCCTGCACACGATCGAGAGCCAGAACACGCTGAAGCTCCGCGCCGTCGCTACCGACGGCCATCGTCTGGCGCGCGCCGACGTGGAAGCCCCGTCCGGTTCCGAGGGCATGCCGGGCATCATCATCCCGCGCAAGACAGTCGGCGAGTTGCAGAAGCTCATCGACAGTCCCGACCTGACGATCACGATCGAGCTCTCGGACGCGAAGATCCGTTTCACCATCGGCTCGGTCGTCATTACCTCCAAGCTGATCGACGGTACGTTCCCTGACTACCAGCGCGTCATCCCCACTGCGAACGACAAGGAAATGCGAGTCGATTGCCAAACCTTCGCGCAGGCAGTGGACCGCGTCTCGACGATTTCGTCCGAGCGCGGCCGTGCGGTAAAGCTGGCACTGACGGACGGTCACCTCGTGCTTACGGTCAACAACCCCGACTCCGGCAGCGCGACAGAAGAGGTCGCCGTCGGCTACGAACACGATCCGCTGGAAATCGGCTTCAACGCCAAATACCTGCTCGACATCACGGCGCAGCTTTCCGGGGAAGACGCTATCTTCATGCTGGCGGATGCCGGGTCGCCGACGCTTATCCGCGACACAGCCGGAGACGACGCGCTTTACGTGCTGATGCCGATGCGCGTCTGATACCGCGGGAGACGCTCGTTCCGTAACCTGTCGCCTTGTTTTCGCGACAAACAGGGGCGACATTCCTGCGGGACGAGTTCAACCGATGGTGGGAGGCAGGCATGGCGCTCAAGCTGAAGGAACGGTTCGAAAAGAAGTTCGACGAGGAAATCCGCTTCTTCAAGGGCATGATGCAGGGACCGAAACAGGTCGGCGCGATCGTACCCACCTCATCCGTCACCGCCCGGAGGATGGCGAGTGTCATCAATCCTGGTTCCGGGCTGCCGGTTCTGGAACTCGGCCCCGGCACGGGCGTGATCACCAAGGCAATACTCGCCCGCGGCGTGAAACCGGAGAACCTCTATTCCATCGAGTATTCCGAGGACTTCCATCGTCATCTGGTCGAGGCCTATCCGAACGTAAACTTCATCCATGGCGACGCCTTTGATCTCGACACCAGCCTCGGCTCGATGGCACCTCCCATGTTCGACAGCGTGATTTCCGCGGTACCGCTGCTCAACTTCCCGATGCAGACACGCGTTGCCCTGATCGAGCAACTGCTTGGACGAATTCCGCGTGGGCGACCCGTGGTGCAGATCTCCTACGGGCCGATGTCTCCGGTCGTCGCCAAGCCGCAGAGCTACCACACGCAGCATTTTGATTTCGTCGTCCGAAACATCCCGCCGGCGCAACTCTGGATTTACCGACGCGGCTGACCGCCGCCTACGTCTTTCCCCTTGCGAACCTTTCCATGTCGTGTCACTGGACGCCGATCGAAATCGGCAGGAGAATGACTCATGGCGGCGCGCAACAGACTGATCGTCGGGCTGGACCTTCCAACCGTTTCGGAAGCGGAAAACATGGTCGCCGCGTTGGGCGACACCGTGAACTTCTACAAGATCGGCTACCAGCTCGCCTTCGCGGGCGGTCTGGAATTCGCCCGCGACCTCGCGCACGACGGCAAGCAGGTCTTCCTCGACATGAAACTGCTCGACATCGATAACACGGTCGCCTCGGCCGTCCAGAACATTGTCAAGATGGGCATGACCATGCTGACGCTGCACGCCTATCCGAAGGCGATGAAGGCCGCGGTCGCCGCGGCCGAAGGTTCCGGTCTGTGCCTGCTCGGGGTCACCGTGCTTACCTCCATGGACGCGCAGGATCTGATTGATGCGGGCTACGAATGCGACCCGAACACGCTGGTTCTCAGGCGCGCCGAACAGGCGCTGGCGGCTGGAATGGGTGGCATCGTCTGTTCGGCGGAGGAGGCCTCCGCCGTGCGCCGCATCGTCGGGGCCGATCTCGCCGTCGTCACGCCCGGTATCCGGCCGGCTGGCGCCGACAAGAACGACCAGAAGCGGGTGATGACTCCGCTGGACGCACTGAATGCCGGATCGAGCCATCTCGTCGTGGGGCGGCCGATCGTCAAGGCGGCTGATCCCAAGGCCGCGGCCGCCGCGATCCTCACCGAGATGAGCGCCGTACTCTGACCGCGCAGCCAGCCGTACCTAGCGGTTGTCTCCGAGCTTGTTGGTCCGCCTCGTATCGATGACCATCGGAGACAAGGCACCTTCGAACCGGTTTCCGCTGACGACGTTGTCGATCGCGCGATCACGCGGGTCCAGGCTGCTACCGAACGGATACTTGGGATTGACCTTGCAGTACCATTTGCCGACATCGCGGTGGTTGAGCCAGATTGCCGGGTAGGCGATGATGCTGGACTTGTAGGTGAAGCGGTTATTGATGATCTGGTTGGACCGCGGCTCCTGGTGGCGGATGGTCCCGCCCTCACCACAGTTGCGATATACAAAAATGCCGCCCTTCAACGGGTTTTCGAACGTGTTGCCCGAGATGATGTTCCGCGCCGAGCCATCGACCGCGATCATTTCCCGGCCGACCTTCACCTGGAAACGGTTGTCCGCGATGACATTCCCGGCAGATTCCGCATCCAGATAGATGGCCGTTTTTGAAGATTTCCCCCGGATGGTCGAATTCCTGAGCGCCGAATTGGTGACCCCCGGCCCGAAGTAGAGCGGGATACCCCCGAGCCCATCGATGGTGACCTTGTCCAGGCTGATGCCGGAAGGAGCATTCTTCTGAGCATTCGCCGTGTGGTTCCGGTTCAGCGACGACTTGCGGACCTCCTCGGCCTCTCCATTGGGTCCGAGACCCATCAGGCGTACATTGCCGATGATCTTGCAGTTCCGGATCGAGATGTTGCGCGGAACGCTCCAGCTTCCACCGTCACCCTGCCTTTGCGATCGAACGAGGACAGTCGGGGAAGTCGTCGTGTATTTCATCTTCTTGTCGCCAAGGGTCGCCCCCCGGCAATCAAGACTGACACCAGACGCTGCCTCGCCGGAAAAGACGAGTTTACGCTTGATGACGTCTTCCGGCTTCAGCTGGAGATCGCAAGTGACATTGATCCGGTCGTCCTTGTCCTTGGGTGAGCTCCTGAGCTTGTCGTAGAAGGCAGCATCGCAGGCCTTGGCTTGCGCGCTCGTCTGCGAAAGAAGGCAGGAACCCACTATGATGGCGGAGACTGTCAGGACAGCTGATGGAAAAATCGGTTTCAATGTCGCCCCTCACCGTGGTTGCCTTTGATTCGACAGCCTACAGACCGTTAGCTGGACTTGAAATGAACGGCTTGACCCTCGGATGGAATTCACCCAAAAACGCGGGATATTTCAGACAGGAGGACAGCATGGCCAAGGGTTACTGGATCGCACGTGTCGACGTTCGAGACGCGGAACGCTACAAGGATTACGTCGCCGCTGCCAAGCCGGCCTTCGAAAAGTACGGCGCAAACTTCCTCGCCCGCGGCGGCAATATGCATGTCCTGGAAGGTCAGGCGCGGGCCCGGAACGTCGTCATCGAGTTCCCGTCGCTGCAGGCTGCCGTCGACTGCTACAATTCGCCGGAATACCAGATCGCCGCTAAGATCCGCCAGGAAGTCGCCGACGCGGAAATGCTGGTCGTTGAGGGCATCTGACAAAGCGCCGCTGCCCCGCCTTTCCGCTTCACCTCAACCGGGGTTTCGGCTAAGAAGCGGCAAGTCACGCCTTCGCATTCCAACTTCGAGGAACCCGCCATGACCCTGTCCAATCTTCCGCCGCTCGTCACTGTCTTCGGTGGGTCCGGCTTCGTGGGACGTCATGTGGTTCGGGCACTCGCCAAGCGCGGCTATCGCATTCGCGTGGCGGTGCGCCGCCCGGATCTGGCCGGCTTCCTGCAGCCGCTCGGCAATGTCGGGCAAATCTCCTTCGTTCAGGCCAACCTGCGCTACCGGTCCTCGGTGGATGCCGCCGTCCGGGATGCCGACCATGTCGTCAACTGCGTCGGTGTCCTGTTCGAAAGCGGACGCAACAGCTTCGACGCGGTTCAGGATTTTGGCGCCCGCGCCGTGGCGGAGGCCGCTCGCGCCGCCGGTGCTACGCTCACCCATATCTCGGCGATCGGCGCCGATGTGAAGTCGCAATCGGTCTACGCTTCGACCAAGGGTAAAGGCGAGGACGCCATCCGCTCGATCAAGCCTGACGCGGTCATCCTGCGTCCCTCGATCATCTTCGGGCCTGAAGACGGCTTCTTCAACAAGTTCGCGGCCATGGCCCGCATCTCGCCTGTCCTTCCGCTGGTTGGCGGCGGCAAGACCAGGTTCCAGCCGGTCCATGTCGAGGACGTGGCCGAAGCCGTCGCGCGCTCGGTCGACGGGCTGGCCGCGCCCGGTATCTATGAACTCGGCGGTCGCGAGGTGCTGACCTTCAAGCAGTGCCTGGAGACGATGCTATCCGTCGTCAACCGCAACAACCTGCTCGTGTCGCTGCCGTTCGGCGTCGCGTCATTCCTCGGCAGCCTGGCCTCGCTTGTTCCCTTCATCAAGCCGCCGCTCACCAGCGATCAGGTGACCTTGCTGAAGTCCGACAATGTCGTCTCGGATGAGGCGGTGAAGCAGGGCCGCACCCTCGAAGGCCTCGGCATCCAGCCGACCGTACTGGCCTCCGTGCTACCTTCCTATCTGGTCCAGTACCGCCCTCATGGCCAGTTCACGGGATCGGGTAAAGCAGCGTAAAGAACACTCGTTAGCGGAACCTCCGGGCGTATCCGGCGTTGCAGGAAAGTCGCACCCATCAACTGGTTGCGTTAACGCCGGATTCAGCAAAAACACGCTATTGATGTTTTCCTTATCAATGCGTAAACACCGCCGCACCAACGGCCCCTCGACTCCCCAGTCGCGGGGACTACAATTCGAAGGTCAATCACTCATGGGCAAGTCTATCGCACTCTTTTTTGCGTGTGCGGCTATGGTCATCATCGCTGGTTCCTTCTTGGCACCGACCACTGTCGCCGCCAAGAAAGGTTGCGCCCCGGCCTATGGCGTCGACCCCTGCTCGACCGCCTCGATCGCCGTAGCGAACTGAGCCTCGGCGGGCGGGGTCAGAACCCCGCCAAGAGAGCGATCAATCCAACAGAACCGACCACGATCCTCCACCAGGCGAACGGTGCATAGCCGCGCTTCGACACGAAGTCGAGCAGCGCCTTCACCACAAGCACCGCCGAGACGAAAGCCGCGACGAAGCCGATTGCGATGATGGCGCCGTCGTCGAAACTCAACGCGCTCCTGTTCTTGTAAAGATCGAGCACGAAGGCGCCGAGCATGGTTGGCATCGCCAGGAAGAACGAGAACTCCGCCGCCGAGCGCTTGTCCGTGCCGAGCAGCAACGCGCCGACGATGGTCGCACCCGAACGCGAGGTTCCTGGGATCATCGCAACGCACTGGCAAAGGCCGATCTTGAAGGCGAGCGACAGCGGATAGTCCATGACCTCGGTGTATCTCGGCCTCAGTTCCAGCCGGTCGACCCAGAGCAGGACAATGCCGCCGAGGACAAGCACGATGCACATCATGATCGGTGTCTCGAACAGCACGGACTTGATGAAGTCGTGCGCCAGCGCGCCAATCACCGCCGCGGGCAGGAAGGCGATCAGAACCGACAACACGAAACGTCGGCTCCGGGGATCGTTCGGCAGCGACAGGGCGATGCCCAGGAGCTTAGTCGTATAGACCGTCAGAATGGCCAGGATCGCGCCAAGCTGGATCAGCACGGCGAAGGTGTTACCCGGCGACTTGAAGCCCAGAAAATGTCCGGTGAGCAGGACGTGCGCGGTCGAGGAGACGGGAATGAATTCCGTCAGGCCCTCGATGAGACCGAGAAAAAGCGCACTGACAATCGACTGGTCTTCCATTTCTCTTCCTTAATTTGGGGTGGTCCGTGGAACGGGAGGGAGGATGCGATTCGCTTGTGTTGAACGGACCAAGCACCTATAGCTTGGATACCGTGGCGAAGGCCAGCGGCGCATCCGGCAGCCGGGCTGCCGGTTCAGCAAGCAGATCAAATCCGAGTTGTCATGCCCACTTTGTACCATCACCCGATGTCTCCGGCATCACGGTTCATTCGGCTCGTCCTGTCCGAATACGGTTTTCAAGTCGAGCTCGTGGAAGAACAGACATGGGAAATGCGGCGAGAATTCCTGTCGCTCAATCCGTCCGGCACCCTCCCGGTCTATGTCGACGACAATATGCGTGTGCTGGCTGGTGCGTTCGTCATCTCGGAATTTGTCGACGAAACCCATGGCGTACTGAAGCGGGATCGGCGCCTTTTCGCCGAGGATCCGTTCCAGCGTGCGGAAATCCGGCGCCTGACCGAGTGGTTCCTGCAGAAGATGGAACAGGATGTTACCCGTCCACTGGTGCGCGAACGGGTGCACAAGCTGCACATGCCGCCGACGCTCGGCGGAGGAGCACCGGATTCCAAGGTGCTGCGGACCGCGCGCGGCAATATCCGGCAGCACCTCAAATATCTCTCCTGGCTCGCCGGCTCCCGCCCCTGGCTTGCCGGGGAACGGCTGAGCTACGCCGATCTTTCCGCCGGGGCGGCGATTTCGGTGCTGGACTATCTCGGCGAGATCGAATGGAGCGAGGCGCCGGTGGCGAAGGACTGGTACCAGCGCCTGAAGTCGCGTCCGTCATTCCGACCGCTGCTGGCAGAGCGCGTGCGCGGCCTGACACCAGTCTCCCATTACGCCGACCTGGATTTCTGACGGAGAGTGGCCATGCCGCCACGACCTGAGACATCCGAGAGCGGAGCGACGCAGGTCCGCCTCACCTCTTTCCTGAAAAGCGAGGCGAAAGCCGTCGGCTTCGACCTCTGCCGGGTGACAAGCCCCGACAGTATTCCCGAGGCGCCGCAGCGCCTCAAATCCTTCCTCGATGCCGGCTATCACGGCACCATGACCTGGATGGAGGAGACCCGCGAGCGGCGGGCCGATCCGAAGACGCTCTGGCCGGAGGTCCGTTCCGTCGTCCTGTTCGGCATGAACTACGGACCGGATCACGATCCGCGAGCGCTACAGGACCAGCCGGACAAGGGGGCGATCTCGGTTTACGCCCGCAACCGCGACTATCACGACGTCATCAAGGGCAAGCTGAAGGACATTGCCACGCGCTTTGCCGCCCGCGCCAGGGCGGACGTGAAGGTGTTCGTCGACACCGCACCAGTGATGGAAAAGCCGCTCGCCGCGGCCGCCGGGCTCGGCTGGCAGGGCAAGCACACCAATCTGGTCAGCCGCGAGTTCGGCTCATGGCTGTTCCTCGGCAGCCTGTTCACCACAGCGGAGCTGGTCGTCGATGAGCCCGAGGTCGATCACTGCGGCTCCTGCCGTGCCTGCCTCGACGCCTGTCCGACGAACGCCTTTCCGGCGCCCTACCGGATCGATGCACGGCGCTGCATTTCCTATCTCACCATCGAGCACAAGGGCTCCATCGACCGTAGCCTGCGACCACTTCTCGGCAATCGCATCTACGGCTGCGACGATTGTCTGGCCGCGTGCCCATGGAATAAGTTCGCCCAGGTCGGGCGCGAGATGAAGCTTAAGGCGCGGACCGACCTCGAAGCGCCCGACCTCGCCTTATTCCTCACTTTCGACGATCCGGCGTTCCGTGCCTTCTTTTCGGGTTCACCGGTCAAGCGCATAGGCCGCGACCGCTTCATCCGCAATGTCCTCATCGCTGTCGGTAACTCGGGGCTGGGTTCCTTGGCGCCCGCCTGTCGGCCGCTTCTCGATGACCCCTCCCCGCAGGTGCGCGGAGCGGCCGCATGGGCGTTGCGATGTCTTCTGCCTGTCGCTGCATGGGAAGACCTCCGCAGGCACTACGGCGAGGATGAAGACGCGGCGGTCCGCGAAGAATGGGTATAGAGAGAGGAACTGGATGAAAGTCGCAATCTTCGGCGCCGGCTATTCCGGCAAGGCAATCGGACGCAGCTTTGCCGCGGATGGCGTGGCGGTCATCGGCACCACCCGGTCGGCGGAGAACCTGACGAAGCTTGAGGCGGCCGGCATCCAGCCGCTCCTGTTCGACGGCGAACAGATCGGCGACGCGCTTCGCGATGCCCTGCGGGACGTCACTCATCTGGTCCAGTCGATCGCTCCCGGCCGCGACGGCGATCCGCTGATCCGGATCCTCGGAAGCGGCATCCGCGACATGCTGCCAAATCTCGAATGGATCGCCTATCTCTCTACCGTCGGCGTCTACGGCGACCACGGTGGCGGATGGGTGGACGAGGATACGCCCTGCCGCCCTGTCTCCATCCGCTCGGTCGAGCGCGTCGAGGCGGAGCAGGCGTGGCGAGACTTGGCGGGCAGTTCCGGCATCCCGCTTTCGATCCTCAGACTTTCCGGCATTTATGGGCCGGGCCGTAACGGCTTCGTCAATCTCGCGAACGGCACTGCGCGGCGCCTCGTCAAGAAGGATCAGGTGTTCAACCGTATTCGCGTCGAGGACATTGCAGCCGCCACGGCTTTTCTTGCCCGCCTCAAGCATGACGGCATCCTGAACGTGACCGATGACGAACCGGCGCCGCCGCAGGACGTGGTAGCTGAGGCTGCTCGACTGATGGGAGTGGAACCTCCACCGGAACAGGATTTCGATGCGATCGAACTCAGCCCCATGGCGCGCTCCTTCTATGGGGAGAACAAGCGGGTATCGAATGCCCGCATCAAGTCGCTCGGTTTCCGCTTCAACCACCCTGACTACCGAGTATCGCTGTTACAGATGTGGCGCGAGAATATCTGGAACCAACCCGTCTGAGGGACGTTACGTAAGTGGAAATCTTCCTTCGATGCCTGACTGCATGGCCCCGTCCCCTCGCCACCAAAGATGGATATCGAAGGAAGATTTTCCTCATGATTTCGTCAAAACAGGCAAATCCGGAAATAATTTTACCATTCGGTAAGATTTTTTTTCGTGAACACGGCCGCTTTGGGAATAGCTTGCGTGCGCCCGAGCTTGGCGCCTGATTCTTAAGGATTTTATTGTGCTTCCGCTCCCACGGCGGCCTGCTTCGTAAGCGCACTCTTCATCACGAATATTACAGTCTGTAACATACCGTGATAACATGTAGCACGTTTTTGCCACTTTTCGCCCGATTCAACCCAAGCCTTGCAAAATTAAACTCTCCGCAGGCTTAGGGGACAACAGAATTGGCGATTAAGCGACGTCTAATTTTCACCGCCGCAGCAATGATCCTGTCAACCGGAGTCATCTCCAGCGAAGCACTTGCCCGCACATCTTGCGGCGGTGCGTCGTGGTATGCCCTTCACTCCAAAACCGCTTCCGGCGAACGGATGAACCCGGCACACCTTACCGCCGCGCACAAGACCCTGCGCTTCGGCACCAAGGTGAAGGTCACCAACCAGAGAAACGGCAAGAGCGTTGTGGTCCGCATCAACGACCGCGGCCCGTTCATCCGCGGTCGGGTGATCGACCTGTCAAAGGCTGCGGCCCAGAACATCGGCATGATCCGGTCGGGCCATGCCAAGGTCTGCTACGAGATCCTCGGCTGACCAATCGGGCCGAGCATCCGCTTGCTCTCGGGGCGTTTCGGCTTTAGGACGCGGGCTTTGACAAGGAGTGCGTGATCCATGCGACTGGGCGGACGGCTGGCCGGAGCAATCGAGGTCCTGAACGATATCGAAACGCGTCGACGCCCGGTGGCGGACGCGTTGAAGGACTGGGGCCTCTCCCATCGGTTCGCTGGTTCCGGCGACCGGGCCGCGATCGGAAACATCGTCTACGACGCGCTGCGGATGAAGCTCTCCCACGCCTGGATGATGGACGACGACAGCCCGACCGCCCTCGGTTACGCCGTGATGCTGCGCCAGTGGGGCTATTCTCCGGAAACGCTCGCCGCCGCTCTCGACGGAGACAACTACGCGCCCGCGGTACCCGCAGCCCTTGCAGGGGCCTATGTGCAACGGCGCCTCGAAGACGCCCCCTTGCACGTCCAGGCCGATATTCCCGAATGGGTGCTTCCCTCCTTCCAGGCTCAGTTCGGTGACGACTGGCTTACGGAAGCCCAGGCGCTCGCCACCCGGCCGACCCTAGATATCCGGGTCAACACCCTGAAGGCAAACCGGGAAAAAGTACTGAAAGCTCTCGAGGATTCGGGGGCCCAGGCGGCACCGATAGCCCGTCAGGGCGTCCGGATTCCCGCCGGCGAAGGTCCGTCACGCCTTCCCAATGTCACCGCCGAGCTATCCTTTCAGAAGGGCTGGTTCGAGGTCCAGGACGAGGGTTCGCAGGTCGTCGCCGACCTTACCGGCGCCGAGGCCGGCGAGCAGGTGCTGGACTATTGTGCCGGCGGTGGCGGCAAGACACTCGCCATGGCGGGGTCCATGGGCAACAAGGGTCAGATCCACGCCTTCGACACCGACAGCAAGCGGCTCGCCCCGATCATCGAGCGGCTGAAGCGGGCCGGCACTCACAATGTACAGGTGCACGACAAGGCGAAGGCGCTGGCGCCGCTGCAGGCGAAGCTCGACAAGGTTCTGGTCGACGCCCCCTGCACAGGGACCGGAACCTGGCGCCGGCGTCCTGACACAAAGTGGCGGCTCACCCCGCGCAATCTGCAAGAGCGGACGACCCAGCAGGCTGCCGCGCTCGCCGAGGCCGCCGTCTATGTGCGGCCGGGTGGTGATCTCATCTACGTGACCTGTTCGCTGCTTCCAGAGGAGAACGTGGAGCAGGTACGGGCGTTCTGTGCCGGCCATCCGGATTTCTCGATTGCCTCAGCCGAAGCCTCCTGGTCCGCACTGTTCGGTTCGACCGGGCTCAGGCCTTATTTCAGCAATGAAGGCTGCGTCACATTAAGCCCCGCCTGTACCGGAACGGACGGCTTTTTCTTCTGCCGATTGCAACGTCGAAGCTGGTTCTTCAGGCAAATTTCTTGACTGAAATCAAAACTTTCCGTCTTATTCTGGAATATTTGACACCAGTTTGTTTTTGCTCCAAGTAAGACCGTCGTTCCAACGCAATGGCGCCTCGGCGTCACAAGGAGAGAGATCATGCCCCGGAAGAGCACTTTGCGCGCCACGTTGGCGCTTCTTGCGGCCACGGTGGTGTTTGCAGCGCCGGCGCGGGCCGAAACAACGCCCGCAGACGTCGTAAAGCACTATGCCGCAATGGCGCAGGCGAAATTCGAAGATTCCCTGTCGACGGCCAAGGCTCTCGACGCCGCCATCGACGCGCTGATTGCAAGCCCGAGCGAGGAGACACTGAAGGCAGCAAGGACTGCCTGGATCGCCGCCCGCGTTCCCTACCAGCAGTCGGAAGTCTATCGCTTCGGCAACCCGATCGTCGATGAATGGGAAGGCAAGGTCAACGCGTGGCCGCTGGATGAGGGCCTGATCGACTACGTGGATGCCTCCTACGGCACCGAAAGCGACGAGAACGCGCTTTACGTCGCCAACGTGATTGCCAACAAGTCGATCAAGATCAATGGTCAGGACGTCGACACGACCAACATCACGCCGGAACTGATCTCCGGAACGCTGCAGGAAGCCGGCGAGATCGAGGCCAACGTCGCCAGCGGCTATCACGCCATCGAGTTCCTGCTGTGGGGCCAGGATCTGAACGGCACCGGGCCGGGCGCTGGCAACCGCCCCTACACCGACTTCGACACCAAAAATTGCACGGGCGGCAATTGCGACCGCCGCGTCGCCTACCTTAAGGCCGCCTCGACCTTGCTCCTGTCCGACCTCGAGGAGATGGTTGCCGCCTGGCAGCCGGACGGCGAAGCCACCAAGGCCGTCACCGAGGATCCGAAGGCAGGCATCACCGCGCTGCTCACCGGCATGGGCTCGCTCTCCTACGGCGAACTCGCCGGCGAGCGCATGAAGCTCGGCGTGCTGCTGCACGATCCGGAAGAAGAACATGATTGCTTCTCCGACAACACCCATGCCTCGCATCTCAATGACGCGATCGGCATCGCCTCGGCCTATACCGGCGAGTATGTCCGGGCCGACGGCACCAAGCTGACCGGTCCGTCGCTGTCCGAGCTGGTTGCAGCCAAGGATCCCGCCCTCGACGCCGAGATGAAGGCAAAGCTGCAGGCTACGCTGGACGCGATGAATGCCATGGCCAAGCGCGCCGAAACGGTCGAAGCCTACGACCAGATGATCGGCGAGGGTAATGCCGAGGGCAACGCCGTCGTGCAGGCGGCAATCGACGGCCTGATTGACCAGACCAAGACCATCGAGCGCGTCATTGCGTCGCTGGATCTCGGTACGATCGAGCTTGAAGGTTCTGACAGCCTGGATAATCCTGAGGCTGTCTTCCAATAAGCAAAGGCGGGCTGCCGGCACGATCCGGCAGCCCGACACCCACAATGACTGGCGCCATCTCCCGCTCGCGGCATGTCTTCCTCTTCGCAGCCTCTTCGCTTCTGCTTCCCGTCCTCGCCATGGCGGATGCGCCACCAAAACGGTCGGACCTGACGCCGAAGGACGCGGCCCGGGTCGAGCGGGTCACGCGGCCGACCACAGATTTCACCAAGCCGGAACCCTTCGAACTGATGCAGGGCGGCGCCGGAACCGCAACGCACCCGGTCAACGGCGATTCCTTCTCGCATTTCTCCACCAACCTCACCTTTGCCGAGGAAGAGACCTTCAAGCTCGGCAATGCGCTGTTCCGTAAGTTCTGGGTTTCCGCTCCCTCATCGACCCAGGCCTCCGACGGTCTCGGACCGCTCTTCAACGCGCGCGCCTGCCAGAACTGCCACCTGAAGGACGGGCGCGGCCATCCGCCGGAAGGAGCCTCCGACGCCACGTCGATGTTCCTCCGCCTCGCCCGCCCTGCCCGCAACGCCGAGGAGCAGAAGGCGATCGACAATCTCGACGTCGTCAACTTCCCCGACGAGGTCTATGGCAGCCAGCTTCAGGATCTCGCCGTTCCCGACCTCGCCTCCGAAGGCCGGATGGTCATCACTTACGAGGAAATACCGGTAACTCTGGGTGACGGTTCGGTTGTTTCATTGAGAAAGCCCCGCTATTCCGTCGAGGATCTCGCGTACGGTCCGCTCGGTGCCGACACCACACTCTCTCCGCGAATTGCCAATCCGATGATCGGCATGGGCCTGATCGAGGCGATCGCCGACAGCGACATTCTCGCTAAGGCTGACCCGAACGACGCCGATGGTGACGGGATTTCCGGACGGGCCGCAAGAGCCCGCGATCATCGCACCGGAGAGATGAAGCTCGGCCGGTTCGGCTGGAAGGCCCAGAATGCCTCGGTGCGCGACCAGAGCGCCAGCGCTTTCGCCGGCGATATCGGCCTCTCCACCCCCGACGTGCCGCGCCATTGGGGAGATTGTACCCGGGCGCAACAAGCATGTTTCGACAAACCTATCGGCGTGCAGAAACGTCTCGGGGACACGGAAGCTCCCGATCCGGTACTCGATCTCGTCACCTTCTATTCGCAAAATCTTGCGGTGCCCGCCCGGCGCAATGTCGACAAGCCTGAAGTGCTGGCAGGCAAAGCCGCATTCTATCAGGCGGGCTGCATCTCCTGCCACACGTCGAAATACGTCACCAGCCGCAAGGCCGGGAACAAGGCTCAGGCCTTCCAGCTTATCTGGCCCTATTCCGATTTCCTGCTGCACGACATGGGCGAGGGCTTGGCAGACGGCCAGCAGGTGGGCGATGCGAACGGAAACGAGTGGCGCACCCCGCCGCTCTGGGGGGTCGGTTTGACCGAACGCGTCAACGGTCATACGTTCTTCCTGCACGACGGCCGGGCCCGCAACCTGACCGAGGCAATCCTCTGGCATGGCGGGGAAGCACAGGCCACCCGCGATGCGTTCGCGGCCATGGATGCCGACACGCGGGCTAACCTCATCTCGTTTCTGGAGTCCCTTTGATGCGCCTTGCCGCTTTCTTCCTCGCCGCCGCCCTGGCCTTTCCCGCATCGGCGCAGGAAGGGGACACGTTCGTGCCCTCGCTGAACACGGCAGCGGTTCCCACGGTGCTGGAAAAGGCCGTCGACGGGTTCATCCGCCCCGGCTACCATAGGTTCCTCAAATCGGCGCAGGCGCTCGAAACCGATATGCGGACGCTTTGCACGGACCATGACGCGGACAGCCTTGCCAGGGCCCGCGAGGCTTTCGAGGAGACCGTCCGCGCTTGGTCGCGCATCGAGGTCGTCCGTGTCGGACCGGTGATCGAGCAGAATCGCTTCGAGCGGATACTCTATTATCCCGACCGCAAGAGCATCGGCCTGAAACAGGTCCAGGCAGCTCTCTCCAAACAGGACGAAACGGCGACATCAGTCCAGACATTGAAGGACAAGAGCGTCGCGATGCAGGGACTCGGAGCGCTTGAGTTCCTGCTACACGGCACCGGCAACGAGGAACTGACGAGCGGCGCCGACACCTATCGATGCCGTTACGGCGCAGCGATCGCCGGCAATCTCGTCCGTCTCGGCACGGAACTGACCGAGGCATGGGACGACCCGAATGGTATGCAGGCAGCCTGGAAAAAACCGGGCGCCGACAATCCCGTCTATCGCGACGAGCGCGAGGCGGTGACCGGCCTGCTCGGCATTCTCGTTCACGGTGCCGAGGCGATCCGCGACCAGCGGGTCGAAACCTTCTACAAGGGAGCGGATGCGACTGCCTTTCCGAGGCAGGCAATCTACTGGCGCTCCGGCCTGACCTTCGTCTCGATCACGGAAAACCTGACCGGCATAGAGACGCTGCTGAAGGAATCCGGCATGGTCGAGCTTCTCGATCCGAGTGTGCGCTCGATCGTCTCTTCGATCGATTTCGTGCTCAAATCGTTGATCCGGGTCAGCGACGGGATGGACCCGGACGTAGAGAAAGCGGTCGGCGAAGAGGCGGGTCGGGCCAAGCTCGACTTCCTCCTGCTCAACGGCAAGGACCTGATCCTGCGCCTGAACGACAACTATGGCGGTGCGATCGGGCTCGGCGCCGGCTTCTCGTTCTCCGACGGGGACTGACATGACCAGAAGCGCGCTGATTGACCGGCGCAGTTTCGTCAGGTCCGCCGGCCTCGCCTTCCTTGCGTCGCTGTCGGATCGCGCCGCCTTTGCTCTTCAGCGCAGCGACGCGGTTTACGCCACCGGCTTCCGATCGCCCGACGGCGCATTCGGTCTGGCGCTGGTGAGCGAGCAGGGCGAATTCGTCGACCGGATCGATCTGCCCGGCCGCATCCACGGCCTCGGCTACAGCCCCGCGACCGGCAAGGCGGTCGCCTTCGCACGCCGGCCCGGCACATTCGCCCTCGTGATCGATACCCGCCATCGGAGCGAACCCGCCATCATCTCCGCCGTCGAGGGCCGGCACTTCTACGGTCACGGCAGTTTCTCGCCTGACGGACGCCGTCTTTATGCCAGCGAAAACGACTTCGACGGCAGTCGCGGCGTGATCGGGGTCTATGACGCAACGGACCGTTTTCGCCGGATCGCGGAATTTCCCGCCTACGGCATCGGTACCCATGACATGACGGTGAGCGACGACGGGCGGACGCTGATCATTGCCAATGGCGGCATCGAGACGCATCCCGATTTCGGCCGCACCAAGCTCAACCTCGACCGCATGGAGCCGTCGCTGGTACTTGCCGATGCCTTCGACGGCCGGCTGATCGAAAGGCACACTCTGCCGCGCGAACTCAGCCAGTTATCGACCCGGCATCTGTCGACCACGGCGGATGGCGAGATCTGGTTCGCCTGCCAGTATGAGGGGCCGCGCAACGACCTGCCGCCGCTGGCCGGCCGCTTCGCACGGGGTGAGGCGCTTGCCTTCATCGACCTGCCGGAGGAAATCACGGTCGGCCTCGCCAACTATGTCGGCGCTATCGCCGTCAACCGGAAAGACGGGCTCGTCGGGCTGGCTTCGCCGAAGGGTGGCCTGTCGGTAACACTTGATGTCACGACCGGCGCCGTTGTGGGTACAGAAATGCTTGCCGATGCCGCTGGCATCGCGCCGGCCATACACGGCTTCGTCGTCTCCAGCTATCGCGGAGCCTTCGGCCAGAGCCGCCAGTCTGTGGCATTCGACCAGCATATCGTCCGGCTCGCAACTGCCTGAAGCTCGCTCTGGATTTTTCCCATCCACCCTAAAGACGATTTCCGTCTGGCCCGGCTTGTCGATGCGAAGCCGGCATGCCAATTTCCCGCGTGACAGAGGGACATACGAAACATGACAGAAGCATCCAACGGCGATTTCCAGGATCGGATCAGCCGGAGTTTCGCGCGGCAAGGCGCGATGCAGACGCTCGGAGCGGAACTGACTCGGATCAGCCCCGGCGTCGTCGAGATCGAGCTTCCCTTCGATGTCAAACTGACACAGCAGCACGGCATCCTGCACGCGGGTGTTATCTCGGCAGCGTTGGATTCCGCCTGCAGCTATGCAGCCTACACGCTGATCGAACCCGAAGCCTCGATCCTCACCATCGAGTTCAAGGTCAACCTCATGTCCCCGGGCCGCGGCGAGCGCTTCCTGTTCAGGGGAGAGGTCACCAAACCCGGCTCCACCATCATCGTTGCCGATGGGCGTGGCTACGCGTTGAGCGACGGCCCGGCCAAGCTAATCGCCTCGATGACCAGTACGCTGATGGTGATCCGCGGGCGCGAGGGGATCAAGGAATGACGTTCGAGCTGAAATCGGTCGCGGGCAAGGACATCCTGTTTGTGATGGCGGCGGATGCTGAATACGGCCCTTTCCTGCGCTCGCGTATCGAGCCACTGATGACGGGGATCGGACCCGTCGAGGCGGCCGTGACGCTGACCCGAACGCTGAGCGAGCTCAATGCACGGGATGCACGGCCTGATCTCGTCGTCTCTCTGGGTTCGGCAGGTTCCGCCAGGCTCGAGCAGACGGAAGTCTACCAGGTGACCTCGGTCGCCTATCGCGACATGGACGCCTCGCCACTCGGCTTCGAGAAGGGGCGCACACCATTCCTGAACCTGCCGGCCACGGTCGAGCTGCCGCTGCGCATCCCCGGGCTGCCATCCGCCAGCCTCTCCACCGGTGGCAACATCGTCTCCGGCGCGGCCTACCAGTCCATCAACGCGGACATGGTGGACATGGAGACCTTCGCCGTACTGCGCGCCTGCCATGCCTTCAAATTGCCGCTGATCGGACTCAGAGGGATATCCGACGGACGGGAAGACCTGAAACACATCGATGACTGGAAGCAGTATCTCCACATCATCGACCGCAAGCTGGCGCTCGCCGTCGACAGCCTCTGCGATGCGCTGGAAGACGGAGTCTTCTGGTTCTGAGCAGGACCGGGCCGACAATCGAGACAATTCTTCGATTGAAAGGCGCGGCCGTTTTCATTAAAGCCTCGCCATGACCCAGACAGCACCTCCAGACAGTGTCCTCATCGTCGATTTCGGCAGCCAGGTAACGCAGCTGATCGCGCGCCGCGTGCGCGAGGCCGGCGTCTACTGCGAGATCGCTCCCTTCCAGTCCGCCGACGCCGCCTTCAAGCGGATGAAGCCCAAGGCAGTGATCCTGTCGGGAAGTCCCGCCTCGACGCTTGACGAAGGCAGCCCGCGGATTTCGCAGCTCGTGTTCGACAGCCGCGTTCCGGTGTTCGGCATCTGCTACGGCCAGCAGGCGATGTGCACACAGCTGGGCGGCAAGGTGGAGGGTGGCCATCATCGCGAATTCGGCCGCGCCTTCCTTGAAATCCAGAAGGACTGCGCCCTCTTCGACGGGCTTTGGTCGGCCGGTTCCCGCCATCAGGTCTGGATGAGCCATGGCGACCGCGTCACCGCGATCCCGCCCGGCTTCGAGGTGGTCGCCACCTCCGCCAACGCACCGTTCGCCTTCATCGCCGACGAGAAGCGCAAGTATTACGCCGTTCAGTTCCACCCGGAAGTCGTGCACACGCCGGACGGCGCCAAGCTGATCGCCAACTTCGTGCACAAGATCGCCGGCCTCAAGGGCGACTGGACCATGTCCGCATACCGCGCCAAGGCGGTACAGGCGATCAGGGATCAGGTTGGCGACAAACGCGTTATCTGTGCACTGTCCGGGGGCGTAGACTCCTCCGTCGCTGCCCTGCTGATCCACGAGGCGGTCGGTGACCAGCTCACCTGCATCCTCGTCGACCACGGCCTGATGCGGAAGAACGAGGCGGCTGATGTCGTCGCGATGTTCCGCGAGCACTACAACCTGCCGCTTCTGCACGTGGACGCCTCGGAGAAGTTCCTCGGCGAACTCGAAGGCGTGGCCGACCCGGAAACCAAGCGCAAGATCATCGGCCGTCTGTTCATCGAGACCTTCGAGGAAGAGGCCAAGAAGCTCGGCGGTGCCGATTTCCTCGGCCAGGGCACGCTCTATCCGGACGTGATCGAAAGCGTATCCTTCACCGGCGGCCCGTCGGTGACGATCAAGTCGCACCACAATGTCGGCGGCCTGCCTGAGCGCATGAACATGCAGCTGGTCGAGCCGCTTCGCGAACTGTTCAAGGACGAAGTCCGCCTGCTCGGCAAGGAACTTGACCTGCCCGACAGCTTCATCGGTCGCCATCCCTTCCCGGGCCCCGGCCTCGCCATCCGCTGCCCCGGCGGCGTCACCCGCGAGAAGCTGGAGATTTTGCGCGAGGCGGATGCGATCTATCTCGACGAAATCCGCAAGGCCGGCCTTTACGACGCCATCTGGCAGGCCTTCGCCGTATTGCTGCCGGTGCAGACCGTCGGCGTGATGGGCGACGGCCGCACCTACGAGTTCGTCTGCGCCCTGCGCGCCGTTACCTCGGTCGACGGGATGACGGCGGACTTCTACCACTACGACATGGATTTCCTCGGCCGCGCGGCAACCCGCATCATCAACGAGGTCCGCGGTATCAACCGCGTGGTCTACGATGTGACGAGCAAGCCGCCCGGCACGATCGAGTGGGAATGATATTTTCCGATCCTGCGGCGCCCGAAATGGCGCCGCAACTTTTCGTCCATCCGCCCATTTGCGCCTCTGCCTCGCTATCGATGACTGCGTGTACCGGCTCGGGCAGCCAGTTGCCGACATAGTCCACGCGGCTGCGGTAGGCGGCGCGAAGCATGTCGATGGCGCGACGTGTGCAGGCCGTTGTCAGCCAGGCACCAGGCGATCCGATCCTTGCGATGTCGGTCTCCTGCCAGCGAAGAAACGTATCCTGAACCGCATCCTCTGCCTCGGCGCGCGAACCAAGAATCCTGTATGCGACGCCCAGCAGCCGAGGCCGCGCGCGCTCGAATATCCCGACCTGGGTCGGCGTCTGGTCCTCGGGCCAACCTGTCGGACCGTATGAATCGGAAGTTTTCTTATCGCATCTTCTATGCGGGTTGCTCGTGTCCTACTGACGATTGAACATATCCGTTTGTGACACCGTCCGAGATAATTCTTTCGCCGTCTGCACCAAGAAACGATCCAAGCATACGTCACGCATCACAAAGGACTTCGGCCCGTGAAGAAGGCCAAATCGACGCAAGGTGTGATCCAATCCCGTCCCCTTGCCGAACGGGCTTTATGAGTGCGAATATATATTAGCTTGCAGTCGATAATGGCCGGGCGGCAGTATATCTGCCGGGCGGCGGATAGGAGCCCATGGAGCCGCACGAATTCTGGCAGGAAGTTCATGCCCCTGACACCTTCGACACCGGAGGGCCGTATGAAGAAGGTTATCCTGCCGTGCTCGATGACGGGCGGCAAATCCGGCTGCCGATCCGTGCGCTGGCCGACGGACATCATGGGTTGGCTTCGCTCATCATCAACCAGGCTAGTTTCACGGTTCAGGATGCGCTGTCTCATGAACTGGCACGACATCTCGCGCCGTTGCGCCCTGACATCATCGTGGGGCTACCGACGCTCGGACTGACGCTGGCAGCCCAGGTGGCGCGCAAGCTCGGCCATTCGCGCTACGTGCCACTCGGAACCTCGCGCAAGTTCTGGTACGACGATAAACTCTCCATCTCCATTTCATCGATCACCACGCCGGACCAAGCCAAACGACTCTACATTGATCCGCGCATGCTGCCGCTTGTCGAAAACAGGCGCGTGGTCCTGGTCGACGACGTTGTGTCGAGCGGCACCTCGATGCGAGCGGGGCTCGACCTGCTTTCCTGTTGCGGCATCGAACCGATCGCACTTGCCGTCGCCATGGTGCAGACCTCGATCTGGAAGAGCCGGCTCGAAGGATGGCCGGAACGGCTGATCAGCGCCTTTTCAACTCCGCGACTGGAAAAAACTGAAAAAGGCTGGATGCCGATTTCCGAGAGTGAGCATTGAAATGTCATCAAAAATAAGCCGCACCGGAGATTGCCGATGCGGCTTTGTTTTTCGTGATTTTAACGCTTAGTGGCGTCGCATCCACTCATCGATCTCGCGCTCGACCTCTTCCTTCTCCTTGCCGTACTGCTCCTGCAGCCTGCCGGCTAGTTTTTCGCGGTTGCCAGCGATACGGTCGAGGTCGTCGTCCGTAAGCTTGCCCCACTGGGCCTTGGCCTCACCCTTGAACTGCTTCCACTTGCCTTCGATCTGGTCCCAATTCATCAGTATCTCCTGTGGTAGTTAGCTCCTGATAGAAAACGAACGCAGTTCCGGAAGGTTCCGATGTCATATGAATGGTCGGGGCTCCGGCAGCCGCGGATCCCAGCCGGCAAGTTGCTGAAGCCCTTCATGGTTCAGCACTTCGCAGCCACGCTCCAGCCAGCGCACCAGTCCGCGCTCCTGCAACTTCTTCAGCGTCTTGTTGGTGTGTACGATGGACAGACCCAGGGTATCGGCCACGTGCGTCTGGGTAATGGGCAGGCTGCCGTTGATTCCGGCCTGCCTGTGCAATGATTGTGCCCGCAGAGACAGGAAAGCGAGCAGATAGGCGGCGCGTTCAAGCGCGGATCGCCGGCCGATACTGAGGAGATGCTCATCCAGTATACGTTCCTCCTGGGCGGCAAGCCAGGTAACGTCGTAGGCGAGATTGGCGTGCTTGGCGTAGAGTTCCCCGATTCGTTCCTTCTCGAAAATACAGAGCCGCATTGGTGTCAGCGCCTCAACCGAGTGCTGCATTTCGTCGAGAAGCACGGCCTGCAATCCCACCAGGTCACCCGGAAACAGGTAATTCAGAATCTGCCGACGACCATCCTCCAGGAGCTTGTAGCGAAATGCCATGCCCCACAGGACCGTATAGAAATGCGGTCCGAGGCTCGCCTGCGCAACAATCGTGGCACCGCGATCGGCGATGAGCTCACCTTTCTTGAAACCTTCCATGAAATCCAGCTCGGGATCCGTGAACTCCCGGAATTGCCGGTGCTGGCGGAGTGGACATGAATGACAGGGAGTGCGGACGTTGTGATGCGAGGCTGGTTTCGCCATCAGCCCTCCGTTCAACCTGCGCAGCTGCAACCGGGAGAAACTGCGCAGACCATGTCTTTTTTAAATGACATGGTAGCCCTTTCAGGACCAGTTGATGCTTTCATGGAGAGCCATTCAATGGATACATGCCCTTTGCGGATCGCCGTTTTCGGTATCGAGTATTTCATTGCGCTGGATATCCAGAGAGTGATCGCGGAGAACTACGGCTGCGAAGCCCCGATACTTCCTCCGTCCGCGACATGGCATGAGATAGTTGAAACCACGGATTTTGATCTTGTCGTGACGAGCCTCTCCCCGGTCGAGGAGGACAATCTCGTTCGCGTGCGCGACGTGACACAGTTACGGCGCGGCATTGTGTTCACCACCACCATCACGGTGGAGCCAGAACGCTCAGGCGCCAAGGGCTGGCCGGTAGTCGATCTGCCCTTCGCCGAAGAGGCGTTGCTCGAAGCCATCAGGTCCGCGGACCAGAGGCTCCGAGTAGCATCGGGCTAAAGCGCAAAAGCGCTTTTCGTCACCGCGGAGGATTGGCTATCCGGACCGTAGTCCGATTCCCCTGCCACCTGCAGAAGCTCCTGCAAGCGGCGCCGGGCTCGGTTGACGCGGCTCTTGATCGTACCGATGGCGCAGCCGCAAATCTCCGCAGCCTCCTCGTAAGCGAAGCCTGACGCTCCCACCAGGATGATCGCCTCGCGCTGGTCGTCCGGCAATTGATCGAGCGCCTTCTTGAAATCCTGAAGATCGAGTGCACCGTATTGTCCGGGATGGGTCGCGAGCCGTTCGGCGAAGAAGCCATCACTGTCCTGCACCTCACGGCCGCGCTTGCGCATCTGGCTGTAAAATTCGTTGCGCAGGATGGTGAACAGCCAGGCCTTCAGATTGGTCCCGGGCTGAAAGCTGTCGCGCTTTGCCCAGGCTTTCATGATCGTATCCTGCAACAGGTCGTCGGCCTTGTCGTGATTGCCACTGAGCGACACGGCGAACGCACGCAAGCTCGGCAGCGCGGCCAGTAGATCACGCTTGAAAATACGGTCTTCGGCAGCGGTTGCGTCGACACCCATGGTTTTCAGCCCTCTACCCTGCGATTGTCCGTGACCTGTCTCCTCTCAGCCTCATCGAGTCGTTCGAGAAGATTGAGAAGATTCGAAGGGAGAGCTTCCTCCTGCACCGAGTCATAAAAATGGCGCAGGCGTAAAGAGATGGCGTCGCTGCTTTCGGGCGACTCATCCGGTCTCCGCGCGCTGGAGGCGCTACGGTCCTGTCTTGCGTGTTCGTTCATTTCAAGCCGTCATCTGGATAATCTTCAGGATGTGTTGTGCCTAAAATGCCCGCTGCCGCATTTGGTTCCATTATAACCGGAATTAGTCGTCGGCTAAGGTGCACGTGCTTGTGTCGTCGCCGTCCGCCGCCTGCTGCACCAACCGGTGAACGAATTCCAGTTTTTCAACCACGGCAGCGGAGAGAACGAAGGGATAGACGTCCGGCTGTCCCATACTACGGTTGATGCTGTTCAGGGCTATCGTCACCGGCACCCATCGCCGCACGAGATCCTCCGCGCTCGGTGCCAGATAAGGGTCGAACACCGTGGCGCCGTCGCTCATGTCGTCTCCATCGATGCGCAGCCCGAAGGATAGGGCGGTTTCGAGCCCGTCGGTCATGTGCATGTAGTGTGCCCAGGTTTCGGCAAAATCCTCCGCGGGGTGGGCGCTCGCATACGCGCTGACATACCGCGACTGCCAGCCGCTGGGAGCGCCGTGTCGGTAGTACGTCTGGAGAGCCACGGCATAGTCACCGCGTTCATCACCGAAAAACCGGCGAAATTCCTCCTGCCAACCGTCGTCGGAAACGAGGACATCCCAGTAGAAATGCCCGAGCTCATGGCGAAAGTGACCGACGAGCGTGCGGTAAGGCTCGTTCATTTCCTGACGAATCCGCTCGCGCTCAGCATCGTCCGCCTCAACGATATTGATGGTGATGTGGCCGGCGTCATGGCCGGTCATTGCCGGTTGAACCGCTCCGGTTGCCGTCTGCACGTCGGCGACGAAGGAGAAGCTGAGGTGACGCTCATCCGGATCCGCCGGCGCCGGCAGCGGCAGCCCCCAGCGCAGCAGGGAATAGAAGACATGACGCTTTGCCCTTTCGATCCGCGCCCATCGATCGGAATTGCCCTCGATCGTCAGATCCGGGATCATGAGATTGTGCCTGCAGGCGCGGCAGAGTTGGCCTTCGGATTGGCCGGCCACCAGCCAGTTGCAGACGCCGATCTGCGCATTGTCGCAGAAGACTGCATCCGGCGAGGGTGTTGCTTGCCTGCAAACGAGCCTCCCCCCGACATCGACAGCGACCATGTCGTCGCACCAATAACGATAGCCGAGACGCATGCCGCAGCGGACGCAACTCTCATTTTCGAAATGGACGCGATTACCGCAATTGGAACAGGTGTATGGCTTCATGAGCGGTCAGTTCGCCCGGCGCGGCGGCGCCACCGGAATGATAGTGCGGATAAACGCCTGGAGAATCAGGAGAGACGGAACGGCAATGAAACCTCCGATCGGCCCCCAGAGCCAGATCCAGAACGTCAGGGACAGGAAGATGGCAAAGGGGTTGATCGTCATCGCAACGCCGAGCGCCTGGTTCGTCACGACTTCCGATTCGAGGAAGTTCAGCACCAGATAGAGAAGAGGCGGCAGCAGCACGTTGAAGCTGCCGTCGCGCGTCGCGAGACTGACGCCGAACAGAACCAGTGCCATCACCACCGGGCCGATGTAGGTGAGATAGTTCATCAGGGCGGCGAGACTGCCCCACAACAAAGGCGACGGAACACCGATCAGCCAGAGCGTGAGGGATACGACCAGCCCCAGGCAGACATTGATGCCGGTTATAGTGAGAAGATAGCGGGCGATCAGGAATTCGACCTCGCGGAAAAAACGGGCCGTGCGCAGCCTCAGCCGACGTGTCATGCACAGGCGCAGGATGGCGAGCCGCAGCTGCATACGTGTCGCCACGAAGAAGTACAGGCTAACGAAAAACAGAAGCGTCTGGGCTAGGATGGCGGGAGCGAGAGTGGTCACCCCGCCCAATCCGTCGCCTTCCGCGACATTCACGGTCAGCGCGCCAGCCTGCCCGGCGATGTCGGTGATCTGCTGCCGCAGGTCCGTGACGGAGGAAAGAAGGGAACGCCAGCTGGCGATCTCCAGCTTGAGGCTTTCCCATATGCGGGGCGCCCGGTCCACCCACGCGGAAAGCGGTACCGAGAAAGCGACGGCGGCGGCTACGACGAGCAGCACGAAGAGCACCATGATCAGCAACGCCGCCAGCCACGAGGGCAGGCCGAAACGTTCAAGCCGAGTGGCGATCGGCGAAAACATCAGACCCATCACCACCCCGAGAAAAACGGGGGCGATAATGACCTGCGCATAGTCGAGTGTGTAGACCAGGGCCATAAGCGCCACAGCAACCATCGAGATCTGGCTGGCAACGGCCACCGTTTCACGAAGGTCAAGCGCTTTCGACCGTTTGTATGTAAATAGACCCGCAGCGTTATTCATTGAGCGTCCCCGGTTTCGCCCGGACAACGCCCCCATCGGGGGAATGTTCCGCATGGAAAGTTGGCCTACTCCGCCACGTCAGTCAGCGGAAAGACGAGCTCATAGGTCACCGCATCCGAACCAATATGATACTTTGCCGTTCCGTTCACGGATGCCGGCACGACCCGTTCGAGCACGGTGCTGCCGAAGGAAGCATCCCTCTTGCCGCCCTTTTCTTCGTGAGGGGCTCGACGCGGCTCCAGCCAACGCATGCGGAAATACGCTTCACCCTTCCGATTGATCACCTCGCAGTCGACCTTGATGCGTGCGCCGCTGCTGACGACATCCCCGTGGATGACGGCGTTGACGATCAATTCATGCAAAGCAAGTCCGAGATGCAGCGAGGCATTCGGCGACAGGAGCGGATCGTCCCCCGAAAGCTCGATGAGATCGGCATGATCGGACAGATATTTATCAGTCTGATGCCGCAGCAGCTCGACGAAATAGGCGCCTCGCCAACTGGAATCGGTGATCAGATCCTGGGACTGTGACAGAGAATAAAGCCTGCCTCGGAAGTTGCGGAGGAAACTCGACAGGCCGTCGGAGTACCGCGCCGTCTGCGTGGCGATGCTCTGGATAATCGCAAGCAGATTCTTGGAACGGTGACTCACCTCGCGCAACAGGGCACGCAGCAGTTTCTCGCGTCGCAGGTCTTCACTGCGGTCGAGAACCACGGTCGCCACATATTTGCCTTTGCCGGCTGTCGTGAATGCATGCATGCGGAATTGGAAGACAACATCAGGTCCCGATGTCACTTCCAGTTCGCCACGCTCACCGGTTTTCAGCAGCGTTCGCTTCAGTTCCTCGAGCTTGCCGCCAAACTCCTCACCGAAAATCGCCAGATCCGTCGGATTCTCGCCCGGTTTCAGCGGCCAATGATCCGGAAGGCTGGTGATACAGAGGTAATTCAGATCCGCGTCTTGCAGGATAAGGGAAGCCTTCATCTCGACGAGGGTCGAAATAAAGAACTCAAGCAACGTATCCTCGGCCAGGCCCTGTTTATGCCACGTCAGCCGGTGCACCACTCATTTACTCCGTTGTGAGCTCCCCGCTCCGCCCGATAAAACGCCGGCATACAGCCGGCGTTCCATGGCGGACAGTCAGCCGGCCGTCAGGCAGCCTTCCGCTCGCCTCCGTTAAAGAAAAGCGCTTGACTTATCAAAGCCTTGACCATGTCAGGATTGAATGGCTTGGTGACGAGGAACGCAGGTTCCGGCCGTTCGCCGGTCAAAAGGCGTTCGGGAAACGCGGTAATGAAAATGACGGGGACGGTCGAGACGCGGAGTATGTCGTTGATTGCGTCGATGCCCGAGCTGCCGTCGGCAAGTTGGATATCTGCAAGCACCATTTTCGGGTTGGTGCGGGCAAACAGCTCCACGGCTTCCTTGTGGGTGCGGGCGATGCCGGTGACCCGGTGGCCGAGATCGGTGACCATGTGCTCGATGTCGAGCGCGATCAGCGGCTCGTCCTCGATGATCATTATGTCGGTAGCCACCTGCCGCGAAATCTCCACCGATGCCTCGGAAAGCAGCTGGTCGATAGCTTCAGCCGTGACGTCGAGAACCTCGGCAGCCTCTTCGCGCGAGAAGCCCTCGACGGCAACGAGCAGGAAGGCATGACGGGCACGGGTCGGAACACTGGACAGATTGGCGGCGGCGCGCTTTTCCCATGCAAAGGGAGATTCGATGGGCTTCACTTCAATTTGGGTGGATTGAAAAATCGAAACAAACAGTTTGTAAAGCGCTATCCGGTCGTTCGAGGCCGCAGGAAAAACGGACAGGTCTGCAATCAGGGCTTCAAGGCAAGCCGCGACATAAGCGTCTCCCGAAGTCTGGGAACCAGTCACAGCGCGCGCATAACGGCGAAGGTAAGGCAAATGAGCCGCAACGCGGGTGGTCAAAGACATAGAGCAATCTCCTTACGCCCAAAGGTATGGATGCATTGAACGCTAGCGATAAAAAAAGGTTCCTGCTACGGGAACTTTTTTTTAAGAATACCGTTAGTTTTAAAGGCTGTGTATACGATCACAACAGGTAATACGGTGCTGGGCATGGCGCAGGAAGAAAAGCCGGGGGGCAATCGGCAACGAAATGACACTGAAATCGCCCAAGGATTCGATCGAATAATCTCCAACAAACTGCGACGCCTTTACGACGATGTGGTGGAAGAGGGAACGCCCGCTCACCTGCTGGACCTTTTGGAAAAGCTGGAAGCAGCCGAGCGCGCGGCTGGGAAAAGCAAGTTTTAAAGCTTTTCCGCCACCACATTAACGACCCCTTGTACCCAGCCGGGTTCCCAGGAAGACCATCAGAGAGATCATCAGGACAGACGCCACAGGACGGTTGTGCATCAGGCCCGCCAGGGCCCCCAACCCCGCCTGTTCGGAAGCTACCCGCAGCCGCATCGCGGCAGGCGGGTAGCTCCGCCTGTCCAGCCGGTTGCGGACAAGTACATAGGCGATGACGGCGATCGCCAAAGTGGCGGTGGAGATGGCCACAAGGGCAAGGGCGGCGACGAGGCCCGCCTCTTCAGCCAGATAGACCGCGATGGCGACGAGTGCAGACACATAGGCTGTCAGTAGCAGAACAGTCGCGACCGCGCCCCATAGCAACATCCGGCGCCAGCGTGTGCCGGCGGACGCAAGGTCCGCCCTTGCGCCGTACAACAGCGATTGCAGGAACAGCAGCATGGGACGTCTCAGCGTCTGGTCAATAGTGCTGCGACGAACCCGATGGCCGCGGCAATGCCAATCGCCTGGAGCGGCTTCTGGCGGATGCTTGCCTCCAGGTCACTTTCCCAGGCAGAAAGTTCGGATTTCGCGCCATCGGCCAGTTCCCCGACTTTGCGGCGATAACCATCGGCCTTCTGCCCTCCATAGGACGATAGCGCGGCCATAAGGCCGGCCACATCGTCGCGCAACTGCGACAGCTGTGTCTCGATCTCGGCGGTGGAGACGCGCTCCTCCGCGTCCTGAACCTCAGCCTTTATCTCGTTTGCAGCTTTGGCGACAACCATGGCAACTCTCCTACCGGTTTTGCGACGGAACTATTGCTCGACAACGCCGGACCACAGGGCAAGGTTCCCTTCTGAAGCAATGGCCAGCTGGAAAACGAACGGGAGAGATCGCTGGGGCGGGCGATCTCTCCCTTTCTGCCTAGTCGGCAGTTTTTGGCGAGCTGATTGGGCGGGGGCACTCGCCAGCCGCATAACGCATCACGCTCGCGTTGGTTCCGGCCGCAGTGTATTTTTTTGAAGAAGATTGCCGCCTCAGGCGAGCAGGGGAAAGATGATCCGGATTTCCAAGCGGTCAGCGGAAACATCGCGCTTGATTTCACCGCCCAGTTCGAGCCGGATGCTGGCATCGATGAGACGGGTACCAAATCCCGTTTTGCCGACCTTTTCCAGGTCCACACGCGTCCGTTCCCGCCAGTCCAGCACCAGGCAGGGGCGCCCTTCGCGGCGTTGGATCGTCCAGACAATCGACAGCTTGCTGGCGCCGGTGTCGTAGTCGCCGTACTTGAGAGCATTCGTTGCCAGCTCGTGGAAAGTCAGGCCGAGTGCCTGGGTCGCCGTTTCGGACAACTCGACCGGCGGACCTTCCAGAACGACGCCGGTATTGTGCTCTCCGAAGACCTGCTTCAGTTCCGTTTCGAGCAGCGCTCGCAGATCGGCGCGCTGCCAGTGCGAGCGGGTGAGCATTTCCTGCGCATTCGCCATGGCCTGCAGGCGGGCGAAGAAGGACTCCTTGAACTCGTCGAGCGACTGCGAGTGCGCCGCGGTCTGACGCGCCATGGCGAGGATGCGGGCGATCGAGTTCTTGATCCGGTGCTTCATTTCCTGCAGCATCAGATCCTTCTCGCCGAGCGTTCTCTGCGACACGGCGTGCAGAGCCTCCACGGCGTCAATGGCGCGCGCCTGCCAGCGCATGGCCATGGCAAGCGTCACCGCCAGCAACAGCGAAATGAAGGCGATGAGACCGGTGTAAAGATAGGACGGCATGACATAGGCAGGTCCCGGATGCATCGTCAGCGTCCACTCGCGCCCCGCCGCCACGACATGACGCATCATCGATAGACGCTTGAATTTTTCCGGAGCGAAGCCAGCGGTGCGGAACAGGGGCTCGCCTTCGCCCTCGGTCGTATCGAGGACTTCCATCTCAACGAAGCCCTCGGGCAGAGACTGCAGCACCGCCCGGAAAAGATCCCCAGCCCGGAACGGAGCGTAGGCAAACCCGGCGCCGCCCATGTTCGGCACGGCAGATTGCCTTGCCGGTCCGGTCGACGTGCGGTTGACGGGAAAGTAGAGAAGAAAGCCGGCCTGCTTTTCCCGTGTATATTCCTGCACCAGTTGCACCGGCGCGGAGCCTTGGATCCGTCCGCTCTGCAGCGCCTTCAACATCGCGGCGCGGCGCCGAGCCTCGCTGAACATATCGAAACCCAGGGCGACCTCGTTGCGGACGTCTTGCGGTTCGAGAAGAACGATGACCGCCCTTTGCGGCTGATCGGTGGCAGGCCAGATTCCCCGATCGACGCCGTAGTTCACGTCGATGATGGACCCGACTGCGTCATCCTCAGCCGTTCCCGCTTGCGTCAGCATGGCAAACCCCATGCCGCGGACACCTTCGAAATTGCTCTCCAGCTTCAGGCCGCGAATGAAGGTGGCGAAGGAGGTTCGGGTAATGGAGGCGCCGGATGCCTCCAGAAAGGCGCCGGTTGCCGTGATCAACGCCATGTGCTGCCGCAAGCGGCTCTCAAGACGATGCACGAATTCGTCCGTCGTCATGCCGAAAGCCGCTTCGGAGGCCTTTCGCTCCGAATCCAGAACGAGGAGCGTCATCACAGCTCCCGCAACCAGTACGATTACCAAGAGAATGACGGTCAGATACTTCTTCAATGGCGCGCTTTCATCCTGATGTCCGCCACATCGGGCCCATGCCCATTCGCCATGCGAAGGAACTAATCCGACCGTCATTATTCATTGAACATTAGAAATTCCAAATGATTTTTCCGCCGGCGCCGCGTCCTGCCGATCGCCCGTGCAAGGAAATCACCGCGGATTGAAGCGCGGAAGCAACAACCGCCAGGGCGCCGGATTCCCGGAAAAGGACATGAAAAGGGCGCATGCCTCCTCGACATTCCGGCCAGGCGATACAAGCAACGGGCAAAAATCGGGGCGTCGGTTTGCCGAAAAAGAATCACGCCATGTGACTGATCGGGCAGCGGCTGCGTTCGCAGATTTCCTGGTCGCAGACCCGGCAGACGACATCCTGATCGACACCGAGATCGACAATGGCTGGCAGGATTTTTTCCGCGAGCGCGCCGAGCTGCGTGAGCTCTTCCTCTCCCAAGGCCCTTACGGCGCGGTCGGTCACCATACGCCTTGCCGCCAGGCAGCGGCGGAACCGGGCCTCGCCTTCCTCCGTCAGTTCCAGACGCTTTGCACGGCGATCCGTCTCTAGCGCGTCTCCACGCAGGACAAGACCGGAGGCGACCAGCTGGTCGACGAGGCGGACGGTGGCGGAATGCGACAGCGCGATGATCCGCCGGAGCGTCTCCGTCGTGATGCCGGGATTGGTGCCAATCTGGATCAGCGCCGCGGCGGAACTCGGTCCCAGACCGGCTTCGTCGGCGAAGGCCCTTTCCATCTTGTCGACCATGGCGAGGCAGATGGCGCCGAGGATATTCTCCAGGCGAAGTTTCTCCAAGTCGTCGGGCACGCGCATTTCCTTTCCGTATGCGCTATGCACATAATTGAAGGAAATTGCCATGGCGTATTCCGCCGCAGGCTCATCAGCGCTTGCCACCAGCGGGGCCCGTGGTAAGTCAGGGCTATCATGAAGGCGAGGACGCGATGACGCTGACCATCTACGGAATCAAGAACTGCGACACCATGAAGAAGGCTCGTCAGTGGTTGGACGGCAACGGCCGGCCGTATGCCTTTCACGATTACAAGGCCTCCGGTATCGATCGTGAAAAACTGACGGCCTGGGCCGGTGAAGTCGGTTGGGAAAAGCTGCTTAATCGGGCCGGAACGACCTTCAAAAAGCTTCCGGACGAGGCCAAGGCCGACCTCGATGAGGGTAAGGCCATCGCCTTGATGCTAGAACAGCCGTCGATGATCAAGCGGCCGGTGCTCGAAACCGGAAGCGGCATAGTCGTCGGCTTCAAGCCGGAACTCTACGCGTCCGAGGTTAAGGGCTGAACAATGGCGAAGACGACGCGGGCGACCCAGTTCCTTGAAAAGGCGGGCGTCGCCTTCACCACCCACACCTACGACTATGACCCCAACGCCGAACGCATCGGCCTGCAGGCTGCCGAGGCGATCGGCGAGGCGCCGCATCGCGTGCTGAAGACGCTCATGGCCGAACTCGATGGCAAGCCGGTCTGCGTCGTCGTTCCCTCCGACCGCGAGGTCAGCATGAAGAAGCTCGCCGCAGCCTTCGGTGGCAAGCACGCCGCGATGATGAAGCCGGCCATGGCGGAAAAGCTGACGGGCTACGTCGTCGGTGGCATCAGCCCGTTCGGACAGAAGAAGCAGGTTCCGACCGCAATCGAGATCGAGGCGCTTGCTGAAGATCAGGTCTACATGAACGGTGGACAGCGCGGACTGCAGGTCCGCCTCGCTCCAGCAGATGCCCAGAAGGCTCTCAACGCCATCGCCGCACCATTGGTCGCCTGATCCAGACCACCATTGTTCACGGATAACGAAGCTGACCCGCATGCGTGAGTCGGACGCGCCGTTTCATGCTTGCAACATTAATCCATATGTGAAAGATACATTCAAATAAGAATAGTGCGCTTGCAAAAGCTCGCGTGGGACTGCGGGAGGAACATTAAAATGCGGGATGGAAACGAGCCTCTGCTGGACGGGTTGCTCGTGGTCGACATGAGCCAGTTTCTCTCCGGCCCTTATTGCTCGCTCAGGCTGCTCGACCTCGGCGCCCGCGTGATCAAGATCGAGCGGCCGGACGGCGGCGACCTTTCGCGGCGACTATACCTTTCCGACACGGAAGTCGGCGGCGACAGCACGCTGTTCCATGCCATCAACCGCGGCAAGGAAAGCCTCGGCCTCGATCTGAAAAGTCCGGAGGATCGGTCCTTCCTCGAAAAACTTCTCGGCAGAGCCGACGTGATGATCCAGAATTTCCGGCCCGGGGTGATCGAACGCCTCGGCCTCGACTACGAGTCAGTGAGAAAGATCAATCCGCGCATCGTCTATGCCTCGATCAGCGGCTACGGCGAGGAAGGCCCCTGGGTCGGCCGGCCGGGTCAGGATCTGCTGGCGCAGGCGCGTTCCGGCGTGATGTGGCTGAACGGCGACGAGGGCCAGGGCCCGGTTCCGCTCGGCCTTTCGATCGCCGACATGCTGGCCGGCGCCAACACCTGTCAGGGCATTCTCGCGGCGCTCGTCCGACGCGGCATTTCCGGCCAGGGCGCGCATATCCAGACCAGCCTGCTCGAAAGTCTGGTCGACCTGCAATTCGAGCTGCTGACCACGCATCTCAACAACGGCCGGCGCCCGCCCCAGCGCGCGTCTTTCCGTAACGCCAACGCCTATCTTTCCGCACCCTACGGCGTCTATCCCGCCACCGACGGCTATCTGGCGATCGCCATGACGCCGATCGGTCGGCTGCAGGATCTGCTCGGCATCGAGGCGCTCGCGCCCTACCGCGACGACCCGAAATCGTGGTTCACCCAACGTGATGAAATCAAGCGGATCATTGCGGAGCGGATTGCCAGGCAGACGGTCGACCACTGGCTGTCTATCCTCGAGCCCGCCGACATCTGGTGCGCCAAGGTCCTCGAATGGCCGGAGCTGCTCGACAGTGAAGGCTTCAAGCTGCTCGACATGCTGCAGACGGTGACGCGGGAGGACGATGTGGCGATCGGCACGACGCGCTCGCCGATCCGGGTCAACGGGCAGCGCCCGACGATCAAGCGCGCGGCGCCGCTGGTCGGGGAGCATACGGCGAAGATCCGGGCGGAGTTCGGCTGATGGCGGACATCACACTGAAGGGCATGACCTGGAGCCATCCGCGCGGTTACGACCCGATGGTTGCCTGTTCGAAGGCGTGGCAGGAAAAGAGCGGCGTTTCCATCGAATGGGACAAGCGTTCGCTGCAGGATTTCGAGAGCTTTCCGGTGGAGGAGCTCGCCCGGCAGTACGACCTGATCGTCATCGACCATCCGCATGTCGGCCAGATCACCGACGAGGGGTGCCTTTTGCCGCTGGACCGGCCGGAACGCGCTCGCGAATTCGAAGCCCTGGCGAGGGGCAGCGTCGGCAAGTCCTTCCCGAGCTACAACTGGCGCGGCCATCAATGGGCCTTCCCGATCGACGCGGCGACCCAGGTGCTGGCCTTCCGGCCCGACCTCATCGAGACGCCGCCCCGGACATGGGATCAGGTGCTCGACCTTGCCCGCGCCGGCAGGGTGCTGCTGCCGCTGCGTCCGCCGCATTCGCTGATGACCTTCTTCACGCTCTGCGGCAATCTCGGAACCCCCTGCTCGACTGAGCGAGAGCAACCGTTCGTCGACCCAGAGACCGGGAAACGGGCCTTCGAACTGATCCGCGAGCTCGCCGCGCATGTTGACCCCGCCTGCCGGACGATGGACCCGATCGCGGTTCTCGACCGGATGGGCGAAAGCGGCTCCGGGATTGCCGTATCACCCCTCATCTACGGTTATGTCAGCTATTCCATGCAGGGTTTCCGGGACCGCCGCATCGCCTTCGCAGACATGCCTGTGATCGGGGACAGCGGGCCGATCGGCTCTGCCCTGGGTGGCACGGGCATCGCGGTTTCTGCTTTCTCCGTTCATCCGGAGGCGGCAATCGATTTCGCCTATTGGGTGGCCGGCGCCGATATCCAGTCCGACCTCTACTGGCGTTCCGGTGGCCAGCCCGGCCATGCTGCCGGGTGGGAGGACGATGGCGCCAATGCCGCGACGCTCGATTTCTACCGGGCGACCCGACCGACGCTCGAAGGCGCATGGCTCAGGCCCCGCCACAACGGCTACATGGCCTTCCAGCATGCTGCCTCCGAGCGGCTTAACCAGGGGCTTGAAGGCGGCGAGGCGGCCGCGAACGTCGTTGCCACCCTGAACGAGATGTTCGTCGTGAGCTTCGGGACCATCTAATCGCCCGGCGGCCCTAGTGCCGCCGGCGTCCACCTCTGCGCTTCGTCGCTTACCCCGCCAGATTCCAGAGGCGGCGGGCGTTTTCCGAAAGCACCCGCGTCTTTTCCTCCAGGCTGACGCCCGACAGCAGGGCGTGTGTGGCGCCAACCCATGTCGAAAGGCCGCCGCCCAGCGTGCAGACCGGCCAGTCGCTGCCCCAGACCATGCGGTCGAAGCCAAAGTTTTCGGCGACGTGGGTGAAGTAGGGTTTCAGGTCCTCGAGCGTCCAGTTTTCCGAACCATAGGCCGGCAGGCCGGACAGCTTGACCGTCACGTTGGGCCGGCGGCCGATCTCGGCGATCGGTCCCTTCCAGACATCGAAACCGCCGTCCTTGACGTCCGGCACGCCGCAGTGATCGAGAACGAACAAGACGTCCGGCGCCAGGTCGGCAAGCGCGATCGCCTTGCTGATCTGGTGGGGAAGGACACAGAGATCGAAGGTGAGGCCAGTGCCGGAAAGCCGCTTCATATTCTCGCGGAACAACGCCCCCTCCGACAGCTCGTCCGGCATGACGTGCAGGACGCGGCGGAAGCCCTTCACGAAGGGATTGGCCTGCTGGCGCTCCAGATAGGCCGCAAAGCCCTCTTCTTCCGGCCGGCAGGAGGCAATGACACCACTTAGCAGGCTTTCCTCGCCCCGCGCCAGATCGCCAATGAACGCGGTTTCAGCCTCGATCTGGTCCGGCGCCACATCGACTTCCATGTGCAGCGTCCCGACGATGCCGAGACGCCGGGCTTCGCGATGATAATCGTCGTAGACAAAGTCGGCATCGAGGGGAGGAACACCGGCAAGCCAAGGATAGCTCAGCCGCTCGCGATAGATGAGATGCAGATGGGTATCGATGATCATTCTGGCGCCCTCCCTGACGCGAGAGCGACCCTGCCACAGGAAAATCAGTTATTCAAATACGAATTTCATCTCAGCCGCGAGTGCCGACATCCGCGCCTGCCAGCTCGGATAGTTTCCGTGCCGTTTCCACCACGAGGTGGATCGAGTTGGTGATGTCCGGCGCCCCGGGCGCATTGATCAGGGTAATATAAGGCGTCGTCAGCGCCGCGATCGCCTTGCCGTCGGCACCGAGCACAGGCGCGGAGAGATTGATGACACCAGCCGTCTGCGCGCTCGGCATCATCTCGTAGCCTCGCGCCCGGATCTGGTCGAGCCTTGCCAGGAATTCCGGCGTGACCTTGCCTTGGTCACCGCTGCTGCCGAGATTTTCCGCTATCATCATCTCGCGCTCTTCCTTGGAGTGGAAAGCGAGAAGCACGTGCCCGGATCCCGTATCGAACAGACTGATGCGCGAACCGACGCGGATTGAGATACCCCAGTAGCCCGGCGCCTCCTGCTGCGCGATCACCACCGGATAACCGCGATCGAACACCACGAGCTGGTTTGCCTGCCGGGAGGATTCGGCCAATTCCCGCATCAGCGGAACGGCGAAGGAGACGAGCCGACGCACGGGCGCATGAAGCTGGGCGAGACCAAACAGCTTGAGGGTCAGCGCGAAGCGGTCACCGTCGATACGGGTGACATATCCACGCTTCACCAGCCGGTCGAGCATGCGATAGAATTCGTTGGTGCTGCGATCGAGACGCTTGGCGATCTCCGCCTGTGTCAAACCTCCGTCGACCGCCGCCAATAGCTCCAGGATATCGAGACCCTTGTCGAGCGCGGGCGCGCGGTAACGGTCATTTTCGTCTTCGGCCAAGCTGCTCACCCTTTAGTGAATGACTTACTTCATATACGCAGTACTGCTTGCCTGCAATAGTTTTGGGTTGACGAAACATGGCAAAATAGTTTGTATATGAATTGAGCTCTTACAGGTGAGAGTTCGCAAAGACGAACTGGGAGGAAGTCATGCGATCACTATGGACCGGCGTCGCCGCCGGAGCCTTGATATGCGCATGGGTGGGAGGAGCCGTCGCGGCCGATCTGCCCGGCAAATTCGACGGCGTCACGATCGACGCCAAGCTTATCGGCGGTCAGCAGTACGAAGCGCTCTACGCGCGCATCGCGGGTTGGGAGGCCGCGACCGGCGCCAAGGTCAACGTTCTGTCGAAGAAGAACCACTTCGAGCTCGACAAGGAAATCAAGTCCGACATCGCGACCGGCAACATTACCTGGTGCGTAGGCTCGAACCATTCGTCCTTCGCTCCGCAGTATCCGGATATCTACACCGACCTCGCCGCCCTTCTGCCGAAGGAAGAGATCGATGCCTTCGTCCAGGCAAACATTGGCGCGTCCACGCTCGACGGCAAGCTGGTGATGCTGCCGCGCGCGCAGTTCGATGTCTCGGCTCTCTACTATCAGAAGAACCTCTACACGGACGACGCCAAGAAAGCGGCCTTCAAGGAAAAGTACGGCTACGACCTCGCGCCGCCGGACACCTGGCAGCAGGTTTCCGACCAGGCGAACTTCTTTGCCAGCCCGCCGGATTTCTACGGCACGCAGTTCGCCGGGAAGGAAGAGGCGATCAATGGCCGCTTCTATGAAATGCTGGTCGCCGAGGGCGGCGAATATCTCGATGCCGATGGCAAGCCGGCCTTCAACTCCGAAGCCGGCGTTCGCGCGCTCGACTGGTTCGTGAACCTCTACAAGGCCAAGGCCGTTCCGGCCGGCACGACCAACTATCTCTGGGATGATCTCGGCCAGGGCTTCGCCTCCGGCACCATCGCTCTCAACCTCGACTGGCCTGGCTGGGCGACCTTCTTCAATGATCCGAAGTCGTCCAAGGTCGCCGGCAATGTGGGCGTCGTCGTGCAGCCGAAGGGGTCCTCCGGCAAGCGGACCGGCTGGTCGGGCCATCACGGCTTCTCCGTCACCGAGAATTGCGCCAACAAGGAAGCCGCCGCCTCGCTCGTCTGGTTCCTCACCAACGAGGACAGCCAGAAGCTGGAAGCCAGCGCCGGTCCGCTGCCGACCCGCTCCGCAGTGTGGGACTGGGTGATCCAGGAAGCGCTGAGCGACGACTACAAGAAGGAGGTGCTGATCGCCTTCCAGCAGGCCGCCCAGCACGCCTTCCCGGTTCCGCAGACGGCATCCTGGATCGAGATCTCCAACGCGGTCTATCCGGAACTGCAGGCCGCCATTCTCGGCGACAAGACCTCCAAGGAAGCGCTCGACGCCGCCGCGGAGAAGGCCACCGAGATCCTCGAGGATGCCGGCGAGCTGTAACCCACAATTGCTCTGAGAGACCTTCTCCCCGTCATCACGGGGAGAAGGAATTTGCGACCGTCATCGCAAAGTAATTGCGGCGGTGATCGTCGCTCTGTTCGGCGGATCTTGCCGAGCTCACCGATAAGATCAGACCAAGAGAGCATACAGGAGAGGCACTTCATGAAAGGCTGGAGACCACCGGCACCGGTCCTGCTTCTGCTGCCCGCATTCATCGTCCTGGCGGCCGTCGTCGTCATTCCCCTTCTCCTGTCGCTCTATTCCAGCTTCACGTCATTCCGTCTCACCCAGCCGCAGTCGCTCTTCAACTTCGTCGGCTTCCGCAACTACCAGCGGCTGCTGACGGATCTGGAGTTCTGGGCCGCCTTCGGCCGGACCGTGCTGCTGCTGACCATCGCGCTGAATGTCGAGATGCTGCTCGGCCTCGGACTGGCCATGCTGGTCGAGAAGGCGACGACGGGGCAGCGGGCGCTGAGAACCATCATGATGTTCCCGATGATGTTCTCGCCGATCCTCGTCGGTTTTCAGTTCAAGTTCATGTTCAACGACAATATCGGTCTGGTGAACAACGCGCTGCAATCGCTCGGGCTCACCGATCAAGCCATCCCGTGGCTGATCGACGGGCAACTAGCCTTCATCGCCATCCTCATCGCCGAGATCTGGTCCTCGACCTCAGTGTTCGCGATCCTGATCCTCGCCGGTCTGCTCGCCATGCCGAAGGAGCCGATCGAGGCTGCCCGCGTCGACGGCTGCACGCCGTGGCAGACCTTTCGCTATGTCACCTGGCCGTTCATCATGCCGTTCGCCTATATCGCCATGACGATCCGCTCTCTGGACGTCGCCCGCGCCTACGACATCGTCAAGATCATGACGGACGGCGGACCGGCCAAGCGCACGGAACTCCTTTGGACGCTCGTGTCCCGCACCGCCTATTCCGACGCGCGCATGGGGCTTGCCAACGCCATGGCCTATTTCGCGATCTTCCTGTCGATCGTCTTCACGGTCTATTTCTTCCGCAAGCTGGCGGCGGCGCGGACCCAGATCGCGGCGGAGTGGTGAGATGAACGAGAACAGCCAAGCCCGCCTCAAGAGCCTCCTGCTCTCCCTTGCCCACAAGGTCGGCCTGTTCCTCGCCATGGCGGTGATCTGCCTTCCCGGCCTCTGGATCGTGCTCTCCTCCTTCCGGCCGACGGTCGAGATCATGGCCAAGCCGCCGGTCTGGATCCCGCAGGAGCTTTCCTTCGACGCCTATGTCGCGATGTTCTCCGGTGTCGGCCAGGGCGGCATTCCGGTTGTCGAGTACTTCACCAACTCGATCATCATCTCGGTGACCTCGACGGTGATCTCGATCATCATCGGCATGTCCGGCGGCTATGCGTTTGCCCGCTTCCGCTTCAGGGCCAAGTCGGCGACCTTCCTCGGCCTGATGCTGACGCGCACGGTACCGGGCATCGCGCTGTCGCTGCCGTTGTTCTTCGTCTATTCGCGGCTCGGCATCATCGATACGCATTTCGGCCTGATCCTCGCCTATGTGGCGCTCAACGTGCCCTTCACCATCTGGCTGATCGACGGCTTCTTCCGGCAGGTGCCGAAGGATCTGGCGGAAGCCGCGCAGATCGACGGCTGCACGCGCTGGCAGGCCTTCTGGCAGGTCGAGTTTCCGCTTGCCGGCCCCGGCATCGCGTCCGCCGGCATCTTCGCCTTCCTGACCTCCTGGAACGAGTTCGCGCTCGCCTCGCAGCTCACCCGTTCCGTCAACTCGAAAACCCTGCCGGTCGGCCTGCTCGACTACACGGCGGAATTCACAATCGACTGGCGCGGCATGTGTGCGCTCGCCGTCGTGATGATCATTCCTGCGCTGGTGCTGACCTTCATCGTGCAGAAGCATCTCGTGTCCGGCCTGACCTCCGGCGCCGTCAAAGGATAAACCATGGCAACCGTTTCCCTCGAAAAGCTGGTCAAGCGTTATGGCGCCCTCGAAGTGGTGCACGGCATCGATCTTGAAGTGGCGGACCGCGAGTTCATCGCCCTCGTCGGGCCGTCCGGTTGCGGCAAGTCCACCACACTGCGCATGATCGCCGGCCTCGAACAGATCTCCGGCGGCACCCTCAGGATCGGCGGCCGCGTGGTCAACGACCTGCCGCCCCGCGCCCGCAATCTCGCAATGGTGTTCCAGTCCTACGCGCTCTATCCGCACATGACCGTGCGGGAGAACATGGGCTTCTCGCTGAAGATCGCCGGCATGAAGCCGGACGAGATCGCCCCGCGCGTAGACGAGGCCGCCCGGACGCTCGACCTCACGCATCTTCTCGATCGCCGGCCGTCGCAGCTTTCGGGCGGCCAACGTCAGCGCGTCGCCATGGGCCGCGCCATCGTCCGCGATCCCGACGTCTTCCTGTTCGACGAACCGTTGTCGAACCTCGACGCCAAGCTCCGCACCCAGATGCGCGTCGAAATCAAGAAGCTGCACGCCAAGGTGCAGTCGACCGTCATCTATGTCACCCACGATCAGGTCGAGGCGATGACGCTCGCCGACCGGATCGTCATCATGCGCGATGGTTACATCGAGCAGGTCGGCACGCCGGAGGAGGTGTTCAAGCGCCCTGCTTCCCGGTTCGTCGCCGGCTTCATCGGCTCGCCGCCGATGAACCTCAAGGAGGCGCAGGTGACCGACGGTCGGCTCGTCTTCGCCAATGGCGACAGTCTTCCGATCCCTCGCGAGTTCGCCGATCGCGTCACCGCCGGGCAGAAAATCACCTTCGGCCTTCGCCCCGACGATCTCTATCCCGAGGGACATGGCCTGCATTCCGGCCAGGAAGCCGACGTGCACAAGGTCTCGCTCAAGGTGTCGATCACCGAGCCGCTCGGCAACGAGACTCTGGTCTTTTCCGAATACGGCGGCGCCGAATGGGTCGGCCGCATGCTGAACCCGCGCCCGGTCCATGCCGGCGAGACTGTTTCCTTCTGCTTCGACCTGTCCCAGGCCCACCTGTTCGACGGCGAAACCGGCAGGACGCTGAGGAGCTGACCATGGCAAAGATCGAACGCATCGAATTGCGCATGGTCGACCTGAAGCCCAAGGTCGTCCGCATCGACGCCATCCAGAGCTTCGTCAGTCAGGAAACGCCGCTCGTCACCATCACCGACAGCGACGGCGCCACCGGCACCGGCTACAGCTATACGATCGGCACGGGTGGCTCCTCGGTCATGCGGCTTCTGGCCGACCATCTCGCCCCACTCCTGATCGGCCGCGACGCGGACCAGATCGAGGCGATCTGGCACGAACTGGAATTCGCCACCCACGCCACCACGATCGGCGCCATCACCTCTATCGCGCTCGCCGCCATCGACTGCGCCCTGTGGGATCTGCGCGCCCGCAAGCAGAACCTGCCGCTCTGGAAACTCGCCGGCGGCGCAAGGGACCGCTGCCCGCTCTACACCACCGAGGGCGGCTGGCTGCACATCCCGAACGAGGCACTGGTCGAGGATGCACTTGAGGCCAAGGCCAAGGGCTTCCGCGGCTCCAAGGTCAAGATCGGCAAGCCGAGCGGGTCAGAGGATTTCGCCCGCCTTTCGGCGGTCCGCAAGGCTGTCGGTGATAGCTACGAGATCATGACCGACGCCAACCAGGGTTTTACAGTCGACGAGGTAATCCGCCGGGCGGAGCGTCTGCGCGAACTCGATCTCGGCTGGATCGAGGAACCGTTACCCGCCGACGATATCGACGGCCACACCCGCCTCAACCGCTCGACCGCCACACCGATCGCCATCGGCGAGTCGCTCTATTCCATCCGCCATTTCCGCGAATACATGCAGAAGGGCGCCTGCTCGATCGTGCAGGTCGACGTCGGCCGCATCGGCGGCATCACGCCATGGCTGAAGGTGGCTCATATGGCGGAAGCATTCGACATGCCGATCTGCCCGCATTTCCTCATGGAGCTGCATGTCAGCCTCACCTGCGCGGTCCCGAACGGCAAGTATGTCGAATACATCCCGCAGCTCGACGACATCACAACATCGCGGCTCAGGATCGAAGACGGCATGGCACTCGCCCCGATGACGCCGGGTCTCGGCATCGAATGGGACTGGGACGCCATCAAGGAGCGGTCGATTTCCGAATTCGACCGCGACATCCGATAGGGAGGAAGATCATGCAGCGCATCGGCATGGTGATCGGCGTGAAGCCGGAGAAGATCGAGGAATACAAGCGCCTGCACGCGGCCGCCTGGCCGGACGTGCTGGCCATGATCACGGCCTGCAACATCCGCAACTACTCGATCTTCCTGAAGGAGCCGGAGAACCTGCTGTTCTCGTTCTTCGAGTATCACGGCACCGACTACGAAGCCGACATGGCGAAGATGGCAGCCGACCCGAAGACACAGGAATGGTGGTCCGTTTGCATGCCCTGCCAGGAACCCCTCGCCACTCGAAAGGAAGGCGAATGGTGGGCCTCCATGCCGGAGGTATTCTATCATGCGTAAAGCAAGCCGTTCCCTCCTTTTCTCCAGAGCCTCGCCCCTCACCCTAACCCTCTCCCCGCACGCGGGAAGAGGGGACGTGCCCGACGCGGTGTCGACGCATCCGGAAAACGGCGCGGCAACCCCTTCTCCCCGCCTGCGGGGAGAAGGTGGCGGCAGCCGGATGAGGGGCCGAGCCACGGACATGGAGACCGCACGATGACATTCGATCCAAAATCCCTCTCCCAGTCCTGGCCGCTGCCCTCCACCCCACGTCCGATCGTCACCTTCGGCGCCGGTTCCATCGTTGGAGACGCGCATTACCCTGCCTATCGCAAGGGCGGGTTCCCGATCGCCGGGCTCTACGATCCGGATCATGAGAAGGCGAAGGCGGCGGCCGACACATGGGGTGTGACGGCTTTTCGCACGGTCGAAGAAGCCGTCGCCGTCGAGAACGCCGTGTTCGACCTCGCTACCCCGCCGGCAGCGCATGCCAGGGTGCTATCCGCGCTTCCCGATGGCGCAGCTGTCCTGATCCAGAAGCCGATGGGCTCGGACCTTCCGGCCGCCACGGAGATTCTGAAGATCTGCCGTGCAAAGAAGCTCAAGGCTGCCGTCAACTTCCAGCTCCGCTTTGCGCCGATGATGCTGGCATTGAAGGATGCCATCGAAAAAGGCCTGCTCGGCGAAGTCGTCGATTTCGACGTTTATCTCGCCCTCGACACGCCCTGGCAGCTCTGGGCCTTCCTCGAGGGCCTGCCGCGCATCGAGATCGCCATGCACTCGATCCACTATCTCGACCTGATCCGGCAGGTGCTCGGAGATCCGAAGGGCGTACACGCCAAGTCGATCGGCCATCCGAACCACAAGATGGCGCAGACCCGCACGACGGCGATCCTCGACTACGGCGATCGCGTCCGCTGCGCCGTGTCGATCAACCACGACCACAAGTTCGGCCGCAGGCATCAGGCCTGCGAGTTCCGCGTCTCGGGGACCGAGGGTGGGGCCTACGTCCAGCTCGGCGTCAATCTCGACTACCCGCGCGGCGAGCCGGACATTCTCGAAATCTACCCGAAGGGCGGTACGGACTGGGTGACCGTGCCGCTCGACGGCACGTGGTTCCCCGATGCCTTCACCGGCCGCATGGCCAACCTGCAACGTTTCGTCGCCGGTGAGGACAAGGAGCTCGTCTCCTCGGTGGAGGATGCCTGGATGACGATGGCGGTGGTGGAAGCGCTCTACGAGTCGAGCGCCGCGCCCGCGACGCCGCTCGCCCAAAGGCCGGAATGAGGACTGCCCGATGGAACAGCTGAAATATTTCGAGGACTATGTCGTCGGCGAGCAGCGCCTGACGACGGGCCGCACCATCACGGAGACGGACTTCATCGTCCATGCCGGTCATACCGGCGACTTCTTCCCGCATCACATGGACGCAGAATTCGCCAAGACCACGCCGTTCGGTCAGCGCATCGCCCACGGCACGATGGTCTTTTCGATCGGCGTCGGCCTGACCGCCAGCGTCATCAATCCTGCTGCCTTTTCCTACGGCTATGACCGGCTGCGTTTCATCCGTCCTGTCTTCATCGGCGACACGATCCATACCCGCGTGACGATCCACTCCAAGGAGGACGATCCGAAGCGCGCCGAGGTCGGCCGCGTCGTCGAGCGAACCGAGGTGATAAATCAGCGGGGAGAGGTTGTGCTCGCGGCCGATCACATTCACATTGTTAACCGTCGACCCTTCAGTGGTCAGACAACATGACAATATTGGAGGAAACTTCCGTCATGGCATCTCTCGCCAACAAGAAGGTGGTCATCACGGCCGCCGGCCAGGGTATCGGCAGGGCCAGTGTGCTTGCCTTCCTTCAGGCCGGCGCGCAGGTACTGGCCACCGATATCAACGAGGCGGCGCTCGCGAGCCTAGCTGAGGAGGCCAAGTCGCCTTCCCTTCAGACGGCCAAGCTGGACGTCCTGAACTCCGAAGAGATCGAACGTGTCTTCTCGGCCTATGGCGACGTCGACGTACTGTTCAACTGCGCCGGCGTCGTACACGGTGGCACCGTGCTCGACATGAACGACAAGGATCTGGATTTCGCTTTCGACCTCAACGTCCGGGCGATGATCCGCACTATCCGCGCCGTGCTGCCGGGCATGATCGCCCGTGGTGGCGGCTCGATCATCAACATGTCTTCGGTTGCTTCCAGCGTGAAGGGCGTGCCCAACCGCTGCGCGTACGGAATCACCAAGGCGGCCGTGGTCGGCCTCACCAAGTCGGTCGCGGCCGACTACGTGACCCAGGGTATCCGCTGCAACGCGATCTGCCCCGGCACGGTCGACAGCCCCTCGCTGCAGGATCGCATGCGCGCCCAGGGCGACTACGAGACGGCGCGGGCCGCCTTCGTGGCACGCCAGCCGATGGGGCGCCTCGGCACGCCGGAGGAAATCGCCGACCTCGCCGTCTATCTCGCCGGCGCCACCTATACCTCGGGCCAAGCCTATGCCATCGACGGCGGCTGGACCATCTGACATTCGAAAGGAATAATTCCATGAAACTCATGCGCGTTGGCCCCGTCGGCCAGGAAAAGCCGGCAATCCTCGACGCCGACGGCAAGGTCCGCGACCTGTCGGCCCATGTCGCCGATATCGGCGGCGCCGCTATTTCGCCGGAAGGCCTCGCCAAGATCGCTGCGATCGATCCGAAGAGCCTGCCCGAACTCAACGTGGACCGTATCGGCGCCTGCGTCGCCGGCACCGGCAAGTTCATCTGCATCGGCCTCAACTATTCCGACCACGCCGCGGAAACCGGCGCGTCGGTACCGCCGGAGCCGGTGATCTTCATGAAGGCAACCTCGGCGATCTGCGGCCCGAACGACGACGTCCTGATCCCGCGCGGTTCCGAAAAGACGGACTGGGAAGTCGAGCTCGGCGTTGTCATCGGCAAGACCGCCAAATACGTCAGCGAAGCGGATGCCATGGACTATGTTGCCGGTTACTGCGTCTCGCACGACGTGTCGGAGCGCGGCTTCCAGACCGAGCGTGCCGGTCAGTGGACCAAGGGCAAGTCCTGCGACACCTTCGGTCCGATCGGCCCGTGGCTCGTCACCAAGGACGAGATCGCCGATCCGCAGAACCTCGGCATGTGGCTGACCGTCAACGGCCAGAAGATGCAGGACGGCTCGTCCAAGACCATGGTCTACGGCGTCGGCTTCCTAGTCTCCTATCTCAGCCAGTTCATGTCGCTGCATCCCGGCGACGTCATCTCCACCGGCACCCCGCCCGGCGTCGGTATGGGCATGAAGCCGCCGCGCTACCTCAAGAACGGCGACGTCGTCGAACTCGGCATCGAAGGCCTCGGCACGCAGAAACAGACCTTCCGCGCCGACGCCTGAACCCCCATCGGGAGCCTTACCCCATGACCAAGATCACCAGCATTCGTTCGATCGACCTGCGTTTCCCCACCTCCCAGAGCCTGGACGGCTCGGACGCGATGAATCCCGACCCGGATTACTCCGCCGCCTATGTCGTCCTCGGCTCCGACAAGGCGGGGCTCGAAGGTCACGGCCTGACGTTCACCATCGGCCGTGGCAACGAGATCTGCTGCGCGGCGATCGACGCGCTGGAGCATCTGGTCGTGGGACTGGATCTCGACTGGGTTCGCGAAAATCCGGGCCGGTTCTGGCGGCACATCACTGGCGACAGTCAGTTGCGCTGGATCGGCCCGGACAAGGGCGCCATGCATCTCGCCACCGGGGCGGTGGTCAACGCCGTCTGGGACATGCTTGCCAAGGAGGCGGGCAAGCCGGTCTGGCGGCTGGTCGCCGAGATGAGTCCGGAGGAAATCCTCTCGATCGTCGACTTCCGCTACCTGACGGATGCCATCACGCCCGAGGAAGCGCTCGCCATCCTGAAAAAGGCCGAGGCCGGCAAGGCCGAACGCATCGCCATCCTCGAGAGGGAAGGCTATGCCTGCTACACGACCTCGGCCGGCTGGCTCGGCTATGACGACGACAAGCTCCGTCGGCTCTGCCGCGAAGCCGTCGAGCAAGGTTTTACGCATATCAAGATGAAGGTCGGCCGCGATCTGGAAGACGACAAGCGCCGTCTGCGCATTGCCCGAGAGGTGATCGGCGACGATCGCTACATGATGATCGACGCCAACCAGGTCTGGGAAGTCGACCAGGCCATCGACTGGGTGAAGGAACTGTCGGTCTACAAGCCGTTCTTCATCGAGGAGCCGACGAGCCCGGACGACGTTGCCGGTCACAAGGCGATCCGGCAGGCCGTGGCCCCGGTCAAGGTCGCGACCGGCGAGATGTGCCAGAACCGCATCATCTTCAAGCAGATGATCGCAGGCGGCGCGATCGACATCGTTCAGATCGATTCGTGCCGCATGGGCGGCCTCAACGAGGTTCTCGCCGTGCTGCTGATGGCAGCCAAGTATAATCTGCCCGTCTGGCCGCATGCCGGTGGTGTAGGTCTCTGCGAATACGTGCAGCACCTGTCGATGATCGACTACATCGCCGTTTCCGGCACCAAGGAAGGCCGCGTCATCGAGTTCGTCGACCACCTGCACGAACACTTCGTCGATCCCTGCCGGATCGAGAACGCCGCCTACATGCCACCGACGCTGCCGGGCTTCTCGATCGAGATGAAACCGGAATCCATCGTACGCTATCTATTCCGCGACTGACCGCCGACGATCATCGGAAGAAGCCACGCCTGAGATTCGCCCCTCACCCTGACCCTCTCCCCGCCCGCGGGGAGAGGGTCAGGGTGAGGGGCACCGACGCAGAAGATCTCAACGTTGACTGGGCGATACCTTGCCCACAAGTCCCTTCTCCCCGTCAGAACGGGGAGAAGGTGGCGGCAGCAGGATGAGGGGCGTCTTACGCGACAAGCTCACGGGTCGGACTTTCGAAGGCATCGTCGCGGCAAATGCCGTCCGGCCTTCATTTTCGCCGCAAAGCCCTTTAAGTCTGTCCGTCTCTCCAGACCCATTTTCCAGGACAGAGCATGACCCTCCCCGATTTTTTGAAGTCCGTCGATCCCGTCAAACTCGACAAGCTGGCCGAAGTTGCCGTCAAGGTCGGTCTGCAGTTGCAGAAGGACCAGGATCTGGTGATCACGGCTCCGCTCGCCTCGCTGCCGCTGGTGCGACTGATCACCAAGCACGCCTACAAGGCCGGCGCCGGTATCGTCTCCACCTTCTACGCCGACGAGGAGGCGACGCTCGCCCGCTACGAATTCGGCTCCGACGAAAGCTTCGACAAGGCCGCCACCTGGCTCTACGAGGGCATGGCCAAGGCCTACGCGAACGGTGCGGCCCGGCTCGCGGTCGCCGGCGACAATCCCATGCTGCTTTCCTCTCAGGATCCGGCCAAGGTGGCTCGCGCCAACAAGGCGAACTCGATCGCCTATAAGCCAGCGCTGGAGCATATCGCCAACTTCGACATCAACTGGAACATCTGCTCCTACCCGAACCCGTCGTGGGCGAAGCTCGTTTTCCCGAACCTGCCGATCGAGGACGCAGTCGCTAGGCTCGCCGACGCCATCTTCGCCGCCTCACGCGTCGATCAGGCCGATCCGATCGGCGCCTGGGCCGCGCACAATGCGGAGCTGAAGAAGCGTTCCACCTGGCTGAACGGCGAGCGCTTCTCGGCGCTGCATTTCACCGGACCGGGCACGGACCTCACCGTCGGCCTCGCCGACGGTCACGAATGGCATGGCGGCGCCTCGACGGCAAAGAACGGTGTGACCTGCAATCCGAACATCCCGACCGAGGAAGTGTTCACCACGCCGCATGCGCTGAGGGTCGAGGGCACCGTCTCCTCCACCAAGCCGCTCTCCCACCAAGGCACGCTGATCGACGATATCCAGGTCCGCTTCGAAGGCGGCAGGATCGTGGAGGCGAAGGCCTCGAAGGGCGAGCAGGTCCTGCTCAAGGTGCTCGACACCGACGAGGGCGCGCGCCGTCTCGGCGAAGTGGCGCTGGTGCCGCATTCCTCGCCGATCTCGGCGTCCGGTGTCCTGTTCTACAACACGCTGTTCGACGAGAATGCTTCCTGCCACATCGCGCTCGGCCAGTGCTATTCGAAGTGCTTCCTCGAAGGCGCCTCGCTGACACCGGAGCAAATCAAGGCGCAGGGCGGCAATTCGAGCCTGATCCACATCGACTGGATGATCGGTTCAGACAAGGTCGACATCGACGGCGTCAAACCGGACGGATCGCGGGTGCCGGTGATGCGCAAGGGCGAATGGGCCTGACGCACCTCATGCAAAAAACAGAAAGCCTCGGCGACAAGCCGAGGCTTTCTGGTCTTTAGGATCGGCCGCGTTCAGCGGTAATAGATGATCCTGCCGCCGTTCAGGGCGGTGTCGACCCACAGCACGTTGTGCAGGGCGATGTTGCGTCGTTCGATGGCCCCAATGAGTTCAGCATCCTGCGACACCTTTGCCTGCGCCGTGCGAATGGTTACCGGCAGGGGTCGGATCGCGAAAGACGGTACAGTCCGGTTGTTCCTGTTGCTGCCGCCAGGCCCTACGCTGATCGCCGTCACGCCGTCGTTGTAGTTCCTGCCGAACAGGAAGGTGGCTAAATCGCTGTCAGCAAGAGCGGACTGCGATCCGGCAATGATACCCGCGAAAGCGAGGATTGCAGCGATAAGGGCTTTCATGGCGATTTCTCCTGGACTGATCTTGCCGTCCCGATTCCAGATAGGCACCGCCTTGTGAAATTGGAATGGCGACCCGACGGAAATTCGTCAAGACTCGGAGCGGTAAAACGGCGTTCCGTCAGAATAGACTGCCCTGCCCACTCGGCGGGTCGGGCTTCTTCACCGGCTTTGTCGTGGGCGCCGGTTTCGGCGGTGAAGGGACTGATACAGCCTCGCTTCCCTCACCGGTCACGGCGGCGACGCGTCCGTCGGCGAACTCGATCGCGATGGCCTGCCCGACAGTCAGGGCAGCGGCGCGCGATACCGGCCGATTGTCATGGTCACGGATCACCGCATAACCACGCGCCAGCACGTTCTTGTAGGACAGAGACTGGAGCACGCGATCCTGCGCCGCCAGCGCCTGTCGGGCACGACGGAGGTCGTTGATCACGGCGCCATCGGCGCGGCGGCCGAGGCTCTCCAACCGATCCCGCGACCGTTCCGTCATCGCCTTCAGTCGTGCCGGAACCGCGTTCAGGACGGCATCGAAGCGGCCTATACGCGCCTTGTTGCGTTCGATCAGGCGTTCGATGATCCGCTCGGCCAGCACCGCCCGTTCGTTGATCTGCTGACGGCGCTCCACCAGCCGGCGGGCCAGCATGTCGGGCGACAGCTTTGCCGCCGCGCGTTCGAAGGTGCGGCGTTTGTTCATCGTATTGAGTTCGAGGCTGCGTCCGAGACCGGCGGCGGCTTCATCGAAGCGGCGACGCGGCAGGGCCAGTAACTGGTCGAGCGAGGGCAGCGCACGCACCAGCGAACGGACGTTCTGGCGTCTCTGGTCCATCTGCCGGCTCATCGCGCCCGAAAGTCGCGCGCCAAGGCTCGCCACCTGTGCTTCGAGTTCCGCCCTGACCGGCACGGCCATTTCGGCGGCCCCGGTCGGGGTGGGGGCGCGGACATCCGCCGCATAGTCGATCAGCGTCCAGTCGGTCTCGTGGCCGACCGCCGAGATCAGCGGAATTTCGCTGGCCGCAGCCGCACGCACGACCACTTCGTCGTTGAAGCCCCACAAATCCTCGAGGCTGCCGCCGCCGCGGGCGACGATCAGCACATCCGGACGCGGGATCGCTCCGCCCGGCTCGATCGCATTGAAACCGTTAATGGCATTCGCCACTTCCTCCCCGCACCCCTCGCCCTGCACCTTCACAGGCCAGACGAGCACATGAACCGGGAAGCGGTCGGAGATGCGGTGAAGGATATCGCGGATGACCGCCCCGGTCGGCGATGTGACGACGCCGATCACCTTCGGCATGAAGGGCAGAAGCTGCTTGCGCGCCGGATCGAACAGACCTTCCGCGCCGAGCCTGCGCTTGCGCTCCTCGATCAGGGCCATCAGCGCCCCGGCGCCGGCCGGTTCCATCTGTTCGATGACAATCTGGTACTTGGACGAGCCGGGGAAGGTGGTGACGCGGCCGGTGGCGATCACCTCCATGCCCTCCTCCGGCCGGTACTTCAGCTTGGAGAAAGAGCCCTTCCAGATCACCGCATCGATGCGCGCCTTGTCGTCCTTCAGCGAGAAATAGGCATGCCCCGAGGAATGGGGGCCGCGATAGCCGGAAATCTCGCCACGCACCCGTACATGGTCGAAGGCGTTCTCGATCGTCCGCTTGATCGAGCCGGAGAGTTCGGAGACCGAAAACTCGGTGAGATTGGTGGGCGAATCATCGCTGAACATGCTGGCCATGCTCCTTCCTAGCGCAAATGGGACGGAAGTTCAGCCTCAGCCGTTCGGCAGCACGACGCGGTAGAGGCGGAAGCCTGAATTCTCGATCGGCTCCAAGGGTTCCAGATAGGCCGGAACCTGATCCTTCGCGAGTGTTGCATAGAAGCCGTCCGGCTTCATCTCCATCAGGAAACGCGTCTGGTCGTCCGACGGGCAGAAGGCCACCAGGCCGACACCGGCACCTCGCAGGAAAGCCGGAGTCTCGTCTGGGGTAGAAAGGCCGATATGGATTTCCGTCAGCATCCCGCCCTGATTGCGGTGGTAGGGCGCGGAAAGCACCTTGTGTTGCGTGAAGCGCAGGATAGGAGCGCCGCTGTCGCTCGGCGCCACGACCGTGGTGGGCGGGGAGGCGGCGAGCTGGCTCAGTGCCCGTTCCGAGGTGCAATCCGTCGATGGTCCTTCCGCCTGCGGCACCATGGTGCGCAACCGGTTGGCGATGCCGGCGGTTCCTTCCGTCGACATCACGCCAACGAAGGCCCAGAAATTCGGCACGGAGAGGAGAACGACGGTAACGAAGACCAGGCTGGCACCCATGTTCTCAAGCTCGCGATTGGCATTACCGCGCAATTGTACGATCAGCAGCGACAGGGGCAGGACCGACAGCAGGTTGGAAAACACCGCGCCACGGATCTGCACGAGGGCGATCGCCCATGCGACCAGGATCATCGGCAGGATCGTCGCGTGCAGCCAGACCCGGTCGCCACGCGCGATGCGGAAAACACAGACGGCAATGGCAAAAAAGCCTGCCCCGTAGAAGCCGCCAAACACGCCCGGCTCCTGCCGCAGCTTGTCGAGCGCCGACTGCGCCTCCATCACCCGGTCCAGCCAGAAAGTCCGCAGGATCGGGTCCAGATTCGCGAGCGGGCTGCGCAGGCATTCCGGCGCAATAAGAAGCGCCGCCGCGGCTATCAGCACGCCGTCCACGGCGAGCAGCGCGAAACGGCCCTTGCGTCCGAGCGCGGCGCCGAAAAGCGTCGACAATAGCAGCAGAATACCGCCCACCGAGGCGAGCGCATAATAGGCGATCGACAGGCTGTCGCAGGCGACGACGCCATAGAGATGCGAGGGTGTGGTGGCGAAGAACAGCAGCGAGATCGAGAGCGTCAGCGAAACCGCGAAGGCGAGCGCGGCGGGCGCGAATTCGCGGCCGAGAACCGCCCAGGTGACGGCGATGGTGGCGCAGGCGGTGACTACGAGCGGCGTCGTCTCGGCCCCGATGGCGATGGCGACGGCAGCGGTCAGCCCCGCCAACGCATGGCTCCACGGCCGATGACGGTCATCGACCAGCATGGCCGCGAGGGTGGCGATCAGCACGAGCTGGACGTTGTGGTGGTCGATCGCGCCCGGCAGGAAACGGTTGCCGGTTGCGACCAGCAATGCCGTCAACGCCATGGCGATGTGCATGCCCTGCGGCCCGGCGATCCGGCGACCGGCAAGCCCCATGGCGGCCATCAGTGGCACGATCAGGAGAAGCGGCCAGACGGTGAGCGCCAGCGCCTCGGCACCCTGCGGTGAGAGGAACAGCCGGAAGAGCAGGATCAGGCCGGCGATCGGCAGGTCGATGAGGCGCGACCAGTGCATCAGCGTGCCGCCTTCAAGGCCGAGCCGGTATTGCATCAGGTCGAACCAGCCCTGTCCGTTGAGGAAATCGCGGACCTCGACCAGACGCATCACGTCGTCGTTGTCGGGGCCGACATAGTCGGACGCCAGCGGGATGTTAAGGAGAACTACGGCGGCGATCATACCGCCCGCATAGAGGGCGACCGCGAGGCCATAGCGTTGCCACCACGCTAAACCGGGAACGGTGGTTGTCGTGGTTTCATCCATGATCGGCCTCTTGCGGATGAGGGTTTGGCGCCGCCCGATCGTGGGCAGCTTTTGGCCGGAAACCTAGCCTTAACCTTATCAAGAAATAGTAAAGCAGCGGCTCCGGCACGCGCTTCAATCCACGGATTTCCTGAGATGCACGAGAGCGGATATCACGACATTGCGGTTTCCCGGCCGTGCCTTTTCGCTTCGGGCGTTACCGACGAGAACGCCGCATGAAGAAGCTCCTGCGTTTCGGAATCGTCGGTTCGGTCGGTTTCCTGGTCGATGCCGGCATACTGGCCCTGCTGCTGGCGATCACGCCGTTCGGCCCCTTCCTGTCGCGGGCGATCGCAATCGCCATCGCCATGGTCGCGACCTGGTATCTCAACCGCCGTTTCACCTTTGGCGCCTCGCGCCATTCGATCGTGCGCGAAGGCTTCCGCTACGGCTCGGTGGGTCTCACCTCGTCGCTGGTGAACTATCTCGTCTATACGGCACTGCTGGTCACCTTCCCGCCGCTGCAGCCGCTGGCGGCGCTGGTGATCTCCTCCATCGCCGCCATGGCCTTCAGCTTCTTCGGCTATTCGCGCTTCGTCTTCCGCCGCTAGAGTTCAGACCGTTTCCCAGCCGTCCTTTTCGCTGGCGCGGTAGATCGCGTCGATGAAGCGCTGGTTGGCGAGCGAATTTTCCAGCGTGACGACCTCCACCTTTTCGCCCTGCGCCGCGCGGGAAAAAGCTTCAGCCTCTCGGCGGTACTGTCGGCTGTCCTGGAAGCGGAAGATCTGCGAATGCCCGTGCGAGCGGTTCGACAGCTCGATCTCCTCGGGGCCCCAGCGGTCGGCGTTGAAGGGAGACTTCACCTCGATATAGCCTTCGGTGCCGTGGAAGACCATCGACTGGCGGTTCGCCATCTGGGTCGAGATGTAGAAGCTCAGCTCGAAGTCGCCGAAGTCCGCCTTCACGCTCGAATAGATGTCGGTGCCGAACTCCGGATCGCGCTCGGTGACCGCCTGGACCCGGATCGGCTCGCGGCCAGTCGAGAACCTCGTCGCGATCGTCGGATAGACGCCGATATCCGGCAGGCCGCCACCGCCGAGCGCCGGGATGTTGCGCATGTTGGCGGGATCGCGGTTGAAGTAGGTGAAGACGCCCTGCACATGGCGCAGCGTGCCGATCGCACCCTCGGCCAGAAGCTCCCGCACCTTCCGCCAGACCGGCGTGTAGGTCACCATGAAGGCCTCGGAGATCAGCACCTTGTTGCGGTCGCGCGCGGCGATCAGCGCCGGGATCTGGTCGGCATTGAGGGCGATCGGCTTTTCGCACAGCACGTGCTTGCCGGCATCCGCCGCCTTGATCGTCCACTCGACATGCTGGGAGGTCGGCAGCGGAATATAGACCGCGTCGATCACATCCGAGGCCAGCATCTCCTCATAGGAGCCGAACGCATGCGGCACGGAAAAGCGGTCAGCCATCTCGCGTGCCCTGGAGAGATCGCGGCTTGCGACCGCGCTCACCACGCAGTTCTCGGCATCCTGGATTGCCGGCACCACCAGTTCGCGGCCGATCTTCGCCGTCGACAGAATCCCGAAACGCAGCATCTCTTCCTCCCGATCAAATCGTTTTAAGAGAGCAATTTAGCCAGTCTCACCCACGGGAGCAATGCTCCGGTTCGGAAAGCTTGTCGCGTAAAAGCGATGTCCGAAAATGTCCTCAAGCTGTCCGGATGGAGCATTTTATCCGTTGAATATCGGCCTATTGTGAAGCAGGATTTCAACAGAGGAGTGAATAAAATGTCCCATGGCAACACTGCCCTTATCGTCATCGACGTGCAGGAGTCGTTTCGGCACGCACCGTACTGGAAGACCGACGACCTGCCGGTCTTCCTGGATCGCCAGCAGGCGCTGATCGATGGCGCCAAGGCCGCGGGAATCCCGATCGCCCAGATCTTTCACACGGATAGTGACGCCGCCTTCCGTCTGGACAGCGGCTATGTCCGGACACTGCAGGAGTTGCGGATCGAGCCGGACGCGGTCTTTCACAAGACGCGTCATTCCGCTTTCGTCGGCACACCGCTCCACGTCTGGCTGACCGAACGCGGCATCAACCGGCTGATCATTTCCGGCATTCGTACCGAGCAGTGCTGCGAAACGACGACACGTCATGCCGCCGACAGCGGCTATGCCGTCGACTTCGTGACCGAGGCGACGCTCACCTTCCCAATGACCCACGCTTCTGGCGCCGTGTTCAGTGCCGCCGACATCAAGATCCGCACCGAACTGGTGCTGGCCCGTCGGTTCGCCCGGATCGCAACCGTCGAACAGGCCCTTAATCTTCCGGCGGAGGCAGCATGACCCTTCCTTCGGCCGGCCACCGCATCGTTCCGGTCTATACGGTGTTACCACCACACACGATCCTGCTCGATGTGGCCGGCCCGCTCCAGGCGTTGATCGAAGCCAACAGCGAACAGGATGAGATCCTGTTCGACTGTCATTTTGTCTCCCCCGCCGAGGTTCAGCCAACGTCGATCGGACTTGCGGTCGCGAGCCTCGCCCCCTTGCCGGACACTCTGCCGAACGGCGCTTACGTCATCGTCTCGGGGAGCATGATCAGCCGGGGGAACGAACCCGAGGCCAAACGGCAGAGGACGGAAATCACAAAATGGCTGTCACGTACGATCACGCCGGACGTGACGCTGGTGACCATCTGTTCGGGCGCGCTGCTCGCGGGAGCGGCCGGACTTCTGGATGGATACGAGTGCACGACCCATGCCGACTGTGTTGACGCCCTGAGGAAGATCGCACCGCTGGCGCGCGTGGCGGAAAATCGGCTCTACGTGGAAGATGGCAAGCGCCTGTCGAGCGCGGGCATCTCCACCGGCATGGATCTCACCCTGCATCTGGTTTCCCGCCTGACCTCACCGGCCGTTGCCATCCGTGTGGCGCGCAGCATGGTGATCTACATGAGACGGAGCGGCGCCGATCCGCAGCTTTCTCCGTGGCTCACGGGACGCAATCACATCCATCCAGCCATTCATCGCGTGCAGGACGCGATCATGGCCGATCCTGCCCGGGACTGGGACCTGCCTCGTCTCGCAGAACTCGCCTGCGTCAGCGAACGGCATCTTTCACGCCTCTTTCGGGAACACACCCGGATGTCGGTTGTGGATTACGTGAACCTCATGCGGGTGACGCTGGCGCGCGACCTGATCAGCCAGTCGCGGCTCGACATGGAAAGCATCGCCGAGCGCACGGGCTTTGCCTCCACCCGGCACCTGCGCCGCGTCTGGCGGCAGCACAACGCGCTTCCGCCGAGCCGCTACCGGACTGCCATCGACTGACCTGTCGGCGGTGAAGTGTCGATCAAACAAATTGAGTGGTTCATCTGGCCCGGCCTTGTTAGCTTGAGCGACCTACGGGCCGACCGGCCCAATCAGACAATGGAGCCCCCCATGAAGATGCGCGCTCTCGGCCGGACCGGCCTTTCCATCGCCCCCGTCGTATTCGGCGGCAACGTGTTCGGGTGGACGGCGGACGAGAAGACCTCGTTCGACCTGCTCGATGCCTTCTTCGACGCCGGCTACAACACGATCGACACGGCCGATGTCTACTCCGCCTGGGTGGACGGTCATGTCGGTGGCGAGAGCGAAACGATCATCGGCAAATGGCTGAAGCGCGGCCATGTCGCCCGCGACAAGGCGGTGATCGTCACCAAGGTCGGTTTCGACAATCGCGGAAAAAAGACCGGTCTCAGCGCCAAGTGGATCGCGGAAGCCGTCGAGGCCTCGCTGCAGCGGCTCGGCACCGACTATATCGACCTCTACCTTGCTCACCAGCCGGATCCGGATGTGGCGATCGAGGAAACGCTTGCCGCCTTCGACAAGCTGAAACGCGTGGGCAAGGTGCGTGCGATCGGCTGCTCGAACTATGATGCCGGACAGTTGCAGGCATCCCTGGACGCTGCCGATGCCAAGGGCCTGCCGCGCTTCGACGTGCTGCAGCCGGAATACAATCTCTACACCCGCGACAGGTTCGAAGGCCCGACTGCCAACCTCTGCATCAGGGAGGAGATCGGCGTCATCAGCTATTACGCGCTGGCCGCCGGCTTCCTCACCGGCAAGTACCGCAAGGCGGACGACACCAAGGGCGCCGCGCGAAGCTATCGCGTCGGAGACTATCTCAACGACAAGGGTCTTCGCATCCTTGCAGCCCTCGACCAGGTCGCCGCCGAAACCGGCACCAGCCCGGCTACCGTTGCAATCGCCTGGGTCGCTGCGCGTCCCGGCATCACCGCGCCGATTGCCTCGGCCACCAGCCTGCGACAGCTAGACAGCCTGATCTCCGCGGGCAAGCTGGACCTCTCTGAGGCGCAGATGCGGCTGCTCAACGAGGCAGGAGCAGAAGCATGACGCTGAAAATCCGAGATGCAGAACCGGGCGACGAAGTCGCCTGGCGGCGCCTCTGGAGCGGCTACCTTGCCTTCTGCAGGGTCGACCTGCCCGCGGACATCACCAGTCACACCTGGGCAAGGATCTTCGATACCGCCTCGCGCCTTTCCATGCGCGTCGCCGTCGTCGACGATGAACTAGCCGGCTTCGCCATCCATCACTTCCACGAGTCCAGTTGGGTCAAGACACCGGACTGTTATCTCGAGGATCTCTACGTCGATGATCGTTTTCGCGGCCAGGGCCTGGGCCGGGCGCTGCTGGACGACCTCATCAAACGATCGAAGAAAAACGGTTGGTCGCGCCTTCACTGGCACACCGAGAGCGACAATCACCGGGCGCAGAAACTCTACAACACCTATGTCCCGGATAACGGCCAGTTGCACTACCGGCTGAAGCTCGGCTGATCAGGCTCCGCCGACCCGGAAGAAATCGACAAAGACTCTCAGCGCCGCGTCTGCCGGCGCTTGGCATCGCCATTCCGATGGCAGAATTATTCCGCCATCCCGCTTCTAGGAGAAATGCGATGAAAACCCGCCAACTCGGTTCCCTCTCCGTTTCCGCACTCGGCCTCGGCTGCATGGGCATGAGCCACGCCTATAGCCCGACGTTTGACGAGAAGAGTTCGATCGCCACGCTACACCACGCGGTAGAACTCGGCGTCACCCTGTTCGACACCGCCGAGGTCTACGGTCCCTACACGAACGAAATCCTGGTCGGAAAAGCGCTGAAGCCCTTCCGAGACAAGGTCCAGATCGCCACCAAGTTCGGTTTCCGCATCGATGCGACCAAACCCGCCGCGCCAGATGATGGTCGGCACGGACGGACGGCCGGAAAACGTCCGCGCCGTCGCCGAGGCCTCGCCTCAAGCGGCTCGATACCGACGTCATCGATCTCTACTACCAGCATCGCGTCGACCCGGCCGTGCCGATCGAGGAGACCGTCGGCGCCATGGCGGAACTGGTGCGCGCCGGCAAGGTCAAGGCGCTCGGTCTTTCCGAGGCTAGTGCCGAAACCATTCGCCGCGCCCATGCGGTACACCCGATCGCCGCCGTGCAGAGCGAATATTCGCTCTGGACCCGTGATCCTGAAGAAAACGGTGTGCTGGCGACCTGCCGAGAGCTCGGCATCGGTTTCGTGCCGTTCAGTCCGCTCGGCCGAGGCGTGCTGACCGGCGGCCTGAAGAAGCTCGACACTCTTGCCGCCGACGACTTCCGCCGCTCGCTGCCCCGCTTCCAGGCCGAGAATTTCGACGCCAACCTGGCGCTGATTACCTTGCTGGAACAGATGGCGGCCGAAAAGGGCGTAACGGCCGGCCAGCTGGCCCTCGCCTGGGTTCTGGCGCAGGGCAATTTCATCGTGCCCATCCCCGGTACCACCAAGATCGCCAACCTGGAATCGAACGTCGCGGCAGCGGACATCGCGCTCACCCCCGACGAGGTCGCCAACCTCGGTGATCTGCTCTCCCCGGCAAAGGTAGCCGGCGGGCGCTATCCGGAATCTATGGCCAAGATGGCTGGGCGTTGATCACCGGCCCATCCAGGACGATTCAACCGGCGACCGTGTGAGCAAGAATGCTCTGCTCGGTCGCCGATATTTTTGATTGCATATGCAATTAGTTTTGTTATGCTCTGTGCATGTTTGATCATTGCATCTACTTCAACACCGTATCGCTGGGGCGCCAGCTGGAACGCGCGTGGTCCGAGGCTTTCAAGCCTTTCAACCTCACGCCGCCTCAGGCCTTCACGCTTCGCGCGGTATTGGAGAAGCCCGGAATGCTCCAGAGCGAGCTGGCAGATACGCTGAAAATCGCTCGCGCGACCGCAACTCGGGCAATTGACGGGCTTGAGGCCCGGGGGCTTCTGGTGCGCAGTCCGACAAAACGGGACGGACGCGAATGCGAGATTCATCCGACCGACGAGGCCATAGAATTGCGTGTCCCCTTGAACGCGGCAAGTGCCGCGATGACCGAGCGGCTCAAGGAGAGGCTCGGCACCGACAATTTCCGTGACTTCGTCGAACAGGTGAAGGATGTCAGCAACCGCATTACGTGAAACAAACTCACATAGTTGCATAGCTAACCAATGGAGGAAGACATGCCCATTCTCAACGTGAAGATCAGTGGTGAACGTTCAGACGCCATGACACAGGCGGTTTCCACGATGCTATCAGACCTGACGCAGCACATTCTCGGCAAGAACCCGGCGGTGACGGCGATCGCGATCGACTATGTCGACCCGCGCGACTGGATCGTCGCCGGCAGGACGCTTGCGGAACTTGGCCAGTCCAGCGTCTATTTCGACATCAAAATCACGGACGAAACGAACACGAAAGACGAAAAGGCCGCCTATATCCAGGCGGCCTTCGAGGGCTTTTCAGCCCTCCTCGGCAACCTGCACGAGGAGAGTTATATCTATGTCCAGGACGTTCGCGCCGCAGCCTACGGCTATGGCGGAAAGACCCAGGAACGACGTTACCACCACGCCTAGGCGCGCAGCACCCCGCCGGTCGTCTTTTCGACATTGCCGACGATCTTCTGCGTCAGGGCTTCGAAGTCCTCGTCGGTGAGCGTCTTCTCGACCGGCTGGATCAGCACTTCGATCGCCACCGACTTCTTGCCCTCGCCGAGGGAGGCGCCCTCGAACACGTCGAAGACATTGACGCCGGTGATCAGCTTGCGATCGGCGCCGCTCGCGGCACGGATGATCGCGCCGGCTTCCACTGACTTGTCGACGACGAAGGCGAAGTCACGCTTCACCATCTGGAACGGCGAAAGCTCCAGCGCCGGCTTGGTGCGCGTCGCCTTCTTCTTCGGTTCCGGCATGGCGTCGAGATAGACCTCGAAGCCGCAGAGAGCGCCCGAGACGTCGAGGCCTTCGAGCGTCTTTGGATGGAACTCGCCGAAGTAGCCGAGCACGACCTTCGGTCCCATCTTGATGGTGCCGGAGCGACCCGGATGATACCAGCCCGGCCCGCCCTGCTCGATCTGCACGTTCGCCATCGGCAGGCCACAGGCCTCGATTACGGCGAGCGCGTCGGCCTTGGCGTCGTAGACGTCAACCGGCTTGCCGCCACCCTTGGCTGCATTCGACCACAGCCGGCCGCTGCCCGCGAGCGAGGCCGTGCCGCGACGGATGCCGCCGGCCACACGGCGCTGGGTTTCCGGCGTATCGCCCTCATAGGTGCCAGACACCTCGAAGATAGCCACGTCGCCGAAGCCGCGGTCCGCATTGCGCTGGGCGGCAGACAGCAGGCCCGGCAACAGCGAGGGGCGCATGTCCGACATGTCGGCAGCGATCGGGTTGGCAAGCTTCAGTTCTGGCTTGCCGCCACCGAACAGCTTCGCCTGCTCCTCGGAGATGAACGACCAGGTGACAGCTTCCAGCATGCCGCGCGAGGCGAGCGCGCGCTTGGCGGTGCGGGTACGGATCTGCAGCGTGGTGAGGATGCGGCCGTTGACCGTTTCCTTGGCCGGCAGCGGCTCGGGCTTGATCGCATCGACGCCGTAGATGCGCATGACCTCTTCCACCAGATCGGCCTTGCCGTCGACATCCGGACGCCATGAGGGAACGGCAACCTTAACCGTGTCACCCGTGCCGGTGACTTCGAAGCCAAGTCCGGTCAGGATCTGGTTAGCTTCCTCGTTGGAGACTGTGAGGCCCGTCAGCCGCTTAACTTCCGAATAGGGGAAGTCGACAACCTTCTTCGTGTGACCCTTGTAGCCGACGACCTTCGAAGCAGCCGCCGTGCCACCGCACATTTCGAGGACCAGTTCGGTCGTACGCTCGAGGCCGGGAATCATGTATTCCGGATCGACGCCGCGCTCGAAGCGATAGCGCGCATCGGTGATGATGCCATGGGCGCGGCCGGACTTGGCAATGTTGATCGGATCCCACAGCGCCGATTCGATCAACACGTTGACGGTGTTCTCGTCACAGCCGGAATGCTCGCCGCCCATGATCCCGCCGATCGATTCCGGACCATTGTCGTCCGCGATGATGATGTTGGCCGGATTGAGCTTGTAGGTGCGGGTGTCGAGTGCGAGGATTTCCTCACCCTCCTGGGCGCGGCGCACGGTGAGTGTGCCCTTGACCTTATCAGCGTCGAAGACGTGCATCGGCCGACCCTGGTCGAAGGTCATGTAGTTGGTCACGTCGACCAGCGCCGAGATCGGCCGCAGGCCGATGGCGAGCAGACGCTGCTGCATCCACTTCGGGCTCGGGCCGTTCTTCACGCCGCGCACGAGGCGATAGGCGAAGCCGGGGCAGAGGCGTTCGTCGTCGAGCATGATCTTCACCTCGTGCGGCGTCTCGCCTTCGACCGGGAAGCTCGGAGCCTTCGGTGCCTTCAGCTTGCCAAGGCCCGAGGCGGCCAGATCGCGGGCGATGCCGTAGATCGAGGTGCAGTCCGGCCGGTTGGGGGTCAGGTTGATCTCAATGACCGGATCATCGAGGCCGGAATAGGCGGCGAAGGAGGTACCCACCGGCGCATCTTCCGGCAGGTCGATGATGCCGTCGTGGTTGTCGGAGATGTTGAGTTCCTTCTCCGAACACATCATGCCGTGGCTTTCGACGCCGCGGATCTTGCCGACCGCCAGCGTCACGTCGATGCCGGGAACATAGGTGCCGGGACGGGCGAGCGCGCCGACAAGGCCGACCCGCGCGTTCGGCGCGCCGCAGACGATCTGCACCGGCTTACCGTCGCCGGCATCGACCATCAGCACTTTCAGCCGGTCGGCCTCGGGATGCTTTTCCGCCGACAGAACCTTGGCGATGACGAAGGGCTTGTAGGCCGCCTTGTCATCGACGTCCTCGACTTCGAGGCCGATTGCCGTCAGGCGCTCGCAGATCTCTTCGAGCGAGGCTTCGGTATCCAGGTGGTCCTTCAGCCAGGAGAGCGTGAATTTCATCTTTCTTTCCTCCTTACGCGCTCAGGCCGCCGAACAGGGTCGGCACGTCGAGCGGGCGGAAACCGTAATGGCTCATCCAGCGAACATCGGCGTTGAAGAAGTCGCGCAGGTCGGGCATGCCGTATTTCAGCATGGCGATACGGTCGAGGCCCATGCCCCAGGCGAAGCCCTGGTACTCGTCCGGATCGAGCCCGCCGGCACGCAGCACGTTCGGATGGACCATGCCGCAGCCAAGAATTTCCATCCAGTCGCTACCCTCGCCGAACTTGACGATCGGTCCGGAGGAACGGTCGCACTGGATGTCGACCTCGAAACTCGGCTCGGTGAACGGGAAGAACGACGGGCGGAACCGCATCACGACGTTGTCGACCTCGAAGAAGGCCTTGCAGAATTCCTCGAGGATCCAGCGCAGGTTCGCCACGTTGGCCGTCTTGTCGACGACGAGGCCTTCGACCTGGTGGAACAGTCGGCGAATGGGTGGCGTCGGAATCCTGCCGGTAGGTCTTGCCGGGAATAACGATGCGGATAGGCGGCTTCTGCGCTTCCATGGTGCGCACCTGCACCGGGGAGGTGTGCGTGCGCAGCACCTTCCGCTCGCCGTTCGCATCCGGCTGCAGGAAGAAGGTATCGTGCATCTCGCGGGCGGGATGGCCCTCGGGGAAGTTCAGCGCGGTGAAATTGTAGTAGTCGGTCTCGATATCCGGACCTTCGGCGATCGAGAAGCCCATGTCGGCGAAGATCGCGGTGATCTCGTCGACGATCTGGCTGATCGGATGGATGCGCCCGCGCTCGGCCGGCGAGGAGCGCACGGGCAGCGAGACATCGACCGTCTCAGCCTTCAGCCGCGCGTTGATCGCTGCGTCCTTCAGCTCTGCCTTGCGGCTGGCGATCTGTTCGGTGACCTCGTTCTTCAGCGCGTTGATCGCCGCACCGCGGGTCTGGCGCTCTTCCGGGGTCATGGAGCCGAGCGTCTTCAGGAGTTCGGACACCGACCCCTTCTTGCCGAGCGCCGCGACGCGAACAGCCTCGATCGCGGCTTCGTCTCCGGCTGCGGCAATCTCCGCCAGAAGCGATGTTTTCAGGTTTTCCAGATCGGACATGGTTTCTTCCGTTGATGGTCGGAGAGAGAGTGTTTGGAACTTGCTTTTAGTGTCGGCCACTGTCGGTCGTCAAAACAGACATCGACCGCAAAAGAAAAACCCGCGCCAGCCCTGCCAGCGCGGGTTTCCCAATACAAATTTTCAAAAGCTTGGGAAGCGCTGGCTTACTGGACCGCGCTTTCAAACTCGTTGGCCGTACCGGCTTCCTTGAGGTATTCGAGCGCCTTCTTGGAGGCGTCGACCAGCTTCGCGAATGCGGCCGGCTCATGGATTGCCATGTCGGACAGGACCTTGCGGTCGACTTCAATGCCAGCCTTGTTCAGACCGTCGATGAAGCGGCCGTAGGTCAGGCCGAATTCGCGGACGGCTGCGTTGATGCGCTGGATCCACAGAGCGCGGAAGTTGCGCTTGTTGACCTTGCGGTCGCGGTAGGCAAACTGCTTCGAACGGTCCACGGCAGCCTTTGCTGCGCGGATCGTGTTCTTGCGGCGGCCGTAGAAACCCTTGGCGGCCTTGAGTACCTTCTTGTGCTTGGCGCGGGCGGTAACGCCACGTTTTACGCGTGCCATGTCATGATCTCCTTAAATGATCCTGTGAGCGAAGGTCTCAGAGACCGTTCGGCAGATAGTTCTTGATGACCTTCTTGCCGTCGGCTTCGGCGAGGATCATCGTACCGCGGGCATCGCGGATGAACTTGTTGGACCGCTTGATCATGCCGTGGCGCTTGCCAGCAGCTGCAGCGACGACCTTGCCGGTCGCCGTGATCTTGAACCGCTTCTTGGCGGACGACTTCGTCTTCATCTTGGGCATTTTGCTACTCCATTGTTTTTGTATGGAAGCCGGCTGACGAGGCAGGCTTCAAGCATAAGAACGGCCACGGCATGCCCTGCCGGACCGTTCGGACGCGCGCTTATAACCGCACAGCGGAAAAAGCGCAACCGTGATTCACCGGGTTTTCCTGAAAGACAAAACGCACCGGCCACTGGTCCGGTGCGTCCATCGACAGCCAACCCGCGAAAGCTTATTTCGGCGCCAGCACCATCATCATCTGCCGGCCTTCGAGCTTCGGCTCGGCTTCGACCTTGGCGACGGCGACCGTGTCTTCCTTCACCTGCATCAAGAGCTTCATGCCGAGTTCCTGGTGAGCCATCTCGCGGCCGCGGAACTTCAGCGTGACCTTGACCTTGTCGCCTTCCTCGAAAAAACGGTTCATCGCCTTCATCTTCACCTCATAATCATGGGTGTCGATGTTGGGACGCATCTTGATTTCTTTGACTTCGACGATTTTCTGCTTCTTGCGCGCCTCGGCCGCCTTCTTCTGGTTGGCGTATTTCAGCTTGCCGAGATCGAGGATCTTGCATACCGGCGGCTCTGAATTCGGGGAGATCTCCACCAGATCCAGACCGGCCTCTTCGGCCAGCCTCAGGGCCTCGTCCGTCGGCACGATACCGAGGTTCTCGCCTTCTTCATTAATCAGCTGAACTCGGGGGACCCGGATTTCCCGGTTGGAGCGCGGCCCATCCTTGACGGGGGCATCGGCTTTGAAAGGTCTGCGAATGGTCGTATTCTCCTTCGACTGTTTCCTTAATGCGGCTCGCGTTCTGGCTGCGCAAGGCCTCCCGCCGGCTTTGCGCCTGAAGCCGCGCCGGTGTCAATAGCATGTTCCGGCAAATAAATCACCTGCTGTCGGCAAGGGAGAATCTGTTTTATAGGCAGCGGACAAAAGGAGCCGTACCATGACCGATGTGCCTGAAAACAACCAGCCCCGCATCTTGACCGTCGGAGAAGGGGATGCAGCCCGCGACATTGCGACGCTCGTTCGTCCGGCGCGAGCTGCGGGACCGGCACTCGTCTGGCTCGGCGGTTACCGGTCCGACATGACGGGCACGAAGGCCGTGGAGATGGACGCGCTCGCCGGGCGACTCGGGCTGAGGGCAGTCCGCTTCGACTATTCCGGCCACGGCGCATCCGGCGGCGCGTTCCGCGACGGCACGATCTCGCGCTGGCTGGAAGAGGCACTTGCGGTCATCGACGACGCCGGTGACCCGCAGGTCGTTCTGGTCGGCTCGTCCATGGGCGGCTGGATCGCACTGCGCCTCGTGCAGGAGATCGCAAGGCGCGGCAGCGGACCGAAGATCGTCGGCATCGTCCTCATCGCCCCGGCACCCGATTTCACCGCCGAACTGATCGAGCCGCACCTCGGCGAGGCCGAGCGCCGTTCGCTCTTGGAAAAAGGCTATTTCGAGGAACCCTCGGAATACAGTCCCGAACCCAATATCTACACGCGCGCCCTGATCGAGGACGGCCGCAGCAACCTCGTGCTCGACGGCATCATCAAGACCCATTGCCCCGTGCACATCCTGCAGGGCATGAACGATCCCGACGTGCCCTACACCCATGCACTCCGGCTGATCGAACACCTGCCGGCCGACGACGTGGTGCTCACCCTCATTCGCGACGGCGACCACCGCCTGTCGCGGCCGCAGGACATCGAGCGCATGGTAGCCGCCATCACCGCCCTCGCGACGCCCGGCTGACCGCCGGCCCCGATCCGTTGCATTTTAACCATAGCGGACGATAGCTTCTGACTCGCCATTCCTGGCAGATTGACGGACCCCTCCCCCTTTATTAACGTTTTGTTAAGAATATCAGGGACGGGTTCATGATGAACAGTTCACGGGTGCTCGCCGCATTGGTGGCGGGGGTGGGCATTTTGGCGCCTATGAACGCGGCTTTGACCGCGCCGAAGGCGCAACTTTCGATGATTACCGGCAAGGTGACGTCGCAGCCTATCGGGCACTATGAATTCTGTCGGCTGCACTGGGACGAGTGCTCGGTGCGGAGCCGTTCGACCACGGCACGCCGGGTTACTCCTCACGGCTGGGAAGTGGTCCGCGAGATCAACGCCTCGGTCAACAAGCAGATCCAGCCGATGACGGACATGGAGACCACCGGTCGCGAGGAAGTCTGGGCCTATCCGATCGACGTCGGCGACTGCGAGGATTTCGTCCTGCTCAAGCGGAAAAAGTTGATGGAAGCCGGCTTTTCCGCTTCCGACCTGCTGATTACCGTCGTGCGCAAGCCTGACGGCGAAGGCCATGCGGTGCTGACGCTGCGCAGCACCGACGGCGATTTCGTGCTGGACAACCTCGACGACGAGGTCAAGCCCTGGTCCGAAACGCCCTACACCTTCCTGAAACGGCAGGCGACCTACGATACCGGCCGCTGGGTCACGATCGAAGATGGTCGCGACGTTCTCGTGGGCGCAACGCAGTAACCCCTTACAGGGCCGTGTGCCTCAGCCCCGCTCTCCCGCGGGGAGACGCGCGAGCGCAATCATTGCCAGAAGCCCCAATCCTGCCATCGCCAGAAGGCTGAAAATCGCCGCTGGCGTACCGACCTGCTCGTTGAGAAAGATCACCGTAAACGGCGCCGCTGCCGAGAGCACCATGCGCACGCTCGCAAGCGTGCCCGTGATCTTTCCGTAGCCGGCGGTACCGAAGTAATGCAGCGGCAGCGTACCGCGGATGATCGAGGTCAGGCCCTGCCCGATGCCGAAGAATACCGCAAAGACAAGCAGGATGCCGACCGCGGGCAGCACCCCGGCAACGAGCAGGAGGACGAACGCCGCGAACATCGAACCAGTCGCGATCAGGCCGGTCACCGGAGGCGAGATGAGGTGGCGGCGCGTATATTCGATCAGCCGCGCCGCCACCTGCGACGGGCCGATCAGGCTTCCGGTCAGGGTCGCCACGGCTGGCGTGAACCCGGCATCACCGAGCAGCACCAGCAGAGATGCACCGGTCGCCGAAAGTACGAAGCCTCCGGCCGACAGGCTCACCCCCATCAGCAGAAGGTGCGGACCGCTCCGGCCAGCTGGCGCGTCGACGGCTCCGTCCCTGCCCGCCGCTGCCTCCGATATCGGCCTGTGGGAGGGCCAAAGGAAATGGACAGGTAGGGCAATCAGAAGGTTGAGCAATGCCAGAACGAGATAGACCTCGCGCCAGCTCATCATCGTCAGCAGCCACTGGATCAGCGGCCAGAACACGGTGGATGCGAAACCGGCTACCAGTGTCACGACGGTTATCTGGCTGCGGGCGGCCTGACCGTAGCGCTGGGCGAGTGCGGCAAAGCCGGCATCATACTGAACGGCGAGCGAGACGAACTCCGCCAGGAGCGTGACAACGGCGAAATGCCATGCATTGGCGATAAGCGACATCAGCGCCAGGGCCGCGGCTGCCGCGATAGACCCCGCGATGAGCACCGGCCGGGCGCCGAACCGGTCGACCAGCCTGCCGACTATCGGCGCGGAAAAGGCGCCGCCCAACAACCCCGCCGAGAAGATCGCGAAGACGAAGCTCTGCGCCCAGCCGAACTCGCCGGCGATTTCGGGCGCAAGAACGGAGAAGGAATAATAGAGCGTCCCGTAGCCCACAGTCATGGAGACGCCCAGACCGAGAGTCGAGGGAGGCGGCAGCATACCGCCTCGTACTGCAGCTTTTTGGTGATCGCAAGCCGACGTGGGCGAAGAACGGTACGGCTGGTCCGGGTATCAGACGATACCGCCGGAGCCGCCCTTCACCGCCGGGCGTTCCTTCGCCACCCGGGCTCGATACCCACTGGCGCGATAGGTCGCGACGGGATCGATCGCGCCGCCCGCACGGCGGCGGGCTTCGGCCAGGATCGGCTCCACATCTGTGCGATAGCCGCGCTTCAGCGTTTCCGACGCCATCAGCGCGTCGTTTTCGTTCTGGTAGCCTTCGAGCGCCTCACGGTCGACAAGGAGCGCCTGCGCATAGGCACGGCGGATCTCGTTGGCGCTCGAGATCAGGCTTTCGATCGGGTCGGTGACATTATGCGACTGATCGATCATGTGCGCCGGACGGAAGTCCTTTGCGCCGCGATATTCGGCATCGACCAGTTCGTTGAACACGAGGAAGAGCCGGTATGGCTCGATCGCGCCGGCGTCGAGGTCATCGTCTCCATATTTGGAATCGTTGAAGTGGAAGCCGCCGAGCTTGCCGAACTGGATCAGGCGCGCGACGATCATCTCGATATTGGTATTCGGCGCATGATGACCGAGGTCAACGAGACAGAAGGCCTTGGGTCCGAGCGTATTGGCAATCAGGTAATTGGTGCCCCAATCCTGCACGACGGTCGAATAGAAGGCCGGCTCGTACATCTTGTGCTCGGAAAACAGTCGCCAGTCATCCGGCAGCGCCTTGTAGATATCCGCCATGGAGGCAAGATAGCGTTCGAAAGCCTTGGTGAAATTGCTCTGACCGGGGAAGTTGGAGCCGTCACCGATCCAGACGGTGAGCGCCTTGGAACCGATTGTCTTGCCGATCTCGATGCATTCGATGTTGTGTTCGACGGCCTGTGCGCGCGTGGCCGCATCAACGTGGCTGAGCGAACCGAACTTGTAGGAATGGGTCTGGTCCGGCGTATCGGAAAAGGTGTTCGAGTTCATCGCGTCGAAGCCGAGACCGAGCGCATCGCCCTTCGCTTTCAGCTCCTTCGGGTCCGCCTTGTCCCAGGGGATGTGCAGCGATACTGTCGGTGTGGCGCGGGTCAGCTGGTTGATGACGGAGCAGTCTTCCAGTTTGTCGAAGATGTGCCGGGGCTCACCAAGGCCCGGGAAACGAGCGAACCGCGTGCCGCCGGTGCCGACACCCCACGAGGGCACGGCAACGAAGAACTCCGCGACCTTCTTCGTGATTGCTTCGATATCGATATTGCCGCGAGCGAGCTTTTCGCCGAGAGCGGCATAGTCGGATTTTAGCGCGGCGGCGCGCTTTTCGTTATCGACCGAAATCACATCTGCAGCGATCTTCTGTTCTGACATCTCATCCTCCCCGCAACGCGGCACCGCCATCCAGGCCAGGCGGAAGGCGCTGCACCTCTCCAAACCGCTAGGGCCCGCCGCCGGCCTTGAGCGCCGGCAGCGGGCAAATCGCTGTCGATCAACGCGTGAAGCTCTGTACGTTCCCCGCGTCGACGTTGATGACGTTACCCGTCGACTTGGCCGACATGTCCGACGCGAGGAAGTAGATCGCCTCCGCGATATCCTCCGGGAAGACGTTGAGCTTCAGCATCGAGCGCTTGCGATAATGCTCCTCCAGCTCGGACACCTCGATCTTCGAGGAGGCGGCGCGCTGTTCGCGCCACTCGCCGTTCCAGATCTTCGAACCGCGCAGCACAGCGTCCGGGTTCACGGTGTTGACCCGGATGCCGGCCTCGGCTCCCTCGAGTGCAAGGCAGCGGGCGAGGTGAAGTTCGGCCGCCTTGGCCGTGCAATAGGCCGATGCGTTCGGCGAGGCGGCGAGACCGTTCTTGGACGCGACGAAGATCACGTTGCCGCCGAGCTTCTGCCGCCGGAACAGCCGGAAGGCCTCGCGCGAAACGAGGAAATAGCCGGTCGCCAGGATGTCGATGTTCTTGTTCCACATCGCCAGCGTCGTATCCTCCACCGGCGCCGACGAGGCAATGCCGGCATTGGAGACGAGGATATCGACGCCACCGAATTCGACACAGGCTGAGGCGAAGGTCGAGGCAACCGCTTCCTCCTTCGTCACGTCCAGTTCCACCGAGCGGACCGCATCGGCGCCGTAGCGCTTGGTGAAGTCGTCGAGCGTATCGGCCAGAGCCTTGCCATCGATATCGGCCAGCACCACGCAGGCGCCTTCCGATATCAGGCGCTCTGCCGTGGCGCGTCCGATGCCGCCGGCACCACCGGTGACGAAGGCGACGCGGCCGGCGAGGCTCTTCGGCTTCGGCATACGCTGCAGCTTCGCCTCTTCCAGCAGCCAGTATTCGATATCGAAGGCCTCCTGCTCCGGCAGGCCCTGATATTCGGAAACCGTCGAGGCACCACGCATCACGTTGATGGCGTTGACGTAGAACTCGCCGGCGATGCGGGCAGTCGCCTTGTCCTTGGCAAAGGACAGCATGCCGACGCCCGGGACGAGGAAGATGACCGGATTGGGATCGCGCATCTTCGGCGAATTGTCGTGCTTGCAGGTCTCGTAATAGCGCGTGTAGTCGGCGCGATAATCCTCCAGCGCCTTGTCGAGACCGGCGATCACGGCATCGACATCGGGCTTCGCGGGATCGAAATCGACGATCAAGGGGCGGATCTTGGTGCGCAGGAAATGGTCAGGGCAGGACGTGCCGAGCGCACCGAGGGGCCTCAGGTTCTTCGAGTTGACGAATTCGAGCACGGCCGGCTGGTCATCGAAATGGCCGAGTTTGCGCTCATCCCTGCCGATGCGGCCACGGATCTCCGGCATAAGCTTGGCAGCAACGGCGCGACGCTCCGCCTCGTCGAGACTCTTGACGACCGCTCCGCCGAAAATGGTCTTGCCCTCGGTTTCCTTGGCAAACCATTCGATCGCCTTGTTGATGATCGCAAGGGTCAGCAGGTAGCAGTCCTTGGCGTCGTTTGCCCAGGTGAACAGGCCGTGGCTTTCCAGGACGACGCCCTTGGCGTTGGGATTCGCCTTCACGAAGGCTTCGAGATCGAGCCCGAGCTGGAAACCGGGACGGCGCCAGGGCAGCCAGCCGATCTCGTCGCCGAAGATCTTCTGCGTCAGTTCCTTCGAGTTCTTCGAAGCCGCGATGGCGATGATCGCGTCCGGGTGCATGTGATCGACATGCGTATAGGGCACGAAACCGTGCAGTGGCGTGTCGATCGAAGCAGCGCGCGGATTGAGGTTGAAGGTGCAGTGCGGCAGGAAACCGACCATGCGGTCCTCGTCGTGCACGCCCTGGTAGAGGCACTTCAAGGCCTCGAGCTTGTCCATGTAGAGGGTGGCGAAACCGTCGAGCTTGATCGTGCCGACGTCGCCGCCGGACCCCTTTACCCACATGACGCGGACTTTTTCACCGCTCAAAGGATCTGTTTCGAGCACCTTGGCAGAGGTATTGCCGCCGCCGTAATTGGTGATGCGCTTGTCGGCGCCGAGGAGATTGGAGCGATAGAGCAGCTTGCCGGGCTCATCGAGCTTGGCTGCATGGGTGTCGTCCCAACGGTTTTCGAGAAGGCGGGGTTGACCCGTCATTTGCTTCCTCCCTCACTCACTCATCTGGCGGGATGGCGCGAACAATCCCGTCTCGTTCTGCCGGACGTATCGCGCATTAGCGGCAGAGGTGTCAATCAATTTCGATCAAAAAAGATCATTGTGCATCGCAACATGACTTGTTTTGATTGTTTTTGATTGACACCCTAATTGCAATCCGAATAAATCACGCTCAGGAGGAGCCTATGCACGAACGCGAACGCCATCGCATCATTCTCAGCGCGATCCAGGAAAAGCCCGTCGTGACGGTGCAGGATATCGCCGAGTTGACCGAGGCATCGGAAGCAACGATCCGCCGCGACATCGCCGCCCTGCATGTGCAGGGCAAGCTCCGTCGCGTGCGCGGCGGCGCTGAAGCCGTGCATCCGCCGCAGCTCGGCAATCTCGCGGCGCGTCCGTTCAAGGTCTCCGAATCCGTCAACATCGATCGCAAGCGCGCAATCGCGCGCCGCGCTGTCGAGCTTTGCGAAGAAGGCGATTCGATCATCATCAACGGCGGCACCACCACGTTCCAGATGGTGCACTTCATGTCCGCCCGCCGGCTGCAGGTGATGACCAATTCCTTCGCTATCGCGGAGCATCTGGTGAAACATTCCAAGTGTACGGTCAGTGTTCCCGGCGGCGCGATCTACCGCGACCAGAGCCTGATCCTGTCGCCGTTCGACAACGACGCGATCCGCAATTTCTACGCCCGCCGCATCTTCATCGGCGCCCAGGGCATCAATGCTCTCGGCGTGATGGAGTCCGACGCGCTCGTCATCCAGAGCGAACAGAAGCTGGTGCGGCAGGCGGAAGAACTCATCGTGATGGTCGATTCCAGCAAGTTCTCGCGGCGGTCGAGCCTGATCCTCTGCCCGCTCGATAATGTTTCGACGATCATCACCGACGACAAGATTCCGGACGAGGCGGCCGCCATGGTCACCGACGCCGGCATAAGACTCATCACGGTCAAGCCCATGGCTTCGGCCGAGAAGGAGGATTCCACCTCGGCCGCATAGGGACAAGGAGTGACCGAGGGGAGTGAGACGGTCCTGTTAACTTTGGGAGGAAGATACATGAAACTTACAGCAAAACTGCTTGCCGGCGCTGCAATCGCGCTCGCCGCCATGTCGTCGGCCGCCAGCGCGGCCGACATGAAGATCGCGCTTCTGGTCAAGTCGCTCGGCAACGGCTTCTTCGAGGCCGCCAACAAGGGCGCCGAGGAAGCCGCCAAGGAACTCGGTGGCGTGGAGATCATCTACACCGGCCCGACGACGACCACCGCCGAAGGCCAGATCGAGGTGATCAACTCGCTGATCGCACAGGGCGTCGACGCCATCGCGATCTCCGCAAACGATCCGGATGCCGTCGTTCCGGCGCTCAAGAAGGCCCAGCAGCGCGGCATCAAGGTCATCTCCTGGGATTCCGGCGTCGCTCCGGAAGGCCGCATCCTGCACCTCAACCCGTCGTCGAACGAACTGATCGGCAAGATGTGCCTGCAGCTCGCCGCCAACCATCTGCCGGACGGCAAGGGTGATTTCGCCATCCTGTCGGCCACCACCACCTCGACCAACCAGAACATCTGGATCGAGGAGATGAAGAAGCAGCTCTCCAACTTCCCGGGCCTCAACCTTGTCACCACCGTCTACGGCGATGACCTGGCCGACAAGAGTTATCGCGAAGCCAACGGCCTGCTCTCCTCGCAGCCGAACGTGAAGGTCATCGTCGCCCCGACGACGGTCGGCGTTCTCGCCGCCTCGCAGGCGGTCAAGGATGCGGGCAAGATCGGCGACGTCTATGTCACCGGCCTCGGCCTGCCGTCGGAAATGGCCGGCGCGATCAAGTCCGGCGCGACCAAGGAGTTCGCCATCTGGAACCCGATCGACCTCGGCTACTCCGCCACCCAGCTCGCCTATCATCTCGTGAAGGGCGACACCGATGGCGCTCCGGGTTCGGAAATCCCGGCCGGTCGCATGGGTACGATCAAGATTGGCGAAAACGGCGAGGCCGCCATGGCCGATCCGTTCGTCTACGACGCCTCCAACATCGACGAGTTCTCCAAGATCTTCTGATCCCGGAGAGCCCAAATTGCTCCTCAACCGTCCCTCTCCCCGTTCGCGGGGAGAGGGTGTCGTTAGCGACGGGAGCTTGCAGTGAGTCCGACGATGAGCGTTGCCGAACAGATGACTGACGTGCCGTTGCCCGACGCCGAAACGCCCATTCTCGAAATGCGCGGCATTTCGCAGATCTTTCCCGGCGTGAAGGCGCTCGACCGGGTCGACATTGCCCTCTATCCGGGCAAGGTGACCGCGCTGATCGGCGAAAACGGCGCCGGCAAGTCGACGCTGGTCAAGATCCTCACCGGCATCTACCGTCCGAACGAGGGCGAGATCCTCATGGACGGCGCGCCGATTTCGTTTTCGAGCGCGCAAGCCGCGATCGATGCAGGCGTCACCGCCATCCATCAGGAAACCGTGCTGTTCGACGAGCTTTCCGTCGGCGAGAACATCTTCCTCGGCCACGCGCCGCGCACGCGCTTCGGACTGATCGACTGGAATACCATCAACGAACGCTCGCGCACGCTGATGCGCCAGCTCGAAAGCGATATCGATCCCACCACCCGGCTGAAGGATCTGTCGATCGCTCAGCGCCATCTGGTTGCCATCGCCCGCGCGCTTTCGGTCGAGGCCCGGATCGTCATCATGGACGAGCCGACGGCTGCGCTGTCCCGCAAGGAAATCGACGACCTCTTCCGCATCGTCGAAAACCTCAAGAAACAGGGCAAGGCGATCCTGTTCATCAGCCACAAGTTCGATGAACTCTACGAGATCGCCGAGAACTACGCCGTGTTCCGTGACGGCCGCATGGTCGGCGCCGGCGTGCTGAAGGAGACCCCGCAGGAAGAGATCGTGCGCCTGATGGTCGGCCGCGACGTGCACGATGTCTTCCCGAAGACAGAGGTCACGATCGGCGACACGGTGCTGAAGGTCGAGAACTACTGCCATGACACCGAGTTCCGCGACATTTCGTTCGAGCTCCGCCGCGGCGAAATCCTCGGCGTCTACGGCCTGATCGGCGCCGGCCGCTCGGAACTCTGCCAGTCGCTGTTCGGCATGACGCGACCCGCCTCCGGCAGGATCTTCCTCGACGGCAGGGAAATCTCCATCCGCTCATCCTCGGACGCGATTGCCACCGGCATCGTCTATGTGCCCGAGGAACGCGGCCGCCATGGGCTGGCGCTCGAAATGCCGATCTACCAGAACATGTCGCTTCCCTCGCTCGCCCGTACCTCCGTCAGGGGATTCCTGAAGGCCGTCAACGAATTCTCACTCGCCCGCAAATATGCCGAGCGGTTGGATCTCCGCGCCGCAGCACTGTCGGTTCCGGTCGGCACCTTGTCGGGCGGCAATCAGCAGAAGGTGGTGATCGGCAAGTGGCTGGCCACGAAGCCGAAGGTGATCATCCTCGATGAGCCGACCAAGGGCATCGACATCGGCTCGAAGGCCGCCGTACACGCCTTCATCTCCGAACTCGCCGGCGAGGGTCTGTCGATCATCATGATCTCGTCGGAATTGCCCGAGATCCTCGGCATGTCTGACCGGGTGATGGTGATGCGCGAGGGTCTGCAGGCGGGCATCTTCGACCGTGACGGGCTGACCGCCGAGACCCTGGTTCGCGCCGCGACCGGCAATGCGTAAGGAGTTTTCGATCATGCAAGCGCTCATGAAGAACCGGGAACTCCTGCTGGCGGGCATCATCGTGCTGATGATCGGTGCGTTCTCCACGCGCGCCGCCGGTTTCGCCACGCCCGGCAATCTCGCCAACATCTTCAACGACACCTCGATCCTGATCATCCTGGCGCTCGGCCAGATGACGGTGATCCTGACGAAGTCGATCGACCTTTCGGTTGCCGCCAACCTTGCCTTCACCGGCATGGCGGTCGCAATGCTGGATGCCGCCTATCCCGGCTTGCCGCTGGCGGTGCTCGTCGTGCTCGCCGTCCTGATTGGTGCTGCGCTCGGCGCGATCAACGGCTTCCTCGTCTGGTTACTCCAGATCCCACCCATCGTCGTCACTCTCGGAACGCTGACGATCTATCGCGGCATGGCCTTTGTGCTTTCGGGTGGCGGCTGGGTCAACGCCCACCAGATGACGCCCGATTTTCTCGGCGTGCCGCGCACCCCGATACTCGGTCTGCCGGTCCTCTCCTGGCTGGCGATCGCCATCGTGCTCATGATGTGGTTCGTGCTGACCCGCCTGCCCTTCGGCCGTTCCGCCTATGCCTCCGGCGGTAATCCGACGGCGGCGATCTATGCCGGCGTCGATGTCGGCCGCACCCGCTTCCTCGCCTTCATGCTGTCTGGAGCGCTCGCCGGCCTTTCCGGCTATCTCTGGGTGTCGCGCTATGCCGTTGCCTATGTCGACATCGCCGCCGGCTTCGAACTCGACAGCGTCGCGGCCTGCGTCATCGGCGGCATCTCGATCGCCGGCGGCATCGGCACCGTGATCGGCACCGTTCTCGGCGCCCTCTTCCTCGGCGTCATCAAGAACGCGCTGCCCGTCATCGGCATCTCGCCGTTCGCGCAGATGGCGATCTCGGGCATTGTCATCATCCTCGCGGTCGTCTTCAACGCCCGCGCCGAAAAGAAACGCGGCCGCATCATCCTGCGCGACCGCGCCGCAAGGACCGCTCAGGAGGTGACGGCATGACCGCTCCGGAAACCGCAACCCCGCATCGTCATATCCCGGACCGGCTCGGCACGCCGCTGAAGCGGATCATGGGAAGCTGGGAAGTGCTGCTGTTCGGCGTGGCGGTGGCGATCTTCATCGCCAACTCGCTCGCCTCACCCTATTTCCTCAATGCCTGGAACCTTTCCGACGCCACCTTCAATTTCACGGAAAAGGCGCTGATCGCCTTTGCGATGGCGCTGCTCATCATCGCCGGCGAAATCGATCTTTCTGTCGCGGCCATCATTGCGCTTGCCTCGACGGCAATGGGCGCCGCCGCCCAGTTCGGCATCGGCACGCCCGGGCTGGTCGCGATTGGCATTGGCACCGGGCTTGTCTGCGGCGTCTTCAATGGCCTGCTCGTCGCCGGGCTCAAGCTGCCCTCGATCGTCGTCACCATCGGTACGATGAGCCTGTTTCGCGGCATCTCCTATATCGTGCTCGGCGATCAGGCCTACGGCAAATACCCTTCCGACTTCGCCTTCTTCGGCCAGGGCTATGTGGTCTGGGTGTTCTCCTTCGAGTTCGTGCTGTTCCTCGTCATGGCGGTCGTCTTCGCCATCCTCCTGCACCGGACCAATTTTGGCCGGCATGTCTATGTGATCGGCAACAACCCGATGGCCGCCCGCTTCTCCGGCATTCCGGTCGACCGGGTAAAATTCATCCTCTTCCTGCTGACTGGCCTGATGAGCGGCATCGCCGCCGTCTGCCTCACCTCCCGCCTCGGCTCGACGCGGCCGTCGATCGCGCAAGGCTGGGAGCTGGAGATCGTGACCATGGTCGTGCTCGGCGGCGTCTCCATCCTCGGCGGCGCTGGCACAATCGCCGGCGTGGTCATCGCTGCCTTCGTCATGGGCCTCGTCACCTTCGGTCTGGGACTGCTCAACGTGCCCGGCATCGTCATGTCGATCTTCATCGGCCTGCTGCTGATCGTCACCATTGCGCTCCCGATCATCGCCGGTCGCATCCGCAACATGAGAGCATGAGCATGACGGACTTCGAGAAACACGCCTTCAAGATGACGCTCAACCCGGGCATGGAAGAGGAATACCGCCGGCGTCACGACGAGATCTGGCCGGATCTCGTCGACCTGCTGCACGAGGCCGGTGTCCGCGACTATTCCATCCATCTCGATCCGGAGACGAACACGCTGTTCGGCGTGCTGACCCGGCGCAAGGATCACACGATGGCGAGCCTGCCCGACCATCCGGTGATGAAGCGCTGGTGGGCGCACATGGCTGATATCATGGCGACCAATCCGGACAATTCACCGGTCGCGGTCGATCTCGTTCCCGTTTTCTACATACCCTGACCATGACCGACGCCAGCCGTATCGCCGTCATCGACATCGGCAAGACCAATGCCAAGGTCGTCGTGCTCGACGCTCTCAGCGGAACGGAGCTTGTGAGCCGCCGCGCGCCGAACCGGTCGATCGACAGCGCACCCTACCTGCATTTCGACACCGACGCGCTCTGGACCTTCGTCTCCGGCGCACTCCGTGAGCTTGCCGCCGACCCCGGCTACGATGTCATCTCCATCACCACCCATGGCGCCTCGCTCGTGCTGCTCGACGCCAATGGCAATCTCGCCATGCCGATGATCGACTACGAGGCGATCTATCCGGAAACCGTCCGCGCCGCCTACGCCGGTCTCCGCCCGCCGTTCTCCGAGACCTTCTCGCCGCCGCTGCCCGGCGGGCTCAATGCCGGCGCGCAACTGCATTATCAGAAGACCGTCTTTCCGGATGAATTCGCCCGCGTCGCGACGATCCTCACCTACCCGCAATACTGGGCCTTCCGTCTGACCGGCATCGCCACCAACGAGAAGACCTCGCTCGGTTGCCACACCGACCTCTGGGACATAGCCGAGGATCGTTATTCGAGCCTCGTCGACCGGCTCGGTCTCCGCGATCTCATGGCGCCGATCGCCTCCGCCTTCGACTGCCTCGGGAACACAACACCGGCGGTGACGGCGGAACTTGGCCTTTCCCGGCCGGTTCCCGTTCATTGCGGCATTCACGATTCCAATGCCTCGCTGCTGCCGCATGTGGTGACACGCAAGGCGCCGTTCTCGGTCGCCTCGACCGGAACCTGGGTCATCAGCTTTGCCGTCGGCGGCAGCATCGCCGGGCTCGACGCCGCGCGTGACACGCTGGTCAATCTCGATGCCTACGGCCGGCCTGTTCCCTCAGGGCGTTTCATGGGTGGGCGGGAATACGAGATGCTGACGGCAAATCTCGCGCCCTCATCCGAAGAGGAAATCGAGGTGGCGCTCCCTCGCGTCCTAACAGCCGGTACCATGCTGCTGCCCTCCATCTGCGAAGGCTCCGGCCCCTTCCCGCACAACAAGACGCGGTGGATCAACGAGCCGAGCGATCCTGCGGAGCGCCATACCGCCATCTCGCTCTATCTCGCGCTGATGACCGCCACCTGTTTCGACCTGCTCTCGGCCGCCGGACCGACGGTGGTGGAGGGGCCGTTCAGCCGCAACCGGCTCTATCTCAAGGCGCTCGCCGCAATCACTAGCCGGCCTGTCATCGTCGTGGACGGCAGCGTGCCGACCGGCACGGCGGAGGGCGCGGCTCTGCTCACCGGTATGACGCCACCGCCAACCCGCGACCTTGTCTTCGAGCCCACGCTCGACCTTGCCGCCTATCGGACAGAGTGGCTGCGGCAAGCTTCTGCCTGATATCGCCGGCCCGGCGCCTCAGCCGTTGCCGATGATGATGCCGGCGGCGAGCACCAGCGAGCCGCCGAACACCACCTGCAGCACGGCGCGGAAGAACGGCGTTTCCATGTAGCGGTTCTGGATGAAGGCGATCGCCCAGAGTTCGACGAACACCACTGCTGCCGCCGTGATCGTCGCCGTCCAGAAATGCGGGATGAGATAGGGCAGCGCGTGGCCGAGGCCGCCGATCGCCGTCATGATGCCGGAGGCGAGGCCGCGCTTCACCGGCGAGCCGCGCCCGGAAATCTTGCCGTCGTCATGCGCGGCTTCGGTGAAGCCCATCGAGATGCCGGCGCCGACCGAAGCCGAAAGCCCGACCAGGAACGTCTGCCAGGTGTCGCCGGTCGCGAACGCCGCGGCGAAGATAGGCGCCAGCGTCGACACCGAACCGTCCATCAGCCCGGCAAGACCCGGCTGCACATAGGTCAGGATGAACTGCCGGCGGGCGGTCTCGTCCTCGGCGGTGCGCACCTCCTCCGGTGCATGCTGCTCGGTCAGCGTTCGCGCCGTATCCTCGTGACCCTTCTCGGCCAGCGCCAGGTCGCCGAGCAGCTTGCGGATTTCCGCGTCGCTCGCGCGCGTTGCCGCCTCACGATAAAAGCGGGCGGCACTTTCCTCCATGCGCTCGGTTTCGGCGCGGATCTGGTCGAGCGTCTGGTTGGCACGCAGCCAGTCCGGTTTACGGTCGTAGAAGCCTTGCACATGCTCTCGACGGATCAGCGGGATGCGCTCGCCGAAGCGGCGGCGATGCAGGTCGATCAGCATGTTGCGGTGGCCATGCTCGACCTCTGCCATGGCCTCGAACACCTTGGCCGAACCGGGATACTGGGAGCGAAGCTGGTCGGCATAGGCGAGGTAGATACGGGCGTCATCTTCTTCCGAGGAGATCGCCAGTGCCAAGATCTCCTGCTCGGTAAGACTGTCGAAGCGGCGTCTGAATCCGCCAAACACACTGCGAAACATGATTGCGCGCCTTATTTTTAGAATTATTCTAATCTATGCCTCGCCCTACTGCGCGTCAATGCCACGATAGCCGCAGCCCTGCGGCGAACGGTCCCGCCCTCCGCATTTGACGAACGGTGGGTGAAGCCCGACATAGGGGGTATTCGAGAAAGGTTTGGCGATGACGGAAGAACTGGTGGCCCGTGCCGCTCACCGGGCGGAAATGACGGAACGCGCTGCAGCGGAGATGGCACGCCTCGGCGTCGATCCCGCCTTCATCGACCGGCTGGTGGAGACCTTCTACAGTCGCATCCGCGCGCACGAGGCCCTGGGGCCCGTGTTCGAGGCACGGCTTGCCGACCGCTGGCCGGAGCATCTGTCGAAGATGAAATCCTTCTGGAGTTCGGTCGCCTTCAAGACCGGCGCCTATGGTGGCAAGCCGGTTCAAGCGCATCTCGGTGTCGAGGGCACATCTCCGGAGCTGTTCCAGCAGTGGCTTGCCCTGTTCGGCGAAACGCTCAACGACCTCACCGAAAACCCCGAGGCGCGGGCGTGGTTCATGGCGACCGCCGAGCGGATAGCCCGCAGCCTGGTGCTCGCCCTCTTCTATAATCCGGCCCTGGATGACCCGGAACGACGTGCAGACAGCTGATCCCTGTGATAGCATCTGGTAAGCCCCGCCCTAAGCCTGAGCAATTTCACGCAATAAAATGCGGCGCATACGACATTTTGCGACTTTCGCAGGGTTGAAACCGTTTCTCCCTGAGGCTATCTCGCTGCGCAACGCAGATCCACATCCATGACACGAAGGCAGACTGAAATGAACCGCCGTACATTCTTCAAGCAGGCCGGCGCCGCCGGTTTGGGCGCCGCAGCGGCCACAGCCCTCGCCGCCCCCGCGATCGCACAGGAAAATCCGAAGATCACCTGGCGCCTCACCTCGTCGTTCCCGAAGAGCCTCGACATCATCTTCGGCGCCGCCACCGAGATCGCCAGGAGCGTCTCCGAGGCCACAGACGGCAACTTCCAGATTCAGACCTTCGCCGCTGGTGAAATCGTGCCGCCGCTGCAGGCTGCCGACGCCGTGGCGACGGGCACCGTCGAGATGGCGCACACCTGCTGCTACTATTACATCGGCAAGGATCCGACCTTCGCGCTCGGCACGGCGATCCCGTTCGGTCTCAATGCCCGCATGACCAATTCCTGGTTCGCCGTCGGCGGTGGCAACGAGCTCATGAACGAGTTTCTGGCAGGTCACGGCCTCTACGCCCTTCCGGCTGGTAATACCGGTGCCCAGATGGGCGGCTGGTACCGCAAGGAAATCAAGACGATCGACGACCTGAAGGGCCTCAAGATGCGCATCGCCGGCCTCGCCGGAGAGGTCATGTCGAAGGTCGGCGTCACCCCGCAGCAGATCGCCGGCTCGGATGTCTATCCGGCCCTGGAAAAGGGCACGATCGATGCGACCGAATTCGTCGGCCCGTACGACGACTACAAGCTCGGCTTCCACAAGGTGGCGAAGTACTACTACTACCCGGCCTGGTGGGAAGGCGGCCCGGCCGTGCACGCCTTCTTCAACAAGGAGAAGTTCGAGGGTCTGCCGGCAAGCTACAAGCGCATCCTCACCGATGCCTGCTCCGCCGCCAACGCCTCGATGCTCGCCAAGTACGACGCCCAGAACGCTGCCGCGCTGCGCCAGCTCATCGCCGAGGGTGCCGAGCTTCGCGCCTTCGGTTCGGACATCCTCGACGTCTGCCACAAGGCGGCGACCGAAACCTACGCCGAGCTCAGCGCATCGAACGAAACCTTCAAGAAGATCTACGATAGTCAGCAGGCCTTCAAGAAGGACGCCGTACCTCCTGGGCACAGATTGCCGAATACGGCTTCGACACCTACCAGATGATCCAGCAGCGCCAGGGCACGCTCTGAGCCTGATGCAAAACGATGAAACAGGAACGGCCCGCCGCGAGGTGGGCCATTTCGTTTCTGCGGTTCTTGGCTCGAAGGGCACAAGCAATGTGAGCCCTTCGGCCCTTCATCGCCCGCGCACTACCCTGTCAGGGATACAACAGTGCCCTTGAACATACGCGCCACAGGACTAGACTTGGATGACCGCCTGATCGTCCACATCGGGAACGGGGAGGTGAAGCGCTGCGCAGGCCCGTCAGGATTCTCTTCGGAGGCCTCTCCATCACCGGCGTGGTGTTCGCCTTCGCCTTTTTCTCGGCGTCGCTGACGCCGAGCCTGATGCCGCGAGCCGTCCTTGTTCAGGGCGCGCTCAGCGGAAGCGCCGCAGCCGTCGGCTATCTCGTCGGCACGACACTGGCCGCACTCTGGACGTTCCTCGAAATCCCCTCGCCGCCCCTCGATCGGCAAAAGACCCTTCTGGCCGTCGTGATGCTTGGCCTCGCCGCGGCAATTGCCTCGCTCTGGCACGCGGCCGCCTGGCAGAATTCGATACGTGCGCTCTGGGGGATGCCACCGCTCGACAGCGTCGATCCGCATCAACTGATCCTGGTGGCGATCGTTCTCTTCACGGTCCTGATCCTGCTGGGCCGCCTGTTTCTGATGCTGTTCCGCATGCTGGCTGCCCGCATGGCGATGATCCTGCCGCAGCGCGTCGCCATTCTCGCCGGGCTTGCGGCCACCATCCTGATCTTCTGGTCCATCGGCGAGGGCGTCCTGCTGCGCGGCGCGCTGAGGCTCGCAGACTCCTCCTTCAGGCAGATGGACAACCTGCTGGAGGACGAGATCGCCGCGCCGTCGGATCCGTCGAAGACCGGTGGCCCGGCTTCCCTGCTGGACTGGCACGGGCTTGGCCGCCAGGGACGCCATTTCATCGCCTCCTCCCCTAGGCGCGAGGAGATCGAACGCTTCTGGGGCGAACCCGCTATGGAACCGATCCGCGTCTATGCCGGCCTGAACAGCGCCGAGGAGATCGAGGACCGGGCGAGGCTTGCCCTCGAGGAGTTGATCCGCCAGGGTGGCTTCGAGCGATCCACGCTGGTCGTCATCGCCCCCACCGGAACCGGGTGGGTCGATCCGGCTGCGGTGGACACGCTCGACTACCTGCATCGCGGCGATGTGGCCAGCGTGGCGCTGCAATATTCGTATCTCTCAAGCTGGCTCTCGCTGCTGGTTGAACCGGAATACGGCTCCGATTCGGCACAAGCCCTGTTCCGCATCGTCTACCGGTACTGGACGGCCCTGCCGAAGGAAACACGGCCCCAACTCATCCTCTACGGCCTTAGCCTCGGCGCCCTGAACTCGCAGCAGTCAGCGAGTTTTCTCGACATCGTCGCCGATCCCTTCCAGGGCGCGCTCTGGTCAGGCCCGCCGTTCCAGAGCGAGATGTGGCGGATAATCACCGCCGCGCGGGAAAGCGGCTCGCCGGCATGGCTGCCGCGCTATCGCGACGGCTCGACAATCCGCTTCACCAACCAGGACGATCATCTCGGCCTGCCGGGCGCGAACTGGGGACCGTTGCGGATCGTCTACCTGCAATATGCCAGCGACCCGGTGGTGTTCTTCGATCCGTGGTCGTTCTATCGCCCGCCGGAATGGCTCTCGGAGCCGCGCGGACCGGATGTCTCGCCGAAGCTCGGATGGTATCCGGGTCTCACCATGTTGCAGCTCCTGTTCGACATGATGATCGCCACGACCAGCCCGATGGGCTACGGCCATGTCTATGCCCCCGAGCACCACATCGATCCATGGATCGCCGTATCCAGCCTCAACATCGACCGGGCAACCGCCGAGCGGATGAAGCAGTATTTCAAAGCGAACGCCGGCGAGGAGTGAGGCCTTCTCGAGCATCCACGCCGAGCGACGACATGATCGCCTCGGCGCGGGCCGTTTTCGTTCCAGAGTTCGGCGACCTGGTCAGTGGCAGCAGCCGCTTTTCGTCTCGCCAGTTCCGCTGCCGCAGCAACCGGCCTCGCGATTGTCGCGGCTGTGGTCGTTCTTTCCGGCCGGCAGGTCCATGGCGATGTTGCTGGCGAAGAAGCCGTTCGGCTTCATGGTGAAGCCGGCATATTCGACCGGCATGATCGGAAAGTCCTCCGGCTTGCAGACATGGGTGTGGCCGAAGGAGTGCCAGAGCACCAGGTCGGCGTTCTCGATGTTGCGGTTCTGCGCCACGTATTTCGGCAGGCCGTCGCCCCCGGCGTGGACGTTCGGATAGTCGCCGGAAGCATATTTCTCCTTCGGGTCGAACGCCGTCACCCATATGTGCTTCTTGGCGAAGCCTCCGCGCTGCGCGACGGTGGAGTCCGGTTGCGCCAGCATCACCGGCGAAGGCATGACAACCAGCTTGTAGCCTGGGGCCTTGCCGACGGTGTTCTTCACGTTCGGGTTCTGGATCTTCCAGTAGCGTCCGGTCTCGCCGCAGGCGATTGCCGGGCTGTCGAGTTCGCGCTTCAGTGTGCGCGTGGTCGTATCGAACACGTTGCCGTAGGGATTGTCCTCACCCCAGGGCCGCGGCACGAACTCGTGCTCGGTGACCGTATTGCCGCCACCGTCGATATCCATGTGCAGCCGGGCATTGAAGAAGTGCTGGTGGGTCGGACCGCCGAGATTGTCGTCCACCATGCCGCCCCAGCGATAGGTGTCGCCGCTGGCGATCGCCGCCGTCTGGATGATGCCGGTGAGCTTCGCCTCGAGCTGGATCGTACCGTCCTGGTAGAGATACCAGTAGAAGCCGTAGTCGTAGTTTCCGACCGTGGCGAAGAAGGAGATCACGAGGCGACGCGACCGGCGGACTTCGAAAATGCCGTTGCGGAATTCGTAATGCTTCCAGAGGATGCCGAAATCCTCCTCGTGCATGCAGATCGCGTTCTTCATGACGAAGGGCTGGCCGAGATCGTCGGCTGCCGGGACGTCGAAATAGTGGATATGGCCCAGGCAGTCGCAGCCGAGTTCGAGGCAGTTGGCGAGCCGCCCGAGACCGTATTCCCCGGCATCGAAAGCGCTCTTCCAGTAGTGATTGGTGGTCGGATCGGCATAGGGCACGCACATCTCGGTGACCGACGCTCGGAAGATAACGGGACGAACCTTGTCGCCTTCCTTGATCGAAAGCTCGTGCAACACCAGCCCCTCGCGCGGGGTGAAGCCGACGCGGAAGCTCCAGCCCTGCCAGTCGACCTTCCAGCCGTCGACGGTGAAGCTTGCGCCCTCCGGCTGGACGATGTTGAGCGGCTTTAGATCGGAACGGGTGATCGGGAAGGTCTCGCGGCCGTAATTCCTTTTCTTCTTCGGCACCGGCACCGCTTTCCCGTCGTCGACAAGGTCGACAACCTCTTTCCTGATCAGGTCGACCACCGCCACCACGCCCTCGATCGGATGGGCGTAACCGTTGTCGCGGATATCCCCGCGCCAGTACGAAACGGCACGCACGATGCGGGCGCCCTTCTCAAAATCTCGGCCGAAATAGCCGGACGAGAAAGGATCGATCTGCACCAGCGGAATGTCCTCGTCGGTGATGCCGCGCTTCTTGACGGCAGCGATCCAGCGCGGATCGGATTTGACGATGCCCTCGACGGTCTCGAACTCGCAGAGCATCACCGGCGGCTGGCCGTAGGGCATCTCGTCAAGCGGCAGCCTGTCAAAGGCTGCCACGGTGCCGGAGGCGAGGTCGACAATCGCCTCATGGGTCTCGCCGGTGGCGACATCCATGACCAGCAGGAAGGCGTTGCGCGGCAGGGCCTTGCCGGCCCGCCAGTCGGCAAGATCCTCCTTGGTCGGTTCCTCCAACCGCACGATCGGGAACCGGACCGTCTCGGCGAGCGGCTTCTCCGTCCGGAGGATGGCGACCGCCTCGGAGATCTCGTCGAGGCTCAGCAGGTCAAGCGGGTGGATATCGGTTTTGACGGCGGTGGCGAGCGCATCCATGGCATGGCCTTTCGGTATATTTCGGGAAACGGCGGCGCACGGGTCCTGGTGCGCCGCTTCTGTTTGGAGTCAGGTCCGGTCGCTGCAGATTTCCGTCTCGGCCATCCGCTCTCCGTGGATGCAGAAGATCGAGCAGAGCTCGTGGGCCTCGACGGCCGCCGCCAGCGTGGCGATCGTCAGCAGCGGCAACATGAAGGCGAGCAGGCGGTCACCGGCGCGAGGAAGGAGAGCGGCCATCATTCGAAAACCTTTCCGAGGGAAGCGTAGCGTTCGGGACTGGTCCTCCTGATCTTCAGCGCGAAGGCGACGCCGGCGAGGCCGACCAGCACGACAAGAACCGGGAAGGAGTTGACGACGATGTTCGACGTGCCGGCGAGCATTTCGAGGTTGGAGATCAACAGCACCAGGGCTCCCAGCAGTCCGGCGAGCGCCAGCAACGGAGCGATCGTCATCGTCCAGGCACCGTGTCCCCGCGCATCCTTTCTGAAGAACATCACGATCGCGATGCAGACGAGCGCCTGGACCGAGAGGATACCGATCACCGCAAGAGCCGACATGTAGGAGAAGACCACGGCATAAGCGTCCTGTCCGGCAATGACGAAGGCGGCGAGAATAATCGCGGCGGTCGCCGATTGCAGCCAGCCGGCGACATAGGGCGAACCGTGCACCACGTGCACCTTGCCCAGCACCCTGAAGGCCAGTCCTTCGCGACCCAGCGCGAAGAAATAGCGGTTCAGCGTATTGTGGAAGGAGAGCACGCAGGCGAACAGGCTGGTGATCAGCAGGATGTTCATCACCTGCGTCGACCAGCCCCCTAGGATCTGTGCCGAGGCGTCGAAGTAGAAGGTCTCGAGTGCAGCACCAGCCGCCGCCTGCACCTGCGCCGGGCCGTAGAACTGGGTGATGGCCCAGGTCGAGAAGGCGTAGAACACGGCGATCAGCATGACCGAGATATAGGTGGCGCGGGGGATGGTCTTTTCCGGATGCTCGGTCTCCTCGGCGAAGATCGCGGTGGACTCGAAGCCGATGAACGAGCCGACGACAAAGACGAGCGCCACGCCGAGGCCGGGAGCGAAGATCGTCGACGGCGAGAACGAGGTGAAGCCGATCCCTTCAGGCCCGCCGCCAGTGAGCACGATGCTGATGTCGAGCAGCAGCAGGATGGCGATCTCGGCAAGCATGCAGACGCCGAGGATGGTACCGGAAAAGGCAACGTTTCGCTGGCCGGAAAGATGCACGATCATCAGGAAGGCGAAGGACCAGACCCACCAGGGCAGGTCGAAACCGGCACCGGCCATGGCGCCCTGGGTGAAGAGACCGAGCAGGCCGTAGACGGCAATCTGCACCGCCGAATAGGTCAGCAGGGCCATGAAGGCTCCGCCGACCCCTGCCGGCTTGCCGATGCCCCGGGTGATGTAGGTGTAGAAGGCGCCCGCCCCGCCGATATGGCGGCTCATGGGGGTGAAGCCGACGGAAAAGATCAGGTAGAGGAGGCCGGCGAGGACGAAGGCGCCGGGAACGCCGGCCCCGTTTCCGAAGGCGAAGGCCGGCGGCGTGGCGCCGACCACAGCGGTGAGCGGAGCGGCGGCTGCAACGACGAAGAAGACGATGTGGGCGATGCCCACGGAATTCTTCGCCAGCCGGTCCGCAGTGACGGGTATGCTTGCTTCCAAAGTCATGATTACCCCTCTTGTGCTTGATTTCGGTCAAGAGGGTAGGCGCGACAATTTGGCCTCGAAATTGCAATTCATGCCAATGAATCGATAATTCGCGCCACGACGCGGATCAGGGGCGATCAAAATGGCATCTGCACCGCAAATGATCAGCGCATTGCCTGCAATTGCTTCAATCCGGGCCTCGGTTCTGGCTCCACTGGTGGATCAGATCGACCGGAAATCCGGCAAGACCGACGTTCTGCTTGCCTCGCACGGCATCATGCGCAGCCAACTGGCCGATCCCTACGCCATGGTGCCGATGGCGCGCTACGTCGCGCTGTTCGAGGACGGGGCCATCGTAACCCGAGAGCCGACGCTCGGCGCGCGCATAGGAACGTTGGCCAAGCCGAGCGACATCGGCCCGATCGGCGTGCTGTTCTCGATTTCGCCCACCATCCGCGCCGGCTTCCGGCGGCTCGCCAAGTATGTCAACACGGTACAAGGTGCGACGAGTTCAGGGATATTCGACGAGGACGACAATCTCGTCTGGAGCTACCGGTTGGAGGACCCGCGCATGTGGCCCCGTCGGCAGGACAGCGAGTTCACGCTGGCGGCGTCCTGCCAGCTGGTGCGCTCCTGCTTCAGCCGCAGCTGGAAGCCCCTGGAAGTCCATTTCGAGCATGTCGCCCCCCGCGACACCTCGACCCTCGAACGCATCTTCCGCGCACCGCTGAAATTCGGCGAATCCGCCAATCGCATCATTGTCTCGGGCGACGACGCCGACCGTGTTTACCGATCGGAGGACGCCGCGCTTGCCGCCGTGCTGGAGCGCCATGTGGCCGAGCTCGCCGGCAGCGCGCCGCCCTCCGACCGCATCGCCGAAAAGGTACGCTCGCTGATCGCCATCTATATCGGACACAAGCCGCTGACGCTGCGAACGATCGCCACCGAGCTCCGCACGTCCGCCCGCACCCTTCAGCGCCGGCTCAGCGACGAGGGCACGTCGCTGCGCGAACTGGTGCGCGGCTACCGGCAGGATCTTGCCGCGCTGCAGGTGGAAGCGCATGTGCAGAAATCGAAGATCGCCGAGACGCTGGGCTATGCCGATTCCACCGTGCTGTGGCGGGCACGAAAGAGCTGGGATAGCCCGCGCAACTGAAGCGGTCGGGTCAGGCTTCCAGGCCCTTCAGCACGTTGGCGACGTTGAGGCCGATCTCCGGCACGCCATAGCCACCTTCCATGATGGTCAGCACCGGCAGGCCGGATTTCGTTATCATCTCGCCGATGCGGATATAGTCCGGCGTCTTCAGCTTGAAGAAACTGATCGGATCCTGCTCGAAGGTATCGACGCCGAGCGACAACACGATCGCCTCGGCACCGTAGGCCTTGATGCGCGTCAGCGAGTCCTCGAGCGCCTTCGACCAGACCTCCCAAGGGGTGCCGGCCGGCATCGGGTAGTTGGCGTTTAGCCCTTCACCCTCGCCTTCGCCGGTCTCGTCGGCATAGCCGAGGAAGTAGGGGAAGGCGTCGGCCGGATCGCCGTGCAGCGAGGCGAAGAAGATATCACCGCGACGGTAGGTGATGTCCTGCGTGCCGTTGCCGTGGTGGAAATCCACGTCGAGGATCGCGACTTTCCTTGCGCCGTGATCGAGCAGGCGCTGGGCGGCGACGGCGGCATTGTTGATGAAGCAGTAGCCGCCGAACTGGTCGATGCCTGCATGGTGGCCCGGCGGACGGCAGAGCGAGAAGGCCAGGCGGTTGCCGGCGTTCAGCCAGTCGGCGCCGGAGAGCGCCACGTCCATCGAGGAAATTGCAGCCTCATAGGTGCCGGCGGAAATCGCCGTCTCGACCGAATTGGCGTAGTAGCCGACGGCGCCGTCGATGTTGCGCGGGGCACGCTCGCGGCTCCGGCGATAGGCATAGGCGGTCGGGATCGCCTCGCCCGGATAGCCCGCTTCGGTCCAGCGGTCCCAGCAGGTACGCAGGAATTCGAGGAAGTCTTCCGAGTGGACCTTCTTCGCGGTCTCCAGCCCGTGCTCCTCCGGCGCCTGCACATCGGTGAAGCCCGCTTCCTTCACGGCAGCGAGGATCCATTCCGCCCGGAACGGCCCCTCGAACGGCTTCACCAGAATGCCCCCGTGCAGCTCCGTCTTGGCATCCCGCAGCTTGTGCTTTTCCGAATAGAAGACCCGCATTTCGTTCCCTTCTTATGATCCCGGCCCCATCCGGCGACGAGGCCAATCTTTAGTTTTTCGGAGCCTAGCGTCAGCCGCCGCACAGTCGCAAGATGGCGCATGAAATTTCTGGTCGTATGACCAAATTCACCCCTAGCGGACAAACAGGGATTGACCTCGGTCTGGCCCGGGAATATTTGGAAACGATCGTTTCCTATTTTCCGGGACACCGCTATGCCTTCCGCAAGTCGCGCCGCCGGCCGCCCCCGCGAATTCGAGATCGAGGATGCGCTCGATGCCGCCATCGTCGTGTTTTCCGAGCGCGGCTATCACGGCACCTCGATCGCCGACCTGAAGGCGGCGATGGGGCTGACCGCCGGCAGCATCTACAAGGCCTTTCAGGACAAGAAGACGATCTTCCTCGCCGCCTTCGACCGCTACAAACAGGTGCGCGACGCACTGCTGGACGAGGCGCTTTCTTGTGCGCGGACGGGACGGAAAAAAATTGAAGGCATGCTATATTTCTATGCCGATGCCGCCTGCGGCGAGACGGGCCGGCGCGGCTGCCTCGCCATCGGCGCTGCTGTGGAACTCGCCTCGTTCGACGCCGACGTGGCCGAGCGCGTCGCCGGCTCGCATGGCCGCGCGCTGGCCCGGATCGAAAGCTTCATCCGTGAGGGGCAGGCCGACGGTACAGTGCCCGGCCGCGTCGATCCCCCGACGGCGGCGCTCGCACTGTTTTCCTTCCTTCAGGGCATACGCATCGCCGGCAAGTCGGGCCAGGACCCCGTGACGGCCCGCGCTGCCGCCGACGCCGCGATGAAAATCCTCGACTGATCCTCCCCCTCCCAAGGACCCGATCCCATGACCCAATCGCAAGCCGCCACCGCACCGGCGACCTCCTCCGGCCTTTCCGCCGGACTGACCTTCGTGATGGCGGCCGCCTGCGGCCTGATCGCCGCCAATCTCTATTATGCCCAGCCGCTCGCCGGCCCGATCGCCGCCGCGATCGGCCTGCCTGTGCATGCCACGGGCCTGATCGTCACCCTCACCCAGATCGGCTACGGCCTCGGCCTCCTCTTCCTCGTGCCGCTCGGCGATCTGGTGGAAAACCGCCGGCTGATCCTCATCATGATCGGCATCGTCACGCTGGCGTTGATCGCCGCCGGCCTTTCCTCCACGCCCGGACCGTTCCTTGCCGCCTCGCTGGCGATCGGGCTCGGCGCGGTCGCCGTGCAGATGATCGTGCCGTTCGCGGCGGGACTGGCGCCCGACTACGCACGCGGCAAGGTGGTCGGCAATGTCATGAGCGGACTGATGATCGGCATCATGATGGCGCGGCCGGTCGCGAGCTTCCTCGCCCGCTACGCGTCCTGGCATGCGGTTTTCTTCCTTTCGACCATCGTCATGGTCGCTCTCGGCATCGTGCTGGCGACGAAGCTGCCGCGCCGTCCGCCGATGGCGAAACTCGGTTACCTCGCCCTGCTCGGGTCGATGGGCCGGCTGCTGGCGACACAGCCGGTGCTGCAGCGCCGCGCCGCCTACCAGGCCTTCCAGTTCTCCACCTTCAGCCTGTTCTGGACGGTGACACCGCTCTACCTCGCCAGCCCGGCCTTCGGCCTGACCCAGACCGGCATCGCCCTCTTCGCGCTCGCTGGCGTCTCCGGCGCCATCGCCTCTCCGATTTCCGGCCGGCTGGCTGACAGGGGACTGGCAAAACCCGCCACGGCGCTGGGCCTGATCAGCGCCTTCGCCGCCTACCTGATCACCCATATCGCGGCGGAGGGAACGGCACTCGCACTCGCTCTCCTGACGCTTGCGGCCATCCTCGTGGATTTCGGCGTCAGCATGACGCTCGTCACAGGCCAGCGTGCCATCTACAGCCTCGGCGGCGAGCTTCGCAGCCGCCTCAATGGCCTGTTTATGGCGATCTTCTTCACCGGTGGCGCGATCGGCTCCGCGGTCGGCGCCTGGGCCTATGCCGAGGGTGGGTGGGGACTCGCCTCGATGATCGGCATGGCGCTGCCGGCGGCCGCCTTCCTGTTCTTCCTGACAGAAAAAGGGCAGCGCTGAGCGCTGCCCTTCGGCATTCTTCTGACGGTTGAGCCGTCTTATTCCACCAGGTTGATTTCCTCGGTCTCGCCACCGGCGCAGACATAGCAGCAGTCCTCGCAGCTTTCGGCGTTGTTGGGACCTGTGCCCCAATAGCTCTGCTGGTCGCCCGAAATCCAGGCGCCGTAGCAGATGGTCTCGCCCTCCTCGCAGGCCAGACTGATTTCCTTGGTCTCGCCGTCGTCGAGATAGTAAACCTTGTTGCCGCCCGGCCATACGTGGTTGCGATCCTGGCTGTAAAGTTCGACTTCGACCGCGTTCGGATGGCTGTTCTTCATGACGAAGGTGACGTCGGCGGCAAACGCCTGTCCTGCGAGAACAACGGCGGAAAGACCAAAAACGACGCCCGCGAACGCACGCGAAGCCGAAATATTCTTGAACATATTGGAACCCCCTGATGTAAGCCCGGAAACGAGCCGGCAGGTGATAGCAGAAGGAAATTCCGGTCGGGTGACCAAAAATGGGATTTCACCGCCCCGGCAGCGGCGCGACGTATTTGTAGAACACCGTAGTGTCGCAGTAGCGGCCGTCGGGAAACAGAGCGTAGTCCGGGATGACGCCGGAGCGCTGCCAGCCGAGCTTTTCGTAGATGCTTTCGGCGAGTTCCCCGGTCGCCGTGTCGAGCACCAGCAGCGAACGGCCGGCCTTCGCGGTCGCCTCCTCGGCTGCCCGCATCAGCAGCTTCGACAGGCCGAGGCCACGGGCGCGGCGGTGGACCAGCAGCTTCATCAGGTCGCCGCGATGCGGCTGGTTGGGCTTCTGCGCGAACCCGATCTGCACCGTGCCGGATACCCTGCCATCCACCTCCGCAACGAACAACAACACCTCGCCACGCGCCACGCCGGCGATCACGTTGCGCCAGAACGGCTCGGCATCGGCCGGCGAAAACGGCGCCATGAAACCGACCGAGGCGCCGTCATCGACGCAATCGGCGAGGATGTCGCAAAGATCGGGTAGTACGGTCAGCGCTTCGGTTTCATCGAGCTGGCGAATCAGGGTCATGGAAGGCTCCGGAAATCAGCGGGGACCGAGATCAATGATCACGGCATAGCGGGCGGGTTTGTCGGCGCGGTTACGGAAGCCGTGAACGTCACCGATATTCATGTAAAGGCAATCGCCGGGCGCAAGCGTATGCACCCGGTCTCCAACCAGGATCTCCATCTCGCCTTCGAACAGCCAGACATACTGCCACTGGTTCCGGTTCGTCTGACCGCCGGGAAAGGCGACCTCGGCACCTGATGGAAATTCGACCTCCACCACGTCGACGCGCGATCCGGTGCCGGGAGGCGCCACGACGCGGCGCAGGTAGCCGGTTTCCGGATCGCGCCAAACCGGCTGGTCGCCACGTCGCGCCAGCGGCGCCGTCTCCTTTCCTTCCGCGGCGAAGAACACGGACAGCGAGACGCCGAGCGCGGAGCAGATGCGGGCGAGCAGCGCCGCCGTAGGGCTCGCCTCGGCCCGCTCGACACGCGAGATCATCGCCCGACTGACACCGGAAAGTTCCGCCAGCTGGTCGAGCGTCAATCCACGCTCGGCTCTCAGCGCCTTCACTCGCTCGCCAACGATCTTTTCGAAATCGTGATCGACCTCTTCCATTATGTAAGAACTAAATTCTCTTATAGTGGAGTCAAGATAATTCGTGGGGCAGTCTGGACCTCACCCGTTTCCCTTCAGCCAGGTCCGTACAAGGCCGGCATCCTCTGTTGAAAGCCCGTGTCCGCCCTCGATCCAGCGATGGGTGAGATTCGCGCCGCAGCCGGCGAACCAGGTTGCCAGCGCATCCGCCCGGCCGGCAAACGGATCCAGCCGGCCGCTCACCATCAGCACATCGCAACCGGAAAGATCCACGGTTGGCAATTCGTCCAGCACCGGCACGGCTCTCAGCAGCACGGCCCTTCGGATCAGGCCCGGATGCAATGCCATGACGGCAGCGAGGAAATTAGCGCCGTTTGACAGGCCGAGGAAGGTCAGATGTTCCGGATCGAGCCGGTAACCGGTGACCGCTCCGTCGACGAAGGCGGAGAAGGCCTCCGCCTCCGAGCGGATATCCGGCTGATCGAAGGTGTTGCTCGAGAAGCGACGGAACCAGCGGGCTACAGCCTCCTCCGTGGCCCGGCCGCGCACGCCGAGCAGCGTGGCATCCGGCGCGGCCCGATGAGCGAGCGGCATCAGGTCCGCCTCGCTGCCACCGGTGCCATGCAGCAGCACGATCGTCCCTCACCCGGCGCCTCCGGCACGAAGAAACGATGCACGAAAGGCAGATCGCGACGGGGCATACGCGGCTCGCCGGGCAGCGAGAACTGCGGCAGCAGCACCCTGATGTCCTCGGCGCGCGCGGCATCGTCCGGTGGCACGAACAGCGTGCTTCCCAGATGCGCCTCGTCCTCGTCCACCATAAAGCCCGGCCCGTCGGTGGCGAGCTCGATCAGCGTGCCACCTGGCTCGCGCACGTAGAGCGAGGTGAAATATTTCCGATCGTGGAAGCTGGTCGGCGAGGAATTGCGCTTGGCGAGTTCGAGCTGCGACTGGCGAACGGCCTCGACATCGGCAGCGCGGAAGGCCACGTGGTCGGCCGTGCCGGTGCCGGGAATGCCAGGCACGTAGCCGGTGGCATCGCGAATATCGACCACGTCGGTGTCGGATACCATCCGCCGAATGGAACCCGACACCGCGCCCGCCCGGTAGCCGAAACGGGTGACGAAGGACGCGGTCTCCTCCGGCGTATCGGTGAGAATGGTGATACCGCGCAGGCGGCGGGGGACGAGACCGCTGCCTGCCACCGGCTCCAGTCCCTCGATGCCAACGATCTTGACGATGATACCGTCCGGGTCCTTCAGCCGCAGCACCGTCTCGCCCAGTTCCCGCATCGGTCCCTCGACCGGGACGCGATGGTCGAGCGCCCGCGTCAGCCATTCGCCAATCGCGTCGCGCGGTACGGCGAAGGCTATCTCCGACACCTGGCCGTTGCCGACCCGTCCGGGCGCACCGTCCTCCCAGACGAGGAAGGTCACCAGAGTACCCGGCGATCCGGTCCGGTCGCCGTAGAACAGGTGCAACTGTTCGGCATCCTCGAAACCGCCGCTGCGCTTGACGATGCGAAGGCCGAGGAAGCCCGCGTAGAAATCGACGTTGTCCTGCACTCGCCTGGTGATCAGCGTCACGTGGTGGATGCCGCTCAGCGAGATCGGCGTATTCGGGTCGCTCATGAAGCCGGCCTTCGAAATTAGTCCGCCGGAACCAATCCGACCACTCATATTAGAAAGAAACCATCAGAAGGAAACAACAACGAGACCCGCCGTTTCGGTACCTGACAATCCCTCCGGATGATACGCAGCGCGAGGGAACAAACCCGGCGCTCGTGTATTTGTCCGGCGTGGAAACATCATAAGAGGAGGGCACCCCTATGATTTCTGCAAATCAGATTCGCGAGCACATGGAAGTCCGCGCCCTCGACGGCGCCCATGTCGGTATCGTCGACCATCTCGAAGGCCCGAACCAGATCAGGCTGACCCGCAGCGATTCGCCGAACGAGAAGCACCACCTGATTCCGCTCAACTGGGTCGACCACGTCGACGAGCACGTCCATCTCTCCAGGAATCTCGCGGAAATATGCAGCGAGTGGATCGCGATCGCCTGACCGCGAACGAAAAAGCCGCGGCTTTACGACCGCGGCTCTCTCTCGCCGGAAACTGGCCTCCGGTCAGCCCTGGACCTGCCTGATCCAGTCCGGCAGGTTGTAGTAGTTGGAGATGCGGGCAACCTTGCCGTCCTTCAGCTCGAAGAAGGCCCCGGCCGGCAGGCGGTACTTCTGACCCTTTGCTTCCGGCAAGCCCTCATCGGTTGCGAGATATTCACCGTTGACGATGAACTCGGCCGCGCCCCGCGTGCCGTCATCGTTCGCCATGATGACCATGTCGGTCAGCGTTTCCCGATAGCAGCGGTTCATGTGGTCCATGAACTTGGCGAAGGCTTCCTTGCCGATCTGGCGATCGCCCTGGTTGATGTCGTGTGCCACGTCGTCGGTCAGGAGTGACAGGAAACGCTCCATGTCCTGGGCGTTGAAGGCGTCGTAATAAGCGCGGATCGTCTCGACGGCGGTCATGTGAAAACTCCTGACGTTTCTTGAGCTTGGATCGAAGGGTTACGGCGGGTATAACCGCTTCGAGACAAACAGAAAACACCCTATGACTCTGGAAATAAAATCCTTTTCGGGAAGCGACGCATCCCGGTTCTTCGACGACCTGGCACGGCTCAGGATTACCGTCTTCCGGGACTTTCCCTACCTCTACGACGGCGATCTCGACTACGAGCGCAAATATCTTGCGACCTATGCCAAGTCGGAGGGCTCGGTCTTCGTGCTGGCAATCGACGACGGCAGGGTTGTCGGTGCCGCCACCGGCATGCCCATGATTGCCGAGACGGACGAGGTGAAGGCACCTTTCCTCGCCCATCACCGCGATCCGGCCGACTATTTCTATTTCGGCGAAAGCGTACTGCTTCCGGCCTATCGCGGACGCGGCATAGGGGTGAAATTCTTCGAAGGCCGCGAGGTGCAGGCAAAGAGGCTCGGACTGCCGCACGCCACCTTCTGCGCCGTAGAGCGCCCCGCCGGCCATCCGCGCCGCCCGGCCGGCTACGTGCCGCTCGACACCTTCTGGAAAAACCGCGGCTACACGCACCATCCCGAGCTTCGCACCACGTTCACCTGGCGCGATCTCGACGAAACCCGGGAAAGCCCCAAACCTCTCTCCTTCTGGATCCGGACACTTCAATGACCATCACGCTCGCCTCCTGCCAGTACAAGATAGACCTCATCGAGAGCTGGGAAGACTATGTCGTCCATCTGACGCAGCTGGTGCAGGAGGCCGTGGACCAGGGCGCGGAGCTCCTGCTGCTGCCGGAATATTCGGCGCTGGCGCTCTCCGGTCTGCTGGACGAGACGACGCGGTCCGACCTGCACGGCTCGATCGCCGGCATCCAGCCATTCCTGCCTGACTGGCTGAAGCTCTGCGAGGCGCTTGCCCGCAAGCACGGTGTCGTCTTCCAGCCGGGCTCGGCGCCGATCCTCGACCCGGACGGGCAATACCGCAACCGCGCCTGGCTGTTTGGTCCGGACGGCCTGATCGGCCACCAGGACAAGATCATCATGACGCGCTTCGAGCGCGAGCAATGGGGTATCGCCGGCGGCATCGAGGGCCTGCGCTCTTTCGAGACGCCGCTCGGCACGCTCGGCATCCTGATCTGCTACGACAACGAGTTTCCGATGCTGGCCCGCAGGCTCGCCGAGTTGGGCGTCGAACTCATCCTCGCCCCGAGCTGCACCGACACGCTCGCCGGTGCCTATCGCGTGCGCATCGGCGCGCAGGCCCGGGCGCTGGAAAACCAGATCGCCGTGCTCGTCTCGCCGACCGCCGGCACCGCACCCTGGTCGCCCGCCGTCGATGAAAACAGGGGCCGCGCCGCGCTCTACGTGCCGTCCGACTACGGCATGCCGCCGTCCGGCGTGTTCGCCGAAAGCGCCGAAGATATGGTCGAGGAAAGCCGCTGGCTGATCACCTCGATCGACCTTGCAGCCGTGGCCAAACTCCGGACCGAGGGCCAGGTCGCCACCCGGCGCGACTGGCCCGAACAGTTTACGGTCTGAACACCCGCTTGCCGTTCGGGGAGGTTGCCTTTTGCGCCTCCCCGACTAGCCTCATCAGACCGCGCGGGGAAGGCGCGGCCGATTTTCCTCCAGCCCTGTCAGGCCGTCATGACCGCTCCGCAAGCCCGGACCAACTCCCCTCTTTCCATCGCCAGTATCGTCATCTCGATGACGGGGGTGGCGCTCGGCAACGGCGTCATGCTGGCCTATGTGCCCTTCGTGCTCGCCACCTCCGACAGCCCGTCCTGGGCAGCGGGCGCGGCGGTCACGGCCATCGCCTTCGGCGGTCTCGTCGGCTGCGTGCTCGCCGGACCGCTGATCCGGCGCGTCGGCCACGCGCGCCTCTTCGCCGCCTCGATGGCGCTGGTCATCCTCGGAGCCCTGCTGATCGCGCTCGGCCTCAATCCGATCCTCTGGATCCTCGGCCGCCTGCTCTATGGCGCGGCCGGCAATACCAATTTCATCATTGCCCAGAGCTGGCTCAATCATGCCGCCTCCAACGCCTGGCGCGGCAAGGCCATGTCGTTCTTCTACATGGCCTATGTCATCGGCCTCGGCGCGGGCGCGTTCGCCTTCGGGCAACTGCCTGCGGACGGCAATCTGGCGCCGCTCGTCACGATCTTCTTCACCGCGCTCGCCATCCTGCCGATCAGCCTCACGAGGCTGCCGAACCCGCCGCCACCGGCGAATGTCAGCGTCGACCTGAAGATGGCCTGGCGCAATTCTCCTGTCGGCATGATCGGCGTCCTCGCCGCCGGCGGGCTCTCCATGGTGGTGCAGGGCTTCACCCCGGTCTACGCGGCCGCCAACCATGTCAGCCAGAAGGATGTGGCGCTCCTGATGTTCGTCATGCAGTTCGGCCTGATCTTCATCCAGTATCCGATGGGCGCGCTCTCCGACCGCATCGACCGCCGCCTCGTGCTGATCGCCACCTGTCTGCTGATCGCGGCGACCGCCGTCGTGTCGCTGGCCGTCTCGTTCTCGCAGATGCTGTTGATGATGCTCGTCTTCGCCGTCTTCGCCGGCGCGGTCGAGACCGTCTATTCGATCGCCAACGCCCATGCCAATGACCGCGTCGATCCCGGCGACTACGTCTCGCTCTCCTCCACGCTGCTCGTCGCCTGGTCGACCGCTGCCACGGCGGTACCGCTCCTGGTGACGACCCTCACCCCCGTCTTTGGCGACACCACCTTCATCTACGCCACCCTCATCGTGGCGCTCGCCTATGCCGGCTTCGTGATGCTCAGGCTCGGCAGACGGGAACCCGTGCCGGCGGAGGCGCGGGAAGGGTTCGATATCCGCAGCGCGCAGGTGCCGAATGCCACGGTGATCACAGAACCCGAGAGCACAGACGGGAACACCGGCGCCCGATAGCTCGCAAAGAAGCGGAAATCCGGCGGGAGCGGCCCGCCCGGTGCCGCTTTTCCGCTTTGCGGCAGGGATTCCCACTGCTATATGCGCGAGCCATGAGCACATCTTCGCGCACGCCCCTCGACCATATCCGCAACTTCTCGATCGTTGCCCATATCGACCACGGCAAGTCGACGCTCGCCGACCGTCTGATCCAGACGACCGGCGGCCTTGCCGAACGCGAAATGTCGGAGCAGGTGCTCGACTCGATGGACATCGAGCGCGAACGCGGCATCACCATCAAGGCTCAGACCGTGCGCCTGCACTACAAGGCCAACAATGGCGAAACCTATGTGCTGAACCTGATCGACACGCCCGGCCACGTCGACTTCGCCTACGAAGTGTCGCGTTCGCTGTCGGCCTGCGAGGGCTCGCTGCTCGTCGTTGACGCCAGCCAGGGCGTGGAAGCGCAGACGCTCGCCAACGTCTACCAGGCGATCGACAACAATCACGAACTGGTCACCGTGCTCAACAAGGTCGACCTGCCCGCCGCCGAGCCGGAACGGATCAAGGAGCAGATCGAGGAAGTGATCGGCATCGACGCCTCGGAGGCCGTTCTGATCTCGGCCAAGACCGGTCTCGGCATCCCGGATGTGCTGGAAGCGATCGTCCACAAGCTGCCCCCGCCGAAGAGCGAGGGCGGCGAGAAGGCGCCGCTCAAGGCGCTGCTGGTCGACTCGTGGTACGACACCTATCTCGGCGTCATGGTTCTCGTGCGCATCATCGACGGCGTGCTGACCAAGGGCCAGACCATCCGCATGATGGGCACGGGCGCGAAGTACACGGTCGAACGCGTCGGCGTGCTGACACCCAAGATGGTCAATGTCGACAGCCTCGGTCCCGGCGAGATCGGCTTCATCACCGCCTCGATCAAGGAAGTGGCCGACACCCGCGTCGGCGATACGATCACCGACGAAAGGCGCCCGACGGAAAAGGCGCTGCCGGGCTTCAAGCCGGCCCAGCCCGTCGTTTTCTGCGGCCTGTTCCCGGTCGATGCTGCCGACTTCGAGGACCTGCGCGCAGCGATGGGCAAGCTGCGCCTCAACGACGCCTCGTTCTCCTTTGAAATGGAAAGCTCGGCCGCGCTCGGCTTCGGCTTCCGCTGCGGCTTCCTCGGCCTCCTGCACCTGGAAATCATCCAGGAGCGGCTGGAGCGCGAGTTCAATCTCGATCTCGTCGCCACCGCGCCTTCGGTCGTCTACAAGATGGTGCTGACCGACGGTACCGAGAAGGAACTGCACAACCCGGCCGACATGCCGGATGTCGTCAAGATCGCGGAGATCCGCGAACCCTGGATCAAGGCCACCATCATGACGCCGGATGAATATCTCGGCGGCATCCTGAAGCTCTGCCAGGACCGGCGCGGCATCCAGACCGAACTCACCTACGTCGGCAACCGCGCGATGATCACCTACGAACTGCCGCTCAACGAAGTGGTGTTCGACTTCTACGACCGGCTGAAGTCGATCTCGAAGGGCTATGCCTCGTTCGACTACCACATCCTCGACTACCGCGAGGGCGATCTCGTGAAGATGTCGATCCTGGTCAACGGCGATCCGGTCGACGCACTGTCGATGCTGGTCCACCGCTCCGCCGCCGACCGGCGCGGCCGCGGCATGTGCGAGAAGCTGAAAGAGCTCATCCCGCCGCACATGTTCCAGATTCCGATCCAGGCCGCGATCGGCGGCAAGATCATCGCCCGCGAAACCGTCCGCGCGCTGCGCAAGGACGTGACCGCCAAGTGCTACGGCGGCGACGCCACCCGCAAGCGCAAGCTGCTCGACAAGCAGAAGGAAGGCAAGAAGCGCATGCGCCAGTTCGGCAAGGTGGAAATCCCGCAGGAAGCCTTCATCGCCGCGCTGAAGATGAACGACGAGTGAGAGGCGGCGGGCCCCTACTCGGCCCGCCTCGCTTGCGTTATACTTCACGCCTCACAGGAGGCGATCCATGCCCGCGAAGGCCCGCACATCCACCGAACTACCCCTTGACGATGCGCTTCTTCGGGAGGCCCGCGAACTCGGTCTCGACCTCTCCGGTGCTGCCGAGGAAGGCATCGCCCACGCGGTCAAGGCGGAGAAGGAACGGCGCTGGAAAATCGACAATGCGGAGGCGATAAAGGCGGAAAACGAATACATCGCCAAGCACGGACTGCCGTTTTCCAAGTATCGTCAGTGGTAAATAGATGGCACGCTTCTGGGTCTACCGACTGAAGTCCGAAGACCAGCTTGCTATCGATCTACAATCCAATTTTCTCGATGACCTGCCTTCGCGTGTCATGGCGCCCTTGTACCCCGGCGCAGACCTGCCTTGGGTCATGGCGCGGCTCACCCCTCGCTTTACGGTTGATGGCAAAGTATTTGTCATGGCCACGCAGCGTATGAGTTCCATCCCCGTTTCAGAGATCGGCCCCGCTATTGCCGACCTCTCGCACAAGGCCGACGAGATCACGGCGGCCACCGATTTCCTTTTCCAGGGCTTCTGATTGCACGTTTCGCCGCCGCTTGCCCGGTCCCGTGACACGCGCTATTCATTCGAATGCAATAACAAGCGAATTGATTGCAGATATTTCTACGGGGAGGTCAGCATGCACAAGTTCAAGATCGTAAAGAACGACAAGGGTGAGTATCGGGTCCAGTTCGTCTACAATTCCGAAGTCATGGTCTGGTCGGAAAACTACGCTTCCAAGGCGAGCGCCAAGAACTGCGTGGAATCGATCCGCAAGAACGCCCCGGGCGCCACCGTTGTTGACCTCACCGCCGGCGAAACCGGCAGCGGTTATCGTTTCGAGATCGACGAGGCCAAGAACGGCGAGACCTTCGTCCGTTTCCGCGCGGCCAACGGTGAAATCATGGTCCGTTCCGAAACCTATGCCTCCAAGGCGAGCGCCAAGAATTGCATCTCTTCGATCCAGAAGCGGGCGGCCGACGCGCCGCTCGATGAGAGCGAATCCGCAACGGCCTGATCCCAAAACGGGCGGAGGATACCCCTCCGCCCATCGTCACACCGAAATCTCGCGCCGCTCCTGCTCCGTCACCATGGCGAAATCGAGGATCCGCTGCAGGTTGGCGGCATGACGGAAGGTCGGCTCCTGGCTCCTGCCCTCGCCGATTGCGGCAACGAACTTCTGATGATTGGTCGCCACAGGATCGACCTCAACCTCGCGCCAGACGGCGAGCTCCACATCCTCCTTGAGACATGCCCTCAGTCGCGAGACGTCCAGCCGGTGGATCACCTCCAGCGCGCCCTTGTCGCCATGGATGCGCAGCCGCAGCTCGTTCAGGTGACCCGTCGCCCAGCGGCTGGCGTGAATGACGCCGATCGCGCCATTGGAAAACTCCGCCGTCATGGTGAAACTGTCGTTGGCATCGAGATCATATTCCCCGATCCGATTTCCCGGCGCCTTCTCGAAGGTCTTCAGCCGGGCGAAGACGCGCTCGATCTGAGTGGCCGCGCCATAGCCGGCGAAATCGAGGATGTGGATGCCGACATCGCCCAGCACGCCGTTGGAGCCGTGGCTGGTAGAAAGCCGCCAGAGCCATTGCGCCTCCGTCGACCAGTCGCCCCATGCCCTGGAAACCAGCCAACTCTGCAGGTATGAAGCCTCGATGTGGCGCACCTTGCCTATTTCGCCGGAGAGCACCATCTGCCGCGCCTTCTGAACCTGGGCGACGTTGCGATAGGTGAGGTTCACCATGTTGACGATGCCCGCGCGCTCGGCTGCCGTCGCCATCTCATCGGCCTTCTTGTAACTCTCGGCCAGCGGCTTCTCGCACATCACATGCTTGCCGGCGCCGATCAGCTTCAGCGTGGTCGGATGATGGATGCGATCCGGCGTCACGTTGGTGGCGGCATCGAACTCGCCCCAGCCGATCGCCTCGTCGAGGGAGGTGAAGGTCTTTGGGATATCGTGGCGAGCCGCAAACGCACGCACCTTGGCGAGATCGACGTCGACGGCAGCGACAATCTGGACATCGGGAACGGTCGAGAAGTTCATCGCATGGGTGTTGGCCATGCCACCGGTTCCAAGCACGAGTACGCGGAGCGGCGCCATGTCAGCGGTATCCTTCCTCGCCCGCCGCATGCAGCTTCGGGCCGCGCTCGGTAATCTGCTCCAGCGCCTCGTTAACCGGCACGTTCGGCGCGTCGTGCACCGCCTTCAGGGGCGGCAACGGATTGTAAGCCCAGCGCACGGCATTGCGCAGCACCTGCCGCACCGTCGCATCATGATAGGTTGGATAGGTCTCGTGGCCGGGTCGGAAATAGAAGATGTTGCCGGCACCCCGCCGCCAGGTCAGCCCCGAACGGAACACCTCGCCGCCGGCGAACCAGGAGATGAACACCGTCTCCAGAGGTTCCGGCACCGAGAAGAACTCGCCGTACATCTCCTCGTTTTCCAGCACGAAGCTTTCCGGAATGCCGGCCGCGATCGGATGGCCGGGATTGACGGTCCAGACGCGCTCACGCTCGCCGGCCTCGCGCCACTTCAGTGCGCAGGGTGTTCCCATCAGGCGCTTGAACGGTTTGGCAAAATGACCGGAATGCAGGACGATCAGGCCCATGCCTTCCCAGACGCGCCGGGCGACACGCTCGACCACTTCGTCGATAACGGCGCCGTGATCCTTGTGGCCCCACCACAGCAGCACATCCGTCGTCTCCAGCCGCTCTTCGGGAAGGCCGTGCTCCGGATCCTGAAGTGTGGCGGTAGACACATCAAACCCGCCCTCTTCCCTCAGCGCATCGGCAATGGTGTTGTGCATGCCGTCCGGATAGATGCCGGCGACAGTCTCGTTGGTGTGTTCGTGAATATTCTCACCCCACACGATTGTCCGGATAACCACCTTGACTTCCTTCCGTGGTCCGCATCGGGGCCGCCACTATCGAAACACTCCGGTTGTGCTGCCCACACCGAACGGAACAGAAAAACCGCCCGCCCTCTCGGGCGGACGGCTTTGACTGATGACCTGCATTACGGGGTGGTGCTGTTACCCGTACCGCCCGGTGCCGGTGCCGGCGTCGTCGGAGCCGGGTCCGCTGCCGGCGGGGTCGGTTCGACCGGCTCGATGTTCGGCGCCGTGTCGGTGGTCGCCGGCGGCGTCGTCGAGGACGTGGTTGCCGGATCGGTACCCGGTGCACTCATCAGGGACCAGACGACCACACCCAGAAGCAGAACGGCTGCCACTGCGATCCATGGCGTCCAGGACGGTCCCTTTGGGGGGCGCTGGACCGGCTGAAGATCCGGACGTTGCTGCATGTTCGGGTCATAAGTCATGTTTGCTTCCTCCGTTTGACCGACAAGGAAAACGCGCGCAGGCCATTTTGGTTCCGCAAACGCGCAAACAGCGTCGCTCGGGCGCCTCGGCTAACTCGTGGAAACTAACTTCGATTCGGCTCCGAAGCTGCCGGCCGGTGACGCGCTTATTGCTCCCGTGGTTACTGCTTTTCCTCCTTTCCTTGAGGAAAAGAGGAGCAACAACCTTCGGATTCACCGCGAAAGCGGGGAAAAATTCCGGCCCTTTTCCGCCCTTGCGACGATTTCTTTGCCGCCAACCCTTTGTTTCTGCTCGAACCGGCAGAAATCTCCCGAAAAAATATCCGTCCTGTTTTTCCCCGTCCCTGCCCGCTGCCTTACAATGTTCCCGTCCCGCCGCGGATACACCACAAGGCGTTGTGGC
>Ga0065721_10048673_pt1 | contig 198426 bp, 144 predicted proteins | sample Mesricmetagenome_FD_59108 | JGI IMG/M metagenome (GOLD analysis project Ga0065721, IMG submission 59108) | Mesophilic microbial community from rice straw/compost enrichment Sample: eDNA_1 v2 (version 2) | ecosystem: Engineered > Solid waste > Grass > Composting > Bioreactor | place: USA... | reverse complement strand
GGCGGACAAGCCGGCCCGGCAGGAGCCCAGCCCGGCGCTCAACCTGGCCCCGACGCTGGCGCAAGCCAGGGCGGCAAGAAGGACGACGGTCCAATCATCGACGCCGAAGTGGTGGACGAGAAGAAGTAAGAGGCGTCACGCTCAGGAACGCGCGATGATTTCGACGAAAGCCATTTCGAGCAGGCTGCAGGCTTGCAGGAATTCAGCCCAGGGTAAGGCCGAAGACCGCCACCCTGGGTCAGGCGTTCGTTGGATTTCCACCTCGAACGGGTGCCAGAGCCGTTCTCGATTCTCTCGCACCCCTTCAGGGTGCAATCACGTTTCAATCCGTCTCCCAGGGTTTCGTTTCACTCAACCCTGGGCTGAATTCTCGCAACCTTTCAGGTTGTTCGACACGGCGCTCCTGCGCTGAAACTTTCTCCCGTCGCTCGGGCGGCGGGATTTCAATTAAACCGTAAACTACAACAACAAAACAAAACTATGGCACTGAACATCAGACCGCTCGGAGACCGGATCCTTGTTGAACCGGCCGAAGAGAAGGAAGTGAAGAAGGGTGGAATCATCATCCCCGATACCGCGAAGGAAAAACCGATGGAAAGCGTCGTCGTGGCGCTCGGTACCGGCAAGACCGATGACAAAGGTCAGAAGGTTCCGTTCGAAGTCAAAAAGGGCGACCGCGTGCTCGTCAGCAAATACGGCGGCACTGAAATCAAGATCGACGGCAAGGAATACAAGATCCTCAGCTCGGACGACATTCTCGCGGTGATCGACTAACTCGAACCCAAAACTTAAAACTCAAAACTTTTAGAAAAATATGGCAGCTAAACAATTACTCTTCGACGAGCAGGCTCGTCAGGCGCTCCTTCGGGGCGTCAGCAAGCTCTCCAAGGCCGTTACTGCGACGCTCGGACCGAAAGGCCGCAACGTCGTTCTCGACAAAAAGTTCGGCTCTCCGACCGTGACCAAGGACGGCGTTTCCGTCGCCAAGGAAATTGAACTGGAAGATCCGTATGAAAACATGGGCGCCCAGATGGTCCGTGAAGTCGCCAGCAAAACCAGCGACAACGCCGGCGACGGCACCACGACCGCGACTGTGTTGGCTGAAGCGATTTTCCGCGAAGGCCTGAAGCACGTCACCAGCGGCGCGAACCCGATCGGCATCCAGCGCGGCATCAACAAGGCCGTCGAAGCCGCTGTCGGCCAGCTCGACAAGATCGCCAAGAAGGTCAAGGACAAGGAAGAAATCAAGCAGGTCGCGACCGTTTCCGCCAACTGGGACACCACCATCGGCGAGATCATCGCCGACGCGATGGACAAGGTCGGCAAGGACGGCACCATCACCGTTGAAGAAGCCAAGTCGATCGAAACCACCCTCGACGTTGTCGAAGGCATGCAGTTCGACAAGGGCTATCTGTCTCCTTACTTCGTGACCAGCGCGGACACGATGGAAGCGAAGCTCGAAGACGCCTACATCCTCAATTACGAAAAGAAGATCAGCAGCTTGAAGGATCTGTTGCCTGTTCTCGAGAAGGTCGCGAAGCTCGGCAAGCCGCTGCTCATCATCGCTGAAGACGTCGAAGGCGAAGCTCTTGCCACGCTCGTCGTGAACAAGCTCCGCGGCACGCTCAACGTTTGCGCCGTGAAGGCTCCTGGATTCGGCGATCGCCGCAAAGCGATGCTCGAAGACATTGCGATCCTCACCGGTGGCAAGTGCATCACTGAAGACCTCGGCATCAAGCTCGAGAACGTGCAGCTCGAAGACCTCGGCCGCGCCAAGAGCATCGTCGTGGACAAGGAAAACACCACGATCGTCGAAGGTTACGGAAAGAACAGCGACATTCAGGGCCGCGTGAACCAGATTCGCCGTCAGATCGAAGAAACCACTTCGGACTACGACCGCGAAAAACTGCAGGAACGCCTGGCCAAGCTCGCCGGTGGCGTTGCCGTCATCAATGTCGGCGCCGCGACTGAAAGCGAAATGAAGGAAAAGAAGGCCCGCGTCGAAGACGCTTTGCATGCGACCCGCGCGGCTGTTGAAGAAGGCATCGTCCCTGGCGGTGGCGTGGCGCTCATCCGCTGCCTGTCCGCCATCGAAGCTGTCAAAGGCGCGAACGAAGACGAACAGATCGGCGTTGAGATCATCAAACGCGCGATCGAATACCCGGCCAAACACCTCGCCCTCAACGGCGGTTACGAAGGCTCGGTTGTCGTCCAGGAAATCCGCCGCCGCAAAGGCAACGAAGGCTTCAACGCCGCCACTGGCGAGTACGAAGACCTCGTCAAGGCGGGCGTGGTCGATCCGAAGAAGGTCACCCGCAGCGCGCTGCAGAACGCGGCGTCCATCGCCGGCCTGTTGCTGACCACCGAATGCCTTATCACGGAAGTTCCTGAAAAGGAAAAGCCGGCTCCGGCCCCTGGCGGCCACGGCATGGGCGGAATGGATTACTAAGCCATCCAATCCCTTAAGGCCTCGCTCAGACGAGCGAAGCGGGAGGAACTGAAATCAACGAGGCCGGGAGCGATCCCGGCCTCTGCTTTTTTGGGAGTTTTTGGGGAGGATAGCATGGCTGTGTGAAAGGCGTGGTTGGTTGCCGATTCGGCCATCGGCTATTGGCGATTGGCCCATTCGCAAAGCCGCGACGCGAGCTGCAACACGAACACCCTCTTGACCAATGGCGGAACGATGCGAGTATGTAGGCCGTTCTGTTTCTGGGGGCGTACTGGTTTCGACCTGATGAATGCGCCAGAGGCGGCATGCCGAGGATGATTCGTTGGCCTCGTAAAAAATCGGATCAAAAATTAACTGCTAACGAAGAATTAGCTCTCGCGGCCTAATGTTGCCGTGACGTTCACCGGTGGACGCCTGCTACGCTGGATGAACGCTACAGCAGGCATGGTTGACGGCGGAGTCTGCGCGCCAGCAGCCGAGATATTCCATGCGGACTAGGCAGTGCGACTCGAGTTCGGACGTCATCGCACAGCAGAAAATCTACTCCGGACTAAGCATGTAGTCGCGGCTGGTAATTTTGCCAGGGACGGGGGTTCAACTCCCCCCGCCTCCACCATCTTGAACTTCGTTTGGATTTGCTTCCTGCTCTTCTGATTCCGACAAGAACTTTCTGCCGTAGTGAAAGTTCCGTTTCGAAACGCGGTCCGTTGGTGGCAGAGAAGCTTGGGGAAAAGGAGAAAGGGAGAGCATTGCGGTCACACTGCCGCGTAGCTCAGTCTGAATATTGAGCCTTCACCTCTGTCCCGCTATGGTTCGTCCGCATGGCATTGTGCCCATCGTGCAGCACGACATTAAGGACGGTTCGGCAGCGGGAAGGAGTTTTCTACCGTTGCCCCTCCTGCGATGGCCGGGCAGTGACCATCCCGCAAATCCGACGCGTTTGCGGTGATCGTTTCGCCGTCAGTCTGCTGCGACGCATCAACACCAATCAGAAGCTCGGCTCTCGTAATTGTCCTTTTTGTCGGAACCGAATGCGGATGTTCGAATCTGTCGAACCGCCGTTGGAACTGGATTCCTGCAAAACATGCGGAGTCATCTGGTTCGATCCGCACGAATTTCAGCATCTTCCGGAATCAGCAATCGAGCCCGTCGAAACGGTCACGTTGCGAGGCATCGAAGCCGAGGCCGCCTGGAGGCTGGAACGCGAGAAGGCGAAATCGGAGCCGGGAGGAATTACAGACACGGCTCCGGATGAACTCTGGAAGGTCATTCCCGGGTTCTTTGGTCTGCCGGTTGAAACAAAGTGCTCCGGACTCAAAGCACAACCTTGGATCACGTGGGGCCTCTGTCTGACTGTCGCCGCGATAAGCATCGCTGCCTTCTTCAATCTCACCACTGTCATCAATCAATTCGGCTTCATACCGGAGCGACCCTGGCGATGGGGCGGGCTGACATTTCTGAGTTCGTTTTTCCTCCACGCGGATGCCTGGCACCTGATTGGAAACCTCTACTTCCTTCTGATCTTCGGCGACAACGTCGAAGATTCCATTGGCCCTCGCCGCTATCTGCTTCTCCTGCTCGCATCCACACTGGCGGGAGACATCCTGCATTTCATGTCGGGCGCTTCGCCGGATGTTCCATGCGTCGGAGCGAGCGGCGGCATTTCAGGCATCATTGTGTTCTACGCGTTGCAATTTCCCAAGGCGCAGCTCGGTTTCATGTTCCGCTATTTGATTCTGTTCCGATGGGTTCACATGCCGGCCTGGTTTGCACTGGTTCTTTGGATGGGACTCCAAACCCTTTACGTCGGCCTTCAATTTCACGGCATCAGCAATGTCGCCGCCACCGCGCACCTGGGCGGTGCACTTGCGGGTTTCCTTCTCTGGCTGCTGTGGCGACGGAATGCCTGAGCGCCATTGCGTCCTGAATGGAGCGTCACGGATCGCCTCGCAACGATCTTTTTGAAAGAATCTCTTCCGTTCTCTTCAAATCTTCCACGGTTCCGGCCTGAAACCATTCACCGTCATGCGGCACGCAATAAAGCCGCTTCTCCGCCAGCGCCGCCAGCCACTGCGCTTTCACAGAAAACTTGCCGGCCGTCGCGGTTCTGAAAATGCCCGGATGCAATATCGCCAGTCCGGCCATGATGTAAGGCGCCGCGGCATCGCTCCAACCAAGTGTGTTCTCCGGTTTGATGAACAGATGATCCTCGCCCTTGTCGTGACCGACTGCGCGGGATCTGGATTGCGCGAGAAGCAGAACGTCCATCCACGTTTCATCCCACGCAGCGTTCAATCGTTCCAACGCGGGAACTGACGCGTCAGTCCAGATGATGTCGCTGTTGATGGTGAAAAATGGATCGGGTCCAAGCAGCGGAAGCGCTTTGTAGATGCCGCCGCCGGTTTCCAGCGGTTCGGGTTCTTCCGAAACGCTGATCTTCAACCGGCTGAACTTTGCGAGATAATCCAGCAGCGGCTCCTTGAGATAGGAAACGTTGATCACCACTTCCTCGATTCCATACGCGATCAACTTCTCAAGCGCGTATTCGATCATCGGCCTGCCTGCGACGGGCACGAGCGGTTTCGGCGTGTGATTCGTGAGCGGCTGCAACCGCTTTCCGTATCCTGCCGCGAGCACCATCGCCTTCTTAACTCTGCATCGCATATTGATTCATCCATCGCTTCACCTCTGCTAGAACAGGTTGCTCCAGCGCCGTTTCCAACAGCCGTTCCACTCGCGGTGAATGCAGCCGCTTGTAGTCGTGTTTTCCCTGCGCCCGGCTGAGCCGTTCGAAGATTGCAAGAACGCGCGTGTGCCGTTGTGCTGCAACGATGGCGAGCGAGGTGCGAAATGTTTCCAAATTCAAATTCGGAAACTTCGAACAATAGCGATCCAGCATTTTCTCCCGCTTTCCATCCGGCAAATCGCGCCGGGCGTCTTCCAAAAGCGAAATCAAATCGTAGGTCACCGGACCAACGTAAGCGTCCTGAAAATCGAGAAGCCCGACGCGTTTCAATCCCGTTTCGTCCTTCAACAACATCAGGTTCGCTGCGTGATAATCGCGGAGCAGCAATGAACTCGGAACCGCATGCGCCAGCGGAAGCACCTCCCTCCACGCGCGACGAAATTCATTCGCGCCTTCGGCCGAAATGCGGGGAGTGCGCCATTCAAGAAACAGCTCGATGTCCTCCAGCATCTTTTCCGGATCATAACGTCGCAGATTTTCCGGCGCGGCATCCGGCTTCGCATGCAGCGCCGCCAGGACATCAATGCCCAGGACATACAATTCTGCCGCATCGGCGCCTTTGTCGAGGAGTGCCGCAAATGTGTCGTCGCCAAAATCCTCGAGGAGCAACCATCCGCGTGCGATGTCACGCGCGAGAATCTTCGGCGCATGAAATTCCAGACGACGCAAATGTTCGTCGATCTGAACGAAAGCGGCCAGGCTGTCGCGATTCAACGATGCGTCCATGAGAATCGCGGAGCGGGAACGTTCGACGATGCGGAAATATTTCCGGGTGGAGGCGTCGCCCGCGAGCGGTTTCAACTCGGGCGATTTCCAGCCGGCAAACCACAAAAACGTTTTCAGCTCATCCGCCGGATTCGATTCATGCGCGTCAGGCATCGCGGTGAACTTAGTTGAATCGTTCTGCTGCGTCAGGTCCGATCGCGTGCTATCCAAACCGAAACAACTTCTATTGCCGCATCCGCTGACTACACTCGCGTCATGGACGCCACCGTTGCATTCCGGTTTGGAGTTGTCATTCTTGGCGCCGGGGCGTCGCGACGCATGGGCACGCCGAAGCTGCTGCTGAACTGGGGATCGACCACCGTGATCGGGCATCTGTTGCAGCAATGGAACATTCTTGGCGCAACTCAGATCGCCGTCGTCCGCGCGACTGGAGCAACTGCCCTGGATCAGGAACTAAATAACCTGGGTCTGTCTCACGCGAATCGAATCATCAACCCCGATCCAGAGCGCGGCATGTTCAGCTCCATTCAAACTGCAGGAGCATGGAACGGATGGTCAGACACTCTCACGCATTTTGTAATCACGCTGGGAGATCAACCGCATCTTCAACAATCAACGCTCGCCGCGTTGATTGAATTTTGTCGGATCCATCCAAATTCAATTTGTCAGCCAGGACGATTCGGGCGCTTTCGGCATCCGGTTATGATGTCGCGGGAATATTTCTTTGCGCTGACAAAAACTGCCGCGGCGAATCTGGGTGAATTTTTATCTCGCTATCAGACCGAACGCCGGATGGTCGAAATCGATGATCCGGGGCTCGACCTTGATCTCGATACGCCGGAAGATTACGCGCGGCTCCGGCCATAAAAGCAACTCACGCGGAGGACGCGAACGGCGCGAAGGTTGGAGAGGCAAACAACCTCGTTGTTTGAATCGCTTTCGGAACTTTGACCTGATCGGAATTTATTCTCCGTTTCGTTTTGCAGCAAAGAATCCCGTCACCACTCGATGATTGCCGTCGGACAAACGGGGAAGCGTCCGCATTCCGCGCCGTAGATGCTGAGGCCTCCGATCACCAGAGCTTCAGCGGGAACTTCACATCGCAAGGTGAGCATGTCATCCACAACATTCGCGGCGATCTGCCGGAGCAGTTCACCTTCAGCGAAGGCGTGCACGAGGTAACCGTAGGCGCCTAGACCACCGCGCAGATAACTGAGCGCACCTCGCGCGTCGTGCGGATGATTTCGCAACACACCTTCGTAAACCCGTACGCCGTTCAATGTCATGCGCAGCGTGGTCGAGTAGGTATCGACGTCGGTCTGTGGATTATCGACGCGATGCGACGACGCTTCGCAAAGCAGTTTCAATCGCCAGGCTTTTGAAAGATCGGCGCCGCCGAGCGGCAGTTTCCATTCAAAAAAGCCGTGCCCGAATGCAGCACAGCAATCCTCCACCCGGGTCTTGTCGCGATCGCTCATTGGACCGGCCCATTGAGCCTCCGACCATTCTCCCGGCGCGCCGCGAAGGATCAGAGCGCGCGGCGTTTCTTCGCGGGGCGGGGGATAGCCATCGGACACAAAGTAGTTCACGTGGTTTTTGGCAACCACGGTTCCATCCTGCGCGCGAGCGGTGAGAAGCAGTTCGCACAGCATGGTGCGATCTGGCATTTTGACTTCGATCGTGTGAGCGTGTTCCACACGACGATGGGGGAATTTGATCGGCACCAAACCTTGCGTGAGATCCTGTTCCACACGACCACGTGAATCGACGCCGCCCATTTCCCAATGCAGCCGAACGTTCTCATGATGCCGTGTGGAATAATGCGATGAGGCCACGTCGAGCTTGATGACTTCGCCCGGTTTCACTCTTTGAATCGGCGGTGAATCGATTGGCAGCGCATTGCTTTCATTGACAATTCGGGGGTCATAACCGAATTCCTTGGGCGTCCGGTCGTAATTGAGAAAGCCATTGTATTCCCATTCCACATCGTGGAGTTCGGTGTAAATGTAAGCCGCGATCTGCTGATAGCGGCGCATTTCGTTCGTGAGAAATTTGAAGCTCCAGCTCACATCCCGATCGCCATCCAGCGCCCCAACGCCACCGTATTCGCTGTTGATGAGCGGCTGGCCTTTGTGCTGGAAACCTGGGACGTAATTGAAGCTTGATCCAACAAAGGTCGAGTTCACGATCTTCGCGATGTGTTCCTTCGCGAGATTGTAATCACTCATGTAGAAGTGCCATGAGTTGATGTCGGTGTCGCAGTGCAGGTAATACTCGAGGTGATCCCAGTGGCAGACGCTCATGTCTTCGACCAGTCGCGTTGGATCAAGCTGCTTGGCGAGTTCCCACATGTCCTGAACCCAATCCTGAGGACGCGACAGTTCACTCCCGACCTTTTTTCTCTGCGCGGTTTCGCGCCGCTGACGTTCTTCCTCGGTGGCCGGTTCGGGAACAGGCGCGAGTAACTTGTCGAGAAAGCTCATCTGTCCGCCAAAACCCCAGGTCTCGTTGAACAGGCACCACGCGAAAATCGAAGGATGATTGAAGTCGCGCGCGATTGTTTTTCGCATCATCTCTTCAAAGCGCTGTCGGCCGAGTGCGGTGTCGCCGCCTTCGCCGAAATTCGGCATGTCCGCCATGAGAAGCATGCCCATCCGATCCGCCCAATAATAAACGAGCGGATCGTCCACCTTGATGTGAATGCGAAGGAAGTTGAATCCGACCTTCTTGGCGTAGCTGATGTCGTTCTTGATGACCTCGACCGAGTAAGCGGTATAAACGCCGTCCGGATAAAACGATTGATGCAGAGCTCCGCGAAGATAACGCGGAACTCCATTTACGCGCAGTGCGGTCGGAGCGCCGGATTCTCCCGCGGTCGCAAAGTCGATCTTCCGCATCCCAAAATACGTCCGAACGCGATCGATCACCTCGCCGTTGTTTCGCAACCGCAGCTCCACCTCATACAGAAACGGATCGTTGGGATCCCAGAGCCGCAGTTGCTTCGGTTTGATCACACCCTCGGCAGCGTTGTTCTCGACTTTGAGTTTCTCCCGTTGCAACGAGCGGTCGGGAAGCGTGATTTCCATCTCGATGGTGGTTCCGTTTGGCGCATCGATCGTGCTCGCATTCAATTTCAACGTGCCGTCATCGATGTTGCTGGCGAATTTGAAGCCATCGAGCCGGCTGCCGCTGCGCGGTTCCAGAAACACCGTCTGCCAGATGCCGCTTGTGGTCGTGTACCAACGCCATTGCTTGCCAACCGGCTGCTCCCGGTTGTCCATCGGATCCTCCACGCGCAACACCACGAGCGCGAACCGTTTTCCGTTTTTCGTTTCAAGCGTGTCAGTGAGATCGAACTCGAACGGAGTGTAACCGTCTTCGTGATGGCCCAAATGTTTTCCGTTGCTCCAGCAGTCGGTGAAAAAATCCGCCGCGCCGATCGTAAGAATCACTCGTTTGCCGTTCCACGCTTCGTTGTCGGGAACTTCGATCAGCCGGCGATACCAGCCCACTTCATAACGTTGTGCTGAGCGATGATTCTCCCGCGTGACCTCAAGTGGATTTCGAAAGACGCGCGTCGCGTAGTAATTGTCATTGCCCGCAGCTTCGCCTTCGCCCCACGCGGCGAGCGATTCCCAGCAGAACGGCACGATGATCTGTTCGCGCCAGTCGAGTCCTTCCGGCTGGAACCATCTTTCCTGGATGCCGGAATGATTTCCATCGAACCGGAACTGCCACGGTCCATTGAGGTTCAGCCAGTCATAACCTTCGATGGTGCCGCGCTGACAATCCGGCCGCGGATATTCAGGACGTGGGTAGAGGAATTGGGTCGGCATTGCTGCATATTACGTTTCCGACGCGACAGCTTTTCGTCGGACAGACACGGAGCGGCGCGGTTTGATGACACGAGGGAACGTGACGGTCGTAATCTTCGGTTCCTCTTTGCGCGTGACCGCTTCGGACCGGCTGATGTTGAGGAGCTTTGCGTAAAGCGTGAGCGCCTGAGCGACCACCTGATCCATGTTGTAATACTTGTAAGTGGCGAGCCGACCGGCGAAATGAACACCGGACTCCTCCGCGAGCGTCTGATATTGCCGATAAATGTCGGCGTTCTCCTGGCGCGGAATCGGATAGTAAGGATCACCCTCCGCACAGGAATACTCATACACGATGCTCGTCTTCGGATGTTCCTGACCTGTGAGATGTTTGAACTCGGTGATGCGCGTAAACGCGTTGTCGTTTGGATAATTCACGACGGCCACCGGTTGAAACTGCTGTTGATTCAACGTTTCGTGTTTGAATTCAAGGCAGCGATACGGAAGTTTCCCGAAGCGTAGATCGAAGAATTCATCCACCGGTCCGGTGTAGATCATTTCCTTGTAAGGAATCACGTTCTTCAGATCGCGATAATCGGTGTTCAGCAGAATGTGAATGTTCGGATGATCCAGCATGTTCTCGAACATGCGCGTGAATCCAAACTTCGGCATCGCCTGATACGCGTCGGTGAAATAGCGATCGTCGCGATTCGTCCGCGTCGGCACACGCGCCGTCACCTGCGCGTCGAGTTCGGAAGGATCGAGTCCCCACTGTTTCCGCGTGTAGCCGCGGAAGAATTTTTCATACAGCTCGCGGCCGACCTTGCTGACGACGACATCCTCCGACGTGCGAATTCTTTCGATCTGCTCCGCGCGTTCCGCGAGGAATTGTTCCATCTGAAACGAATTCAGATTCAGGCCATAGAGCGTGTTGATGGTGTCGAGATTGATTGGAATCGGCACGAGCTGTCCATCCACATGGGCGAGAACCTTGTGCTGGTATTGACGCCATGCAGTGAAACGCGACAGGTAATCGAACACCTCTTTCGAATTCGTATGGAAGATGTGGGGCCCGTACTTGTGAATCAGAATCCCGGCATCGTCGTAACAATCGTAGGCATTACCGCCAATGTGCGATCGGCGATCGACCAGCAGAACTTTCTTTCCGGAACCTCGAGCCAGACGTTCCGCAAGCACACTTCCGGAATATCCGGCGCCGACGATCAGATAATCGAACCCGTCGATGTCGTGTCCGTTGTTGTGACGCCCATTCCCGTTGGAGAAACCGTTTTGATTCATGCAGCCATTCCATTTCTGCGCTTTAACAGCGCTGTTTCGATGTGTTCTTCCAACCGGGCGACGATCGATTCCCAGGTATTTTCGGCAGCCATCTGAAGGCCGCGTTGCACAGCCGACTCATCGGGCTGTTCGACGGCATCACGACAGAGTTGAATGAACTCGTCGTGATTGCGCGCGATTTTTACGACTGAACTGAAGTTGCTGACGACATCGGGAACCGCCGAACTGACGATCGGTCGGCCCGACGCCATGTATTCGAGCGCCTTGGTTGGATTGATGTATTCCGTCGATTCATTGAGGGCAAAAGGCATCAGGCAAACCTTGAAACCTTTGCACAAGGCAGGGAGATCTGCGTACGCGCGCTGGCCGAGCCAGTGGAGATTGGATCGTTGCGGAAGTGATTTCGGATCCACCTTCATCACCGGACCCACGATCGCGACGGACCAGTTCGGATTGGCGTCGGCGAGTTTCGCGACCAATTCGTAATCCATCCGTTCATCGACCACGCCGAAGAACCCGAGCACCGGCTGCCGAAGGCCAGCGAGATCAGCAGGCACCGGCGTCGAATTATTTCGCGCACTTCCAAAATGTTCCACATCCACACCACAGCCGTAGAAGTGGCAATTGGAGTTAAGCCGGCTCTTCGATTCATACATTTTTCGACCGCCGGTAAACACAACATCCGCGAGCGAAAGCAACCTCGCTTCGCGGGTTTTGATTTCGGGCGGAGCCCCTTTGAACTGCGACAGTTCATCCATGCAATCGTACACATTCAGAATCTCGCCGAGTTGACCGGCGAAGATCGGTACGGTCATCGGATCGTAAAACCATTGCACGGGATTCTCGAACTGACCGGCGCCCGGACCGTCAAGGAACTCCCGCACGATCCGGCGTCGTTCCTGATCGACAAACGCGGCATCACTCCAGCGCCACGACGGAAACTGAAGTCGGAGAACGGTGATGTTGGGCGAATTTTCGGGCGAGTAGAACCTGGCGATCGGCGTCGCGAGCTGTGGATCGGGTCCGACGGTTTCGATGAATAGAATGCGATGACGTTTGCTGAGCCGCGACAGAAACTGTTGGGGCCGCTGCCAGACCCAGTCCCAGCACAGATGGCAGTGAACGATGATCGGGTAGTTGTTTGAAAAGGTTTCCCCAAGCGCGGCGTTGGGCATCCGGGCATGTTGAGATCGTCCGTTGCAGGAACTGTTAATGGAAAGATTGTCGCGTTGGGCAGGTGTCAAAACTTCTGATTGGGTCACAAACTCAGTTCCGGTTGGCGCGTAGGACATAAAAATTTTTCGTCGTCTTCATTGATTAAGGAGACTCTGGCTCCTGCGCGAAATTCCCTTTGGAAACCGCTAGATTAAGGGACTTTATAGAGCCTGTTGTCTCAATGGGGTGAAATCCGCAAACTCCCTTGTCAGTGCGGTTTTTCGATAGCAAGATGCGTCGGCAGCCGCGCAAAATTCATCGAGAACACAGCGCGGAGATGGGACGGAATCGCGATTATGAATGTGCTGAACGACGAACAAAGAAAACGAGTGGCCGCTTGGATTGAAGAAGGACTGAAACTTTCCGACATCCAGAACCGCATCGCCTCCGAATTCGGCGTGCGGCTCACCTACATGGATGTGCGATTTCTCGTGGATGATTTGAAGTTGATGCCAAAGGACATCGAACGTCCTAAACCGAATTTGCCGACTGCAACTCCGCCCGCCCCCAACACTGTTTCTGCCCCTGGAGGTAGCTCACCGGCAACCGATGATGAACTCAACGAATCGAAACCGGCTGGTCGTGTTTCGGTGAGCGTTGATCAGATCGCTCGCGCGGGAACGATGGTGAGTGGAAAAGTGACGTTCAGCGATGGCAACACTGCGGAATGGTATTTCGACGCCACAGGTCGCCTTGGACTTGTCCCGCAGCAACAGGGATATCGCCCTCCACAAAGTGATCTTCAGGAGTTCCAAATGGCACTCGAAAGGGAACTCAGCAAGATGGGTTACTGATCGAAGCGAATTTCAGGAAAGTGTTGCCACCGGAGACACGCACAAACCGTTCTGAGTCGGCGCATCTGCGAAAGACAGGATGCCGCCTCTGGCACTGACGCCACGGAACGGGTCGTTGCCGATCAAAAGATTGCCATCGAGATCAAGGTAATTCGCCAATTCCGCCAGCTGAGCAGCGGCGCTGATCAAAACGCTCGTTTCGATCATGCAGCCGATCATTGTTTTCAGCCCCAGTTTCCGCGCGGTCTGCAAGGCATCGAACGCTCCAGAAATACCACCTGCTTTCACGAGTTTCACATTGAGGCCATGAAAACATTCCGCGGCGCGTTCGGCATCGGCCGCAGTGTGATACGACTCGTCCGCAAAAATTGGTAGCGGCGAACGTTCTTTGAGCCAGATCCAGTCCGAAGCGGGAACGTTCGCAGGCATCGGCTGTTCCACGAACTGAATTTTCGGATCACGCGCCAGACGTTCAATGTTCCGAATCGCCTCTTCCTTGGTTGCCCAACCTTCGTTGGCGTCGAGACGAATCCATTTCTCGGGCGCAACCTCCCGTAATGCAGACAAATTATCTTCATCTGCAGGTGTTCCGACTTTCATTTTCAAAATAGGAAATTGTTGTGCTTCAATGACTTTTGAAATTATTACTTCCCGAGTATCAATTCCGATCGTAAACGAAGTGACGTGCGTGTTCTCGCGGAAGCCCAACTTCAACAGGTCACAGACTCGGGCTTGCTGCCGCTGCCCTTGCAGATCCCAAAGGGCAACATCGACGGCGCATTTAGCCGCATGATTTCCGGGTGCCAGATGATCCAAATAAGCTCGGCTCTGTTCCGGATTCGTGGCGTTGAGTTTGTTTGGATCGACGCGGCGAAGAAATGCTTCCACCGTTTCAACCGATTCCTGATAGCGCCGGACGGGCGCCGCTTCACCTCGACCGATTCGTCCGTCGTCTCCGACAATTTCCACGATCACGACATCCGCGACGGAAGTTTTTTCCGTCCGAGCGAGTTTCCAAGGGTTCAGCAGTTTCAGCTCGACTCGTTGGAAAGTGAGCTTCATCGCGCTATTCTCCGCTTTCCGCGCAGCTGGAGCGGCCCGGCTGATTCTGCAAAGCCGCGCGCTTAAGCCAAACCATGAGGATGCTGATATCCGCAGGCGAAACACCGGAAATCCTCGAAGCCTGGCCGACGGTGCTGGGACGAATTTTGGAAAGCTTCTGCCGCGCCTCATGTCGTAAACTCGGGACCAGCGCGTAATCGAAGCTGGCTGGAATCTGTTTGTCTTCGAACGACTTCACCTTTTCGACTTCCATCTGCTGACGTTCGATGTAGCCGGCATATTTGATGGCGATTTCCACCTGTTGTCCAATTTCCTCGGAAACGCTTTCGTTTCGTTTCGGAAGATTCTGATACGTGACTTCCGGGCGTTTCAACAATTGAGCCAACGTATCGGTGCCTTCGCGCGTCGTGTGCAATCGCTGCAATTCATCCGCAATAGCCCTTTGCTTCGCCTGAAAGATCTGGAAGTTCCGCTCCGGAAGCAGACCGATCTCGTAGCCAACGGTCGAAAGGCGCGCGTCGGCGTTGTCTTGCCGAAGGAGTAAACGATACTCGGCCCGCGACGTGAACATGCGATACGGTTCAATCGTGCCTTTCGTCACGAGATCGTCAATGAGCACCCCGATATACGCCTGATCACGTGAGAAAACGATTGGATCCTTCCCCTGAACACGTCGAGCTGCATTGATACCGGCCATCAACCCCTGCGCGCCCGCTTCTTCGTAGCCCGATGTACCATTGATCTGACCGGCGAGATAAAGGTTGCGACAAACCTTTGTTTCCAACGACGGGAATAGCTGCGTGGGAAAGGAAAAATCGTATTCGACGGCGTACGCCGGACGCATGATTTCGGCATTCTCACATCCAATGACTGTCCGAATCATTTCGATTTGGACTTCGTAGGGCAGCGAAGTGGAAAACCCGTTCACATAAAACTCGTCTGTCGCAATACCTTCGGGTTCCAGGAATATCTGATGCCGCTCCTTCTCAGCGAACTTGACGATTTTATCTTCGATCGAAGGGCAATAGCGCGGTCCCACTCCTTCAATCACCCCGGAATACATCGGTGATTTGTGAAGATTCGCGCGAATGATCTCAGCCGTGCGATCCGTCGTGAACGTGACGTAGCACGGGAGCTGGCCGTTTACCTTGTCGAGAATGGAACCCGGCGGATACTTGCCATTTGAGTGACCGATGTCGCGCGGGTTGATTCCGGAATGTTCCACGTGGAACAAATCGTCTTTCCAAAACGTGAAGTAAGGTACCGGTTCATCACCGGGCTGAACTTCCGTCTTCGAAAAATCAATTGAGTTTCGCAACAGGCGCGGCGGCGTTCCGGTCTTCAGTCGGCCCAGCTCCAGTCCCGCTTCCTTCAAGGACGCCGACAATCCCATCGCAGCTGACTCTCCCGCCCTGCCGCCTGATTGTTGGTTAGACCCAATGTGCATCAGACCGCGAAGGAACGTCCCCGTAGTGACAACAACCGTTTTTGCGAGGTATTGAACTTCCAACGTGGTCTCCACCCCGCAGACTTCCCCATCTTTGAACAACAGCTTGGAAGTTTGTCCCTGTTTGACGCTGAGGTTCGGCTGACGTTCACAAACCCACTTCAATCGAAACTGATACGCCTTCTTGTCGCATTGCGCGCGCGGAGCCCATACCGCCGGCCCCTTTTTTGTGTTGAGCATCCGGAACTGGAGTCCGGTCATGTCGGTGGCTTTTCCCATCTCGCCACCCAGGGCATCGATCTCGCGAGCCAAATGTCCTTTGGCCAATCCGCCAATTGCTGGATTGCAGGACATCTGACCGATCGTATCTGCATTGATCGTGAGAAGCAGCGTATCGCATCCAAGTCGCGCCGCCGCCAAAGCCGCTTCAACTCCGGCGTGACCTGCGCCGACTACGATGACGTCGTATTGCTTCGGGTAAACAAACATTAGGCTTTCCGGTATGTGGCTTCGAACACCGACGGTCCGGCCGATTTCGTCACACCTGAAGTTGGGTTCGCCGCAAGATGCTCACAAATCTTGAAAACAGTTTCGACGTCTTCCGGTTTCCCGCATCGATCCGCAATAGCAGTTGCAGTCAAACCTTGTTTCGCGTCCGAGCCCGCCAACGTTTCCAGAATTCGAAGTTTCAGATCGATGACGCTTGACGCGGCTTTCTTTCCCGCTTCAACGCCCGGCTGGTGATAGGCATTGATATTGATGAGGCTCGCATAAAAGCCGACCGCTCGTTCGAACAATGCGATTAACACTCCGACTGAGAACGCAGAGACCTCATTGATGGTCAGGGTCAATGACTCGCGGCCATTATCGAACAGCGCCTGGCGTGTTCCCAAAAAGAATCCCGACAGATAATCGCCGGAAGTGATGTTTGGCTCCACGTCGATGCTTGCGGAATCACGATCTTTAAGAACCTCAATGAACGTGACGAAAAAGGTGTTCAAACCATCTCTAAGCTGTTGAATATAAGCGTGTTGATCAGTTGATCCTTTGTTTCCAAACACAGAGATTCCCTGGTTTACCACCTTTCCATCGAGATCTTTTTCCTTCCCGATCGATTCCATGATCAGCTGCTGGAGGTATTTGGAAAAGAGTTCGAGTCGATCTTTATATGGCAGCACCACCATGGCTTTGGAACCAGCTCCATTGCCGGCGAAGAACCACATCAAAGCGAGCAGTGCCGCTGGATTTTCGTTCGTGCGATAAACCCGCGTTTGTTCGTCGCAAGCCCGGGCGCCGGCAAGCAGGTCGTCGATGTTGAAACCTTGCAGCGCTGCCGGAAGCAATCCCACTGCGGACAGTTCGCTGGTTCGGCCGCCAACCCAATCCCACATCGGGAACCGTTTGATCCAGCTGTTTTGAATTGCGTATTTGTTCAGTTCGCTCCCGAACTGCGTCACGGCCACTGCATGACTGCCAAAGTTCAACCCGGCTCGTTCGTAGGCGGCTCGAGCCTCGAGCATTCCATTTCGGGTTTCTTTGGTTCCGCCGGACTTCGATATGACAACTGCCAGAGTTTGATTCAGCTCCTTCCCAATCGCAGCGATAACGCGATCCATACCGTCCGGATCGGTATTATCGAAGGTAAACAGCTTTAACTTATCGTTACCGGGATTGCTCAACGCGTTGGATACGAATTGTGGTCCCAAGGCCGATCCGCCAATTCCGATAAGTAACAAGTTTTTGAAAGCGCCGCCCGCTCCCTTGATCGCGCCTTGGTGAACGGACGATGCGAAGCTTTTGATGTCGGCGAGCGTTTGTTCGATCTCGGTTTTGATCTCGGGCTTTGGCGCAAGGGCGGGGTTGCGGAGCCAGTAATGTCCGACCATCCGTTTCTCGTCGGGATTCGCGATCGCCCCTTTCTCGAGCGCGTCCATTGCAGCAAACGCTTTCTGGATGCGCGGCTCCATTGTGGAAAAGAACTGTTCGTCGAAGTTCATCCGGCTGATGTCCACGGCCAGCCCGAGCTTCGGATAGGACGAGTAAAACTTTTGAAAGCGATCCCACAGTTGCTGCTTCGAATTCATAAAAGAGTGCTGAAACTAACACCAAAATGCCGGCGGATGAAATCACGATTCAAAAGGCTTGAAAAGGGGAAGTTCCAATCCTGGCGGCGGTCACGCAGTGTGAAAGGGAGTCCACTGGAGAAACCCTGCGTTTGCTCTGCAAAAGAATCACAGCGCAAACCTTGAAGAAGCTGCGTCCAAACCCAATCGAATGTTCTGCGACTACAACTACTCGGCACTCGGCTGCTGAGGCAGCTCGATCGAAATGGTGGTTCCCTTGCCGGGCGCGGAAGTCAGCGTCAGCTTGCCCTGATGCGCTTCGACAATGCGATGAACGATGGCGAGACCGAGACCGGTGCCGCTGCGCTTGGTCGTATTCAACAAGGAAGTAAATGCCCGTCGCTGTTGCTCCTCGCTCATCCCTTCGCCGGTGTCAGTGAACTCCACAATCACCGGTTCCGGCGATCCGTTTCCGCCTTTTGCGGATCGCGTTGAGATTGTCAGCGAGCCGCCCTTCGACATCGCTTCGGCAGCGTTCAGGATCACATTCAGGAACACCTGCTCCAATTGCGTGGCGTCGCCGAGAATCGATGGCAAATCAGGCTGAAGTTGGGTGATCCAGCGCACATTCTGATTTTTCAGTTTGTGTCGGACCAGCAATCCAAGTTCGTCGATCAGACGGTTCAGATTCACCGGCGCAAAATGCGGTTCGGCCGTTCGCGCGAAGTCGAGAATCTGTTCCACGATCTTGTTCAGGTGATCCATCTTCTCGCCAATGATCCGCGCATCCTTGCTCCGCGGATCGGTCGTCTCGAACTGCAATCCGAGCGAGTGATACAACATCTTCATCACCGTCAGCGGATTGCGGATTTCGTGCGCCACTTCAGCCGCCAGCAAGCCGAGCGCGGAAAGCTTTTCATTCTGACGCAGCTGTTCCTCGACATCGACAATCCGTTCGTAAAGCCGCGCTTTTTCGATTGCGATGGCTGAAAGTTCTGCGAGCGACGAGAGAATCCGAATTTCCTCGTTGGAAAAATTATAGGGCTGGCCTGTGTAAACGCTGAGTGTTCCGATCGCTTCGCCTGCGAACAGCAGCGGAACACTCAACAGCGACACCAATCCCTCCCGCCGGGCGACATCCACGTTCTGGTAATGACTGGACGTCTGAACATTTGGCACCTGCAGTGGTTTTTTCCGACGCACCACCACTCCGAGCAAACTTTCCTGAACGCTTAATCGCGGTTTGCCGAGATAAGCTTCGCCGGCGCCCGAGCAGGCGCGCAGATCAAGCCACTCCTGCCGCTCATCCAGCATCATCAACGAACACATCCGCGCCTGCATCAGAAGCCGTGTTTCACGGGTCACAACTTCCAGGGCATCGTCGAGGTTCAGGGTGGAATTGATTGTCCGGCTCACATTGGCGAGTGCTTCGAACAGACGGGCCTTCAATCGCAACTGTTCGTAAAGCCACGTGTTTTGAATCACTCGCGCGGCCTGAATGGCGAGCGCTTCCAGCAAATCCTGATCTTCGGCGCTGAAAGCGTTTTCCCGGTCTGAATCGACATTCAGCACGCCGCGAACTTCTCCGTTCACCTCCAGCGGCACGGCCAGCTCCGATTTCACGTGAAGCCGCACCGCGATGTAACGCGGGTCCGACGAAACATCACCCACGCGCGCCGGTTTGCCCGTACGCGCCACCCAGCCTGTGATGCCTTCGCCGACCTTGAGCTTGAGCGCCGATGCATTCCGCGGCAGGCCTTGCGCGGCCTGGATTTCAAGAAAACCGGTGGTCGGATTGACCAGCACGACCGAGCCGCTCGACGCTTTCATCATTCGAACCGCCTCGGTCGTGATCAGCTGCAGCGCCTCCTGCGGGTCCAGCGTGGAGTTGATGACGTTGCCGACGTTGAACAGAAGGTTCAGCCGATCATAACGCGCTTGAAGCTCTTTGAGTGAATCGCTCACGCGGAAAAGTTTCGACAGCCGCGCCGCGGGTGTCAGGCAAAAACCTCGCTGGGACGAAAGGAACTATCGAACGCGGCCCAGCAGGATCAGTCCTGTGACTGCGGCAAGGATGTTCGGTAGCCACGCTCCGAGCCATGCAGGCATTCTACCGGCTTCGGCAAAGGCAAATCCCAGCTGCTGCAGGATGTAATAGACAAAGAAGATGACGATGCTCGCTGCCACGCCCACGAAAACGTTCCGGCGACCAGATCCCGCCGCGAATGGAATGGCGAGCAGCACCACAACGAGACAGGTGACCGGCGCTGCGAATCGCCCGTGCAATTTCGTGTAAAGCCACGCCCGGATGGATCGCTCCGGATTCGGATGCAGCCGCAGATAATCCGCGATCGCTCGCAATGGAATATTGGCGCTGCGCGTGCGTCCTTCCTTTGCGAATCGTTCGCTGATGCTCAGTTCGCTGCGGATGATTTCAGGTGTTTCGGAAATCTCCGGGTAAGAAACCATGTTGGTCTGCGACCTGACCGTCGTGGCGTCTGGACCGGGTGCCCGGCGCATTTCCCGAACCTGATAGAAAGTCCAGGCCCGATTCGTATAAACGCCAAGCTCTGCGAACACGGACTGAACCGAGCCATCGCGAAACTGCCAGTCCAGTGCCACTTGCTGCATTTCCGCCCGTTCACGATCGTAAATTCCGATGTGCCACGCCCGGCCTTCGCGAGAATTGGTGAAAAAGAAGTTTTTCTTGAATCGCCGGCTCTCACCCGGCCTCTGACGAAGTCTGCTTTCACGAATGTCCTCGGCGCGTTCCACCGCCGTTGGGGCGACCAGTTCATTCATCAGAAACAATCCGACGGCGCAGACAGTTGCGATGAAGAAGTATGGCATGCTGATTCGCCACAGGCTGACGCCGGCGGCGCGCATCGCAGTGATTTCATTGTGCCGGGCGTGATTTGTGAGCGCATACAACAACGCCAGCAGCAGCGCAACCGGCACGGCCACCGGCAGAAATTCCGGGACTTTATAGAAGTAATAGAGCGCGATGTCCGATCCCTTGAGCTTGTCCTCCTTCAACCCCTGCATGCTCGATATGAGATCGCTCGCAATCCAGAACATCAGGAACGCCGCCAGGCAAAAGCCAAGCGGCACCAGACATTCGCGCAAAAGATATCGGGCGAGCAATCGCATCGTCGGGGAGGCTAAGAGCCGCATTTCAGCCGGGCAAGCTTTACCCGGTCCAGCTCGGTACGATCCGTCCCTTCCCGTGCGCGACCCTCAACACCACGCTTTGCACGTCCCTTCGGTTCTGTTTTCATCCCAACATGCGCGCAGCTCCGCTCAAAGGCATTGTTCAATATTGCGACCGATTGCTCCGGACGAGTGAAGTCGGCGATTACGACGGCGCGGTCAATGGTCTTCAAGTTGAGAATTCCGGACGGGTGACAAAGATCGCAGCGGCTGTCGATGGAAGCCTTGCCACAGTCAAACTCGCCATCGCAGCGAAGGCCGACCTGTTGATCGTGCATCACGGTTTCTTCTGGGGACCGTCGCATCCGTGGACCGGCAGAAAATACGAGCTGCTGAAACTTTTGCTCGAGAACGACCTTGCGGTGTATTCCTCGCATCTGCCGCTCGACATTCATCCCAAACTGGGAAACAACGCGCAGCTCTGCTCCGCCATCGGCATCCGAAAAACACGGCCATTCTTTTCAAGCCACGGCCAGGATGTCGGCCTGATTGGCTCCGCAAAAGTGAATCGCGATGAACTTCAACGGCGACTCGAAGCTGCCACCGGTTCGAAATCCCTTCTCATCCCCGCCGGACCGCAACTTTGCAAAAAGATTGGCGTGGTCACCGGCGGCGCGGGCGGCGATCTCGCGAAAGCTGCGGCATCGGGCATCGACACTTTCATCACCGGCGAAGGACCGCATTGGAGTTATGCCCTGGCGGAGGAACTTGGAGTGAACGTGTTGTATGGCGGCCATTACGCGACGGAAACGTTCGGTGTCAAAGCGCTCGCCGCCGATCTTTCCCGCAAATTCCGCCTGCCGTGGACATTTCTGGATCATCCGACCGGACTCTGATTCACTGGCGCACCCGTGACCATGCTGCAACGCATCAAGCAATCGAAGCTGTATCCGCTCTATTTCCTTGTTCATTTCCCATTTCTTCTCCCGCGGCTCATGGCAACTGAAGGTGTGGGCGGAGCGTTGCGCTGGAGCTTCCTGCGTTTCCAGATGCTGCTGCTCCGATTTCTCGACCGGAGCCCGGACTACTATGAAAAGCCGGTTCGAGAATTTCGCTCGCGGCTGGGCTTCTCGTTGTTTCACCGCGCGGAGTTCCTGATCTACGAAGAGATTTTTCTCGAGCGCTGCTACGACTTTGGCGGCTTTGCGGATCTGATCAACAAGAACGCGCCTGCCGTTCTCGATTTCGGCACTCATCATGGTCTGTTCATCGACTTCGTCCGGACGCTGAATCCCGCGTGCAAAGTTCACGGCGCCGAAATGTCGCCCCGCGCCTTTGCCGTGGCGGCAAAACGTCATGCCCGAAATCCTCACGTTCATATCAACAATCTCGCCATTGGCGGCAGCTCACGTTCGGTTCGGGTAGGCGCCGGTGTCGTTTCGGTCGAGCAAAGTCTCTACGTCGATCAGAATGAAAACGGTTTCGAAATCGCCGTCGTGACTCCGGTTGAATTTCTGGAACGTTCAAGACTCTCTCCCGAGCAGATCGAGATCATCAAAATGGACATCGAAGGCGCGGAACGGGAGGTGTTTCAGAACCCGGATTGCATTGTTCCCCTGCTGCGAAATGTGAAGGCGTTCGTGATCGAGATTCACGCGACCGAAGATGTCGATCTGATCCGGAACGTCTGCGGCAGTTGCGGTCTGACTCTCAGCCAGACACGGGGAATCAACTATCTGTTCCTCCGGAAAACCGGTTCCTGAACAGCTATCGGCCGAATCGTTTCAAGCGACCGGTATGCTTCAAGCCGGAATGTAAGGCTTACCCGGCTTCGTCAGACCTTCCCAGTAACCTTTGCAATGCGCCTTGAAGGTTTTCCAGTCGCGGACATAGAGCAGCACGAAAACCCACTGCGTGAATCCGAGGTAAACCAGCTTCTCCCAGACCGGAATCTTCTTCTTCCTGAAATAAAAATGGATTCCGTTCTTCGCGAAGAGGAATGCCTGAAAGGGTGTGAATCGTTCCGCGCCCTTGTTGCCGGCCGTTGACGACACCTTGTGGCGGACGAGCGGCTGCTGAATGTGCAGGTTCCGCTTCCCGAGGCTGAAATCCAGATCGTCGTAGTAGATGAAGAACTCCTCGTTCATCAGGCCGTGCGCACTCACAAACTCCTTCGAAAAGAACATCGAGCAGCCCACGCTGTAATCAGCCTCTTTGAACACGATTCCAGACCTTGCCACTTCCACCGCCGGACGTCCCTTGTCGATCCCTCGCGGGAAGTTGAAGAGCTTCATGTCCCTCAGACCGTTGCACCAGACGTTGTCGTTTTCGAAGTAGGTGATGATCGAAGAGACTATGGTATTCCGCGGATCGAGCTTGTGCTCTGCAAACGCTCGAACGCTCAACTCAATGGCATCGGACCGAACCTCCGTGTCATTGTTCAAAATCCAGATATAATCCGCTCCTCGATCAAGGGCCAGTTGAGCGCCGGCATTGTTTCCCCTGGTAAAACCCGCGTTGTAGCCGAGTGGATGAATACAAACCGACGGTTCACGTTGCTCCAGTTCCTTCAGTCGATCCAGATCTTCCTGCCGGGAACCGTTGTCCACGATCACGACCAACAGATTCGGATATTTCGTGGCCACGAGAGAACGCACGCAATCTTCGGTGAGGCTGTAGCCATTCCGGTTGATCAGGATCACTCCGACCTTGGGCGACGATTCCTGGGAATTCACGTTTTTAGAGCCGCTGCCCATGACGGAGGCAGTTTCTTCAGCACTTCAATGTTGGTGAACGGCTTCGACTGCCTGGGGCCATGTTTCTTTGCCCAGGCGGCCATTGCCTCAACGCCTTCCTTGAGACTGACATTTCGGATGAGATCGCCAAAAACAGTCTGCGCCTTTTCGTGCGAGGAATACGCATCCACGACTTCATTCCGCGCTTCGAGATGCGTGATCTGCGCTTTGGTTCCCATGGCTGCGGCGATCATTTCCGCAAGCTCGAGAACTGAGTAGGGCTTGTCAGCACCCACATTGAAAATCTGATTGTAGGCCGCGGGCCGGGAGATGCTGGCTGCGATCACTGGCGCCACATCGTCGATATGGCTGAACGCCCGCGTCTGCTTCCCGTCACCGAACACCGTCATCGGTTTCCCCTGCATGATCTGGTTCATGAAGATGCCGATCACATTCCGATAGCGGTCGCCAATGTTCTGGTTCTCGCCATAGACGTTGTGCGGACGGAAGATGACGTAGTTCAGGCCGAACATCTCGTGCGCCTCCTTCAAATCCAGCTCCACAGCGTACTTCGCAATGCCGTAGGGATCTTCAGGCTGCGGGGTGACGTCTTCCCGCATCGGCAACTGGTTCCGTCCGTAAACCGCGATCGACGACGTGAACACGAAGCACTTCACGCTGTGATTCACGGCAGCGTTGATGAGATTGACGCTGCCGATCAGGTTGTTGTTGTAGTTGAAACGCTTGATGAAATGGCTCAGTCCTTCCGCTGCATACGCCGCGAGATGGAACACATGCTCGAACTGATGCTTTGCAAACAACTCGTTGACCAGCGCGACGTCCGTGATCGAGCCTTCGACCAGTTCCGCTCCGGCAGGAACCTGATCTCTGAAACCACCGCTCAGGTCATCAAGCACAACCACGCTGTTCCCTGAAGCGAGGAGATGCCGGGCAACGTGTGAACCGATGAAGCCCGCTCCACCAGTTACCAGAATCTTGGAACTCATTCCGCGCAGTCTAGTGGAGGTCGGATTGATATCCAGAATTTTTCAGGCCTCGAAGCTGTGGAAATGGTCGTTTCCCTCGAGCCTCACTTCTCGACGTTGAATCCGATGTGAACAAACTCCGCTTCGCCGGACTCCTGGTTCAATCGTTCCACATGCCATTTCTGATTTTGATTGATTCCAGTCAATGTATCCCCGAACCACGCCTTTTATGTTCTCCCCATGGTCGCCGTCAAAAGTACCAACTCGATCGTCCCTGCCACGACAACGCAGGTGGAACTCCTGTTCCTGTCACCGGGACACAACTTCTTCGGACATCACGGGAAGCCGGCGGGACAAAATCCGATGGTTTCAGTCGATCAGATCGAATGTGTCGCCGGGCGCGGCATTCGGGGAGACCGATTCTTTGATTTCAAGGAAAACTACAAGGGACAGATCACTTTCTTTTCCATGGAAGTTTTCCGAGCGCTTCAACGGGAATTGAACTTGCCCGACGCGAAGCCGGAGGCCACGCGGCGAAATGTCTTTGTCAGCGGATTGGATCTCTCAACGTTGATCGGTCACGAATTCGAATTGCAGGGCGTCCGATTTTTGGGCGTGGAGGAAAGCAAGCCGTGTTATTGGATGAACACGGCTCTCAGCCTTGGCGCTGAGACCTGGCTGCAAGGCCGTGGTGGTTTGCGATGTCGGATTCTCTCGGATGGATTCCTCCGAACCTCGCGATAATGTTCCTCACAAAGGACGCGAAGGGCGCGAAGTAACCGGTGGACTCCCGCGCACTTCCTTCTCGAATTCCCGTCCTCCCTACTCAAACTGATGCCGTATCCGAACGAGTCGCACGCCCTGTTGCATGCGGATCAGCGTGTCCCACCACTCCACATCTTCGTAAAGATATCGAATCTGGAGACCGGAGATCGCGCCGCTCGCAAGCAACACCTTTGCATCAGAGAGCGTCACGTTCACGTTGGGAACCATCTGGTTGCGCGCCCGTCGTGGAGTCACTCCAAGAATTTTGGTGCACAGTTCCAGGTCGCGGAACAGTCGTTCCAGAGTTTCAGCATCCAGAATGGCATCCTGAAGCTCAGCCAGTTTCGGTGTTTCAATGGCAGATTGTTCAGAGTTCATGTTCAAACATCCTGTTCCACCGAGCGGAGGCGCTTTTTCGAAGGAATCATCAGAACTGCATTCCTCGGCGCCGGACAAACTTCCTGACAAATTCCACATCCGGTGCAGCAGTCCGCGACGACCTGCGGCAAATTCTGTCTCTTGACCATCGCGCCCGGCACCGGACAACGCTCCACGCACACAGTGCAGAACGAAGTCAACGCGATGCAAAATCTTCCCTGAATCACCGCCACTCGCGGTTCGCCCTTCGAAACGTTTCCGGCAAAACGGTGTGGTTTTGCCGCCGAAACCGATTCGTTGGTCTTCGACAGTTTCGCTTCCGATTGAGTCGAGATTCTCAGCCTTCCGATAAACCGCTCGAACAGATCCCGTCTGGATATGGCGCGACTCATGGTTTCTGCACGAGGAACTGACGTTGATCCCGTTCGGCGTTGGGCACGTGACATTGCTGGCACGACTGTCTTTCCGGGTGGGGCGTGCGCAACGCGTAAAGTCCGGTCGCTCCATGGCAGCTCATGCAATCACTGCGCATAGCGGTTGAATGGGGAATGGTCGGTGGCGCCTTGGGCCACGCGCGCGAACCTTGTTGCGGTTCTTTTGCCCCGACGAAAACGTTCTCCGTCAACGGCTCCTTCAAACTCGCCTCCGCAATTGGGATCCGTGTGCCGAGTGACGGCACGTGGCACTGCGTGCAGTTCGCGTAATGCGGATGGCTGATCTTCGACGCGATTCGGTCCTTTACCACCAGGCCCTCCCCGTGACACGCCAGACACGAGGCCGAGGAATCCTGCGCGATCGGATGTGGCACCACCGGCGGTGCGCCGTTGTAGGCCCGACGTGCGGAGCGCGCAGTCAAAGCGGCCTCGCGATCCACGTCCGAGGCATTCTCGGTTTTCGTCGTGAGCGTCGGTTGAACCAGCTTGGAAAGGTGATTGGTCCAGGTCGCGTTCTGTCCATTCGCCAGCCAGTTCACATCGCGATACGCTGCCGCCGTCGGAATCGAGTTGGTCTTCTCCGCGGCGCGACGCAGCGAATCTTCTGTGATTGCCGAAACCGGTTGGGCCGGACCAAGCGATGAACTGGTTTGGCGCAACCCCATGAAGTAACCGCTGACCGCGATGGTGACGACTACGATGGCCACCACGCGCGAACTTTTTTTGTGCGGCTCGTAATTGCGGTTCATGGGTGATCGGTTGATTCGGTGTAGCGCCGCTGCTTCGCTAGTTGTGGATTCCACTTCCGCATACTTCATCCGTTTGCAGAATTTATCTCGCTGCGGCTCACAGAACCATGCTCCGACGGCGCAGCTTTGCGGATTGTCGCCGCGCATTTCTTGTAATCCGGTTCTTTCGAAATCGGGTCGGGATCACCCAGCGTGATTTCATTCACGAGCAAGCGTTCGTCGAAGAACGGTATGAACAAGGAACCGCGAGGAACCTTCGCCCGCCCATTGATCCAGGCAGGAAGCTTCAGTTCGCCGCGCCGGGTTTTCACAATGACTGAATCGCCGCTGCGAATGCCGCGCTCCGCAGCGTCTTCGGGATGAATTTCCACATACGCGTGCGGCACGGAACCGCTGAGTTGTGGAATACGCATTGTGAGCGTGCCGGTGTGCCAGTGTTCCAGCACGCGGCCTGTGCAAAGCCAGAATGGATATTCCTCGTCCGGTTCCTCCGTCGCCTTTTCATACGGCGCAAACCAGATCAACGCGCGATCGTCCTTCGTGACCGAATGATAGAACTGAAACTCCGCACCCTTGCGAACGTAGGGATCATCGAACCCGGAGAATCGGAACTTCGTTTCGCGCCACGAACCGTCGGCCTGCTGCACGACCGGCCAGCGCAAGCCTCGCGCCTTCACATATTCGTCGTAGGGCGCCAGGTCCTTGTGTTTATAGCGTGTGAACGTTCGATATTCCTCGAACAGAATCTTGTCCACATTCACATTGTAGTAGTGCTCCCAATCCCAAACGGGAACTTCCTTGCCCGATGGATCGCTGACCGCAAACAGGAACCGCCCGTCCTTGTCCTTCATTCCCGGATGTCCCCGTTCGAACAGTTTTCGCGCGACAGCGATCGTTTGCCACGCGTCATCACGAGCCTGACCCGGTGGTTCCACCATCTTGAACCATTGTTGCGTGCGACGTTCCGAATTGCCGAACATCCCGTTTTTCTCCACCCACAGCGCTGATGGCAAAACGAGATCCGCAAGTTCCGTCGTCGCCGTGGGGTAAACGTCGGAAACGATCAGAAACTTGTCGGCGAGATTCTTCTTTCCCCGGAAAAGTTTGTGAAGATTCGGCAGCGATTGGCCGGGATTCGTCACCTGCACCCAGACGGTCTGAATGTCCCCGCCCTTGTCGCTCGGCGTGCAGAATTTCTCCCAGAGCAACACGGTGTGGTAACCGATCTTTGGATTGATTCTGCCCGCTGGAACATTCCAAAGCTTTTCGGCATCAGCCCGATCCTCCGCTTTCGCAACAAGTCTTCCGCCCGGCAGAAAATGGCAAAGCGTTCCAACTTCACGCGCCGTTCCGCACGCACTTGGCTGGCCGGTGAGTGACGTGGGCGCATCGCCCGGCCGGCCTATGTGACCGCTGAGCAGATGAATGCCGTGACAAAGCCGATTGATGTTGGTGCCGCGACTGTGCTGGTTGAAGCCCATGCACCAGGTGCTGGTGATTCGCAGATCACGACGCCCAAACAGTTCTCCCAACAACCGAATCTTCGCCGCGGGAACACCGGAAATTCGTTCAACTTCCTCGGGCGTGTAATGCTCCATCGCCGCCCGATATTCCTCGAAACTCATTGCCTGCCCGTTCAGCGACGGCTCCGAAGTATCCTTGCGGAAGTTGCAATGTTTCTCGACGAACGCCTTGTCGTACGTGCCGTTCTTCAACAGCAGATGAGCAATGCCATTCGCGATGGCCAGATCGCTGTGTGGTTTGAACAGAAGCACTTCATCCGCGAAATCACTGGTCCGCGTCCGGCGCGTGGTGAGGTCGATCAACATGACTTTCTCACCGCGCATCCGACGATCGATGAATCGCGAGAACAACACCGGATGCATCTCCGCCATGTTATTGCCCCAGAGAATCAGCACGTCGCACTTGTCGAAGTCGTCGTAGCATCCCGCCGGTTCATCGACGCCATAAACGCTCAGATAACCTGTGACCGCACTCGACATGCAGAGGCGCGCGTTGGGATCGATGTGATTGTTCGAAAGGCCCGCCTTCATGAACTTGTTCGCAGCGTAGCCTTCTGGAATCGTCCACTGGCCCGATCCATAGAATGCGAACTTGTCCGGCGCAGCCATGATGCGATCCGCAATCACTTCAATGGCTTCGTCCCAGGAGATCGGTTCGAGCTTGCCATTCTTGCGAAGCAGCGGCGTCGTGAGCCGATCCTTTCCGTAAAGAGCGAGCCCAACGTGATAGCCTTTCACGCACAAAAGACCTTTGTTCACCTCGGCCAGCTGTTCGCCCTGGATCGCAACCACTTTTCCATCACGCACACCGACACGCACGTGACAGCCGGTGCCGCAAAAGCGACAGGGCGCTTTGTCCCATTGAATCCCGTCGGATTCGGACGCTGTGGGAGACAACGCGGCCGAGACGCCGACGCGTTGCGCGACGAAAGCTGTGGCAGCGGCGAGAGCGGAGGTTTTGAGAAATTCGCGGCGAGGAAGGTTCATAGGAAATCAGTTGGGAAGTGCGGCGGGTTGGACTGTCATTCGCTGCGGCCTTGAATCGAACAGCGTCGCTTTTGATGATCCAGCGGTCGTTACGTCCTCAGGCGCGCGTGAGGAAGGCTCAAATTCCGAATCTTCTTCAAACCCCACATAAACCACATCGACGTATTCCACTCCCGGCATCGCCTGCATCTGGTCGTGGAAATCGCGACTCTGTTTCACGTCGGCCGTGGAGAGCGCCGCTGGCACGAGATTGCCGGCGCGCGGTCCGAGCGTGAGTGCAGGATGACGCTGAAGTTGAGCGAAGGCGGCGTCACCGGCGAGGCCGGAACTCAGGTTGAAAACCAGTCCACTGACAAGCATGGGCTATTGAATACGTCACCCATCCACCGTCCGCTTTGACGTGCGTCAATGTTTCTGCCGGTGAACCCGCTAAGTTCTCGGCAGGCATGATTGCCATCACAACACGAAAAATTGCGTTCGTCGTCAGTTGCCTCTGCTTTGCTGCTGTGCTGCTGGCCGGGGTCAGGGATCATGTTGCAGCGCCCTCGGACGCTCCGTCTCAAACGATCATCTCAAACGCTCCACTGCATCCCGTGATCATTCGGCCCGGGCCGGAAACGCCGCGCATACTGACCACTCAGACCAATTACGCCGGCGAAATCGCTCGCGCTTCGTGCAGTTCCTGTCACACGACCACCACGCCGAATCGCAACACGGCGTCGAGCGCGCAGCTTTTGAAATTTCATCAGGGCATGACTTACGCCCACGGTAATCAGTCCTGTTTGAACTGCCATAACGAAACCGATTACGACTCGCTGCGGCTGGCGAATGGCAGTTCGCTGCCTTACGCCGACGTGATGAAGTTGTGCGGCCAATGTCACGGGCCGCAGTTGCGCGATTATGAAATGGGGCTTCATGGCGGAATGAATGGTTATTGGGATCGCACCCGCGGTCCTCGGACGCGGAACAATTGCGTCGATTGCCACGATCCGCACAACCCGGCGTATCCGGTCGTTCAACCTGTGCTCCCGCCAAAGGATCGAATTGCAGTGCCTCGAAAGAGCGAGCACGGTTCGGTGAAGTTGTGCGAGAAAACAGCTGCTTCGATCTGTAACGTCCTCAGCTCCCTTCACCCCACCCTTTTTGCCTGATGAACACCGAAACTGCTCCTCTGGAATCGCGCGACTGGACGCGTCGCGACGCATTGAAGGGAATCGGCGCGACGCTCGGCGTGGCGGCATTCGCCAAAGCTCTCGCCCCACTCACCGAATGGACGCAGGATCTCAGCGTCGATCAATTCCTGCAGAAGCATTACAAGGAACTTTCGCCCATGGATCTCGCGATCGTTCTCGCGCGATTGGAAAAGGAAACTAAGGAGCAATACGGCGCGGATGTTTCAATCAAGGATTACAAAGCTCAACCCGGCGTGAAGTTTGGCTACGCCCTGAACCTCAGCATCTGCATCGGTTGCCGCAAATGCGCCGAGGCCTGTCACATCGAAAATAATCACGATCGTCCCTCAGCCCAGTCTTACATCCGCGTGTTTGAAATGCAGAAGGGTTCGCTCGACATGGAAAAGGGCAACGCGCACTACGATCATCCGGTGCCGCAAAAGGACAAGTTCTACATGCCGGTCCAGTGTCATCATTGCGATCACCCGCCGTGCGTCAGCGTTTGTCCGGTGGAAGCGACGTGGAAGGAGCCGGACGGCATCGTGGTCGTGGATTACAACTGGTGCATCGGCTGCCGTTATTGCGAGGCCGCTTGTCCGTATCACGCTCGCCGGTTCAACTGGACCAAGCCGCAGATTCCTGCGGAAGAAATCAATCCGGACCAGAGTTACCTCAGCAACCGCATTCGACCGCAGGGCGTGATGGAAAAATGCACGTTCTGTCTGCACCGCACCCGCAACGGCAAACTCCCGGCCTGTCTGGAAGCCTGCCCCACCGGCGCGCGTGTGTTCGGCAATCTCCTCGATCCAAACTCCGAAATCCGCAAAGTGCTCGCGGAAAAACGGGTGTTCGTTTTGAAAGAGGAACTCGGGCTGAAACCAAACTTTTTCTACTTCTTCGATGTCTAGAACGATGGCACGAATTCAGATCCTGCTTTGGCGCGCGTTTTTTCCCAACGCCGCCGATCTTCCTCTCTGTTTTGATCTCCCATGAACACCGTCACCGCTGAACCCCTGCCCCGACCGACCGCCGCGGAGTCCGTGCGCAGTCATTGGCGTCACTATCCGCGCTTCCTGATGCGCCTGGTCTGGGAAGCTTTCGACGGCAACTGGAAGTTCTACGTTTGGATGACGTTTCTTACATGCGTCGCGCTGGTCGGCGCCAACGCCTGGGCCACACAGGTTCGTGATGGCATGGGACTCACGCACATGAGCGATCACGTTTCATGGGGTCTTTATATTGCCAACTTCACTTTCCTCGTCGGTCTGGCAGCAGGTGGCGTCATGATGGTCATTCCCGCCTACATCTATCACGACGAAGAGATGCACAAGATCGTGATCATCGGAGAACTGCTGGCGATTGCTTCCATCGTGATGTGTCTGCTGTTCGTCGTCGCCGATCTCGGCCGGCCGGATCGTTTCTGGCATCTGCTGCCCGGGCTCGGGCGGTTCAATTTCCCGTTCTCCATGCTGACCTGGGATGTCATCGTGCTGAACGGTTACCTGATTCTGAACCTGCACATCTGCGGCTATCTGCTTTACATGCGGTTCCGCGGAAAATCGCCCAACAGAAAATGGTACATTCCGTTCGTGTTCATCTCGATTGTCTGGGCTATTTCGATCCACACTGTCACCGCGTTTCTTTACTGCGGCCTGGGCGGCCGACCGTTCTGGAACACCGCCCTGCTCGCTCCGCGATTTCTGGCTTCCGCTTTTGTATCCGGTCCGGCGTTCATCATCGTGGCGATCTATGCAATTCGCGCGGCGATTGGCGGGAACTTCGGTGCCGGCGCAGTCAAAACACTGCTGAACATCATGCGCATCACGATTCTCATCAATCTGCTCATGGTGATTTCAGAAGTGTTCACTGAGTTTTACACAGGCGGTTCGCACACGTCGTCGGCTCGCTACCTTTACTTCGGCCTTCATGGTTACAACGCGCTGGTTCCCTGGATCTGGAGTTCAATCGGCATGGTCATCCTGGCAGCCGCGATTCTCCTCTGTCCGAAAGTTCTCGACCGACCAGTGATGTTGATCGCTGCGTGCGTACTGGCGTTCGCTGGAATCTGGATTGAAAAAGGAATGGGTTTGATCATTCCCGGGTTCATCCCTTCCACGCTGCACGAGTTGGTGGAATATCAACCCAGCCTGCTGGAATGGAAGGTCACTGCGGGAATCTGGGCGGCGGGCCTTGGGATTTATACGATCGCCCTCAAGGTCGCGATCAACGTCTTCAAAGTGCAGCGGTCTGAAACGGATGTTTGACGCTACTTGACCGCTGAAGACAGCGAATCTCACCTCATCAACGTCAGCTTTTCCCTGGCCCTGTTCCCGAAGACTGTCGTTGGATACTGCTGAGCTGCCTGTTGGAAACTCGCTTTGGCCTGTGCAGGTCTTTGAAGTGCTTCGTAGGCGATTCCCTTGAGATACAAAATCTCCGCCTTCGTTTCTGGCGCCGGTTGGTAATACGATTCAGCGGCGTCGAGCCTCTGTAGTGCGAACTCGTAATCGCCCTGTTCTACAGCCGCTCTTGCCCTGACCAATGCACCGCTTTGAGCGGTTTGACCGGTAGTCTGACAGCCGGAAAGAAAACCCGTCAGAAGAAGACCTACAACCGCGACCAAACCCAGCTCAACTGCTCGATTCATTCTCAGCTCAAACGCATCGGCATCACGACGTAGAGGAAAGGTCCGTTGATTTTGAGTACGCCCGGGCTCAGTTCGTCGATGAGTTCAATGAACACTTCGTCGGTGGTCAGGGCATTCAACGGATCGATCAGATATTTCGGATTGAAGGCGATCGCCATTTCCTTGCCCTTGTAATTCACCGCCAGGCTTTCGCGCGCTTCGCCGACTTCGGGAGAGTTCGCCGTGATGGCGAGATTGTTTTTGCCGAACGTCAATTTGACCGAGTTCGATTTTTCGCTGGTCATGATTTCCGCGCGCTTAAGAGCATGCAGAAATTCTTCGCGAACGAGGCTGACCCGTTCCTTCACTTCGTTCGGTATGACCTGCCGGTAGTTCGGATAATTGCCTTCGATCAGCTTCGTAATGATCAGAACGGAAAACCCTTTGTCATCCTTCAGAGTGAATGACGCCTGGTTGTCGGTGTAGCGAATTTCCACTTCGCCTTTTTCCTGGAGCAACCTGTTCAATTCCGCCACAGCCTTGGCAGGAACGATGAATTCACCCTGGCTTTGCTCGGAAACATCGACTTCTTCATCCACCAGCGCCAGCCTGCGACCATCCGTCGCCACCATCGTCATCTTGTGGTCCTTGAGGCTGATGAAAATTCCATTCAGGACATAACGCGATTCATCCGTCGAAATGGAGAACGATGTTTTCTTCATCATTCCTCGAACCGTTTCCTGATTCAGAACGACCTTCTTGTCTTCTTTGAATTTTGGCAACGGTGGAAATTCATCCGCGCTAAGACCATTGATTTTATAGAACGACGCTCCTGAACGAATGCTGCAGGTGTTTTTGTCGTCCACCTCAATCTCAATCTCCGAGTTGCTCAGTTCCCGGATGATACCGAAAAGCTTTTTTACAGGAACCGTCGTTGCTCCCGGTTTGGAAACCTTTGCTTCGACGCTGCAGGCCACGGTTACGTCAAGGTCGGTGGCTGTCAGCTCCAGACGGTCACCTTCGGCTCGCATGAGGACGTTGGAAAGGATCGGGAGGGTCGAACGGGTGCTGACGACATTTTGAACAGCCTGGAGACCGTTGATGATTTGATCCTTTGCTATAGTCAGGTTCATGCGTCCCTTAATAGATGATTCTTTAGCTGTACAAGTGTCTTCTTATTATGGGCTGTGAATAAGACAAACATCTGGGAGTGTCAAGGAATGACGGGGCTGAAATGGGGTTCGACGATGGGAACAGTTGAATCAACAGCAGCGAGGGAAAAAGCGAAGTCGAATTTGTTCACGAAATTAACAATTCATTCACAAACTTTTGGATGCTTTATCCAGACGTTGTGCCCGGTGAATGACGTAAGGAAGAACCTCGGAAACGAACTGAACTTCGGATTCTGAAGAGTCGCGACCGAGGGAAAAACGAACAAGGGCGTTGGCCAGGGAATCTGAATATCCAAGGGCTTTGATGACGTGCGACGGTTCCAGAGAACCAGCCGAACAGGCAGAACCGCTGGAGGCGCAAACCCCTTCCATGTCCAAACCCGCCATAAGAACAATGCTGTCGGTTCGTTCCACAACAAACGAAACAGTGTTGCAGAGGGAATGATCTTGAGAACCGACAAGATGAACACCTTCGATGGACTGAGCAGACTTTCTAAGAGCTGCTGTAAGGGGCCTTAACTGTTCTCGGTCGAAAACGGGAGTTTTGACAAATCGGGTGAGGGCTTCGACGAAACCGATTACAGAGGGAAGATTTTCCGTTCCAGCGCGACGTTCGTTTTCGTGACCGCCGCCGAAGAGAATCGGAAACGGCTGCAAAGGAGATTTGATGAACAACGCACCAGCTCCTTTGGGTCCGTGAAACTTATGGCCGCAGATTGATACCAGATCGGCGTTGAACTGATGAATTGTGTCAAAAGGCTGCTTTCCAAACCATTGAACGGCGTCAGTGTGGAACAGAACACCTTTCTGACGACAGAGATTTCCAATTTCCGCAACCGGCTGAATCGTTCCGATCTCATTGTTCGCAGCCATCACAGAAACGAGGATAGTGTCAGGCCGAATCAGCTTTTCGAGAGCGGCCATGTCAACGAGGCCGGTGGAATCGACGGGAATTAGTGAAAGTTCGAATCCTTCGTACTGTGCGAGAAACTGACACGAATGGAGCACGGCATTATGTTCTATGGAACTCGTGATGATGTGCCGACCTTTGGAACGCAGGAGACGAGCGATACCGAAGATAGCGAGATTGACGCTTTCAGTTCCGCCGCTGGTGAAAATCAGTTCGCTCGGTTTGCATCCAAGAAAATGCGCCGCGCGATCCCGAGCGTCGTCGAGATGAGCGCGGGCACGTCGGCCGACATGATGAACGCTCGAAGGATTTCCCCAAAGTTCATCCAGGAACGGCATCATGGCGTCCCGAACATTTGAGTCGAGAGGCGTCGTGGCGTTGTAATCGAAATAGATCGAGCGCGGCATGATCAATCAATACACGGCGGTTTCGCTGCCAAAACCGGGAGGAATGTTCTTCGAATCCGCGAAACGATCTTCAGTCCAGGGATCGGCGGTGTTCGAGTAACCGCGAACTTCCCAGAATCCGAGAATGTCCTGATCCATGAACGTGATTTCGCGGACGAACTTCGCGCCCTTCCATGCATAGCGCTTGGGAATAATCACGCGAGCCGGTCCGCCGTGATCCACCGTGAGCGGTTTGCCGTTCCATGAATGGGCGATCATCACATCGTCGTCCATGCAGACATCGAGGGGATTGTTCGTGGAATAACCATCGTAACTCTTGAAAAACACGTGAGTGACGCTTTCCTTCGGTTTGACGAGATCGGCAAGGGTGAAGAAGGCGACGCCTTCAAATTCCATGTCGAACTGGCTCCACGTCGTGACGCAATGAAAGTCGCTGACATCCTTGAACTGCGGAAGCGCGATGAAATCCTTCCATTTCAAGGTGATCGGGTTCTCGACCTTGCCACCGATTTTCAATTCCCATTGATCGAGTGGCACTTGAGGTTTTACCCCAAGATCCAGCACGGGAAAATTCGTGACCAGACGTTGTCCGGGCGGCAGGCGATCGGTGGAACGGACGGCAGGCTTCGCTTTCCCGGCCATTTTCAGAGCCCAGCGTTCTTTCGCGGCGATGTATTTGTCTTTCATACCAGCAGTCGGCAGCGCCAATAAACTTCAGCACCGAGGGCCGCGAAGTAAAGCCGCTCGTTCAAACAAAAGATTGGAGCAAACGAGAATGGCTGCCCTAATATCCCGCGCATGTTCAAGCCAGCCGATCTCTTTGACCTGACCCAAACTGAACATGCCGCGCTTTTCGATGGCGCGGAGAACGCCTGGGACGCGCTGAAACGGATCAAAGATTATCTCGCCGAACACGTGAAACCGGCCAATCACGGGCGCATCGATGGCAAGGCATTCATCGGGCCGGACGTGTTCATCGGCGAAGGAACAGTCATCGAAGACGGCGCGATGATCAAAGGCCCGGCAATCATCGGCCGCAACTGCCAGATTCGGCACAACGCTTACTTTCGCGAGCAGGTGATAATCGGCGACAACTGCGTGGTGGGTAATTCCTGCGAGCTGAAGAATGTGCTTCTGTTCAACGGCTGCCAGGTGCCGCATTTCAATTACGCGGGCGATTCGATCCTCGGCTACAAGGCGCACCTCGGCGCAGGCGTAATCCTGTCAAACTTCCGTTCTCTACCCGGAAACGTGAAGGTGGTTCGCGGAAAGGAACGGATTGATACCGGCTTGCGGAAGTTCGGCGCGTTGGTCGGTGACGGCGCGGATATCGGCTGCAACTCCGTGTTGAATCCAGGAAGCGTGATCGGCCGACGAGCGGTGATTTATCCGGGAGTCTGCTGGAGAGGTGTTCTCGAAGCCGAACATATCGCGAAGAACCGCGCGGAGCTGGAGATCGTGAGAAAGGCATCAGCGGAATGAACGAGAAACAGGCAAACAATCTGGAGATTCCCGGCGTTGTGACACTGGGCAAGGGGCGAGGGGATTTGCCGAAGGTGGACGTTCAAACACGGTGGAGTCGCGCGGAAATTTATCTGCAAGGCGCGCACGTGACACAGTTTCAGAGAACGGAAGACGCGCCCGTTCTGTTCATGAGCAGTCTCAGCCCGTTCGCGCCGGGCAAGGCGATTCGCGGTGGCGTGCCGATCTGTTATCCGTGGTTCGGTCCACGCGAGGGTGATGTCGCACACGGATTTGCTCGCATCGTGGACTGGCATTGGATCCAGACGCGCGTGACGGAAGACGGAGCAGAGTTGAAATTTGTCCTGCCCGAAATTGCAGCGAAGGCGAGCTGGCCGAAGTTTGCGACGGAATACATCGTCACCATTGGCGACGCCTTATCTCTTGAGTTGAGAACGACGAATCTTTCCGAAACGAACCTCGAACTGGAAGACTGTCTGCACACCTACCTCGCTGTCAGGGAAGTGAAAGAAATCACGGTCAGAGGGTTGGAATCGACGGAATACCTGGACAAAACCGACGGCGGAAAGTGCAAGCGCGAGGGTGAATCTCCGATCCGAGTGCAAAAAGAAACGAATCGGGTTTATTTCGATACAACGCAGACCATTGAAGTGACCGATCCAGGAAACGGGCGGGTTCTTCGTGTGGAAAAAAGCGGTTCCCGTTCAACAGTTCTCTGGAATCCCTGGACGACGCAGAAGCTGCCGGACATGCCGGGCGAAGAACATTCAGGAATGATCTGTGTGGAGTCGGGAAACGTGGGACCGAACAAACGGACTGTAAAACCCGGCGAGATCGTTTCTCTGAAGGCAACGATCAGCAGCATCAAGATTTGAGCGACTGACAGTTTTCGCATTGCAGCAACTGCTGCGCAGGGAGGCGACAGCACCGCAGGGTGCGTCGGAATTGAAACAGTTTTTAATTCGCCCCGATTCTCACTTCCGTTCATATTCAGGCTCGGTGATCGCGCCTGTTGAGATTCAACCCGTCGGCTCTGATTACCTTTCGACCGTAAAGCAGATTTTCTCGGCGGAAGGCGTGTTGTCGCGCGCCCGGAATTTTGAGTTTCGCCCCCAGCAACAGGAAATGGCCATCGCCGTCGCCCGGGCGTTGGAGAACGGCCAACACCTCGCCGTGGAAGCGGGCACTGGAGTTGGAAAGAGTCTGGCCTACCTGATTCCCGCGATCCTCTTCGCCGTAAGGAAAAACAAGAAAGCCATTGTCTCGACGCACACGATCAACCTTCAGGAGCAGCTCACGGAGAAGGATCTGCCGATGTTGACGGGTGTGCTCGGAATGCTGCCCGAGCCGGTGAAGTTCAGTTACTCGATGCTGAAAGGACGCGCCAATTATTTGTGCACGCGACGGCTGCAGAAGGCGATGCAGCAGTCGGGCAATCTGTTCACCAGTTCAGAAGCGCAGGAACTTCAACGCATTTACGAATGGTCGCGCGAAACGAAGGACGGCAGCCTGTCGGACTTCGACATTGAACCCGATCCGAAAGTCTGGGCGCAGGTCTGTTCCGAACGCGGACTCTGTTCGCCGAAGGTTTGCGGGTATCCATCCGATTTCGCGAAGGATCACGGCGTCTGCTTCTTTCAACGTGCGCGTCAGAGATTCCTTTCCGCAGACGTGCTCGTGCTGAATCACACCTTGTTCTTCACGCTGCTGGGCGGCATCGACGAGGAACAGGAGGGCGGAATACTGTTCAAGAACGATTTCGTCATCTTCGATGAAGCGCACACGGTCGAAAGCGTCGCGTCCAAACACATCGGCTTGAGCGTTTCCAGCGGACAGATGCGTTACGCGTTGAACCGGCTGTGGAATCCACGAACGGAAAAAGGATTGCTGGCAACGCTTCGCCGCGGCAACGCGGTGCAACTCGTCGCGCAGTTGCTGGAAGAGTCCGACAGGTTCTTCGAGAATGTTGAGACGGCGTGCGAACAATTGAATCAACAGGTGAGGCGTCCCGGTTTCGGTGGTGGAGAATCAGCCGAGGCTCGCAGGCGCGCGTGGACGGAACTTCGCATTCGCCGGGCCGAACTGGTCGAGGACAACATCAGTCTTCCCATTCAGCGCCTGCGCGAAGCGGTGAGCGAACTCATCAAGCTGAGCGACGACAAGGACATGGGTCAGGAGCTGATCGAGTGCAACCGGCGTCTGGGTGAACTCAAAATGGAGGTTGTGGAATTCCTGAGCCAGGCGGCCGACGATCATGTCTATTGGGTCGAACGAACCGGCAAAGCCCAGAAGTCGCTTGCATTGAACGCGGCGCCGATCGATGTCGCGGATTTCCTGAGACGCCGGCTTTTCGAAAGCGGAACGAGCGTCATCATGACGAGCGCGACGCTCTCAACGCTTGGTCAAAGCCCGGAGAAAGCTTCCGGCGCAAAGCCGCAGCCGAATCGAAATCTCGGGCTTCAATATTTCACGCGACGAGTTGGAGGCGAATCCGCCGTTCAACTTCAGGTCGGAACGCCCTTCGATTACGCGCAGCAGATGAAGTTGTTCGTCGTAAAGAAAATGCCCGACCCGCGCGACTCGGCATACGCGGAATCGCTTCAACACTGGATCGAGCATTTTATCACGCAGACGCACGGCAAGGCCTTCGTCCTCTTCACAAATTACAAGCTCATGCAGGAACTCGGCGAGCGCATGGAGCCGTTCTTCAACAAACTCGGCGTCGCCTGCTTCATTCAAGGGACAGGTACGCCTCGGTCGGTCATGCTGGAAAAATTCAAGGAGGACGTGAATTCGGTTTTGTTTGGAACCGACAGCTTCTGGCAGGGAGTGGATGTCCCGGGCGAAGCGTTGAGCAACGTGATCATCACGCGGCTGCCCTTTGCGGTGCCGGATCATCCGTTGATCGAGGCGCGAATCGAAGCGATTGAAGCGCGCGGAGGAAATTCGTTCGGAGAATTCTCATTGCCCGAAGCGATTCTGAAATTTCGTCAGGGCGTCGGCCGGCTGATCCGGACGAAGAGTGATACCGGAATTGTGGTGATCCTCGACAACCGCGTCCTTTCGAAGCAATACGGTCAGGCCTTTCTCGACGCATTGCCGAAGTGTCCGGTGGAAATCGTTTGAGCGAAATGGCGACCGGGGCACGAAGGCCGGAGCACACCATTGTCCGCCTTGTTTAGCCGGCGCCGGCCAGCTAATGTGGGCCGGTGATTTACGACGCGTCATTGGATGACCTGTTGCAGAAGGTTTGGGATGGCCAGCGCATCAGTCCGGCCGAAGCGCTGCGGCTTTACCGGCTCCCGCTGGAGGAACTAGGCGCGCTGGCGGACCGGCGGCGTCAACTGGCGCGACGTGATGCCTACGACGGCCGCGGCAACGAGATCGTCACCTACATCGTCGATCGCAACATCAATTACACGAACGTCTGCAACGTCTATTGCAAGTTCTGCGCGTTTTACCGCACCGAGAAGGACAGCGACGCGTATGTGATTTCGTTCGAGGAGATCGATCAGAAAATTGAGGAAACGATCGCGCTCGGCGGCACGCAGATTCTGATGCAGGGCGGGCATCATCCCAAGCTTTCGAAGCAGTGGTATCTCGACCTGTTGTCGCACATCAAAGCGAAGTTTCCGGAGGTGAACGTGCACGGCTTCAGCCCGAGCGAGTTCATTCATTTTCGCGAGGTGTTCAATGAGCCGCTGGAAAAGATCATCGGCGATTTCCATGCAGCAGGCCTCGGTTCCATTCCGGGAGGCGGCGGCGAGATCCTGGTCGACCGGGTGCGTCAGCGCATTTCACCGCTCAAGGCGATGAGCAGCGACTGGCTGGAAGTCATGGATGTCGCGCATCGGCTGGGATTGAAATCGTCGGCGACCATGATGTTCGGGCACGTGGAAACGATAGAGGATCGGATCGAGCATCTCGAACGTTTGCGCCAGCAACAGGACAAGACCAAGGGGTTCACAGCGTTCATCTGCTGGACCTTTCAGGCGGAGCACACAAAGTTGAAGGCGCCGACCGTCGGGGCGCACGAGTATCTCAAGACGCAGGCGCTGAGCCGAATTTATCTGGATAATTTCCCGAGCGTGCAGAGTTCGTGGGTGACGCAAGGGCTGGAGATCGGACAGGTGGCGCTGAAATATGGCGCGAACGATCTTGGCAGCATCATGATAGAAGAGAATGTTGTGTCGCAGGCGGGAACCACTTTCCGGATGACAGTCGCCGACATGCAACGGCTCATTCGCGAACTTGGATACGAGCCACATCAGCGGGATAACTGGTATCGTCTGTTGAATTAGTCAGTGGCGGTTCTGAAACAGCCTGTTAGTCTTCGACCACGCGAAAATGTCTGACGCCACTCCCGAACTCAGTTTTGTCATTCCTTGCCACAACGAGGAAGGGAATCTCCGCCCGCTCGTCGATGCCATCACGCAGGCCACCGAACCCCTTAAGCTTTCGTTTGAAATCGTCATTGTGGATGACTTCAGCACCGACAGTTCCTGGAAGGTGCTTCAGGAAATTGGCGCGAAGGATTCGCGGGTGAGGGGATTGAAGTTTGCCTACAACTGCGGCCAGTCAGCAGCCATGTTTGCGGGGATGAGAGATGCTCGAGGGAAGGTAATCATCACGCTGGATGCCGATCTTCAAAACGATCCGCGCGACATACCGCTCTTTCTCGATGCGCTGAAGAATGTCGATTGCGTGTGTGGCACCCGTGTGGAGGCGCGCAGCAAGGGCGACAACTTCGTGCGAATCGCGTCGTCCCGAATCGCGAACTGGGTGCGAAACAAACTATCAGGCGAAACGATCAGTGACGCCGGCTGTTGTTTTCGCGCGTTCAAACGGGAATGCGTCGCGGACCTGAAATTCTTCAAGGGAATGCATCGGTTTCTGCCGACACTGTTCAAAATCGACGGCTACACGGTTGCCGAAATACCGATCCGGCACAATCCACGGGCGAGCGGCCACGCGCATTACGGTGTGTGGAACCGGCTCTTCGCGTCGTTTTACGACTTGCTCGCAGTCCGGTGGATGAAGAAGCGGATGTTCCGCTACAAAGTCTCCGAGCGGCTGAATTAGTCGGGAAAAAGAGCAGAGGGGCCGGGGGGAAAAAGGGGACAGTGGGAAACTCGATTTACGTGAACGCTGCCTTTCTCCTCTGCTCCCCTGCCCTTCAGCCCGATCACCGCTGTCCGCCGAAGACATTCTCCAAAATCACTTCCTTCGTTTTCCAGATCAGCGCCATCGTCATCGACAAGGGCAGAAGGACGAGCAGACAACTGAGAATCCAGACCACCCACAGCGCGTTGATCTGGAATCCGAGCGCGGGAATGGTGATTTGCAATCCGAGGAGATCGAGGTGGTTTGGAAGATGGGGAATGTTGGGAAACAGCCGGAACAGCACGCGAGTGAAGAAAACGTACGTCGCGACGATGGTCATCACGACGAGCAGAAGCATCCGGTTCAGCGCCGTGTAATGACGTGTTTCAGACCGAAGCGCTTCGTCTGGCAACATGGCTCCCAGCCGCAGGAGAACGAGGTTCAGCGTGAATAGAAACAACAGAGACGAAAAGCCGAGCACGCAAACCATCAGGGAAAAAAAGGGTTGTTGCGGAAGATGATTCCACCAGTAGAGAAACGGGCTGAGTCCGAAGTTCACGAGTGCGAGCAGTTGAGCTCTCTCGAGAGTGGCGCGCCAGGGACGCTCCTGTTTTTGAAAGGAACCGAGTAACCACAATCCGAACAGAAGAAGGGCTGTTGCGGCAAGGAGAGGAAACAACCCGTAAGCCTGGAACCAGCCGGCGCTTGCCGTTCCCACGCAAACAATCAAGGCCAGCGGCAATCCCCAGAACAACGCGGAGAGTCCACGAACCAACCGGCCCAGTGACCGCAGGAGTTCGGGATTGGGTGCAGACATGCGGAAACGGCGGAGTTATGGAAGGAGGACCAAGGTCCAAACTCCAAGGTTCAAATGCCAAGCTCGACGGTTTCCAGGTTGGGATTTGGAGTTTGAATCTTCGGAATTGGGAACCTGGAATCTGGAACTTCTCATCAGAAGCGCAAATACGTGTATTCCTTCAATCCCTTTTCGTAGTCGTCGAGCAGACGCATCGCCTCGGACGGCTTCATGCGGTCGGATTTGATCGCCTCGTCCACCTGCGCCTTCATCTGACGCTGAAGTTCCTTCTCATCGTATTGCACGGACGCCAGAGCCTGGACAATGGTGGTGCCTTCGATGATTTCCTCGACGTAGTAACCGGTGGGTTCGTCGGGATCGAGGAAGACATGCACTTCATTGACGCGGCCGAAGAGATTATGGAGATCGCCCATGATGTCCTGGTAGGCGCCCATGAGGAAGAAACCGAGATAATACGGTTCGAGGGTGCCGCCGCCGTTGGTGCGGAGCTTGTGCAGGGGAAGAGTGTCGCGGACGTCGCGCAGGTCGATGAACTTGTTCACCTGCCCGTCGGAATCGCACGTGATGTCCACGAGCGTTCCCTCACGCGTCGGGCGTTCATTGAGACGGCTGACCGGCATGATCGGGAAAAGCTGGCCGAGCGCCCAATGATCGAGGAGCGACTGGAAGACGGAGAAATTGCAGAGAAACTGATCGCCGAGGCTGTCTTCCAGTTTTCGAATTTCCTCAGGGATGTAAGCCTGTCCACGGTAGCTGGAAACGACTTCCTGGCTGATCTCCCAGTAGAGATTTTCGATCTTGGCCTTGTCCGGAAGATCCATCATCCCGAGCGTGAACATGTGCTGAGCGTCGTCGCGTCGTTCGAGAGCGTCGTGATAGGCTTCGAGCTTGTTCAGCTTTCCGAGGTTCTTCCGGATATCGAGCAGCTCTTTGACAAGCGCGTGCTCGTTTTCGCCGTATGTGAGCGAATCGCCGGGGCGAATCTTCTCGATCGAACCGAAAACTTCGACGACGAGAACGCTGTGATGCGCGACAATCGCACGGCCGCTTTCGCTGATGATGTCAGGATGCTGGACTTTCTCGGTGTTACAGACATCGGCGATGTAATAGACGATGTCGTTGGTGTATTCCTGGAGCGTGTAATTCGTGGAACTGTCGAATGCGGACCGGCTGCCGTCGTAATCGACACCGAGACCGCCGCCGACATCAAGGTATTGGATCTGGAAGCCCATCTTGTAGAGCTTCGCGTAAAACCGGGCCGCCTCCTGGACCGCCTTCTTGACGGTGAGAATGTCCGGCACCTGGGAACCGATGTGAAAATGGAGAAGCTTGAGGCAGTGCCCGAGGTTCTCTGACTTCAACATCTCGGTCGCGGCAAGAATCTCCGCTGTGCTCAATCCGAACTTTGCATTTTCGCCACCGCTTTCCGCCCAGCGTCCGGCGCCCTTGCTGAGCAACCGCGCGCGAATGCCTACAGTTGGTTCAACGCCGAGTTGCTTCGAAACCGTGATGATCTGCCGCAGTTCCTCCAGCTTCTCCACGACCATGATGACCTTGCGGCCAAGCTTGGTTCCGAGAAGCGCCATGCGGATGAAGCTGCAATCCTTGTAGCCGTTGCAGATGATGAGGCTGCCCATCTGATTCTGCAGGGCGAGACCGGCGAACAGTTCCGGCTTGCTGCCGACTTCGAGTCCAAAGTCGAACGGTTTGCCGGCATCGAGAATTTCTTCAACGACTTCGCGGAGCTGGTTCACTTTGATCGGAAACACACCGCGATATTTGCCCTGGTAATTGAACTCCGCGATCGAAGTGCGGAAGGCCTTGTTGATCGACTCAACGCGGTGGCGAAGGATGTCCTGAAAACGAATGAGCAGCGGAAATTTGAGACCGCGCGCCTTCGCCTCCTCGATCACGTCCGTGATGTCCACATCAGCGCCGGCTTCCTGAAGCGGTCGAGCGACGACATGTCCGGCATCATTGATGTCGAAGTATTTGGCTCCCCAGCGGTGGACGTTGTAAAGATTGCGGGCCGCCTGGATGTCCCAGGTGTCGTTGGCCTCAATTGGATTGCTCATCGTGCTTCAACAGTTGCGCACTATAGAAGGAAGCGTAGGGAATTCAATAAGAGGAATGAAAATTTTGAAAAGCGGGGAATCGTCCGCCGCAGCAAAAAACCCCCGCCTGTGTTTCAGGCGAGGGCTTGAATCAAAATGATGTCAGGCGGGAACTGCCTGGCCCTTGAGAATCCAGTCGTAACCCTTGGATTCGAGTTCGAGCGCAAGCTTCTTGTCACCGGTCTTCACGATGCGACCATCCACGAGCACGTGGACGAAATCCGGAACGATGTAGTTCAGCAGACGTTGATAGTGTGTGATGACGAGTTGGGCGTTGTCCGCGCGCTTCAACTTGTTCACGCCCTCGGAAACGATCTTCAGCGCGTCGATGTCGAGGCCGGAATCGGTTTCGTCGAGGATTGCAAGTTTCGGTTCGAGAACAGCCATCTGGAAGATCTCAGCGCGTTTCTTTTCGCCTCCAGAGAAACCTTCGTTGACCGATCGCTTCAGGAGATCGTCCTTCAGTTCGAGAAGCTTCATCTTGTCCTTCACCAGGTTCAGAAACTCGATCGCGTCGAGTTCAGGCAGGCCCTTGTGCTTGCGGACTTCGTTGAGTGCGGCTTTGAGGAAGTAGGTGCTGTTCACACCGGGAATTTCGACGGGATACTGGAATGCGAGGAACAATCCTTCGCGCGCGCGTTCCTCCGGATCGAGATCCAGCAGGTCCTTGCCGTTGTAGATCACTTCGCCACCGGTGATGTCGTAGCCTTCACGTCCGGCGAGGACGGCTGCGAGCGTGCTTTTGCCGCTGCCGTTCGGGCCCATGACGGCGTGCACTTCGCCGGGATTGATGGTGAGGCTGACGCCCTTCAGGATTTGCTTTCCCTCAACGCCCGCGCTGAGGTTTTTGATTTCAAGAATTGAGTTGCTCATTTCAAAACTTTCTTTGGCCACAGATTTTACAGATGAAACACAGATTCAGAAAATCGCCATCCGTGTCTCTTCCGTGTTCAATCCGTGGCTCGCTATTGGTTCAGCCGACGCTCCCTTCGAGGCTCACGCCGAGGAGTTTCTGGGCTTCGACGGCGAATTCCATCGGCAGCTCCTTGAAGACTTCCTTGCAGAAGCCGTTCACGATCATGTTCACGGCGTCCTGAGTGGAAAGTCCACGCTGGTTGCAATAGAAGATCTGGTCCTCGCCGATCTTGGAGGTCGTTGCTTCATGTTCCACAGAGGAAGAGGTGTTCTTCACTTCGATGTAGGGGAACGTGTGTGCGCCGCATCGATTTCCGATCAGCATCGAATCGCACTGGGAGAAGTTCCGCGCGTTCGTGGCGCTCTTCTGAATCTTGACCAGACCGCGGTAGCTATTCTGACCTTTGCCGGCGGAGATGCCCTTCGACACGATCGTGCTCCGGGTGTTCTTGCCGATGTGGACCATCTTCGTGCCCGTGTCCGCCTGCTGCATGTTGTTCACAACAGCGACGGAATAGAATTCCCCGACAGAATCATCGCCCTGAAGGATGCAGCTCGGATATTTCCAGGTGATCGCGGAACCGGTTTCGACCTGCGTCCAGGAGATCTTCGATTTCCGGCCTTTGCAAAGACCGCGTTTGGTTACGAAATTGTAGATGCCGCCACGACCCTGTTCGTCGCCCGGATACCAGTTCTGGACTGTTGAGTATTTGATCTCGGCGTTGTCCATTGCGATCAGTTCCACCACAGCGGCGTGCAGCTGGTTTTCATCGCGCATCGGTGCCGTGCAGCCTTCGAGATAGCTGACGTAAGAACCTTCATCCGCGACAATCAATGTGCGTTCGAACTGACCGGACTTCGCCGCGTTGATGCGGAAATAGGTGGACAGCTCCATCGGACAACGGACGCCTTTCGGGATGTAGCAGAATGAACCGTCGCTGAAGACGGCGGCATTGAGCGCGGCGTAATAGTTGTCCGTGTATGGAACCACCATTCCCAGATACTTCTTCACGAGATCGGGATGTTCCTGAACTGCCTCACTGAACGAGCAGAAGATGATTCCCTTCGCTGCGAGTTGATCGCGATACGTGGTGCCGACCGAAACGCTATCAAACACCGCGTCCACAGCCACGCCAGCCAGGCGTTCACGTTCGCGCAACGGAATACCAAGCTTTTCGTAGGTTTCGAGCAGCTTGGGATCGACTTCGTCCAGGCTTTTCGGACCGTCGGTTTTCTGTTTCGGAGCGACGTAGTAGGTGATGTCCTGGAAATCAACCGGCGGATACTTCACGAACTGCCAGGTCGGTTCCTTGAGCGTGAGCCAGTGGCGATAGGCTTTGAGACGATATTCCGTCAGCCACTCCGGTTCCTTCTTCTTCGCAGAAATCAGGCGGATTGTGTCTTCATTCAATCCCGGAGGAGCCGATTCGGTTTCGACATCGGTGACGAAACCGTATTTATACTCCTGCTTTACCAATCCCTCGATTGTCTCAGTTGCTGTGCTCATTTCGAAAACGAAAGTGTAATCCTCTGTTAATACTGCGGGATGTCAACCGTTCGGGTCGGATTTCCCGGAACAGGCCGGGCATTTCCCGTGGATGGCAATCTCAAATCGTGTCGCCTTGAACTTCGGCGGCAAAGCCACGGCTGAAGTTTCTCCCGACAAATCGATGTCGAATACTCCGTGGCAGGTGTCGCAGAAAAAATGACAATGTTCCTGCATGTTCGGACAGAACCGCGCTGCCCCGCGATCGACCGTGACCTGGCGCGCGAGTCCCGACTGCACCAGGGCGTCCAGGCAGTTGTAAACCGTGGCCATGGAAATTTCCGGCATTCGCCGTTTGGCGCGGATGAAAACTTCTTCGGCTGTCGGATGATCCCGCTTTTCGAGCAGAACGTCATAGACCTCCTGCCGCTGCGGCGTGAAGCGGAAACCGCTGGTCGCGAGGCGTGCATTAAGTGACTTGTCTTCTGACTTGTTCATCCGAGACGAAACGACGCGAGAAACTAAGTGCGCACTATAAATAAGTCAATACTTGGAATAATTCTAAATCGAAATAGTCGCTTCTACGGTTGGCGGGAGTAGTGAATTTGTGATCCCTTTGGATCACGACATGGAAAAACCCCTTCAGGCGAACCTGAAGGGGTGTAAGAACGAAGCTATCGGCTATTAGAAGCGATAGATGATGTTCGCAGCGATCAGGACGGCGTTGCGTTGTCCGCCGGCGTCCGATCCGAAAATGCCAGGTCCGCCGAGGCCAGCGTTGATGAACCCGATGTCGCCACCGAGGTCACCCGCAGGCTGCTGACGGCCACCGTAAGGACGGCTGCCATCCAGCGAGCGGTCCCAACGAATTTCAAGACGGCTCAGGACATTCTTCCAGAGGTCGTACTGCACCGTTCCGGTAAGAGCCATTCCGTCGCCTGCTTCAGCCCAGACGTATTCGCCGCGACCGTGGAGGCTGAGCTTCTCGGTGGCTTGGAACGAAACGTAGGTGCCAAGAGCATTTGCCCACGAGGCGCTGACTTCCTGGCCGGCGAGGGTCTGATGAGGCACGCCGAGATAATCATAGGCAACACCCAGGCGGAGACCGCTCACAGGCGTAGCAATGGTAGCGCCCGCGAAGAGGTTCAGGCGATTACCCACCGTGACTGCGCCTCCGTCAAAGCCGTTAACCACGCCGCCGTAAAGCGTCGATCCCGAGAGGAATCCCCAGCTTTCCGGAGCGGTCAACGAGATCGAGCCCATGTAAGTCTTGTATGACTCGGCACGATACGGATGGGCTTTGCCGGTGGAAACACCGACCAGGCTGCCACCGATGTTTGCTCCACCGATGATCGGTCCCGTGGTATTGGCCACGCCAGCAGCGATGCTCAGGGCTTCAGAAACACGGTAGGTTCCGAGGATACCCGTGTGGGTGGTCGGTTCCAGGGAGAAGCCGTAAGAACGGGTGTAATTCGGGTTGTTTACCGCGTCGATGGATTCGTATCCGACGACGGTGTCAAACACACCGATCTTCCAGTCGATACCGTTTCCGATCGGCGTGCGCAGGGCGACATACGCCTGGCGGATGGCGAAATCCGAACCGATGAGGCCGCCGAGGGCGCTCGTGCCCAGGAAGTTCGCATCCGGGCCGAACATGGCGTCGAAACGATAGCCAGAAGCCCATTCGCTCTCATCCAGCGCCTTTTCCAGAGTGACCTTGACGGCATTCAGATTGAAGCCATCGGCCTTGGAAGGCGTGTTGAAAGCGTAGCCAGGAACGAAGGCATTTCCGGAGCCGATGTTCCAGTGCGCCGAGGTATCAACGTACCCGCTAAGGGTGGTGCCGGCCACGGCACTCGATACCGAACTGATTGTGTCTTCTGCTTTTGCAGCAGAGGCGAGGCTGACGACGCCGAGGGCGGCCAGACTCATTGTCCATTTATCAAACTTCATTAGTTCCTCCAGTTAGTTGTTGCTACAGTGCACAGTTGTTGAGGCCGTACACACACGACAGACTAGGGATAAAAAACGGTTTTATCCCAGCACCGAACGGGTGCAATTGCGGCATTGATAGGTAAACCGCCTACCTTTGACAACTAGTTTTTTGACGGCGGAAGTGAAGAAAAGCCCCGTGAGCAGCGGGGATATGAATCCTGTTTGTGTGCAGCGGCTGTATCACAGCAAGGCAATTTGAAAGCCGATTTCAACGTCTGCCAAAGGCGGAGTCGGCATTCCTTCCTTCCAATTCCTGGAACGACCGCTGCTGAATCCACCAAAAGCCGCCGCGGCCAAATAAGAACTGGCTCAAGCGGAAGAATTGGCATCCGAACTGTTAGAAGACTGAGCTATGGCCTCATTTGCATTTGTCGCTCGTGAAACAACCTCCGGAAGAGAAATCCGGAGTTCGGTGGACGCCGCCTCAGAACAGGCGGCAATCGCCGCACTCCTGAACCGCAATCTCCTGGTGGTCAGCATTCAGGAGAAGGTCGCCAAGAAAGGCAGAACCCAGGGCGGCAAAGTCGCGTTGCAGGACCTCGTCATCTTTACCCGCCAGCTGGCCACCATGATCGACGCCGGTCTGGCAATGGTTCAGTCACTGCAGGGGCTGGCGGAACAGACATCCAACAAGGCCATGCGGGACGTGATCAAAGACGTTTGCGCCCGGGTCGAGGCTGGTGACAGTTTTTCCGAAGCGCTGCAGAAGCACCCCAAAGTTTTCAATCGCCTCTATGTGGCAATGGTTTCCGCCGGTGAAAAAGGCGGTTTGCTCGCGGAAATCCTCGCGCGACTGGCCACCTATCTGGAAAACACAGCCCGACTGCGCAAAAAGGTGAAGTCGGCGATGATGTATCCCACAGTGGTTACGGTGGTTGCGATCGCCATCACGATCTTCCTCCTGGTGAAGGTCATCCCGGTTTTCGGCGAGATTTACTCCGGATTCGGCGCCAAGTTGCCTGCGCCCACCCAGTTCCTCATCTCGCTCAGTAATATCGTGAAGAAATACTTCCTGCTCCTGATGCTGGGCGGTGGCGGCGGCGTTTATGCCTGGCTTTACTTCATCAAAACAAAGGCCGGACGCCAGTTCTGGGATGCCAAACGGATCAAGCTCCCAATCTTTGGTGTCATTGCTCACAAGATTTGTCTCGCGCGGTTCACCCGAACGCTCGCTTCACTGGTTCGTTCAGGCGTTCCCATTCTGGAAGTGCTGCAAATCGTCTCCCAGACGGTCGGAAACGTGATCATGGAACAGGCGATTCGCGAAGCTTCTGCCGACATCGAACGTGGCGAAAGCATCTCTGTCGCGCTGGCCAAACATCCCGTGTTCCCGAGCATGGTGATCCGCATGATCACTGCAGGCGAGCAAACCGGCAAAATCGACAACATGCTCGAACGCATCTCGGACTTTCTGGATGAAGAAATCGAAACGACTCTTTCGGGTATCACTTCGCTGATCGAACCCATCCTCATCGTCTTCCTGGGCGTTGTCGTGGGTGGCATGGTCATCTGTATGTTCCTGCCGATCTTCAAGATGAGTGAGATCGTCAGCGGGAACCGCTAAAAAGTCCCTCTTTCGATACAGCCGGACGGAACATTTCCGTCCGGCTGTTTTCATTCAATCTTCGAGGAGCCGGGCAGTGACAGTTCTTGCCGCAATTGAACTGAATCCATAGGCTGCGTTCGATGGCCCGGGTCTTTCTGGTTGATGATGAGTTGACGATGCTGCAGACCGTCAGCGAATTGCTACGCATCGACGGACACGAGGTTTTCCCGTTCACCAATGCTGCCGCCGCATCCGAGGCAATTCCGACTCACAATCCCGATCTCGTCATCACCGATCTTTACCTCGACAAGTCCAAGCCGCACGGCATGGAAATCGTGCAGAAGGCGCGGTCGCTGGTTCCTCCGGCGACGGTTATTGTGATCACGGGCTTCGGCTCAATCGAAACAGCGGTGGAGGCCATGAAGGCCGGCGCGTTCGACTATCTGGAAAAGCCGTTCAAGATCGAAGAATTCCGCCTCTGTGTTCAACGGGCGCTCTCTTACAACGCCGCGGTTTCCGAAACGGCCTTCCTCCGCAAACAGCTGAAGAGGAAATATCACTTCAGCCAGATCATCGGGAAATCTCCCAAGATGCAGGATGTGTTCAAGATGGTGGAACGCGTCGCCGACACAGAAAGCACCATTCTGATCTTCGGCGAAAGCGGCACGGGCAAAGAACTCGTCGCCCGGGCGCTGCATTTCAACAGCCGGAGGCAATTCGCTCCTTTCGTTCCAATCAATTGCAGCGCGCTCCCCGAGAATCTCCTCGAATCGGAACTGTTCGGTCACCGGCGCGGTGCTTTCACCGGCGCGATCAATGACAAGAAAGGCCTCTTTCAGGAGGCGGACGGAGGAACGATTTTCCTCGATGAAGTCGGTTCGATGTCGCCCCTGCTCCAAAGTCGCCTGTTGCGTGTGCTTCAGGAACGGGAGGTGCGCCGAGTGGGCGACAACACTCCGGTTTACGTCAATGTGCGGGTGCTTGCGGCCACGAACGAACCGCTGGAGCAAAGGATCAAGGAAGGCACCTTCCGCGAAGATCTCTTTTATCGGCTGAATGTAATTGCCATTCCTCTTCCGCCATTGCGTGAGCGACTGGACGACATCCCGCTTCTGGTGGCTCATTTCCTCGACAGCAAAGGCGCGTCGCGTTCGTCTGGGCCGATTCAGATGAGCCGGCGTGCGATGGAGGTTCTCTGTGCCTACGATTGGCCGGGAAACGTTCGCGAGCTGGAAAATGCCATCGAACGGGCTGTCACGCTCGCCGAGAATGGATTTGTCCGGTTGCGGGACCTGCCTCCGACGATTCTGCGCAAACTGAACATTCAAACGGACAATGACGATCCGAATGAGGTGGCAGAGCTTCCGGTCGTTGAAAAGAAAGCAGAGCCTGCGGAACCTAAAACCGGTTCAGGTCAGGTTGAACCACCGGCACCCGGAAGTTCCCTGCGCGATTTGAAATCATTGAGAACGTTTCTGCGCGATCAGGAAGTGGCTTATCTCGCTCGCGTCATGGAGGAATGCGGCGGCGACAAGGAAAAGGCGGCGCTTGTTCTCGGCGTCAGTCTGGCGACGCTGTATCGGAAGCTGGCGGGCGACGAAAAGGAGTCCTGACCTGACACTGGCGGTTAGAAAAGCTGATTAAGCAGGGCGGGCGTATCAGGAATTTATCTTCCTTTAATACCTGACGTTCTTATAATCCCGCGGACTGCGTTGATAGCGGTCCCTGAACCTGAAATTGAATTATGCCTCTGACACATACGAAAGACCTGTTCGCCAAGGCGCTTAAGGGCAAATACGCCCTCGGCGCATTCAACGTGAACAACATGGAACTCATCCAGGCGATCGTTGAAGCCTGCGAAGAGGAAAAAGCACCGCTCATTCTCCAGATTTCCAAGGGTGCCCGCAGCTACGCCAACCCGGTTTACCTCAAGAAACTCATCGAAGCCGCCGTCAGCCTTTCAACGGTTCCGATCGCCATCCATCTCGACCACGGCGATACCTTCGAACTCTGCAAGGAATGCATCGATGAAGGTTTCACAAGCGTCATGATCGACGCCAGCCACGAGCCATTCGAGAAGAACGTTGAAATCACCCGCAAGGTCGTCGAATACGCCCACAAGCATAACTGCTCCGTGGAATCCGAACTCGGTCACCTGGTCGGTGCTCAGTTCGACGAAGGCGAAGAAGGCGGCGCGCACTCGACCAGCGGCCATTACACGAACCCCGAAGAGGCGGTGAAGTTCGTCAAGGAAACCGGCTGCGACTCACTCGCAATCGCGATCGGCAACAGCCACGGCGCCTACAAGTTCAAAGGCGAACAGCATCTCGATCTCGAACGCCTGAAGCTCATCAAGAAGGCGCTCATGGATGCCGGAATGGGTGACTACCCGCTGGTGCTGCACGGAGCCTCCAGCGTTCCGCAGTACCTGGCCGATGACATCAACAAATACGGCGGAAACATGCCCGACACCAAAGGCGTGCCGGAATCCGACATCGAAGTGGCCCGCCGCGTCGGCTGCACGAAGGTCAACATCGACACCGACCTGCGCATGGCCATGACCGCCGCGATCCGCAAGGTGTTCGTCGAAAACCCGAAGGAATTCGATCCGCGCAAGTATCTCGGACCTGCCCGCAAGATGGTGAAGGATCTCGTTCGTCACAAAGTGAAGAACGTCCTTTGCTGCGCCGGTCACGCTTTCGACTAAGAGAATAAAATCCTCTTTCGCAAACGGCGGTGGCGAAAAACGTCACCGCCGTTTTTGTGTATTCCGTTGAAAACTCGTTGGTGATTTTCCGTGGTTCCTGTGCCACAGGTTTGTCATGGACAAGCTCAATTCAACCCAGATCAAAAGTGCGTTGTCTTCCGTTCCCGAATGGAAGAAGAAAGCGTCAACGATCACCCGCACCTTTGAGTTCAAGGATTTCCCTGCGGCGATTCGATTCGTCAACGCACTCGCGAAAGTGGCGGAGAAGGAGTGGCATCATCCCGACATCGACATCCGCTGGAACAAAGTCACGCTGACCCTCACCACGCACGATGCCAAAGGCCTGACCGAAAAGGATTTTAAGCTGGCCAGGAAGTTCGACCGTCTTTAGCTTCGCGCACGCGTACGGCAGACACGCCTCCGCCCCGTCCGACGGGTTACTCTTACGAAAATGGCTACTACTGACACTCAAGAGGTTTCCGCACTGTTCAAAAAGCATTTCAATCAAACGCCCACCCACATCGTTCGCGCGCCCGGCCGATTGGAATTGCTCGGAAATCACACCGACTACAACGACGGGCTTGTGATGGCTCTCGCTGTGGACAAATACATCACTTTCGCCGCCTCTCCACGCACCGACGGCAAGATCGAGCTGGCGTCCTCCGCATTTCCTGAACGTGAAGTGTTCAGCGTGGACAAGATCGAGAAAAATCCGGCCGCACCGTGGGCCAACTATGTGAAGGGTGTTCTGCTTCAGCTGCGTCAACGCGGCGTGCATTTCAGCGGATTCAACGCCGCCATTCACGGGACGATTCCAATGGGTGCCGGAATGAGCAGTTCTGCGGCGCTCGAAGTGGGAACGGCGCTCATCGTTCGCAAGCTTTATCCCTACACGCTGACGGCCACCGGACTGGGAACGCCACCGCAACGCGATGCGAATGGAGAGGTGCCACCCCCGACGCCGGCCGAGCGGCTTGAGGTCGCCAAAGTCGGCCAGGCCGCAGAGAATCAGTTCGTCGGCGTCAAATGCGGCATTCTGGATCAGATCTCATCGCTGTTCGGAAAAGCTTCGAGCGTGATCGACATTGATTGCCGCTCACTCTCGGTTGAGAACCCGCCAATGCCGGGCGAAGCGATCATCGTCTGCAATTCGATGGTGAAACACGAACTCGTCGGCGGCGAATACAACGAGCTGCGTCAGAACTGCGAAAATGCGGCGAAAAAACTCGGCGCGAAGTTCCTCCGCACGGTTGAACTCAAAGACGTCGAAGCCAACAAATCGAAGCTCATGCAGCGGGAGTATGAATGCGCGAAGCATGTCACCAGCGAGATCGCCCGTGTTGTCGCAGGCGCCAAGGCGCTGCAGGCCGGGGATCATCAACAGTTCGGCCAGTACATGTTCCAAAGCCATGAAAGCTCGCGCGATTTCCTGAAGAACAGCACGAAGGAACTCGACACGCTCGTCGATCTGGCTCGCAAAGCGCCGGGCATTCTCGGCGCGCGCCTGACCGGCGGTGGATTCGGTGGAGCGACGATCAACCTCGTGAAGTATCACGAGGCCCAGGCGTTCATCGATTTCATGAAGCGTGAATACGAAGCGGCGACAGGAATCAAGATGACTCCGATCGTTTGCCAGATCGTGGACGGCGCGGCTTGAAAATCCTTTGTTGAAAAGCGAACGGCGGCCAGCTGGCCGCCGTTCGTGTTTATGAAAGAGAACTGTTGCGATTCAGTTTGGCGCCGGAGCGTTGCTGCTGTCGGTCGAGGAGGATTCCTTCTTTTCTTCCTCCCCTTTCGCCTCGGGTGCCTGTTTCGCGGCTTTCAGAATGTCTTCCGCCGGCAGGAGAATCGAGGTCAGGTTCTGACGAAGATTGGCCGAGCTTCCAGCGCCGCTGACGGCACGCATCACGAAGATTCCAACCACCTTGCCATTGAGCAGAAATGCCGGCGAACCGAGCGTCGTTGAACTCATGTTGCTGTCCGGAATGTAAAATGTCTTCGGCCTCTGAATCACAGCGGCAATCCGCTCCGCCGATCCGGCGTAAGCACGGCTGGCGGCTTTGTTGAGCCGGTTCAAAGTCAGGACCTGATCGAGCTGCTGGGCGGTTCCCGACTGGCCGAGATCGACAAAGGTCATCGGCTTTGCCGGTTTGCTTTTCGGTCGAATGAACGCAAGGTCGAGGTCCTTGTCCCGGAGAACAATCTCCGCCGGCAATTCAGAGCCGTCCTCAGTCAGAATCTTCACGTCGCTGACTTCCACCTCCACCTTGTAATCCTCGGAAAGGCGGCGATACATCTCGGCGGGATCGCACGAGGACAGCGCGAGCACGGTCAGTCCCGAAGGATCAACGACGGTGCCGGTGATTTCCTGCCGGTTCTCGCTGCTGCGCCCGCCACCGCTGGTGGCCTTGATGACGACCTGGACGGTCACGACCGCGTGCTGGTTCTTTTTCAGAATCTCGCGCCCTTTCTCGGCGAATTCATCCGCGACGGCATTCAATGAGCCGGCCGCCAGGAGCGCACAGGCTGCTGCAACAATCCAACATAGTTTTGACTTCATAAATTAATCCTCAACTTTTCCAGTTTGGCTCCATCTCCAGATAGAGCGTGTGAATTCCCCTTCTCACCTTCATGATCACCACAGTTTTCTTTGCTGCAGCCAATGCTTCCATTTCGCGCCGCACCGATTCCACGTTCACAATCTCTTTTCCATCGATCTCAAGGATCAGGTCGCCGACGTAAAGTGATCCAAGCTCCGCCCAGCTTCCAGAACGAACGTCTTCGACAAGGGCCCCGGACTGGTTGGTTTCCCATTGTTCCTGCGCGGCATCGAAGAAGGAAACGTCGCGCACGGTAAACTCGAAATCCTCGTTGCGATACTTCTTCATTTCGCGCTGCAACCGGGGCGATCGGGCGAGTTCCACGGTGAGGTTCGTTCTGGTCAGGTTGCGAAGCACGCTGAGTTCAACCGTTTTGCCAATGTCGTATTGGCGGATCAACGTGCGCAGTTCGTCCTCGTGCTCGGCGCCCGTCGCAGTCAGGTTCTCGCCATCGACCGCGGTGATGAAATCACCAGCCTGCAAGCCAGCCTTCTCGGCAGTGCTGCCGGAATAAACCCGCGTGACATAAAATCCGCGCAACGTCGGCTGACCGAGTTGCCGTGCGATCTCGCGGCTGATCACCTGCGTTTCGATCGGCAACCACGCCTTGGTGACTTCGAGCCCCGGATCCTTCAGCTCCTGAATACCAATTCGCACAACGGCGAGATAACGTGCCGCCCGACGTTCGAAGGTCGTGATCACTGGAATCCGGTCGGTTTTTCCCGCCGTGAGATTCGTCGTCAGTTCGACCAGTTCTTCAACCGATTTCACCGGCTTGCCGTTCACTTCCACAATGATGTCCCGCGAATCGATCGAGGGTTTGGCTTCGCCGGCCGGACCGCCCGGGCGGACGGAAGTTACCATGACGCCGTCGCGATTTTCCCGTTTCATTTCACGCGCTGCCAACGCGGAGATGTTGCGAACCGTGATGCCCCAGTCTTTGAGCTCACGTTCCTTGGGATAAATTTCACCGCGCTCGACCGGAACGATCACGGCCTTCATTTCCTTGCCGTCGCGACTGAATCGAACCGGCACCTCTTTTCCGAGCGGCAGGCTTGTGCTGAGTTTCATGAACTCCGGCATCTGTTCGTCGAAACGGACGTTGGTTTCCTCACCGTTGAGCTGAAGGAGAATGTCACCGGCGCGAAGTCCGGCGCGGCTGGCTGGAGAATCGTCAAGAACGCCGCTGACGAGAATGCCGCGTTCCTCAGTGCTGCGCTTGAACAGCGGCTGAACGTCCAGCCCAAGCCAGCTCCGCTGCACCTTTCCTTTTGCGATCAATTCCTTTGCGACACTCTGCGCAAGATTCCCTGGAATCGCACCGCTCAGACCGTAGCTGATTTCATTGATTCCAATGATGTCCCCTTTGAGATTCACCAGCGGACCGCCGGAATTGCCGCCGTAGATCGCTGCATCGTGCGCAATCCATCGGACGAGACCGCCCACGTTTTCGCCATCGAGCTGCAGCTGCGAGCGCGAACCCCAGAAGCGCGGAATCACCATCTCGGTGTTGCTGATGATTCCGAGCGTGACCGATTGCGAAAGCGCGCGTGGGCTGCCCATGGCGAGGACGGAATCGCCGACACGAATGGCATCGGAATCGCCGAATGTGACGAACTTGAACTTACGCGGTTTTTCCGGGCGCAGCTTGATGATGGAAATGTCGGTCAGCGGATCGGTGCCAATGAGATCAGCTTCGATCTCCTCACGGTTCCACAACGTGCAGAACATCCGCCTCGCGTGACCGGCGACGTGATGATTGGTGATGATGTAGCCGTCTTCTGAAATGATCGCGCCGCTGCCCACTCCTTGTCCTTTGACCTCACGGCCACCTTCGTAGTCGGCCGAGACGACGCGAATGCGCACCAGAGCCGGACGAACCTTTTCAATCGCCTTGTCGATCTGCGCCTGCGTGGCCGCCGAAACATCACTCTGTCTCGGAGCAGAAATAGCCGGGGCGCAGCAGAGCAACGTGAGCAGAACAACGAGGGTGTGAACAACACGGAGGGAATCAACTCGGAGCATGCGAGTTATTTAGAGCATAGGACCCGGGTTGCAAGCTTGGAGTGGTTCGGGTGCGCTTTGCGCTGGAAAGGAGGGGCGCGCGGACTTAGCTTCGGCGCATCGGCGGTTCGTCAGCTTCGAGCAATATCATGAACGAGCAGACGCGTGCAGAATTCGAGGAGTTGAAGCGCAAACAGGCTCAACTGGAGCAGGAACTCGCATCACTCAGCAAACAGCTGCGGCGATTCGAGTTCGAAATGCTCCAGTCGCCGTCCGCGTCAACGACAGCGCCGGCACAGCCGGTGCCTGCTGAGAAACGGGCGCCCGTTCCAGTTCAACGAGCCGTTCCACCTCCAATTCCGCCAATCATTCCGGCAACCAAACCGGCGGAACCCAGCAGACCGATCGAACCACCCAAACCACCACGAGCGGAACCGCTCGTTCCAGTTTCACCTTTCTCCAGCGCGGACTCTGCCGAAACCGCGCGCGTCAAAGAGGTGAAGACCGACGAAAAGCGGTCGTTTGAAATGCGACTGGGAACGTACTGGCTGGTGCGTGTCGGAATCGTGATGCTGCTGACCGGATTGGTTTTCTTCGCGAACTTCGCTTATCAAAATTTCATCGGAAAACTCGGTCCGGCCGGAAAGATTTCGCTGCTCTATGTCGCGAGCGCGGCCTTGCTCGGATTCGGCGCCTGGTGGCAGCGCAAGGCTGCAAAGGAATCGCTGCGCAACTACGCCCAGGTGTTGTTTGCCGGAGGACTGGCGGCAGTCTATTTCACCACCTACGCCGCGCATCACATTCCGAATCTTCGGATCATCGAGAGTGCGATTCTCGACGGCGCGCTGCTCCTCGGCTGGGCGGCGTTCATCGTCTGGATTGCCGATCGCCGGAAATCGGAGGTGCTCGCGCTGTTTGCCGTGGCGCTGGCGTATTACACATCGGTCATCACGCGAGTCGGCGCGTTTACGCTTTATTCCAACCTGATCCTCACGACCGCTGCGGTGTTTTTCCTCGTGCGGAATCGTTGGGCGGTGCTTTCAACCGCGAGCCTGATCGCCACGTATGGAAGTTACGCGTTCTGGCGGTTCTTTGACGGCGAAGGCTGGCGATGGGCGACGCCGGGAGAAGGATTATGGTTCGGCGCATTCTTTCTCGTGAGCTACTGGATCTTGTTCGCGGCGGCGGTGTTCCTGTCACGCGGAGATCGTCTGAAAGCTCCGGGCAAGGCAGCCTTTCTCACATTCAACAACGGCGCGTTTTTCAGCCTGTTTCTTTTGACGATGCTCCAGGTGAACACCGGCGGGTTCTGGAAATTTTCTTTGATTTACGGAACAACGCTCCTGGCACTGACCGAAGCGGCACGCCGATTCCTCCCGAACGAGCCGCTGGTGAAAAACAGTTATCTCACGCAGGGCCTTCTGCTCGTTACTGTGGGAATCATCAGCAAGTTTGCCGGGCTTCACCTCGCTCTGCTCCTCGGAGCCGAAAGCGTGGTTCTGTTCACGCTCGGCACGGCGCGAAAAAATCCAATTCTGCTGATCGGCTCGTATCTCAGCGGTGCTCTGGCCACGGGTTGGGGAATCGATGGACTGGTTCGAGACGACTGGCGAACAATGCTGTTCGAAATGGCTCTCGGAACGATGATGCTCTTCAACGCGTTCTGGTCCGCGCGAAAGGAGCCAAAAACCGCAACGCTGATTAGACCTGTCCCGGCATTCTTCTCTCTGCTGGCGTTGATCAGCGGGTTTGCGGCGACGGCCTACAATGTCGAAGCCGTCAACTTGCCGCTGGCGCTCGCGGTCGAAGCAATGGCTTTTACAGCGTCGCTCTATCTGCTTCGGCTTCGCGAACTCGTGGTGTTGAGCCAGGGATATCTTCTGATCGCCCATGCAGTCTGGCTGATCCGACTTTCGGAAAACGATGCTGCGCCGTGGTGGAACTCGGCCGCGCTGATAGCGATCACAGTAGCGCTGAGCCATTGGTGGCAACGGCAGCGGACGATTGTCGCGAGCAAAACGCAGGGAAACGTCTGGCAGGGCTTGTACGGTCTGGGAGTTGTGGCCGTTCTGTATTTCTGGCTGCGGCCTGAGTTCGTTCCTGGAACCTGGCTGGCGATCATCGCAGCGCTCGCGATGGGTGTGACGATTTATGGCGTCGCAACACGCGCCTGGTGGATTGCAGCGGCCGGGCAGATTCTGACGGCCGCGAGCGTGGTTCACTGGCTGGTTCAAATCACGCATGAAGCGCCTGAATGGTGGCTGGCGATGGCTCCGCTTGTTGGATTGCTGGCGATTTCGCTCGGAACCGGATTCTGGTTCGCGCGGAATCCGGCCAAAGGCGAAACAGTCCGCGAACCGTTACTTCAGCTCGCGATGGTGTATCGCTGGGCAGCGGCGTTGATGCTGCTTTGGTTCGTTTATGAATACGTCCCGGCCAGGGACAGAATTTGGGCGTACGGTGTTCTCGGACTCGGACTGTTCCTGCTTTCGGGTTGGAAGACGTGGCGCGAGGTGTTGCTCTTGAGCGCACTTTACTGGACGGTTGGACTCGCATGTTTCTGGTGGCCAGTTCAATCGGCGGATCGAGTGACGTGGCTGAACCTTCTGGCAATAGCGGTCTTCCTCGCCCAACAACGGATTGCAAAACGATTCCCCAATCGTTTCCAGGTCGAATCCGCGGTTCAAAGCGCAGTGATCATCATTGGCGGGTTGAGTCTATGGCTGTTTGTCTCGCGATGGATGCGATTGAATGCGAGTGGATTCTATCTCACCGCCAGCTGGTCCGTGCTGGCGCTCGCATTGTTCGTTTTTGGAATGATGTTCCGCGAACGAATGTATCGCTGGCTCGGATTGATCGTGCTGGCCGGCGCGCTGGGACGCGTGGTGATCTTCGATGTGTGGAAACTGGAAACGATCTTCCGCATTCTGAGCTTCATGGCGCTGGGAATCGTGCTCCTCGTGCTCGGTTTCCTTTACAACAAGTATCAGGAAAAACTCAGGGAATGGCTGTAAAGCTATCGCCGTGAGAAGGCGGACTTGTACCCCACGGTTCCGCCTCGTTACCTCGGCGACTACAAAAATTTCAGATGCCGATGAACTTCGGCCACTTTCCACTTTTTAGAACGGCGTTCCGATTCTAGCCTGCGCGGGTGTCCAGAATGTTGAAATCGTCCGGCGCGATGGCCGGAGCCACGTTGACGAGCCGGGTGCTCGGAATGGTTCGCGAGATGGTTTACGCGAACTTCATGGGCGCCAACTGGGTCGCGGCGGCGTTTCAGGTCGCATTCACCATCCCCAACTTGTTCCGACGCCTCCTCGGTGAAGGCGCTCTCACCGCAGCGTTCATTCCCATTTTCAAGGAGACGGAGAAAGCCGCCGGCGAGAAGGAAATGTGGCACGCCGCGAACGCAGTAATTTCAGGACTCATCATCGCAGCATCCGTGATCATCGCGCTGGTGATGATCGGCATCACAATCGCCCTGAACATCCACGAGTTTTCCGCTCAGACAGAACTGATGCTGCGGCTTCTGCGCTGGATGTTTCCCTACATGCTCCTGGTCTGCATCGCGGCGGCCTTCATGGGAATGTTGAACGCGCGCGGACACTTTTTCATTCCCGCAATGGGCGCAACGATGCTGAACGTGGTGATGATCGCGTCGGTTCTCTGGCTGGCACCCCGCTGGGGAAACGAGCCCGTGCTGCACGAACAAATTTTCGCGCTCGCCATCGGCGTGCTCGTAGCGGGCTTCGCACAGGCGGTGTTCCAGGTGCCGACGTTGTGGCGCGATGGATTTCGATATCAATGGGTGAAGCCGTGGGGAAATCCAGTCGTGCAACGGGTGGTCAGGCAGATGATTCCGGGAACGCTCGGCGTCGCGGCGTTTCAAATCAATGTCGCGCTGATCCAGGGTCTCGGATTGGTGCTCGATCGCCCAGAAGCACCGCTGATCGCTCCCTTCAATTACGCGGTTCGCCTGATGGAATTGCCGCAGGGCGTGTTCGGCATTTCGCTCGCCACTTTTCTCTTGCCGACATTGGCGGGACTGGCGGCTGACAAGAATTACGGCGAGTTCAGATCCACGCTGCGCCACGGCATCGGTTATCTCATTTTCGTCAACCTGCTGATGTCGATGCTGCTTATCGTGCTGGCGGAACCGATCATTCGCCTGTTGTTCGAGCGCGGAAAATTCGATCACAGCGCGACTCTCGGCACCGCATTCGCGCTTCGATGTCTGGCCGGAAGTCTCGTCGCATATTCGATCGTCAATGTGCTGGCCCGGGCGTTCTACGCCCTGGGAGATACGAAGACCCCGATGAAGATCAGCATCGTGTGCCTCGTCCTGAACCTCATCCTTTCAGTTGCGCTTGTTGGATTTCTCCGGCAGGGCGGCTTGGGGCTGGCGAACACAGTCAGCTCGGCAGTGAACGTCGCGTTGCTGCTCTTTGCGCTGAAAAAGAAGATGGGGCGGCTGGAGCTCTCGCCGCTGAAATCCCAGATCGTTCCACTGCTGGTCGCCATCAGCTTTGCCGCAGCGGTGACGTTTGTCCTGAGCCGGCTTTGGGAAACGCGTGTTGAACTGCCATCGCTGGCGTTTGGGATCGGCGCGGTGTTCGTGCCCGGCGGAATAGCGTCAGCGATCTACTGGTTCATAGCCGGCTGGATGAAAGTTCCTGCGGCGAAAGAAGTGAGTGATCTGCTCTTCAGCCGGTTCCCTTCAGCCAAATAAGACAGGCTATTTGAACTCCACCTTCTCAAACCCGAGCTGTGTGAAAAAGGAGGTGAGCTGCTGGCGGGCGCGCTGGTCGGCTTCGTTCAAAATGCCGCTGGTGCGTGCGGCGCGCTGGATGTTGTCGAGCGCATTGCGACGCGTCGTCTGTTCCAGGTCTTTCGTCGAAGGTGCGAGCAGTCCAGTGGTGCGGTCGATGACCTTCGTTTCGTTTTCGTCCAGGTAGGAATCGGTGATTTTCGAGCGCGGCAGTTTGATTGAAACCGTGTTGCCATCGATCTGAATGTCCTCCGCCGAGAGCCGATCCAGATCGATGCCAGCCTTCACCACGCCGTGCGCGAGCAGCAACATGCGGTTCTGGCTGCCGATCACCTGGCCCACAATGTTCTCGGACGGCACTTCGAGCACTTCGACTTTTTCGATGACGTATTTCACCGTCACCAGTTCCGAGAGAGCCTGCACCTGTGTCAGCAAAGCGGGCGTGCTGTAGGAACGCGCCCCGCTTCTGAAACTGGAGAGTTTGAACCCGAAGAAAATTCCAATGGAGAAGACAAGGGCGATCGCGCCTAGAATGAGTGCCTTGCCAAGCTTCTGCATGCGGCGAGTCTAATTCGCGAAGCCGCCATTAAAAGCGCAAACTCGGACGCGTCTGCAGGACGAAGCTCGCGCCGTTGGTTGTGGCGCTGTCGAAACCGATCCATGCGGAGAACAGGCCGGGCTCGATCGTGTAGGTGCCGCGCGGACTCCAGTAACCGAGCGATTCTGCATTCAAGGTGAATTGCACCTGCTGCGATTCACCGGGCTGAAGCGTCACGCGTTTGTATCCGCGCAATTCACGAAGCGGTCGAGCGCCTTCAATCGCAGCATGATCGCGAATGTAAAGTTGCAAGATCGCGCTGCCTGAGCGACGGCCAGTGTTCTTCACGGTGGCAGATGCGGTTACGGTGCCATTGAGCGGCGCATTGGTGGCGCTGAGTGAAATCGGACTGAGCGAAAAGCGGGTGTAGCCGAGTCCAAAACCAAAGGGCAACAGTGGTGTGCGCGGTCCATCGATGTAATGGCTGGCATATTCCCCGACGAATTCCCGGCTCGTGGCGAGATGATTGTAGTGAATTGGAATCTGTCCCACCGTTCGCGGCCATGTGGCAGTCAGACGACCGGTTGGCTCAACGGTGCCGGTCAGCAGATCGACGACGCCTTCCGCACCGCGAGTTCCGGGATGCCACGCGATCAGAACGGCATCGCATAGTTCCAGCAGCTCGGGAACTGCCAGTGGACGTCCTGTGAATAGAACGGCGACAACCGGTTTGTTCAGCGCTGCGATCTGACGCACGAGCGTTTCCTGCACACCGGGAAGGTTCAACGTCTGACGACTGCGTGCTTCGCCGGAAAGGCTGGAAGGTTCTCCAATCGCGAGAACGATCACATCCGCTGCCTTTGCGACTTTCAAGGCAGCGGAGATCAGATCGGTCCGATTGCTCAACATTTCGCAACCGAGCGCCACCTGAACATTTTTGGCTCCCACAGCCTCCTTGAGCGCGCTTTCCAGTGTAGGCGCATCTTCCGAACGGCCTGTGGCAGACCAGCAGCCGAGGAGGTCGTGGCTGTTACCATAAGGACCGATGAGCGCGATTTTGGAATTCGGTTTGAGCGGCAACACGTCGCGATTGTTCTTCACGAGAACAGCCGATTGCGCTGCGGCCTCGCGCGAGAGCTGCAGGGCGTCGTCCCGAAGAAACGGCTTTTCCTCATACGCGGCATACGGTTTTTCGAGAAGGCCGCAAAGCAGTTTCAATCGCAGCACGCGCCGCACGGCTTCATCCAGTTCGATCATCGGAACGAAACCAGCCTTCACCTGCTCCAGCAACGTCTGCCTGAATGTGTCAGAGACCATTTCCAGATCGACGCCAGCGTTCAGCGCGACGCGAGCGGCTTCCGCAGCGTCCTGAGCGAAGCCGTGGCGGATGAGCTCCTTGACCGAGTCGTAGTCGCTGACCACGGTTCCGGAAAATTTCCATTCGGTTCTGAGAACATCGGTCAATGTGAAGCGATTGCCGGAGGTTGGGACTCCGTTCAACAGATTGAACGCCGACATGACCGTGAACGCGCCAGCATCGACTCCGGCCTTGAACGGCGGGAGGTAAATGTTGCGAAGCGTCGGCAATCCGATCTCGGTGGTGTTGTAGTCACGCCCGCCTTCTGCAGCGCCGTAACCGACGAAGTGCTTGAGACAGGCAGCGACTCGGTCGGGAGCGGCGGTGTTCGTTCCCTGAAAACCCGCGATGGTTGAGGGCACAAACTGACTGCTGAGCCACGGATCTTCGCCATAACCTTCCGCGATTCGGCCCCACCGGGGATCGCGGGCGATGTCGATCATCGGCGCGAAGGTCCAGTCGATGCCTGCCGCGCGCGATTCACGCGCCGCAATCGCAGCGGTGCGTTCCATCAAATAGGGATTCCATGAGCAGGACAACGCGAGCGGAATGGGAAAGATCGTGCGATAGCCGTGGATCGTGTCGTAACCGAAAATCAGTGGAATGCCGAGCCGGCTTTCTTCGATGGCGATGCGTTGAAGCGAATTGCGAAAGGCCGGGCCCGCGAGATCCACGCCGAGATACGAACTCACGTCGCCGTTCTGCACGAGTGCGGCGTCGTTGCGGGCATCAGCCAGCGGACGTTGCCAGAGCTGGCCGATCTTCTCGCGGTCCGTCATGCGCGAGAGAAGATCGTTGATGCGATCCTGAATGGCGGCTGACGGATTCTCGTAGATGTCCTGCGTGCCGTTTTTGTTCAGATCAATCCAACCGTCGCGATACAGCTCAGGCTTCTGAGGTTCGATCGCAAATGTGTTGGTTTCGCTTTGAACGGTTGGAGCTTCGAGGGCGGCGGCGATGATATCCGTTCGGGTGCTGACGGATATAGCGACGAGAAGGAGGACCTTGGAGTTGAAGCTCGTGGAGAATCGCCGGTTCATTGGGTTCAAGCTGTTCCAACACAGGCAGTCGTTCAATGAGGGATTTCTATCAGTCCGATATACCCGTTTGAACAGTGCGTCTCGGCGCGACTCGAGCCCGGTTCGTCAGCTATGCGATCACTTCATCGCGGCCTTCGAGTCGCTCGAACTGTTCCTTGCGTTTGTCTTCCAGCAACCCTTTGGACGCTGCTTCGATGACGTTGATGAGATCAGAAGCTTCAAGCAACCGCGGGGCGGACACATAGCTGGCGCCGGCTTCATAGAGCTTGGGGATGTCCGCGAGTGTGTCAGAATGCACGACGATCTGCGCTTTCGGGGTCAGCTCACGAAGCTGTCGCAGCAATTTGAAGTTGCTGGTTCCTTTCAGAATTATGTTGGGCAGCGTGCAGATGATGATCTCCGCGTTCTCAATTCCGGCCTTCAAAAGCACGTCGCGCTGACTGATGTCACCATACACCACCTGGACGTTGCGCCGCCGCAGCTGCTCGATGACGCGAGGGTTGAAATCGACCACCTGAATTTCCGGAAGCAGGGTTGGCTTCTCGCGTATGATCTGATCGAGAAAGGAGCTGGCGGTCCAATAGAAGCCGAGCATGTAGATGCGCCGATTCGACGTTGTCACGCCAGCGACCGAAGCCTCCTCTGGCAGATCCTTCATTCCAAGACGCGTCAGCCACGGGGAAATTTTCCGGAGGATCGTGTCGCTGGCCATCATCGCGTAAGTGGAATCCACCGCCAGGAAGGCGAACGCGAGTGTGGCAATTCCCATGGATCGTTCGGAGACGTCGCCTGTTTTGGCGCCCAGCGCGAGCAACACCATGGAAAGCTCGCTCAGCTGGCAGAAGTTGATCGCCGGAATGAGGCTGGCGCGATGCCCCATTTTCATCATGTAAAGTGGCGTGAAAATCGTCACCAACCGGCTGCCCACCAGGAAGGCGCTGAAGAGTAGCATCAACAGCAGCAATTCCCAGCTCGGCCGCGGGATGCCCATGCCGAGGCCGACAAAGAAGAGCGTCACAAAGAAGTCGCGCAGGCTGGTGACCTTGGCGACCACGTCGAGAGTGTAGGGAAAGGTCGAAACCATCACCCCGGCGATCAGCGCACCCATCGCGGATGAAAGTCCAATCTGTCCTGCGAATCCCGCGAGTGCGAAGCACCAGGCGAGAGCGCCGATCAGAACGAGTTCAGGCATCCGCGCCACGAAGCGAAAAAGCGGCGGCAGAATGAAACGGCTCATGACGTAACCGATGCCGATCAGCAGGAAAACTTTGCCGAATGCGAGAGCGAGAGCGCTGATGCGCGGATCACCCAGGTTCGGTTGGATCGCCAGGAACATGATCGTCACCAGATCCTGAAGCACCATGATCCCAAGTGTTATTCGGCCGGCGAGAGTGTCCAGCTCGTGTTTGTCGTACAGGACCTTCACGATGATGATCGTGCTGCTCATCGCGGCGGCCACTGACAGGTAGAGCGCCTCAAGCTTGCTGGTCATGAAGATCGGGATGGCGAAGAACACCCAGCCCAGCGCGATCGAACCGAAAATTTGAACCAATCCCGTGATGGTGATCGCTTTGCCAGCGCTGAACATTTTCTTCAGATCAAGCTCCAGTCCGATCATGAACAGCAGAAGAATCAAGCCGATCTCGGAAATCGTGGTGATGGAGGGGCCTGTGACCCATTTTAATACGGAAGGACCGATGATGAATCCGGCCAGCAGATAAGCCAGCAGCAGAGGCTGGCGAGCCAGGTGCGCCCCCACTCCGGCAATCCAGGCCGCGATAATGCACAGCGCAATGTCGATGACGAGTTGGGGCATGGCGCGAGAGCTAATCAGGCTGCCTCGTTGGCGTCCAGTTGGATTTGAACGGACAACGTGAACGATTTTCAGCGGTCATCCCGGACGGCATTTCACGGACAGAAGCGTAAAACTTGCACTTGGGAAGCTGCGCGGGCGGACCTAAACTCCAGGCATGAATTCGATTCCTGTCGGACAGTTTCCCGCTTATCGGCCGCGCCGCCTTCGCCAGTCCGCGGCTCTCCGCCGCCTTGTCAGCGAAACCCGACTGGACGTTTCGCAACTCGTCCTGCCGTTCTTCGTTCGGTCCGGACGGAAGCTGCGCAAGCCCATCAACGCCATGTCGGGGGTGTTTCAATTATCCATCGACGAGATGTTGAAAGATGCACGGGCGGCATTTGAGGCGGGCGTGCCGGCTGTGTTGCTGTTCGGAATTCCAGATAAAAAAGATGCGAAAGCATCGGGCGCTTATGTGAAGAATGGCATTGTTCAACAGGCCGTGCGCGCCTTGAAGAAGGAACTGCCCGGACTGCTCGTGATTACGGACGTCTGCCTTTGCGAATACATGGAACACGGGCATTGCGGCATTGTTCACCAGGGCAGGACGGGTGCGAGGATTCTGAACGATCCGACCTTGAAATTGCTGGCACAAACTGCGGCAAGTCATGCGGAGGCTGGCGCGGACATTGTGGCGCCGAGCGACATGATGGATGGACGCGTTCGCGCGATACGGAATCTGCTGGATGAGCGAGGTTTCGATGAAACGCCGATCATGTCATACGCCGCGAAGTTTGCGTCTGCATATTACGGCCCTTTCCGCGAGGCGGCCGAATCAACGCCACGGTTCGGCGACCGTCGAAGCTACCAGATGGACGCCGGCAATTCAGCGGAAGCCTTGCGCGAAGTGGCACTGGATATTCAGGAGGGCGCGGACATTGTCATGGTGAAGCCGGCGCTCGCGTATCTCGACATTCTTTACCGCGTGAAATCGGAGTTTGGTTATCCGACGGCGGCGTACGCGGTGAGTGCGGAACATGCGATGATCAAGGCCGCGGCGGAAAAGGGCTGGATCGATGAGCGTGCTGTGACCCTGGAAACGCTTCTGGCGATGCGACGCGCCGGAGCAGACATCATCATCACCTACGCCGCTGCGGATGTGGCGCGTTGGATGCGGGAGGGTTGAAGGCGGACAGGTTACTGTCCCTTGGGAATCATCGTCAGCGTAATGAGAAGCACGCCGATGATGATGGCGACAACGATGATTCCTCCGATGAGGAACATCTTGTTTCCCTTGTCGCTTTTCTTGGAGAAAGCCTTGCTCGTGGTGTCAAAACCGCCGCTGCGTGGCCCCTGTTCCAGTTCGTTCAGGCTCACACCACGCTGCATCACGATGGTGTGGTCGCTTTTCTTTGAGGGACTCTGAGCAGGAGCTGGAGCGGGTGCAGAAGCTGCGCCGACTGGCGTCGGCGCCGGAATGGGTGAAGCGGGAGCGCCTTCGGTTTCGAGCTTCAATTCCACCTGACCGAGACGAAGTGTCTGGCCCGGTTTGAGCACCTGTTCGGAAATCTTTTCTCCATTGATGAAGGTGCCATTGGTCGAGTTGAGGTCCTTAACCACGATGTCCGAGCCGCGCAAAAGGATTTCGCAATGATGACTCGAGACAGAGGATTCGGCGATCTGGAAGGTATTGTCGTCCACGCGCCCAATGGTTGTTTTGTCCACTGTCAGCTCTACTGAACGTCCGGACAATCCCGCGTTTAGGACAACAAGTTTCGCCATAAAGTTCTTATGCCACTGCGATTATCGTCAGCGACAATTTCAAGTCAAACGGAAAGGTCAAACGGGCGCGAATGAGCCGAATGAAACGGATCATCCATGTTTTTCCAGCATCGCCCGAAAATCTGCGAACAACGGAGTGGAGTCGTGCGGACCCGGCGATGCCTCTGGATGGTATTGCACACAGAAGATCGGTTTGGTTTTGTGACGCATGCCTTCGACCGTTTGGTCGTTGAGGTTCACGCGATCGACGCTGACATCACCTGGAAGTGATTTTGGGTCCACGGCGAATCCGTGATTTTGGGACGTGATTTCGACCTTGCCGGTTTCAAGGTCTTTCACCGGCTGGTTTCCACCACGATGGCCAAATTTAAGTTTGAAAGTTTTGCCGCCAAACGCCTGGCCGAGAATCTGGTGTCCCAGGCAAATCCCAAATATGGGGATTCCACTGGCAACGAGATCCTTCGCCGCCTGCACCGCGTAGCCAAGCGCGGAGGGATCGCCAGGTCCGTTTGAAAGGAATATTCCAGCCGGCTTGTATTTCAACGCTTCGGCGGCCGGCGTTGTTGCGGGAACCACCTGCACCTTGAAACCCTGCTGACGCAGCCGGCGCAGGATGTTGTATTTCATCCCGAAATCGTAGGCGACGATCGGAATGTCCGCGGGCGGCAATGGTTCGCGCACCTTGCGGGCGTCCTCTTTTGAAATGCCGCGAATCAGTGAGAAGCGGGCGCTTTGTTCGTCCTTTTCATCCCAGATGAACGGTTCGCGATGTGTGACTTCCTTGACGTAATCGACGCCCACAAGTCCCTTCCACGACTTCGCCCGTTCCAGCGCTTCCGCATCTGAAATGTCTTCCGTGGTGATGAACCCGTTCATGGCTCCACGGACGCGCAATTTCTTCGTCAGCGCCCGGGTGTCGATGCCCTGAATGCCGGGGATACCGTTCTGTTGCAGGTAATCCGCGAGGGAATAATCCGCGCGCCAGTTGCTGACGATGGGGGAAAGCTCGCGGATGACGAAGCCGGCGACATGCGGACGCCAGGATTCGACATCGAGCAGGTTCACGCCGTAATTCCCGATCAACGGGTAGGTCATCGTGACGATCTGGCCTTTGTAGGAAGGGTCGGTGAGGATTTCCTGGTAGCCGGTCATCGAGGTGTTGAAACAAACCTCGCCGCAGGCAGAGGCGCGCGCGCCAAAACCTTCGCCGTGGAACAGGGAACCATCTTCGAGAGCCAGAATTGCTTTCATTCGTCAGCGACCGCGCGGGATGCTAGAGCCGCGCGCCGGAGGGTCAAGCTTTTAACCCGGAACGGAAGAATGTTCGGGGGGGGAGATTACTTCTTCAATTTCTCCAGTGATGCAATGTAGCTCTTGGGATCTCCGCCGCTGAAGCCGATTTCGCGTTTCAATTCTTTTCCCTGCGCATCCAGCACGATCACCGTCGGATAACCTTGAATATTGAATCGCTTGCTCAACGCCGCATTAGCGGCCTTCAATTCCTTCGTCTGGGGTTTGGAACGTGGGAAGTCCACTTCAACCAGGACCAGATTTGTCTTCGCATAGCTCACAAATTCCTTCGAAGTCAGGATGTTTTTGTGAAGCGCCTTGCAGGGCGGGCACCAGTCCGATCCGGTGAAGTCCAGGAACACGAGCTTGTTTTCTGCCTTGGCTTTCTGCAGTGCCTTGGGGAGGTCGGTTGTCCATTCCCCTTCGGCTGCGTTGAGGACGAAAGCGACGCAGCAGGCCAACAGTGTCAGTGTGATTTTTTTCATAGTATCTCAGGCGGCAGCCGCTGTGCGTTGTTCAGCCCATGCAATTTTGCCGGCCACGATGGTTGCGACTGCCTTGCCTTTGAGCGGCCAGCCATAGAACGGGCTGTTCAAAGACTTGCTCGCGGTGGACGCTCTGTCAAATTGCCAGGCCAGATCCGGATCGAACACGGTGACGTCTGCGTCCGTTCCGATGGAGAGCGTTCCCTTGTTCAACCGGAGCAAATTGGCAGGCGCGACCGTGAACTTCGCAATCAGGTCCGAAAGACTGAGGCGTTTGGTGTGATACAGCTGCATCAGCGAAAGCGCGAGTTCGGTTTCCAGACCGGTGATTCCGAACGGCGCGTAATCGAACTCCACTTCCTTTTCATAACCACAATGAGGCGCATGATCGCTGGCGAGAATCTCAATGGTTCCGTCCACGATGCCTTCAAGGATCGCTTCACGATCCCGCGCAGAACGAAGCGGCGGGTTCATCTTCATGCTCGTGTCGTAAGCCGGCCATTGCGGCAGCTGATCCGCCGGCAGCGAACCGATGCCGTAAATTCCTTTGCCGTCTTCAGCCCAGAACTTTTCGCTTCCTGCCACGGCGGCGTCGGTCAGGGTGAAGTGATGCGGACAGGCTTCGCCTGAAACCGGAACGCCGCGTTTTTTGGCTTCGCGAATGAGTTCCACGCTCCCCGCCGCGCTTAAATGCTGGCAATGAACCCGTGTTCCGGTGAGCTGCGCCAGAAGAATGTTGCGCGCCACAATCATTTCTTCCCCCGCCGCCGGCCATCCGCGAAGACCAAGCGCCGTGCTCCAATAACCTTCGTGCATCACGCCGTCGGTCACGAGCGAGTAATCCTGGCAATGATCCATCACCGGCAGATCGAACATTTTCGCGTATTCACAGGCGCGTCGCATCAGCTCGTTGTTCTGAATGCAATGGCCATCATCGGTGATTGCCACCACTCCGGCGCGTTTCAGCGATCCGATCGACGCCAGTTCCTCGCCGGCGATGCCTTTGGTAATGGCGCCTGCGACATAGAGATTCACCTTCCCCTGCCTCTCGGCCCGTTCGTGGATCAAGGCGACCGTTCCGGCGTTGTCGATGGACGGAGACGTGTTCGGCATGCAGACGACCGACGTGAATCCGCCGCGAGCGGCGGAAGCGGTGCCCGTGGCAATATCTTCCTTGGCGGTCTGGCCCGGTTCGCGGAAATGAACGTGCAGGTCGATCAATCCGGGGCAGACTACAAGGCCCGAGACGTCCATCCGTTCCACATTTGCCGGTGCCTGGCTGGCGGCGTCGCGACCCACGGCGGCAACCTTGCCATCAACGATCAGCACGTCCGCGGAAGCGTCGAGGCGATTGGCGGGATCGATCACGCGGCCGCCGGAGAGGAGCAACGAATTCATACGGCCGAAGAGTTTGATTCAAGCGCCTGCCGTGTCGAGCACTGAGTTTTCGCTCCTGCGGTATGCCACCGGGGCGAATCTGGAGAACGCGAAGCTTCAGGTTCACATCCGCTCGTGTGCAAACGGTTACAGCACACCTCGGATCGATGGGATCGAAATGAAAGGCAACATCGAAACCGGTCAAAAACACACCTTTCAGTCCGTGACGTGGGCGAAGTCGCGGTGCAATTCACGAAGTTCCGGTTCCCCTGAAAGCCGTCGAGACGCGGCGGTGGCAAGACGCCGCCAGGCTTCGCCGTTCGTGCCCAAATGGAAGTGTTCGTAGTAAAGGCGTCCCGGGTGTGGTGGTTGATGGAAATTGTAGCGCGGAGCGGTGCGGAACCGTTCTTTTCCGATCGAAAAATGACGCATCACTGTTTCCTGCGTGTGGAAGCAGTCGAACAGTCGTTGCTTCAACTGTCGCTGCTCTTCCGTCAGAATCACGGTTCGAACATCGGATTTCGCGCGGGGAAGGAACTCTCCGGTGACCATTATCCCCGCGCGGTTGAAATAGCTCGTCGCCTCCACAACGACAGGCGCGCTCCCCTGCTCCTTGAGCAGGATGTCCCTGGCCATGTGGACGGCGAACGCGGTTGAATCGTGATCCGGATGGCCGCCTTCATACGGATGCGTGATCACGATCGAGGGTTGCAATTCAAGAAGTTTTTCCGCGATCAGAAGTGTCAGCGGAATCAGATTGAGAACAGTTTCCTGATCGGGAACTCCGAGCGGATGCAACTGGTTGAAATTGATTCCAGCGAGAGCGAGGGCGGTGATCGATTCCCGCTGACGGACCGAGGCGTATTCCTCAGCAGTTACGAAACCGGCGCGCCAGGTGTCGGGCGAATTCCGGGGCGCTCCGTCTGTCACATGGATGACGTGCGCCTGCGGCCACTGGTGAAGATGTGCACCGCAGCCGATCACTTCGTCGTCCGGATGAGCGACGATGATTGCGAGACGATCCGGACAACTGTCGAACAAAAGACTGGTCCAATCTGTTTTCATGCGGGGAAAGCCGCCGGATGCACCGCGCAGGATTTTGCGGTTCCATTTCGATTGCAGATGAATCCGCCGACACGATGCTTGCCGACGCGCGGCAGTTCGATCGAAAAGGCCAGCGGTTGGATTCGACTCCAGACGCTGCCTGCTGGAAGGATGCCGCACATACTCGTCTGAGAATATTTCGCAGATTCAACGGCTGCGCCCAATGGGCTGACTACCGTAGGGGTTTTGTTCCACGCGTTTCGTAGGCCTGAAGGCCAACTCACGGCGTTTTATCGGTTGGGTTTTCCGTATGGGGTAAAACCCTACTTCACTGATAAATCGCTTGAGTCGCGGGAGGAGTTTTTGCGTAACGTGACGTGTGGCTGCCGGCGAAATACCAATCGATGTTCAACTCCTGCTCCAGGAAGCAATCCGTTCCGTCGAGCAGTTGGAGATCCTTTTGGCGCTTCGCGATAAATCGGATCACGCGTGGACTTCCAAGGAAGTGTATCAGGTGATTCGAAGCAGCGAGCGGTCAGTGGAGAGAACCCTTGAGGAACTGACAGCTCGCGGCTTTCTGGTGCGAAGCGAAGGTCCGGAGCGCGGCTATCGTTACGCTCCCAGGACCGCTGAGCTGGCGGACACAATCTCCCGGTTGTCACATCTCTATTCCGAGCGGCGGGTGCGCATCATCGAGGCAATCTACGCCGAACGCGTATCGGAGGTGGATGAGTTTGCAAAGGCGTTCAGGTTGAGAAAGGACCCCAATGGCTGAAATCGTTTATCTTCTCTGCGCCCTGACGAGTAGTGCGTGCGCAGTGTTGTTATATCGAGGCTACCATCGCAGCAAAGTCCTGCTCCTGTTCTGGAGCAGCCTTGCGTTTCTCGCATTCGCAGTCGCCAACAGCCTGCTGTTCGTCGATCTCGTCGTTCTGAGCGATAGCATCAGCCTCCTGTTGTGGCGCCAGTCGGCGAATCTGGCCGGCGTGCTGTTACTGCTGTATGGGCTGATGCGAACGAACATCTGACTATGAATGTGGACATCTACAGCGCCCTCTCCGGCGGAATTCTGGTTGGCTACTGGGCGATCGGCGTTTTCTTCTTCCGGTTCAGGAGGAAAAGCCACGATCGCTTTTTCGCGTACTTCGGCTGGTCGTTCTGGATTCTGGCGGTGGAGCGGGTGCTCCTGATCATGATCGGACAGAGCGAAGTGCGGCCTTACTACTACCTTCTCCGGCTGGTGGCGTTTCTCTTCATCCTCTATGCCATCTACGACAAGAACCGGGCTGGAAAACCCTTGCCACCAGGAACTCCGAAGTTGCAGTGAACGAATCCGGCATCAAACCTTGCCAATCCACTTGCGGTCTTCCCACACCGCCTTGAGCGAGGTGATGTTGCGCCTGTCGAAGACGTTCTTTGCCGCGGAAATCAGCTTTCCCTTTTTCAAATTATTGTAGGCGTCGCTGGCGCTGATCGCGACGAACTGGAGCACGCTAGGATCGCGATAACAGTCAATCATGCATTTCGTGCAGCCGTCGCGAATGAGCTTGGAATCATCCCATTCATACACGTTGCACATCGGTTCGTGCCATGCATGGCAGCGATACAAATTCAGGTGCCAGTCGAGATAAAAGTACTTGTGGCCGCCGAGGCAGCCGAACTGTTCCTTTTCCTTTCGCAGATGCCGCTGCATCTCGTTCAGCGACTCGGTCGGATTCACAACGGGATATCCGCTGCGATGTTTCATCTGCCGGATTTTTTCAAAAAGCTGGATCAGTTCGTCCGTGTTGTAGTTTACCAGGCCGCTGTCGCTGAAGCTCAGATAACTGCTCGCCAGCGAGGTCAGCGGATAGCTGAAGGTGCAGCTCTTGAATCCGAGCGATTCCAGAAACGCCGGCAGCTTGTCGTAATCTTCAATCAAACGGCTCGCAGTGACGCTCGCCGTCGTTTGAATTCCCAGCTCGCCGAACACTTCATTCGCGCGCTTGATCTTGCGGCAGACATCGGGCAGGCCGCGGTTCTTCTCGTGCTTGATGATGTCATGCGCGTCGATCGACATGATCACGCTGCTCAATCCATCGGACGCGAGCGCCCGCATGTTCTCTTCCGTCCAGAGTCCGCCGTTGGTGCAGATCATCGGATGAATGCCGCGCTCCGCCGCGTAACGGGTCATGGTCCGCAGATCGCGATGCACCATCGGTTCGCCGCCCACGAACAGCAGGTAACCGATGTGATTTTTCAACGCGATGTCGATGACATCCTTCGCTTCCTGAAGCGTGACGCTGCGGCGGGCCTTGGGATCGAACTTCGACCGTGCGAAGCCGCAGAAATCGCAGTCGGCATTGCAGATGTTCGTGATGGCGAACTGCAGATAACCGGGGCCGCCGTGTTGCAAAACCTCGCCGATCAGCTTGAAGACGCTTTTCTCCGGCCGCACGACGGGTTTTGAAAAATCGACTCCCGCGCCAGCTGGAGCTGCGGGTTGCGACGACGAAGTTGGCGAGGCTGTGCTCATCGGTAAACCCGGACATTCTGTGGAGAAAAGTGGTCCATGCAACCTCTTTCGTTGCGACACGCTTCAGCTGCACGGCGGTTTTCGTTTTCTGTCCTCGAACAATCGGGGGCCCCCGGGGAGCGAAGAAATTTCGGTCTGGTCCAGACGGCGTTTTGATTTACCGGAAACGTGATTGTATCGTCGGAGCATGCGATACCTGGTGAAAGCGCGGGTGAGAACCGGTAAGGAGAAAGCTCTCCTTGAAGCGATTCAGAATCGGACGCTCGGGGAGGGATCGGTCGCGGGAGACGAATACCTCCGCAACATGGAACAGGCGCGACTGGTTCAGGACGGCACCGCCAACTGGGTGGAGGTGTGCTACTGCGCGGAACCGTTGCAGGAGGAGAGACCGTATTGGGAGAAATTCTTCGAGCTGGTGAGCATCGAAGACGCGCACGACCGGGCGAACTGCAAGCATGAGAACGGAAAGCAGACATGGGCCTGCAACGATTGCAGCTGCACGCGAAAGCTGGAGCAGCGACTGCGATTTTCCGGAACGGCTTTTCTCGAAGAGTTGAAGAAATCTGCCGGTGGTTCTTGATGCCGCCGTTCGGAATCGGACACGGTTTTGAATGATCCCCCGTGTCCGGACTTGCGCATTAAAGATTCCGGTACACGTTGGGCGCATTGTCTGAAAACATTGAACCAGGAAAAAACTATGGCAATTCAAGCACCTGATCTCACGCAACGTCCACCCCGCAGCCCGCGTGTCCGCCTCGGCGGTTATGCGCTTCTGCCTCGCATGCTCGACAAAGGCCGCGCAACGATCATCGGAAAGAACGGCGAGTATCATTACAACTGCCCGCTCGATCAGCGCTTCGTCCAGTTTGTTGGAATTGATCCGGAAGCGTTGAAGAAGGAACTCGAGGCCGGCAAAGGCGACGGCGAAATTCTGGAATGGATCAAGGCGAACGCGAAACACAAGCGCACCGATTCGGAAATCGTTGCATGGTCGATCTATCAGGACCAGCGTCCGCCGGACAACACCGAAGCCCGCGAATACTTCAACAAGCTGCACCAGACCGCGGGACCCAATCGCGAAGACATTCTGAGCTGGGCTGACCTCCTTGATCTCGACGATCATGTGAGCTACGGCGGAAAGGCATAACGCTTTTTTGTCGTCCGAACGATCCGACGGAATATTTCGTCCGAATTGTGACTTGAAAGGAGCTGTCGTCAGCAGCCGGTCTGGCTGAAACGGTCAGCTCCTTTGCTTTTCGTGCATTTGTGTTTGCGCTGCCGCTACAACTTCACCCACTTGCCTGAGGCGGAGGATTTTTCCACGGCTTCGAGAACTCGCTGATTTTTGAAGCCATCTTCGAAAGTGGGATGTGTCGCCTTGCCGTCGATGCAGGCGTTGACGAAATCCGCAGCGACGTGAACGAACGTGTGTTCATAACCGATCGGATGCCCTGGCGGCCACCAGTGAGCGACATACGGTTGAACGTGATCGCGCTGGGTGACGAGGATGTCGCGGAAACCCTGCCGGTCCTTGGGATCGTCGCCGCAATAATACTTCAGCCGGTTCATGTCCTCGAAATCGAAGAAGATGGATCCTTTGCTTCCGTTGATTTCGATCTCCATGTGGTTGCGTCGTCCAAGCGCATAACGGGTGGCTTCGAGATTCGCGAGTGCGCCACCCGTCATCCTGCCGATGAACATCGCGGAATCGGGAACAGTCACCTTCCCCATCCGACGAACAGATTTGGTGTGAATGCCATTGGATTTGGCGGGTGGCTCGGGGATGGGACGTTCCGATATGAATGTGTTGGTGAATCCGCAGACTTCCTCGAATTCGCCCACGAGATAACGACCGAGGTCGATGATGTGTGAATTGATGTCCGCATGAACCCCGCTGCCGCTGAATTCCTTTTGCAAACGCCAGTCGAGGGGGAAATCGGGATCGACCAGGCGATCCTGCGCGTAGCGTGCGCGATAGTGAAAGATCCGCCCTAGCGCGCCCTCAGTGATCATTCGCTTGGCGAGTGCGATTGCCGGGACACGCCGGTAGTTGTGACAGACCATGTGAACGCAGCGGGATTTCTGAGCTGCGTTCCACATGGCTTGCGCCTGCTTGAGATTGAGCGCGAGCGGTTTCTCGCAAAGAACATGTTTGCCGCTTTGAAGCGCAGCGATCGCAATCTCCGCGTGCGAATCGGTCGGCGTGGCGATATCGACGATATCGATCAGCGGCGATTCAACGATTTCGCGCCAGTCGGTCGAAGCGTGCTGCCAGCCGAGTTGCGCGCGCGCCGTTTGAACCCCGGCGGGATCGCGTCCGCAGATGGTGTGAAGCTCGACGTGCGCTTTGAGGGGGAAAAACTTTGGAGCCTGCCTCCACGCATTTGAATGGGCTTTACCCATGAAACGGTAACCGACCATCCCGACGCGCAGTGTCCTGGCCATAGAAAGTTGGGGTTGAATTAACGTCCGCCGACTTTATAGTGACCCACGTTTTTCAAGTCAATCGGCGACTTGTTCCAGGCATTCCACTCCGGCAATCCGTTAAATCAGCGCGATCCGGCTGGCCTGCAGGAGTTTGTAAGACGTGTCCGTATTCATTTATGCCTTTTACCGCTGCTGAAATTGCCAAACACCTCAATGGCGAAGTGATTGGTGATTCCTCCACTCTTCTCACTGGTTTTGCTCCCGCGGATCGCGCCAAGGCGGGCGATCTGACATTCGCGGAGAATGCCGAATACCTCGCCCAGGCCGAACAAAGCGCAGCGTCAGCGATCATCGTAAGTGGAGCCGGAACATCGTCGAAGGCGCTGATCGTGGTTCCGAATGCGCGGATTGCTTTTGCAAAGGCCCTGGCGCTTTTCTTTCCGGAACCGGTTCCACCTGCCGGCATTCATCCGACTGCCGCCGTGCATCCAAGTGCGAAGGTGGATGCCTCGGTGCATGTCGGTCCGTATTGCGTGATTGGCGAAGGCGTGCGGATCGGGGCGCGATCAGTTCTTCAAGGCGGCAATCATGTTGGCGCCGGGTCGCAGCTTGGCGAGGAAGTGACTCTTTTTCCGAACGTCGTCCTCTATCCGCGCACAGAAATCGGCAACCGGGTGCGCATTCATTCAGGAACGGTGATCGGTTCGGACGGGTTCGGTTATGTGCAGGACAACGGTGTTCATCGAAAGGTGCCGCAGATCGGCAACGTGATCATCAAGGACGACGTGGAGATTGGCGCCAATGTCACGATCGATCGCGGCGCGCTCGGGCCGACGATTATTGGCAAGGGCACGAAGATCGACAACCTCGTGCAGATCGCACACAACGTGGTGCTCGGGGACGGTTGTCTCGTGATTTCACAAGTGGGCATCGCCGGCAGCACGAAGGTCGGCAACTACGCGATCTTTGCGGGACAGGTGGGCGTCGCGGGACATTTGCGAATCGGGAATCAGGTGCAGGTCGCTGCTCAATCCGGCGTGATGAACAACATCCCTGACGGTGAGAAATGGCTGGGATCGCCCGCACAACCGGATCGCCAGACGAAACGCCAGATGATCGCGATCCAGCATTTGCCCGATCTGCTTCGGCGTGTGACTCAGCTGGAGAAACAGCTGGAGGCGCAGAAGCAGAAGGCGTAACAGATATTTCCTGTTAACCATTGATTTACAAGGGCTGATCAGTTTTGATGCGGCCCAATGATTTACGGTCGTTTGTGTTCCCGTCGCACAGGCGGGAGGGATGGAAGCGCAGCTGCGGGTTATTGGGTCGGCGTTCGCGGAAATAGTGCGGATTCGGTGCATACGAGTCATGCTTATTGAAAGCCCAGTTGAAATGGATGCGGGCTGGCAGGGAACGTTCGAAAACATGCTCCGGGCAAGCGTTGCCAGCGGCATTCTTCTCGTGGATTCTGGCGATAAAATCTCGGCCATCACCGCCGAGGCCGAACGCACACTCAAAGCCGTCCAACCCGGATTTCCCAAACAGCTGGAGGAACTTCCCGAAACGCTGCGTCACATCATTCGTGAGGTGCAGCAAAGCCAGTCCGCCGTGGTCAACCGGCACATGAATCTCTGCGGCTCCGCCGGCTCGGTGCCGGTCGTCGTCAACGCCGCACGATCCGTGTCAGATGCCCGCGGCGTTGTGGTCGCAATCAAGCGCGACAATTCCAGCGACGAAATGGAGCAGAACCTCCGTCGCCTCGACCGGCTGGCCAGTGTTGGAACGCTCTCAGCCAGCATGGCGCATGAAATCAAGAATGCCCTCGTGGCGGTGCGCACGTTCACGGATCTGTTGCTGGAAAAAAATTCTGATTCCGATCTCGCATCGATTGTTCGGCGCGAAGTCGGACGAGTGGACTCGATCGTCAGCCAGATGCTGCGGTTCGCCGCCCCGGCGCAGCCCAGGTTTTCGTCGATCGCACTGCACAAGGTTCTCGACCACTGCGTCCGGCTCGTGCAGCACGGGAAGCGTCACAAGCAAATCGCTTTCAAAAGCGAGTTTTCGGCGACACCGGATGCGTTGATTGGCGATGATCACCAGCTGGAACAGGCCTTCGTAAACCTCCTGTTCAATGCGGTGGAATCCATTGAGAGCGAAGGCATCCTTTCCGTCAGCACGGATCTTGTTCCGGATGTCGGTTCCGGTGAACTGCGCGAGGAAGCTTCGCCGAAGCAGTGGCTGCGGATTCGGATCAGTGACACGGGAGCGGGAATTCCGGCGGACAAGCTCGGTCACATTTTCGAGCCGTTCTTCACCACCAAGCAGACCGGCACCGGACTGGGGCTGGCCGTCACGCGCCGGATTGTTCGCCAGCATCACGGGAAAATTCACGTGGAGAGTGTCGTGGGCAAAGGCACAACCTTCATCGTTCTTCTGCCTGCCGGCCCGAGCGCGTCCTAGCCGTGGATGCACACATCACGATCGCGGTGGTGAGCGACGTGCATTATGCCTGCGCGGCAGAACAGGCGCGCGGCGACGATTACGAGATCGATGCGATTCCTGACGGCTTCAAGAAAGTTCTCCTTCGATTTTACCGGTATTACATCTGGCTTCGACATCCATTGCGTCAAAACCGGCTGCTCGACGAGTTCCTGAATCGAAACGATGACGCGGATTGGGTCGTTGCAAACGGGGATTACTCCTGCGACACGGCTTTTGTAGGTATCAGCGACGACGCTGCATTTGAAAGCGTTCGCGAATGCCATGGCAAACTTCGGGCGAAATTTGGCGAACGGTTGCTTGCCACCCTGGGCGATCACGAGTTCGGGAAGTTCAGCTTCGTTGGAAACAATGGCGGCATGCGGCTGGCCAGCTATGAACGGGCAATGCGCGATCTTCAATTGCAGCCGTTTTGGACGAACGAGGTTGGGCGCTACGTGCTGGCCGGAGTGACATCTTCATTGATGACACTGCCGTTGTTGCGGGCAGAGGCGCAGCCGGAGGAATGGAATCAATGGCAGCAGCTGCGAAACGAGCATTTGGAAGAGATCAGAAAGGGATTCGCTGCAATTCCGTCCGATCGACGAATCATTTTGTTCTGCCACGATCCGACGGCTCTTCCATTTCTTGCGGAGGAGAATTCTGTGCGAAACAAATTGGATCAGGTGGAATTGACGGTGATCGGACATCTGCATTCGCCATTGATTTTCTGGAAGAGCCGGCTGCTGGCGGGAATGCCGGAGATTCGGTTTCTCGGCCATTCGATACGGAAAATGAGCCGCGCCTTGTCGCAGGCGAAGCATTGGCGTCCGTTCAAACCGGTGCTCTGCCCCTCGCTTGCTGGAGTGGAACTGTTGAAGGACGGCGGTTACCTGACGATCAAACTTGATCCGAGCGCCAGGACTCCTCTCGAAGTGAAGCGTCATCGCATCCGCCGCTGAGCGACGCGCAAAGAAGATCAATGCATTTCCACTTCATCTCCTCTGCGCTGCGCTTGCAAACCGATCGACCGCGTTACTCCAGAATTTTTGTTTCGCCGGTGACAATGTCCAGGGTCCAGGGCTTGGGTTCGGGAAGCCAGAGTTTTCCATCGCCAATTTCCAATGGCATCCAGAGATAACGCGAGTCCCACTGAGTTTGCGGACGCCACATGTCTCCCATGAAAATCACCGACGTTTTCTTCGTGCCGACCACTTTGATCATCATGGTCGATTGCGAGCCGTAGGTGTTCGATTCCCGGGGCGCGATATCCTTGAACTCGGACCAAGGGCCTGAAAGTGATTTCGCGGTGGCGTATTTGTTCGGATTCGGATTCCAGCCGGTAAGCGCGGAACCGAGGGCGTAATAGAGGCCGTCGTAATGAACAACCGCGCCGCCTTCCAGAGGTGACCGGATGAAGCAGACTTCCTTTTCGACATCCATGTAATCCTCCGAAAGCTTCGCGATGTGGAAACCTCGGGACGGACGATCCTCGAAAATCAGGTAGGCGGAACCGTCATCGTCGATGAACTGCCCGATGTCGCGGCTCTCCTTGCCGAGCGGACGGAAGCTCTTCACGTATTGATAGTCGCCATCGACCGTATCGCAGACGGCCACGCCGACGCGCGCAAACTGGTAGCGACCGTCGTCGAGATGGAAATACATCACGAACTTCTTCGTCTTCGGGTTGTGGAACACTTTTGGGCGTTCGAGCACCCAACCGCGGCCGAGATTCTCCGGGTCGGCCTGTTTCAGAACCTGATTGCGAAAAGTCCAGTTGGCGAGATTTGTGGATGAATAACAGCCGACATATCTCAGGCTGCGGTCGTTGTCGCGTCCGCGATCTTCGCCGAACCAGTAATAGGTTTTGTCGATTCGAATGATACCACCGCCGTGCGCCTGAATGTGTTGTCCGCGGTCGTCGGGCCAGACTTCGCCCGGGCGGATTGTGGCTGGTTGTGCTGTTGCTTCGATGGCGGCCAACCCGGCAATTGCCAGGCCGACGGATAAGAGTCCGATTCCTTTCATGTCAGTTCTTTTGTGTTGTGTTCTTCGAGATGGCCGCGGCGACCGTTTCGGCGATGATCCGGGCGCCCGATTCATTCGGATGAATTTTATCCGGGAAACAGTCGTGCCGTCCTTTCAGCGCCGAGTGGAGGTCAATCAACGCGAGCTTTTCCTCAAGGGCCACTTCGCGGATTTTCGGAATGATCTTTTCCGTGATGACGCTGTCGCGAATGCCATAACTTTCGGGAAACGGGGGAACCGGGAGGCACAGGTAAACTACGATTTCAGGATTGGCTTCGCGAAGTTTGGAAATCAGGTTTCGGTAGCTTGGAACAAAATCGTTGGGATTGCTTTCGAAGTTCTGCGGCTTGCTGTCGTTTGTTCCGAGCGCGATGACGGCGACGTCCGGTTTCGATTCGAGGGCGGCTTTGAACTTTGGCGTTGCCTGATACGGGCGGTCACCGGCGTTCATCAGCGTCGTTCCGCTCACACCATGGTTTTTGACTTCCCAGTTTTCGCCCAGGATTCGAGCCAGCTGTGCAGGATATGCATTCTGGCTTCGATTGGTCACACCGGCGCCGAAAGTGATGCTGTCGCCGAGGCAAGCCACACGAATGACTTTATTGGATTCTCCGGCGGCGAAAGCGGACGAAAAGGTTCCGGCGACGAGAAGGGCAATCAGCAATAACAAGTTCATTCGAAAACCGGATGATTCCGGCGGAGGAAATGACGAACGAATGGAGCGGGTTGTTACGCCCCCGAACGGGTGAAGCTTCGAATCAATCCACCAGCAGCGCGCATTCGAGATGCGGCGTTTCGGCACTGAGACATTCGCGCAGAAACTGGAGAATTTTCTCTTCCAGCGTCTGGCAACGATGACTCCAGCGGCGGGCGCCTGTGAGATGTTTCACGCAACCGCGCAAACCGTGAAAACGCACCATGCGCGGATCGTTCTTCAGTTGAAGACGCAACTCATCACGAAGCCGCGGAAAAAAGAACAGCTCACAGCCGCTGCCGGATTCCTGGGCGAGCTGATGCAGGTCGGCATCAACGGTTGGGCGTTCATCCGCGGTCCCGACCTCCGTCTGGACGCGGTAGCCGAAACTGCGAAGCACGGTTTCCAGAGCCGCCGCGAATTCGGCGACGGTTACAGTTTCCCGGCGCAGTTCATTGCGGAAATAATGGAAGACAGCCTGGGAAGCCTGCCGGACGAATTCCGCATCGACCACCTTCGAGCTGTTTCCCATGAGTTCGATGGAAATCATCTCGGCGGAAAATGGAATGCTGTCGCCTTCGGGCGTTTTGAAAAGCAGGCAATCGGATGCAAGGGCGATCATTGTTGAGCCTCCAGTTTCTTGACTTCATGAACGAAGTCGGTTGCTTCCTGAAATCGTCGGTAAACACTCGCGAATCGCACGTAGGCAACTTCGTCAATCGGCCGCAGCCCTTCCATAACGAGTTTCCCGATCACCTCCCCGGGTACTTCCCTCTCATACCGGTTGGTGATTTCATCCACGATTCTTTCGACCAGATCCTCGATGATCTTCGGGCTGATCGGACGTTTCTGGCAGGCTTTCCGAATGCCCGAAAGCAGCTTGTCCTTGGAGAATTCCTCGTGGCGGCCGTCGCGCTTGAGAACCATCAGGCTCTCTCGCTCGATCTCTTCGTAAGTGGTGAAACGGTGTCCGCAGGAGATGCATTCGCGGCGTCGGCGGATCGTGGCTCCTTCCCGGGACGCCCGGGAATCGACCACTTTGTCATCCTGACAACCGCACTTGGGACATCGCATATTGCTACACCGCTAATTGTGGCTGGCGGATTCGTAACACACTAAATCTTGAGGCGTCAAGGATTTCGGCAGGAAATATCGTTAGAAAACCGTGGGAATCCCCTCTTCCAGAATTCGAATCTTGGAAGCAATGCCATGTTCTTCGGCGAGCTGAAGCAGCCAGCGCGGTGGTTCCTCCATGTCTTCAAACGACAGACGGAACGTTCCGTAATGCATCGGCACGAGGCATTGCGAGCGGAGATCCTTGAAAGCCTTCACTGCCTGATCCGGTCCCATGTGAACGCGTCGGAACGTTTCCGGGTAGTAAGCGCCAATCGGCAGCAAGGCAATCTCAGGCGACATGCGACGACCAATCTCTTTGAAGCAATGTGAATAGGCGCTGTCGCCTGCGTGATAAATTCGGCGTCCCTGATGTTCGAGGATGAAACCGCCATAACCGCGGTGATCATCCCGCAACGTGCGTGCTCCCCAGTGCTTGCTCGGAGTCATCGTCACCTTCCAATCCTTGTGCGAAAAACTCTCCCACCATTCGAGCTCGATCACCCGCTCGAATCCGAGGTCCATCGCGAGATCGCCCACGCCCCACGGCATGACGCCGATTTTCGGGTGTGGCAGACGCCGGAGACTTGGTTTGTGGAAGTGATCGAAGTGCGCATGGGTCAGAAGGACGAGATCGATCGGCGGCAAATCCTCGATGCGAAGGCCGGATCGCTTGATGCGTTTCAGGAGAAACAGCCAGTTGGCGAAGTTGGGATCGACGAGAATGTTCAGATCGTTGAATTGAATCAGAAACGAGGCGTGCCCGATCCAGGTGATGGCGGCCTGGCCGTGGTTGAGTTTGGGAAACGAAGGAATGCGGTGTTCCCCTGTCCGCCGCGTCAGCAATGCCTTCCACACCATCTCATGAAAAAAAGTGCGCGGATTGAAATGCTTGGACGGCGTCAGCTCCTTGAATGAGCGCGGCAGCCGCTTGCGGGCGGCCGGCGACTTCTGCGTTGGCTTTCTCGTCATACGCTTGCGATATCTTCACCTTCATTTGAATAAATTTCAAACGTTGCGGTCGAAAGGATCAGTTGCCGCCCGCTTCGGGTTGGGTTGTCGGGCTGCAATGTTTGAGGAACTGAGCTAAACCCGCCGGTGCACGACCGGCGGGTTTTTTGTTTCCAACCGCGCGATCCTGTGCAATCAAACTGTCATGGGAAAATTAGAGCAGCAGCTGGATCGTTTTCTTCGCAAGAACCCGAAACTCGGAAAAGGCGTTTATATCGCCCAGGGCGCAATTGTGGTGGGCGACGTGACGGTGGGTGAAAACTCCAGCATCTGGTACAACGCCGTGCTTCGAGGCGACATCAACAAAATCGTTCTCGGACATCATACGAACGTTCAGGACAACGCAGTTCTTCATCTTGCTGACGATTTCCCGTGCGTTCTCGGCAACTACGTCACTGTTGGTCATTCCGCCGTGGTTCACGCCTGCACGGTGAAGGACGAAGTGCTGGTCGGAATGGGCGCCGTGATTCTCGACGGGGCGGTCATTGGCGAGCAGTCGATCGTTGGTGCTCGGGCGCTCGTGACTCAGGGCATGGTGATTCCGCCGGGGTCGATGGTATTGGGCGCGCCGGCCAAGGTGGTTCGTCCGCTGACGGCGAAGGAGCGAAAAGGTCTGAAGTATTGGGCGGAGAAGTATGCAAAAAACGCGGCGTATTGCTTGAAGCATGAGATCGGTGTCTCAGCTCCAATAACTTCCAACTCGTGATTCCCCTCGCCCGTTGCCCTTCTTCCTCGAACGGACATTGGGAAATGACGGAACCAAGGGCGGAAATTTTGTCAAAAAATCCCCGGTTGACTTTCCTTTTCGGGCCAATAGTCTTTTCAACCCTGACTAAGCGGGAGCGCTCGCCACGGTGGCGTTTGCTTCCATGTCTTCCGGAAAGGAAGTGAGTTAGATTGACAGAGATTAAGCTGAAAAAAGGCGAGTCCGTTGAAAAAGCGCTGCGCCGGTTGAAAAAGAAAATCGACCGCGAAGGCACGCTTAAAGTCGTCCGCAACCATCGGCATTTCGAGAAACCCAGCGAACGCCGCCGCCGCAAGGAAAAGGCCGCCCGGTTCTCCGCCATGTTGAGCGCACGTTACGCCGACCTGTAATTGAACTTTTTTGCGCGTTAAACCGTTGAATCGTGAATCGCTTCCGCCGATTTATCGATTCAACGGTTTAACATTTTAACGGTCCAACGATCGCCATGTATTCGCTATCGACCTGCTGGAATTCCCACCGCCACACCGACGGACGCGCCATGCTGCGTGAAGTACGCGAACTGGGATTCGAATTCGCCGAGCTGAGCCACGGCACGCGGATCAGTCTCGTTCCCGGCATTCTCGAAGCCGTCGATGCCGGTGAAATCAAAATTTCCAGCGTCCACAACTTCTGTCCCCTGCCGCTTGGAGTGAACCATTCGGCGCCCAACCTTTTTCAATTCTCCGACGAACGTCCGCGCGAGCGTGAACTGGCCGAGCGCTATACGCTCAAGACGATCGAGTTCGCCGCGCGAGTCAAAGCCCAGCTCGTTGTTCTCCACAGCGGCAGCGTCGAAATGAAACCGTACACAGACAAGCTGCTTGAAATGGTTGCGCGCGGTGAAAAGGAGACTTCGAAATACGAAAAGCTGTGCCGCGAATGTGATGAGAAGCGCGAAGCGAAGAAGGAGAAGTTCTTCCAGCGCACGATGGATACTCTGAAGAAAATCCTGCCCGCGGCTGAAGCAGCGGGAATCAAACTCGGGATTGAGAATCGTCAGGGACTCGAAGAGCTGCCATTTGAGAGCGATTACTGGATGCTTTTCCGCGAGATCACGAGCCCGAATCTGGTTTACTGGCATGACTGCGGGCACGCGCAGATCAAGGAGAACATGGGTTTCATCATGCACACGCTGCATCTGGAATCGATGAGCGATCGGCTGGCGGGATTCCATATTCACGACGTGCAATTTCCCGGGCGCGATCACTGCGCTCCCGGCACCGGCACGATCGATTACGCAGCGCTCAAGCCTTTTGTGAAGCCTGATCACATCAAGGTGTTCGAACTCAGCCCCAAGCTTCCGGTCGATCAGGTGCAGGCGGGCGTTCAGCACGTCAAGGCGGTCTGGGGAGATGAATGAACTTTCCCGGTGTCGCGCGAACTGCTTGAAGAGCCTTCGATCGACGTGATGTTCGCGGAGGAGAGGTGGCTTGATCAGCCTTCTGTCCGTGCGAGCAGGAACGCCTTCAATTCAGCGGCCGCTTTCCCGCCGAACCCGGGCACTTCTGCAATCTGCTCTTCCGTGGCCATGCGAATCCGCTGAACCGAACCGAATTTTTTCAGCAACGCTGCTTTGCGCCGTTCGCCGATGTTTGGGAACTCGTCGAGGATGCTTTCCGAAATGCGCTTGAGCCGCAGTTGCGCGTTGTAAGTGTTGGCGAAGCGATGTGATTCGTCGCGGACGCGCTGAAGCAGTTTCAGCGCGCCAGTGTCGTGCGAAAGGCGCAAAGGCTCGCTTTCGCCCGGGCGATAAATTTCCTCGAACTCCTTCGCCAGACCAATGACCGGAATTCTTTCGAGACCAAGCTTTTTCAATTCGGCGACCGCCATTCCCAGCTGCCCCTTTCCGCCATCGATCAGAATCAGATCGGGAAGATTGGAACGTTGCGAAGAAAGATCTCCCGGCGCCCGATGTTCCTGCACGGCCGCCGCTGAAGCGTCCGCTTCCACATTTTTCAGTTTGCGTCCCTTCGCCGCAGCGCTGACATCGTCCACCAGCTCCTGCAATGCCTGGGGAATCGGTTCGCCGCCCTCTTCTTTGGCGTTCAGACTTTGGTCTTTTGATTCAGGTTTTTGACCTTTGGCTTCATTGAGCAACCGGGTGTAACGCCGGCGGACAACTTCCGCCATCGACGCAAAATCGTTCTGGCCTTCGACTGATTTGATCTTGAACCGCCGGTAGTTCGCGCGGTCGGGACGACCGTTCTTGAAGCGAACCATCGAGGCGACGGCAAACGTGCCGCTGATGTTTGATATGTCGAAGCCCTCAATCTTTTCCGGCGGGGCCGGCAGGCCGAGAACCTCCGCGAGTTCCTTCAAATCTGTCTCCGGATCGATCGCGATCGGAAGGCTGTAGGGAATGCGCTCGAACTTTTCCGTCTTTCGTGTCGTGCGCTTGAGGTCGGCAATCAGGTCACGCAGCTGTGCGGCCTTTTCGTATTCCTGATTGGCCGCGGCCTTCTTCATTTCTTCCTCCAACTGCCCCTGCATCTCCTGACATTGGCCGGCGAGGAAGTCGCATGCGGCGGTGACCTGTTCCAGATACTGCTCGCGTGAGACGTTCGCGATGCATGGCGCCGTGCAGTATTTCAGGTGTGCGTAGAGACAGTGCCGGTAGTCGCGCTCGGTCGGCGTGAGCGGGCGGCAGCCGCGCAGATGATATTGCCGACGCACCAAAGCCAGTGTGCTGCGAAGCGCGCCGGAGTTGGGGAATGGCCCGAAGTAGCGTGCACCGTCCTCCTGCTTGATCCGTGTGAGCGTGAACCGCGGGATCGGATCGTTCAGGTTCACTTTCAGCATCAGGTAATTTTTGTCGTCGCGAAAACTGACGTTGTAGCGCGGGTGAAATTCCTTGATGAGACGACTTTCGAGCAGGAGCGCCTCCGGTTCGCTGCGAACGACGTGAAAATCAAAGTCGTGAATGGCATCGACGAGCGCACGAAACTTGAGATCCCAGCCCATGCGGCGCGACGGATGGAAATACTGGCTCACCCGTTTACGAAGATCGCGCGCTTTCCCGACATAAATAACCGTGCCGAAGCGGTCCTTGTGAAGGTAAACGCCCGGCTTGTGAGGAAGAGTGCTCAGCTTCTTGCGGATCAGTTCGGTCACAGCTTCCGAACTTTTCCCAGTCTGCGTCATGCCGCAAGCGATATTTGAAAAGCATCACCCGGCATAAAGTGGGAATTCCCATTAACACCGTGCTTTAGCGCGGTGAAAGCCCGGATGATTGAAAAGAGCCGTTTCAACGGCTTCCTCAGTGAGGTAAAAGCTGGTGAAACAGCTGAACTTCTCCAAATGCTCCTCAACGTGCTGAAGCGCGACGCTAATGAGATTTGGGGTCAACTCGAGAATGGCCCACTCGTTAGGTCGTCGCTCTGAAATCGCTTTTTCTTTGTCGGGCTGGTGTTTACTTTTCGCTCCATGACACTGCTCCAACGTGCGATCGAAGAATCCGTCGCAGCCACACGCGCCCTGGCATCATTGGATCCGCAATTGAACCAGGCGGTGCAGCTGGTTTTGAAGTGTCTGAAATCCGGCCACAAACTTCTCTTGTGCGGAAATGGCGGCAGTGCTTCCGATGCAACGCATCTCGCCACGGAATTTCTCTGCCGATTTTGCGATGATCGCCGGCCCTATCCCGCGCTGTCGCTCACGGCGAACGGCGAATACATGACTTCAGTCTGCAACGATTACGGCGCGGACGACATCTTCGCGCGACAGGTGTGGGGCCTGGCGCAACCGGGGGATGTTTTGATCGCCATCACCACCAGCGGAAAATCCCGGAACATTCTGCGCGCGCTGGAAGAAGCGAAGAAACGCGGCATCGAATCGATCTGCTTCCTCGGCCGCGACGGCGGTTTTACCAAAGGCATCGCCACTATTGACCTGATCGCTCCCGGCAACAGCACGGCGCGGATTCAGGAAGCGCAAAAACTGCTCTACCACGTTCTTTGCGAAATGGTGGAGCAGGAATTGCCGAAGGCTTGAACCGTCCAAAGAATTTCCACCCGGATTTGCGTCTTTTCCTGACGCACTCGCAATCGACACGGCAAAACCAGCGTTGGCCATGTGATTTGCACTGTGCTAAACCTTTTCCGTGCGCTTTGGTCCGCTGACACTGGAATCGAATCTGTTTCTCTCGCCGCTGGCGGGTTACACCAACCTGCCCTTCCGGCTCGTCGTCCGGGAAATCGGCGGCGTGGGATTGGTTACGACGGACCTCGTCAATGCCCGTTCATTGCTGGAGAAGCGGGAAAAGGCTTTCAAGCTCATCGAAACGCGCGCAGCCGATTCTCCCATGGCAGTGCAGTTGTTCGGCTCCGTTCCGGAAGAAATGCGCGATGCGGCCGTCATCCTGGCCGAGCGCGGTGTGGCGTCGATTGATATCAACATGGGCTGCCCCGTGAAGAAGGTCTGCAAGGTCGGCGGCGGTTCAGCCATGATGACCGAGCTCGATAAAACCTCCGCGCTTGTGAAAGGAATGGTCGCTGCCGTGAAAATTCCCGTGACGGCAAAGATGCGTCTCGGCTGGGACGATCAGAACATCACCGCGCCCGATCTGGCGAAAGCACTGGAAGCGGTCGGTGTGGCGGCGATCTTCATCCATGGCCGCACGCGCGAACAGGGTTTTGGCGGTGTGGTGAATCTCGCCGGCATTCGCTCTGTGGTTGAGGCGGTGAGATCCATACCGGTGATTGGCAATGGCGACGTCACGACGCCACAGGCCGCGAAGAAGATGCTGGACGAAACCGGTTGTGCAGGCGTCAGCATCGGTCGCGGGGCGTTTTATGATCCATGGATTTTCAAACGCACCGTGCATTATTTGAATAGCGGCGAACTGCTGCCGGAACCTTCGTTTGACGAGCGTGTGCGCGTGATGTGCCGTCATCTGGACCTGATGATCGAAATTTTCGGTGAGGATCTCGGCTGCCGGATGTTTCGCAAGATTGCGCCTTGGTATTCCAAGCGATTCGGCCCATCGGGCGAGTTCAACAAGAAGGTGGTGCTGCTTTCCAGCCGCGCGCACTTTTATGAAATTCTGGAGAACTACAGGCGCTGGCGTGAGCAGTTCGTGGATGAGCGTGGCGAGCTGAAGCCGAAGTTCCAGCCTGCGCCCATGGTTGCTTCGTTCATGCAGGATGGACCCGCCGTGGCGAACCGACAGCATATTCCCGTTCCGAAGGGGCCGGTGGAAGTCTGGTAATCAAGTCGCCGCCTGTTTTGCCGATCAGTTCCGGTGGAGTGCACTCAAGCGAACTGAAAGGTACAACTATGCCAAGGCGGACGACAGCGATTTCTGAAGCGACGTCGGTAAAGTGCAGGAATCATTCGTTCGAGCTTCTTGTGGCGACGTGGCTGATGCAGGCCGGATGGCAGGTGTTTGTTCCGTTGTTGGATGACGGGCATTGCACCGATCTTCTTATTTCGGACGGTCCCAGATTCTTTCGGCTCCAGATTAAAACCGTGGAAAGTCAGGATGAAAACCTGCAACTCGTGAACCGCTGGAAGGGAGTTAAGATCGATTTCGTGGTCTGTTTTGCGAAGAACTCCAACTGGGGATTTGTTTGCCCGGCATTCTCAACCAATCAAAAACGGTTGAACCATCCGGATCACAAAAGGTTTCTGCAAAGCAAGGGGGCTTTTCTAGCGGCTTTTCATACCATTTAACGACGGATTTCAGCAGCGGTGGGAAAACGAGGCTGTTGTGAACAAGTCTGCGAATTTCTTTCAATAACTTCTCGGGTTGTCATCGGGAGATTCCTCTGATTTGGTTGTCAGCCGTGATTGAATCCGAGTTCGTCAGTTTCAATGGTGCTTGAACCTCGCTGACCAACTGGAGAGTTGCTTCACGTGAATTTCTGATTGGCGTTATGATTGATTCCGTTTCCCCAGAAGGTGCAGGGCCGGTGGATTTGAAAAAGACCAAGCGCAGCCGCAGAACACAGGCCGCTGCGCCGAATGTGGATCGCCTGCCGCCCCACTCCAACGAAGCTGAGCAGGGCGTGCTCGGGTGCGTGCTGCTTTCGCCCAATGAATGCATGGGCCAGGCGATTGAGAAGTTTAAACAGGGGGCCGAGGTTTTTTATGATCTTCGTCATCAGACCATTTTCGCCGCGTTGACGGAGATGTTCGACAAACGGGAAGCCATCGACGTCATTACGCTCCAACAGCATCTCAAGGACGCCCAGCTTCTCGAACAGGTCGGCGGCATCGCCTATCTCGCTTCGTTGCCGGATGCTGTTCCCTCGGCGGCAAACCTCTCGTACTACATGGACATCGTTTACGAGAAGTATCTCCTCCGGAAGATGATCCACACCTGTACCGACGTGGTGGCCCGCGTGTACGACTATGAGGGCGAGGTGGACGCGCTCATGGACGAAGTCGAGCGCGACATTCTGAAAATCAGCGAAGCCCGCGTTCAGGGTGACAACGATTCGATCAAGGACCTCGTCAAAAAGGCGATCAACACGATCGAGGAATATCATCAACGCCAGGGCATGCTCACCGGCGTTCCCACCGGTTTCACCGATCTCGACAAGATGACGAGCGGTCTGCATGGGGGCGAAATGATCGTCATCGCCGCGCGTCCTTCAATGGGCAAAACCTCGCTCGCAATGAACATCGCGGAACACGTGGCAATCGACCAGAAGCTGCCCGTGGGTGTGTTCAGTTTGGAAATGACCGCGGAATCGCTCGTTCTGCGCATGCTCTGCTCCCGTTCCCGGGTGAACATGCGGAACATTCGCGACGGGTTTCTCGCGGAACGTGATTTTCCGAAATTGACCGGTTCCGCCGGCAAACTGGCCAACGCGCCGCTGTTCATCGATGACTCATCCGGCCTCTCGATTTTGCAGCTTCGCGCCAAGGCCCGCCGCATGCATCAGCAGCATGGAATCAAGCTTTTCGTGATTGATTATCTACAGCTTCTCCATTCTACTGCGCGCCGGGCCGAAAACCGTCAGCAGGAAATCGCAGATATTTCCAACGGCATCAAGGCATTGGCCAAGGAACTGGATGTTCCCATCATCGTCCTCGCCCAGCTGAATCGCGAAATGGAGAAGGACAAGAGCCGGAAACCGCGCATGTCGGATCTTCGCGAATCAGGCGCGATTGAACAGGATGCTGACCTCATCGGTCTGCTCTACAAGCCGAGCACTGGCGACGACGATGACAATCCGACCAATGCTGGTGAGACCGAGGATTCCGTGGCGGTAAATCTGTTGATCGCAAAGCAGCGCAACGGACCCACCGGTGACGTGAACCTGACATTCCTCAGGTCGATCACGCGGTTTGAGAATGCGGCCAAGATCAGCGACGACGACGTCCAACACTGACGATGAGTAAACATCTGTTTCGCCTGTGCGTATTGATTCTTCTGCTGGCCAGCCAGCAGGGCGCATCGGCCCAATCCGCGCCGCCCAAGGTTGCCAGGATCGAAATCCGCCACGTCGGCCCGCAGGAAGTCAGCGACCACCTCATCCGCTCGAACATCCGCGTCAAGGTTGGCGATCCATATCTGCGCGTTGCGGTCGATGACGATGTCCGCAATCTCTATGGCACGGGCCAGTTCTACAACATCCGCGTGATGGAGGAGCAGACGCCGGAAGGCTTCGCGATCACGTACGTCGTTCAGGGCAAGCCGCGCCTCACGGACATCAAATACCAGGGCAATTCCAAGTACAGCATTCGCAAGCTTCAGAAGAAGGTGACGTCGAAGGTCGGCGAACCTTTGGACGAGGGGAAACTTTTCACGGACAGTCAGGAAATTCAGAAGATGTATCAGAAAGCCGGTTATCCCGGCACTGAGGTCAAATACATCACCACGATCGATTCGGATACCGGCCGCGCCACCGCCACATTCGACATCAAGGAAAGCCAGAAGATCAAGATTGTCAGCGTCCAGTTCGACGGCGCCAGCGCCTTCACCCAGAAGGAACTTCGGAAAGCGATCAAGACACGCAAACGCTGGATGCTTTCCTGGCTCACCGGCACCGGCGTTTTCAAGGATGAACAGTTTGAGGACGACAAGGAACGTCTTGCCGAGTTTTATCGCAGCAAAGGATACATCGATTTTGAGCTGAAGGACGTGCAGTTCGAGTATCCGAGCGGACGGAAGATGGTGATTCATTTCGTCATCTATGAAGGCCGCCAGTACAAGGTGGGTTCGGTGAACTTCACGGGGAACGAACTTTTCACCGATGAGGAGATTGCCAAAGGTCTGCGGGCGCTGCAGCCCAAGGGCGTGCTGATCAAGAAGACGAAGCTTGGCCCGAACGGTTTGAAGATGGATGTGGGCGACGAGTTTACCCCCAGGGGATACCGTGAAGACATCCAGCAGCTTGAAGATTTCTACGGCTCGAGAGGTTACATCGATGCTGGACGCAGCCTGAACGTGGTTCGAATTCCGAACACGGATACCGGAACGATGGATCTCGAATTCAAAATCGAGGAAGGCCAGAAGTCGTTCATCGAAAAGATCGAGATCCGCGGCAACAACAAGACCAAGGACCGCGTCATCCGCCGAGAACTTGCGGTTGCGCCCGGTGAAACCTTCGACATGCATCGCGTTCGGTTGAGCCGTATGCGTCTCGAAGGCCTGCAATATTTTGAAAAGGTCGATGCACGACCGGAGCCGACCGATGTTCCGAATCGAAAGGACCTCGTCATCAGCGTTGAAGAAAAGAACACCGGTAACCTGAGCATGGGAGCGGGTTTCAGCTCCGTCGATTCGCTGGTGGGTTTCGCTGAGGTCACTCAGGGAAATTTCGATCTGTTCAATCCGCCGAACTTCACCGGCGGCGGCCAGAAGATGCGTTTGCGCGTTCAGATCGGAACGCAACGGCAGGATTACCTCGCGTCGTTCATCGAACCGTGGTTTCTCGGGCGCAAACTCGCGCTCGGTGTCGATCTTTATCACCGGGAGTTGAACTTCCAAAGTCTTGAGAATCTCTACGACGAAAGCCGTTCGGGCGGACATATCAGCCTGACGCGCGCGCTCGGAAGCGAATTTCTGATCGGCAGTGTCGGATATCGGTTGGAGAATGTCGGGATCAATTTCGAAGGGAATGTCAGCCGAGGCCCAAACGGAGAGGTGATAATCCGGCCTGACAACATCCCGGACGATTTGTTGAAGGAAGACGGCAATTCGCTCCTTTCAAAACTCGAACTGTCGATCGCTTACGACACTCGCAACAGCACGACCCTTCCGGACAAAGGTCAGCGGACGGAGTTTTCAATCGATCTGGCAGGACCGTTCCCCGGCGAGAAGGAATATTACAAGGCCGAGATTCGTACGCACTGGTACTTCAAGGGATTCTTTGAGGGCCACGTCCTCGAACTGCTGGGCGGCACTGGTATCGCGGATGCCTATGGCGGCACCGACAACGTGCCGTTCTATGATCGCTATTATCTGGGCGGCCTCTATTCAGCTCGTGGATACCGTTATCGCAGCATCAGCCCTCGGGAACCGGTTCCAGCGGATGGAGATCAATCCAAGGAACCGATTGGCGGTAACACCTATTATTTTGCCTCGGCCGAATACAGTCTGCCTGTGATCGATCGTCTGCGTTTCGCCGTGTTCTACGACATCGGCAACGTGATGTACGATTCGTATTCGTACGACTTTTCGAATTACAACGACAACTGGGGTATCGGTCTGCGCCTGAATCTTCCGATCGGACCGCTGCGGCTCGACTACGGTATCCCGATCCGTCACGACAAATACAATGGCAGCTCGGGCCGGTTCCAGTTCGGCGTCGGGTTCGAACGTCCTTTCTGATATGAAATTGTCCGTCACGAAATTGTCGCTCAGCTGCATCGCCGCCGCCGGGTTGATCACGGGAACATCGGCGAGCTTTGCAGTTCAACCGGCACCGGCGCGACCTGCCGGTGGTTTCGTTGCCGACACGCCGGTTTATTTCGAAGCGCACGAAGGCCAGTATCTCGCCCGCGGAATTGAATGTTCAATTGTGATTGAACCTGCGCAGGCGACGATGCTGCTCGGCAAACGGACTCAAAAACCGGATTGGACCGGCGCACACAAAGCCATTGGCAGCGACGTTTCACGTGAAACCCGGTCGGTTCGATTGAACCTTCTCGGCGCGAACACTTCTGCAACGCTTTCAGGCGTCGATGCCCTTGCTGCCAGGGCGAATTACCTCATCGGCAACGATGCGTCACAGTGGAAAACGGGGATTCCCCTTTATCAAAAAGTGCGGGTGAACGAAGTCTATCCGGGCATCGATGTCATCTACTACGCCGATCAGAACGGACGGCTGGAATATGACTTTGTTGTTCAGCCCGGCGCAGATCCCGGGCAGATCGCATTCGAGATTCAGGGCGCGGACCGCGTCCGGCTGGACGGTGGCGAGCTGGTTTTGAAGATTGGCTCGGAGGAAGTTCGTCAGCACGCGCCCGTGATTTTTCAGGAGCGCAACGGTGTTCGGACTGTGATTCAAGGGGGATACCATCTCACCCGGAAGAAGACGGTCACGTTCGAAATTTCCAGTTACGATCGCACTCTCCCGCTCGTGATTGATCCGGTGCTGAGCTTTTCCACCTATCTCGGCGGATCGAAGGCCGAGTACGGCTGGGCGGTAGCCGTGGATGACGCCAACAACATTTATGTCGCGGGAGAAACGCTGTCGAAAACTCTGCCGGGCGGCACGAACGGAGTGTTTCAACCCAAATACGCCGGCGGCATCGGACCGTTCGGTGATGGATTTGTTGCGAAGTATGACGGCGTCACCCGCAGCCTTTCGTATCTGACCTATTTCGGCGGCAAGACAGACGATGGCGTCCTTGCCCTGGCGGTTGATTCGGCAACCGGGGAAGCCTATGTGACCGGCTTCACGGATTCCCGGGACTTCCCGGTGATGCCAACGAATAATTTGATGAGCTCGATCACACTGTCGCGCAGTGGCCGGTCGAACAATTCCCGCCGCATCTTCCCGGTGAACGCCTTTGTCGCCCGGTTGAATCCCACCGGCACAGCGCTCGATTTTTCAGTACTGCTTGGCGGTAACCGGCGCGATTCCGGTCGGGCCATCGCGCTCGACGGCGGTGATGTGTTTGTGGCGGGCATGACGGAATCGACGAACTTCAACCCGGTCCCGAACGGCGCCCAGACGTTGCATGGCGGAAACGGTGATGGGTTTGTGGTTCGATTGACAAATCTGAGCGATCCGGTCGCGAGCTATTCCACCTTCCTCGGCGGAACGAACGTTGAATATGCCGAGGCGATCGCGGTCCGGAATCAGGAGGTGTATATCACCGGATTCACCACATCCACCAACTTCCCGGTGGTGAACCCGATCACCTTCACAAACGCGCTGTCAACGAACGTCATCGTGCTGAACAAGCTGAACATGCAGCCCAGGCGTTCGGTGAGGCTGGATGCATTTGTCACGAAGCTTTCCGCAGCGGGCGACCAGTGGATTTATTCCAGCTACCTCGGATCGACCAACGATGACGCCGGGCTGGCCATCGATGTCGATTCGGCGGGGAACGCCTATGTCACCGGCTACACATTCGCGCGGATGTTCAACACGAACACCATCGCGCAGCCGCGTTCAACCGGGAGCAATTACATTTCGCACGCCTTCGTGACCAAGCTCGATCCCAGCGGTTCGAACATGATCTACTCGGTTGATTTCGGCAGCAGCCGGACCGATCGGGGAACAGCGATCCGAGTGGATGAAGCAAACAATCGCGCCTACGTGGCGGGATTCACGAGCTGGAACAACTTCTTTGCGACGAACACTGTGACCGATCTTCGCGGGACAAGTGCAAAACGCACCGCCAAGACGCCGTTCGACGCATTTGTGGTCGCACTCGAGGAAGTGGGCGGTTCGGTCGTTTTCACGAACGCCACCCTGTTTGGCGGGTCGGGCAATGATCAACCCTACTCGATGGCGTTGAAAAATGTCGGCGGTACCGTGACGGCCTGGATTGCTGGCCAGACCACGTCGCAGAACTTTGTCGTCACCAACAGCTACCCTCCATTCCAGGTGCAGACCAATCTCGGCAACGTGAAGAAAACGAAGGTGGCGGATGCCTTTGTGGCCGAGATTCAGTTCCCGGCTCCGTAATTTTGCGCTGCGGGCTGGATGAACGCTTTTCCACCGCTGTTGTCTTTGATGGACGCCATCGCGGTCCGGGGTAAGTTCTGGCTGGCGGTTTGAATTGATTCTGATTTTTTAGGCTTATGAAACGAATTTTGACGAGGTGGATGCCGCTGTTGCTGCTGTTCGGCGCGATGCATTCGATTTCCAACGCACAGCAGCTGAAGATCGCCACGGTCGATCTCAGTCGTGTGTTCACGAACTACTGGAAGTTCAAGCAGGCGGACGCGGCGCTTCAGGAAATGCGCACGGACATGATGAAGTCGTTCGAAGACCTGAAAAAATCCGGAGAGAAGGCGAATCAGACCTACACCACACTGATTGCTGAAGCGAATGATCAGGTGCTGTCCTCCGAGGAACGCGACAAACGGAAGAAAGCCGCCGAGGAAAAGTTGCGCGAAATGGGCGAAATCCGCCGGAGCATGGAACAGTTCGAGAAGCAGGCACTCACACGCCTCACCGAACAACGTGCGCGAATGCGGGAAAATCTTTTGAACGAGATCAATGCCGTGGTGAAGTCAAAAGGCAAAGCAGGCAATTACACGCTTTTGCTGGATTCAGCGGCCAAAACTGCGGATCAAACCCAGTTCATCCTGTTCAGCACCGCGGAAGACATCACCGATTCTGTCATTTCCCAGCTGAATGCCGGTGCACCGGTGGAGTTCTCCGGCGGCGCGGCGCCGAAGGGCACCGATAAGAAATAAAATAGGCGCTGAATTTCTGTCGCTTTCAAAGGACGTTCCTGTTGAGGGGACGTCCTTTTACTTTTCAGCTTTTGCTCAACCGTTCGACCGGTTTTTCAAAGTAACTGCGGTGGGCTTCTTCCAGAATGGACGGAATCTTGTTGGCGAACGGGCTGGATCGCAGCACCGAATCCAACGGAGTCGTGGCCGCTTTGGCAGCGTTTTCGCCCGGAAACCAATGATCCCCCTGGCCCAGCAGGTTGTACCGCATCTTTGCCCAGGGCTCCAATCCGAGCGGCTTGGCATACGTCCACAGGCGCAGGATTTCGGTCACATTGATCTCGCCCGGAACATCGACGTAGTTGGGCAGGCCTTCAAACCAGCGCCGGCACCAGTCTTCGCCCAGCACCTTCTCCATTTCCTCGCGAAGTCGTTTCTCAATCGGCGCCACGGTTTCCGCCGCGCGATCGTAGAACTCCAGAGCCGCCACATGCTCGTCGAAATCGGATGGCCTGCTCGCTCCAATGCTCAGCGTGTGAACCTGCGGACGTGACCAGCAATACAGATCGTTGAACTGCATCGGCGAGAGCGGCTGGCAAAGCTTGCGAATCTTCGGCGTAGGATCCTGAAGTTTCCCACCCTTGTCGTTCGGGCTGATGATGAACACGCCCATGTCCCGCGCGGCCGCTTCTTCCACGGCCGGCCAGTTCAGGTCGTTCACGAAATACCAATGCAGATTCACATAATCGAATTCATCGCTGCGGATCGCCTCGAGAATGATGTCCGTGGTGGCGTGGGTGGAGAAACCGACGAACCTGGCACGGCCTTCGCGCTGAATCTGTCGGATCGCTTCCATGCATCCGCCTTTCTGCAACGACCAGTCGAGCAACTGACGGTTGTTGATGCCGTGAAGCGACAGCAGATCGACGTATTCCAGCCCCAGGTATTTCATCGACGTTTCAAACGTTTCGAGGAACTCCCGCTGTGTGGCCTTGGGAGCGACCTTGGTCTGGACCAGCATTTTGTCGCGGGGAAGTTTCGGAAGGAGATTGCCGAGCTGCATCTCGGAAGATCCATAGCCGCGGGCGGTTTCGAGATGGTTGATTCCAAGTTCGAGGGCGCGATGAATCACCGCTTCGAGATTCTGCTGGTTGTCACGCGGGACTTCCTTTGGATTCACATCCTGCCATTTGTATTGGAAGCGCATGCCGCCGCAGGTGAGAACCGGCATTTGCAAATTCGTCCGACCGAACCGCCGATATTTCATGGGCCGCAACATAGGGGAAAAGGATGCCGATGCAAACGCCGGGTTGCGCGATGCAAACCATTCCAAAGGAACGTTGACACAACCATGGCGGCTGCATAGGCTGGCCCGGTTCGTCGTTAAAACTGAGACTCTTTCTAGCCATGTTGACTCGCATCTGTTTGATCGTCGCAATCGTCGCCGGGTTGGCTGTCGGTACGCTGAACTTCGTCAAAGTCAAAGAAATCATCACCACCACGCGTGCCGAGCGTGATGACTGGCATCAAAAGTTCGATACCACCGATGCCACGCTGAAGAAGACAGAGCGCGATCTGGCGAGCACCACGGCGGAGTTGAACCAGACCAAGGAAACACTGGTTGCCGCGAATGCTGATAAGGAAAAGGCGCTGGCCACTGCGAAGCAGCAGACCGACCGTGCGAACAAGTTGAGCGAAGATTTGGCTGGAACCCGGGCGGAATTGAGCACCGCGCAGGCGGAACTCGCAGCCTACCGTCAGGTGGGAACCACGGAGCAGGTGGCAGGTCTCGCCCGCGATTTCCGGCAGGCTCAGGCGCGCATCTCGGAATCGCAGGTCGTCATCAATACTTTGAACAAGAAGAATCGCCAGCTGGAAGATGAGCTGGCTGATTATCGCGATCCGCAGCGCATCGTTTATCTCCCCGGCAATCTCAAAGGCCAGGTGGTTGTCAGCGATCCCAAGTGGGACTTCGTCGTGCTGAATGTGGGTGAAGACCAGCAGGTGGTTCCGAAGGGCGAACTGCTCGTCAATCGCAACGGCAAGCTGGTGGCCAAGGTGAAGGTGACCAGCGTCCAGAAGGATCGTTGCGTGGCGAACGTTCTCCCCGGCTGGAAACTCGGCGAAATTCTCGAAGGCGATCAGGTCATTCCCGCGCATCCCGCATCGTGAAACGCTTTTCTTTCCATCGTCTCTTTCTGGTCGCGCTGTTGAGCCTCTCAGCAGCGTCTTTCGTTGGGTGTGCCACAACTGAGCCCGGCAATGAATCGGCTCGTCCCTGGAATTCTCCTCAAGGTTGGGAAACCGGCGGCCTCCCCAGCACCATGAACGAAGGCCGGTAATCCTGGCCTCAAAGTTACTATTTCAGTAGCGGCGGTTTCTACCGCCGCTTTTTGTTTGGGTGGGGATCTCTTCTCGCAAACCAACTGATTCAGCGCTCACAATTTCGCTACATCGCCCAAGCCCGTAGCCTCACGCCTCTTCTTCGCGCCTCCCGCCCTACTTCGCCACCTCCACGCACCGCATTTCCCGGATGACCGTCACCTTGATCTGTCCTGGATATTGCAGTTCCGCTTCGACCTTGGATGCGATCTTCCGCGCCAGCATCAGCGCCTCCTCGTCGTCCACCTTGTCCGGCTGCACGAAAACTCTCAGTTCACGTCCGGCCTGAAAGGCAAAGCTCTTTTCGACGCCCGGAAATCCCGAAGCGATCTTCTCCAGATTCTCGATCCGCTTCAGATAGGTCGTCATCGTTTCCGACCGCGCGCCCGGACGCGAGGCGCTGATGGCATCCGCGGCACTGACCAGAATGCCGAGCGGACCGACCGGTGGAACGTCGTTATGATGCGACGCCACGCCGTTCACGACGGCCTCCGGTTCGCCATAGCGCTTGATCAAGTCCGCGCCGACAACCGCGTGCGGTCCTTCGATCTCGTGGTTCACGGCCTTGCCAATGTCGTGAAGGAGCCCTGTCCGTTTCGCGATCGTGATGTCAATGCCCAGTTCGGCAGCCATCAGGCCCATGAGATGCGCCACTTCCACAGAGTGATCCAGGATGTTCTGCGAATAGCTGTGACGGAAATGAAGCCGGCCCAGCAGTTTCACGATCTCCAGGTTCATCGGCGGCAATCCCGCCTTGGCGACAGCCTCTTCGCCGAGCCGGACGACGGTTTGCTCCATTTCCTGAGTGACAGCTGCCACCACTTCCTCGATGCGCGTCGGATGAATTCTCCCGTCCTGGATCAGCCGCGACATGGCTTCGCGCGCGATTTCCCGTCGGACAGGATCGAAACCTGAAATCACCACCGCACCTGGCGTGTCGTCCACGAGGATGGTCACGCCTGTGGCGGCTTCAAAGGCACGGATGTTCCGCCCTTCCCGGCCGATGATGCGGCCCTTGATTTCATCGTTTGGCAGGGCAATTGAAGTGGTCGTGTTCTGAAAGGTGTGTTCGCTGGCGTAACGTTGAATCGCGACGCTGATGACCTGGCGGGCCTTCTCCTCGGCGCGGATTTTGGCTTCATCGACAATCCGTCGGGAAAGATTGTTGGCGTCGCGCAGCGCCTGCTGTTCGGCTTCGCGGAGAACAAGCTGTTTCGCCTCGGTCTCGTTCAGCTGCGCCAACGCCTGCAGCTCCTGGCGTCTTTGTGCGGCAAGATCGGCCGCTTCTTTCTGAAGAAGCTCCACCTGTTTCGCGCGGGCTTCCAGGACGTCTCGTTGCTCGTTCAGCGCCCGTTCTGTTTCCATCAGGCGCTGGAGCTGGGCGTTGACCAGGGCTTCGCGTTCTGTCAGGCGTCGTTCCGCTTCAGCACGCTCGGCACGGCGGTCGGCAAAGGATTGTTCGATTTCGGACCGGAGCTTTGCCGACTCTTCAGCGGCAGTGGCGGACGCATTGCGGCGGATGGATTCGGCTTCGGCGCGCGCGGTTTCGAGAAGGGAGCGGGTTTGAGCGGCGATGCGTCCCTGTTGTTGTCGCTGACGCCCCCAGAGGATCGCAAATGAAAGACCTGCTCCGACCGCAAACAGAGCAGCGCCTTCCAGGATATTGGCCAACAGAATCATTCCAGAACCAACGCGGCTACAGCCTGATCCAGCGCGTCGGCGTCAAGATGCAATGCATCGGGATATCATGCGGCTCCACGGGAATTTCGGTGACGATCTGTTCATCGAAAGCTACCCCGCAACGGATGCCGCTCGTGTCTGCCAGCAATCGGTCGTAAAACCCTTTCCCCCGTCCAAGCCGGTTTCCACGAGGGTCAAAAGCTACCCCAGGCACGAGAATCAAGTCCAGCTGGTTTAAGGGAACTGTGACGCAATGCGACGCCGGTTCGCGCACACCGAAACGCCCCGGCGAAATGTCCGTCGAAAGATCTTTTACCCGGCAGGCAATATAACGTTGGGCGGCCGGTTCAAAGCGTGGAAGACAAACCAGCTTCCCCGCCGCAACGGAATCCTGAACCAGCGGCCAGACATCGAGTTCGCCTGGAAGCGGAGCGTAAAAGAAGATCGAGCCGGCATTCTGCCAGAGGGATTGTTCTTCCAGAAGCTCCCGCGCCTGAAGCGATGCCGACGTCCGCTGATCGGGAGTCAGCCGCCGGATCCGGTCCAGCACGGATCGCCGCAATGTCGCTTTGGATTCGCGCACGGATCGAAGTTTAGGGGGGAACGATGTTGTTGGCTATTGGCTATTGACGATGAGGATCGTCGGACCATAGGACCATGGACTATAGGACTGAGGGAACGACCGGCTATCGGTTATCCATCGCGTGTTGTTGGCTATCGACTATTGGCTATCAAACTAGCCGGCTCCCTCAAGCTACGCCCAACAGTCACAGGGAGCCTGTGACCGCATCAATTAGCCTCCAGACTTCAATTCACTCCAGAGTTTGACCCGGTCACGGTGATTGTGGTCGCGAACAAAATTTTCGATCTGTGACAATCTGTGTCATCTGTGGCTCACTAAAAGCAGAGCGTCTTACTCACCCGCAGACTTGTTGGTTTTTCGAGCAGCAGCCTGGAGAGCGCGCCATCGTTCCACGCGTTCCTTGATCTTTTTTTCCACGCCTTGATCGGTCGGCTCGTAATACCGCTTGTCCGCGCCAAGGTAATCCTGCGGAACAAAATGATCGGGATGATCGTGCGCGTATTGATATCCCTGACCGTGGCCCAATCGCTTCGCGCCCTTGTAACTGGCGTCACGCAAATGTTCGGGCACCGGCAGTGTGCGTCCAGCCTTCACATCTTCCAGCGCGGCGTCGATCGCCTTGTAAGCGCTGTTGCTCTTGTTGGCGGTCGCAATGTAAACGGTCGCTTCAGCCAGTGGAATGCGCGCTTCCGGCCAGCCAACAAATTCAGCCGCCTGCATCGCCGCATTCGCGAGCACCAATGCCATCGGATCGGCCAGCCCGACGTCTTCCGCCGCACAAATGACGATTCGGCGCGCGATGAAACGCGGATCTTCACCGGCATGAATCATCTTCGCCAGCCAGTAGAGCGCCGCATCGGGATCGCTGCCGCGCATCGATTTGATGAATGCGGAAATCGTATCGTAATGCGCGTCCTCGTCGTCATAAACCACTGCCTTCTTCTGAATGCTTTGTTCGGCGACGGCGAGAGTGATGCGGATGGTTCCGTCCGATTCCGGTGCGGTTGTCAGCGCCGCGATCTCCAGCGAATTGAGCGCCTTGCGCGAGTCGCCATCGGCGAGCTTCGCGATGTGCCAGGCGGCTTCCTTCTCGATCTTGATCTTCAAGTAGCCAATGCCGCGATCGGCATCGATCAACGCGCGCTGAAGCAACTCGAAAATTTCGTCCTCGCTCAACGGGCGCAGTTCGAAGATCTGCGAGCGGGAAACGAGCGGCGAATTGACGAAGAAAAACGGGTTGTGCGTCGTCGCACCGATGAGCCGGATCACGCCGCTTTCCACATCGGGCAGAAGGACATCCTGCTGCGCCTTGTTGAAGCGATGAATTTCGTCCACGAACAGAATCGTGGATTGTCCCTTGTTCTCGAGACGATTGGCTGCGGCGGAAAGAACGCGGCGCATGTCGGCCACGTTGGACTCCACGCCGCTGAGCCGTTCGAACTTGCTGCTCGTCTGAAGCGCGATGATTTGGGCGAGCGAAGTTTTCCCGGTGCCGGGCGGTCCGTAAAAGATCAGCGACTGGATGCGATCCGCCTCGATGGCGCGGCGAAGCAGCTGGCCCGGTCCGAGAATGTGAGTCTGTCCGACGTATTCGTCGAGGTTGCGGGGTCGCATGCGTTCGGCAAGCGGCCGCAATCGCCGGACATCGGCATCCGTCGGAACTTCAGGTTCAGGAGCGGGCGCCGCCGCAAACAAATCATCACGCGCCATGCGTGCAACGTAGCAGCAGCATTCCTGTTTGCCCACTGCTGTTGTTTAAACGCGGATACAAGACGCAAAGGGCGCAAAGGAAGCGCGGAGAAAGCCCTTTCAAAAGATATTGAAGACTCTTTGTGTCCTGTGGCGTCTCTGCGCCTTCGCGTTGTTCTAAACTGCGCGGCCTGCTCGTCGCTTGCTTCTGGCTTACGCTTCTCCCGGGGATTTCTCGTTCAACGTCAGCGCTTGTGCGGTCCGCTGCATTTCCTGTTGGGCGACGAAACGGCGCAATTCCTCGGCGTCGCGGACTACGGGGCCGGTGTGTGGATGATGCTTTGCCCAGCGGCGGGTATCCTCGCAGAGCTGATGCACGTCATTGTTGGCCTCACGTGCCAGTTCGTCCTTGATCTTCCAGGCTTCCTCAAGGATTGGATTCGAATTCATGGTTCATTGTCCTCCAAGTTCAATTGGGGTGCAAATTTCCGGCAGAATGAGGCCGTGTCCGGCCATCATGGTCCGAAGTCTTTTTTGAAGATGCGGATTCGCGAGATGCCGACAGTTCCAAGTGAGTAAAAAATCTACGTTGATGAGCGTGGCTGCCGAAACATGTATAGCGTCCGAACGTGCTGCTGGCGGCAGCGAACCGCTTTGCAGAACCGCCGCTGCAAGTTTTTCGACTTCCGCCGTAATCGGAAGCCTGGGCAGGTGTTGCAAAGCTTCCAGCCGCAACCGAGCCTGGTCAGCGTCGCCGCGAGCTGCTTCTCGGAGAACCTCATCCGAAACAATGCAATGATAAGCTAATCGTTGATTCTGCCACCATGCTCGAGTGAGCTGCTGATGCGCGGTCAGAATGGAGTCACGGCTTGGATTAGCGACAAGGTAGCTAACAATGGTCGTCTCGATGTAAACGGTTTCCACAGTTTGTCGGAGTGTTTTAACTACACGGCCACGATATTGGACACCACTTTAGCGTCACTGATTGTGCGGCTATTCTGCGCGTGGGATCAATGCTGTCAAAGTCGGATCATTCACAAATCAAAGGGCGTCCCAAACAATCGCATTTAACGCGAAGGACGCGAAGGCGCAAAGGGGAACGCTTTTCAAAGAGATACTGAAGGCTCTTTGCGTCCTTGGCATCTTGGCGCCTTTGCGTTGAATCCATTCGTTCAGTCAGGAGGGATGCTGCACGCGCAATGGAACGCACGCGGATTCGCAGAGGCCGAGGAAGGTTTCCTCCGCTAGGGTCAGTCTGCGTCCTTTCCAATGCAGAATTCCCCAGCGGCGTTCCAGCTTGCGGCGGCCGAGGGGAAGCGCGACGAGCGAGCCGTCCTCAATCTCCTTTCGCGCGATCCACGGCGCGAGAATGCTGATGCCGATGCCGAGCTTCACGAGTTCCTTCGTCGCTTCCATGCTGCCGAGTTCCATCACGGTGTTGAGCGTCATCTCTTCGCGGCGAAAATACTGTTCGATCAGCCGGAACGTGATGCTGTTCTTGCTGTAGAGAATGTAGTTCTGCCGCGGAATTTCCGATCGCTCGACACGTTCCGTTTGGGCCCACGGATGCATCGCGCCGACAATGAAATGCAGTTCGTCGGTGAACAACGGATGAAATTCCAGCTGCGGTTCATTCGGTGGTTCCAGCGAGAGCGCCAGATCAATTCGCTGACGAAGAAGTGAACTCACGAGGTCGGGTGTGTCGCCCGGTTCGATCGTTACGACGTGATCGGGAAAGCTTTCCTTGAACTCGCGCATCACCGACGGAATGAGATGCTGGCAGGCAGTCGTGCTTGCGCCGAGTCGCAGTCGTCCGCGTCCCCACTTGCCAAGATGCGCCAGCGCTTCACGTGCGCATTCCATTTCGTGCAGGATTTTCGTTGCGTGATGCAGCAACTGTTCGCCGGCCTGCGTGAGCACGACCTTTTTGCCCAATCTGTCCAAAAGACGACAGCCGACATCGCGCTCCAGAGCCTTCATGGCGTGGCTGACACCGGATTGCGTCACGTGAACTTCGCGTGCGGTTTGCGTGAAGCTGCCCGTGCGTGCCAGCACGCAAAACATCCGCACCTGCCGACTGTCGAGGGGATCATTCATTTATGAATCAGTCTCATCATTTCGATTGGCATTCCTCCGAGCAATCATTACGCCACGAAACAGCTGTGGCACACGCATGGCTGAAGGAGGAGTAACGAAACTGGTTGTGAATCATAAATCGCCAACAACAAAAACAAGCGCCGGGCACACTGTTGTGAAGCTCGGTTTCGTTCCCCTCGCGGATTGTGCGCCGATCGTGATGGCGCAGGAACTGGGATTGTTTCAGAAGTTCGGACTGCGCGTGGCGCTGCATCGTGAATTGGGCTGGGCGACGGTGCGCGACAAGGTGATTCATGGCGAACTCGACGCGTCGCACGCGCTGGCCGCGATGCCGGTGGCGGCGACACTCGGGCTTGGATCGATCGCCACCGACTGTGTGACCGCTCTCGTGTTGAATCTGCACGGCAACGCCATCACGCTTTCCAATGAACTTCGCCGCGCCGGCGTTCACGATGGCGCAGGTTTGCGCGGAAAGATTGTGGAACAGCGGCATCGGAAGACGTTCACCTTCGGCATCGTCTCGCAGTTTTCCTCGCACAATTTCCTTCTGCGCAAATGGCTTTCGGCGGCAGGCATCAATCCCGATCGCGACGTGCGCATCGTTGTGGTTCCGCCACCGCAGATGGTTGCGAATCTGAAGGCAGGTCATCTTGACGGCTTCTGTGTCGGTGAACCGTGGAACTCGGTGGCGGTGCGGTCGGGGGTGGGATGGTGTGCGGCGGTGAGCGCGGAGCTTCAACCCGGGCATCCGGAGAAGGTGCTGATGGCGAAGCGCAGTTTTGTGGATGGACGCCGCGAGGAACATCTGGCGCTTGTCGCCGCGTTGCTTGAGGCCTGTGAATTTTGCGAGAAGCCGGAGAATCGAGAGCACATCATCAGCGTTCTCGCGCGACCGGAGTTTGTGAATGTCGCGCGGGAAGCGTTGCGCCGCGGATTCGGGAACCGTTTCGATTTCGGAAACGGCTGCGTGCGCGAAGTGCCGCGCTTCTGTGTGTTTCACGGCGGCGACGCCAACGAACCGAGCAGCGAAAAGGCGGCTTCGGTGTTTCAGCTGATCCGATCAGTTGGCGCACTGAAGCAACCGTCCGCGTTGAACTTCGCCCTCGGGCGCGCTGTGTTTCGGACTGATCTCTACCAGGAGGCGGTCGATCTCCGCTCTTCAAACCCAATCTCTCATGAAAAAGAAAACCCAGAATCGAACATTGTCCTCGCCTGAACTGAGCCGCCGCGCCTTTCTCGGAAAAGCGGCGAAGGGTGTCACGCTGACCGCGCTGTTCGCCGGTCTGCCGAAGGGCTGGCTTGGAACTGCATACGCCAGCGACGCTCCGGAAACGAAGTCGATAAGCTTCGGCATCATTGCGCTGACCGATTGTTCTCCGATCGTGATCGCTCACGAGAAGGGCCTGTTCAAGAAATACGGAATCAACTCCACGGTGACCAAGGGCGCGAACTGGGCGGCGATCCGCGACAATCTTTCGTCAGGAACGATTCAGGCCACGCACATGTTGATCGGCATGCCGCTCGCATCGACGATGGGTCTCGCCGGTTCGCCGAAAAAGCCAATGATCATTCCGTGGTTGATGAACCGGAACGGCCAGGCGATCACGCTGAAGATGGACTGGAAGGGGAAGGTGAACGCCGATCCGAAAGCGATCAAGCCGTATGCCGACAAAGCAAAGGGGCTGGGCGAACCGCTGACATTTGCGATGACGTTTCCGCCCGGCACACACGCGATGTGGATGCGCTATTATCTCGCGGCGGGTGGAATCAATCCGGACAAGGACATCTCGCTCATCGTCGTTCCTCCGGCGCAGATGGTATCGAACATGAAGATCGGCAAGATGGATGGCTTTTGTGTGGGCGAACCCTGGAACGCGCGCTCCATTCAGGACAAGATCGGATTCACCTCCATCACGACGCAGGATTTGTGGAAGGATCATCCGGAGAAGGTCTGCGCGTTCACGGCGGATTTTGCGGACAAGAATCCGAAGACCGTGAAGGCCGTTCTCAAGGCGCTGCACGAAGCGAGTGTCTGGCTCGACGACATGAACAATCGTCCCGAGCAATGCGATATCGTCAGCAAGGCCACCTACATCAACTGCGATTCCAAAACGATCCTGGGACGACTTCAAGGCAAGCTGGACTACGGCGACGGCCGTTCGGTGCAGGACGAATACTACATGCACTTCAGCAAGCGGAACTGCAATTACCCGCAGCCGAAATACGCGAAGTGGTTTCTGACGCAATTCCGCCGCTGGGGCATGACGACTGGCGCGCCGGATTATGAAGGCGTGGCGAAGCAGGTGATGCGCACGGACATTTACGAAGAGGCGATGAAGGAGATCGGTTACGCGCACGGCGGTCTCGACAACAACAAGGAGACGCTGTTCGACGGAAAGGAATTCGATCCGACCGGCGACCTGGAAGCTTACGCAAAGAGTTTCGAAGTGAAGAACCTGAAGGGATGACCCGCCACCGCCACAAGAATGAAGATTGTATGAAGAACAACTGGTTGAAAAAGATTGATTGGATCGTGCTGCCGTTGATCGGCGTGGGATGCGTGCTGTTATTGTGGCAGCTCTCGTGTTCCACCTGGGCGAAGGAACTGCCGTCGCCGGCGCGCACCTGGACGAATTCGAAGGATTACATCCTGAAGCCATTCGAGAAGCGTGGTGAAATGGACCAGGGCATTCTGCGATTCACCTGGTATTCGCTGATTCTCGTCGCAAAGGGTTACGCTCTCGCCTTGATCCTTGGAACTCCAATTGGATTTTTCCTCGGATTATCCAAGACGTTCGCGAAGACATTCGATCCGATCATTCAGATTCTGCGTCCGGTTTCACCGCTCGCATGGCTGCCGCTCGGACTCGTGCTGTTCCTGGGCGCGGGCAAGAACGCCTCGGAACTCGGTGCGCTCTTCACCATCGCCGTGTGCGCGATGTGGCCCACGGTGCTCAACACAGCGGTGGGAGTGCGTGCGATTCCGCAGGATTATCTGAACGTTGCGAAGGTGTTGAAGCTCTCCCGCACCAAAACGCTCTTCAAGGTGCTGATCCCCGCGACGCTGCCGTACATGTTCACCGGCTTTCGACTGAGCCTGGGAATTGCGTGGCTGGTGATTGTTGCGGCGGAGATGCTGACGGGGCGGCCTGGTGTGGGTGGCTTTCTGTGGCAGGAATACAACGCGCTCATCTACGAACACATCATTCTGTGCATCGTGACCATCGGTGTCGTCGGCTTCGTCCTCGACCGCCTGATGAGCCTGGTGGAGAAACGATTCAAAGCCGCATAGCGATGTATGATTTATGATCTACGATTTATGATTGCGGGCCGTGATTCGGGTGGCGTTGAAGATTTTCGTCAGCTCTTCGGCTTCTGCACGCAGGCTCGCGAGGCGTCTGGCGGGAAGAAGCTGGGTGCGCTCGATCAGCTCGATTCAGAACCCGGTTTCGTCGGCTTCTTCAAGCACAATGGTGATCTTGTTGACGAAGTCGGCTCTGGATTTTCCGCGAAGTGCAGAGCGATAGTTCGCCGCCACAGAACATCCGCTGCGTACAATCTGACGAGCAATCGTTTGTCCCGATGGCTTTGCCGGCAGAGCGTCTGCGAGTTTAACGACGCGAGCCGCGAACTGGATCGTCCTCTCCCTGAGTTCCCTTTGGTCCATGGCCGCAACTCGTTTCCGCACCGAGCCAAATCATCAATCATTAATCATCAATCGTAAATCCGATGGCTTATTTGCAACTAACCAACGTCTCAAAGGGCTTCGGCTCGAATGGCACTCGGTCGGAAGTGCTCAAGGATATCAACCTCTCGGTGAACAAGGGCGAGTTCGTCGCGATCGTCGGTTATTCCGGGGCGGGAAAGACGACGCTGATTTCTTTGATCGCCGGATTGCTCAAACCGGATTCGGGCACGATGACGTTGAACGATCTGGAGATTGCGGAGCCAGGACCGGATCGCGGGATTGTGTTTCAAAACTACTCGCTGCTGCCATGGCTCAGTGTTTACGAAAACATTCTGCTCGCGGTCGATCAGGTGTTTCCCAATTGGGCCGCGGCGAAAAAGGAACAGCACGTTCTGAAATACATCGACATGGTCAATCTCACTCCGGCGCGTGAGAAGAAACCGCACGAACTCTCCGGCGGGATGCGTCAGCGCGTGAGTGTGGCGCGGGCGCTCGCGATGGATCCGCAGATTCTGCTGCTCGATGAACCGCTCGGCGCGCTCGATGCGCTCACGCGCGCCACGTTGCAGGATGAAATTTCCAGGATCTGGCAGGAGAACCAGAAGACCGTGGTGCTGATCACGAACGATCCGGATGAAGGCATTTATCTCGCGGACCGCATCATCCCGCTCACGGCCGGACCGAACGCCACACTCGGGCCGTCGTTCAAGGTGGAGATTCCCCGTCCGCGCGACCGGAAACTGCTCAATCACGACCCGCGTTTCAAGGAACTCAGACGTGAAGTGGTCGGCTTCATGCAGACCTCGAAGCAACAGCAGCATGCCACCCTGACGAAAAAACTCATCCTGCCGGACATTGAGCCGGAAGATCTGAGCGCGCCGCGCAGGTTCGGAAGCCGGCCGGTCCGCCGAAACGAGATCAAGGAAGTGGCGGTCGATTTGTGATTTACGATTTACGATTCACAATTTGCGATCGGATCCGGGGTTCGGGTTTTGGGCCCGTTCGCCTTGAACAAATCATCAATCATCAATCAAACATCATAATTTCCCATGTCCGACTACGTTGAACTTTCCAATCTGACGAAGATCTATCCGACACCGAAAGGCCCGGCGGTCATCGTCAAAGATTTCAATCTCAAGATCCGAAAGGGGGAGTTCGTCTCGCTCATCGGTCATTCCGGTTGCGGCAAAAGCACAGTGCTGTCGATGCTGGCCGGGCTGAATGACATCAGCGACGGCGGCATCATCCTGGCCGGACGCGAACTCTCCGGCGCCGGGCCGGATCGTGGCGTCGTGTTCCAATCGCCATCGCTGCTTCCGTGGTTGACCGCGTTTGAGAATGTGATGCTGGGAGTCGATCAGGTGTTCTACACCGGGAGCCGGGAGGAACGGCGTGAGATCGTGGAGTATTATCTCACCGTCGTCGGCCTCGGAGATTCGATGCACAAGAAGCCGGCGGAACTGTCGCAAGGGATGCGTCAGCGCGTCGGCATCGCGCGCGCGTTTGCACTCAAGCCAAAGATGCTTCTGCTGGATGAACCGTTCGGCATGCTGGACTCGCTCACGCGGTATGAGTTGCAACAGGTGCTGATTGAACTCTGGCGAAAGAACAAGATCACCGCGCTGATGGTAACGCACGATGTGGACGAAGCGTTGTTCCTTTCGGACCGCGTGATTTGCATGACGAACGGTCCTGCGGCAGAAGTAGGCGACATTCTTGAAGTTCCCTTCGAACGGCCGCGCGATCGGAAAACGGTGATGGAGCATCCCGATTATTACAAATATCGCGAGCATTTGATCACATTCCTCGAAGAGCGGGCGCACAGGAAAACCAGCAGCCCTGTGCCGACTCCACCGAGCGGGCCATCGCCGGGAACGGGATCCGTTTCCAAGGCGAATGTTTCGACTGAATCCCGTTTCGCCGTCACTCACTGAACAGGGCGGTTGTGATCGTTGCCTGGTTGTCAGAACCCGTCTCGTTCTCTCTATGGCATCCCGCGATTCAGAAGACTGCGAAGCCCGAAACTTCATCGGCGTCGATTTGATTTTCCGCATCGGAGCATTCAATCTTTGGCATCGTGCAGATTCGTCATCTCTACATTTCAGCCGGGCACAATTACTTCGATCATCACGGCAAGGAGCCGGGCGGTCATCCGATGAAGGAATGCGATGTGATCGAGTGCGTGGCGGGACGTGGCATTGTGGGGGACCGATTCTTCGACTTTAAAAAGGATTACTCCGGTCAGATCACATTCTTTTCATGGGAGGTGTATCAGCGATTGTGTGACGCGCTCGACATTCGCGACCGGCCGCCGTCTGTCTTTCGGCGAAACGTCATCGTGTCCGAAGCCGATCTGAATGCTTTGATCGGTCAGGAGTTCGAAGTCCAAGGCATCCGATTTTTTGGAAGAAAGGAATGCAGCCCGTGCTACTGGATGGATCGCGCGTTCGGCGTCGGTGCTGAGAAGCTATTGCAGGGGAACGGCGGATTGCGCGCCGCGATTTTGTCAGACGGAAAACTGCGGGTGAAGGCATGAACCTCACTGCTGTGCTTTTTGTTGGTGGCGAGTCGAAACGCATGGGACGCGACAAGGCGATGGTTGAGGTTCATGGCGAATTTCTCTGGTCGCGACAGCTGCGGTTGCTGCGTGGATTGAATCCTGACCAGATCGTCCTCTCCTGCGCCCAAAAGCCGGTGTGGTGTCCGGATGAAGTTGTGGCGATCTCGGACAATGTCCTTGCGCAAGGACCATTGGGCGGACTGACGACTGTGCTGGCGCAGGTGAAAACGTCGCATCTTCTCGCACTGGCGATCGATCTTCCAAGAATGAACCAGGCTGTGCTGCATGAACTCTGGACTCGAGTAAAGCCTGGCTCCGGCGTCGTTCCAACAATCGACGATTCATTTGAACCGCTCTGCGCGGTTTATCCGAAGGAAGCAGCTCATGTCGCGCGTGAAACATTTGATTCCGGTGAACGCTCCATGCAGCGAGTCATCCGCAGACTCGTTCAGGCAAATCTGGTTTCGTCCTGGCCTGTTCCGCCGGAGCTGGTGCCGGCATTCTTGAACGCGAATTCGCCCGACGATCTGACGCAGTTGTGATCACGCGTGCTTCGGTCTCGCGAGTGGTGATGGTTTTGCATTCGGTTTTGCACAGGCTGTGTAAAACGTAACAGCGAGGTTGCTTTTTCGAAGGAGGCATGAGCGAATCAAAGTGCGCAGGCGGAGCAGCTCCGGCTCGTCGAGCGGAGCGAGCCGTTTCCGGAACTCAGGTTTTTGTCCCATTGTGCGTCAGGACTTTTCAACGCTTATGAAGCGGCTTCATGGTTTCAATCGCAATTCCGCGGCGGGCGCATCGGCGCGGAATGGAGTGGTGGCATAAGCGGCGCTGGAGTTGTTTCCAATAATCCGTTTCGCAATGGGCGGGCGGAAGAACGATTTCGGAGCCTTGACCCAGATCAATGACCAAACTCAGAAACTGATTCAAACCCATCACGCATGAAGACAACTCAATCGGCTCTTGTGACCGGCGCAATCGTGCTCGCCGCGATTCATCAGGTGTACGGCCAGTACACCCCGCCGCCACCGCCAGCACCATTCCCGGGATTCATCAACGATTACCTCCGCAAAAAAGATCCCTACCTGAGCGCATGGGACATCGGCGGTTCCGTGCGGCTTCGCTATGAAATCAAGGAGAACGGACTCGGCGTTCCGCCGGCGAACGATTTTCGCGATGTCACCGCGGCGAACGGATTGAATGACAACAGCTATTTCAGCGACAAAGTGCTCGCGCGCATTTCCTACACCGACAAATGGTGGAGCGCCTTCATTGAAGGCCGGAGCAGTTCAACCACCGGCGACAAACGCAGTACGACCGGCGCGGGCACTGTGCCGGGGCCCGGCGCAGGACCCGAGTCGGACGGCGTCGTCGATCTTCATCAGGCATATGTCACGCTGGGCAATCACAAGGAGTTTCCGATCTCGCTCAAGGTCGGCCGGCAGGAATTGAGTTATGGCGATGAACGGCTGGTCGGCGCGTTTGCCTGGAACAACATCGGACGAGTCTTTGACGCCGTGAAAGTGCGCGCGCAGACGCCGTGGTTCGCAGCCGAGGCGTTCACGAGCAAGATCGTTCTGCCCGATGACAACAACTTCAACATGTGGAATGACTACAGCCTGTTCTCAGGTCTGCACATTTCCACAAAACAGATTCCGAAGAACACGGCTGAGGTTTACTTTTTCGCGCGCAATGAAGGCATCGGAGTGGCGACGGCCAATCCGGGCGCGGTGCTGCCGTTCCAGACTGCGGCGCCCGTCGCGCGAGACATTTACACGCTTGGTGCGCGGTTCAAATCGATTCCGGGTGAACTCGGGAATTTCGACTACACGATTGAAGGCGCGTATCAGTTGGGCAACTGGCGGCAATCGCTCGCGAGCGAACGGATTGATCACGAGGCGTACGCGTTCATGGCGAACGTGGGTTACACCTTTGCGGAAGCGTTCGGAAAGCCGCGGCTTGCGTTGGAGTATGCGTTCGGTTCTGGCGACAGCGATCCGAACGACAACAAGCACGAGACGTTCGACAACCTTTACCCAACGAACCACAAGTTCTATGGCTACATGGATTTCTTCTCGTGGCAGAACCTTCACGACGTCCGCGCCATCTTCACCATCAAACCAACGCCGCGCCTTTCTATCGCAATCGAAGGTCATGCGTTCTGGCTCGCTGACACGCACGACAATCTTTACAACGCGGGTGGCGTCGCACGCGGGGCCGGTGCCAATCCGAATGGCTTCGGACGCAATTCATCCTACGACAGCTTTGTCGGGACCGAGCTGGATGTGATCGTTGGATACGCGCTGACGAAGTTCGCGAGTCTCGAAGCCGGTTATGGCCATTTCTTCACGGGCGATTACATCGATTCCACCTGGGCGAATGTCGGCGGTTCCGCCGATGCGGACTGGTTCTATTTCCAGACGGTTATTCGGTTCTAACTGGAAGGTTTGACAGAAGGGAACGAAAGGAACAAAGAGGTTCAGAGTCGAGGTTGGACCGAGATCAGGCGCGCGACCTGGTCTCGGTTTTTTTGGTTGTGACGCTTGGGGTTTGCGATGTGCCTTCCTGTGCCTCAAGGGCGGGAGAGCGTCGTTGGATTGAGTCCTTTGTTACCTTCGTTCCCTCCTGTGACAACGTCTCTTTTGAACAAGCTGGTCAAAAGAGAGCAGTGAGAAATTCTCCACCCGATCCCGGGCGCAGATTCTTCGGAAAGCACAACCAATCGATCTCGCCACACGCACTACGCGTCCCACGGCGATGTCCGCTGAATCATGTCGTTGGCTCATAGCTTCCATGAGAACTATGAAGTGGGCTCACGGGTCCTCGTGGCACACAGGGAGCTTGAAGGAGGGCGATGAAGCTATCGGATTTGGAACGGTCAGAATTTGGGTTTAAGGCCCGACCGGTGTTTGGGGACGCGTCCTTGCGTCGCGTGTCGCACGAGAACGGTCCGTTCCTTTTCAACAAGCTGTCGAAATGAACCAACTGCCGATCATTCCCGAGAATGCGCCTTTCAATGTCGAGCAACGGCTTTGGTTGAACGGCTTTCTGGCCGGTTACTTCGCGCGCATGGCAGTGGCCGGTTCGGGCGAGACTTCGGCGCCTTCAGCGAGACGGAAGATTCCGCTGGTGATTCTTTTCGGCAGCCAGACCGGAACGGCGGAAGGCCTTGCCAAAAAACTCGCGAAGGATGCAGAAAAACGCGGGTTCGCGCCGCGCGTGTTGTCGTTGAACGATTATGAACAGGCGAATCTTCCGGCAGGCGGTCGCGCGGTGATCATCTCGAGCACCTGGGGCGATGGCGAGCCGCCGGACAACGCGGTGGACTTCTGGAACTGGATCAAGTCCGAGACCGCTCCGCGACTGGAAAAACTTGAGTTTGCAGTTCTGGGGCTCGGCGACCGGAACTACTCCGACTTCTGCGGCGCATCGAAGAAGTTCGAAGCACGACTTCTTGCACTGGGCGCAAAACCAATTGTTCCTCGTGGTGAATGCGACGTGGATTACGAAGCCACTGCGAACGCCTGGATCGAATCGCTTTGGCAGAATCTCAAAGTGGACGATGCGTCCGCTGCGGGAACGGTGAGTGAACTCGCACCCGTTTCAAAACCTTCCTCCAACGGACATGCGACGACCGCAATGAAAGGATTCGGAAAATCGAATCCGTTTCCCGCGCGATTACTGAGAAACCTGTGCTTGAACAAGCCCGGTTCCAGCAAGGAAGTGCGCCATTACGAAATCAGTCTCGATGGAAGCGGTTTGAGCTACGACGCGGGCGACGCGCTGGGTGTGATTCCGATGAACTGTCCGGCGCTCGTTGAAGAAATCATCGGCGCGCTCAAGGCCAAACCGGACGAGCCGGTGAAAGTCGGTGACGCCACCGTGCCGCTTCATGAAGCGCTTCTGAGGCATTTCGACATCACCAAGCCGTCGCAGGAGCTGTTTGCGACAATCGCCAACGCGGCGCCGGCGAGTGGACTGGCCGCGCTGCTCGCGCAGGAAAAACGGGAGGAGATGCGGAAATGGCTTTACGGCCGCGGCGTGATCGATCTGCTGCTGCTGCTTGCCGAACCGATGCCGGCCCTGGATTTCGTGAAGCTGCTGAAAAAACTCGCACCGCGTCTCTACAGCATTTCATCCAGCCCCAAAGCGCACCCCGGCGAAGTGCATTTGACGGTGGGCGCGGTTCGTTACGAGGCGCATGGTCGCGCGCGCAAAGGCGTTGCTTCGACGTTCCTTGCCGATCGCGTTGGCGATGCGGACTTCGTGAAAGTGTTCGTCCAGCCTTCACACGGTTTCAAACCGCCGGCTAACACTGATGCCCCGATGATCATGGTCGGGCCGGGCACCGGCATCGCACCGTTTCGGGCCTTTCTCGAAGAACGCAAAGCGACCGGTGCGAAAGGCAGGAACTGGTTGTTCTTCGGCGATCAGAAGCGTGACACCGATTTCCTTTATGAGAACGAAGTGACCTGCTGGCAGAAGGAGGGACATCTCACGCGGCTCGACCTCGCGTTCTCGCGGGATCAGGCGGAGAAGATTTACGTGCAGAACCGGATGCTCGAGAACGCGCGGGAACTGTATGGCTGGCTCGAAGAGGGCGGTCACTTCTACGTCTGCGGCGACGCATCGCGCATGGCGAAGGATGTCGATGCCGCGCTGCATCAGGTGATCGAAAAGATCGGCGGCAAGAGTCCCGACGACGCAAAAGCGTATGTCGCGAAGATGAAGTCGGAGAAGCGTTATCAACGCGACGTGTATTGATGAAGTTGTGAGAGAAAGAGCCGACAATTTGATGGTTTCGAAAGCTCCGAAGGAGCGCGAGCCGGTAGCCACGGGTGAAGCGCAGCGCAGCCCGTGGGACCGGAGGAGAAAGGATCATTCGCCCCGAAGGAGCGACGGAACCTCAGTCAAAAACATATCGTTCCTCGAAAGAAACTTCGTGGGCTCGAAGAAACGCCAGGAGTTCCTCTCGAAACGATTTGATTCGATGATGTTCTTCCTGTTGCAGGATGTAGTTCCGAACGAACTTCACCTGCGACTGGCTCACGGAGAAAACGCTGTAACCTTCCTGCCACGCGAATCCCTTCATGCCGGGAAACGTCTCGTGAATCCATTTCGACGAATTAGCCTTGAGGTTTCGAACCAGCGTGGAGATCGCTTCGTCAGTTCTCCATCCGAACAGAATGTGAACGTGATCGGCAACGCCGCCGATGGTGAGAACTGTTCCTCGTTCGTTTCGGATGATTCCTCCCAGGTAATCGTGAACCCGGTTTCGAATGTCGGGCTTCAGCCATGGCTCCCGATGTTTGGTGCTGAAAACAAGGTGCAGCTTGAGATTGTGAAATGTCCCCGCCATGACGGGAGATTATTCCGCCGCCCCGTTGGGGCGGAACAGGAATTTTCGATCGGGTTCCACGGGTTCCGCTGCGCTTCACCCGTGGCTACCGGCTGGCGCTCCTTCGGAGCTGTGCGTTGCAAAAAGCAGTTCAGTTTCAACCCCAATCCCGCATGAGCACATCCCTTTTACCCATCGAACATGTGAATGGCGTGCCGCTGACGGATGAACAGCGGCAATATCTCACCGGTTACTTCGCGGGAATCGCAGCAAGCGGTTTCACGTTCGCTGATGTCGCAACGCCCGCGGCGACGAGCGCGAAGTCCGCGAGTCTCGATGACCTGATTTTCGAAGAACGCGTAAAGCGTGAGTTGCATCCGCTCGATGCCTATTCGCAGATCGTCGAGAACGCAATCAACAACAGGGCGCCGGACAAGGAGGAAATCTTCCGGTTCAAATGGAACGGACTGTTCTTCCTCACACCAAACAAAGAGGCGTTCATGTCCCGCCTGCGCATCCCGGGCGGAAAGCTGACGACGTTTCAGCTGCGTGAGCTGGCGAGCATCGCAAAGGAACTCACCAGCGGCTACGTGCAGATCACGACGCGCGCAAACTTTCAGATGCGGTTGATCCAACCGAAGGATTGCCCGGAGTTTCTGCGCCGCGTGCAGAGCGTCGGACTGCACACGCGCGGTTCGGGCGCGGACAACATTCGCAACATCACCGCGAATCCAACGGCGGGCGTCGATCCCGTTGAGCTGATCGATGTGATGCCGCTTTGTCAGGAGCTGGCGCAGATCATCATCAACGATCGCTCGTTCTACGATCTGCCACGCAAGTTCAACATCGCCTACGACGGCGGCGGGTTGATTGGCACTGTCGAAGACACGAACGACATTGGTGCAAAGGCGGTGAAGGTTGGGGATGAGGTTTTCTTTCGCATCGCTGTGGGCGGCGCGACGGGACACAAAACATTCGCGCGCGACATCGGCGTTCAGATCAGACCCGCTGAATTGAACAAGGTGATTGTGGCGATGGTGCGGGTTTACATTGCCAACGGAAATCGCGGCGATCGCAAGAAGGCCCGCCTCAAACACCTTTTGGAGAAATGGACGCTCGAACAGTTCCTGGAAGAAACAGAGAAAGTGCTCGGACAGAAACTGCCGCGCGTTCCGCTCGATCCAAAGCTGATCGATTACGCCAGTCAGAAAATTCCGCACTCGCACATCGGCGTTTATCCGCAGAAGCAGAAGGGACTGAATTACGTCGGCATTGCGATGCCGATCGGCCAGATCACGCCGAAGCAGATGCTGCGCGTCGCAGAAATCGCGGACCTTTACGGTTCCGGCGAAATTCGCCTGACCGTCTGGCAGAACCTGATCATCCCGAACGTTCCCGACGCTTATGTTGGAACGGTCGAAAAGGCGCTTCGGAAAATTGGTTTCGACACGAGGCAGTCGAACATTGCGGGCGGCGTGATCGCCTGCACGGGAAACAGCTACTGCAAGTTCGCGCAGGCGAACACGAAGGGACATGCCGCTGATCTGATCAAACATCTGGAGAAGAAGCTTCACCTGGATCGTCCGATCAACATTCACCTGACCGGCTGCCCGAACTCCTGCGCGCAACATTACATCGGCGACATCGGACTGCTCGGCACGAAGGTTAAGGGAGAGGACGGTTACCACGTGTTCGTGGGCGGCGGGTTTGGATCGCACGTCGCGGTGGGACGGCAACTGTTCAGTGGCGTCAGTGCCAGTTCGCTCAACGATACCATCGAGCAGATTCTGAAAAACTTTCTGAAGCATCGGAATCCGGGTGAGACCTTCCGCGAATTCACGGGACGTCACGATCTCAACGCGTTGCAGACGCTTTTCTCGAATCCCGCATGACCGCTGCGCCTGGCAATCGGACGCTGATCGATGAGCTGCTGGAAGAGCAGCAGCGGCTGACTGCCGTCGAACGATTCTCGCGCAGGCACGATCAGCATCTGCTTCCGGCCCAGGCGAAGTATTATCGCGAACTCATTCCCGCAGCGCAGCCTCGCGCCGGACAGCAGTACGCGTTTGAAGTGAATCTCGACAAATGTTCCGGCTGCAAAGCGTGTGTGAGCGCGTGTCATAGCCTGAACGGATTGGATGAAGGCGAAGCGTGGCGCGACACAGGACTGCTGTTCAGCAGCGACTGGCGCCAGCCGTTTCAGCAAACGGTCACGACGGCCTGCCATCATTGCGTGGAACCGGGTTGTGCTGATGGTTGTCCGGTGCTGGCGTACGAGAAGGATCCGGTGACGGGAATCGTCCGGCATCTCGATGATCAATGCATCGGCTGCCAGTACTGCGTGATGAAATGTCCGTACGACGTGCCGAAGTATTCGGCGGCGCGCGGCATCGTGCGCAAATGCGACATGTGCGCGAACCGGCTGGCCGTTGGAGAAGCGCCCGCATGTGTTCAGGCCTGTCCGCATGAAGCGATACGAATCACGATCGTTGACCAGGCGGAAGTTGTCGCGCGCTCGGTCACGAGCGACCTGCTTCCTGCGGCGCCGAGTTCGAACTACACGAAGCCGACAACGCGATACGTTTCAGCCAAACGCCTGCCGGAACGATTGCTTCCGGGCGACCACGCCCGAGTGAAGCCTGAGCATTCACATCTGCCATTGGTGTTCATGCTCGTGCTGACCCAGCTGGCTGTGGGCGCCAGTATTGCGGCGATGTGGTTCGGGCAATCGAAATGGCTTTCGACGATCGCAGCGTCAGCAGGCGTGATCGGATTGATTGTTGCGACGTTGCATCTCGGAAAGCCGATGAAAGCGTGGCGCGCGTTTCTCGGTTGGCGGAAATCCTGGTTCAGCCGTGAAGTCATAGCGTTTGGCGCATTTGTGCCGATCGCGGTCCTGACAGCGCTGTCATTCTGGCGGGAGGAGCTGAGTGCGTTTCAATTCGTGTTCAAGGCTGCGGCAGCGTTGCTGGGCGCCGGTGCGGTGGTTTGTTCTGCAATGATCTATGTGGACACGCGGCGTGAGTTTTGGAATGCGACGCAAACGTTCGGAAAGTTCGTTGGAACCACGGCGCTGTTGGGAATTGCCGGCGGGTTCCTGATTCATGCGCTGCAAGGTGTATCGGGCCAGGTTGTGCAGGTTTTGGCGTTCGCGCTTGTTGGAATCGCCACGCTGAAGTTGAGTTTCGAACGAACCCTCTTCCGGCATCTCGTGGATGAACAGACTCCGAACCTGACGCCGCTCAACAAAACCGCACTGTTGATGGAACACGAACTCGGACTGGCAACCCGTCTGCGCTTCTGTTGCGGCGTGCTAGGGGGGATTGCGATGCCGTTAATCTTTCTTTTGATCCCCGTCCCGTCGGTGGCGATTGCTGCATTCGTGCTTTGTGTCGCCGGAGAACTTTTGGAGCGATACCTGTTTTTCACCGCTGTCGCACCGCTTCGCATGCCGGGAGGCGTTGCAACATGAACGGAAAAGCCAATTCCCTGCTCCGTCAGTGGAACGGTCCGTTGACCGCCGATCTGGTGCTGCATCCCGGCGAATTCGGACTCGGTCGCGTGCCCGCGCGATTGAAGCCGGAGGCGACGACCACGATGGTCTGCGGTTTCTGTTCAACCGGCTGCGGCTTGAACGTGCATTTGAAAAATGGCGTCGCCGTGAATCTGTCGCCCACGACCGATTACCCGGTGAACCTGGGCATGGCGTGCCCAAAAGGCTGGGAAGCGCTGTCGTGCCTGTCGGCAGAGGATCGCGCGACTACGCCGATGCTGCGGGATGCGAACGGCAATCTGCATCCGGTCAGCTGGAACGGTGCGATGGAAGTGTTCGCGCAACGCTTTCGCGAAATCATGGCGAAGCACGGAAATGAAAGCGTCGCGTATTTAAGCACGGGCCAGATGTGCACGGAGGAGATGGCATTGCTGGGTGCGGTGTTCAAGTTCGGCATGGGGGGCATTCACTGCGATTCCAACACGCGCCAGTGCATGGCGACTTCGCATGTGGCGTACAAGCAGAGCTTCGGGTTCGACGCGCCGCCGTTCACTTACGCTGATTTCGAACTGTCGGACACGTTGGTTTTCATCGGCGCGAATCCGTGCATCGCGCATCCGATCCTGTGGCAGCGCGTGATGCGAAATCCGAATCGGCCGAAGATCATCGTGATCGATCCGCGCCGGACGGAAACCGCGATGAACGCGACGCAGCATCTGGCGATTCGGCCGAAATCCGATCTCACACTGCTGTATGGCATCGCGCATCTGTTGATCTGCCGAGGCTGGATTGACCGGGGGTTCATCGAACGCAGCACGAGCGGATTTGATGCGTTTGCGGAATTCGTGCGCGAGTTCACACCGGACAAGGTGGCGTCGGAGACAGGACTTACCGTGGGCGAAATCATCCGCTTCGCCGAAGCGATTCATGCAGGCGAGGCGGTGAGTTTCTGGTGGACGATGGGTGTGAATCAGGGACACGAATCCACCCGGACTGCGCAGGCGATCATCAATCTCGCGTTGATGACGGGAAACATTGGCAGACCGGGCACCGGCGCGAACTCCATCACCGGCCAGTGCAATGCCATGGGCTCACGGCTGTTTGCGAATGTGACGAGTCTGTTGGGCGGGCGTGACTTCGCGAACGCAGAGCATCGCGAGATCACGGCATCGATTCTGAACATTCCGGTCGAGCGCATCCCATCGCAGAACTCGTGGGCTTACGATCAGATCGTGGAAGGTATTGAAGCGGGCACGATCAAGGGGCTGTGGGTGATCGCGACGAACTCGGCGCATTCGTGGGTCGATCAGGAGCGATTCAAAAGGCTGATGGGCAAACTGGAGTTCCTGGTGGTGCAGGACATGTTCTCTACGACGGAAACCGCGGCGCACGCGGATCTATTCCTTCCGGCGGCGGGCTGGGGTGAAAAGGAGGGAACGTTCATCAACAGCGAACGGAGAATCGGATTGGTCAAACGCGTCGCGCGCGCGCCGGGACAGGCGCTGAGCGATTTCAACATTTTCAGGCTGGCCGCCAACGCATGGGGTTGTGGTGAATTGTTCCGGGAATGGAACTCACCTGAAGCCGCGTTTCAGATTCTGAAACGTGTTTCCGCGGGCCAGCCTTGTGACTTCAGCGGGATCGAGGATTACCGGATGATCGACGAGTGCGGCGGGGTGCAATGGCCGTGGGCTGGAAGGAAAGAAGAAGGGAGCAAGGAGCAAGGAGCAGAGAGCAGGGATCGGAGGCCGGAGCAGGAGCGGAGGTTGTTTGAGGACGGGAGGTTTTTTCATCCGGACGGTCGGGCGCGGTTCGTGTTCGAGCGGCCGCGGTCGATGGCGGAGCCGGTGGATTCGGAATATCCGTTCATCCTGCTGACAGGACGCGGCACATCGGCGCAGTGGCACACGAACACGCGAACGGGAAAATCGGATGTGTTGAGAAAACTGTATCCGGCGAATGCCTACGTGGAGATCAATCCGGCGGATGCGGAGAGACTGGGCATTGGCCCGAATGCACCGGTGGCCGTGAGTTCGCGTCGCGGACGCGTGGAATGCGTCGCGTTCGTGACATCGACGGTTCAAGCCGGCCAGCTCTTTATTCCGATGCATTACGGGATCACGAACCGGCTGACGAATTCGGAGTTCGATCCGTATTCGCGACAACCGAGTTTCAAATATTGCGCGGTGAAGATTGAGCCGGCTGGCGGAGGTCGGGAGTTCGCGATCCGTACAAAAAAGAACCCCGCCAGTGCCGTGTGAAAAAGTTCCTTTGAACTTGTTCGAAACAGGTGGGGACCCGCCGGATGGCATTCGACTTCCAGTCAAGGCCTGTCGGCAACCACCACGGTTAAAGTCCCTCAGGATTTTAACTACGGTCCAAGGACATAGTTTCGCATCACGAGCATAGGCAGGGAAATTCTGGTCTCCAGCTTTGCCGGAGTCGGAATTCTATTCCAAAGATCAGAGCGCAAACTGATTTTCGCGCTGCAGGGAGTATCGACCAGATGAGGTTTTTCTCAAGCCGGTTTTTGCCCCAGAGCGAAAATTTTCTGTGTTGTTTCGCGCTGGGAATAACTTCGGTGTTGTTTGGCCAGCGTGAACAGAACAAGCCATGTCACACGGCTCGCGAACGAATTGTTTCAGACGCGTTTGGGCGAGGAAAAAAACGTGCGGAAGCCCGATGACATCACATGAAAGTCGCAACTCCTGCACATCGACTGCTTCCTGACAAAACTCTCGGCATCCGTGTTGCTCAAGGTATTGCAGCGTCAAGCTGAACTGCGGCAGGCCGGACAGTTGCAGAGGTGTATCTCTGCAGCACCGGCCTGCTGACAAAATGGAAATGGACATGGAATTCGGCTGGCGCGTGGTGTGTGCGTATGAACAAGAGTGGAGCAGATCCGGGCAGGTTGCAGGTCGGGTTCATCTCCGATGCCGATTGCGCGCCGATCGTCGCCGCGAAGGAATCAGGACTGTTCGAGAAGTATGAACTGACGGTGGAGCTGCACCGGGAGACACGATGGGCAAGCATCCGGGACAAGATCATCGACGGAGAACTGGACGCGGTTCATGCCCCGGCAACATTGCCGTTTATAACGAATTTGGGATTGGATTCGGACCGATGCGCCTGCGTGGCGGGTCTGGTACTCAGCCTGCAGGGCAATGCGATCACGGTATCCAAAGAGCTGGCATCGGAGGGCGTGACGGATGCCGCGACGCTGCGCGAACTCGTGTATCGCCGATGGGGACGCCGCACCTTCACACTTGGCGTGGTATTTCCGCATTCGCCCGCTTACTTCGTTTTGCGCGACTGGCTGAAACAGGGCGGGCTGATTCCGGGAATTGAAGTGCGGGTTGTCGTCGTTCCACCGGCGCAGCTGTTTCCAATGTTGAAGCTGGGATACATCGACGGGTTCTGTGGCGGGGAACCATGGAATTCACTCGCAGTGGAATCCGGGGCTGGCAAGTGCCTGACGACGAGCGCGGGAATCGCGCCGTTGCATCCGGAGAAAGTGTTGATGGTGCGACGCGACTTTGCGGATGAACGCGCGGATGAACATGAACGTTTGATCGCCGCATTGCTGGAAAGCTGCGCCTTTTGCGATCAGAAAGCGAACCATGGCCAGCTCGCAACAATGCTGAGCCTCCCGCAATATGTGAATGCGCCGGCGGAATCGATTCAGCACGGATTGGAAGGAAACTCCGATCCGCTTCCATTCCCGGAACATACCGCAGCGAGATCAATGGTGTTTCACGGATACAAGGCGAATGATCCGAGCGATTCAAAAGCATCGTGGCTGGTCGAGCGTCTTTACGAATTGATGGAGGAGAATGTCCTCTGCTCCAGCTCGCTGAAACATGCGCCGATGATCAAAAATGTTTTTCGCCGGGACATCTTCGAGCGTGCAATGAAGCGCGTCGATGCCGAGTTGAAGAGCGAAGCCGAGAGCGCCGGGTCAACGATCAGCGTCTGACCGCATCCTGAACGGTGGCATCGAGCTGGGCTCTGAGAGCTCGTGCGAGCGATTCGGGTGGGAAAGGTTTCTGCAGGAAATTGACTCCTTCCACCAGCGAAGTCCCCTTGTCCGCGAGATCGGCGCTGTAGCCGGTGACAAAGATCACTTTGAGTGAGGGGCGTTCCTGCTTCAGTTTTTCCGCAAGCTGAAAGCCGGTGACTCCATCGGGCATCACCACATCGGTGAGCAGGAGGGCGACTTCATTCCCGTGCTCGCGCCAGAGATCGAGAGCGGCGCGGCCCGATGGCGCTTGGAGGACGCGATATCCGCAGCGTTCCAGCACCGAGACCATCAATTTGCGCACGGCCGGATCATCTTCAACTGCCAGGATCGTTTCGGTTCCGGTGATCAGAGGCTTATGAATGGAATCTTTGCGCGGAGTCGCGGAAGGACTGGCGAGCGCAGGGAAGAAGATGCAGAACGAAGATCCCTTGTTCAACGCGGTATCCACTGTGAGCCAACCACGATGCTGTTTGACGATTCCGTAAACGGTGGCGAGGCCAAGGCCCGTCCCCTTCCCCACTTCTTTCGTCGTGAAAAACGGTTCGAAAATCCGCGGCAGAATTTCAGGACGAATTCCTGTTCCCGTGTCCGTGACTTTCAGCCAGACGTAATTGCCAGGCCGCGCGTCAGGCTGACGTTGCGCATCCTGTTCCGTGAGTTGCTCCTTGCCAGTGGCAACTGTCAGCGTGCCGCCTTTCGGCATGGCGTCGCGTGCGTTCACCACCAGGTTCAACAAAATCTGTTCGATCATTCCCGTGTCACCACGAATGGAATTCAGTTGGGGGGCGTAGGTGGTCTGGAGCGTGATGTCTTCGCCGAGAATGCGTTGGAGCATCTTGGTCAGGTTGCCAACGACGTCGTTGAGGTTGACGTTCGAGAGCTGCATTACCTGTTTGCGGCTGAACATGAGCAGCTGGCGTGTAAGACCGGCGGCACGTTCGGCGGCGCGGACAATCTGTTGCGCGCATTCATTGGGATCCAGCGACTTGAGGTTGCCGGCCAGGAGCAGTGAGGCGTTGCCGTGGATGACAGTGAGGATGTTGTTGAAATCGTGCGCCACTCCGCCGGCGAGCGTTCCGATCGCCTCCATTTTCTGCGCCTGCCGCAGCTGGGCTTCGAGGATCTGACGTTCCCGTTCGGCCAGCTTGCGTTCGGTAATGTTGCGATCACTGCCGCGATAACCTTTGAACACGTTGCCGGGTCCGAACACAGGCACGCCGCTCGACTCGAAGAAAACGGCGTGGCCGTTGCGGTGAACGTATTCCTTCTCCACGGCCGCAAACGGTTCGCGACGGGAGAACGCTGCTGAGATTATCGGACGCATCCGCGCGGCCTCCTCCGGTTTCATGAAGTCGAATGACCTGCGTCCGATCAGTTCCTCCGGTTCGTATCCGAGCAACGCTGAAATCCGCGGGCTGGAATAGGTGTAGCGTAGATCGGCATCGACTTCCCAGATCCAGTCAAAGGAGGTTTCCACCAGCGCACGGTTGCGCTCTTCGCTTTCGCGAAGCGCGTCCTCCGCCCGTTTGCGTTCCACGAGATCCATGATTGCGCCGGAGATCGCTTCCACCGCGGCAAGGTCCTCGGCGTTGAAGTCGGAGGATTTGTTTCCGACGCAAACGATCGCCGTCACCGTGCCTTCACGAATCACCGGCACGCTCAACCGCCGCTGCAACGTGAACCCGGAATTGGACGAAAGCAGGAATGGATCGGACGGTGGCGTGCTGTTCTCCATGACCGGCCCGTGAGTTCGAACGCACTCATTGAGCAAGGGCGAGGCTGCGACCGGGATCGGGGCCGGAAGAGGATTCTTCAACACCGCGCAGGTGGCGGTGGAACAGACGTGGAGCGTGACTTGTGACTGCGTGGTGTCGAGCAGATGCACGCAGCTGATGCGGCTGCCGGTAAAGATTTCCATCCGATCCAGCGCGAGCTTCAGGAGATTTTCGATCGTGTCGTTTTCAGCGATGCGTGAAAGCTCGGCGCGGGTTCTGAGCAGCGCTTCGGAACGTTTGCGTTGATTGATGTCGCGAACGAAAACGAACAATCGTCCGCCGGAAATTGGCCAGAACGAAATGTCCGCTTCAGCCTGCCAGATCGTTCCGTCCTTTGTGCGATGAAGTGTTTCGAACAGGGCGTAGCCGTCGCGGGCGACGGTCCGGATGCGTTGCAGCGTCTGTTCCGGGTCCAGCAGATTGTCGAGGTCGGAAATGTTCATCCGAAGCAGCTCGTCGCGCGAGTAGCCCGAACGCCGGACGTAGGCATCGTTGGTTTCGAGCACGCGGCCGTCCATGTCGAGAATCAGGAACCCGTCCGCGGAGGTCTCAATCACCGCGCGATACTGGGCTTCGCGTTCGCGCAGCGCTTCTTCGGCCCGTTTCGTTTCCGTGATGTCCACGCAGGCGCCAAGGGTGCGGACGGCTCGAAGTGACGGCGGCGAGCCTTCGAAGGACGTTTTCGAAATCACTCGCATCCAGCGAATCTCACCATGGGGAAGTTGGATGCGGTGTTCGGCGACAAAGTGCTTCTCGCTGCCGGAGGAATGGTGGGCCCGAGCCAGGTTCTCGGCAGCGCGCTCCCGGTCTTCTGGAAAGATCCGGCTCATCAGCGTTTCGGCCGTGATCCGTTCATCGTCGCGAAAGCCGTGGGCCTCACGCATGAGTGGAGACAGGTACATTTCGCCGGTGAGGTGATTGTGTTCGAACGTGCCGACGCCGGCGGCTTTCGCGGCCTGTTGAAGATGCTCCTCGAATTTCCGGAGGCTGGCATCCATCTCCTGGCGCGCGGTGATGTCCCTCAGGCTTCCGGCCGTGCCGATGACGCGGTTGGAGGCATCGATGATCAGCCGCGCGTGAACCTCCACCCAGCAGAAGCCGCCCTGTTTCTTCAGGTAACGGACGGGATGCTGGCAAAATTCCTTTTCACGCTGGATCAGCTCGCGGAACATTCGGGCGTTTTCCTCACGATCTTCGGCAACGACAAAATCGAGGTAGGATTTCCCGAGCGTTTCCTGGACGGTGAATCCGGTGATTTCCTCCCAAGGTTGACTCAGGAACGTCCAATGGCCCGCGGCATCGGACTGGAAAATGACGTCGCGGATGCTGTTCATCGTCAGCCGATACCGCTCTTCGCTCTGTTTCAAGGCTTCGGTCGCGGCGCGCCGCGCAGAGGCCTCTTTGTCCCAGCGGGCCAGTTGTCCGCGAAGCGTGATATAAAGCAGGAGCGAGGTAACCAGGATGAAGGCCCAGCCTTTGTAAACCTCAATTTTGTGGGCGAGCGCGACATCGCGCACAATGGAATGCAGGACCGCGTCGGACGCCAGAATCCAGAGTGAGCCGACGACGGCATAAAGGGCCGCTGTCGTAATAGCCACACGAAGCAGAGTGCGCTTCTTCCAGGTGCTCATGGGGAAATACCGATCGATGTTGAAATCCACATGCTGCCACAGACGACGTTCATGCTGACCGTTGCGCTGCCGCAAGGCAACGAACTTCGATCGGGTAAATAAAATTGATGACAGCGGTTAATCTCCATCTTTGATCAGCCTGATCAAAACGCGATAGGTGTTTGCCAGTTCAGAAACGCCATAATTGTGCAACCGAGTTCGCGCCGATTCATCAGCACGGTGCGTTCCGGCGTGTATCTCGTCGTAATTGGCGTTTTGACGAGTCGTGAAAAGATTTCATCCGGGCTTTACCGATGCCTTTCGCGGCTCGGCTCGCAGGTTGCTTGAAGGGATGCATGAAACGAAATCGCCCGATTTTCGAAGTAGTTAAACGGGGAGAAATCCTGAGAGTGGGCTTGTTGCCGGTAAACGATTGCGCCCCTCTCGTCATCGCCCGGGAACTGGGCTACTTCGCCAAATACGGTCTCCAGGTCGAATTGAAGCGTCTCAAGAGCTGGACCGAGATTCGCGATCAGATGGATCGTGGCGACCTGGACGCAGCGCAGGCACCGGCTTCGCTGCCGTTGATGATGCGCCTCGGTCTGGGAGGAGAGGTTTCCGGATATTGCGCAGGCATGGTGACGAGCCTTGGCGGCAATGCGATCACCATTTCAAAGGAACTTTGGGAAGGCGGTTTGCGATCGCGGCTCCAATTGGCCAGGAAATCCGTTCACTCGCGGGCGCGCCTGTCGTTCGCAGTGCCGGGAATTGGTTCCACCCAACATTTTCTGCTGCGACGATGGATTCAAGGCACTGGACTCAATCCTGAAACCGACGTTCGCATCGTCGTCGTTCCACCGGCGCAGATATATCCGACTTTGAAGCTCGGTTACATCGACGGTTTCTGTGTGAGCGAACCGTGGAATTCCGTCGCCGTCCAGGCAGGCCTGGGAATCTGCGTTGCCACGGGATCCCAGTTGCTTCCATTGCATCCGGAAACGGTAGTGATGACGCGAAATGAATTCGCCACGGAACGCACCGACGAACATCAACGTCTGATCGCGGCGCTCATCGAAGCATGCGAGTTTTGTGATCGCCCATGGAACCGGCGTTCAGTGGCCAGCCTGATTTCCGGGGCGAAATACGTGGATGCGCCGGCGGATTGCATTTTGCCGGGAATTGGCGGGCCGTTCAGCACGTGGGACTCGCGCGGCAATCATCCGCTTGGACTGAATGTTTTCCATCGATTCCGGGCCAATGATCCCGACACAGCCAAACTCGAATGGATTGCTGAACAGCTCGTCAGCTGTGCGCCGCTGGGCGGCAGCCTGACGAAACAGCATGTCGCGTCGTTGGCGCGGGAAGTTTACTCCGCGAGAACGTATGCGCGTGCGGCAAAGCTGGTGACGCTTCATGCCCGGACGCCGCTTCACAAAGCGGTTTCGTCTGCCGTTCAAGCTCGTTCCATCGCTGCCTGACGTCAGAGCTGCGGATCAAATCAAATTTCGGGATTCGAGCGCGCCAGACATTTTGTTTTCGGTCGCGTGACATCGCGATTGAACGCGCGTTCGTCCTCGGAAATCCCCTGCACTTTCCATTCAAACCAGCCGCAAAACCGCGGCATGTGGAACTAAAGTCCCATTTACCGGGAATCGCCAACTGCCCTACGGTCGGGGAATGACGTGTAACCCGGTTCGTTCATTCAGGCATTGTGCTGCCTTTGCGCTATGCACGATGGCATTTCTTGCCGGTTCACCTCCGTCGGCATTGGCGCAGGGAACTTTCGGACCTGATATCGTGGTACGAACCAGTGACGGCGGGCCGTTGATCAGCGGCATGCAGAGTTTCTTCATTCCAGCCTCCGAGACGGTGCAGCAGATTCAGATCGCGATTGGTTTCGCGACGGATGAAGTCGTTTCACCCGAGACATTTTTCGATTCGTTGACACTGACGTTGCAGGATGACCTCGCGAATCTGACGGCGTTGTATTTCACCATCGATTGCACCGGAACGTTCTGGGCGCCGAACACGCCGGGCGGCCTCGGCATCGATCCGGAATCCATCGGCCGTGAAAACATTGCCTTTCCGGATCTCGAACCGAACTACAGTTCGAAAGTCGCCTATTTCCTGAGCCTGCCGGTGCCCGCGTCGATGACGGGCCGTCAGCTCACGCTGTATCTCGATCTGTTCAACAACGGTGACAACGTGGGATCGCTCGGCTGGATGAGCCACGTCGTTGTTGTGCCGGAACCGGGAACCGCCGCGCTGGCCGCGCTGGGCCTGGTTCTCGCCGCTCGCTGGCGCGCCAGACGCCGCTAGCCCCTTCTCTTCATTTCTCCATGACGTTCATGAAACATCTCCGCCAATTCCTTTGTCTTGTGCTCCTGGTTTCAGGCGCATTCGGCGCGCAGGCCCAGGACAAAACGCTCACTGTCAGCGGCGTGCCGATCGTGCTGCGCGATGTCACCGCCCAGGCCGAAGTCTTCTTCTCCGGCATGCGCTTCAACCGTGCTTCGAACGTCTGGAACGTCGAGGTGACGGTTCGAAACAATTCCGTTCTGCCCATCGCCGTTCCGCTCGTGCTCTACGTCGAATCATGGTCGGGAACGCAGGGCTTGATGAATCCCGATGGACTCGACGCCACCAAGCCGTATTTCGATCTGGCCGGTTATGTTTCCAACAACACGCTCGCAGCCGGCGAATCCACCGCGCCGCGCACACTCACGCTTCGTTCCGGAAGCGGAACACCTTCGATATCAGCACGCGTCTATTCGCAGGTGCTGCCCGCTGCGGCAGCGATCACCTTTGCGCGATCGTTGAATGACGTCGGCCAGCCGCTGCCGGATGTGATCGTGGAAGAAATCGGTCCGGACGGTTCGAAAACCAATTCGACGGACAATGTGAACGGCGTTGCAACGCTGGGTGGCCGGACTGGATCGCATCTCTGGAAATTTTCGAAACCCGGTTATCTGCCGGTCTGGCGTTCTCTCACGCTGACCACCAATGGCGTGGTTTCGCTCCCCTCCCCTCGCCTGACGCCGCGTGCGCCGAGCCAGTTCACGCTCAGCCCGCTTTCCGGTGTGGCGTATTCAAATCAGTTTCTCGCGCTGCAATTCGGTCCGGGATCGGTGATCGGCCAGACCGCGGGAACCATCACTCCACTCGACGGTCAGACGTTGCCCGCGCTGCTGCCGCTTGGCTGGAGTCCCTTGAATGCGTTCTGGTTTGAAACCGCGACGCCCCTTCAACAGCCGGGAACCATCTTGATCGTTCCGAACGATCGCATCGGATTTTCTGAAACCGCTGCTTTGGTGCGATGGAATGAAACGCTCGCGCGCTGGGATGTTTTGGAAACCAAATCGGGTCTTGGCACCAATGCGTTGAGTTTCGTTCTGCCCGGCACTGGCGCGTTTGCGTTCGTCGTTCCCGACAACGGAATCTTTGCGCCGCCCGCCGCCGTTTCCGGCCAGCCGCTCGCTGGATCGGCAAACAGCTTCACGAATTTCGGATCGGTCACCGCGCTCGGAACGGTCACGCCTTCGCTGAGTCCGGCCAGCAAGGTTCCGGAAATGGTCACCGCCAGCGCCGAAGTCACTTTCACCAACTCGAATGGCGCCCTGCCCAGCGGATTGCTGCTGCGCACGGAAGTTTCCGAACGCTATGAACTCGCGGATCATTCCGTTCGTGTCACGCCCGGTTACGAAAATCACGTGGTGGCTTATCAGCGCCCGAGCGACGACAATGTCGCGACACTCACCGCACGCTTCCTATTGCGTCCGCAGCTGTTGCTTGGCAGCGATGAACTCGCGCAGGCGAATGTTCATGTCGATGTCTTTCCGCCCGAAGGTTTCAGCGGCGTGGTGCTGGATCAGAACGGTGGTCAGATTTCCGTCGGACCGGTTCGAATTCTTTCCGGTGTCAGCAACCTGAATTCGCAGTTCGCGCTGAAGCTGCAGCTGTTGAACGTCACGAACTTCAACTCGCTCGCCAGCAACATCGTTGTCGCGTTTGAAATCTCGGCGGGAAAATTGCCCGAAGGCAGGCGCCTGAACGTTCAGTTCTCGAATCAGGCGGCGAACAGTTTCTTTGTCCTGGCGCGGATTCTGTCGCGCGATGGCCTTTACGGTCTTGAACCGGTGGAACGTTTTGCGAGCGACGCTTCCGGGAAACTGATCAGTGTGGAGCCCGAATCGGGCGCTCGCCTGCCCGGTATCACCGGCGCCGGGCAGTTCGTTCTCATTCAAGTGGGCGTTCCGCAGGGTGTGATCGCTGGTGTCGCTCGTGATGCGCAGAATCAGCCGCTCGCCGGGGCGGTGATTCGCATTCCGCCGTGGATGACGTTCTCGGACATCGAAGGGCAGTATCGCTTGCTCGCGCCGACGGGCGCGGTGCAGGTTGCGATCACCGATCTCAACACGGGCGACTCGACCCAACTGGATGTTCAACTCGCCGACTGGCAGGCCGGATTGGTGACAGACATCGGCGCTGCGCCGCAGCCACCGTTTGTGGTTTCGGTTTCGCCGACCAACAATGCGAGCGGCGTTTCGATTGTCACACCGATCACGATCACCTTCAGCGAACCGATCAACCTGGGCACTGTGTTGCCCGACGGAATTCAACTCATCGGCGCCAGCAACGAGGTCGTGGCAGCAACGCTTTCCTTCAATCTGAAAGGCACCGTTGCAACGCTGCTTCCGGTCGATCCCCTCACGGCGCTGACCGATCACGTCATTGTCGTTTCGACGAACGTCGCGGACCTGACCGGCCTGAAGCTCACCGGCGCGAACACATTCTCGTTCAGAACGGCAACCGGTTCCGCCCAGCGTGATCTTGCCGCGCAAGTGATCAGCTATGAACCGACCAACGGAGTGATGCGGATTCAGGGAACGGTCGGCATTGCCGAACCGCATGCGCCGGTTGTTCTCGTCAATGAAACCACCGGACACACCACGACCGTTCTTGCGAAGGCCGACGGCAGTTTCGACGGAAGCATTCGCGCCGAAGTGGACGACCGCATCAATGCCGTCTTCGTGAACGGCAACGGTTCGCGCGACGTGATTTCGGTCAGTCGCCAGATCTTCGCCGATGGCAGCGTCGGTCTGTTCAATGGCGGTGGCATCATTGAAACGCCGAGTCCGAACGGTCCGGTGCAGTTGATCGTCGAACCCGGTTCGGTTCCGAACAAGGTGGTGATCAAGGCCGAATACATGGCCCCGACGGATTTTCCGACGAACGTGATCAACACGCCGCCCGAAGGCGAAGGCAGCAGGTTGCTCGCTGGTGTGAAGATCACGGGTCGCGGCGACGAACCGACGCAGGGAATTGATTTTTCAATTCCAGTGAAGCTGGAGGATCTCGGTCTGCCGGAAGGTGTGCATCCGACCAACGCCAGTTACGCGCTGGTGATTCCGCGCACTTATGTCGATGAAGAAACCGGCGCCACGAACACGGCGTATGAGATTCTCGATCGCATGCAGTACGAAGACGGACGGCTCGTAACCCACTCGCCACCGTTCCTCGGATTGCTCGTCGTCGGGATCATCGGCGAAACCGCAGTGTATGCCGCCGTGCAATCCACCGGCGGAAACATCGCGCTGTCCGGCTACGTGGTCGCTGGCAAGGCGAGCAACAATCGCGAAGGTTTTGAACGTGGTACTGAACGGTATCTTCCGGGTGCGACGATCGTTTATGTCCCGCCGAATCTTTCCGTGAATCGTCCGGGCGCCCTTCGCCCCGGCACTTACTACGCGACGGCATATGGAACCAACGCGCATTTCTCGACGCTCGTTCCGGTGTATTCCAGCGGTGCGGCCGCAATCTGGGCAACGCATCCCCGTTTCCCGGGCCAATGGTCGCAGCCGTTCATTGTGCCGATGCTGTCGCCGAACGAACGTGTCCTTCTCGGCAACCTGCTCTTCCCGACCTGGCTCGTGTTTCCGCTGACGACCGGAAATGAACTCGACGATCACACGCCGCCGACGCTGACGTTCTCGCACGCGCCGGATTCGCCGCAGCCCGGCACAAACATGCTGCGTGTGCTGTCGCGCGATGACGGTTCGCGGCCGAACATCGCGGTGACGGTTGAGAATGTGTCGTCGTTGATTGGCGGGACGAATCTGGATCTGAGCATCATTTCGCTGACGAAGACGAATACGGAGGAAGTCGGCCTGTTCGGGCGCCGCGATTATTTCGAAGTGGTTTGTCCGGTGGCCGCGAAGGTGGATTTCAAAGCGGTCTCGCGTGACGATTCCGGCAACGAACGCACGGGCCTTTATTCGATGCTGATCGGCGGTTCGCCGGCTTCGGCGACGAATCAGATTCCAGTCGTGGATCCGAACGACAAGACGGGTCCGGTTGTGATCCGTTCGACTCCAAGCCGCGGTTCGCGCGGACTTCCACCCGGCCAGCCGATCGTGCTGCGATTTGATGAACCGATCGATCGCGCAATTCTTGGAACGCCAAGCGCCATTCTGATGTCGCCCGCAGCCGGTCATCCGGAACTGCATCTCAGCCCGGACCAGCTTGAGCTGACTGTGTTCTTTCACAATCTGCTGCCTGATCAGGATTACACGCTGACGCTCACGTCTGAGATTCGCGATCTCGCCGGCAATCGTCTGGATCAGAATCCGACGGTGCCGGGCAACGACAGTTTCGAACTGGCGTTTCATACGGCGGCGTTGCCGAGTGCGAATCTGCCGGGACTGATCACAGGCGGTGGCGGTGTGGTTCGCGGCGTTTATGCCTACGTGTTGGAACGCGGCGGCAATCGTCCGGGTGTGAAGGTTTACGATCTCTCGAATCCGTCCGCGCCGGTGAAAATTTCCGAAGTGTACCTCCCCGGCGGTTATCCGCGCGATCTGGTGTTGATCCCGAACTACTCGTTCAAAACCAACGTGAACGGCCAGGCGCTCACACGCGATCTGCTCGCGGTGGTCGGCGGTTATGTCGGCGAAGGACGCAATCAATACCTGCGAGTGTTCGACATCAGCGATCCCTACAACCTCCAGCGCGTCGCGGGCGCAGTGCTGAACTACGATCCCAGCGCCGTGGCTTCGCGAGTTCAATGGTCGGCGCCGATGCTCGATTATCTGGAGAACGCCACGCTTTCAACGATCGGCGAAGTGAATCTCCAGGAAATGATCATCGCCGATTTCCTCACTCTGAATGACTGGAACGACATGCCGGAGAACGGACGTCCGGGCATTGACGCGAATGGCGACGGCGATTTCGTCGATGAAGGCGATCAGCTGCCGCTGCCTGCGCGCGTCTCGCCTGATTTCGCAGGCAGGTCGGGGATCTACTCGCTCGGCGACACGGATCAATGGATCAATGACTTTGCCATGGGCAAGGGCGGCGATTTCCTCGGCGTTGTCGTCGATCCGGGCAAACTTCTGATCGATAACACCCCGGTGCCTGCGGCGTATCGCACGCTGATTGCGGACGGACGCGTGTTGATTCGTGAAGCCGCGAGTTACGAGTATCCGAATGCCCGGCCGAAGCGTGTCAGTTTCGTCCTCGATTATCCGCTCAATGTGAACGGCATTCTCACGCCAACGCACTTTGCGATCATTTCAATTCGGATGAATTCCGACGCGGAGGACGGGAAGCCGAATCGCATCACAGTTCTGGACATCACTGATCCGGAGGACATCCAGTTCGTAACGGAGATTGTCATTCCTGCGGCCAACGGCACGGGTGTCTTCGGTGTGACGCGGCGTGAAGACGGATTGCTGATGGCGGCGACCGACAAGGACATTCTGCTGCTCGATCCGGCGCGGTTCTATTCAAAGCTTTCGAGCGATCCGAACGCGGCGCATCCGGCGATCGTTGGCGTGATTCCCGATGCCGGTGAAACGATGCGCACATTCGACGGCAATCTGGCTGGATTGCACATCGTGAGCAGCGGCGGCAAGAACGTCGTTCTTCAGTCTGCTCCGACGATCGAAGTGGTGGCGTTTCCTGAAACCACACCGTTCAATCCGCGTGAGCTGGTCAACACCACGCGCACAAACATCGAGGCGCGGTTCAGTTTCATGCAGAAGGTGGCTACGTTGCCGCCGGCGCGATTCAAGGGCGAACCGGGCGTGATCGATTCCACGATTTCGCCGCCCGATGGGCACAATCATTTCTATGCAATCGTGCATGCACCGGGTTCGGCGGGCGAGTTCATCGAGCTGGGAATTGAAAGCCTGAACTGGGCGGGGAACCCGCTGCCAAAGAAAGGCTTTCTGTTCCCACCGATCAACGCGCTGAGCGACAGCGCGCTGTCCGGCCTCGGCCAGACACCGGCGGCGACGGACGCACCGACGCGTTCCTGCCGCGCATGGCGTTTGTCGGACAATCCGGGCAGCCCGTATTACAACATGTATCTTTCGCGCCCGTTCGCACTGGTCGCGGAGGAGATGTCGATAGCGGATCTCGCTCTCGCGAAAAACGAGTTGGATCGCGAGATTCTTTGGGCTGGCGATTACGTCCGCGTGAGCATCGATCCGTCGATGGCGAACAATCCGGTCATCGGCAAATACGCGGGCGAGATCAACGGCCGTGAACGCGTGAACATGCCGGGCGTGGAAACCATCCTGCCGACGCATCCCGCCGATTATCTTCAGTCGCAAAATCCGGGTCCGATCGCCGGCGGCGCAAGCCTGCCGCTCGCGATGAATGCGCTCAACGCGCACAACGGCGAGATGAACGTGAATCTCGAGTGCCTGAACCTTCCGGGCCGCCGGCTGCCTGTTGTGTTCCGCATGAACTACAGCGGTCAGAGTCTGTATGAAGGAGCGTTCGGTCGCGGCTGGGATTTCAACTACAACCAGCGCGTGGAGGAATTGAACGAGGCGATCTTCCCCGAAGGCACGAAGATTCCGCTCGTGATTCGCGACACGCCGGCCAACAGCGAAATCGCGCAGAGTAAAGACATCATTTTCCACACAGGCGCAGGCCGGAAGATCATCTATCGCTACGCCGGAACCAACGCTCTGGCGGAAATCGGCGCCGATCCGCTTGTGGCGGAACTCGGCTGGACCAACACCGCCGCGCGCTATTACCTGCCGCCCGACGGCCTGTTCAACTTCTTCGTGAAGTTCAAGGATGGCCGCTTTGCGCGACTCGACGTGGACGGAACGCAGCATTGGTACAATCCGGCCGGCAAGCTGCAAAAGGTTTATGACCGTTATCCGGAGAATTCGCTGGAGATGGTTTATGGCCGACGCGGCGAACTGATTCAGATCAAGGACGAGATTCGCCGGCCGATCGACATCGGTTATTACCGCACGGCGAACGATCCTGAGTTCCGCGCCGGCATCGATCAGATAGCCAACCGCGCCGTGGAGCTGGGGAAAATTCATCGCCTCGCCGACTACTCGAAGCGCGACCTGCTCTTCTTCTACAACGAACATGGCCTGCTCGAACGCCGCGAAGGACCGAAGGTTGAAGTGGCGGCGGAAGGTGGCTTCACCGGCCGCGCCATCACGCGCTTCATCTACAGCGGAACCGATCGCCCGGGCGCGAGTGCGCAGTCGTTGATCGGTGTGATCGGAGCCGATGACGCCGGCACGCCAGTGGTCAACGCCACTGAACTCGGCTCTGCGGGGCGCGATACTGTGGACCGCGTAAAAGTCGCGAATCGTGAATTGAGCATCAACATGTCGCACGAGAACACCGCGGCTGCGATGGCACAGGGAAATGCGTCGGTTGAAATCGAGTCGCAGGACCAGGCGAAGATCAAGCACGTGTTCGACAAGTTCGGCCGTCCGATTGAAACGATGTTCACCGGCACGAACGGCGCGCCGCGCGTGAACACATCGACCTATTATCCCAACGGCCTGCTGCGTTCGGTCAGTTATCCGGAAGGCAACAGCGTCCTTTACATCTACGACACCAACAACCCAAGCCTTCGCTCGCGAGGAAACCTGACCATGGTGATCAAGAGCCCGGGCCCGCGCGGCGGACCGACGCTCGTTGCGAACACGCAGTACGATCCGTGGTACAACCTCGCGGCCGGCATCAAGAAGGACTTCAACGACGTCGAAGCAACCATCAAGCTCCGCGCCGATCATCGCGACGTGGAGGAAATCCGGATCGGCGAACACGTCGAGAGGTTCGAAGGCAATGAGTTCGGACTTCAAACGAAATACATTGGCATCGACGGCACCGAACAGAGCTGGACCTACACCGAGGATGGTTTTGTCGAGACGTTCACAGCCGGTTCAGGCGGGCTTCAACTGACGTCGCGCAACATCTACACGCCGATCGGTGGATCGACCAGCGACCAGACCAAACGCGGCCTGCCGTCATCGATCATCGATCCGAAGGGCGTTTCGATGAATCTCGTTTACGACGAACAGAACCGGCTGGTGCGTGTCACGCGCGCGGGTGTCACCACGGAACACACCTACGATCGCAACGGCAACGAGATTGAAACCTCCACGACGGTGGACACGAATCTGAAGCTCGTCGAACGCCGCGGCTACAATCAGCTCGGCTTCATGACGAATCACATCGTGAAGGATCTGGAGATCGACGGCGGCATTGCCGACAAAGTCACGACGATCGTTCCCGACGCATTCAATCGCACGAAGGAAACCATTCTGCCGAGCGGTGACATTCATCGTATCGCCTACGATCACATGGGCAATGTGGCGAGCTACGAGATTGTCGGTTCGTATCTCGAAACCTACACATACGACCTGAACGGAAACCGCATTTCCAAGACGATCGGCAATGCCACTGAAACCTACGAATACGACGGGCACGATCGTTTGATCAAAACCATCACGCCGGTCGGAACCGTCACTGAGGTGACCTACGACAACAACGGCAACATTCTCGAGACGCAGATTCGCGACGCCCAGGACCGCCTGCTGTCACGCAGCGAGACCACCTACGACGAACTGAATCGTCCGCTGACGATGAAACATCATCGCGACGACGGCGTCTCGGAAGTGAAGTACGAATACAATTCCGCGCAACGATCAGTGACAGTGACCGATCCGCTGGGCGCGAAAGTGACGACGCTTTACGACGCCGTCGGCCGTCCGGAGGTTGTGATCACCGGCACGCACACGAACCGTTACTTCTACGACGCGAACGACAATCCGGAGCGTGAGGAAACCGAGGAGGCCGGTGTGACGTATGTGACGCGCTGGGAGCGCAACGAACGCGATCACGTCGTCCGGCAGTTCGACAATCTCGGCAACGTGACCTCTTTTGGCGTCCGTCTCGATGGCGCGAATCTCAGTGTCACCGACCGCGAGAACAACACCACGCTGCGCACGCTTTCGCGTCTTGGTGAAGTGCTGACCGAAACGAGCCCGAACAACGCCGTGAAGCGTTTCATCATCACGACGAACGGAATGCTGGCGTCGGTGAAGGACACCGTTTTCAACGGAATGAGTTACACCTACTCGCCGGATGGGCGCCTGCTTGAAACGCGCTTGCCGAACAACCAGACGATCACGTGCAGCGACTTCAACGCACTTTCGCTGGCGGAGAAATCGGAACTGCCGCGCGGCATCACAATGCAGATGACCTACAGCCCGATCGGCAAGATGCTGACGCGCACTGTCACCGGCCTCGGACCTGCACGCAATGAAACCTACGGTTACGACGGCATGCAGCGGCTCATCTCGCTCACCGATCCGTCAGGTTCGATGGAAGTGGATTATGACCTGGCCGGTTTCCTCAAGGAGACTCGCCGGACCTATCAGTTGACGGACGCACCTGCCGGACTCAGCTCCATTGCGTTTGCCATCAAGCAGACTTTGGACGCGGCGGGGAACATTGCGACGCAGACTTATCCGAACGACGCGACGACGGTCACACATCGTCGCGATGTGAATGGCCGGTTGATCGGACTTGATCCTGCGCCGGGTGAAACCGCCGTGAAGGAAACGAAGTATGCGGGGCCGGTCCGCGTGGTGGAACGCGTGTTCGGCAACGACCGCATCCGAGTGGAGAATTCCTACGACGGATTGCGCCGGGTCAAGGCGCGCAAGTACACGCGGCTTTCGGACGGTCAGGCGCTTGCCGATGTGCGCTATGAATTCGACAAGAACGGCGCCCAGGTGGCGCGACAGTTCGTTCATCGCGGTGGACGCAGCGATTTCTTCGGCTACGACGGAAGCTATCGGTTGGTTCGCGTGGATCAGGATGTTCGTCCGCGACTCGACGGAGCGTTGGAACCGATCCGCACGATTCCAAACTTCGCGAAGCCAGCCCAGGTGAGTGGCCTGTGGAGCGCCGGCAGGTTTGCGCGCGAAGTCGCTTACACGACCACGGATGTGATCGAGAGCATCACGGTCTTCAATCCCGATCAGTTCCAGATCGCGCCGATGGGCACGAACTACGATTCGTCCGATGTGTTCCGTCATGTGCCGCAGATCGACGGCTTCGTTCGCGAACGGGACGTCGTGGGCAACGTGACAAAGACGCGTCTCGCAGTGCGTCTCCCGGGTCAAACTGTGCCGCAGCTCGTGGAGGCAACGCTGACCTACAACGATCTCGGCCAGTGCACGAAGATCGCGCGCGTCGATGGCGTGGAAATTCTGAACGACTACGACATGGCCGGCCTGCGCATTCGCCGCCGCGTGGTTGGCAATCCGGCGCTCTGCGTGCCGAGCGACATCGCATACATCTATGACGGCGCAAAGCTGATTGAGGAGCGCGACCTGAACGACGGCAGACGCGTGATCGCCCGTTACTTCTATGGTGACAATGGCGATGAACTGGTTGCGGCCGATCTGGCCACCGGCGGCAGCACGAATCTGACGCGGCATTACTTGCTCACGGACGTGATGCGGTCGGTCATCGCGGTCACAGACGCGAATGGCACGGTGCTGGAGCGCGTGAACTACGACGCCTGGGGTCAGCCTTTCGTGCAATTGCCGGACAATCAACGTCCCGCAGTTTCGCGCGTCATCAATCAGACCAACTCACTGCTGGTGGTCTTCACCGAGTCCGTGCTGCCCGCCTTCGAGAGCGCGCCGGTGGGAAGCAATCTCGTGACGACCTTGCGCAGCGTGAACAACGCCTTTGGATTGGAACGCAACGGAAGCACGGTTTCGGTCACGGTGGCTTTTGAAGAAAACGCTCCGGGCTATCCGTTCGGCAGCGTCTTCCGGCTTACTCCGGCGCAGGCGCTGAGCGGGAACGTGACGCTCACGGTCAATGGCGGAGCGTTCCAGGACGACTGGAACAACACGAATGCGACCGAGGTGATCACGTTGAACCTGGCGGGCGGTCCGCAGCTCTTCACCGGCGGCGCGCCGGGCAGCACGGCTTCGGGCGAAGTCAGCCGAAGCCTTTCGACCTTCCTGTTCCACGGACAGGTCTTCGATTTCGATTCCGGCCTGCTGTATTGCCGCGCGCGTTATTACGATCCGACGACCGCGACATTCCTTCAGCGCGATCCGGCGGGAATGGAAGACAGCGTGAACCAATACGCTGCGTTCGCGAACAATCCGATCAATTACCGGGATCCGACGGGAATGTTCGCGTGGGATCCGGACAGCTGGGGTCGTGAACTCACCCAGATCGGCAGTCAGGCATCGATCCGCGAAGACGGCCTGAGCGGCTACATGGTCGGCCAGATGATCAATTTTGCCGGCGCGGTGTTGCAGCTCGGAACCGGCTTTGCCGAAGGCTGGGATCTGTTGCACAGCGACGCGCAGGGCACGTTCGGATTGCTCGACCGTTATCGCGGCGCGCAGCTCGTTGCGGCGGACGTCGGCGTGGCGTTCGGCGCAGGCGCGGCGCAGTTCTCGGTGTTCAAGGGCATTGGGGGACGCGTGCGTGGTTACGTGAATTCGCGGAAACAATGGCGCGAATTCGCCCACAACAACGGGTTGACCCAGATGGAATCGGACGCGATGTCGCTGGCGGCCCGTGAAATGGCGGAGATTTACAACGCGCGCACGGTTGAAGGTGGCATTCGCCGCTTCAAGAAGCCGGTGCAGCGACGTCAGAACGCCGAGCGCCTGATGGCCAACAAGCCGGGTCACGTGCTGGAGAAAACCGGCTCCGACGGCTGGGTTTACAAGGACGGCAAGTTCTACAACAGCGACGCCGACTTTGCGTATCTCGAAATCGATGGACGTCCGGCCACGATGGCGCAGGAAGAACACTTCGGACTGCTCGTGAAGAAGCATTACGACGAGCTGTATCGCAAGGCCGGTTACAAGGGCACGCCCAGCTCGCCGCTGCAGCACGGCATGCATCATCATTATCCGGATCTCTACAACCAGGTCGTGAACACGCATCTCGTGGACACGAAGAAGCTGACCGCGGTGGGGCATCCGGGCGACATCTTCTCGTTCAAGCTGGAGAACGGCCGCATGAGCGGTTTCCACAAGAGCCGCTGGGAAATGCACAACATGCTGCTCGAAACCGAGAAGCGTTTCATGTCCAGAACGGGCAACCGGCTGCCGGCGGAATGGACGCAGATGTCGCTGCATCCGACGATCGGCTCAATCAAGGACGCCGCGAGAGCGGGCAAGGTCTTCACACCCAAACAATGAAGCCGATGAAAGCGATTACCCCTTTGGTTCCATTGTCGGCCCGCGTTGAAATGAGAGAATCGATTCGCCCCATGCACAACTTGTCGAAGGACCGTTCGTTTGATCAGGCCGATTCAGGTGCCGCGCTATTCCGATGGCGAAATGTCGTCGCACTCCTGAGCCTGCTCCTTCTGCTCGTTCCAAAGGTCCAGGCTGCGCAGCCGCTGACGTCGCTCGATTACAAAATCGTCGGCAACTACCTGCGCGTGACGCCAGCGGCTGTTGCCGTGCCGAAGGGCATTGCCGGGTCGGTTCTGGTTGAACTTGTGAACGCGGATGGTTCGGCCAAAACTCCGGACAACAGCATCACCCAGGGCGCCTACATCGAGGCCACGTTGCGTGGACCTTCATTTCCGGCGCGTCGTTTGATCGGGCAGGTCAATCAGCCGCTTCAGCTACCGGTGCTGAATCTCGTCGGCGAATATCAGCTCGACAACATCCGGCTCGTCGATGCCACGACCGGTGCAGTTCGAATGGAAGGCGTTCCTTCCAGCGTGCCGGTGAACGTCTTTGCCGAACTGCTGGTTTCCACGGTGACCTCGCGTCCGCTGACGCTTCAGGAAATTCAGGACAAAGGCATCGCGATCGACGACACCAACTTCCGCGCCGTTGAATTCGAAGTGGGCTTTGTGCTCGATGGCAAAACGTATCCGATCAAGTTCCCGGTCGTGACGCCGGATTTCAGAGGCAGCACGGAAGTCATCCCTGCCGCCGAACTGGAGAGGCGCCTCGTTGAAGCGCAGCGCATCAATGACCAGCTCTCCAGCCGCGAGAATGTTCCGCTTCCGCCGGAACTGGAAAATGCCGGGCTCAACCTGGTGATCAAAGGTTGCAACTTCGAACTCGCCGAACCGCAGCAGCAGGATCTTCGGTTGCAGATTCCGCCGATCCCGGCGCTGATGGTGATTCCGGGCAACATCGGTTACCTGAACCAGTTCTTCAGCGTGCAAATCTTCACTGAGAACGCCGCGCCGGTGAACTCAGGTCTCAGCGTCCTGAATCTTTCCGCAAAGCTCGTTCTTCCGCCCGGAGCCGATCACATCCCGGCGACCAGTCATGAAGCGCCCGGTGACGATCCACTGCGCTTTGCGCGACTTGGACCGAACAAGATCACGCAGCCGGTTCAGCCGATTGTTCGGCCCGGACCCGATGGCATTGTTGGAACAGCGGACGATATTCTCCGGCTTTATCCGAAGGAGTCGGGTCAGGCGGAATTTCTCGTGGAAGGCCTGCGCGAAGGTCTTCATGTGATGAATCTCGAACTCACCGGTGAACTCGACGGCCTGGCTGCGGGACTGGTGAAGATCAAGGGCGCTGCCGCCGGTTCCGTGCTGGTGCGGAATCCCAAGTTCTCGCTCACGTTCTCGCATCCGCGCACGGTTCGCACGGGTGAACCTTACGATGCGTATGTCACCGTGATGAACACCTCGCAGGTGGACGCCAATCTCGTCAGTGTTGCGTTGCCGAAGGGCAGCGTGAGTGGCGCAACGCTGCTTTCCGAAGAACGCGTTCAGCTCGGAACGATCAAGCCGGGCGAATCTGTCACCGCGAAGTATCGCCTGCGCGCCGAACGCACCGGCCAGATTCGCTTTTCCAATCTCACCACCGGCGACGACAGCGTCACCGGACGGTTCCGTCTCACAATGGGAGTCGATGAACGTGGCGTGGAACTGTCGCCGGATTCGATCGGTTATCCCGATTACGTGGATTGTCTGCCTGAAGATCTTTTCTACGCCGCGAACCGTGTGCTCGGTCAGGCGCTGAGTGCCTACACGGCGCCGATCCTTCCGCCGAATGTGAAGCGCGTTTCGTGGTCATCGATTCAAACCCGCGTGCTGGAACTCGCGGAAGCGGGCCAGCGTGTCGCCTACGGGGAATCGCTCACGCGCGTGCTGCCTGATCTCGCGCTCGACTGGCAGGGTGGACGCGTTTTCAACGAAGCGTTCGATCAGATTGTCACTGGAACCGAAGCCGGCCGGCAGTGGCGTGATGCGCTGTTCCGATCTGTCGTCACCAACAGCGGAATCGACGCCACCGCACTGCTCGAACAGCGAGCGCGCGATCTCGCTGGCCGGGGCGAGGCGTGGTTTTTTGCGTCGGCGAGTGCCGAAGGCATTTCGCCGCGCTTCAAACGCAACGACGACGTGGTGAATCTCAATCGTGCCGACCTGCAGCAATCCGGCGGTTACTCCGGCACGAATGGAAGCTGGCTGGTGTTGAAGCCCACCGACGGTGCCGTTCGCTGGGAGATCGATTCGCCAATCGCACAAGCCGAGTTTGCTGTGGTTCTGATCGGCACGAATGGAACCGGGCAGCAGATTCGCTGGACGGTGAACAATCCGCCTGTCGGAAGCTGTCTCCGTTACACCGTTGGCGATGTATCGAATGAATTGAAGCTCGATAACAACTGCGACGGCTCTCCCAATTCCAGCATCGCCGGTGTGGTCACTCCGATCACCGAATTGCCACCGCAACTGTTGCTGGTGCGACAGTTGCCAGAAATCGAATCGGTCCGTCCGAAACCGAGCTGTCATGCCGCCGCGGCGTGGAATTACGGCACTGTCATCGGTGTGCTCTTCTCGAAGCCGATGCTGCAGACGAACGTGAATATTCCGTCGGCCTACACGCTTGATAACGGCAACAGTGCGCAGTTTGTCCGGATTCAGCCGGGTGGCCGTGTCGCGCTGCTGAGCTTGAAACAGGGAACCGGCGGTGTGCGGCCGCGGATCATGACGGTGAACGGAGTGGCAGATCCGCGCGGCAATCTGATGGTCAGCAACTCGCTTCCGATCAGCAATCTCATCACTGAAGGCGTGGCGGTGAACGGTCGCGTGTTGCGCGCCGATGGCAGCCCCGCGGCGAATGTTCCGGTGACGCTCACGATGAACGATCTTTACAAGGATCCATTCGATCGCTGCGATTCGCATGTTTCGTCGATCTCGCAGGTGTTCACCGATGATCAGGGACGATTCACGTTCGACTTCATTCTGGCCGGTGTGCCTTTCACGATTTCAGCAACCGACATGGGCGGGCTGAGCGCGGAAGCGATTGACCTGCTTCTCAAATCGTATCGCGGAAACTTTTTCGATCGCGACCGGCTGCTGCTTCAGGCGGCACAGTCCAACATCGTCGCCACACTCGGTGTTACAAATCTCACTGAAGCGGTGGCGCTGGGTGAAAGCCTGGATCGCGCGGTCTGGACTGATCGCATCGAGTTTCGTGATGGAATGCAGGGACAGGAGATCGCGGTGGCGTTGCGTTTCCGCGGTCGTGGAACGGTCACGGGCCGTGTGATTGCAGCGGATGGAGTCACTCCGGCGGCTGGCGCGGCGGTGAATCTTTTCCCGGACAGCAATTCGCGTGAGCAGGGCCGCGGCATGTTTGCCGATGCGAACGGGCGATTCCAGTTCAACGGTGTTCCGCTGGGACCATTTTCAGTTCAGGTGAAAACCGGTTTGGGTCAGTTCCGGACGGTGGCGGGAATTCTGACGCAGGTGGGCGAAGTGACTGACATGGTGATTCAACTCACCGCGCCGGATGTGGAACAGGTCGTTCGCACCACGATTCGCGGCGTTGTCACCGAAGCGGACAACATGATCGCACATCAAAACGCGCAGGTGTTCGTGCGCGGCATTCACGGAGTGGTCGGAATCACGACGAGCGATGCCGATGGATATTGGGAACTGAGCGACATTCCGGTCGCAACGTATCATGTGATCGCCATCTCTGAGGACGGACGGCGCAAGGGCCAGCGCGACGGCGTGCAACTCGTCGCCAGCGGACAGAATTATGTCTCCATTGCACTCGCGGGAACATCCGTCGTGGTGGGCCGTGTCGAGAACAGCGCTGGCGTGCCGGTCGCGCAAGCACTCGTGGCGGGCGGAACGGGGATCGTCCGCACCGATGAGAACGGTTTGTTCACGCTGACGGAAGTTCCCGTTGGACAACGCACCATCAGCGCAGGTCTGGAAGGTCATCTTGCTCCGCAGGGATTTCCGCGCCTCGGCAGCGCCAGTCTCGCTGTGCTGCCGGGTGTGACGAATTTCGTTGTGGTCCGTTTGCGTCCCGCCGGTGTGATCGCCGGATATGTCCGCGACGCAAAAGGCAATACGGTCACCGGCATCAATGTCGCCATTCCGGTCGAGAAAGGTTTCCTCTGGACCAAGGTCAATGACAGTGGCTTTTTCAAATTCATCAACATGCCGCCGGGCGAATACACCGTCAGCGCGCCGGCGCCTCCCGTTCAAAAGCCGGTGGATGAACTGTTGGAAGAGAACGCGTCCGAAGAGGAAATCATGGCCGCGGTGAGCGATGCCTTCGCGCTCTACGCCGGCGTCACGCCGACCTACACCAACGTCAACCCCGGCACGTGGGGTTACACGAAGACCCGTGTGCTGGCGGACGGCGACACGGGAACGGCGGACATCCGTTACTTCCCGGTCGGTTCGGTGAACGGCATTGTTTTGAATGACCAGTCCGTTCCGATTGGTGCCCGTGTGCGATTGACCGGATTGGGTCGGGCCGAGAACGGAGCGCCCATCATGACGATCGTGGGTGACCGCGACAGCGATGCAGCCTCCGGCGAATTTTCATTCCAGAACCAGTTGATGATCGGCGATTGGGGCGTTCAGGTGGCGTCGCCGTTCTACACCGTGGTGCTTTCAACCAGCGGTCGCACGACCGACCTGCAGCCGAACGTCACAAACCTCGTGATGCAATTCCCGCCGCGGCGCGATACGCACGGGCGACTGGCGGGACGTGTTGTTTATCCCGATGGAACGATCGCCGGCGAAGGCGTTGAAGTGACGACGTCGTTTGGTCCGGGAATCGTGAACACGACTGACACGAATGGTTTCTTCGACAACCAGATGCAGATTCCGGCCGGCAACTACTCGGTGACGGCGGTGGATCCGGTGACCGGTTATCGCGGCAGAATTCAGGCCACGGTGACTGCAGGCCAGACCAACTTCGTTGAAGTTCCGTTGCTCGGCCTTGGTGACTTGAAACTCACGGTCCTCCAGGCGAATGGAGAACCTGCGTCCGGCGCGTTCGTCAGCCTGTCGGGCGGCGTCTTCCGCGAAGACCGCGACGGACAGACAGGAGTGAACGGCGTTTATGAAACGGGCAATCTGATTCCGGGTTCGTATTCGTTGCTCGTCCGTTACACCACGGCAAGCGTCACGCTTGAGAAGCGCATCGGCATGAGCGTCACCAACGGCATGTTGACCAGCGCGACTCTTACGCTGGGTGGTGTTGGGACGGTGCGCGGCACGTTCCGTCACCTTGAGGACGGTTCGCCGATTGCGGGGGCACGGATTTCGATTGGAAGCGTCGCGAACGTTCCGACCGATGCAAATGGCGATTATCTGGCGACTGGAATTCCGCTAGGAACTTATCGTGTGGTCGGAACCGATCCGGTCACGGGAAGATCCGCGGCGGCATCGGTCACGCTCAGCTACGTGGATCAGGTTGCTGTGGTGAATCTGACCGAACAGCCGCTCGGCGAGATTCGTGGGCAGGTGTTTGATCTCGGCACATCCGCGCCAGTCACAGGTGCTGAAGTGCGATTGCAACCGCGCGATGGACTGTCGTTGATCCGCAGCGTAACGACCGGTCCGGACGGTGGATTCTCATTCCCGGGCGTGATGCCGGGGAGTTACGGGCTTTCAACAGCAGTGCAAAATCCGCAACGCGGCGCCAGCCAGACGGTTGTCATGCCGGACAGCGCGACGACTGTGACGGTGAATCTCATGTTGCCGGCCAAGGAACCGACCGGACAGCTGCTGGTGCGCGTGGTGCGGCCTGACGGTGTGACTCCGGCGACCAACGTCCGGGTCATTGCATCCGCTTTCGGCGGGGGCACCAAGGACGCGGACGAAAACGGCGAAGCGTTTTTTGACAATCTCCGGATCGGCGGTGTTGCGATTCGGGCTTCAGCCTTGAACGTGGCCGAAACGTTCAATGTGGGTCTGACCAATATCACCCTGACCAGCAGCGCGCCGAGCAATACGGTGACTGTCCGGCTGAATGGCATCGGCACCGCGACAGGCCAGGTGTTTAACAGCACGGGACTCGTTCCGGTTCCGTTCGCATCGCTTAAGGTTGAGTTTCTCAGCGATCCGTTCCAGCGCCAGACACGCGGGAACCTGGTGTCGGACGCCGAAGGCAAGTTCGTGATTCCGAACATTCCGGTTGGCAACTACCGGCTCATTGCTGAAAGCCAGTCATTGTCGGCCACGACCAACGGAACGATCATCGCCAATGACACGACCAACAATTTCCGCCTGACACTCGCACCGAGCGGCGTGGTCATCGGCCGCATCGTGCGCGCTGACGCTTCGGCGTCGGTGCCGACGAATCTCGTGATCCTCACGTTCAATTCCCAGAACACTGCTGCGGGCGTTTCGATCGTCTCGACGGATCTCGACGGCCGGTTCGGTTTCACCAATGTGCCGATGGGACAGTTCGTCGTTGAAGCGAACGCGCTTCGGTTCAATGGATTGATCAAGGAATCGGGTGTCCTGACCACGAACGGGCAGATTGTCGATCTGGGCGACATTCGCCTGGATGAAGATTATCCGACGATCACGAATCTGAATCCGGTCGCCACTGCGGTCGGCGTTCCGATCAACACCTCGGTAGAGATCACGTTCCAGGAACCGCTGCTGGCTTCGAGCGTGAATGGGAACACGAATGGAATTTTCCTGCGCGGCCCGACGAATGTGATCCCCGCAACCGTGACGCTCCAGGCGCATCCTGATGACGGCAAGCCCCGCGTGATCCGGCTCACGCCATTGGAACCGTTGCGCAGTCTGACGACTTATGATCTGGCCGTCATCAGCGGCGAACGTCGCGATGCCATCGGCACGCTGATCGCCACCGGTCCGACTGACCTCGTCGGTCGTTACACACCGACGCTGTTCGTCGCCACTTTCACGACGCGCGATGACGATCCGCCGCTGCTCGTTTCGATCTTCCCGACCAATGGCGCGGTGCAGGTCGATCCGCAGGCGGCCATGCGTGTCACCTTCAATGAACCCTTGAAGAACACGGGAATTCATTTCTCGTTGAGCGACATCAACGGAACCGTGCCTGGGACGGCGAACTTGAGTGCTGACGGAAAGATTTTGGCGTTTGCCCCGGCGTCGCCACTGCTGCCGAACCGCACCTACACGATGGTGATCAGCAACCTGTTCGATCTCGCCGGAAATCAGTTTGCATCTGAACCGCTCACCACGACGTTCTCAACGCTCGACACATTTGGGCCGACGATTGCGACATTGAAACTGAACGGTCCCGCAGTTGCCGGCGCAATGGTTCCGATCGAAGCGATCCTGGCGCAGCCTGAAGTCGGCGCGAGTGTCCGGTTCTTCAAGGAACTCGAACCGGTGTCGTTCGCGGCCGAGGCGCCTTACATCGGCTCGGTTCAGCTGCCGACCAATGGCATCGTGCGACTCCAGGCGATCGCCACCGACCAGTTCGGCAACGACGGCGAAGTCCGACAGATTGAGGTGGAAGTGGTTCCGAACGTTGCGCCGACGGTTTCGCTGGTTCGTCTCAATCCGACGAACGACGTCGTCGGCACCAGCAAGGAACTGAGCTTCGCGTTGAGCGCCAGCGACGACAACCTCGTGACGAACATCACTCTCGTTGCCGTTGGAGCGATCCAGACTGTGCGCACTTTCGACAGCGGGGCCACCACCAATCTGACCTTCACCGTTCCTGCCACGAACGTCGCCGGCGTGCCGCTGCAGTTCTACGCGCAGGCGACTGATTCCTCCGGCGAAAAGTCCGCGGAACTGATGCTTGAATACACAATCACCGATGGAACCAAACCGGCATTCCACTTTGTGAGTCCGGCGTCCGGCGAGATCGTGAATCCGCTGCAACCGTTGGATCTCGCGGTTGGATTGCACGACAACAGCTCCAACGTGACGGTGAAGATTCAGTTGAGCGGCATTGTGAGTTCCACGCTGGAAACCAACGTGGCCATCCAGCCGAACGTGACGCAGACCAACGCGTTTGCCCTGTCGATCACCAATGCGCTTCAGAACGGCGGCAATATCCAGGCGCAGATCTGGGTGACCGATGCCGCGGGCAACGTTGTGTCCGACACGAGAAGCTTCAAGGTGCCGGACATTACCCCGCCGCAGCTGACGAGGACCGTGCCGACCAACGGTGCGACGGCAGTTTCCATCTTCGAACAGCCGGATTGGTATTTCAGCGAAGCCGTCCGGTTATCCACGGCGATTACGAATGTCATGGCTCTGACAAACGATGCCGGCGACACGATCGCATTTTCGGTCACACAGTTTTCGTCGCAATATCGCGTGAATCCGACCAAGACGCTGCGACCGGGCGCCACCTTCACGAACATTCTTTATGCGGGCATAACCGATTCGGCGACGAATGCGCTGGTGGACACGAACGGAATGACTGTTCCGCCGGAAGGCTGGCCGGTTGTGTTCCGCACGGCGGAAATTTTCGAGCAATGGCCGACGAACAACACACTCCTCGTGGCCGGTCAGAAGATCACGGCGCGCGTTCGCTACGAACGCGGGCTCAACGCAAGCTACTGGGGCTTCCGGTTCGGCACCAATGCCCAGAGTGTGTTGAACGTGAACCAGAACGTCACGAACGTGGCAATCCAGCTGACTGTGCCGACCAATGTTGGTCCGATGGACTTCTCGGTTCGCATCTCGCAATCTTCGACCTTTACACGCAGCTGGGATCAGGAACCGATCGCACTCGACATCCGGTCGCGCGATGCGGATGACGACGGCGACGGCTGGTCAAATGGTTTTGAAACCGATCGTGGCATGAATGCGTTCGTGGCGGATGCCGACTCGGACGACTTCGACAACGACGGCTTGAACAACGGATTGGAACGCGCGCTGGGAACTGATCCAGCCCGAGCCGACACCGACAACGACGGTCTGACCGACGGCGCTGAAGTGGCGCTTGGGACTGATCCGCTCAATCCGGACACAGACGAAGACGGATTGTGGGACGGTGTAGATCCGAACCCGCTTGTCTCGACCAGCGCGATCTCCTTTGCGATCGAGCCGAACGTAATTCTGACGGAAGGCGAACTGACGAACCTGACGTTCTCCGTCAGTTCACCTGAAGCGCCGCTGGTGACCATCGGCTTTGGCGGAGCCAATGGGGTTCCGGTGTTCGCTTCGTTGAACAGCATCAGCATCACCAACACCGCGACGAACGGTTTTGCAACGGGTGTGCTCACACTCAAACCGTTGTTGCTCGATTCGGGCACTTACACCGTGACGCTCAAGGCGACCGGCGCGGCTGCGACCAATGCGGTTTCCGGATTCACGAACATCGTTGTGACGGTGCTCGACAATCCATCGTTCCCGGTCACGCGATGGAAAGAAGCGGTCAGCGGCAATTTCTCCGACACGAACCGATGGACCGATGGTGTTCCGACGGTTTCGAAACCGGGTGTTGTCGATCTCGACGGCACCTACACGATCACCGTGAATGCTGATGCAACGGTGGGCGAACTGGTCTTTGGCGCGACCAGCGGCACGCAGACACTTCGCGTGAATGCCCGCACGTTGACCGTCAATGGATCGCTTCAGGTGCGCGGCAGCGGTTTGCTGCAGCTGGATGGCGGGGTTGTGACGGGTCCGGGACTCGTGAACATCGCGGGCCGCATGAACTGGACGTTGGGAACGATGAACGGCCTCGGTTCAACGGCAATTGCGTCGGGCGGTTTGCTGACGATTGCGGGGTCGGACTGGAAATATCTGACCACCCGCACGGTCAACAATGCGGGAACGATTGTCATCGCATCCACGGGCGGAATGACGGTCGGCGCCGAAGCGACGATCAACAACTCGGGCCTGATTGACGTTCAATCGGATCCGCAGTTCCACAATGCCGTCGGCGGCTGGACCACCAGCGCGTATCTGAACAACAGCGGCACGATTCGGAAGAGTGCGGGCATTGGAACGTTCTACATGGGAATCACCGTGAACAACCACGGCGCGATTGTGGTTCAGAACGGCACCATTGACGCCGGTGTCGGTGGAAACAGCAGCGGTGCATTTAATCTGGCGAACGGCACATCACTGCGATTCTCCGGCGGCACACACACGCTCGGTTCCACATCACGCGTTCAAGGAGATGGTTCGGTCATTTTCGCGGGCACGACGTTTGTGAATGGCGTGTTCGACGTCACCGGAACGGTGGAAGCGAATGGTGGCGCCGGCGTGTTCAATCCGGGCGCCAAAGTCTCGGCGATTGCGATGGCCAACATCGCAAGCCCGAGCGGATCGCGACTGGAATTCAACACCGGAAGTCCGGTGGTGGTCGGTTCGCTCGCTGTCGCAGCAACACTGCGGGGATCGGACGTTGTCACGGTGACGAACTCAATGCTCTGGACCGGCGGTACACTGGATGGCAGTGGCGCGACGATTATATCCAGCAATGCGACCCTGGAGATTGCGAGCCCGACCTACAAATGGATCATCGAGCGGACGCTCCGCAATGAAGGCACTGCCGTGTGGAGTGGTCACAACGCCGCGACCATTGGCAACAACGGATTGTTCGACAACGTCGGCTATCTCGACATTCGCACCAATGTCAATGTGAACAACACGATCAGCGGTTGGAGAACCACCGCCCGATTCCACAACACGGGTGTTATTCAGAAGACCGACGGCAACGGCGCGTTCGCCGTGGATGCCATGTTGAAAAACGACGGTCTTATCCTGGTTGAAAGCGGTTCGTTCGACGCGGAACTGGGCGGCGTCAGCAGCGGAACGTTCGTTGTGACGAATGGCTCTGCAGTGCGGTTTGCCGGCGGTGCGCACGAACTTACGGCGGAATCGAGGATCGAAGGAACTGGAATGGTAGTCTTCGCCGGCGGCAGTGTGACCAATCGAGGCACATTCCTGGTCGATGGCGCGGTGACTGCGACGAGCGGTGTCGGTTACTTCGCGCCGGGATCGCAGGTGGGTCCCATCGCGCTCGCCACCGTGACCACTACATCCGGACGGCTCGATTTCAGCACGGGCAATCCGATCGCGATCGACACGCTGCATTTGTCCGGCGGATTGCGCGGTTCGGACACGGTTGTTGTCGCCCAGAGCCTTGTCTGGACGAATGGCACGATAGATGGACCTGGCATCACGATTGTCTCATCGAATGCGAATCTTCTGATGCTGAGCACGAGCACCAAGACATTGATTGAGCGCACGTTGATCAATGAAGGCACCGGCGTCTGGACCGGAACCGGCAACTGGACGATCGGCGGTGCGGGACGATTCCTCAATGCCGGCTCGTTTGAAATCCAGAACGATGAATCCACATCGACCGCCATCTCCGGATGGAGCACGGAAGGCCATTTCGTGAATCTGGGACGCTTGTTCAAGACTGGTGGAACCGGCACGACAGAGATCAATCAAACCTTCCGCAACGAAGGCATTGTTGAAGTCCTGAAGGGCACGCTCCGATTCGACTCCGGCGCGACAAACACCGGATCATTTGTGATCGCCACGAACGCCACGCTCGCATTCGCGACGGGCACGCATGTGATGAGCGAGAACACGAGCATCACCGGCGAGGGCCGCATGCTCGTCAGCGGCGGTAACGTGACTGTCAACGGTGTCTATGATGTCCAGACGGATATCTCGGCGGGATCGCTGGCGTTCAACGGCGTCCGTGCGCCGTTTACGAAGCCGTTCCGCTTCACGGGAGGCGAATTCACTGGAAGTGGCGACGTGACGTTCGCCAACAGTTTCGAATGGCAGACCGGCAGCATGCGCGGCACGGGCAAGACGACGATCAGCAGCAGCGGCAGAATGCTGATCGTTCCGGGTCCGAACCATTTCCTGCAGCGGCAGCTGATCAACAACGGCTACTTCGCAGTCACAAACGGCCCGACGCTGTTCTTCACCAGCGCCACGCTGCGCAACAACCCCGGCGCATTGATTGAGATCCATGAAGCCGGCGGATTGCAGCACAACTCCGGCAGCAACCTGCTGGAGAACCAGGGCACGTTCAACAAGCACGGTTCAGGCAACCTGACCATGACGTCATTGCCGATCAACAACAGCGGCGTGATGAATCTGAACGGTGGGACGACGACGATCAGCGGAACAAGCCAGAACAGCGGCTCGATTCACGTCGCGGCCGGAGCGACAGCGAGCTTCTCGGGCACGGTGACTCACGCAGCCGGATCGTTCCTTGGCGGCGCCGGAACATTCATCTTCACCAGTGGAACCCATAACTTCATGGGCACGTTCCTTCCGGAAAACGTTGTGGCGTTCAACGGCGGAACGGTGACCATCGCGAACACCCTGCCCGGATCGGTGACGATCAACGTTGGCGCCGGAACCGTTCGTCTGAATGCGTCGCAGGTCGTAAAAAACCTGATGATCGCAAACTCTGGAACTCTCGAAGGCAGCGGCGATATCACCGCCACAAACACGATGGTGTGGTCGCAGGGATTGATGGCGGGCACCGGCCGGACGATTGTCCCGGCGGGAATGACGTTGTTGCTGAACAATCCGTCAGGCGCGAAGTATCTCCAGCGCCGGCTCGACAACTCCGGAACGATTCTCATTCCGGCGAGCACGACCATCTATTGCAGCGCGGGCACGCTGAACAATCTTCCCGGCGCGGCCATCGAAGTTCAGGAAGGCCTGACGATGCAGCTCAACAGCACGGCGAGCTATCTCAACAATCAAGGCGTGGTGCTCAAGACCGGTACGAATCTGTTGAAGCTCGATCTCCATTTGAACAATCAAAACCTGGTCGATATCCGCAGCGGCTCGTTCCACATCAACGGCGCAAGCACGAACGCAGGCTCAATCCTGCTTGCCACCAACACGCTCACGACAATCAGCGCGAACATGGCGCATCTGCCTGGATCGTATCTGGGCGGCGGCGGCGAAATCCGTTTCACAGGCGGCACGCACAACCTGCTCGGCACATTCGAGCCGAACGGATATCTCAGCTTCCGGGGTGGATCGGTGACGGTGAACGCGCCGATCTGGCCGAAAAGCCCGTTGGTCATCACGAACTCTGCAAACGTGTTCTTCAATGCTCCGCAGACATTCGACACGCTGCTGTTGAGTGGAAATGATCTTGGCGGTTCCGGAAACCTGACCATTACCAACAACCTGTTCTGGAGCGCCGGAACAATGATCGGTTCGGGCCAGACGCTGGTGAAGACCGGCGCCACGGTGAACATCGTCGCCGGATCCAGCAAGTATCTCAGCCGCTTCATGCAGAACGAAGGCGTCATCAATCACGCCGCCGAGAACGTCTGGTTCCAGAACGGAGTGTTGAACAATGTCGGTGAGTTCAATGCCATGTCAGGTTCGTTGCGCCTGAGCTCGGGTTCCACGAACAGAGTTCTCAACCTGGGAGTCTGGAACAAAACGGCGACGAACCAGTACGACATTGTCAGTATTCCATTCCACAACAGCGGCGTGATGAACGTGAACGAGGGTTCGTTCAACATGAACAATGGCGGTACAAACTCCGGCGCGTGGAACATCGCAACCAACGCGACTGTCACCATGGCCGGCAGCTCTGCGCGATACGTCATGGCGCCAGGAACCACATTCAGCGGTTGGGGCAACCTGATCGTCGAAAGCTCGTCGATCTTCCATCTGGAATCGAACGTGAACCTGGGAACCTTGCAGGTGATCTTCCGTCAGTCGGGCGGCATTGTCGGGAACTTTGAATTGTCGAATGAACCCGGCGGTTCGATGACCTTTGAGCGAACGATGACCGTGGCGGGTTCGCTGCGGGTCGGTGGACGCATTGCCACCCTCGCCGACTTTACATTGACCGTGAACGGCAACCTGACGCTCGAGAATGGAAGTCAGATGGATAATCTGGGCCAGATCCGGGTGAACGGCGTTTATCTTAACAACGGCGCGACCATCACGGGCAACTCACCGGTGAAGATCGGCGCGATCGCTCCCGCGCAGTTGACACTTGCGGGTGTCAGACCGCTCACTCCGGCGGCCACAGCTGGAAATGGACACAACGTGTCCGTGCAGCCGCAGGTGGAAGTCCGCCTGACCTGGACCGGACAGCCCGGAGCGAAATTCGTGGTGGAGACGAGCGATGACCTCGTTCAGTGGACTGCCGTCAGCGCCTCCGTGACGGAAGTTCTGCCCGGACAGTTCGAAGCGCTCGTTCAGATTCCGCAGCAGTCGAAATCGTTCTTCCGAACGCGACTGAACTGACCGGCCGACCGGATTAACCTTCTTGGGGGGACGGATGTGCAATCCGTCCCCCTCCATCAACTGGAACAAGCGTTCGTTTTCGCATACGAAGCGGCCGGTTCACCCGCCGCACCGACGGCAGCGGTTTTTGGCAAAGTCGTACGCAGCTCTTGTGATTCAAGTCATCAAAGCGGTCCGCTTTTGTCTGAACTCATCTGAGCACCGACTTCGGAGTGGATCGTTCTTCGTCAACCCGTTTGAGAGGGCTGCCTGGATTCATTGGGCAAGCAGAAAAGAAAATAGCCGCTGCCTCGCGACAGCGGCTGTTTTGATCGGGATGATTTCTTAACGGATCCGGCGACGGATCATGAAGAATAAGGAACCGCCACCAAGGCAGAGGAGCGCTGCCGAAGAGGGCTCCGGAACAATAGCAACCAATGGGGTATAGGCTTCGAGAGCTTTGATGAAAGCCTGCTGTCCGGCCACTGTGTTCGGAACCACTCCGCTGCCGGTATTCGGATCGGAATCAGGCAGATTGAACAACAGACGGTCTGCAGTGAAGGTCACTCCGCCTGCAGAGGTATCGCCTGCGTGCCATCCAGCGACGAGGATGTTTCCTCCGATCGTCGCAAGGATTTGGCCGGTCCCGACGGTCCCGCTGCCCGCTGCGTTGAAAGTGGAATCTGCATTACTCACAGACCACCAGTCAGCCGGTCCCGCTGATCCAAAGATGCCGGCTCCGTCGGCGGTAACCGTCGTCTCATTACCAGCGATGCTTCCACCGCCGGCTACCGCACCTGAATGCCAGCCCCATCGGCCGCCGTCAGGGCGGGAAACATAACTGGTCAGGGATACGACCGGGATGTTCAGACCGTTGAAGGTGGCCGAATTCACAGCGTTGGCATAGTCAGAGCTGAGTACGATACGTCCGATGATGAGAACATCAGTGCCAGCGGGGATGTTCGCGGGGTCACTGTAGTTGCCGTAAGAGAGATTCACGTTCAGGAAATTTGCCTGAAGGAAATTGAGGAGGTCCTGGTTGCGGGCCTGGTCGAAGCCGGAAACGCTCACATTGATGGCAGACGCGGAATTGGTAACGCCAGCGGCCAGAACAGCTGCCAAGGCCATGCCTCGAACAACGGTCCGACGCTTGCGTCCCGACGACGACCAGCGATTGCGAATACGATTCATCATAAGTTTTTGGGTTCTTTGGTGGGTTTGTTTGTCTGAATTGTTCGACGAACCACGCAAATCTGTTTCAGGGGAATGGAGGAACTCGATACGACGTTTGACCGATGAGATTTTTACGGACGATTGTCGTCATTCAACTGCAGAGGGTGACCGCGACTTGAGACGTGTGTCGGAAGAGTCGCGATGAGAGGAACTACGGAGCGGCGAAGGCTTCCCGTTGGAGAGGGCATCCCAGGCTGCTCTATCCAATCCATGTCAGACCGTCAGGTGCTGGCGAACGATTTCGTCCGTCAGTTCCTTGATCGGTCCTTTCGCAACCACGGTGCCGCGATCCATGATGTAGAAGAGATCGCCGACATCGATGCAGAAATCGAGATATTGCTCGACGAGCAGAATGCCGATCTCGCCTTCCTTCTTCAGCATCTTGATCGCGTTGGTGACTTCCTCGGTGTAATTGTGCGAAGACTCCGCCACCGCCTTCGCCTTCCCGTGAAGACCTTCGTCGCGGAGGATTTTGATCGTGTCGCCGATTTGATCGATGATGTTCGGCTGGATGCCTTCGGTCGGTTCATCCAGGAGAAGAACTTTCGGGTTGGTGAGCAATGCGCGGCCGATGGCGAGCTGCTGCTGCTGACCGCCGCTGAGAACGCCGCCTTTGCGCTGAAGCATTTCCTTCAGCACCGGGAAAAGTTGAAAAACCCGATCGATCTCGCCGTTGAGTTTTTTCCCCTGAGCGATGGCGCCGATGCGGAGATTTTCCCAGACAGTCATGTTTGGAAAAATGTCGCGTCCCTGCGGCACATAGCCGAGACCGTGACGCGCGCGCTGGTCCGGTTTCAATCTGACCAGTTCGGTGCCGTCCAGTTTCACCGAACCGGAATCGCATTTCACGGTGCCGACGATCGACTTGAGCGTGGTGGTTTTGCCGACGCCATTGCGGCCCATCAGGCAGACCACCTGGCCGGGCTGAACGGTGAGGCTGACGTCGCGGAGAATGCGCGAGCCGTCGTAACTGACGTGGATGTTGGAAAGGGTCAGCATGGGGGAAATTTCAAATTCCAGGTTCCAGGCTCCAGGGAAATTTCAATTTTCAAACTCGAGGCATGATTCGACCGATGTGATCGCAACACCAGATTGGAGCTTGAGTCCTGACGCTTTTTTGGCGCTAGGAATTTGAAACCTGGAGTTTTCAATTCTTCTTCTTCCTTCCGAGATAAACCTCGATGACACGTTCGTTGTTCTGCACTTCATCCACGGTGCCTTCGCAGAGAACCGTGCCTTGATGAAGCACTGTGACCTTCCGGGCGATCTGGCGGACGAAGGTCATGTCGTGCTCGATCACCACAATGCTGTGTTTGCCTTCGAGGCTGAGCAGCAGTTCGCCGGTTTTGTGCGTTTCCTCATCAGTCATGCCGGCGGCCGGTTCATCGACGAGCAGCACCTTCGGGTTTTGGGCAAGCAACATGCCGATCTCCAGCCATTGCTTCTGACCATGGCTGAGCAGACCCGCTTTCACATCTGATTTGCTGGAAAGACCGACGGTTTCGAGAACGTTGTGAATCCGGTCGCGTTGTTCGTTCGTGATCCTTGAGAACAGAGTGCTCCAGACCGTGCGGCTGCCTTCAAGCGAGAGCCAGATGTTTTCGAACACGGTATGATCGACATAAACCGACGGCGTCTGAAACTTGCGGCCGATGCCGAGGCGATTGATCTGATACTCATTCAATCGGGTGAGATCGGTGTCCCGACCGAACTCGATCTTGCCCTTGTCCGGTTTTGTGCGGCCGGTGATGAGATCGAGCATGGTGCTCTTGCCCGCGCCGTTCGGTCCGATGATCACGCGCAGCTCGCCGGCGTCCATGTAGAAGTTGAGATTCGAGATGGCCTTGAAACCGTCGAACGTTTTGTTCACGTCCTCAAGCGTCAGGATGAACTCTTTGGAAGCGATCATTTCGAGTTGGCGAGTTCGGGTTTGGGTTGCGGCGCGACGGAAGCTTCGGTTTCGTGGCGGCGATTCCATCGACGTTTCAATTCGCGGAACTGCTCGGGCAAACCGATGATTCCTTTCGGCATGAACAGCGTTACGAAGATGAACAAGCTGCCGAGAATGTAGGGCCATTGTTCGGCAAAGGCGTGTGTGGCGTAGCTCTTCAGCGCATTGATCCCTATCGCGCCGATGATGGGTCCGAGCATGCTGCCACGACCGCCGACTGCGACCCAGATCACGGCCTCGATGGACTTCTCGGGCGACATTTCACTGGGATTGATGCCGCCGATCTGGGGCACAGCGAGGGCGCCTCCGACGGCGGCGATGATTGCCGCGACAACAAAGACGAAGAGTTTGAAGTTGGCCGTCGCGTACCCGGAGAAGAGAACGCGGTTTTCCGAATCGCGAATGGCCCGTTGGACCAGGCCGAATTTGGTCGAGGTGAGCCATCGACAGAACAAATAGACTCCGAGCAGCAGCAACGCGGAACAGAGGTAAAGCATGCGCTTCGTGCCTGGCGCAGTGATGTCGTGTCCGAGGATGAACTTGAAGTCCGTGAGGCCGTTGTTGCCGCCGAAAGTGAAATCGTTTCGGAAGAACATCAGGCACGCGGCGTAGGTGAGTGCCTGGCTGAGGATCGAGAAATAAACACCCTTGATTCGCGAGCGAAACGCGAGAAAGCCGAAGATGTAGGCGACCACGGCGGGCACGATGATGATCATCACAGCGGCGAACCAGAAGTGCTTGAACGGAATCCAGTGCGGCGGAAGGCCGCCGGTTTCGGGATACTTGGCCGGATACTCGAGAAACACCATGAAGTCCGGAATATCGGCCTTGTACTGACCGAGCCGCCCGATCTTGAGCATGAGATACATGCCGAGCGCATAGCCGCCGAGCGCGAAGAAAAGGCATTGGCCGAGGCTGAGAATGCCTGTGTAACCCCAGAGCAGGTTCACCCCAAGCGCGAGCACGGCATAGGTGAGGTACTTTCCGTAAAGACTGAGTGTGAACGAACTGACGTGGAGCGGACTGCCCTCGGGCGCAAACGCATTCAGGCAGGGCAACAGCACCAGGCCGACGAAGGCGGCGATTCCGATGATCCAGAGCTCGCGTTGTTTGAAGGGCTGAGACATTGGGGATGTTTGATTTACGATTTACGATTCGCGATTTGGGGTTGGGATCTGGGAATGGCGTGGCTGTTGGCTATCGGCTATTGGCAATTGGCGATTACGTGGTTTGAGCGCACTCCCTGATCTTTCGCGTTTATTCCGAGCGGAAACGAAAAGTGTGCTTCGCGCGCTGATTAAATCGGTCGAGGTGCTGTTTTCAAAGCTGCGTCGGTCGCCTTTCTCCCTGTGCTCAGAGAGTTGAGGTGAGCGGAAAAGGCGCAGGGGTTTTTCAGCGAAGCGATCGCCAAGAGTCAATAGCCGATAGCCGATAGCCGATAGCCAACAGCCGACGGCGGACCGCCAACTGCCGGCAGCGGATGACCGATCCCAAATCGTAAATCGTAAATCGCAAATCATAAATCCCTCAGCCATCCAGACTGCGGCTGCGCGTGACGAAGATTCCGTTCGGGCGCCATTGCAGGAACAGGATGATTGCGGCCAGCACAGTGATCTTTCCGAGCACGGCTCCCAGCCACGGTTGAAGGATTTGATCGGTCACGCCCACTCCGAGCGAGGCGGAAACGGTTCCCACGAGATTGCCGACGCCTCCAAGCACCACGACCATGAAGCAGTCGATGATGTAGCTCTGACCGAGGCTTGGTCCGACATTCGCGATTTGCGACATGCAGCATCCGGCCATTCCAGCGAGACCCGAGCCGAACATGAACGTCATCATGTTCACACGATCCGTTCTCACGCCCATGCACGATGCCATCGCGCGGTTCTGCATCACCGCGCGGATCTGCATTCCGAGCGACGTGCGAGTCAGGAGCAGGTAGGTGGCGAGAACGATGAACAGCGCGAAGCCGATCACGAACAGGCGGTTGTAGGCGAACAGGACGTCATGGATCACGTAGCTGCCGCTCAGCCAGGAGGGCGCGTTCACCTGCACGTTGGCCGCGCCGAAGGTGTGACGAAAAATCTGTTGCAGAACGAGGCTCACGCCCCAGGTGGCGAGGAGCGATTCGAGCGGGCGTTTGTAGAGAAATCGGATCACACCGCGTTCCAGTGCCAGTCCCACGAGTGCTGCTGTCACAAATGATGCCGCCAGCGCCACGATGAAATAACTGTCAAAGGCGCCTCCGCTCAGTCCGAGGCCTTTGATCGAAATTGATTTGCCGAACAGTGAGAACAACAGGCCCGTCCCGAAGATGCTTTGCACGACATATGAAGTATAAGCACCCACCGCCATCACTTCGCCGTGCGCCATGTTGATCACGCCCATCAGGCCGAAGGTGATCGCAAGACCAAGTGCAGCCACAAGAAGCACGGCCGAGAGGCTGAGGCCGCGGAAGATGGTGCCGAACAGATTTCCCCACCAGATGTATTTTTCGATGTCGCTGATGGAAAGTCGAAGCGCGGAGAGCAGTTCTGGAGACGCATTGGCTGAGTCCGCGGTGAGTTTCTTGTGTGTGCGCTTGAGAAACTCAAGGCCATTGATGGATCGCATTTCGCCGAGCTTTCGAATCGCAGAAATCTGTGTTGCGACATCCGAATCGGCGGCCTGTGTGAGCGCAATCGCCTCATTCAGGACTTTGATGACTTCGCTGTTTTTCTCGATGCTCAGCCGTTTTTCAAAGTGGGGGATGTATTCCGCGTTTTGTTCCTGTCCGAGCTTGATGACCGCGTCCCGCCGCATCTTTGGATTGGTGTTCCCGAGAGCATAAAGATCGAGTGTGGTCTTGATCGCGCGCCGCAGCCGCGAACTGTTGTCGAGAGCGGTGAGATCGGAGGCCAGGAAGAGGAGCGGTTTTCCGGAGGCGTCCTTGATGAATTCTCCGCTGGACACATCGATGCCCTTCGCCCGTCCGTCGCTGTCGAGGTGTGAATCGAGAAGGAATGGAATTTTCGTCGAACCATCCGGGGCGGTGTGGATGTAGAACTCACCGACACGCCATGCGGTGAGAGCGCGGGAGATCAGCTCATCGCCAGCGTTCACCAGCTGTTTGACCAGTTCGATCTGCTCGGCGGTATCTTCGGCGAGGGCAGCCCTGGCGAGAACGGCGCGATACTCAGCGCTGCTGGTGTCTTCTGCTGTTTTCTGGGATTCGGCAGCGCGAAGACTGATCGCCAGAACGCCGATGAAAATGGTTGTTAAAAGGCGCTTCACGGTGGTTGGTTGTCGTTGGGTTTTTCTGTAAAGGGGAGGCGGGTTGTGACACCCGCCTCCTTGAATTCTGAACTAACTAATTGGAGGAACTACTTCAGAAATTTTTCGCTGAACGGCTCTGCGGCAACGTTGTTGAAGGTCTTGATCACCTTGAACTGACCGTTGGCGAGCGTTTCACCGATGAACACGTTGTTCACCAGGTGATGATTTTCCTGCATGGTGACTTCGCCGGCCGGACCTTTGAACTTCTGGCCGATGAGCGCCTTGCGGACGGCATCCACTTCAAAAGTGCCGGCCTGTTCAACCGCCTGCTTCCAGAGGTTCACACCGATGCGGGAGAGGTTCATCGGGCTGCAGGTGACGCGGCCTTTGGGATCGACGCCAGTGACCTTGAAATCAACGCCAGTGACTTTCGGTTCCTTCAGCCAGGCCTGGAAGTCACTCACGAACTTGGTGTTTTCAGGAGTCTTGAGCGACATGAAATAGGTCCAGCAGCCGAGCTGTCCGACGAGGTCCTTCGCAGGAAGGCCGCGGAATTCATCTTCGGAGATTGAGAAGGAAACAACCGGGCAATTCTCGGAGGTCAGACCGGCATTTGCGTATTCCTTGAAGAACGGAACGTTGGTGTCGCCGTTGAGTGTGCTGATGACGCAGGCGTTTCCGCTGGCGGCGAACTTCTTGATGGCGGCGACGATCGTCTGGTAGTCGGTGTGACCGAACGGCGTGTAGATTTCGATGATGTCCTCTTCCGGAATGCCCTTCAGCTTGAGGTATTGCTTGAGGATCTTGTTCGTGGTGCGGGGATAAACGTAGTCGGAGCCGAGCAGGTAGAACTTCTTTTTGCCTTCCGCGAGCATGTAATCAACAGCTGGAATCGCCTGCTGATTCACGGCTTCGGCGGTGTAGAAGATGTTTTTGGAAAGCTCTTCGCCTTCATACTGCACAGGATAGAAGAGCAGGCCGTTGTGCTGTTCGACTTTCGGCAGCACGAACTTGCGGCTCACTGAAGTCCAGCAGCCAAAAATCACGGCCACCTTGTCTTTCACGAGCAACTCCTCCGCCTTTTCGGCAAATGTCGGCCAGTCAGATTTCGGATCAACGACGACGGGTTCGATGAGATACTTCTTGTCGCCCACGCTGATTCCGCCCGCCTTGTTGATTTCGTCGAAGGAGAACAGGAGCACGTCTTTGAGCGAGGTTTCGCTGATCGCCATCGTGCCGCTGAGCGAATGGAGCACGCCGACTTTCACCGTATCGGCGGCATTGGCGGCGGCGGAGATGCCGGTCGCGAGACCAACTGAGAGGAGGAGTTTGTTTAGAAAGGAGAGCTTCATGTATAGAGTGCGTTTAGGTTCGGTTTCTTCTGACCGCGTTGATGCAATCCGCATCGTTGTTGCTGCTGGTAAGTCCATCAACCGGTGATGGCACCGCGGCAGCACGCGTTTTAGCACTCGATATGCCATGAGGAGAATTGATTGACCTGCGGCCCTTTTCACGCGTTTCGCATCAGTCAGCAAAAGTTTTCACCAAAACAATGAGTCGCGAATTGAGCAGGCAGGAAATTAATGAACATCGCATGATCAGTTTCTGAATCGGTGATGAAACGGACAGTTTCGATCGGACGAATTTCTTCGTGCGCGATGTCGGACGTGGAGAAACGTGATGCGAAAAACTTTGAAGACGAGATCGCGTTGACAGTGAGAAAAGCCTCAGCTGGCTTTGCGAAAATATCTTTTCCCCTCTTCTCGTTTTCGGCGTTGCGAAGTTGGACGACGGCTTTCGATGAATGCGATGGAGTGGTCCGTTTACGCGCGCGTGTCAGGTGTTCAACCCAGGGAGGCACCGATTCTGCTTGGCGCTGGGTGAACCGAAAACGTGTGCAGTGCTCACGTCTCAAAAACTAAACCTCACAACAAATAAACTATGAACATAAGTAAATGGACTCAGGTCCTGTTGGGTGCCGGTCTCGTCTCGCTGCCTGCAATGGCGCTTGCCGAAGAGGCCACTCCTTCTGTTTTGACCGCCGTCTCCTCCACCACGCTGAGCGGCTACGTTGACACCTCCGCCGTTTGGAAATTCGGAACCGGCAACGCAAACATGCCGGGCCGCGTTTATGACGGCGCTGATGTGCAGGACGGATTCAACATGAATGTGGTGAGCCTCACGTTGAGCAAACCGCTCGATGAAGGCGAATGGTCTGCGGGCTACAATCTGCAGATGCTGTTTGGCCCGTGGGCGACGAAGCGCGGCACCCGTTCGATCATTGGCGAGGGCGGTGATTTCGCATTCAACGAAGCGGTGATCCTGCTGCGCGTTCCGGTTGGAAACGGCATCGACTTCAAGGTCGGCCAGTTCGGCACGTTCAACGGCTACGAAGCCTTCGACACCTACAAGAACCCGAACTGGAGCCGCTCGTACGGTTTCTACATCGAGTCCTCCGCGCACACCGGCATTTCGGCGAGTTACCAGTTCAACGACGTGATCAGCGCGGCGATTGGTGTCGGCAACATGGCCGGCTTCAACAACCAGGCCGATGCGAAGAGTGGAATCGAATCGCGCAAAGCTTACCTCGGCATCGTGACCCTCACAGCGCCTGAAAGCTTCGGCTTCCTGGCAGGTGGGTCGCTGTCTGTGGGTTACACCTACGGCGACGCAGTTCCGGCGGGTGGCGACGGCACGGTCTCGGGTGTTCCCAATCCGGGTGGCCGTTATAGCCAGGGCAATTTCTATGTGGGCGGCTCCATTCCGCTGCCTGTCACTGGCCTGAGCCTTGGTATTGCTTATGACTACACATCCAGCAGCGCGTTCGAGGACAGCTACGCCAATGCGCTCGCCGGTTACATCAACTGGCAAGTTACCGAGAAGCTGAAGGTGAATGCTCGCGCGGACTATGCCTGGGGCAGCAACACGGCATATGGCTACACGTCTGTCGATGGCAAAAACGAACTGTTCTCGCTCACCGGTACTGTTGACTACGCGCTGTGGAAGAACGTGATCAGCCGTATCGAAGCCCGCTGGGACACCACCCTCACGGACGACAAGCCGTTCGGTGGAATTGATGCGGACTATGGCAACGACAAGAACGCGCTCTCCGTGGCCGTTAACTTCATTTACCAGTTCTAAACTGGTTAGAGCCTGATCGCTCCTGGTTGTGGCGATCACGTTGGGGGGCGGGCGCATCCGTTGTCCATTTCGGGTGCGCTCGCCTTTACTTCATTTCAAATCGATTCGCATCGGCAAGCACGCGGTTGCTGAAGCGAGCCTTCCATTCGTTAAACGCGCTGCTCGCTCAATCAGTGATCGAGTGAATAGGCCGTGATGCCGAAAGGCGCCACGGCGGTTGCAACGAGCTGCATCTGTTCGCTTGTGAGCCGCCACAGTTTCTTCTTTTCATCTTCGAGCCGCCGGCGAACGACGAACGGCTTGTCACTTCCTGAAGCATTGGAGCGCCGCAGGTTTTCCTGCACGTTGCGATCGAACTCCAGGCCAAGCTTTTCACAAAGCGCCCGGAACTGCGTGGCAGGATCGTCGAGAAAGTCTTCATGGCGGATGACAATCCAGCCTGGGTGGCGTTTCTGATATTCCAACGCGATATAGCAGCAGGCGCCCCAATACGCGCCGAGCCGGCTGAAGTAATCGCCCTGCATCGCACGCAGATGTTGTTCGAACGGAGCCAGAAAATCTTCGAACGCCTGTCGCTGTTCCAGCAGGCGCGCGTACATGCCCTCGTTGTTCCATCCGTGCCGGACCCAGCTTTGTGTGACAGCAAATGGATGTCGCAGCACCAGCGCGGTTTGCGGACCGATGTGGTATTGAATCCAGTCGAGCGCAAGAAGCGAGTGGACGTCCTTGATCATTACCCGACCCGTGGGAAACGGCAGAAACCGCCGCCACCAGCGCTGGCCGGAGATCACAGCCTTGTGCCGCTGATTTCCGGCGAAGCATCGTCGGCAATACGCTTCGAACGCGGGATCGTTGTCGGACGCACGAATGTAGCGCAGCGAAAACGGAATGGACTCGGGAACATTCGCGAAGTTGAACGGTTCGTGGTAGTAAGCGACACCACGCGCCGATCGCAGGACGTTCGCGAACCATGTCGTCCCCGAACGGGGAAGCCCTGCGATGAAAATGGGCGGCTTCATCAGCTCAATTCAAGCGGAACGCGGTTCAACATTCATCCAGGACAGGACGTTTGCCAGCATTCCTTGCCTTCACCGACGACTCGAAGGTTGCGCTTCTGAAATCGCGCAACCGATTCCCTCGCCTTCCCTGTCACTTCCCTTTGCCGCGATTCAGCGCTTCGGTGAACCAATCGACCGGCTGCGGTTTCGAAGGCTTGATTGGCGGACGCGGACCTGAACTCTGTGCGGGCGACGTGCGGCCGGAATTTGCCGGCCCGATCTGGGGCGCGGCTTTCATGGAAAGTGCGATCCGCTTTCGCGGTAGATCGACTTCGGTCACCGTGACCATCACTTTCTGGGAAACCTTCACCACTTCCGCCGGATCCTTGATGAACCGGTCGGCAAGCTGACTGACGTGCACGAGTCCGTCCTGATGTACACCGATATCCACGAACGCGCCGAACGCCGTCACGTTGGTGACAATGCCCGGCAGCTTCATGCCCGGCTTCAGATCTTCCATCTTCTCGATGCCCGCCTGGAATGCGAAGACTTCGAACTGTTGACGCGGGTCGCGGCCCGGCTTGGCGAGTTCGGTCATGATGTCATTCAACGTGGGCAGACCGACGTTTTCCGAAACGTATTTCTCGAGCTTGATCTTCTGACGAAACGCCGCGTTGGTGAGCAGGTCTTTGACGGAACAGTTCAGGTCGCGAGCCATCGTGTCCACGATCATGTAGCTCTCGGGATGAACTGCGCTGGCGTCGAGCGGATGTTCGCCGTCGCGGATGCGCAGGAAGCCTGCGGCCTGTTCGAACGCCTTGGGTCCGAGGCGTGGAACCTTCTTCAAATCTTCGCGTGATTTGAACGGACCGTTTTCATTTCGGAATGCAACGATGTTGGCCGCGAGCGCCGGGCCGAGGCCGGAGACGTACGCCAGCAGCTGCTTGCTCGCGGTGTTGAGTTCCACACCGACACCGTTCACGCAGCTCATCACAACGTCGTCGAGACTGCGTTTCAGAGCGTTTTGATCGACATCGTGCTGATACTGTCCCACGCCGATCGATTTTGGATCGAGCTTCACGAGCTCCGCGAGCGGATCCATGAGGCGTCGTCCGATGGAGACTGCGCCGCGCACGGTGACGTCGTGATTTGGAAATTCCTCGCGGGCGACTTCCGAGGCGGAATAGATTGAAGCGCCGCTTTCGTTGACCATGACGATCGGGATGGTCGAGGGAAGTTTCAGCGCGCGAACGAACGTTTCCGTTTCGCGGCTTGCTGTGCCGTTGCCGATGGCGATGGCTTCGATCTGGAATTTCTTGATCATCCGGAGCAATGCCTCGGCCGCTTCGCGAATTTCTCCGGAAGACGATGCGGTTGGATAAATGACGTCGTGATGCAGCAGTTTTCCCTGGCGATCGAGACAGACGACCTTGCAGCCGGTGCGGAATCCGGGATCGATGGCGATCACGTTCTTGCGTCCGAGCGGTGACGCAAGCAGCAGTTCGCGCAAGTTTTCCGCGAAGACCCGAATCGCTTCCGCATCGGCGCGTTTCTTTGATTCGATGCGCATTTCGACTTCGATCGCCGAGCCGAGCAGGCGCTTGTAGCTGTCCTGAACCGCGAGTCGCACCTGTTCGGCGGCCGGGCCGCGGCCGGTGACGAACAACGGTTCCAGAAGGTTCAGCGCGGATTCTTCGGGCGGCGAGATGCGCATCATGAGAAATCCCTCCGTCTCGCCGCGACGAATGGCAAGCATCCGGTGGCTGGGAATCTTCGAGAGCGGTTCGCTCCAGTCGAAGTAATCCTTGAACTTCGCGCCAGCCTCCTGTTTGTCGGAGATCACTTTCGATTTCACGACCGCTTCCTTCCAATACAGCTCGCGCAACTGGGCGCGGGCGCGGGCGTCGTCGCTGACGCGTTCGGCAAGAATGTCGCGCGCGCCGGCAAGGGCGGCTTCGACATCTGCGACACCCTTTTCGGCGCTCACAAATGCTTTGGCTTCCGCAAGCGGATCGGCGGTGGACTGTTGGTTGAACAGGATGTCCGCCAACGGTTCGAGGCCCTGTTCCTTTGCGATGGTGGCGCGCGTGCGGCGTTTGGGACGGAACGGCTGGTAGATGTCCTCAAGCGCATTCACTGTTTCCGCCTTGCTGATCGCGGACTTGAGTTCGTCGGTCAGAAGATTCCGTTCCTCCAGCGATTTCAGAATCGCTTCACGGCGTTGATCGAGTTCCGCGAGGCTCAGCAGGCGTTCGCGAATGCTCGTGATGGCGACTTCATCGAGCGAACCGGTGGCTTCCTTGCGGTAACGGGCAATAAAGGGAACCGTGGCGCCTTCGGCGAAGAGTCGGGCGGTGGCGAGGACCTGTCGCGGCTGAACCTTCAGTTCTCCCGCGATCTTGGCAATATGCGCTTCGTTCATTTTGAAAACAGGGCGTTTGATGTAACGAAGCACCTGCGCCAGGTAAATGGAATTCTCGGGAAAAGTTTTTCCTTCCTCGAAGCGCGTGCCGTAACCCGAAAATTCAGCGTCCCGTCTGTTTCAGGGAGTTCTCGGCGAGCCGTGGAAATCGCGTGTGGCCTTCTGTGAACCGGCCTCGATGATCAGGCGATAATCGGCGTCCGGTTGCAGTGGATCGGCGACAGCACCCTTGACCTTGGGATGCATCCCACGGATCGACCGGCCATAGACGATCTCTTTGACAGGAATGGAGTTGGATGTGGTGGTGAGTTCCCAGACGGGATGCGGGTATTTGTTGGTCAGTGCGTCGGCGAGGAGGAGGACTTTCACCGAGGTCAGCTCGACTTTTCGGTCGAGCGGGAAGAGCAGGATTTTATCGGGAGGCTTCTGTCCGCGTGGGACCGTTCCACCCCGCGGCTCCATCCATCTTTCTCCAATTTGAATAGTATCCGCGCGAAATCGGTCTCTGTTCAGGTAAACGCTCAGTCCGCCGAGCAGCAGGACGAAGAGGATCAGCGTCAGATTTTTCTTGGTCATAGGCGTTCAGCAGACGATCAGAAGGAACAGATTGTTCGATGAAAATCGAAGTTACACGCGAGTTTTAGTCGGCAGGAAGTATGAGAACCAGAAAAACACAGAATTCGGAACGCTTCGGCAGCAGCGCGTTCACCCTCATTGAACTGTTGGTGGTCATCGCCATCATCGCCATTCTCGCAAGCATGTTGTTGCCGGCATTGGGCCGAGCGAAAGAGGCGGCCTACAAAACCCGGTGTCTGAACAATCTCAAACAACTCAATCTCGCGCTGAAAATATATGCGGACGACAACAATGGACGCTATTCACCGCGTGTCAATGGCACGAACGCCCGCTGGCCGGCGCTGCTCCAGGAAAATTACCGGAACCTCGCGGTTTTGATCTGTCCCACCGACGCACTGATCCACCAGCCGCAGTCCCAGACCAACTCGGCCGTCGAGGCGGATCGTGCGCCGCGAAGCTATCTCATCAACGGTTGGAATGATTACTTCCCCAATGCACTGACCGCGGAAAACGCTCTGAAGGAGAACGCGGTTCTAAAAACCTCAGAAACCATCGTTTTCGGCGAAAAGAAGAGCGACGCCACCGACTTTTACATGGATTTGAACGAAGGATACGGGAACGACCAGGACAAGGTGGAGCACGGCCGGCATTCAGGCGGACGAAAAGGTGTCGTTTCCGGGAGTTCCAACTACGCGTTCACCGATGGAAGCGTCCGCAGTCTGAAGTACGGCGCGGCCGTATGGCCTGAGAACCTCTGGGCGGTGACGGAATCGAACCGGGTGAAGTTCGCGTTCAAGCTGCCGGGAATGTAACCCGAGCATGGCATTTCGGTGTGCCGGGATTCGAAAATCTCTGTGCAACGTTCAAAGCCGCTGCCGGATTGAATTTTGTGGAAACGAAATCAACTCGACGTAAGGCGGATTGATGAAGGCGGCAGTGATCTGTATGTCTGCCATGCATTGTTCCTGCACGAACTGGAGCGCCTCGCGCGAAGTGCGGAAGTCCGTCGCCGATTGCGGATCGCGCGTCCAGACACCGGGTGCGTTGAAGTAAAGACCGGTCTTCCTGTGCTGAAGAAGAATCTTCATCCGCAGCCGGTGACAGTATCGGAAATACCGGCAGCGGGAATAGGGTGACCACCCGCCCGCGTGAACGAAGCGAGAATCAGGTCTGCGTCCTGTTCTCTCTCCGCCCGCCGACGATCACAAATCCGATCAGCACGATCGCCAGCAACTCTGCCGCGACGGTGATGTAAAGCGGTCGGATATCCGGCTCGAACGAGAAAACCACAGTGTGTTCACCTGCTGTCAAATGAACGCCGCGCATGATGTAATTGCAGCGAAGGAGTTCAGCCGGTTTGCCATCGACTGTCACGCGCCAGTTCGGATCGAATTTGTCGTTCAACAAAAGCACCGATCCGGTTTTTGCGCTGGCTTTCAGTTCGATGCGCTTCGGTGAATAACTGATGTATTCTACGGTGCCTGCATTTTCATTTGTGCCAACGCCGGAGGGTTCGGGAACCGTGACGTTGTCGGACAGGAGGACCGTTTTGTGTGGATTGAAGGAGTTGTCCGGCAGCATCTGCAGCGTGAGGAAATCGTTGGTTCCGACGGCTCGAAGGAATGCGAGAGTGTTGGTGTCGAGCTCTGCGGTTTGCAACTGTGCAACGAGCTCAGGATTTTTTGCAGGGACCTGCCAGTTCGAATAGAGACTCGCGCGCGGCAACGCACCGGTGAATTCGAAGAGCGCGTAGGTTCCATTGGTGCCTGCGGCGACCACGGTCAGTTCCTCCAGTTTGGTCGGATTCAACACTCCCGGTTTCGGAACGATGTTAAACGTCTGGAGAATCCTGAATCTTCTTTGTTCCGGATCAATCTGTTCATTCAAAACGTCGAGGAATCCGGCCGCGCCCAACAGGTACCGGGTGTTTGTGAGAATCCAGCGGCGTGGATAAGGCATTCCGGTGGAATGCAGGGCAGATTCGAAATTCACCAGGTCCTGCGGCATGCGCGGCATCTGCACGATGTCGAGGCACTGAACGTTGTAATACATGAAATGATGCTGTTTCCACTCCATTTCGTAGAGCTGGTGGAACAGCCCGAATTGCGGTGGTGTGCGGAACGGAAGAATGGCGACGCGATTCTCGTGGGGTTTTGCGGCGAGGAACTGGACGACCGGATTCAGCGTGCCGATATCATATTTCTGTTTGTAGTTCCAATGTCCGACGTAAGGCACGTTGGCCCTGCCGAGATCGACAAAGAGAAACAACCCGATGCAGATGGCTGCGGTGCGCGAGCGCGGGCCTGAAAAATAACCCGAGAGGATCATCGCAAACAGGAGAAGCGCGCCCCCGAAGAAAACGACAAACCATCCGGCCTGACCGACGCTGAACTCTGCAATGCCGCGGGCGAGCGTTGAATCCTCGCCGCCAAAGCCCACGGTTTTCAGATACTCAGTAAGGTTCTTTACGTTGGCCTTGTAGATTATCCAGCCGACCACTGTCGTCGCGAAAAGCCCGATCATCACGCGAATCCAGGTCCGATCGAAATTCCCCTGCGGCCAGCGACGCGATGCTGACGAAGCTGCACCTGCGAAGTAATAACGGCTCAGGAAATGAATGCCGTAGCCGAAGAGGATCAGCACAGCCCAGCTCAGGAGGAACACGAACTTGGCGGGATTTCGGATCGTCGAGAAGTAAGGCAGTTTGTAGAACAAGGCGTAAAACAGGAAGTCATCGCTGGTTCTTGAAAATGGCGCGAAACGTCCCCACGCCATCGGCAGGCAGAAAAGAACAACTGCGGCCCAGAACCAGATCATCTGTTTCTGTTCTGAGGAAAGGAAACTTTGCCTCCTGAATGCTTGAGCGACCACCCATCCGACCACCAGCCAAACGAAAATGCCGCAATAAATGCCGCCGCCATTTAAGCGCATCAACATCTCGGGCCGCGGGCCTTGTCGGCCAGATTCAAACCATTGGTCGAGCGAGGGATCCCGTCCGATGCTTCCCCAATAGACGCCATTCTCATAGGCGTTCTGAAACGAGGGCATTATGTCTTTGGGCGTATCCGCCTTGTAGCCGAACACGCCAGGCATAAAAAGGCTGAGGGTTTCAGCCTTCGGCAGACTCCATTGCGTGGCAAAGCTCCATCGCGTTGCCTTGGTTTGCGAGTCTTGATCCGTGCCGGCCACACCTTTGATTTGGGAGCCCACCAGGGCAAAAATCGTCTGAAGCGCAATAAAAACAGCAAAGCCTGTCACCAAAAGGACCTGACCAACGCCGCGCCCGGCTCTTACCAACGGCGTGCCTTCTGACTGTATGAAAGACCGCCCTACGATGAACAATGCGATGAAAATGCTGTAAAGAGCACCAATGTCAGCCGCCTCCATCACATTCATTCCAACGAAAAGTCCTGCAAGAGCGAGCCGGCTCCATCGAAGGAAATTAGATGTGGTTGCATCATTTGACACGATCAGAGCCAGGGCGAAAAAGTTCAGCCCAAGCGCAATCTGTTGAGAGGCGACACCCCAGCACGCCGTGCTGAAGAAAGTGTTGTTCAGCATGGCTGCGAGCGATCCGAGAAGGGACACCGTTTGAGAGAATTTAAGTGCTCGAAAGAATGACCACGCGCCCATTCCCACGACCAGAAGAGCAATCGACGCATAGAATTTTGAAAAGACAACCGGACCCAGAACTGTGCGGAGAAGAGTACTGACAGCTGGTGTTGCCGCGCCTCCATATTCGCCAATTGAGTTCAGATCCCGCCAGGAACCGGAAAAAGTTTCGGGAACTTGATTCTGGTTCTGAACCAACCCGCCCAGAGGGCCGTCGTTTGAAAAAACCACTGTCCAGGGAAGAAAGCTCCGCCAGAAGAAAGCGATCAACACGACAAGCAGGACAGCCAGGGTGATCAGAGCAGATTTGCGGACTGCGCCGGCGGATTTTCCATCAATGGTTGACATGCGGTTTCAGGAATTCTGTAAGGATGACAACGCTATCCGAGCAGTAGCTTTTCTCAAGAAACAAATCCAAAGAGATATGTCCTCTCCTGTTTCCGCTGATCATTTTGAATAATATCCGTAACCAAGCGGACCGATTATTCATTGCCACGGTCTGGAGATCGTCTTTGAATGTCGCGCGTAAAGAGGTTTCGCTGAAGAAAAGGAAGTCATCATGCTCAACAAATCAATTGGGAACTGTCGTTCCGTCTGTCTGACAATAGTCTTTGCACTAAGCCTGAACGTTGGCTCTCTCCAGACCGTATCCGCCGATCCATGCTTGAATCCTCCAGAAAATCTTGTTGGGTGGTGGCGTGCGGAAAACAACGGGTTGGACAGTGGCGGAAACAACCATGCTGCTCTGCTGAACAATGCGACATTTGCTTCGGGTCGGGTTGGCCAGGCGTTTTCATTCGATGGCACGAACGCAGGCGTTCGAATTCCTTATTCCCCTGCTCTTGACGTCGGTGGCAGTCAGGAAGGATTCACAGTCGAAGGCTGGATTAATCCCTCCACGGTTTCGGTCCGAGCGCCGATTGCCGAATGGAACAGCGGCTCACAGTGGGGTGTTCATTTTTATATCGATCCCGACTCTTGGGATGTCGGTCCAGGATCACTGTACGCGAATATTTTCGAAGATGGAGGGGGCTGGAAGCAGTTGCAGAGCGGTCCGGGAGTAATCACACCAAACGAGTTCCAACATGTTGCGCTGACGTATGACAGAATATCCGGTGTGGCGCGAATGTATCGAAACGGCGTTGTCGTGTATCAAGCTTACATCGGGCGGTTCAGGGCAGCGACGGCTTACGATCTATATATTGGGAATCGTCCGGGCGGAGACTCGTTCTACACCTTCCCTGGACAAATTGATGAACTCTCGGTTTACAACCGCCCTTTAACGCCTGATGAGATTGCAGCTGTTTATAATGTTTCAAGCGCTGGGAAATGTGGCCCGGCGGTAGATCCAACATGCACAGAAGCCCCCAGGGGACTATTGAGCTGGTGGCGGGCGGAAAACACACCTGTGGACAGTCACGGAACAAATCACGGGGTTTCAATGGGAAGTCACAATTTTGTACCCGGAATGGTTGGGCAGGCATTCGAGTTTGATGGACTGAATGCGGGTGTGCGCGTGGCCGACTCGGAGGAACTGAAGCTCCAGAATTTGACGATTGAGGCTTGGGTCAAACGCGCAAGCTCGACCGTCGTCTCACATGGCAGCGGGAACAACGGAGTCATTTTTGGTTATGGAACTGGTGGTTACCTGTTCTTCGTGAGCAGCTGGGGGGCGCTGGTCATGTCCAAGCAGGGGGATTTCGACTTCAAGTTTGGGCCCTCGATCACGGACACCAATTTTCATCATGTGGGAGTATCGAAGGATGGAGCGAACGTTGTGTTTTATCTGGATGGAGTGGTTTACCCGGCGGGTGATTATGATGTGACTTTCACATTTTCCGGAGCGCCTGGGATTGGGTATCGCCCGGACAATGGAGACAACGCTTTCAATGGAGTGATCGATGAACTGGCTGTTTACAATCGGGCGCTTGCACCCTCAGAAATCCAGACTATATATGCATCCGGTGCGCTGGGAAAATGCTACAGCAATCAATCGCCGGTGGCGGGTTTGGATGAGTTCTCGGTTGCTTTGGACACTTCCTTAGCATTCCCCGCATCGAAGCTCTTGCTGAACGACAGTGATCCCGATGGAGATCCGCTGGCCGTTCTTTCGGTTTCAACCAACAGCAATCAGGGTGGGACGATTTCACTTGCCTTTGGAACGGTCACCTACACGCCCCCTGCAGGTTTCACTGGGATCGATTCCTTCTCGTATTTGGTTGTCGATGGGCGGAACGGCGGAACATTTGGCGCCGTGGCGGTCACTGTGGGGGGAGGGACAGCCACTCCACTGAACGTGGTGTTTGGACCGACGGTGATTCTCGGTAATTTCGTCGTGAACTTTGCCGGTATTCCGGGGTTCGAATACACCGTCGAGGCGGCTTCGGCGGTGATCGGGCCGTGGACAAAACTGGAGAATGTCACCGCCCCGATCTTCGATATGGGCAATGGTGTAGGCGTGTTCCAGGTTGCCGAGCCTGTTGGAACCAATGCGACCCGGTTCTATCGAACCGTCTTCCCGGCTTATTGAAACTCTGAGCACAAGGAGCGAAATGAAAACTTTTCTGCGATCGATCCTCGGAGCTGCCATGTTGGTGGGAGCGGCAGGCGCACAAGGCGGCAATACGATCTATTCCTGGACCGGGTACCAGCCGATTCCGGACAATAATGCCAGCGGTGTTGCGTTTACCTTCTTCGTTGGGGCGCCGACGCCGGAAGTCATCACCAGCGTGAGTGTCAGCATGAACATTGCGGGTGGATGGAATGGCGATCTGTTCGCCTATCTCTCTCATGGAAGTGGTTATTCCGTTTTGTTGAATCGAGTGGAAAAGACGGCGGAGCACTCCACCGGTTCGAATACTTCAGGAATGGACGTGACCTTCTCTGACAGTCATGTCACTGACATTCACACTTTTGGTGGGGCTGTGCTATCCGGTGATTTCTCTCCGGATGGTCGCAACGCCAACCCGTTCGGAGTGCTGAATACAGATTCACGGGATGCGATGCTGGACAGTTTTGTCGGCCTGAACGCTGGCGGCTTCTGGACGCTTTTCATCGCTGATTTGTCTCCGCTGGCTGTTTCCACGATTCAAAGCTGGTCCGTCAACATCAGCACGGCGCCTGTGCCGGAACCGGGCAGTGCTTCCATAGCGCTCCTGATGGTGCTATGTGGTTTTCTTGTACGAAAGAATGGCGTCGATCCTGATTGTGGTCATTCGGGTCCGCCTTTTTGATCGACAAGGCTTGGCGATCTTTTGAATCTACGCCGGTGGAAATCAAAGTTGTCCCGCGGCCTTCCTGCATCATTTGCGGAGGCGAAAGCGGATCACTTCACGAATCACTCCGAGACCACCTCTTTCAGGTGCCGGGAAACTGGCGGATCGTTCAATGCCGGAACGCAAAATGTCGGCTGGCTTGGCCCGATCCCTGTCCCGCTCTTTCCGATATTCCCAAGCTTTACACCAGTTACTACACCCACGCGAAAGCATCTTCTTCAGAATCAGCCGTCGCACGGTTTCGGGGACTGCTCTATCGGATCTATTTGTTCGTAACTTCAATTCCTTCGCGAATCCTGGGCGTCCATCAGGAGCGAGAGCGACTGCGGCTCATGTTTTTGGGTGAAGAGAAACCGGGAAGACTGCTCGATGTGGGCTGCGGTTCTGGAAAATTTCTTCACAAAATGGCGGAACGCGGCTGGCAGGGTGTGGGCACGGACTTCGACGAGAAAGCAATCGAACATGCCAGAACCAGATATGAGCGTGACGGGCTGAATTTGCGGTTTTACGCGGGTGATCTTTCTGATGCGGGGCTTTCGGCGGCATCTTTCGATGCCGTCACAATGAATCATGTGATTGAGCATGTTCCCGACCCGAAAGAATTGCTTCAGCAGATCCACAGGCTTCTTAAACTGGGAGGGCGCCTGGTCGCTGCGACCCCCAACGTCAAAAGTTTTGGCCATTCACGATTCGGTCCTGACTGGCGTGGTTTGGAACCGCCACGACATCTTCAGATTTTTTCTCCGCGAGCTTTGGAGCAATGTGCAAAGAATGCGGGATTCAGAGCGGTAAAGGTTTTCACCACGGCTGCAAATGCCGACACGATCATTGGCGCCAGCATCGGTGTTTCAGAAGCATCAGCCCGGGGGCGTAAGTATCGAGGGATTTCCGAAATAAACATGCTTCGTGGCATTCGCAGCCTGCTTCTTCAGTATCGGGAAGCGATGCTGTTGAGACGAGATCCTGATTGTGGCGAGGAGCTGGTTCTCATCTGCGAGAAGTGACACCGGTGAAAGACGAGCACATCATGAGAGCAAATCCGTCGGTTGCCTGCGTCGTGGTGACTTACGAGCCGGACGGTTCCCTGGTGGAAAATGTTCGACGGCTGGCTGCGGAGAGCGATCTTATATTTCTCGTTGATAACGCCTCATCGTCCGCAGCAATGAAATGGGTGGAGGCCGCGGCGGCGATTCCGGGAGTCAGTCTGGTTCGCAATGGTTCAAACCTCGGAATTGCGACAGCATTGAACATCGGCATGCGGCTCGCCCGGGAGAAAGGTTATTCGTGGATTGCGACGTTTGACCAGGATACCAAGGTGCCAACCGGCTATTTTCAAAAGCTGTTCTCAATTCTTGGCCGATGCAGCGGATCAGAGAATGTCGGAATGCTGGTGCCGGGCGCCTGGGTTGAACCAGGACACGTGTGCGTGAGAATGCCGGCGGAAGAGTATTCGTTTGTCCCGGCTGCACTCACTTCCGGATCGGTTATCCGAAGCAGCATTTTACATTGTACCGGAGATTGCGACGAAAGGTTGTTCATCGACTACGTGGATGTTGAGTTCTGTCTGCGTGTTCGGCGAAGCGGTTTCAAGATTGTCAGCGCGAATGCGGTGGCGGTGGAACACGATCTCGGACACAAGCAAACGCGGGTGATTCTGGGTCGCGAGATCGGTTTCCGTGTGCATGCCCCCTGGCGGTACTACTACATCATGCGGAACCGACTGTTGGTGGCTCGACGGTATGCGCTGTCCGCGCCTGGATGGGTGTTGCGTGATCTGGCTTGGATTATTCCCGAGTTGGGGCGGATCGCAGTGCTGGAACAGGAGCGGATTGCAAAACTCGGCTTGGCAGTAAAGGGCCTGTGGCATGGAATGTTGAACCAGAGCGGCAAGCATCCGACGCTTCCAAGAACGAATGTGTGAATGAATCGGAAATCTTCGGTGTTACAGCCATTGATGAGGGCCGTCAGTCAGCGAAATTCAGGACGGATTGAGTCCGTTTCGCTGCAATCAGCCAAAGCACCAGCAGAATGACAAATCCGGTTCCGGCGAGCATGGGCATCAGCTTGAGAATGCGGTCAGGCGATGTTCCGAAGATCAGCAGCGTTGTCCAATAAAGAACCCCCAATAGGCCATAGGACAATGCCGTTCCAAGCCAGCGGCTGGCGAGCGCCCAAAGTGCGAGTGCGTTAAGAAGGCCAGCGAAAACCATGGTGAATGCAAAAGGGAGAATCATGTCCGCGGCAAGCGGTGTATTCCGGCCGATGATCTTCAAACAGAGTTCCCGGAGGAAATACAACATCAGTGCACCTGCCAGCAGGCCGCCGGCATAAAGCACGAGCAGCTTGAGATGGTCAGAGGCTTTGCCTTCCGTACCTTCCCCGGAGCGATGAGTGAAGAGCACTGTCAAGAGCGGACCGACGGTCAGCGGCAACGCCCTGGCGAGAACGCCGGCGGCAGCAAACGCATCGAGATCACTTTCCGAAAAGTGGCGCTTGGCGACCAATTGGTCCCCCTGCAAGAAAAAGTAGCTGCCCCCAACGCACGCGGCGGCAACAAGGAGATAACGTCTGAAATCACTGGTCCAGGGTGATTCGGGGTGAAGACTTCCTTTCACCAACTCTTTCCGCCAGAAAAGAAGAATGAGATTGGCTGACGTTCCGACTGCGGTCGCAAGCACCACGAACTCGGCAGTCGGAGACAGGCTGGTGGCAATCCCGCCAAACGTCAGGCGAAGCACCATGATCAATAACGCAATCAGGGCCAGCCGTTTGAACCAGCCGAGTCCCTGACAGAGCGTCGTTCCAAAACTCCCCCACAGACCGGCCCACACCGAGCAGAGCACGGCCGCCAGCAAAGTCAGTCGCGGGAAGTTGAAGAACTGACTGAGAGGCTTGATGAGCAGCAGTGCCAGAATGGAACCGCCAATCGTCAGACGAAACAGGAATCGTCGGCAACCTGCAATCAGGCTGTTCAGCTGTTCCGAATCGCCGGCCGAATGAAACCGCGCGATATAATGCGTGACTGCGAATGTTGCGATCAACACCGGGAGGCTCAGGAATTGAGTGAAGCTGAGCGTGCTGTTGGCGAGGCCGAATTCGCCTGTGCCGGCGAGATTACGGCTGATGATGGCCTGAAACGCGTAGTTGCCGAGGCCCGCCACGAAACTGGCCGCGGTAAAAATCATGCCGCTCTGCCAGAGATGCCCAAATTTCGAACGCTGTTCGCTCGTGCTGGCTGTGACCGGGTGGCTCATGCTGGACGTTTCTTTTCCAATCGGCTTCCAAAAAGGAAAGCGGATGGTAGTGATCACCATCCGCTTTGTCTATGTGCCTGAAATGGAACGCGAGTTACTTGAGGCGCAAACATCGTTTGCGCAAAAGCAAAAATGCACCGAAGCCGGCCAGGGCAAACGTGGAGGGTTCGGGCACAGTAACGATGACCGAAAAGGAACCTGAGTTGTCGCCGAATGCATCTCCATGATCGTTGAATCCGAGGAACAAACGGCCGGAAATCAAAGCGATCTGATCATAGGAACTTCCGACAAAACCGGGACCATTGCCTGGAACTCCAGGGGTAAGGGGCGTCCCCGTGCCGATCGCCGTTGTTCCGCCGATTTTTCCAATCAACGAAACCACAACCGTGTTGGGGTAGAGGGAAAGCGGATCGAAAGTGTTCCCGCCAAATAGATCGCCACCATCCGGACCGCTGCTCTGTCCCGCATTCGCTCCGAATATGGCTGTGCCCGTGGCAGAAATGGTGATGCGATCGCCCGCGACGACATCTATGCCCGTATCTGTCCAGGCTGTGGTGGCGGGAACGGTTAGCATATACACAGTCGCTGCAGACGCCGATGTGCATCCCAACGCCAGTAGCGCGAGAATCGTACCGAGTTTGCACCGCAGAACAATGGAGCCGAGTTTTTGGATTGTTAGGATCATACTGTTTTTGGGTTATTGGTTCCGGCACAGGCTGAAGTCTCCTTCCCCTTGACGGAATTAAGCCCGGGCGGCATGGGCGTGTCAATTTCCCCGGCAGAAATCCGTAATCTTCCATAGTCGATCACACCGAAGGGATTGAGAGCTCTTGTAAAAGCAATCGACTCCGGTCCAAGCTTTCGACAGGTTTTCGCGCGTGAATTTGCATAATGGAACGGGTTCATGAAGATCCTGCTTATCTCGCTAGCCGGTATTGGCGACACACTTCTGGCAACACCGCTGGTTCGCGAGCTTCGTGCGAACTTTCCCGACGCCAGGATTGAAACGCTGGTGCTCTGGGCAGGGTCGCGTGATCTTTTCGAAGGCAATCCGCACCTCGACGCAGTTCACTGGTGCAACTTTCTCAAGCAATCCGGGACCGAGTCGCTCCGCTTTCTTCTAAAACTGCGGAACGCACGGTTCGACGTGTCCATCAACACTCATCCGCAGAGCCGCATTCACTATCGCGCTGTGGCCCGGATCATCGCGGCTCCAGTGCGGATCAGTCATCGTTACGACTGCTGGAGGTGGTTTGATCGGTGTCTCGTGAACCGGATCCTTGAGCAGGATTATACCCGGCACACAGTTGAGCAGAATCTCGATGCGCTCGCGCTGGTGGGAGGCAAGGTTCGATTCTCAGAACATCGGACCGAGGTCTTTCTGTCCGGAGCCGAACTGGAATGGGCCGAAGCTTTCGTGACTGAGCGGGCGCTTTCGAACAGGAAATTGCTTGGAGTGCATGTTGGTTCGGGCGGCACCAAGAATCTGAAGCTCAAGCGCTGGCCGCTTGAGTGTTATTTGGAATTGTTCCGGCGGCTGAAATACTCTCGTCCCGCTTTGGTCCCCGTTTTCTTTGGTGGGCCGGATGAATTCGATGACATCAATAAAATCATCGAAGAGACGGGAGGTGATTATGCATTCCATGCCAACACGCGGAATCTGAGGCAGGCCGCTGCGCTGATGAAACATTGTCATGCATTCCTGAGTGTTGATACGGCGTTGATGCACCTTGCAGCCGCGATGCAGGTGGCGAATCAGTTTGTTATCGAGGCGCCGACGCTCAACGCAACGAACCTGCCGTATGCAAATCCATTCACGCTCATTGAGAACCCAGCCGTGCACGGTCGAAACCTCGAGTTCTATCGATACGACGGCAGGGGTATCAAGGGATCAAAAGAAGAATTGATTCGGTGCATGAAGGCTGTGAGCGTGGAAAAAGTCGAGGAAGCGCTGAGCCGTGTTTTCTAGGCCGGAAACAGCCGGCTACACAAAGAAGCAGGCGATTTCCCTGGCTCGATCAGAATGATGATCGAGCCGTTCCGTAGCGCTTAATTCACTTGTCAGACAAATGGCCTTCATGAAGACTCCGCGGACCGTATGCCACGAAAAGCGTTGATCACAGGAATCACGGGTCAGGATGGTTCCTATCTGGCCGAATTGCTGTTGAGCAAAGGCTACGAAGTTCATGGGATCGTTCGTCGTGCGAGCACTTTCAATCGGGGCCGGTTGGACGGAATTTACTCGGATCCGCAGCGAAGTGATACGCGGTTGTTTCTCCATTACAGCGATTTGACCGATGGATCTCTGCTGCGTTTGCTGGGCCGCATTCAGCCTGATGAAATCTACAATCTGGCGGCTCAGAGCCATGTCCGTGTCAGTTTTGACAATCCGGAATACAGCACGGACGTAAATGCGACGGGAGTTGTCAGGCTCCTTGAAGCCATTCGGGAAACCGGTCTCCGGCCGCGCTTCTATCAAGCGTCCTCCAGCGAAATGTACGGCATGGTGCAGGAGGTTCCTCAGACAGAGCGCACGCCTTTTTATCCCCGAAGCCCTTACGGCGTTTCAAAGGTTTTTGCTTACTGGATCACTGTGAATTACCGGGAGGCGTATGGCCTGCATGCGACGAATGGAATTCTGTTCAATCACGAATCGCCGCGACGTGCCGAGGGGTTTGTCACGAGGAAGATCACGCGCGCCGTCGCTCACATCAAAGCCGGCCTGCAGGACAAGCTGTATTTGGGGAACCTCGATGCCAAACGCGACTGGGGTTATGCGAAGGAATATGTGGAGGCGATGTGGTTGATGCTCCAGCAGGACAAGCCGGACGACTATGTGATCGCGACTGGTGAGACCCATTCGGTGCGGGAGTTTCTGGACGAAGCGTTCTCTTACGTGGGGCTTGACTGGACTAAGTATGTGGAGCTTGATCCGCGTTACCTGCGCCCGTCCGAGGTCGATCTTCTGGTCGGCGATGCCAGCAAGGCCAAACGGCAGCTCAACTGGGAACCAAAAACAAAATTCAAACAACTCGTTCGCCTGATGGTGGATGCCGATATTCAGCTGCTCAAGGATCACCGCGAAGGGCGAGTGAAGGTGACAAGCTGAGTCGATCGTTCGGTTGAACCAAACATGTTGTTGCCGGATTCCCTTGTTCGCTCAAACACCTTTTGATTCATTCTTCACATGCCGAAACTTGCCTACTCGCCTATTCTGGTCACACGACAAACCTGTCGCCTTTGCGGAAGCCGGGCGTTGACCCCGGTTGTCTCTTTGGGAGACCAATTCATTGGTGGAGCTTTCGCCAAGCCGGACAGCACGCCCCCTGTCCAACGCCGCATTCCGCTGGATCTTGTCCGATGTGACCCCGCGTTGGACGAAAACGCCTGTGGGCTCGTGCAAATGCGGCATTCCGTTCCGCCAAAGGTTCTGTATGCGTCTTATTGGTATCGATCCGGCGTGAACCAGACGATGCGAGATAACCTCGCCGATATCGCACACATGGCTGAGGAACTGGCCAGGCCGAAGGCAGGCGATCTGGTTTTGGATATCGGATGCAACGACGGCACGCTGCTGAAGTCATATCGCGCAAAGGGACTCAAGAAGCTGGGAATCGATCCTTCCAATGTTGTTGCGCATGCCCGGGCGGCGGGCCTGGAGGTGGTGAACGACTTTTTTTCCGCGGCAGCCTTGCGTTCGGCGTATCCAAAACAAAAGCCGAAGATCATCACGTCCATCGCGATGTTCTATGACCTTGAGAACCCGCATGCGTTTGTCGGGGATATCAAGGAGTCGCTCCATGAGGACGGAATCTGGGTGCTCGAGTTGAGTTATTTGCCGGCGATGCTGGAAATGAACAGCTTCGACACCATCTGCCACGAGCATCTCGAGTACTATTCGTTGGCGCCGATAGAACGGCTCTTTGCCGAACATGGGCTTGAGGTCGTGGATGTGAGTTTGAATGACATCAACGGTGGAAGTTTTCGCATCGCTGTTGCTCATTCGAAGCGTTTCAAGGCATCTGCTGAAGCGGCGGAACGCGTCCAGCAGCTGCGCCTGCGTGAGTTCGAAATGGCGCTGGACACCGACCTGCCGTATGCCGTTTTTCGCCGGAACATCCTGAAGATTCGCAAGGACCTGCGGGCGTTTTTGAAAAAAGCCAGGGCGCAGAAAAAACTGGTTCATGGCTACGGTGCCTCGACAAAGGGAAACACCACGCTTCAGTTTTGCGGCATCACTCCAGATCTTCTCCCCGTTGTGGCGGATCGCAATCCTGACAAGTGGGGCTCGAAAACAATCGGCACGCAGATTCCCATCATCTCGGAAGAAGAATCCAGAAAGCAAAAGCCCGATTTCTATCTGACGTTGCCGTGGCATTTCATCGAGGAGTTTAAGAAGAGAGAGCATGAATTCCTTGCCCGGGGAGGCAAGTTCGTGCTTCCGATGCCACAGGTGCGCCTGGTCGGCCGTTGATATGAAACGCGCGGCGATCACGGGCATCGCAGGCCAGGACGGAACTTATCTGGCCAGATGGCTTCTTCATCTCGGGTATGAAGTTCACGGATTGCTGCGTTCCCCATTCGAGCGCCAGGAAGTTGCTTTGCGCCGCCGGTTCGGTTCTGACGCCGTTGAATCAATCCGGTGGCATACGGGGGCATTGGAGGATCCATTCTCGCTTGTTCGCTTTCTGAAGTCATCGCGACCCGACGAAATCTATCATCTCGCCGGTGTCACGGATTCCCGCCAGAGCATCGTTGTCCCCGAGCAAAGCTTGGCGGCGATTACTTTGGGAACACTGCGCTTGCTCGAAGCTGCGCGTGAAGGAAAGGATGACGCGAAGATTTTTGTAGCTTCCTCCTGCGAAGTTTTCGGAGTTCCAGCTGAAACTCCGCAAAACGAGCGCACCGTGCGGCTGCCGGTCACACCGTATGGCATTGCCAAGCTCGCGGCAGATCATTTCGCGCGGCTGCATCGTGAGCGCTATGGACAGTTCGTAAGCGTCGGGATTCTCTACAACCACGAATCGCCGCTTCGTCCGACAAACTATCTGAGCAGCCGGGTCGCAAAGGCTGTTGCCGCAATCAAACAGGGACGAGCCAGCGAACTGAAGCTCGGCGATCTTTCTTCCGAACGGGACTGGGGTGACGCGCGTGATTTCGTGCGAGGTTTCTGGAGCTCGCTCCAGGCGAAGGAGAGCGGTGACTATGTTTTCGCGACCGGAAGGAAGAACCGCGTTGGTGACCTCGTGCGGTGTGCGTTTGAGGCCGCTGGATTGGACTCAACGGCATTCATGAAATCCGATGAACAGATCTCGGCCACTCAAGCTGCCTTTGGGTTGTGTGGAGATCCCGGCAAGGCGGAACGCGAACTCGGATGGAAGAGGGAATGGACGTTCGAAGAAACCATTCGAGACATGGTTGCGGCGGAGTTGGAGGGACGGCCTGAAGTGGAACGTGCGAATCCTTGTCCGGAACGGCCCAGCTTGCGATGAAGAAATTTCTACAACGCCTTGCGTACCGGTTTTCCCTGTTTGGCTACTTCAAGCAAACGGTTCGGAAGTTTTACAACCTCCCGGGCAACATCGATCGCCAGACATTAACCCTTCAGAACCAGTATCTCCAAACACTGCTCGCGCAACCGCGTTACGCAGACCCGAAGCGGCTGCATCGTTTCGAACATCAGGTTTTTTCGCAGAATGGCGAAGACGGGGTGTTGATGGAAATTTTTCGCCGGATCGGAACGACTGACCGCACGTTTCTCGAAATCGGAGTCGGCGACGGGTTGGAGAACAATACGACCTTTTTTCTTGCGCAGGGCTGGAAGGGCTATTGGGTGGATGGCGACAACGATGCGATCGACAAAATTCAGAAAACCTTCTGGCAACCGCTGAAGGAAGGACGCCTGGTCGTGAAGCAATCCCTGGTCACGGCCGAGAACATTGCGGGCGTTTTGAGCGATCTCAAGGTTCCAACCGAGTTCGATCTGTTTTCGCTCGATATCGACCGAAATACCTATTTTGCCTGGAAGGCCTTGAAGCATTTGCGGCCACGCGTCGTGATCATCGAATACAATTCGCAATTTCCTCCGCCGGTTGAGTGGACTGTGGAATATCGCCCGGACCTTATCTACAACTGCACGGCTTATATGGGGGCGAGCCTCAAGGCTTACGAAAAGCTGGCTGATGAACTGGGATATGCTCTGGTGGGATGCGAGACTTCGGGTATCAACGCGTTCTTTGTTCGACGGGATCTATGCGGGGATAAATTTGCGGAACCATTCACGGCGGAGAATCATTTCGAGCCGCCCCGCTACTTCCTGCTGCGTCGCGACGGGCATCCACGGTGTTTCACGGACATCAGCATGCCCAAAAACTGAACGCGAGGTGTCGATCTCGTGCCGCGGTCACGACAGGGCCTCCGTCTTTTTTCCCAGTGCCTCTGTGTAGATGTCGAGGTGGCGGTCAAAGATGCGGTCCATTCCGAACTTTTCGGAATTGAGACGGCTGATGGCCGCTGCTTGAGCGAGGGCTTCCGGATCATCAAGAAATTGTTCCATTCGGTCCGCGAGCTTGACGGCATCCTTTTCGGGGAAGTTGGGCAAGCCCTCATACTCCTGAAAGCAACGGATGTCGCTGACAAGCATCGGCTTTCCTGTCGCAAGCGTCGTGGAGATGGCGCCGGAGGGAAAATTCCGATCGAGATACGGGAAAACAAAGCACAGGGTTTCTGAAAAAATTTCCTCCAGCAAAGGGTTGTCGTTTGCCAGATATCCGGTGAATACGACTGAGTCTGCAATCTTCCGTTCCGCCGCCATCTGTTTGAGCCAGCCAATGTAAGTGCCGCCCTGTCCACCGCCCGGGAAGCTTCCACTTCCCGTTTCGCCGCTCACAATCACCAGCTTCACATTTTTCCGACCTCGTTGATTGATGAGAATATCCAGTGCTTGAATGGCGTACTCATAGCCTTTGATTGGAAATGCAAAGCCGAACAGTGTGAAAAACCGGTCTGGGGAAACGATTCCGTGTTTTGCCAGCAACCCATGCCTCCGCATCGTGATGTGCGATGCATAATTGCCCAAATGGGTATAACGCACCTTCTGCTTCATATCGCGTGAGGAAAGAATGCGGCCCAGGTTCTCCAGTCCAATCTTGCTGAGGATGATCACACGGCAGGACAACTTGCTGATCAGCCAAAGATGAAATCGCAGATAGACTCGACCGAGGGGAAACAGGAACCTGTATTTTCGGAAGTGAGGCAAAGCTCCTTCGAGATCTTCCACGTTGTAAGTTGAGTGGATCGTTGTCACGAGCCGGTAGCGAAGCACCCAGGACAGCAACCAAAGATAAACATAGTAAAAGAGAGCTGAAACGCCCACGAGCCGGTCGAACATGAAAAACTCATGTTGAATGTGAATCAGATCGGCTCGCTTGAAAGGAGCTTTCAGCATCACGGCCGCGTTGATCGGTTCGACGGCGATTTGCACCGGTGGCTTTTGAAACTCCGGACGAAATACCTGCCGTGTGTATTCGGCAATCCCGTCACGTTCCTTTCGAGTTGAGGACAGAACCAGGATCTTCATCGTCTTTCTTCGGAAAAATGGCTGATTCGAACACTCAATATCATCGGCATATCATCGGCAATTGATCGGGAGAATTGCAGAAATCCGCATCGATGTGATCACGTTGCTGAATTTGAGGTTTGGGAGGCGATTGCTGCAAGATTGAATCAGTTGTTGAATTTCGGAAAACCTCGCTTTAGGGCGGCCTTTATCTCGTGGGAACGACCGAAGCCGAAGCGCAAGAAACGCAGCATCCAAAAGTCTCCATGGCGTCGTAATTGCCGGATTCGGCGGCGTTGTTCGAGAACGTGTCCGCGCATTCGCCAGAAATCAGCGAAAGGTGCGACGCTGCCCTTTCTGGTAATTGTCCAGCTGCGGGTGAGCACCAGGGTTCCAATCCCCTCAATGATGATCAGCGATACACAGGGGATCAGCATCAACAACAGAATGTGCTGGCAGTTTTTTGAGATCGTCAGGAGGAAGTTTCTGTTGGCGTAAAAACGTTTCAACGTGCTGGTGCGATTTTCGATGACCTTCACCCCGCCGGCGGGGTTGACTCCGGCGGCGCCTCGATGATGACATTTCGCATCCGGCGCGTAAACGAGTCTTCCTCCGCTGAGCCAAATCCGCCATGAAAGGTCCATCTCCTCGCCATACATGAAATAGCGGTCGTCCAGCATCCCAAGGCGTTCGAAAGAGTCCCGCCTGATAAAAAAGAAACCAGCAATGCAGAACAGCGGCTCCGGATTGCGTCCGCGCGAAGGACTCACTGGATTTCCGAAAATGTCGAAGCCGTGGCTGCCCTTTGCCTGAAGCGTTGCGTCTTCATACTCAAGAATGGTGCCCCCGGCGGCATCCGCATTTTCCCGCTCCATTGTTTTGACGAACTGCTCGAGACAATCCGGTTCCAACCACGTGTCGGGATTAAGGAGATACAAATATTTGCCCGATGCGGCCTTCGCGCCAATGTTGTTGGCCGAAAATCCAAGGTTCGCTCCGGTTTGAATGATTTGAGTTCTCGGCCAGTCGGTCGTGAGATTTCGCACCAGTTCTTCAGTGCCGTCGCCGGATGCGTTATCGACGACCACCAGCTCAATCTCGGAAAAAATTGTCTGTGCCTGGATGGATGCGAGGCATTTCGGGAGCCACCCGGCACTTTTGTAACAGACGAGGATGATGCTGATCAGCGGGTCTCGAACCGGGGTCTCCACGTCAGGTTTCGTAATAGTGGTCGGGGTTGCCAAGGGTTTTCAGATTGCTGGGCGGTAAAATGGACGATTCCAGCGTGGGATTCAATCATCAACGCTGCGTCTGCTTCTCGTTCGAAGTTGCGAATGCTGAGGAGACTTGTCTGTTCTCGATCCCTTTCTCCTTTTCCCACCGCCTCCCTTTCTCCTTAATCCCCGCGTGCCGAAGTGGGCCAAATTGATTATCGCCATTGTGTTGCTGCCGGTTTGTATCGGGGCGGCGATGGCGTTGTGGATGGTGATTCGCGGAAGCGGATCCGCGGATCGGACGTGGGTGCCGATGCTCGCGGGCGCGTCGTGCTGGATCGTCATTTATCTGCTGCTGCCGAAGCCGATGTGGATTTACGTGTTCGGACATGAACTGACGCATGCGGTCTGGGCGTGGTTGTTCGGCGGGCGCGTGAAAAAATTCAAGGCGACTTCAGCCGGCGGACACGTCGTCATCACCAGGAGCAACTTCGTCATCGCACTCGCGCCCTATTTCTTCCCGCTCTACGCCGCAATCGTCGTTCTGTTCTTTTTGATCGGGAATCTGATCTGGAACTGGCAGCCGTACCTGATGTGGTTTCATCTGCTGCTCGGTGCGGCATACGCCTTTCACGTCACGCTCACAGCGCATGTGCTTCAGACGCGGCAGAGCGACATCACCAGCCAGGGATACCTTTTTTCCGCTGTGGTGATCTTTCTCGGCAATGTGATGGTGCTGTTGTTCGGCATTCCGTTGCTGGCGGCAAAGGTGGATGTGATGACTGCGCTCGGATGGTGGTTTGAATGCACGGGACTGGTGTTTCACCGCATTGGAAAATTACTGTAAGGAGTTTTCCTTACCCGCAGTACAAGAATTCTGTCTTGATATGCCTGCTTGCTTCAGGCGAAATGCGAAGGCGGAATTTTTTCCGACCCTATGGATTTAGGCGATATTTTGAGCAAAGAGCAGATCATCACTGACCTGCAGGCAACGGACCGCTGGCAGGCGATCGATGAGCTGATCAACAATCTGGTGACGACCGGGAAGATCAAGCCTGAGCACCACGATGCAATCGCGGCAGTCGTCAAGAAGCGGGAGTCCTCCATGAGCACGGGCATCGGCTTCGGCATCGGCATCCCGCACGCCTCGACCGACCTGATCTACGAAGTCGTCGGCGCTCTCGGCCGCTCGCGCAAAGGCGTCAACTTCGACGCGCTCGACAATCAGCCCGTCAACCTGGTCATGCTCTTTCTGGTTCCACAGGGACAGTTTCAGAAACACCTCCACACGCTCGCCAACATCGCCAAACTGCTTCACAAGGCGGAATTCCGGCAGGCCCTCGAACAGGCGCCCGACGCGGAAGCCATGCTGAAGATCATCAAAGAACACGGGAAGAAGTAGTCCTGTGTCCTGCCGCCCGTCATGAAACGCTGCGGTCGGCGGTGTTTGGCTTGAAGCTTTTCGGTTTGAATTTTATCCGTGTCCATTCGAGTTCATCCGTGGTTAACTTCCCGCCGTGTTGCCTCTGAAACAAATTGAAGTCCGACTGCAGAAGGCGGTCGCTGCCGTTCTTCCGGAAGCGGATGTTTCATCGGTGCTGGTGCGCCCGTGCGATCCGAAGTTCGGCGATTACCAATCGAACGCGCTGATGTCACTCGCAAAGTCGCGGAAGATGAATCCGCGGCAGCTGGCCACGGACGTCGTTGCGAAGCTTGATCTTTCGGACATTTGCGAAAAGGTGGAAATCGCCGGCGCGGGCTTCCTGAACTTCCGCCTTTCCCAGAATGCGCTCGCGGAAGCGCTGCAATCCGCAGTCCGCGGCGAACATCTTTTCTTCGACAAACCCGCCCAGCCACGAACCACGGTAATCGACTTCAGTTCGCCGAACGTGGCGAAGCCGATGCACGTCGGACACATTCGATCCACCGGCATTGGCGACGCGCTCCAGCGCGTTTTCCGCCTGCTTGGACACGAGGTCATCAGCGACAACCACATTGGCGACTGGGGAACGCAGTTCGGCAAGTTACTCCTGGGCTGGAAACAGATTTTGAATCGCGAGGCGCTGGAGACCGATCCGATCGCGGAACTGGAGCGGCTTTACAAAGTCATCAATGCGGAATGCGACGCAAACCCGGCGCGGCTCGAAGAGGCAAAGCAGGAATTGGTGAAACTTCAGGCCGGCGATGCCGAGAACATCGCGATCTGGAAAGAAATGATTCGCGTCTCGCAGGTGCAGTTCGATGCGATCTACGGACGGCTCGGGGTGAAGTTTGATCACACGCTCGGCGAAAGTTTTTACAACCCGTGGCTCGCCGATGTCGTGGCCGATCTCCAGAAACGCGGCATCGCGCGCGAAAGCGAAGGCGCGGTCGCGGTGTTCAGCGATGGATCGCTGCCGCCGAAGGAAGATCCATTCCTGGTGAATCGCGACGGCGAGTGGGTGCCCGATCCGGCTTTGATCCGCAAGAGCGACGGCGGGTTCAACTACATGACCACGGATCTTGCGACGATCGATTACCGCCTCAAAACATGGTCGCCGGACGAGATCATTTACGTTGTCGATGACCGGCAGTCGCCGCATTTCAAAAAGCTGTTCCTGACGTTCGCGCGCTGGCAACCCGACGCGGCGAAGAAAGTGAAACTCATTCATGTCGGATTCGGAAAAATCATGGGCGAGGATGGCAAACCGTTCAAAACCCGTTCCGGCGACACCGTGAAACTCGGCGAGTTGCTGGACGAAGCAGAGGAGCGCGCGCTGAAGATTGTTTCGGAGAAGAATCCCGATCTGTCGGATGCGCAGAAAAAGGAAATCGCGCGCGTGGTTGGAATTGGCGCGGTCAAGTACGCCGACCTGCTGCCGAATCGCCAGAGCGATTATGTGTTCAGCTGGGACAAAATGCTCGCACTGAACGGCAACACCGCGCCGTATCTGCAGTATGCGTACGCGCGCATTCGAAGCATTTTCCGAAAGGCCGCGGACTCGGGTTCGATGAGCCAGCAACCGTCCACCATCAGCCTTTCCGCGCCCGAGGAACTGGCGCTTGCCAAGCATCTGTTGAATTTCGGTCTGACGCTCGAAGCGGTTGCCGAAGATTTGCGACCGAACTTTCTCTGCAACTATCTCTACGAACTCGCGGGCCACTTCATGCGTTTCTTCGAGAACTGTCCGGTGCTGAAGAGCGAAGGTGCGGTTCGCGAAAGCCGGCTGACGTTGTGCGACCTGACATCCAAGGTCCTCAAGCAAGGGCTCAACGCACTCGGCATCCAGACGCTTGAGCAAATGTGATTGAGATTCACCGTGGAGACGCAGAGGCGCGGAGAAAGCCTTGTTTTCGTGGCTCTGCGTCTCTGCACCTCTGCGGTTTTTTCCAGGACTTTTCGAAAGGACGCAACCCCCGCGCTGGACGCGTCCGGTTCTCTGCAACAGTGCTCTCAGTGCACCGCCGCGGTGGACTTGCCCGGTTCACCCTGAGGCGAGGCGCTCACCAGCTGAACGGGCCGATAACCACCCTTCGATTTGAAGTAGAGAATCAGCGCGACGTAACAGATCAGCATGAAGGCGGGGAACAACGCCATTTTGCCGAGCGCTGAAAATTTTCCTTCGGTCACCGCAGTGCTGACGGTTTCCTTCGCTGCGGGATCATCGATCGCTTCAAACTTCACCGGATCGACAGCGTGATAATTGCCGAGCAGATAACGGCTGTCCTTGGTGACGCTCTGGTGCAGTTCGGGATTGGCCGCGGCGAGTTTCTGCGTTGCGGAAGTTTCCTGGAGATAGCCGATGAACGGCGCGCCAAGAATTCCAACTGCGAGCATTCCGATGCCACCCATTGCATTCAGCGTGAGTGCGCCGCCCTTCGGACATTGCTCTGACGTGAGACCGAGCATGGTCGGCCAGAAGAAGCTCTTGCCGATGCCATAGAGTGTCGCTGCGGCGAAGATCGCGACGATGCCGGCACCGTTGGTTTTCGACAGAGCCGTCAATCCTGCGATGGCTAGAACCGAGCAGGTGGCGAGCAGTCCGAGCGGCGACATCTTGTGAATGAGCGGGCCTGCCGAGAAACGAAGCACCATCATTACGGCAGAAGTGTAAACCAGCACCCAGGCTGGATTGTGACCTGCCGCCTGCATGGGCGCTTCCATCAGCGACGTGATCCAGCCGTCGGTTCCCAGCTCGGTTGTCGCGAGCGGCATCATGATGACGATCAGGAAAATCAGAATCGGGCGGCCGATCGATTTTGTTAAAACGCCAAATCCTATCGCAATCAGAGCCGTCATTCCCAAAACCACCCAAAAGGTGGCGCGTTCGTCTTTGAACAATTCATTGATCTCGGGCTTAAAGACCTCTCCTATCTGGGCGAATACAAGGCCGAAGCCGACTGCTGCGCCAATGATGCCGAACTCCTTCAACATATCGATGTAACCGATTCCCGCCTGCTCGCGTTCGTTGCGCGGGAACTTCACGCCGATCAGCATGAAGAAGAAGATCAACGCCGGGATCAGAATCAAACCGAGTGTGATGCGCCAGTCGGTGATCTGGCGTGAAGCGATGAAGATGGTGCAAAGACCGCCGCCGACGAGGCCGGCCGGCCAGCCCGCGTGAAGAATGTTCAGCCACTTCGCTTTGTCCTTGTTGAACATCGTGGCGACGATCGGATTGACGTAGGCTTCGACCGTTCCGTTGCCGAGCGCGAGGATGATGCTTCCCCAATAGAGCAATTGGTAACCCTGTTTCTGCGCGGCGATCAACGCGTCGCCCGTCACACCCTGAATCGCATTGTAGGCGAGGATCGCCATGCCGGTGTAAATCAGGTAGCAGACGAACGAGAAGATCATCGCAATCTTGTAGCCGATCTTGTCGATGAAAAGGCTGAAGAGAATGATGCTGACACCGAACGGCCAGATGCCCGCGCCCTGCAATTCGCCCACGGTCACCTTGTCGAGGCCGAAGTCAGTTGCAAACTGACCTCCCGAAAGAATCATGCGGCTGATAAACGCGTAGGAAGTGGTGATGAGCGCGATAAAACAGCCCCAGAAGAGAATTTTGTCGTGACGGTTGTTCATAGAAGGTTCGGTCGTTGGTCTCTGTCAATACCCGAGGCCAGACGCTAAACTCAACGGCAAAGTTCCGTTAAATCGTCATGGCGACGTGCGACGATGTGACATGACCGAGAGCTTGACCGGCATCAGTCTGCGGTCGCAGAATTCGACGCCGATGAACTGGTTTCGCATTTTTCTTTCAGATCGAAACCAGTGCAGCCGCGCAGGCATCACATCGTGTTGAACTGAAACTCAATCAATCCGAACATGGCAAGACCAGTCACACTCTTCACGGGCCAATGGGCCGATCTTTCACTCGCTGAACTCGCGCCCAAGGTGAAACAGATGGGCTACGACGGCGTGGAACTCGCCTGCTGGGGCGATCATTTCGAAGTCGATCGCGCATTGAACGAACCGAATTACGTGGCCGAAAAATGGGCGTTGCTGCAGAAACACGGCCTGACCTGTTACGCCATCTCCACACATCTCGTCGGACAGGCGGTCTGCGATCTGATCGACGAGCGGCATCAGGCGATTCTGCCACCGGACGTGTGGGGCGACGGTCAGCCGGAAGGTGTCCGCCAGCGCGCGGCTGAAAAGGTCAAAGCCACCGCTCGCGCCGCCCGGAAGTTTTTCAATGCGAATCCGGGACGGAAGGATGCCGATGATTTTCCTGCGGTCGTGAATGGTTTCACCGGTTCTTCCATCTGGCATGCGCTGTATGCGTTCCCGCCGACGAACCAGGAATATTTGAACAAGGGTTATGCCGACTTCGCGAAGCGCTGGCTGCCGATTCTCGATGTGTTCGAAAAGGAGAACGTCAATTTCGCGCTCGAAGTGCATCCAACGGAAATCGCATTCGACATCGCCTCCGCCCGGCGCGCGCTGGAAGCGGTGAAGAACCACAAGCGGTTCGGGTTCAATTACGATCCGTCGCATCTCGGTTATCAAGGCGTCAATTACGTGAAGTTCATTCGTGAATTCAGTGACCGCATTTATCACGCGCACATGAAGGATGTCTGGTGGGGGCATGGCGACGGCTCGGTGGGCGTGTTCGGCGGTCACACCGATTTCACTGATCCGCGCCGCTACTGGGATTTCCGTTCGCTGGGACACGGCGACATCAACTTCGAGGAAATCATTGTGGCGTTGAACGACATCGGATACCGCGGGCCGCTGTCGGTCGAGTGGGAAGACGGCCGGATGGATCGCGTGCATGGCGCGACCGAAAGCTGCGCGTTCGTGCGCAAACTCGATTTCACACCCAATCAGGCTGCGTTCGACGCGGCGTTTTCGAAGAAGAAATAATCAGCCACAGATTGAACACAGATAACTGAAGCCGATCGGCTGAGAGCATCTCCGACTGGACTGTGTTCAATCGGTGTTTCATCCGTGGATGGAAAGAATTTTATGAAACGCAAACTTCGTTATGGAATGGTCGGTGGCGGACAGAACGCCTTCATTGGAGCGGTGCATCGGATGGCTGCGAATCTCGACGGCCAGGTGGAACTGGTGGCGGGCGCGTTTTCGTCCGATCCAAAAAATTCCGC